>Ga0058702_10000002_pt1 | contig 555433 bp, 513 predicted proteins | sample AgamicOrSfe_FD_83781 | JGI IMG/M metagenome (GOLD analysis project Ga0058702, IMG submission 83781) | Agave microbial communities from Guanajuato, Mexico - Or.Sf.e | ecosystem: Host-associated > Plants > Phyllosphere > Phylloplane/Leaf | place: Guanajuato, Mexico | collected 2012-05-30
CCCTCCGCACCGCCCGTCAATTCTCCCTCACCTCCCACCCGCAACGCAACACAATCTACAACCCAATCCGAAGCGAAGACGAATTCGAGACGCTAAACCTGCTCTCCGCTTCTAGTCGCATACCGCTGATAACGCTCTGGACAACCGGCTTCTGCCCCTCTTGCAAGATCATCACGCCGCTGATCCGCGACATCATCTCCTCCGGCGCGGGCCAGCAACACGGCGGTGTCTCGTTCGCGGAAGTGGTGCTGGATAGCCCGACGCTGGGACCGTTGGCCATGCGTTATGCCGTCAATAGCATGCCGACGTTGCTGGCTTTTGATCGCCAGGAGGCGCAGTTGCAGACGCGAGTCACGGATGTGGAGAAGTTGAAGAGTAGGGAGTTTTTGGAGACGTGGTTGGAGGTCGAGGCGAAGAGGCATGGGGAGGGAGGTGCCGGTGGGAGTTTGTTCTCGTTCTTGGGATTTGGGAAGAAGTAATCGACATCGATAGCGGTGGTGGTTTGGGTAAAGGGAATCGTGGAACTAGGAATGCTAGAGGGGCACACGAAGAAGACTGCAGAAGTCATGAGTGATGAATAAATAATGCAATACAACAGGGCTGTAATATATACGGCAAGAAGATCACAATCTATATGACCACGCTCGGACACTTGGTCTACGATGAGCCTGGAAGCGCTCAGAATCCGATGTCAGGCTGGTCCTCTAAATCATTTGAGCCGCCATTGTTCTTCGAGCTCTCATCCTTCGAGTCGCTGTCCTTGGTACTATCGTCCTTCGAACCGCCGTCCTCCGCGACGTCATCTTCTGAACTGTTCTGGGACGCAGTGCCATTATCGAGAAGGGGAGAACATGAGGTGAGACTCTCGTCCGGTGGTAGTGGGTCACCTGGCTCCCACAGCCCATTGACATGCACAGACGGGCTCGATAGTGGAAGTGTTCCTTCTAACATTGACCCAAAGCTCCACTCACTATCTTCGGGCAGAATTGCATCTGGAGACGAGCTGAGCAGGGTCCTGCGCTTGTCGGCGGCGGCCTCAAAGATGTCTTCAAGTTCCGCATCGCTCAGCAGCGCCATTTCCTCGCGCGTGCACCCGGTGAGGTTGCTGAGAACGGTCAGAAGCTCTCCGTTCTCTGGCATTGGCTCGTCGAGTATGGCTGCGGCTGCGGACATGACGTCGATTTCGTTGATGAGCTGCTCGACAAAGTCTTCTTCTTCCTCGTCGGCCGCGTCGGCGGGGTTCGACTTCGGCTTGGGTTTGTTTGGGCTTTGTCCGCCTGGAGGCGATGGATGTTCCTCCTGCGCCTTTGCTCTGATCTGAGTACGCACTCGTCGGAATAGGTTGATGCGGTCTGCCTGGCTGGTTGGGAGTTTGTCGGGCGACGTCTGCAGGGCATGGCTGAGGAGAGTCAGCATATCGCCGTCCACTTCTGGGGTCGATCGATCGAATAAATCGCGGTTCTGTAATGATGCTTCAACATCATTGACCAGCTGTTCATGCGCCTGTCGTGTTTGTTCTGGCGTCGCTCTTGAAAGGTCGAGTCCTTGCTGAATTGCGGCATGCCTCCTTATTTGACCGTTGCCGACTGGTACGCCTGCTTGCGCGCGAATTACGAGCTCGTTGTCAAGAGATGCTGCTGACCGGAAAGGACGCGTCCTGTTAAAGGCGACTGTATTAGTCATCCGACCATTGGCGACTCCAAGATCCAACAGCAGGGCTTCGATCGTCGCAGCGTCCATATGACCTTGCATAGCAAGATTCATGATCTCATCCACATCCCTCCAGACCCTCTGATGGGGAGGTCTGGCGTTAGTTGGTGTCATGCCAAGCATGAGTGCCCATGCATTGAGGACTGTGAAGCGGCCGCACTCCCATCCCCCATCCTGCTGTACCGAACGTCCCCTCGTGACGTTGATATCGTTATATGGTGGTTGGCCGTCTGCGTACCATCCAGAATTGCGGATCCACTCCCTGACGGTTTGTCTTCTTTCGCTCCAAATAGCCCGGGAGCTATCGTAGACCTCAACATTGACGACTCCAGGAGGGCCCAGCCTGACATGGGCGAGGTACCAGTGAAAGTTCCTTGCGATGGGTAGAATCCACTCCCGGCGCGGTCCGTAAAAGTCGTTGTGACCAAAATCTCTCTGTTCATCGTGGGTGTAAGAGCTCAGTGTCCTGTCATAGTTTTCAAGTCTCCCCATAGCAACGGTGCCCAGCATCGCGCGGTCTGATCCATCTCTCATACTAACGGCCTCAGAGACCGAGGCGATAGCGCGAGTGACTTGATCGTCATTGAGCCAGTCAGTGGTCATCGGCATTGGATTTGCGAGCGCTGGTACCCCGGGTCTTGCTGCAGCCGTCTGAGCCGACTGCCTCCAGCGCTGAAGTCCTTCGCGCCAGGCCGCGCCGGGGTTGCGGCGTTGCTCTTCGGTCAGCAGTATCCCTGACCGGATGGAGGACGTTGAACTGGTTGGACTCGTGGACTGTGCCAGGGACGAATTGATGTTCACTGTTCGAGCCATCTCGGTGGACTGCACGACGTGGTTCGGGCCGGGCGTGCTACTGGCATCCTGACCCTGCGGCTGTTCGGGGAAGACGGTGGCTGCAGCAGACCCCTGATTGTTGACTGAAGGGGTGGACCGGTCGTTGAGCGCTCGCTCCAACTCGGCGCTAAGCCCACTGCCCTCTGAGGTGTCCTCCGCGCTGGTCGCTCTCGACTGCACCTGAGACCCTGAGCTGGCTGGATTGGACGTAATGGCCTCTGTCTGGGCTGGCGCCGTGTCCACAGTTGTCAACAGGTTCTGGCGCGGTTGCTTCGCTGCCATAGGTCGCCTTTGGCCAGGCAGAGACTTGCCACTGTACCCGGGCATAGTTTTTCCAGAACACGTCGACCGGGGATCGACCGGGGTATAGGGCGGAGGAGGGGTCGAGTGGTGAGACGTTTCCAGCTCTTCCTCGCCGGCCTTCTTGTTGCCCTCTGGAGTCTGCGATCTGGTCGGCGCTGGACTCTCCCCAAACAGGGAGCCAAAGTCGTCGTCATATCGTGGCTCTGGCGTGGCCGACAGGAGGCGCTGAGGTTGCAGATTGGGCGACAGTGATGGAGCTGGGAACGGATCGGGCACTGGTGCTGACACTTCCTCGGACGTGGACTGCGCATTCACGTCCTGCTGATTGGATGGCGCATCAGAGGTCTGCTCGATGGCTGATTGGGCGACTTGAGCTGGTAGCCCATCCTGCTGCGGGTCTGTGGGCGCAGGAGTCTCGTTGCCAGGCTGCTGATCGGTGGCAGTGTCGGTGTCCTGGATGGTTTGCACCGTCTTGCTCTTCACGGTCTTCTTTTTCCTGCCACTTGCCTTGGCCTTCTTGCGCTTCTTGGCTGGGGCCGCTTTTGGCTTCTTCGCCTTCGGCAAACCGTCAGCTTCGGCGGCAGCCTTTCGTTTGCGAGCATTGGCGGCGCGAATCAGTCCCTCCGGATCAGTGGGTTGATCTGTTACCGGTGGTCCTTTGCTTCGTGTATGGACCATAGTGTTACTGAGATGTATATGACGTGATAAAATACTTGCGGTAGAATGAGAAAAACAATTCTTGCAACAAACGCACGCAGGGTATCCAGAAAAACATATGACACTGAGGGACAAAGGATTGGAGTGGTTGCAACAAGAGTACCGGAAGCTGTGGTTATGAAGACCGCATCCGGACATATCAAAGAGGACAATGAGAAGACAATCATCGTGTGTTGAATCAGACTTACAAACTCTCTTACCTCGATCATGGTGGCATGGACCGACTTCTGAAACGACAATGGCCAAAGACAATAGCTTGTCGAAACGCAAGGATGTATTCATCGCACAAAGTGAAGTCGTTGTTCAGAGATGACGCTTCCAGCAAGGGTCATAGTGCAGCAGGAAAATGGCCATGATATCTTTCTTGATGAGTAAAACAGACTAGAGAACGCAGCGCAATCGATACAACAACGCAGTGAAATATGTTTGGTCGGTATTCGTGCCAGAAATGCCTTTCCCCTGAGATGGTCGGCGTTGTGAAGACGTTGTTCAGCTGAGGCCGTCAGTGATACTCCATTGGCGGCCCTTGTATACCATCGCAATTTATCATTGTACAGACGTGAGGAAAGAGTTTTGGAGATGCTGTCAATACAATAATGTGACGTGGAAATTGAGTGACGGAGGTGATGTGAACAAGCATGAAGTTGAAGGTGCACACTACAGAAACGACGTGGCGGGGAAGAGCGGTCCATTCATGCCGCATTAGGCAAGATCAGCAGCGATCGTAGTTCCCCCGCGGTTTGCGGCAGGCGAGACTCGGATCCGCTGCAGTCAGGGTCCGCCGCAGGAGACCGCGTAATCTTTGACAAAACAACAGAAGACCTGGACTGCTGATGCTCCTATTTACCTGATGAGATTTTCTTCTATACTCCTTGTAATGCTTATTGCCCATTGATCAATCGTTCAATTCCTTCTTCTTTCTTGGAACGACCGCAATGGGTAAATGGCGATACGGAGTAATCCTTGACGCTGGCTCGTCTGTAAGTTTATTGGCTTCTCTTCCTAGGCCATGTTCTGACCAGCCTAGGGAACTCGCGCCTATGTGTACAGATGGTTGAATGCAGCCAAGGCGCTGGCGAAAGCTGATGGTGACGAGCTGCACACTCTACCACAACTGAAGACGAAAAAGGACTGGTCGAAAAAGATTCATCCTGGTATGCCACTCGGACTTGATGCGCCACGGTCATACTGACATGTAAAGGTATCTCAACGTTCGGAGAGAAACCAGAAAAAGTAGGCAATGATCACATGGCAGGATTGGTGGAGCATGCTTTGTCTATCGTGCCTGAGTCCGAAGTCGAGAACACACCTATTTTTTTGCTCGCGACAGCTGGCATGCGACTGCTGCCCGACTACCAGCGCAACGCCGTTCTAAAGAATGTCTGCTCGTATCTACAATCAAACACCAAGTTTCAATTACCGGATTGCGACCTACACATCCAGGTCATTCCTGGAGAGACCGAAGGTCTGTACGGATGGATCGCGGCAAATTATCTGCTTGGAGGATTCGATCGACCGGAACAGCATGATCATGGAAAGAACCACAATACGTACGGATTTCTCGATATGGGTGGTGCTTCGGCGCAGATCGCTTTTGCGCCGAATGCGACTGAGGCCGAGAAGCATGCCAATGATTTGACATTGTTGCGACTACGGACAATAGATGGAGCAGCCTTGGAATACCGCGTTTTCACAACCACTTGGCTCGGATTTGGCGCAAACGAGGCCAGGAGAAGATACGTCACAGCATTGATGGATGCCAGTCCTGGGTCGCTGGAATTACCGGACCCATGTTTACCGTCGGGTCTGACAGTCACAAAATCCGGGGACGTTATTATGCCTGGTTCTAGAGAAGACAAAGGTCACGAGGCCTATTTACTGGGTACTGGCGCATTCGATGAGTGTCTAAAGCGCACATTTCCACTACTGGAGAAGGATGCTTTTTGCGCGGATCCTCCTTGCTTAGTTCACGGCGTCCACGTACCGGCTATCGATTTCGATGTCAACCACTTTGTCGGTGTATCAGAATACTGGCATACCACGCGCAGAGTTTTCGAGAAGGGCCACAAGGACGTCGCTTATGATTTCAATACATACCAAGAGCAAGTCAGCAAGTTCTGTAGTCAGAATTGGTCAGATATCCAACACGGAGTGGAGGATCAGAAGTGGGGTAAAGGTACGGACGAGGCGACTGCCGCAGAGGTCTGCTTCAAGGCCAGCTGGCTCATCAACATGCTCCACGATGGAATTGGTATACCGCGTGTAGGGCTCGAGGCACCTGTGGATGGATATTACAAAAACGGTACAAAAGCGATTTTAGATGGCGCGAAGGAAAAGGGCTTCCTCGACCCGTTCCAAGCCATTGACGAGATCGATAACACTGAGGTTAGCTGGACAATCGGGAAAATGATTCTTTACGCCGCATCACAGGTTCCGCCGAAAGACGAGGCCATGGCTGTCGGATTCGGTACAAACACACCTGGTGTCACTACACCGAAGGACTTTCAATTCGCTGGCGGAAAATCTGTAGTTCTACCGAACGACCTTACAGACGAGGACGCGGACTGGCACGACAAGCTGTTCGCATCAGCATCCCAAAGGAGAGTTCCTGGTCTACTGCTCTTTTCGCTCATCGTTGTTGTGGTCTTATTTCTCCTCTGCGGTCGCGAGCGCCGTATGAACATGCTCAACCGCGTATTGGGCCTGTTTGGCCGTGACCCCATCCGCAGCTCGCGCGGCGGTAAGCGCAACAAAGGGCTCTTCGGCTTCAAGACAGGTCCTTCATATGAGCGCGTGCTCGAAGATGGTGCTCAAGACGAGCTCGAGCTCGGCGAGTTCGCCGACGACTCGGATTCGGATAACGATATCTCATTGGCAAATTCTCTGTCTCAAAAGACACGCGCATCCGGCACAACAACCCCGAAGCTAGGCTCGCAATCACCGACACTGCACTCATCACCACGGTCCAAGATAAATCCCGACAGCAGTACAGGTCCACCCGCAGTCACAGCGGTCGACCGATTAGGCATGGGGTCAAGAACAGAGAGCAGGGAACGTCTCACTTCCGCAATTACTGCGATGGACCGACTGGGCATGGGCTCGAGAACAGAGAGCAGGGAACGACTCACTCTACCTGGAATGGCATCCACGAATAGTGGTTCACGCAGTAGGCAAACCTCCCCCACACGAAGAAGTCCGCTTGTAACACCTTTCAAGGAGAACCTTGATTAGATTCGAGGCATTTGTATTCGGCATTGATTAAAAGCGCGGAGCATGGTGTCTGGGATCCCTGTGGGATTGGGACAGCGGCTGTACATATGGTATTGGACTGTCTGTACATTAGTGGCATACAGGATTCGTAATGGTATCGGTCGAACATGGCCGTCAACCGTCGGGTTGCGTTTGTGCCGATCGTAGGCTGTCTCCATCGCAGGTCCGCGTTCGAGGATTCTTCCGTGCTGTGCTTCTTCCCCCGCCTGACTCCGTCCTCGTATATCTGAATGCGTTCCTCCCGGGCTCGAATGTGTAGCCCTGCGACGGGACAGGCAAGCTGCGCACAATAGACGAGAACGATCTCTCATTCCTATGTCGACGTGTATCATAAACTTTTCGCTCCTCTCTTCATCCCTGCTCGCGCTCAAGAAAGCTAGGATCGAGATCCACCTTCTTCTCGAACTTGGTCCACCAATCCTGGAAAGCCTTCAGAGGCACCGTATCACTGCCGAAGCTAGCCAGGAAATTGAACGCATTGCCAATGATCCGCTGCGCCAGCACCTTTGTCGAGACCGGACTACCCGTCTGTGCGCCTCCCGCTTTGACGAGCGCATTGCTCGGAGCATTGGCAGCTGGTCCCTTGAGGTTTGCCAGTTGCGCCTCTACGCTGGACGCCGGCTCCAGTGAGATCCCTATCACGATTTCCGGCCCGGTTTGCGCGGCGGTGGTCCCGGCGCCCGTTTCATCAACCATGACGTCCCCCTCGTCCTCCTTTGCCATGGCCGCGCCGCCTCCGGAGGTACCAGTGTTGATCTTGAAGATGGCGGATTGCTTCTGCGGGGCCAACGCGCCAAGGAGTCGGAATTCGTTCGACGGCGGTATCTGTACCCATACTGTGGCGCCTACATCTGGTGCGGGGAAAGAGCTGCCGGGCAGGAGAAAGAGTGCGAGATGTGAGAAGGATGGGTTGGACGGAACACGGAACGCGTATTGATTCTCCCCTACTTGTTCGGGTTGAGGATTCACGGGCCGGCCAGAGATCAGGAGGCCGAACATGTTGATTGTCTGCGTAGAAGTACAAAGAGAAGGAAGTTCTGGAGACTGTAAGGAGACTCGGGCTTCCAGCTGTCGAATTGATACCGTCGAAGGGACGAATAGGGACCGAGACCGGTCGCGGTCTACTATGGACTCTTCAACGGCCAATGCCCTTTATCTGTAGGTAGGGACAAGATGCCTCGAATCTTGAGGGGGATGGTCGCTGGCTGCCCCGCGAAAGTTCCAGTCGTTTCACGTGCTAAAAGCGTTATACAGTTCGTGCTTATCGATAAGAGCAGAGCCGCACGCAGCAATTATGTACCACTGAGTCAGCTCCACGGGCATCTTCTCCAACACCTCCAAAAGCTGACTCCATCCTCAAGCGTCCCACCTGTCACCGAACCTTATATCAACACTCAGGTTCATAGCTATCACAAGTCTGGACAAGATGAACAACTTCTCCTTTGCCAATTTGACGAACATGCTACCGAGCCTAACCTCACCAACCGCCGAAGAGCCCCCCATGCAGGAGCAAGGAACAGAAGACAAGGTCGAGCTCCACGATGCCGAATCAGAACCCCAGGCGATTGATCCAAGGCCATTGACACCTGACAACCAAAAGCCGAAAAGCAATCTCCAACTCATCAACGAATGCGACAATTTCCCCTACTTCCACGCCGATACTCGCCGCTACTTGCAGCACATCAACACATACTATCACCTCCAAGTAGCCGCCTACCCCGACGTCACACTAGGCTACGTGCTCCCGTCGGTGGCCGAGATCTTCAGAGGCGTACCAGGATGGAAACTCAACGACGACGAGCGAACCCTGACACTAGCCCACGGCAAAGACGAGCCCGAGCGCAGCGCCATAGTCGCATCAACGTGCTCCGCACTACGAGAGACCGGGCACTTCACGATCCTCAAAGGCTGGCGAAACGAACTCTACCCCGTCTACGGACCGAAGAAGGACCTCCTCTTCAACGTTGAGCGCGCCGCAAGCGCCCTCCTCGGCGTCGTCACCTACGGCTGCCACATGACGGCCTACGTGCGCTCGCCTGACACGCGAGAGATCAAGATCTGGACACCGCGGCGCGCAAAGACGAAGCAGACGTATGGCGGCATGCTGGATAATACAGTAGCAGGCGGCATTGCGACAGGCGAGGACGCGTTCGAGGGGCTGGTCAGAGAGGCGGCGGAGGAGGCGTCGTTGCCGGAGGATGTTGTGAGAGAGAAGGTGACGGCGACGGGCGTGGTGTCGTATTTCCATATCCGCGACGCGAGGGCAGGTGGTGAGACGGGGCTGCTGCAGCCTGAGGTGCAGTACATCTACGACTTGGAGCTGCCGGAGGATATCATACCGAAACCGAGCGATGATGAGGTCGAGGAGTTCTACTTGCTGTCTGTGGAGGAGATCAAGGAGAAGCTGAGGGACGGCGAGTTCAAGCCGAACTGTGCGGTTGTGTTGCTGGATTTCTTTGTCAGGCATGGCATGTTGACGGCGCAGGATGAAGATTATATTCAGATTGTGGCGAGGTTGCATCGGTTGTTGGAGTTCCCTACGAAATAGATACCACGAGTAATACCGCTCTTTCCTTTTCGCGACTTGGCGTACTCTATAGCTTCACACTATGTCTAGCAAAACTCTTTTCTGTGTTCATAAAATCAGGGTATCTCGTGATATGCTTCTCCAAGGTCTCTTCTTGAACCGCGGACTACCTCTGGCCGGATCTGCCACGTAAGTGGCATCAAGCTTCGCGGGTGCCCCCAAAGAACGTCTGCTTGCTGCGAGTGACATTGCACGACACCAGCGTAGCGACCGACATCTCGGCCCTGATCTCTTCGTCATTTGCGTCCGATGTCTTTGTCCTCCTTGGTTATTGCACGTCCAATTGGCTCCCGGAAAGTATCCTCTCTCCCGCGAAAAGCGACCAGATCACCGCTTCAACAACAGGTAGACATTCTCAATGCGCAGCGATGTGAGCTTCTTGTACGGTCCTTCAACATACATCAGGAGGCCTCCGAACGAGATATACACCTTGCTGTGCGACCGTCAGTAGCTGTCCCAAGCCCAGGCATCAATTCAGTCTCACATGTTGTCATTGTTCCCCTCCTCGAACCTGTATATCCTCCCGAAGCAAACGTAGTCCCACATATCTGCGAGTGTGCTCTCTCCTTGCGCGGTCGGCCTCCATCCCTTCTCCTCTTTTGTGCCGTCGAGATTGAGTGTGTCTGCCAGCAGAAGCTGGAATGGATCGTTTGGTGAGAGTGGAAAGAGTTCTGAGTTGATGTCGAGAGTCAATGTGATGGTGCTGTCAGAAGACGTTGCTGAAATGCGGCCCACGCGGTCGTATTTTGCGTGGTCGAGACCGGTGACTGTGAAAGAGTCTTCGAAGAGCTGTGAGTCCGCCATTGTGTTATTGTTAGAGTGGCTATCGTGTTGTTGCGTTCGGCGCAAAAAGTTATGGTGGATGATCAGAAGTTGGAGATTTGTTTGCTCTCGCGACTTTGGCGGAGCACGGCTTGGCGTTCATGTCTTGGCCGGTACGGTGATTGCCATATCTGCTACTGTAGTATTTGCACGTAACACCCAAAGTCCAATCATCCTCATCAGTTCACCGCAGCCCGATCAGGAAGAGACTCGGACTGTGCGCCGAGTCGAGGTGGCCGAATACGGTAGTCTCAGCATCTGAGGAATGCAAAGGGGCACGCACCACCTAGCATACCGGCATGCGACAACGCGAATCACGACTATCCACGTACGGCTATAGTGTGTTTTGCCTTCTCTCGTCTTCTTTGTCTATCGTTCCTTTATCATGATTATGCATTGGGTACTCGAGCGGGTCTCTTTGTCCTTTTGCACAGCGCGCGCTTATGATGATCCGTTGCATTACTATGCCAGGCCTGTCAAGATCCGTTGCATGGAGCCCCAGTCTGCCATCTCAATATCAATGCAATTCTGAGAAGGAACAACACGATCAAGGTAGGGAGAGTAAGTACCTGATCATCTACAGCTATTCATTAACAACGACTTGGCTGGTTCCAGTCGCTGGCTCTTTGTCTATCACACTCTCATTTCCACCAATGTCATGCCTCGAAAGAGGTCAAAGAACAAATGCTTTGGGCCAAGGACGACAATGCCTTTGGTCTCGAGCAATCGTAGCCTCGATCACGCTTTATCTTCCTTCAACACCCTGCTTTGACACTCGATCAGATCCCTTCCCAGACCCATCATTGACCTTCGAGCAAGACTCGAGGCGGCCAGAAGCATACCTAGCACCACGAAGAACATCGTTGACATCTCGCTACCAAAAGCCAGAGCGATCGATCAGAGTAGCTAAGCGGCCGGACCCATCAAGCAGAGCAAAACCACACAACAAAATGAGCCGCAAGACCACACGATCATCAACCACCATGAACTCCTGGAGAGTCCCCCAAGCCACTTCCGCAATCCCCGGAATGGCCGTCTACGCCCGCCTCAGCACGCAAGCCAGCCAGGCGAACGCCGACCTCACCCGCAAAGCCAAGCGCTTCGAGCGCCTGCAGACCGCATGGGAGCAAACGCCCATTGGACGCGCCAAGAAATCTAAACGCGCCCTCATGTTCTGCGCCCAGGCCGAAGTCGTTGAGGCAGAACAAGCCGCTGCGTCGGCCAAGCAGGCCGCGAACGACTACTTTGCGCTCCTGGCTACGACGCAGGCAGCGTTGCTGCAGAGCACGCACGTGCCGGGACCGGCAAGAGGAGTCTACGTTGTCCCCGCGAGACGTCAAGTGCAACCGCGGGCGTCATCAATGCGGGCGACTGCGACGCCGTTTGTGCCGGGGCGGAAGACGGCGAAGGAGAGAGACGAGGCGCAGTTGGCTGGGCTGTTCGATGCCATTGCGAGAACCGAGCCGGTGTCCAAGCGTCTCCGCTCGGCGTCGAGCTCGTTGCCAGATGCGGAGAGCTTGGGTGATCTGCTTCCTAAGAAACAGAAGAGTCACTCACGTGCTGTATCCGACGGCGGAGAGGCTGTGCTCTCCTCGTTGTCGCCTATCGTTCCTGCGGAGGAGCAGGTCGATGAGAAGATGGACGAGTCTGATGACGATATCGGGAACATCGTCGAGGCTTATGCTGGTAAGGTTAAGAAGGATTAGAGAGCTCGGTAGGCCAGGTTCATAGTCGGGGTTTTGTTTATGGGAACGGGTAGACTTGTCCAGAATCTGACGGGTTGTGTATAAAACGGTCGCGAAGGGGGTGTGTCATCGTCTGATTTCTGCATTGTATATACGTTTTGTCCATACAACCTACATTATATTGATTACTACCTCAAACAAACGAACACCTATTAAGGAATGTACATCAGAGTCACCGAAAACGCTTTTTGTCATTCTCATAATCATTCATTAGATCTTTTGCTAGCTAGCATTTCCTCCTATGTTCGCTACTAATTCTCGTCCTCTGTGCACTTCCTCTCACATCTTCCATGTGTACAGTGACCTAAAGATCAAACTGCAAGACACTGACACTGAACTTGGGAACACTCCACTTGAAGTCGCCGGCGCCAGAGTAGCTTCCGTTGAAGTTGATTGGCGCGGGCACGACCTCAGTCTGGTTGTTGATGTAGTTGTAGCTGTTCAGATCCGCAGCAGTAAGGATGGTGCCGTTGACGCTCTTGAACGCGGCGTCCAAACCAACGGTGAGCGGAATGCTCTGGTTGAGGGTGTTGGTGACCTTGAGGAAGACGGCGTTGAGCTCTGTGTCGATGGTCGCGACCCAGTAGAGAGGGTTGATGTTGCCGGCGGTGTTGGTGACTGGCAAAGTCTGGGTGCCGCGGTAGCGGGCGAACATCCATTGCAGCCAGTAGGAGGCGCTCTTGACGGTGTTGGTGTAGAGAGCGTCGAAGGAGATCATGTCTGGGGTCCAGTTCACGAAGTTGCGGTTCTCGAGGGATGGGGCGTAGGAGGACATCTTGACGGTGTTTGGGTTGCGCTCGGCGGAGAGAAGGTAGAGAGATTCACCGAGGGCGGAGAGGAGGCGTGGGTAGACAATGTGGGTGTCAGATCCTGAGAAGGAGTAGTTGACTACCTGGTTTGGAGTGTCAATTTGGATGACCGAGTACTCGCCGAGCAGAACTGTGACGTCGGTGTTGTTGGTCTCGACCTGCCAGTTATCCCACATGCTGAAGTGGTCCACGAACCAGGATGGTTCTTGGTAAGTGTGGTAGTCATACATGCCGCCGGCTGGGATGGTAATGTTCTCAAGTGCTTGACCTGGAGGTCCGTATCCACCACTGGATCGCTCATCGAACTGAGTGCTGATGAGAGTGATGTTTGGGTAGACGGCCTTGATACCATTGTAGAGGTATGGGAAGCGGTAGTTGTAAGTGGAGCTGAAGAAGTCTTCGTTACCGATCTCGACGAATTCGATGTCAAAAGGAGCTGGGTGACCGTAAGCGGCACGCATGGCACCGTAAGTAGTGTTGGGACCACCCATGCAAAACTCTAGCTCGTCAAGTGCATCTTGTAGAATGGTGTGCATCATGTCTGGTGGGTAAGAAGGACCTTCTTGACCCCAGATGTCGAGGGAGAATCCTGAGTAAATGGCGAGGACTGGCTTCATGTTCATGGCCTCATTCCACTCAAGATACTCCATGAGACCAAGACCTTGTGTGTTATAGTAGTCCCAGTTACCAATACGACCTGGACGGTCCGGGAGTGGGCCAATGGCCTTACGCCAGTTCCAGCGCTGAGCTGGAGAGAAACCCTCGATGTTGTTGCCACCTGGGCAACGGAGGAAAGTTGGCTTCATGTCGTAGAAAGCGTCGGCAATGTCGGACCTCAACCCATTTTGGTAGTTCTTGAACGTCTGTGGGAATACAGAAATCAAGTTAAAGTAGAAGGTCTGACCTGCCACAGCAGCACCATCCATGGTGATGGTGAACTTGTTGTTCGCATCTGGCGCAGAGATGTTTGGTGTGATGGTGGCGTTGATCTGCTGGAAGTCGATGAAAGTTGGTGGGACATTTGGAATGGTAGTGCTCGCCCAGGTCTGGTTGGTAGTGTTGGACTTGAAGGACACCGTGAAGGTGGTGTCGTTCATCAAATCTCTGGGGTAGTTGTTCAGCATGTAGAAAGAGACGTTGTAGGCCTGAGGAACGACGTTGAATCCCCACCAGCCATAGTTCTCGAAACCGACTGGACCAGTGGCGTTGAGTGGAATGTCTACTTGAAGGGAGGTTGGAAGAGCGTCAAGCGGGTGGAGGAGATCAAGTGTCAAGCGGACTCCGTCGCCAATGGCTCCCCAGGCAGTGATGACAGGGGCGAATGGCTCGATTGGGTTCTCAGATTGGGTGATCAAGTTTCCGGTGAAGCCAGGCACAGCATTTGCATATGCAGTAGAGCCTTGGAAAGCTCTGTTCGCAATCATCTCGGCGTAGATACCACCGTCTCCAGAGTGATTGATGTCCTCGTGCATGAGGCCATAAAGCAATGGAGAGGTCTCGTTCCTGTCGCAGGTGTTGTTGAGGCTGATTTGGAGGGTGACGGGAGAGGCATCGTTGACGGTGTGGTTGATGTAAGAAGTGTATGATGAGAGAGTGTTAAGTTGTCTCTTTTCGAGATTGACGCCACGGGCCTCGACTCCAGACAGCGAAGCTGCCAGAGCCAAAGCGGCAACAGACGAAGCGAACATTTTGGAGGGGTGTTATGAACGAGAGAATGGGATGGGGCAAGATCGGAATAGAGCTGACATATGGTCGTATATGAAGACTTGTGGTTCGCCTACCTTGATGAAAGATCAACACCGACCAGCCTCAAAATGGCACGTCGTCAATCTTGGTTGCTCAAGCAGCGGAGAAAGTATGCGTGTTCAACGCATGACTTCGGCTGAATGCCTGCAAGAAAGCTGGATTATTCGATGAAGTGGGACTTTGACAGCAATCCGCGCGCCATGGCGGGAAAGTAAGATGAGGGGTAGATATATGAGGCCGGGGAAAACGAGGGGAAAAGGTCTCGTAGTGGCATGGCGACCACATAGATCATGCTTGAAACGCGATGGATCTGCAGGTGAAAGTCCCGGATCGGACTCGTTCCGGTACTTCGGACGATCTCTCCCTCCCGGTGGGGTGACACAGGAAGTCAGAAGGTCGGCGATCGTATACTGCAAGAGCTCGCACTTCTTCGTACATTAGGTAGGTCGGTGAACAGATCGATGGCCATACGAGACGATGTACAGAGGTATGAACCGTATGATGCGAGATCTTAGTATAGGTGAGCTGGACAACGAGCGTAACCGCTGTGGGGCCGAGTGGCTGGTGGGTTTTCGTGCCATGCAGAAAACACGGGTGAAGTACATGTAGCCAAGATGATGCCGGTTCTGTGCTTGATGTAGTCAGTCACAAGGCATACTACTCTTGTGCCATCTGGATACCGTGGAAACAGGTACGGATAGCGAGACGTGCTTCGAGTCGTACTGCACAGAAGAGGCCAGGAGGCCAATATATGCAGCTTACGGGCGACCAGCCACCGCCAAGTCAGAGGCTGCTGGGTTCTTCATGAAGTTTTTTGCGGCTAAAAGCAATGCAAAATCGAGGAAAAGTCGAAGGGACTCTGTGCCTGCATCGGAAACATTGCTGATCAACTTGTGGAGACTCGACCAAGAACTTGATTCAGGACAGAATCATCGGAGGAGGAGGAAAGGTGGATGACCGAAATGCGGAGTTACGCCCAGGCGGAGCTTCTTGCGTGCATCCGGCGGGGGTTGGAGAAGCGGACAATCCCGAAGCTATCCCCAATTCGAACCTTGAATGGACGTCCAGTCGATTAGCAAGCTGCTCATCGGAGTAAGTAGTACACGACATCGATAATTCGTGATTGCGTTCTACTAATGGCTTAATATCATGGCATTGACGTCCGTATGTTGACCATGCATAAGACTCAGCGCACCACATCTAACGTAATCGTGCAGTGGAAACCATTCCGATTCTTCGACGTATCGCAGGTCCAGCTGGCCGATGACGAAAGATCCAACCTCGAGGTCAGTCATCATGGCTTCATACCGAGGCGGATACTGACGGTCAAAGCAAGGGAACTTGAGCTGCATTGCACCGGGAGTCAACGGCGTCTTCGTCGGCACACCTGACGGCCATCTGCGCACTCTCAATCAGTCATTCAAAACTACACAACTCTTCAAGGCGCACGAAACAGGAAGCATCAGACACATTGTCGCCATTGCCAAAACCTCGTATCTTCTTACACTTGCCGAAGACCTACCTAATGAGCCAGAGTTGAAAGTATGGGCGCTGGACAAACCAGAGAAGAAGACGGGAACACCTCGATGTTTATGCACCGTAGCGGTACAAAATGGGCGCAAGCAATTTCCAGTCTCTGCCTTTGCGGTGCTGAGTGATCTATCGCAAGTCGCGGTTGGGTTTGCGAATGGCTCAGTCACGATTGTTCGGGGTGATTTCATTCACGACAGAGGCACCAAGCAGCGAACAGTCCTGGAATCAGACGAGCCTGTGACGGGGCTGCAATTCAGCGAGCGCAACAATTCGACCCTCTTGTACAATGCTACAACTGGCAGAATTTCTACCCTGGTCATATCTGGTCGCGGTCAAGGGCAGCCTGCAAGGACACTGGAAGAGCACGGATGCGCCGTAGATTGCATGATCAAGGATATCCATTCAAACGATGTTGTGGTCGCAAGAGACGATGCTGTATACACGTACACACCTAAGGGGCGAGGGACGTCGCATGCCTATGAAGGGGCCAAGCGGAAGATCGAGTCGTTCAAGGACTATCTCTTGATCCTGTCACCACCAAAGAATAACTCCGTTCAATCAACTCCTCTGCGCGCCTTTGGCGCATCGAATGCAGACGATCTTTTCAACACGACAAGCTTCAGTATCATCCAACCCGATCTGAAGATCATCGCTCACTCAGAACCTCTCTCAAGTCAGGTCAATACCGTCTTCTCTGCCTGGGACGCCATTTTCATCTTGACTCAGGATGGAAAGGTGATTCGATACCAGGAAAAGTCCTTTCAACAAAAGCTTGAAATTATGTACCAAAGGGATTTCTTTGTATTGGCCATCAACATGGCGCAGAAAGAAGGCGTGGATGCGGTGCAGCAAAACGTTATCTTCCGAAGATATGGTGATTATCTGTATCAGAAGGGTGATTATGACACTGCGATGCAACAGTACTTACGTGCAATCGACAACACGGAGCCTTCTCAGATCATCCGGAAATTCCTCGACAACCAGAGGATACGGAATCTGATTGAATATCTCGAAGAATTGCATGAACATCACAAAGCGTCCTCAGACCACACAACACTCTTGTTGAACTGCTATGCGAAGCTCAAAGATGTTGAGAAGCTCGAGTCTTTCGTTCAGTCACCCGGTGACCTCAAGTTTGACCTTGACACCGCCATCACAATGTGCCGACAAGGTGGATATTCTGATCAGGCCGCTTTTCTCGCTCGGAAACACAACGAGCACGGTCTCGTCATTGACATACTAATAGAAGATCTCAAGAGGTATGCTGAGGCGGTGGCGTACATCTGGCGGCTGGAACCCAAGCTCGCCTACGAGAACTTGAGAAAATATGGCACAGTCTTGTTGGAGCATGAGCCGAAAGACACCACTCAATTGTTCGTCGACTATTTCACTGGTGTATTCAGACCGAAGAAAGATGCTGTAGTGGTGCAGGAGACACCGATAGCACCACAACAAGGGCTCGGAAGTCGCGCGACAAGCGCGGTGCAAAACCTGGCGGCTCTCATACCGCTGCCATATATGAGTACAGATACTTTCCGAAGCTCGACCAACGGTTCAGGAACTGTAAGTCAACAAGTCATCGAGTCGACGGTCGAGGATGAATATATCGAATATGAAACGCCCAAACCGAGAAAGGCGTTCTCGGCATTCGTCGACCATCCAGACCAGTTCATTGTATTCCTTGATTCGTGCATAGAGAGCGAAGACATGTCGGACGAGAACAAATCAGATCTCTACACGACGCTATTTGAGATGTACCTCCAGATGGCCACATCGAAGACCGGGCCTGACAAAGAGCAATGGGAGAAGAAGGCCAAGTCAATGGTCGAACAGCACAATGTCCCGATGGGCACATCCAACGTGCTATTACTGTCACACCTCGCCGATTTCAGAGACGGAACAACCCTCGTCCGCGAGCAACGGGGTCTGTATCTTGACATATTTCGCGCCTACACCTCCGCCCATGACACAGCAGGAGCAATCAAAGCGCTTCGCAAATACGGGCCCGAAGAACCACAACTCTACCCGGCCGCACTCGCCTACTTCACTTCGTCCGAAGCCACGCTCAAAGAAGCTGGTTCCGAAGTGGAAGCAGTCCTGAAACGCATCGACGACGGCGGCCTCATGGCACCGCTGCAAGTAATCCAGACGCTAAGCAAAACACGGGTCGCCACAATGGCGCTCGTAAAACCATACCTCAGCCGCACAGTCGAGCGCGAGCGCAACGAAATCGCCTCGAATCGACGGCTCATCACGTCCTACCGCTCGGACACGCTGAGCAAAACGTCTGAACTCGAGGACCTGAACACCAAGCCCGCCTCCTTCTCGGCCACGCGCTGTTCCTCCTGCGGCACCCCACTCGATCTCCCCGTGGTGCATTTCATGTGCAAACACAGCTTCCACCAGCGGTGTCTCAATGTCGCGCCGGGCGTGGATGAGGACGACGAGGATGGCGTCGAGTGCCCCATCTGCGCCAATGGGAACGCTACCGTCAAGGCGATCAAGCGCGCGCAGGACGAGAGTGCCGAGAGACATGATTTGTTCCTCGATGCGCTGGGCCGGAGCAGTGATAAGTTTGGCACTGTTAGTGAGTGGTTCGGTAGGGGCGTTATGAGGGCTGGTGGTGGGGTTGGAGAGGTTTAGCTATAGAATTTGGAATCGTATCGTGAACTACGTGTTCTGACCAATGTCTCTTTAGCGTAGCTGATCCCCAAATGATGAATCATCGGGGCTGAAGACACTGACGAACCTACGTCTGGATTAGTCGACGGTGGAATGCGACAGGAGCACACAGGAGCAGGCATCATCCTGGGAGCATAGACATTTGGATGAGGGGAGTTGCTGCTATTGCCAAGTGGTTAGCCCCCTCGTAGAGTGCAGTATACCCACCGCTCTCCGGTGTTCAAAACAACAATCAACCACCATCGCCGAGGGCCATCAAATTTCCTCTATACATACACACACACGAAGAAGCACCGATCCTATCCGAGATCATAATACACACATCCCTATCAACAAGCCCAGACACCGACAACACCGTCCTTGCGGCCCTCGATCATATACCCATCCTTGATGCGCACTTGCTCGACATTCGCCAACGGGCTCTCACTCTGCATGTCCAGCGCAGCGCCCGGCCCACAATCCCACTGGTTTCCGTCGACCTTGTCGTAGACCTTGACGACGGACTCGCCGGCCGCGGCGCAGATGCGGCGGCTGTCGAACATCATGCTGGTGATGGGGCTGTCGTAGGCGAAGGCGTCGAAGATGCTGCCGGTGCGGAGATCCCATATCTGGTCACACGTTAGTGAGAGTCTTTGTAGGTGGGGAAAGGAAGGAAGGGAAACCTACTCTTATCGAGCGGTCAGCGGATCCGGTGACGAGATGCACATCGTCGAACTGCAGCGCGGTGATGGGTCCTGTGTGTCCGATCAGACTGCGCTGCACCATGCCGCTCCGCAGATCCCAGAGGCGAATCACGCTGTCCGCTGTGCCGCAAGCGACGGCGCTCTGGAACGACTGCAGCGCGCCCACGAAGTCGGCTTCGGCGGCGGGAAGGCGGCCGGATTGGGGCCGCCACCAGCTTGCGGTTTCTGATGTCGTGGGGTTGCTGTTTGATGCGCTGAAGGATGGGTTGATGGCGGAGGCTTGGGCGGCGGCCCAGAGGACGTCGAGTGTTTGCACGCAGCGGCCGGTTTCCAAGTCCCATTGTCGGAGGGTTTTGTCGGCGGATCCGGAGACGAGGGTGTTGCCGTCGAAGTGGAGGGCGGTGACTTCGGCGACGTGAGAGGAGAGGGTGTAGAGAGGACAGTCCGCCAGAGAGGAAGAGGAGGCGGCGGGTTCCACATTGCTTCCAGGGCTGTCGAATAGGTTATCCTGGTCGTCTCCTTCTGGACCTTCCCGGTCGTGATCTTGACCCTTGTTGATCGTGCTGCTGATTTGTGGACTGTAATCTGCCTGGCTCAAATCCCAGAGACGAACAGTCGCGTCGTTCGAACCGGATGCGACGATGTTCTCTTGAACCTGAATACATCGTACCGATGATAAATGACCTTCTAGCATTCCTACACAACGGCTGCTGTTCAGATCCCAGACACGCAACGTATCATCGAGCGCGGCGGAAACCATAGTGCCAAAAGGTACATCAAAGTCCATTGCTGTAATCATGTCGCTGTGGGCTTGGAATTCCTTGATGCGAGATCCAGCTGTGAGATTTTGATGTAGGATTGGAGTAGAGACTCTTCTAGAGACCTTCCGCTTCTTCGGTGTCTTTGGTGGGGGCGCTTTCTCCGGTAGCTTCTCGTATATCGACTGTGACATGAAAGAGGTGTCTTCTGTGTCAATCTGGGGCTCCTCTTCTGCCGCTTTCGTGACGGTCCGGCCTCTTTCGGCCTCCTGCGCTTCTGCGTCGACTTCCAATTGCAAGTCCTCCACTTTGGACTCGATTTCGGAAGTCTCGCGATCAAGATCTGCCTCCTCCTGCTCGAGATCGGTCAGTTTCTGGACCGCCAGCTTTCTCATCGTATTAATGTTTGCGATCTTCTTGTCCAACTCCATGATCTCGGACGCGCACATGCTCTTCCTGACGCCCATCATCTCCAGTTTGTGATCCAGTGTCTTCTTTCTGTCCTTCAGCTGGGTGAGTCCTGCCTTTCCTTCTATTTTGCCCTCCTCAATCATCTTCAACGTTTTCGAGCCGTGTCTGCCATGTCGCTTCTTCTTGTCGAGATCGTCCTCCACCGAAGCGTTGAATCCATCGAATAATGAAAATGAGCTCGAAGTCTCTGGTATATCCAACAGAAGGTCTTCGGGCACATGAGCCAAGGCGCGGTGCTGAATCTCGCGTGGTTGGAAGGTCGATCGAATCAGCTCTCTTGGAGCAGTGCGTGCCAAAGCGAAGACGGATCGTTGCATTATCGGTTTCCGTAGCTCTCTATGGATATCTCCCAGAGCATTGTGATAGTGTTGACCGGCTTCACCTCCAATAAGGTGGCTTGCGGTCGCATTTAGTGTCCGTCCAAAAGCCTCCAACTGCCTCGACTGACTATGTGTGAGCTGCGTCCGGTATAACAAACCAAGGCTTGACGTACTGATATCATCGAGCCCTCGTCATCACGCGACCTTTGCCTTGCATGGTGCCTCGGTGGGCTTCTGCCCCTCGCCGAAGACATTTGGTGGATAATATCTCTACGATCGCATCATCCGAGTGGTGTTGAGGCGTGGATCGTCAAAGGTCAGACCTGCTGACAGTCGTCTGGAGGAAAGGTTGCGTGGAGAGTTCGAGATAGAGAGTTTGGATATCGAGGTCGGAGGTGTCAGTCTTGCTCCGCAGACACGCGGGCGAGATTCGGCTTCCGGCTCCAATTCCTACTAATAATATCAGGGTACCATCTATCCTACAGTATCCTCCCAGCGTCTCTGGTCCACCGCTACGCAAGCTTTGAGTTGTAACCTCTCTCCAGAAACACTGACAGCACCGGCAATATGGACGCAATTGGTCTGGGGGATGCCGAGAAGGCCTTGGATTTGGCTCACATTCGATTTCAGCTCATGTTTGTACATCTGGCTCCACCATGACACTGGCACGTGCTAATACATTACAGTCGTCTTGAGGATACAATCACCTTTTACTTGATCGAGCGCGTCCAATTTCCACTCAATGCAACAATCTACAAAGCTGATGGTGTGAGGATACCGGGAAGTCATTTGTCATTACTGGACTGGACCCTGAGCGAGCAAGAGAAGTTGCAGTCACTTGTAAGGAGATACCAGTCGCCCGACGAATATCCTTTCTTCCCGGATGCTCTCCAAGAGCCGATCCTACCCCCTCTCAATTACCCAAAGGTCCTGCACGACAACGACGTCAACGTCAATCGGAAGCTCAAAGACAGCTATACCTCGGAGATTTTACCTGCGGCGTGCACTTATGTCGGGCGAGAAGACCGTGGAGAGGCGCCAGAGAACTACGGCTCGGCTGCAACCGCCGATGTCAATCTTCTTCAAGCTCTTTCGCGAAGGATACATTTTGGCAAGTTCGTGGCCGAATCAAAATTCAGGAAGGAGACGGAGCGCTTTGTGCAGATGATCAAGTCGGAGGATCGCAAAGGCATTGACGAAGCTATCACGGACTCGAAGGTTGAGCAGAAGGTTTTGGAGCGTTTGCGACTGAAAGCGAAGACTTACGGTACCGACCCGAGTGTTACAGCTGAGGATCAAGGCAAGATCAACGTCGAAGCTGTGGTGGCCATGTACAAGGACCATGTCATTCCCATGACAAAAGAGGTAGAGGTGGAATATCTGATGCAGAGGCTAAAAGGCACGCAATGGGAATGAAGTTGGATGACCCAGCTTGATAAAGGCTTAGTGAGCATCCGGGGCAAAGGGCAGCGAACAGAACGTCTTCCTCGCCTGATTCGTCGACCCGAAGCCCAGTCGCCTCAAAAGGCGTCCCACAGCGTCAACTTGAGCAGCACGACTGGCCAAGATGGATCTCGAACGTACCAATAAGTTACAGTACCCTAAACTCGGCTGTAGGATCAATCTGGCCCCCTTACGGACGGCGAGAGGCAGGCTGCATTACGCTATCCCAGATCATTGGTCATACAAAGTATGTAGACCTGTAAACCAGAGCAATCTCTCGAGTCGGTAATTTATCTGACTGTTTCATGGTCGATCGAGCATTATCTGGTGTTTTTGAGTTTAATTCACGTTTGTATGTCCTTTCGCGATGACGTTCCTGTATAAAATACATGTATAAATAATAATATTTTCAGGGTCGAAAGTCCGCCACAGATTGTGGAGCACACTCGGCAGGCACGCGACTGTCTTGGCAAAGAGTATCTAGGATCATCGTTATTAGTCTAAGCTTAGATCATTTTCTCTCCCATTCGACATGGCAAATTGTTTTCTGTCGCTTGTTCGCAACAACACCCCATAAATCTCGTCTGCACTACATACTCACCTTCGCCGCATTCACAGCTTGCTAACGCTGTCACCAGAATCGAACCAACTTCGGTAATTCCTAGGCAGAACCATGCTCGTTCGGGCTGCCGCTCGCAGGCAGAGACGTCATATATCTCGACAACTTTCCGAGGACTTTCAACAACTACATCTTCCGTTCCTTTGTCCAGCACAGTTACGATGGAACGCGACACAAGCAGGCCAGCCAACAACTGGGCCTCGGAGGGCTTCACAGTCGCCGAAACCGGATCGGACACAGTTACGGAACCTTGCGAGCGTGGCTGGCCCAGCATCGTATACGCCACAATCTTCGAGTCCTGATAACTATCAGCTTGATGGTCAGCAGTCTTATAGTTGGGGAGACTGGGGTAAAGGCACCCACAAGCCGCTTATGATATCTTATGATCGAGACACTACCAAGGCTTCGTTCACCTTCAAGAACGGCGTAGGTGGAAGTGTAGAAGATCTGATGCAGAATCTGTACACATGTCTAAGGGTCAATCGATATCCAAGAGCCGAACAAATCATCGACCGACTGACCTACCAAATCGATGTTACTGCGAGCGAGCTTGCACATGCACACGAGGCATATCTAGCCTTTAGCGTCGAGGACATACGGCAGGGAGCAGGTGTTCATAGGAACTGGCAGCGTATTAGAAGCTGGTTCGAAAAGAGGGTGCACAAAAAGGAAGTGTCTGTAGGCCCGTCCGTCTACATTACCATGATGAAAGGCGCAATGGCTGCGTTGCAAGACGAGGCTCGAGACATCCTTGTTCGCCATTACGCCGACATCTCGTCCATGCCACTATCTGACATTTGCGACGACAAAGCCAACTTTTTCGACAACCAGGAATACATGCTGGTGAATGCGATTCTGGGTCAGAAGACTGTGGATGAGATCCAAGAGTTGAAAAAGCGGAGTGATCAATTGCAAGAGCAAAAGCAGATGAGAATGAAAGAGCTGTACATAGGCGAGGACGATATACCAAAGGTCTTGGAGGTCGAACAGAAAGGTGTGGGACTGAAATCATTGAAAAAAGGCCTAGAAGCATTGCAGACGGCGCAATCGCCAGACATCGAAACCCCACCCGAGGAAGCCGCCGATCCGGAAATGGCCCACATGCGCGCGATGGAACGCGAGAGAATGATCGAAGATTCAGCTGCCGCCGCCGCCGTCGACCGCTGGAAGTTCGAGGATGAACAACTACGCTCGCTTGGATTAGGCGGCCCGGTTCATAGTAGGCCGATCGGAGCTCTGATGTGGACTTGGTATTCAGCACTCTTGCCTGCTATAGAAGAGGAGTTGCTGGCAGTCAGACAGGCTTTGGAAAACAACTTGCCAGGTGCGGCGAACGAAGAACGAAAGAATTATGGCGTTCACTTGGAGCTTCTTCCTCCGGAGAAACTCTGTGCGACCACCATCATTACTGTCATGAACATGCTGTCCAAGGGCAAAGACCGCGACACCGGAAGGTGGACCTGCGACTTCAAAGTCACTGGAGCCACGAGTTACCTAGGAAAGGTTCTTATGCAAGAAAGCCATGCCGCCATAACCAGAGAAGGAACAAAACGAAACCAAGCCAAAGGTCGACAGGACAAGGGTCAAGCCGCAGCATTGAGCAAACGACGCCCTGTTTTCTCACAGAACGATCTCGATTGGCCTCTCGCCGTTCGTGTCAAGATCGGTGCGCTGATGCTGTCAAAGCTGATTGAAACCGCCAAAATGCCAATCACTCGAACCCATCCTCGAACGAAAGAGCCTGTTTCCCAGCTGCAACCTGCTTTCATGCACAAGAACGTGTTCAGACTTGGTAAGAAGACAGGCTTCATCACTCCTTGTCAAGACCTTATCGACAAGTTACACCGGGAGCCGCTGGGCGGCGTCATCTGCAAGAGACTTCCCATGGTCGTCCAGCCAGCTCCTTGGACAGGGTTCCGGGAAGGTGGCTACCTCAACTACACTACTGATTTTATCCGCTTTCCTCCCACCGACCAGACTCCCAAAGACTATGCTGAAGCTGCAATCGAAAAGGGCGACATGCAGCAAGTCTTTGACGCCCTTAATGTGCTCAGTAGTATTCCGTGGAAGATCAATGAGAACGTACTCAAGGTGCAGATCGAAGCCTGGAACACTGGAGAACAGATTGGCAACCTCGCCCCCTTGAACCCGAATATCGAGCTTCCACGTGAGCCCACACCCTCAGCGGATCCGACTGTGAGGAGGAAGTGGCTTCAGGCTGTTCAAGATCTGGAGAACAGAAGGACCGGCATGCACTCACAGAGATGCTTTCAAAACTTTCAGCTTGAAATCGCTCGCGCGTATCGCAAGGAGACAATTTACTTTCCTCACAACATCGACTTTCGTGGCAGAGCTTACCCAGTTCCGCCCTATCTCAATCACATGGGTGCAGACAACGTCAGAGGGTTGATGTTGTTTGGAACTGGAAAAGAATTGGGCACCACCGGTCTAAGATGGCTCAAAATCCACTTGGCAAACGTTTATGGATACGACAAAGCAAGCCTGCAAGAGAGAGAGAACTTTGCTATGGAACATCTCGACGACATTTACGACTCGGTAGACAAACCGCTCACAGGTCGTCGTTGGTGGTTACAGTCAGAAGATGCTTTCCAGACTTTGGCTGCATGTTTCGAGTTGAAGAATGCGCTGCAGTCTCCAGATCCTGAAAAGTTCGTTTCGTATTTGCCGATTCATCAGGACGGAACTTGCAATGGACTTCAACATTATGCCGCGCTTGGTGGTGACGAGGTCGGAGCACGGCAAGTTAACCTTGTGCCTAGTGATCGACCAGCTGACGTCTACTCGGCGGTCATGGAAGCTGTCAAGGCCCAGGTCGAGGAGGACTACAACAACGATCACCCCGTCGCCAAGATCCTCCATGGCAGAATCACTCGAAAGGTAGTCAAGCAACCAGTCATGACTAATGTGTATGGCGTAACGTATTATGGCGCCAAAGAGCAAGTCAAAAAGCAGATTGAGGAACTGTTTCCAGAGATCGTTCGTGGCGCAGATATCAATCACGGCACACTGGCTGCATACGTCGCGAAAAAGATTTTTCAATCTCTTGGAGAGATGTTCCGAGGAGCTCAAGCAATCCAGGACTGGCTCGGAGTCTGCGCGGATCGAATCTCGACATGTGTCAGTCCGGAACAGCTGGAAGCTCTCGCCAAGCCAGAGGCGGCCGTGAAGAAATACGGTTACAATAGAGAGGGCAATACCAAGGCGATGAGGGCGGACATCAGAGGAAATAGAGAACGACAGTCCAAGGGGTTGTTCAAGTCTTCGGTTATCTGGACGACTCCATTGAAGCTTCCAGTGGTACAGCCATACAGAGCGCCACAGTCAAGGTATGTGATGACGGTAATGCAGCAGCTGTCAATTCAGGAACCTCGCACGTGGGACCCGATCAGTAAGAGGAGGCAGTTGCAAGGTTTCCCACCCAACTTCATCCACTCTCTCGATGCGACACACATGATGTTGAGCGCTCTCAAATCGCGCGAGAAGGGCATGACCTTTGCAAGCATTCACGACTCGTTCTGGACACACGCGTGCGACATTGATAACCTTAGTGAACTTCTGCGCGACGCCTTTGTACACATGCACAGCGAAGACGTCGTAGGTCGCCTGCGGGAAGAAATGTTAGCGAGATACGGCGGCAGCTACTACCTTGCGACCGTTGACCCCTTGACTCGTGTTGGCATGAAGCTCAAGGAAAAGCAGGCGGAAATTTTGGAGGCACGAAAGGGTTACACGGACATTATTGGCAGACACAAGGCCCATACGACTGAGGCAGAGCTCCTCGTAGAGCACGAGAGGATCAGACTGTTGGGAAGCACAGACCCTGAGGAGCGCAAACGGGGCGAGTCTATGCTCACCGCAGGAAGTATCTTCGCCGAAGAAGCAGACGACTCGTCCATCACCTTTCCCAACGAGCTCACCGAGGGTCGACTCGGCCGCATGCCAGATGATGCCGCGCTCGCCAAGACCGAGGATGAGGAAGCCATCAAGAACGCAAGTCCAGTGCTGGAAGAGAGCAACGACGTCGACGCGAACGGAGAGGCGATATTGGACAATGAAGAACGTGACCTCACTGCTGAGCGCGAGGCCGCCGAGGAAGAGGAAGAGGAAGAAGAGGACAAGATGGTCAAGTCGAAGAAAACCCAGTTGCGCCGCGCAAAGAAGCAATACGTCTGGTTGCCGTTCGATATTCCAAAGGTCCCGGCAAAGGGCAGTTTCGATGTTTCCAGACTCAAGCAGAGTCGTTACTTTTTCCATTGATTGAATCGAGATTATAGCATAGCGCGGTTTTGCATGAATAAGGGCGTCTGGAAGACTTCTACTGGCCAGGTTAGGGTTTGAATGGAACACCTGCTCAGGGCCGAAGGTTTTTCTTGTACATTGTACTATAGATACCTGTCTCAAACTACTGTCACATATTATCACATTCTTCCATATTAGCCCTGTTTTACAAACTCGAGACGTCTGTGTATATTTTCAGTCAGCCATATTACAAGATGTTATAGTTCCGGAGGAAGATGGTGAAGTTATGTGCCTAACTGAAAGCAATGTATAAAGTATCGATCTGAATGTTCTTGCTGAACATCAAGGTCAAGAAACTGAAGAGGTTGCATTGTACAGGCTCGAGATACGGACAGCCTTCTGACAAGATACGAGTCAATGGAAGGCATGGCAGTGTACTGCTAAGTATTCGGCGGTGGTCAATGGTCGTAGATCCGGGCATGGTTCGCAGACATGAGAACTCCTGGAATTTTTGCTGAGTAAGAATCGCCAAATGCGGCCAAAGATAGGATGGAGGCTTGGCGCCTTTGAGCTATTCCTGGCTAGCCACTTCTCCCTCCATTTGCAAAGCCTCACTCACGCTCATCGAACAATACCCTGTAAGTCTACGGTACAGAGGCAGTGTATGCAGCCATATTTACACTTCATTATCCAGCGAATGATATGGTATCGTTGATGGCTGCCTGACTGAACGCCTTAAAATACCGACGACTGTGCCTCCTCCAGCTGAGCCAATGGTAGAACGATGGCGACACCCAATACAGCGGGACATCGTGTCCGGCGAGCTGCACCCCACCAAGCCACGACCAATACCATGCAGTATCTCTGTCAGCACAGCATTCCTAAGTTCGTTCTATCAGCCGCAACACGTGAATACTCGCTTTCTTCAGCTCGTTACCTCACATCCATGCAAGCTGCCCGAGGTCACGCTAGGCCGCCCAGTGAAGAAGGGTAGATTTACGGACGCAGACCACATTGTCAGCCTTAAAATGCCTAGGTGTATCAATACGGCCACCACGTGTGTCTGTCAGATAAGTAGCACGTATTTCCGTTTCCCATCCTTGAGAGCATTGTTTTCTTCCCATTCCCTGCCAAAGTTACAACTAAGAACACTATCTGTCAAGATGGCACCCGGTCTTCTTTTGCATGATGACTCACAAAACGAGAACTCGTCCCCGTCTTCGGTACAAACTGTCATTAACACCAATGCCGGTATAACCCCGAGCAAGACCTCATTGCTTATTCCAAAAGGCTGGGATAGCGGTCTATTCGAGTCAGAGCTAGTCGCCAATTCTGTCACACCTCGCGCCCTTCCGGTCACAGCGGACAGAAAGGACCTTATCGCTCCCGCAAAGGGGCCCGTCCCGTTGCCTCGAGGATCTCTGGGCGGTACTCAGAAGGCTTTGACCGAGATCTACAGGAGAGCTGAAGGTAGCTTCGCCTCCTACTTTGACATCGCCGACGTCGAGACTTCCATTCCTCGACCCGTCGCCCTGCAGGAGAAACGACAGATCTACACATATCAGAACCCATGGTCCGACAACTATCCGCCACATTTACACTTGATCCCACTAAAGGATCAAGCAGCCTTGACAACCATATTCAACAAAACGAGGCTGCTTGACACTGGTACACTGCTTACCCAGCTTGTTCCAGACTATGTGTTCGATTTCATGCACAGCGATCCCGAGGCCAGCACTCTGGCTGGCCTTGGTAAGAGGAATAAGGTACTACGCAAGGATGGAGACGACATCTTCGATGACCCCAACATCGGTGACCGTGACGACTGGTATACAGACCGAATATTCGCCCAGCAACAATTCACCGGTACTAACCCTATGACTATCCAATCCGTTTCCGACAATCTCCTAGAGGAGTTCAAAGCTATGGCTCAGCGTCAATCCCCAAAGGTCTACGACCTGCTATCCGAGACAGATAAATCGAATCTGTATGTCCAGGATTACAGCTACTTCCGCGAAGCTATCAAGGCCCAGCCGGACGCGCCGCTACAGTCTGCTGAGGACACCAACTGGTTTGACCGCATGCAAGATTTCTTTTCCCAGGACTATCGCAACGATGACAAGGTCCGCTACTTGTGCGCCTCGGTCTGCCTGTTTATACTCGAGCCCAAATCAGGACAATTGCATCCGCTTGGTATCGTGATTGACTACAAGGGTAGCATGGAGAAATCAGTGGTAATATTCAACCACAATCTATCGCCGTCAAACGACACATCACACTCTGATGAGAGTTCTGACTGGCCCTGGCGATACGCGAAAACTTGTGTTCAGATCAGTGACTGGACTCGCCACGAGATCACCGTTCACCTCACAAACACACACTTTGTTGAAGAGGCAACCATTGTCGCAGCGCAACGGAGCTTTGAAGACAATCATCCGGTACTCGCCTTGCTGAAGCCTCACTGGATCAGGACATTATCTCTAAACGCCGCTGCTCGATCTGTCCTCGTTCCATCGGTCATCTCCAAGATCGCTGGTATGGAAGACGGCCAACTCCACGGCTTCATTCAGCATGCCTACAAGACCTTCGACTGGACAGCTAACTTCGTCCCTAACGACCTCGCCCGCCGTGGCTTCCCGATCAACGAGATCAAAGCCGCAGACTCAGACAACCCGCGCTTGTCCAAATACACATACGCACGTAACATGCTAGAAATGTGGGAATGCTTGCGCCACTTCGTCGCCTCGATGCTGTCTGCAGATTATGCCACCGACGCCGACGTCGCGAAGGATATCTCGCTCCAGACTTGGGCCCACGAAATGCGTCACACCTATGGCGGCAACATGGCCTCCTTCCCCGCTTCCTTTTCCACTCTCGATGAAATGATCGACTCCGTCACAATGTGCATCCACCTCGCCTCGCCACAGCACACCGCGGTGAACTACCTCCAAGAATACTACCAATCCTTCGTCGTCAACAAGCCACCATGTCTCTGCACGCCTCCACCCAGCAGTCTCAAGGAGCTTCTCGAGTACAAGGAGCCAGATCTCATGCGCGCACTCCCCATCAACGCGCCGCGGACATGGCTCCTGGCTTCCCATCTCCCACACTTACTATCTTACAAAGTCGCTCAAGACCAGGATCTGGTGACTTACGCACGCTCGTTGTGGGTCCTTACGCAGCAGAAGATAGAAGATCCGAATGAGACGACAGAGCGTCAAAAGACGACCGAGAAGGCGGCGAAGTATCTATGGGACGAGTTGATAAGGCTGGGAGATGTGTTCAGGAAGCGAAGTCAAGAGCTGCAGAAGGATGGTCATATTGCGTATGATGTTATGGATCCGGTCACTACTGCTGTGTCGATTTTGATTTAAGGCGCTGACGATATGGGTTTACTGCCACAAGATACTGGTAATACCGAATATACAGCTGTGTATGCCCCCATGGTACTCTAAGAAGTACAGTCTAAGAGCTACAGGTCGGTGCACGACACTTCGTTGGCCTCGTGGTACGACTAATTGAGGGAGACTTCCTCAGCTATCGATCATGCTACTTCGCCCGCTATGTTGTCTACTAAACAGTCTGACGGAGCGTCTGGCCTACTATCTGGCGGAGTGTCTAACGGAGTGTTCAGATCCCTCAAACCAACTTGCCCAGTAGTCCCAGGATCACAACAACGACAACCACTGCTAGACCAATGCCAATTAGAAACCGAATCGCGAAGAACCATCCAAAGATGATTTTCTTAGAACCATCCTTTGAGTCAATTTTGTCGTTCATGTTCTTGACCGTTCTAATGGTGCTTTATTTCCAGTAGCCTTGCCTTCAGCGCACGTGATCTCACATGTCGAGGTCTGACACGGTTGACGACATAAGTGTCACACTATAACCCCTTAGGCATATCTACAGACATTATGACAGCTACGCATCGAAAGATAAATAGCTGATGCTATACACAGTGTCCTGGAAAGGCTGAGTCTGGCATTGTATGTGACAATACTTGTATTGTCAACCGCGAGCGGTGTCGCGGGCAAACTTCCGAGCCCTAACTCTTCTGTCGGAATTCCTCCGAAGCGCAACTGCCGCTCCAAGCGGCGGCGAAAGGCCGAAATAAATATAAAGACGTCCAGAACCCCGACGATGAATCCAATACCATATGCGCCCATTTCCTCGCCGAACCTTGCAAGTCGCAAGACAATTTCCTCTACACCCACGCGCCACCGTTCCACCTAGACACTTTCACACGACCCCGACGAACACGACAAAAATGGCCGCCGACGCCGAAGCAGGGTTCCAAAAGATGGACGCGCAGATACCAAAAGCAACGAGCGTGAGCTCCGCCGCCAAATCCAGCAGCGTGCCGTCCGACGAGCCGAAACTGCCACCGCTCAGCGCCGCCGACTACCGCATCTACAACCGCATGGCGGAGCACATGGACCTGTTCCACAACAACTTCCGGCAGACATGGAACGTGCTGTACAGCGCAGCCAGCGCCAACAAGCGACCGGCGGGCATGTCTCTGCGCCAACTCCTCAACATGGGCGACGAGTTCTGCCACCACCTGACGATCCACCACACGATCGAGGAGCGGCATATTTTCCCTGTTCTCGCGAGGAAGATGCCGGCGTTCAAGAAGGAGTTGGAGTTGTTGGATCAGCATAAGCAGATCCATGAGGGCTTGGAGGTTTTCGAGGACTGGCTTAGGGATGTCAAGAGTGGGGAGAAGGATGCTAGGATGGATGAGATGAAGCGCATTCTGGATTCGTTTGGACCTGTCCTTTGGCAGCATCTGGATGATGAGGTCAAGGAGTTGGGCGCGGAGAATATGCGCAAGTACTGGACCAAGCAGGAGATGCCTACCTTGCCCATGTAGGCCGCTGGGGCATGACGGGGTTTGATTTATCACAGCGTGGCGTTTGGTAGATGGTATGCATTGTTGTTTCTACGGCATGGGCTTGTGACTTTTTATGACAGGATGCTGAGTCGAGTCGCGGAACGAGCGCTGGACGACGATCAACAACCCGACGGTCTCTGCTGCTCAGTGCTTCGCGGTATCTTGTAGCCACGGTCAGAAGCCTTCACCAGAAAAGAAACCTGTTTAGTATGTAAACGATGAAGGCTGGTGAATACTACTGCAGAGTACCCAGACACAGGCGCGGAATGGGTACGGTCACCGCTTTCGCGCTTGTGCGAACTTCTCGTGCCATTTCCGTTTCGCTGCCGTGCTGACTGGTGCGGCGGCCGTCTTCGAGGCTCCATTTTGAGGGATGCTCGACGTTGACGTGACTTTGCCGTCTGTAGATATCTGATAGACGCCCTCGATCGCCGACAGCTGCGCGTCTCCTCGCCATATTTCCGGCAGGAGATTCTGCCATTGTCTAATGAGCTCGGCTCGTGTGGTTTCTGCGAGACTCTCCATCAACCATGTACCTACCGACCGGACTGTCTGCGCTCGATCCAAGGTGAATGTCGCGGTTGGATCGAGTTCTGATAGTGGCGTGTTGATGATTAACGTTTGTTGCTCTGGTGGAAGTAGTCGCTTTATAGTCGCAAGTGCGAGCTCAGAAGGCACCTCGTCCAGTGCGCTTGTGAGGTCTTCGACATCAGTCGCTTTGAGTCCCGCGCTCAGATCGATAGTCTTTTCGACTGCAGAAAGCGATATCGCTGCCCATGTTTTCGTCAGAATTTTGGCGGAAGGGCGAAATGCAGCCTTGCGATCTCTGTCCTCGAATGCTACAATGTCCGTCCAGACTTGTTCACATTCGGCATCAGAGAGTGGTATGTCGGAGAAGACTGCCGCCTTTGTCTTGAAGTCGGCCTTGGTCAACAAATCGATATCTTCCGGACCGGTGTAAAGTGGAATGAGCTGCCTCATGTATGGCAGAGCTGACTGCGGTGGCGCCTGCTGTACTTCCAGTGTCCAATTACATTGCGCGAAGGTGGTGACTCCTGGCCCTGACTGGTCATTTGACTCGTTCACGGCTGTCGACGAAGGTGATACCACGTATAATGAGTTCGATGTCTGAACCTGGCGCATTTGGTACGTCTTGTTGGGTGTACATAACGCCGCTTCTGACGTTCCTGCGTCCAAAGACGACGACTTGAGTCTGAGTGTGATCGGCAAAGATGTTGTCAATAATTCAAGCAGTTCTGGTGGTAGTTCGAGAAGCCGTAAAGGCGCATGGCTGCGTGATACTGAGAAAGGAATTTCCAGGCCAGAGTGTGAAGCCATCGCGAACGCTCTCTTCAGGGTTGTCGACACGTCTGAGTATGGCAACGGCTAAATGTTTGAAAACGACGTTCGTGGTCTTGGATTTCGCTACGCGAGTGGTAATCGTACTGATCGAATGTACAGTCCACGGGAGTTTGCATGAAGCCTAGTTGCATTCAGGGACTGAGCGCGCTGAATCAGCGACCATGACAACGAGGCTATGCGATCGTGATTAGACAATAGCGAAAAGTCCGATACACATAGAGGGTTTCCTGACAAACGAAATCCATTGCATTTGTGGCTGATGATGGTAAGTCATCACGATACCCCGGGAGCACGGATGCGGTTCAGTGAGTGCCACAATTGGAGTGGATATACATTTTTTAACAAAATTCAGCCTCAACAACAACTTGTTACACGGTTTATTAGTGTAGTGGTTATCACTCCGGATTTTGAAACATGGCTTCGGCTGTACTTCGAAATCCTTCCGGCAACCCCGGTTCGGTACGTCCGAATATTCAGATATCACACACTTCTCAATCTAACAGATTGGCAGAATCCGGGATAGACCTATCTCTCAAGCACAGCTTGTAATTCGATTTTTGCACTTTCTCCAAGACCATCATGGGTGGCATAGATATGTTTTGCTTCTGAGGCCGTCACCCGCTTTTTTGCGAGACAGAGTTGAATACTTGTACTCCCAACTGAGGCATGCTGAATTGAGGTGCAGAGCGGAACATATCATGGCGGTGTCTGAGTCGGTCGAGCCTTCTGCTCAATTTCTGTTCACTCGCTGACATTGCCATGACGCCTATCGCATCCTTGACGTCTTTCTCTGTTTTGCGGGATTTGGGAAATCACAACTGCTTGATTCGAAATAGGGTATATGAAGAAGGTATGCCATCATTAATACTGTGCCTGTACAATTGCTTCGAGAGCCAACGCTTAATGTGATGGCGTTGTATCTCCGCTGGTCGTCTTCTCAACGTCCACAGGCATCTGTTCGTCCTCGTCCTCTGGCTTCGATCCGACACGTCTGATCTCGGGGAAGAAGATGCCTGGGTAGGCAATGGTCATCAGAATCGCTGCGATGGCGACCATGGTTCCGTCAAAAACCATGAACTCGGCTTGCTCCTGCATCAGTGGTCCGCCCCAACCGCCAGACATTTCAGGCAGACTGTTCGATCATTAGATTCTGTTCTGATTTGTGAAAACATAATTTGTGAAAACATACCGGTAAACACATCTCGTCAAAATCAACATGAAGGAAGTAGCAAAGCAGGCCAGATAGAAGCGGAAGGCAGGTGTGTCACGGCGAACTCCTCCAGTGATCATGGGTTCTGTCTTGCGCTTCTTGTGAATCTTGATGGCAAAGTCGACTGCCAGAATGACACAGACGACCATTGTTGCGATTTGGATTGCGATACCAGCGATGATCACATCATCTCCGATCTTGAGCAGACTTTCGTCATTGCCTGCTGCGATTCCACCACCAGCAGCCTGAGTCAAGATGCTGAAGACATCAAATCCGATGAAGATCCATGTGTATAGCTGAGGCTTGATGAGAGACTTTTCAGGTCCAAAATGGAGAACGAGGTGTTTCAGCGTGAGATAAAGTCCGCCTGCGAGAAATGACGGCGAAAGAATAAGGCAGACGATTTGAATCTTGAATCCAGTCTGGCTGTATGCGTTGTAGTGTAGGATAATTCTGCCAGCGTATCCAATCGCTTCTCCGACACATCCAATTGTCACTGCGATTCCGAAAGTTGGTAGGCGATAACGAATGGCGAAGACAAATTGTGTAATTGCGCAAATAGCGAAGACGGCGAGCAGAAACGCATTTCCGCCGAGATTCGGTGCATATCCGTAAGTCGTGTTGGACACGGGACAGCCCGGGCCGACCTCTGTACAGTAATGGTATTTCGCCATGACGGTTGATGGAGCACGAGGAATGCGGTCGGTCGTGAAAAGGGCGAAGAAACAACACAAAAGAAATGGACGAGGCTCGCCTACATTATGTATAACTTACCCAGATCGATCGCCCGTGGGTTGAGGCGATTGCCAATTGCCAATTGAACCAACGCCGGCGTTGAGACTTGCCGAGTTAGTAGTGCTGTTGATACGACGACTTTCCTAAGGTAGATTAAATTAGGTAGACCGTAGAATGCTGGCAACGGTGTTATAGCGCAAATCGTAGGTCGTATCTCGTTTATTTTGCACTGCCGTCTCATCGCATCGCAAGCGAGCACAACCTAACTTTCTAAAAGTGGGTTCGCGTCATCATGTCGGGCATGTCTCACCTCATGCATCTCCCCGCAAAGCGTCGCCCTTCACTCTACCGCAACTTATCCGCGTCCGTGACTTATACGATACTTTCGTATAATCGTTCATCGTTCATGCTACAGTAGTTACTTTGGCATCGCAGCAGCAAAATCATCATGCCTTCACGTAGATATCACAACAAGTCACGTGCAGGTTGTGCGCAATGTAAGCTACGAAGGATCAAGGTGGGTGAACGACAAGCAGCGGACAACACCGTATAGAATACACAAAGGGATGTGCTGATATTGATATCTCCATAGTGTGACGAGACTCACCCATCATGCCATCAATGCTCGAGATCAAAGGTCCACTGCAGTTTTTCAGGTTCAGCGGCTGGCAGTGTAGCATCAAGATCACCGCAAACAGCAGAAGCACCACCGATAGATCCGAATATCAACAAGCAAGACTTTGATGGACCTCCTCCGGCTCAATTCGACTGCGCAGACATGTACATAATGCATCACTATTCGACAACAACATCCAAAGATCTCTATCCGGCCCCTGACTCTCAGTCGATATGGTGCGAGAGCCTACCTCAGGCTTCGCAAACCTCTCCGATGATTCTCCACGGCTTGCTTGCGCTCGGAGCTTTGGACCTCGCAAGGAGGATACCCGCTCGTCAGGATGATTATCTCGACAAGGCCGCCTTTCATCAACAAGCCGGCATTCAGTACTTCAAAGGAACATTTAACCAGTCAAGCCCGAACCCGTCAGAAACCCACCTTCGGGTAGCATTCGGAGCCATCCTGATCATCTGCGCCTTTGCCCTACCCATCATCTCTGGCGAAGCACCCTCTCTGGAACGAATCTTGGACCACTTTGCGCTGATCAGGGGACCAAGCATATTCTGGTCCAACGGTCAAAGCCCGATAGCAGACACAAGCATATCATCCCTGGTCACCCACAAGGAGCCCGGCATCACGTCTGCAACAAGACAAGAGATCAAAAACCAGCTCGAAAAGGTTCGAAGTTCATTGGAGGACGAGTCTTGCAAAGACGCACTGGACAAGTTGGATCGTTGTTTGCAGATCTGCAGCGCAGATCCTCACGAGGTCGTCGAGATAGGCCGTTGGCCGGCTGGCATTTCGTCTCAGTACGAGGAACTTCTCAAGCAGCGCGATCCGTCGGCGTTGTGGGTTCTCGCGCACTATGCGCTCTTATTCGCACACATCGAACAGCGGTGGTGGTTCAGTGGATGGGCTAGGATTATCCTGCGCGCAGTCGAAGCCGCTGTACCAGCGGGATCTTCGAGCATTTCGGCGAGCGATCTTGCTGAGGTTTACAAGCTTAGTGGATTGTAATGTAATGAATCGTTATGTCTTCTGATAGAGCTGAATTGACTTTATTTAGCTGAGATGACTGTGCCAGTGTAACCCGTACGGTTCATCCAGAGATATGTAAGCGTGAGTTGCGCTAGCAACCAGTAACCTTTTCAAATATCCACCACTTGGTCAAATAGTGCCTAAGTCGACTATAAGTTTCGCTTGGCTAAGGTAAGTGGCCCTGTAAATTGGCCATATGTCCACCTAGAGATGTTCTAGCATGAGCTCCATTCCAAGATATCGAGGCCATGCAGATTTCTCACGCGACATCAAGGCTGAGCAGGTCTTGTCAATAGATATTTTCTAGTTTCCACGGTTAATCATCGGTCAACCGTGACTTTCCGGCCGCTAAGCGGCTGATTGGCATTGTAGCAAAGTGGTTACTGCGTGTGACTAGAAATCACATCCCTTCGGGGGCGTAGGTTCGAGTCCTGCCAATGTCGAAAGATCATTTCCCGTGAATCATTCTTTTGCTTGTGATGATCCTGATTCCTTCTTTTGCACCAGAAGCGGAAGCGATTGGAAAGAATGCTGTGCAGGCCCAGGACAAACGACTCCGAGTCTTTACAACAGTCGTTCATTTTACACGGTGAAAAGTACATAAGTACCACCAACAGGGCAGGTGAAGCGAGGCCGCCCCGCAAACGCCGACATCTCCGCGACAAAAGTTCCTTCACATGATTGAAAGTCGAAAGTCACAGTGCTTCCCTCTGACCACGCAACGTTGATGATGCCTGGATTGACACTATCAAGCAATTGGAAGATACTCCAAAAGCGACTACAAGCAGATCCCCAACACGGCACAAAGCGAAAACTCTCCGATCCCACGCAGACCACCGCGCAGACCGACTCACGCAATGCAATAAGGCGACCCAAGCGACCCTCACAAGCCGCGCAGACGAACCCTCCCCTCAAGCGCCGCAAGATGGGCATAAATGCCTCTAGACCTCCTCCAGCAGAAGTCGCAGTCGCAGACGCAGAACCCTCAACCCTCACCGGCCCGTCGCGCCAATCTTCCTCCTCCTCGTCTTCCCACTCAGCACTCATCATAAACCAGGGCCTACACCCAACCAACAAACCAGGAAAATACCTCGCCCTGGACTGCGAAATGGTAGGCACCGGCCCGCCTCCGAGTCTAACGAACATCCTGGCCCGGGTGTCACTAGTGAACTACCACGGCGAGCAAATCTACGACACGTACGTGCTCCCGCGAGCCGGGGAGGTCGTAAGCGACTACCGAACACACGTCAGCGGGATCCGTCCACAGCACCTGGTGCCAGGCACCGCGCGACCATTCGCAGAAGTACAGGACGTCGTGGCCGGACTGCTGAAGGACAACGTATTAGTGGGCCACGCACTGCGCAACGATCTCGACGCGCTGATGCTGGGGCATCCGAAGCGCGATATCAGGGACACGGCGCGGTACGCCAAGTACCGCAAGATGAGCATGGGCCGCGCGCCCGGGCTAAGGAAGTTGAGTAAGATGGTGCTGGGGCTGGAGATCCAGACTGGTGAGCATAGCTCGGTCGAGGACGCGAGGGCGGCGATGGAGTTGTTTAAGCATGAACGGGCTGGATTTGAGGAGGAGGTGCGACGGCGGTATGGGGGGAGTGGAGGGCGGAAGAGTACGAGGGAGCGAGTCAAGGGGGAGCCGAGGGAGCGCACTGCGGTGGTGGCGAGGGAGGAGAGTGTGGATGTTGAGAGTGAGGAGGAGGACGAGGATGGTGAAGATGGCGCACCTGCGCTGAAAGTGGATGCGGATACTAGTGCTAAGAAACCGAAGAAGAAGAGGAAGGCGAAGAAGAGGACGAGGAGGGCTTAGATTTGAGTGCTTCCATCAAGATACCCTTGTGCAATGTACCAGTCGATTTGTATCATGCATTGTTCATACTATTGGAAAATATAGATCATCCCACTTCTGTCCGCACTAATCACCATGCCAAACGGCCTCTCGATCATCGCGACGCACGTCACGTCGTTCTTGTGTCCCTTGAGCAAAGACTGCGCCGAGTTACGGATCGTGTCATACCTCGACGACCTCCCTGCTCCTGAGCTCTTGGCCTGCGTCTTCGATGCCCGGGTACTACTTGTTTTAGAGCCCCGACTCGGCGAGGGCGAAGCCTTGTCCTCCAGTGCTGCGGTGTCCTTGTTCGAGGTCTCGCTATACACTTTGGTGTCTGCGCCAACAAGAGACGCGCTGAACTCGACATTGTTGTCGTGCGCTTCCGTGCCGTTGACGACCATGGAATTGGACAAGCGTGCCGGGTCCCAGAAGCGCACTTTCCAGTCCGGACCGGCCGTTAACAAGAAGGCGTGGCGGGCGTCGCTGGTGTCGTTGGACTCATCTGGGATGTGCATCCGCATCACGAATGACCGCACTGCACTCGCTATCCCTGCTTTGCCTGCTGGCTGAGCGAGACTGTCGACACCAATGACATGGCTTATCTGGCTTTCGTTCTTCTCGTCGTCGACGGTGACGAGCTCGAGGTCTTTGCTGCTGATCTTCCTTGCTGACGCGTCGTCTGAGCTGTGGAAGATTTCGGCGCACGCGAGTTTTTCCAGATCCCATACTGAAACATGATCCGTAGCTGTACCGCCGGAGATACAAACACGCATCTTATGCTGCGTTCTGCGTCCTGGGTGCATGGATATCTGCCAGATAGGCGCTGGGTTGCGGAATGTCCAACTTCGAAGACGTAAGCGGAAACGAAGGTCCCACAGGTCTAGCACTCCATGTGAGGTGCCGATCATCAACCACTGCTTGCGGCGATTGACGCAGAATGACAGCGGTGTGCCATGTTCTACTGGGTTGTTCAGCTCGAAGACGATACTCATGTCTCTGAGGTCAACAGCCAGTATACGACAAGTCGACGTGAGCAGCATGCAGATCGATTCACCCTCGTGGCGATAGTGCTCGATACTGACCGCGTGCTCTTTGCTGTCTTCAGCGCCCGGTATCCTCCAGTCACGGAGGACCTGCAGCTTCCCGTAACGAATGCTGCCAGCAGACTCACTAAGGTCTATTTTGATCACGTTCAACGTTCCATCCGTTGCTGCTGAGATGAAACAATGCGTTGACTCAACAAACGTCAGGCAAGTGATGGCTGCGTCACTGGCATGCTTGTGAAGATGTCTCGAGCGGTGTGTAATATTCCGTTCGAGCCGTGAACTATCCCACACCCTAACGCTACCATCTTCGGAGCCACTGATGAAGAATGTATGGTCCGGCGCCACAGCCAAAGCAGTGACATTATTGGTGTGTTCGCTGATCGCTGCGACAAGTTGTTTCTGGGGCCGCCACCTGCCCGATGCTGTTTGGTTAGTGCTGGTCAAGATAGGGCCCTTTTGGATGCTTTGCACAATCGGACCGAATTCTGCCAAGTCGACAGGGTAGTTCGAGGTGTACATGTTGTTCAGAAATTTGCCGATGGTCGGATCAGTACCGTTGTACGAGTGATGTCCTTGCATCTTCGGTGTGGGAGCAGGCATTGGTGTTGAGATGGGGGTAGCTCTGGCACTGTGAGGTACGTCAAGCTTCCCTTGTGCGGTCATTGAATCTGTGCCAATCTCGGCGGTCGCTTTGCTTCCCATTTCGACTCGCTTCATCAGGTTCACCGCACTTGCTTTGGGTCGTAGCGTGTGTTGATTTCTTTGGCTGCTCGTAGATATTTGCGAGCTTGGAGATGCTGATAACTGTTCACTTAAAGCTGCATGATCTTGCTGAACTGCAAGTTTGCCGTCGGCAGTCTTCGCTACTACCGAAGGCGCCCTCGACGGTTCCGATTCGCTTTCCGACACTCTTCTCTCGGTGGGCACGGAGCTTCGTAATCCTACCACACCGTTCTTGCCCGCTGTATGAGATTGGCCATTTTCCTTGTCTCTCGACAAAGCGGCCTCACTTAGAGCTTCAGCAAGACTGGTTGGTTGAGCTTTAGCCCCTTGATCATTATTTTGCATGATCTGGTCGTAATATCTCATGTCGTCGTCAAATAGTACATTCTGCAGTGGCACCTTCAACGATGTCAACGAGACGACGTGGTTGTATGGAGAGATTGTGGCCTCAGCTGACTCCTTCTCAGAACGCAAGACATGACGCCAAATGTAGTCTCGCAGAGCAACAAGCTTGACTTCATCCTCACTCTTCATGCCCGCATTGCGCATACGGGTGAGCCATTGCTCGTCCTCATGTAGTTGGCGCCCTAGCCCACGATCTTCCGACCCACGATAGAGGTCCATCAACGACTTGTTACTGCTAGCATCGAACGAGAAGCTCTTTGCATTCTGCGCAGGTTTCCAAAAGTTGCTCTTGTCAGCCTTGGCCGCCCACATTTTGGCCATGTCGACCGCGGAACGAGGAATGGGCTTCTTCAACGAGTCGAGGAGATTGAGCTCCGCAGTGTCCGCAGAGTCGATCTTTAGCACTGGCTTGATCAAAGGGTTTATCAGACTGATGACATCGGCTTCTGACAGATGTGTGACCGCGAGAGAAATGAACTGGGCTGCCGCTTCCCGTATCCAGTGGTTTGGATGCAAGGTGAATCGAGTCACGATCAAGACTAGCTCTAGAACAACCCACCTCTGGAAGAGGCCCAGTCTCGCCATGCTAGACAATGCTCGAATTGCTTGTTCGGTCACAGTCTCTTCGGCATCCGTAAGTGCCTGCACCAGTAATGGCAATATGAACTCTTCCAAGCTTGGACCACCGATGAAGGCTGCCACGCCGACAATGGTCTCGAAGAAGGCGCATTTGAGAGTCCAGTCGGGATCATTGAGGTAGGTATTGAGGTGGGTGAGAATGAGGTCACTAGCAAGTCGATCTCCGAAGAAGACGCACAAGCCGCCGACGGAGCTGAGAAACGCTCGTCGAACGGCCGGATCCTCATCTGTCAGAAACAGCTTTGTTTGAGCTTCGAATTGCTGGACCAATTCCTCCCGAGTCAGGTCGTAAGACGTCTGGTACGCAGCATATGCGGCAACATCATCTTCGGCTTCGGGATCTGTTGACGGCAGCGAACCATCCGCTCGTAGAGCTTGTGTCATATCGAGGTACTTAGCCGCAGTATGTGCCAAGGTCGCAAGACACTTTGCGTAAGTAGCTCGTACAGGGGAGCTTCGTGCAAAAGTCGGACCGGATATGAACTTTTGGAGCCGAGGAAGAATGTATCGAGGGAAGATGAAAGCGTTCATGGGTGATAAAGCATTGACCAAGGCCAGTAGCTGTGTGATTGTCCTTAGTGCAGCAATTTTGACAGTATCTACCTCGTCCTCCAAGAGTGCTATCGCATATGGCAGAACTCGATCAAGCTTGGCTTCGTCCGTGAGGTGCTCAGCGAATGCCAATAACAGCTCGCAGCCACGGACACGCGAGCTCGCTCTTGCCATGCTTCGAAGTGAGGATATGACAATGTTGGAAAAGAGAAGTGCTCCATTGTCTGAAGCTAGGCCAGCTCGGTCCATAGCGGGATGGCGATTATTTGGTATATCTACCTGCAAAGGGAACAAATCTGTGCGTAAGCATCTGGGTAGTAACGCATCGTCTTCATTGGGCTGACGATCCGTATCAAAGCCTAGTGCGTATGAGATCTTATCAAAATCGTTGTAGATGTGATCGATCCTCTCGTCAGAAACTCCAGAGTTTGTCTTTTCCACGACAACAGGTTTCCGGCCAGATGTCGGATCGGTGAGAACCTGCGTGTATTGGTGGAGGAAATTGTAAAAGTACAATGGAAACACATTCGTTTCTTGACATGAAGCAAGCGTGTCTTCAGCATTCATGCGTGCACTTGGATCAAGCCGTAGACACTGCAGTATCAGATCCCGGATACCGTCGTCTTTGATACTGTTAGAAAGTGTATGTGCCGGATCAAAGTCACCTTTGCGGTAACGGAGCAGTTGTGTCAGTGTAAAGGTAGGCTTCTCAGTGAAGAGCTCGGCGATGACGCAGCCGACACTAAACATGTCCATAGCCCAGTCGAGCTGGCGACCATTGTCGGTGTTCTCGGCGACATCAGAAGTTGAGATGAATCTCTCTGGAGCGATGTAACAGACACGACGGGCTGTAGTGTCATAGTATATGGTGTACTCGACTGGATTGTCTTCGGGTAGAAAGTGTGGTTTGAGGGATCCAGCAAAGTCGGCGAGGTAAAGCCAGTTCCATGAGGTCAGGAGCATGTTCTCGCTTTTGATGTCGCCATGGTACACGTTGCGAGCATGGCAGTCCCGCACGGCGCAGAGCAATTGGAAGGCGATCCATTTCCTTTCGATATCCTCCAAGGGTGGATTTGTACTAATTCGATCATACAGGGAGTGATGAACGAATTGGCGGACCAGGTAGCCATTCGAATGCGTCTCGAGAATGCGATGGAACGGGAGGGCGTTTGGTACGTCAGCGAGTGCTCTTCGCTCTTCTATGAGCGCTTTGACTCTGTCATCAAGTTTCAATGCGGCGTAAGCTTTGGTGAAGACTTTGACGATAACAACACCATCCTTGTGTCGTGCTCGGATAACCTTGAGGAACTTGGCGCCATTCAATGTTCTTTCATATTCAAGGTCGACCAGTTCCGGTGTATCTATCCCTGCCGACCCAGCCTGGGGATGGATGATGGAGTAACCTTGACCCATCGTGTCGGAGAGTTACCAGCATAGTGATCACTTTAGTGCTATCCAATGTATCCAGATCATGAGCGCAAAGCCATTTCAATGATATCGATCAGTCATGCATGCGAACAAAGACGCGTGAGGGTCAGACAGGCAGCAACCACAAGAGCCAGTCTTGGCAAGAGTGGTCGCAGGCCTCGGAACTCACCGAAGCGTCACAGGCAACGAGTCGTGAGCCCTGATCCTCTACGCTAAGCCGAGACATCGACATGAGTCGAGTGCTATGGATTTGAATATGTGAAGATATACTGTATTCCGGACGACGATCAATAGCAAATCCGTCGCCTAGAGTCTTTGGACCTTTTTGATTACACTCTATTGATTGCACTCAATCATCTCTATCGGAATGTACAACTCAGCTCATGACATGTGGCCCTCATAGATCTATTTCGCAACACCCTTCTGGTACTGCTCATAACCCTCCTTGGCAGCGTCTTGAACGGTCTTCTTGCCCTCACTAAACACTGTTAGAACAACTCTTCGTACCACCTTGGCTCGTACATTACTTACACAATCTCTTGGACGGTCTTTTTGATGATAGCCCAGTCGTCAAATGTGGTGAAAGGAACCTTCTCTCTGACGCAAAAGTCAACCAAATCGTGGCCCTTCTTGGCGAAAAGAAGATCCGTCTCCTTCGCGGCCGAGAGATCCGAAACACCGTCACCAGCGTAGAAAAGAGTCGGCCTCTCGTTGTCAGGCAGCTGAGCGTATGGGCGGAGGGTGAGCGACTTGTCGTGGCCAAAGTGGCTGTCGTCATGGTAGACCAGCTCCCAGCCACCCTCTTCGTTGATGGACTTCTTGCCGGCGCGGACGGCGACCTCGTTGCACACAATGTCGAGCTTGTCGGCGTCTTTGCCGACGAGGTTCGTAAGAATGGCGCGGATGATTGGCGTCATGCCGGAGGAGACGACAACAGTTGGGATGTCGTTCTTCAGCGCCCACTGAAAGTAGTCGTTGAAGTGTGGGTCGAGCTTGATGTTCTTGACAAGGAGGTCGATGCATTGATCATATGGAAGTGTGACTGAGTCCATCATCTCCTTGAAGGAGTCGCTTGTCTGGTCAGTATACATGCACTGAGGCAGTTATGGCAAAGGTAGATTGGTCCTACCGGAAGGACTTCCTGTCGTGCAGCACGTCCTGGTTACCCTGTTTGCGCTTCTCCTGTCCAAATCCGATATTGTCGGTCTAGTGGAGGTTTTAGAATAGCTCGGCCGGTGCAATAGAGTGTCCTTACCAAGTAGTCATTGCCTGCGATCTATCAGTATCTGTACGTCTGGCCAATTGGCAATGCACTTACTGTCCTTCAAAGTGATAGTACCATCGAAGTCGGTGAAGAAGATGTACTTTGGGTTACCCTTCATGAAAGGGAGCTCTGAGGCGGAAACCATCTTGCTGGAAGTAGCGAATGAATTGATGGTGTATGTACGGGATTGAAGGGATTACAAAAAGTGATCTCGAATATGAATCTCTGATATTGTTTACCGCCACGTCTTGAAAGTGTTGGGAGGGGCATAAAATAATCCCCGGATATTTATTACTGGAAAGTGAAAGAGCCGCCTACGCAATGACGCATGAGGAAGGTGAAACTGCAGATCTCCACTTCCACTGCATGAACCGAAGATGAAACCTCGAATGTTACTCCGCAACAACCAATCTTGTCGATAATTGTACTTTTCGACATTACCCGGAGATGAGAGCTGCGCGGTATGGCTTTCGGATCCTGGAGCAGTCACAGCGACTGCAGGTAACGGCCGCGACACAAAAGTCCTTCATCGCAAGCTCGAAGCCATGGATTTGCGGCAATTGTCTCTCCCGAGGGCCATTGAGGCCTCTCGCACAAAAGCAGTGTTCTTCAGATGATGGAGGAGAAGCTTCTCAGTCTCCTCGAAACGACATGATGATCCCTCGAGACTGTCATCACGCACTCCGATACCCGAGCACTTGCTCGAGAAAAAGCACGATCCACAAGTTGGACAGGACAAAGCTCCAACTGGCAAAGATGCACTTGCAGCTGGTAGTCCAATCCTAGAGGAGCAGCCTGCCAACACTACAGTCAATGACCTGTCACGAGAAGCACGAGTCGATTCGGCAAAGCCAGACACGGTCGCGGAAAGAGCTACACAGGAAACCATGCCTTCGGACGTGCAAAAGCAGAGATGGGATATGTCAAAACGAGTTCAGGTCTTGATGGACAAAGTCTTGGCAAAGGCTACCACCGCTGGACATAGAGTGAATCAGTACACTGGGACCGATTACTCTGGGATCGAGGCGTTGAGACAAGCCATCATTGCACAAGGTTCGTGGATGTAATCTATCTTTCTGACAGCATCGCTCTGACTCTATCAAGAACGAGCGGTCAAAGCTGGTCTCGCCGCAGTCGCCGCAGCGAAGGATGCCTACACCGAAGCACACACCCTGCAAACCAATGCCCAGAAGGAAGTTGTGGGTCTGCTGGAGCGAAAGCATTCCTGGGCCGGCAACGATCTGGAGCGCTATATGTCCCTGATCCGATCGGAACACGTCAACGAACAGGCCGTGGCGAAAGCAAGAGATGAGCTTGCCGACAGTGAGCGCTTGCTCGAAAACGCCAGATCAGAGCTGGAGAGAAAGGAGAGGAAACAATATCATGAGGAGCAGATATGGAGTGACACCATCCGGAGGAACAGTACCTGGGTCACCTTTGGCCTGATGGGTCTGAATATCTTCCTGCTGCTGGCAAATCTGGCCATTTTTGAGCCTTGGAGGAGAAGAAGGCTTGTCAGGGAAGTGCGGACTGCATTGGAGGAGAAGACTATTACTGTTCCAGTATCGCCTGTGATGGAGAGGGAAGTAGAAAAGGCCGTGGAACCGGCAGGTGTGACAATGGAGCAAGTCGAGGAGCCAGCAGTCGCTCCGCAGGTCGAGAGCAGTGTTGCGGCGGCAGTGGACACAGTAAGAGGTTCTGATGAGCCTGCTGTAGAAGCGATGACGGTTGGTCCGACGCCGGTGGCTGCTGGAGAAGTCCTTCCAGAAGAAGCGGTCAGCGTGGTGGAGGAGCCACCGGCATTCATCGAAGCGCCGACGAAGGTCTTCCATACAGATGCGTCGCCAACAACCTGGGAATACTGGGAGGTTCAATGGGCCATGTACAGAGATCATCTGCAAGACTTCTTCAGCGAGCGGACCGTAACCATGAAAAGAGTCGAAATGACCACCATCGCGCTCGAGAGTGTAGCGACTGGTCTGGTCGTGATGGGTGTTTTATTCTCATGGTTCAGCCCTAGATAGGTCTGACAAATGAACCAAAAAATGTCGAGCATCAAACATGTCCTCACTGAAACTCTCCGAACTCGCCATCGTCGAAGCCTAGATCTTGAGCCTGTGCCTTGCTCGGCGACGGGCTCCTGCCAGCTCTGACATCGGACGCACTGGGAGGCGGAGCGAGGACCGGCATGCCGCCACTGCTTCCTCCGCCCGGAGGTGGTTTGATCGAGAACAGCGCCGCACTTTCCGCTCCAGCAGAAGCAGGGGTAGCGTCCGCGTTCCTAGTCCTCCTGCCTTTCCCTCCAAGCTCAACGTGAATCGTCTGTCCTTCTTTGAGACTAAAGTCGCGTTTCGGTTCCTCAGTCACGAGTTTCGTTTTGCTCGGTCCGCGCGCAGCTGCTTGCTCACCCTCGAAACCCAGAACTTTCCTCTGGTCGCCTAGCGCGATTGAAAAATCGAATGCCTCGCTTCGTTCTTCGAAGCCAATGCCTAGAGTAGCTTTCATACCGCCTTCGCCGACGACTCGGATCGCGAAGAACCTGCTGCTGTCCAGTGCTGGCTGTACCGCTGCGGGGGCGGTGTAGGGTGCGGCGGCGAAGAGGTCACCTGTCTTGGGGTCTTCGAGGACGATGTCTGCTTTGATACTTTTGGGTAGAGACGTCTCGATAATCCGCACTCGGGCTTGGAAGATCTCTTTAGCAGTCGGCTGAGTCACTGAGGTCCATCCTCCAGCATTGAACCCCTTGGCCGATGTCAACGGTGGTATCTGATAGACGTGGACTTTGTTGCCGATATACAGCACGCGCTGAATCGCGTCGGCTGCAAGTGGTCGTCCTGTGGCTGGGTCTAGCGTCGTCATTGTGTCTATTCCGTATAACCTGTCAAGTAGTCGCAGAAGGCAAGGTGTCGTGGTGGAAGACAAGAAGTGCCCCGCAAAGTTGACCCTTGCATGCAACAGTTTCCCCACAATCATCGAAAGTTACTCAATAAATTTCCATGCTCTATCCTCCACCATCACCAGTCAACTGCCTCATCGACAGCAAGATGGCTGGCGCAGCAAATGCGAGCGCGGGCTCAGCCCCCTTCGACATCGTCGCGACCTACAAGAACCTGCTAAAGGAAGACCCGGACCTCACCATGCCCGTCGCAGCAATCGAAGCACTAGTCCTGGCCCTCGCCGAAACCCCCGCCAGCACCGTCTCCGAGACGCTCGACCAGTTGCAGCGCCTGACCAACGACCTCAAAGCCTCGATCGCCAACCCCATCGGCCTCTCCGCCGGCACAGATCTCTTCCAGCGCTACATAATCACGACTCTACAGCGACCATCACAGATCAACGGTGCTGCGACCGTCGACTTCGACAGCATCCGCAGCCACCTGGTGCAGAACGGCCGCCTATTCGTCGAGCGCGCCAAAGAAGCCCGCGACAAGATCGCCGTGCTGGGCAAACACTTCATCCGGGACGGCCACACGGTGCTGACGAACGGCGGGTCGCGCGTGGTGGGCGCGCTCCTGCGGTCCGCGGCCGAGACATCAGGCGGCTTCGGCAGCCGCGGCAGCATCCGGTTCCGGGTCATCTACGTCGTGAACTCGCTGGCCGACGACGCGCTGGACACGGAGTCCGCGGACAACATCTCTGCGCTGCGCAAGCTGGGCGTGCCCGTCGCGACGATCCCGCCCACCGCCATGGCGTACGCGCTGAGCCAGGTGACGGCGTGTTTTGTGGGCGCCGAGGGCGTGGTCGAGAACGGCGGTATCATCAGCAGGCTCGGCACGTATCAGATGGGGATGCTGGCCAAGAGCGCGGGGAAGCCTTTTTACGTCGTGGCTGAGAGCCATAAGTTTGTTCGTCTGTATCCACTGGGCCAGATGGATTTGGGCATCGAGCAGGACATTGTTGATTTCAGGACTACTGAGGGTAGAGTTGAGGATAAGACTGGTGTTGCTGGGGGCAAGGGGGTTACCGAGGCGGTGAACACAGTCAGTCAAAAGAATGAGAAGAGCGCGGTCAACGCTGATCCGGCGGATGCTGTGGACTTCACGGTGAGTACTGCTTTGTTGGTTCGTGAGAATGATACTGATTAGTGATAGCCGCCACACCTCATCTCGGGTATCATCACCGAGTCCGGCGTTCTTCTGCCCAGCGCCGTCAGCGAGGAGCTTATCAAGATCTGGTTCTGAGCAGGCGCCGAGGAGAGAAAGACATATTCCACCCGACGGTTTCACGACGATATGACGAAACGGACTAGGAGGCCATTTCACCACATCGTAATGAGTGGAAATCGGGGTATACGCATCTACCAAGATCTTAGAGATGAAGATCACAGCTGTTCTGATCTCGATACCACCTGAGCAGCCGCCACAAATTTCTACAGCGCGCTCGCGAGGGCGATGCTAGCGCAGCAATATCAGCGGCATAACGCCACGATGCTGTGTACCCACACGATGAGGACCGGAGTGCACAAGAGCTGAGATTTGCTACATTGCATTGTTGGCCCGTCCTCATATACTGAGGGGTCTCATCATCTCATTTAGGATCATACAGACATAGTTCCACCCGATACCCATATAGTATAGACCTGCCAACGCCAGCGCTTGAGTAGAACAGTGCCCGCCATTAATACCGTGATCCCATGTCTCTGTCCAGCGTTTCTGCTAACTTTGCTGTTCTGTTGATTTCCGATTCGTCTCTGTTCCACTCCGTCTCTATCGATGCGTTCCTGCTTCTTGATTGTTTCATGAGCGCAACCTAATCTTCTCATGACTCTCCTAACGCAGCAATCTCCCTCTCCTTCTCCATCAGCATGGCCATCAAATTCTCCCTTTCTCGCGCCAGCGCCGCTCGTCTCGCTTCGACACTAAAATTTTGCTCCATGACCGACGTCATCGGCGCGGTCGGCGCTGGCTGCTCTGAGGCCTCCGTTATGCTGGCATCGAGCGACGGATCGATGTTCTCGCCATTGCTGACGTTGCGCTGTCCAGGTGCGTCGCGCATGGGTTGCGGTTCATCGCCGGTCTGCGAGAACGAGCGTTTGCGATTCTGATCGCTCGGAGTGTCGGAGTCCAGCTGGTTTACTGCTCGTCGCAAGAAATTCGTAAAGTCGACTGGCACCGGGGCGCCGCGTGGTGGTCTGTCCATGTCTGTCTCATGTGGCGCGACGCCGGGTGCTGAATCTTCCGGCGCGTGATGATGGTGGTGGTGGTGATGATGCTGGTGGTGGTCGTAAGGAGAGGGATTGGTCGTACTTTCGACCGTCTGCAGAATGTGATTCGTCGACGACGGGTCGGGTGATACGGATTGTGAATTGTTGCTGTACTGTATTGATAGTTGTTGTGGAACGTAGTTCTGCTCGTGGAGAGCGGGGACCACTCGTTTTCGCCGCTTGATCTCTGATTTCTTCATCTGCACCGGTCGATGTACGCTGTGTAATTTGTAGTAAAGTCCGCATGCGTTACAAATCGTGTGTCCATTATCGTCGCGTCGCCATAGAGGTGTGATTGTGGTTCCGCAATTTTGGCATGCCACTACTACTGTCGCGCCTTGTTCCTGATTCTGCGCATGAGGATATGGTTCGTTCACTGGGTGTTGCTGATTCTCTGCCGAAGGAGCTGGCCCACCAGAGGACTGTGCCAGAGCGAACTGTGCTGTCTTAGAGACTCTGTTGTTGTATGCTGGACAACCATTACAGCATTCGTTCCCGCCTGTTCCATTACATCTTCCACCACCTGGACATGTTCCTTCGTCTACCACTTTTGCTTCCACGTATCGCGCGCCTCCAGTCAAGCCTCTTGGTGGTGTGTCGCTTCTGTCTTGTCCTGGAATCTCTGCAAGATCCTGTGGCTGTCCATTATTTTGAAGAGCGCGCTTGAGATTCACCGGTCGCATCTGGTTGCGAGCCTTGAGATACAATCCGCAAGCGTTGCATATGGTCTCACCGTTCGGTGCTCGTCTCCAAAGTGGAGTCTTCGTAGTTCCGCAGTTGCTATGACCTGTTAGCGTTTGTCTAATGCTTCATTAAAAGACCAACGACCTACCTGCACATTTGACCGGCTCCTCCAGACGCGCCCAAGGACCGCCTGCCGGCGATCGGCGACCCGTCCGGACCATTTTGGAGCCGTACCACTGGATCTGACGCACTCTGTGTATACGGTGATTCTGTATTCGCCTGGTGAATTCCTGCTGCTTGGCTTATCGATGCTTCTCTTTGATCTTGTTGCTGACTTGTGATGGGTTGTTGTCCTGATTGTATGCCTTGGGCGTGATTCACGAGCTGCTGGGCCAACTCGATATCCTCTTTCGATGGTTCGCGTTGCATGTGTGGAAGAACATTCGAAGGGGTAGCCAGCACGGCTTGCGATGAAGGTCCTGACATACTGGCAAGAAGCCTGGTGTATTATTGATAGACCATCAATGTGTATGAAAGGATTCAGACGGTCGTTTAGTGCCGTGTGGAAGAGATAGTATGTCTCCGAGTCCAATATCTCTTCTGCTCTGATCTGATTCTCGTAAAATGCGGGTGCTTGAGTAGTCTTGGAAGGCCGTGTCGTCGCGTCTCCCTCTTGATTGGCGTACCACGGAATGTGGAGAAGTACGAGTGACCGGGTGAGTGTTCTCGACGAGCAAAGACCCTAGAAGATGTCGATGGGAAGGAGTGTTTGTTCTAATGGAGGGAGAAAGATGCCCCAGACCTGCGCTGACCAACCGAGAATTAGAAGGGCTGTGATTGGCCACGTTTGTAGGGTTTAGAGTTTGTCTAGGCTTCTGCGGAGCGCGCTTACCTTAACCACCGGGCCAAGACTTCATATTCCAGGCAACCTCACTTTGCGATTGCGACTGCGACTGCGACTGCGACTGCGAACGATTTCCAGCATACGTCCTTTACTGTAACTCGTCTGTCAGATCAGTATAGCTTTCTCTCCCCAGATCGCGCATAAGTGTTGCATTTCGCTTTTGATCTAATATGGCAGACGAAGAGATTCCACCCAACGCAACGTTCGTACATTGCACATCGTACGAACTCCGCGCCGGGGAATGGATTGCTGATATGTCGCAGTGTCTACGTCAAGAACCTCGATGAGCGGGTCAAGGTTGAATCGCTTATTGATTCCCTCCGCGAGATCTTCTCCGAATATGGTAACATTATCGACATTGTCGCGAAAAAGAGCTTGAAGCGCAAAGGCCAGGCCTTCATAGTTTACGACAGCGAGGAGTCGGCGCAAAATGCTATTGACGAACTCACCGGCTTCGATCTTTTCGGCAAGCAGATGAGCTGCGAGTTTGCAAAGACAAAAAGCGATGCGACGATCAACAGAGAAGGCACACAAGAGGAACTCGAGCAACACAAGAGACGCAGAATCGCGGAAAAGGGTAGGTTAGGCATTTCCTTTCTGCAGGAACAACTGCTGACACGACACAGAACGCAAGCAAGCCGCCGAAGCCGCCATCGAAGCACAATCAGCCAAGCGCGCAGCACCGGGCCCACCAGAAGTCGAAGAAGAACGTCGTCCAAAGGCCTCGCGCGGTGCTGGTCTCAAAGGTCCTGGTGCCGCGGCTCCTGGCGTTGTACCAGACGAGTATCTGCCACCGAACAAGATCCTCTTCTTGCGCCAAATTCCTGATGGTTTTGGTCAAGACGAGCTCACTCCGTTCTTTGCCAAATTCCCTGGTTTCAAGGAAATTCGTATGGTGGCTGCTCGCAAAGGTATTGCTTTCGTCGAATACGAGACCGAGGAGGCTGCCATCAGTGCAAAGGAAAACACTGCTGGTATGAGCCTTGGAGACTCGACTCTTAGGGTCACTTTCCAGAGAAAGTAGCCGCCCAGTGTTGCTGAGCCCCTAGATTATCATAATATACACCCCTCATACTTGCACCGCAGCTTCGATCTCGTTGTCTGCAGATATAAAACTCACAATCAGAAACAACCGTTCAGATCTTAAGTCACACTTCGTTGCAAAGGGATATCTAACAGGTCGCATCGAACGCTGTACATTACACTAGAAAATAACGTCTTCGTCCTCCTCGTTTCCGAGCATGTCTGACGGATTCTCGCCATTCTCTTTGGCAGCAGCCTTTGCCTGTGAGGCACGGATTTCTTTCTCTTGTGCTGCTGCATCACGCTCCTTCTTTCCGGACACCTTTTTCAATCGGAAGAACTCCTCTCTGTCGAGCTCGTCTAATTCGGAGTTGATGTACTTGATGGTGTTTTCCGTTCTTGGAATGATGACGTGCTCACTGTAGTCTGTCAGCAGGTAGTCGCAGTGAGTGATGGTGTGCACTAACATGGCGTTGACTCTGCGGTTTACCACCTTAATAACCTCGTCGAGGATGACGAACGCTGTCTGCAAACTTGCCAGCTCCACCAACGTCTCAACGGCCCTGACATATGTCTCCCTACACCTTTGCACCTGCTGACCACCCTTGCCCAGACCGGTCAAACCAAAGTCATTATTTCCTTCTGTCTGGAAGCTCTCGAACTGCGGCAAGAAGACACCACTGACGTTCTTCTGCTTCGTCCTTACTCTGAACTTGGCCGTCTTGACCGACTCTTGAATTTGGTAACCCATGCCAACACCGCCAACAGCGTATGTAACCTCTGCCAGACTGAATGCTGCAATCTGCATCACTCTGCCCATCTTGCGCTTTGCTTCGTCGATACGTCGGGTAATGTCGCGGAATCGTTTTGTCAATGCTTCCGACTTTCGCTTAAGCAGATCGTGACCAGTCTTTGCTCCTTTGAGCTTGCTCTGCATTGCTCCGAGGGATTGTCGCGTCGGGAAGACGGGCTCTCTGTCCTAGTATTGTGTTAGATTGAAGTTGAGATTCGGAGGCTATGCCACCTACTTTGCCCGACATGATGGGCTACTTGTCTCTGATGATTCGTCTAAATGTATACAAGACACGATGCGTGAGACAAGACCTGTTCCGCGAAAATTGGGTCGAATTGCTGTCGTCGTTATCTGAAGTCACCAGATGACGTTCGGCTGGTGAGAGCTCGGTGAGGCCGCGGGATTCATGCCAAGACATCTCAGACAATGCAGCCGCATCCTTCGTCTGGACATCAAACAATCTTTAGCCGCGACCGCTGTCAAAAGTCGACCTCCACCGCTCCACTCCCAGCACTTTCGCAGGCATTCATTTCGCGCTGCTATGCCTGGCGAGCTCTTGCGGACACTGACACCGCCTTTTCTGGCTAATCTGGGCAAAGGCAGAAACAAGATCGGACCGTCTCCGAATGCGCCGACCATGGCGTCCGACCTTTACCTGATCACGGACAACGATGTAATTTACGAGACCGAGATTCTGCGTAATCCTGGAAACATCAGAGCGTGGTTGGACTATGTACACTTCAAGCGACAATACTCGTCTCTGCGCGAGCAGTCGTTCGTCCTGGAACGAGCATGCAACGCGCTGCCTCGAAGCTACAAACTCTGGAAATTGTATCTGGAATTACGGACGAAGCATTTGCGCAACAAGAATGCCGCCCGGTATCAGGCAGAATTCAACAAGGTCAACGCGCTTTTCGAGAGGGCACTGGTGCTTCTGAATAAGATGCCGAGGATATGGGAGATGTATCTGACCTTTCTTTGCCAACAGCCGCTTATCACATTCACCCGTCGCACATTCGATCGTGCTTTGCGTGCGCTTCCCATCACTCAACACAACCGGATATGGACACTGTACAGGCCGTTTGCCAACTCAGCATCGGGAGACACGGCGGTCAAGATCTGGCGGCGATACATGCAAATAAACCCGGAGAAGATCGAGGATTTCATCGAAGTGTTGGTTGAACAGAAACAATATACAGAGGCCGTGCAGAAATATATGGAAATATTAAATAATCCCCGGTTCAAAAGCCGAGAAGCGAAAGGACCATTTCAATTCTGGACAGAAATGCTGGAGTTAATCATTGATCATGCGCGCGAGGTACAAACGGGGCACGACACTGGTATCGACGTGGAGAGGATCATGAGGAGTGGTGTTGCGAGATTCCCTGATCAACGAGGTATCTTATGGATCGGACTGGCACGATACTGGATCAACAAGGGCGACTACGAACGAGCGCGTGATGTTTTCGAAGAAGGAATCACGACCGTCATGACAGTGCGAGACTTTTCGATTGTTTTCGACACATACGCGGAGGCAGAGGAGGCGTTGGTGGGCATCAAAATGGATGAAGCAGCGGCGAGATCAGCAAAGGGAAAATTGGACGAAGACGCTGATCTGGAACTCGACATCAGAATGATGCGCTTCGAGCAGTTGATGGACAGACGACCATTTCTCGTGAATGATGTTCTCCTTCGACAAAACCCAAACAATGTCAACGAATGGGAGAAGCGAGTTGGCTTATGGGGCGACAACAAGCATCAGGTGGTGCAGACCTACACCGATGCGATCGCAGCGATCAACCCAAAGAAAGCCACTGGTCAATTTCACGTCTTGTGGACCAACTACGCCAAATTCTACGAATCGCACAAAGACATTCGCAACGCGCGGATAATCATGGAGAAAGCCGTAAAGGTACCCTTCAAATCCGTCGCCGAGCTAGCAGAGATGTGGTGCGAATGGGCAGAGATGGAATTGCGCAACTCCAACTTCGACAAAGCGGTCGAGATCATGGCCAAAGCAACACAAGCGCCGAAGCGCAGCAATGTCGACTACTTCGACGAAACACTCTCCCCGCAACAGCGCGTGCACAAGTCCTGGAAACTATGGTCTTTCTATGTCGACCTGGTCGAGTCCGTGAGCACCCTCGACGAAACGCGCAAAGTCTACGAACGCATCTTCGAGCTCCGCATCGCGACGCCGCAAACCGTCGTCAATTACGCCAACCTTCTCGAAGAGCAGAAATACTTTGAAGACAGTTTCAAGGTCTACGAGCGCGGGCTAGACTTATTCTCCTACCCGGTCGCCTTCGAGCTATGGAACCTCTACCTCTCCAAAGCAACGGACCGACGCATCAGCATCGAGCGCCTGCGCGACCTCTTCGAGCAAGCGCTCGAGGGCTGCCCGCCGAAATTCGCCAAGCCGCTATATCTCATGTACGGCGCTCTGGAAGAAGACCGCGGCCTGGCCCGCCACGCAATGCGCATCTACGAGCGCGCCACCCGCGCCGTGGCCGACGAGGATCGCGCCGACATCTTCGACTTTTACATCACGAAATCGGCGTCGAATTTCGGCCTCACGTCGACACGGCCGATCTACGAGCGCGCCATCGCCGCGCTACCGGACGCGCAGGCGCGCGAGACGTGTCTCAAATTCGCCGAGATGGAGAGGCGGTTGGGCGAGATCGACCGCGCGCGCGCGATTCTGGGCCACGGTTCGCAGTTCGCGGATCCGCGCAGCCAGGCGGCGTATTGGCGGAAATGGGAAGAATTCGAGGTCGCGCATGGCAACGAAGATACGTTCAAGGAGATGTTGCGGGTCAAGCGCAGTGTGCAGGCGCAGTTCACTACTGACGTTGGATATATTGCTACCACGGCGGTGGAGAGGAGTGCGGGTATTGATGAGGACGCAGGGGATGAGGCCAAGGCCGATGCTATGGCTGCGCTGGAGAGGCAGGCGCGAGCGCCGCAGGGGTTCGTCGCTGCGTCTTCGGGTCCGGAAGGTGGTAATTATAAGGCTGGTAAGGGTGTTGTGAATGGCAGGGCGCCTGAGGTCATGGCGAATCCGGATGCTATCGATGTTGACGATATTTGAGGTGGGAGATACCTGGATGCATGGATATAACAAGTCTTCAAACATGTGGTGGCCATTAGTGTGAAAGCGGATCTCTCAGTAGATCGTATGGGTAATTCATCAGCCTGCTCATCGCAACTTGGCGAGCTTGTAGATAAGAGTCTCGTCAGGTTAAGATGGGTAGACACGTGCTCGGCCTTGATGCTGTTTAGGATATCTCATAGTAGAGGATCTTTCCATGGACTGTACAGGGAATTCATCTGCCTACTCACCTCAACTCAACAAGCCTATAGATAGCAGCTGATTCGAGGAAAAGGCATAAGTGATATGCATGGGTATCCGTCGAGTCACCTTGGATGGACCGCGCCAAAGCTTACGTAAGCAGATCTTGCAACAAACCGGAAAAAATTCGCTCCAAACTTGACCTTTCTCTCTAACCTTTTCAGAGACAACTCGTTCGACAACTAGTACGGTGTATTTGACGCGTAGATGAGGAAGTCAAAGGGCCTGGCAATGGTGCGATCTGTAGAACTCGACGCCCGATCCAGCAAATGGTGGCCCACGTCAAAAGCGCTTGACTCGAGCAGGACAGCAGGATCGAAGCAGCTCCGATTCGCAAATATGCCCTCAACAAGGTCGGTCGATCAGGTCCCGGCATCAATTGCGCATCCGTTGGTCGTGACTCGTGAACTGGTTCTGTCATGGCTTAGCTCTCAGGCCCGCCGCTAACGTCAGAAGAAAATTCGAGGCTCTCGAAGTAATGTCCGAATTTCGCAGGTCATTAGTAGCTGTATAGACGGCGGTAAGTGTACTGTACGGGCAGACGGTGGAGACGTTAGTTAGGCGTCCAGTGTGTTGCAGGGCTAGCTGCTGGGACGTAAAACTCGCAGAAGGAAATACTGGACCGCAGTATTGAACGACTGTTGTTGTTGAGAGTGCTGTCCGGCTATATTGCTGAGAGTTTGGTCGAGATGGGTCGACGGGGCTGTCTGGCCCGTGATGCCTAGTGTAGCGCTCAAGGACATGAAGTTCTGAGGTTGGTGGGGCTAGCCTCGGATAAGCCGATGATCGAGGGGGTCCCGGATCCGAGACCCAGCTTGGTCGTGTGCGACCGGTGGGCGCTGTCCTGTTGGTCATAGAGAGACACTTACTTGCACAGAAGCTGACTGAGCTGCTCCTGTTGTCATACCTGTCTACGTAGATGGGACGGAGCAATTGACAATAAGGTACGCAGAGACTAGATGCGGTGAGAGAGAGGTGTGCGATGTCAGGCAGCAGCCAAGTGTCAAATGTCAGGCAGTACATAAAAGTGAGGAAGCCGCGCCCCGGGGAAAGGAACCGCTCGGCTATCGGCCCGATACACCGCACGACCTCAGGCCATAGACCTCGCACCTGGCCAGTGATCTTCCCATCGAGCTCGTCACTTTGGGTGTAATGTAATTATGCGGCACATGGTGATCATCACGCGTCTGGCGTCAAAGGCGGTAAAAGCACTGGATAAGAACGACCGCTTCGGCGACTCGACAGATTGAGGTTGCATCCGTGCAGTAAGGGCCCGTTCGTATCGTTTCGTAGGGTAAGTATCTGCTTTTGTCGGCGCTTATGCGGCCTCTCTGCCGCTGTGGAGATTCAATCAATCTATCTTGACAAAGCCGGGGGGTGGCAGGATTATCCGCCGAAGTCTGTCTATATTGCGTTATGGTATAGGGCTCAGTCTCGCTTAGACTTCCTTAACTGGGTGAAGAGACTTGGAATATATCTCCATGTATCCTGAAAACGTGCTCATTGATTTACGCATCTGTATTGATACGCATACCATACACGGTGCTGAAGTGAGGTTAGGTATGATCCTCCAGTATGCCAACACATAACGCGATACTGTAACTATAATTGTGGGTATCTTTCATCGATTCAATGCAGTCCAAATCCTCCTAATCGCTCGTCTCGGTATCATGACTCCTCATCCGACTGTCGTCTCTATTTGTATTTTTCTTCTTTCGAACTTTTGTGTCGCGAATGTTCTCGTGCTCTCATGCTCGGGGCTTCCCCGGGTCGTGTTTCGTGTCGTGTGATGGGGATGCTGCTTGCGTAGATCCAGTGTTTCCGGTCTTCAATGCTCTCTTCATTTCGCGTCGGTGTGGACAACCATCTTCAATATGTCTTTCGGAGTCAGCATAAACGTGTCGGTCGTCGGCTTGTGTGTACCTACCTCCTGCACGTGTCCTTCCTTGCAAATGCAGCGTTGCACAACGGACATGTGAAGCCCTTGGTTTTGACGTGAACCTACGTTATGTCAGTAAGATCGAGCTTTGACACAACCTCTTGATGTGAGACCTACACTCTGAAAGTGACGCTCCAGATCTGTTCGTCTGACAAACTTCTTGTTACAGTCGGGAACACTACATTCGAACGGCACTTTCCTTTCTGGATCGTGTGTGTCTCTATGCGCTTTCAGGTTGTATGTCCGTTGAAACAACTTCCCACAAAGGTCGCATCGGCATTTTGCTGTCGCTTCGGTCGTGTAGCTTCGTTTTCGTCTTTGCTCTGTCTCTGGGGATGTTGTGACTTCGCTGACTTCCCGCTTTTTCACCTTGGGAGATGCAGGAGATGGAGCTGTGCGCTTTCGTTCTTCAATAGGTCCGACTACAGACGAGTCTACGCGTTCTGCTTGAGGAGCATAACTCTGTAGCCTTTCCGTGCGGTTACTCACAAGCACGGCGCTCTCTCGAGTTTCCATTTGCGACGGAAATGTATCCGAAGAGAAGTAATCCGACGTCTGTGTGTCGAAGCTCTCGGGCTTGACGCGCGGGGAGATCATGGCTCCTGGATCGCTGTGGGAGTGATCATCAAATGAGAATGTAGCCCCGGCCTGTGAGTTCATTGGCAGCAGCTGCGTCTGGGGTATAGGCGCTGTCAAAGGCCCATTGGACCAAAAATCGTCCAGGGTAAAAGCATTCGAAACAGGGATAGAGTATAAATTAGGCGGCATTGCAGTTGACGTTCGGGGGAATGGATTTGTCCAAGCAGGTCCTGGATCGTCCATGACCTGGGGCATTGCACCCTCATAGGATGGGAAAGTCGTGACATAGCCTTCTGGATGCTGTTGTGCACTCCAATCCATTCCATAAAGGTCATGGTTGGGGACATCGTTCATGTTAAAATCCGTTTGCCAGAGCTGCTCTTGCAAGCCTGTGTTGGCCGCAAGCGCTCCAGGCTCTGATGTTGGTATATAATGTGTTTGTTGGCCATGTGCGTATGTGAGAGCAGAAGAAACAGTTGGTGGTCGTGTGGAAGAGGAAGAAGAAATGCGATCTGAACGTCTGCGTTGCATCGCGAAGTCGATCTGCGAGGGACTATCGGACCGTTCTAGGCGAATGGTGAATCCCTTTACGGCAAAGAGGTTGAACTAGTGCGAAGCAAGATTGAGGAATGGCTTGTTTGCCTTGAACGGCAGAAGGTGTCTCCGGCATTAGTGATATATAACACTCGCTCTGCGGCACAATGCCTCTGGATCTTAAGGAGAAACAATAGTATAGTGAGAAGAACTTGGGAAGTGGGCGTACCGGCGAGTTGGTCGCGGTGCTGTCGCAGCCACAGGGCTGTGTGCAGACATAGGCATGAGATGAATGTATTTTGCGTCAAAAAATAGGACAAGTCAAAGTAGATTAAACTTGTTTGCGGCAGGCTCAACATTGAGCGGAGCCCAGAATGGACAGCGTCTACGACCGTGTGCTAAAAGTGCGCCGACACTTCTTAGCGGACCTGTCTACAAGCCATATCTGGCAGATCATGGCTGCGGCAGAGGATCGTTCGGCAATGCTCGTCATATCGTCCGTCATCCAGAGAGGGCAGACAGCTACACGATCCGAACTCCACGTCAACAGGGAGACCTCGACTGTAACTGGGGACGCTAAGGTAGGCTGCCAGAAACAGTAACACAGACCCACGTGCAGTCGAGTAGAAACAAGGGTGGCAAGGCATTCCGTAGGGTACCATAGTTGGTGACAGTAAGTATCTGTAGGGTTCCGATAGGGAGCAGGACAGGTCGACATTAGCCAGAGAACAGCATGAGATGATGCGCGACACCCCGCCGCACTGCCCTGAGTGCGCTCCATTGTCAAGAGTGGTTCGAGGTCCAAAGCGCAACTCTTAGCGCAAAGACAGTGCTGCTGCAAGCGCTCCCCAGAAAACAGACCCGCGGAACGGAACGCCGCAGCGAAATCGCGTCAAAAAGACGTTAAAAAACGGGGCTTGTCCTTGCAGGGTTTGGCGCAAGTCTATTAATCCTCCACCAAATCTCGGCTCCGATCGGTGGTTATCAGTCTAACCGATGATGGACGAGTCTGACCCTCGACCAGAATGCGCGTACCACCTGAGCGCGAGCATCGACGGTACGGATATAATCATTTTTCACCATGATGTTGTCTTAGTGCGCAATGGCTTATCGATGCGTGGTGACGATGCTTGTCTGCTGGATGTGTGGTTGATGATACTCTGAAACGGTAGATGCGACCCTACAGTAAACTGTCTGCATGCAGCATGCGCATCCGAGTCGAGTATTGTGACAACTCTTCGCAGTAAATATGCCTGCGCGATCGCGTTCGTAACATGAGCTAATCCTACGTCTGGCGTTCTCGGTCTTCCAGTCGTTGTGTCAATGTCTCCATCTGTTTGGCTAATCTCGCCATTGCTTTCTGCATGTCGGCCAGAGTATCACCAGCGGTACTAGCATCATGCACAGGCTGCTGGATACTTTCTGGCATAGCATGTTCCATGAGATCGCGTTTCAATATCGCTGCTGCGAGTGGCTGTGATGTAGACAGCCGGTTACTGCGTGGATACCGTTTCCGGACGTGTGGTCTTTCGACCGAAGTGCCTGTCGATGCCAAAGGCAGCCCGCTGACATGTCGGCTCGCAACACGACTGCGGAGGTTCTCATAAAGTATGATTGCCCCGACAAAGGGAAAATGAGTGGCCTTGAGTAGTGCGATGCGTACGGTGCGCAGCTTGTCTGCAGGCACAAACAGCCGCAATGGTCGCAGGACCAATGGAATCAAGTTCTATTACAGAAATTAGCATAATCTAATTTGAGAAGTCTATCGACTTCAACATGTCATTGTACATCTCCCTCATGTCTGGGAGGGATGTACAGGGAGAAGCTGCTGTAAGGTACTATTCGGCGAAATGTGTCGCGCCCCACCTTTCTGTGTGGCTTTGCAACCACAGCGCTTAAATCGAGCTCTTTCGGTATACAAGGCGGATGGAGGAATACTTACTAATGGTGGAATGAAATAGGTTAATTTGTTGCTGGTGCTCGCTTCTAGCACGAAGACAGAATAACTGTTGTCTTGAATTAGCATGATGGCACTGCCACTCTGAACCCAAATATCCTCACACAAATAGATATTCATCTCGAGCGTGCGCTATCACCTGCAAGTTGTTCAGATTCAGCGATTCTCATCCAATGGTGTATCATGCATATTCATGCCACATGGCTGCATGAGGAACTGCCGCGCCTCATTTGAAAGCTTCCATTTGATCGCTTGGAGAGTGGTGAATTGTACATACCTTGGTCAGACTATTGGATAAAATCGAAATGAGAGAAGTGATGAGTAGGATGTTCGTAAGGCAGATGAAGATGAACATCAGAGGTGGACCGAGTATTGGCGAGATCTGAACAATTAGTCAGAGCATTGAGACGGGCTTCATAAACCAAGCGTACCTGCTCTGCGACGTCCTGGAGTGTCATGGTTAGTGTTATTGCCAACAGTCATGGTTAGGGTACTTACAAAGCCTAGGTATGAGCTGCCAAAGAAGACTTTGATCAATATCCAGGACATCTGTCGGAAGGTGAAGTGGCCTCGAGCGAGCAGAGAGAATGTCGTTAAGAAACCAAGATAAAGGATAACGATCAAGCTCAAGAACTTGATAAAGTCCTTTGTCATCTCTTTGAGACATGGAAGCAGCGTTCCAAAGTATGGATGAAGGCTGAGAAGAGAACAGAGACGAGGTATCAATACCAACGCTTCTGTTGAGAGAATGTCGAATGCCGTATCAATCGTTCTTGCGTCTCCGTTGGCCAACCCAACCATTCGACAGACGAAAAACGCCACGCCGATGAAGACGATACCCAGATCCCAAAGAGTCCAGAAATCGGACATGTAGAAAGCAGCGCCAGCATCCCAGAATTCTCCCAACTCATTGTATCCGAAACTTGCTAGCCAGATATAGAGTAAGATCTCTGCTGTAGTAACTCGGTAGAAGGACTTCTGAACCAGTACGACGTAATAGCAGGCCAAGAAGGTGAGAAAGAATAAAATCTCAAATGCTTTGAGATAGCGAGGCACCCTCAGACGAGAGTAGGGGTCGGCACCATGTTTGCGGTATATTTGAACCTGCTTGGTAGAACCAGAATGCAGACTTGACCAGAAGATAATATCGCCATCCCTTGGAAGGGTCAGTACTTCCCAGACTGGCATCCAAACATGCATGAAGCTTACCAGATGGCAGTGATGATACGCTGGATAGGCCTCTGGCTGAGAAACTTCTTGGCGCCAGACACGGCCGCAATCTCCAACGCGTTGAGACCTTGTAGTGACTCTGAGAGGTTCACATCCGCAGATTCGGGTTGGTCTGTTTGGTCCGCTGGTGACCGAATGCCATCCAAGCCAACGTCGGACCGTGAGGCGCTTCTCCGTGTACCACCGGCATCGAAAAGTGGTGTTCTTTCGTCAGAAGATGGTTCGATGGAATTTACTGCTCTAGGTGCTCCACCGTTGAGCAACGTGGCTCCAGAGGCTCTTCTTGTCGACGGTAATTCATACAACAATGTATCGATCGCTTCACGCTCTGACAGATGACCAGTGTATCGCAAGGCAACAACCTCACATGCGATAGCACGGCCAGCATTGATACCTTCGTCGCCATCGTCCTCAGTTGCGGCGAAATGTCCACGAAGCGCCCTTGACAAATCAGCAGATGTACAAGACCACGTTTTGCAAGCTCACATCAACGCCGCGACAAGTGCTGGATGGTGCACATCAGCGACCAAGTAGCGAGACAATGGTGTCAAAACATGGCTCTGAGACTTGCGGAACTCTTCAAAGGTAATTGGTCTGTCCACAACTCTGACGAGGTATCTGCTTGATGGTAAGACTATCGCAACCCTCCTTTTCATCAAATCTGGTACCTTGCGAACTGCTGGACTAGAGCATCAAAGGAGTCGTCGCCTTTTAGGCTCGGCAATGGGATCTTGTTCGTCCTCTCCATTACCGCTCAGGCTGTTTGGACTGGTGTTTACGCGATTTGGGCGAACGAAGATGTCATAACGATGACTTTGACAAGCCCGTTCCTTGAGGTACTTCTGTCTTGTTGTTTCTGTGTTTCAGGAAAGGCAGGTCCGCAGTTGGAACCTGGAGTTTCACGTGCATTTCACAATTATGTCATGGTATGCATAATTAAGCTTAAATTATCCCACTATTCTTGAAGGGGTCCAAACGGATGGAACCTTCCCCGTCGGACTTAATGCGTGCTGCCTTGAGGGTCACGGTCATTGTCACTCACACCTGTCAAACTCTCGCGCAATCACACACATCATCTCACCAGTCTACGAACCGACACGCCGCGCAACTATGGACAGAGTCATGACACCTTGAAAACGCATCTGTCTTGACCGGATCCCTGCTCGAACTTGCGAGTGCGACAGTCTGCGCAACATCGCGTGACCATAAGATGGCATCCTAGACATATCCTCCACGTCTCAGACCCCCTCAAACCATGGCAGACGTCAACATCACGAATGGGACATTGATCCCTTCGGCCAAAGACCTGCTTATGGTCATCCCTCGTCTCGCCCAGTACGCCTTCTACCAACTGCCAGAGCAGATGGATTCTATCTATAGTAAGATCAGGAGCGGAGGCAGCATGATAGCAGACGCAACAGCAATGAACACAACCACTGCTACAATCACAAATACAAGCAACATAGCGGCCCAGACATCAGCAGCTGCTGCCCAAGTCGCATCGGAGTCTGCAGACAATGGCTTCTTTTCTTGGTTCATGACCACTTTCAACTTTGAAGGAGCAGGTTTTGGAGGCATGTTCTCTTACTTCAGCTCCAGATGGGCTCTTGCAACATTCGCGGTGGTAAGATCAACAACAGATCAGGCGCAACGTGAGCTGACATATCGCTTCTGCAGTCGATCTTCCTCAATCGCACCCACTTCTATGCCTCGTCGCGCCAGAACCTAGCGCTACGATGGAAGACACGTATCCTGATCTATTCCCTTCCGATCGCTCTGATGTCCTTGGAACTACTCTTCATGCTCAGAGCCATGAAATGCCAAACATCGCCAGACTACTCAATGCACCGATATGGAGATCCGAACAAGAGACTGGCTGTCAACGGAGGCGGCGACGGTGGCTTCATGCACACTTTCAGTTCGATCTTGTTGTTCTGGGAAGACGACGCCGCAAGTTGCTCGGCCATGAACATGTCGCTGAAAGACAACAACAAGCTCAAACTCGTTGGTTCATTCTCTCTGGTATGGCCCTTCTTCATCACTCTCTGTATCAGTCAATTCGTCGAAACACTGGCCTGCGCTTTGCAAGGGAGACAGCCCATGCCGGAAACGGGCATGACCACTTTCGAGCACTCGCTGGCCTTTGCTGAGTGTGAGGCTATGATCAGTAGTGCTCTGGGTCTTGGGGTGTTCAGTACCAAGTCCGATCGCTCTGGAGACACCGGTACTGGCAGTGGAGACTCGGTCCTCATGACGAGGACTATGATTCTGAGATACATGAACGTCCCTTCAGAGGTACTTCTCATATGTGTCATATCCTGCTTCAGTCACCTCAGCAGCGCCATTCTCGCTGCTACCGGTCACCGTCAGAAGTTTAGACTTGTCAACACTGGTATCTGGGCTCTGTGCTATATGTCTGCTTTTATCTGGAGTTTTGCCAGAGTCCTGAACTCGCCTATCGGCTCCGAGGCTGATCTAGGTATCCTACGACTTCCTACAGTCTGCATAATCGGATTCGTTCCGCACATCATGATCTTACTTGGGATCTCGATATGCGCGGCCATATACGGCCTGGCATTACTCCTGACAGCTACCTCCTTACCAGCAGGTTCTCCACCGAATCCAACTCTGAAGGAACGCTTTTCACTCGCATTCGACAACCTCCAGGCAAATGTGCAGTTCTCGTCATCCTCATCGATACGTCTGAACTGGTCCGAAGACTTCTACACGACTCTTCTGAAGGTCGGGTTCAATATTCTGACTGCAGCCAGTGAGGCGGTTTACCTGAACGAAGGGAGCTCTGTCACGATACACGAGATGACGTGGTTGGAGCAGAAGCGATTCAATGAACTTTCGAGTCCGGAAACTCGCCGAATAGCCAGCCGCATTCCTCCAGAGCTGTTAGGTGACTCCATCGCAAAGGGTATTGAATATACAGACCATGGATCACAAACATCTCTGTCTGGCTATGCACGGGAGAGGAAATCACGTACTGTCAAGCACAACGAAGCGTCTCAGACTGGCGCGTTGGATAGCGGCCTGGGTCTTGTCGAACGGCGGAACAGATGGCAGCTGATGGGCGAGTATTTTAAGGGTATTGGCCTTTTGTTCGGCAGGATCATATCACGATTCGTGCTCGAAGTCCTCAACAAAGTTGGCATCGAACGCAGACCTGACTTTCTCACAAATCTCGCCGGCATCCAAAAGAAGTCGCCCGAAAGGAGCCAGCAGGACTCCCGCTCACGGACGCGAGACTTTTGGCTTGCTTCTGCCGAGGGCGGCATGACTCTTCCGGAAAGCAAGAACGTAGATGTCGAAGTCGAAACTCGTAAACGACTCCACAGCTTCAATCCTTCGTTGACTGAAGAAAACCTCGACTCGAATCTCTACCGCTGGTGGAAAACAGGCGGATGGTGGGGTGAACTCGACTCGAGCGGAGATTACACGGTCGCGCCTTCCGAACTAGACGACGACACCACCTCAGTCGTCAGTATGTCGACCAATGCCTCGGCCGCAGACTCTGACTCCGAAGCCTCGTCCTCCGGCCGCCGTACCCCGACCCAAGAAGAACCCTTCCCGCTATCCACTCGTGCCACCGAAAACCCCATCAATGTCTCCGACCTCGCCCGCCTGCTCGATCCAAAGACACCGCAAGACCGCGAAGAAGCCCAAATGCTGTCGCGGCACCTGACTTCCACTCGCCCTCTGACACGCAGCCAGTACAAACGCTCCGTCAACATGGACAGGGCGCGTCTACTGCACTCCTCCGCTGACAACATTGACGAGGAAACAGCGCTGGAATCATACATCCTCGAGCGCCGCGCCGCCATCGAACAACGGAAAACAGGCGACGGGTCCTGGTTGTCTGGTGCGGAAGGCATGGGCGCCGGTGGTCCCCAGTGTGTCGTGTGCCAGAGCAGTCCGCGGGTCATCCTCGTGTTTCCGTGCATGTGTCTCAGTATCTGCGACGACTGCCGCGTGGGCGTCGCGGCGCGGAATTTCTCGAATTGTCTCTGTTGCCGCACGCCGGTCGCCGCGTACAGTCGGCTTTACGTTCCTTGATGAAGTGGTGGTGAGGAAGATATACGATGATTATGACACGGTGTCGGGTGATGCGTTATGTACATAGAGTTTTAAGATCATTGTTTTTGGTTTCAGACATGACATGTCGCTTTACAATTCCATCCGCCCGCTTGGTATATCGCTAATTCCACTCCGGACTCACTCGCTTGATGTACTTCATGAACTTCCAGAACCCAACCGCGTACTCCACGTTGCCTTGAGGATCGGTAACGCGTTCCGGCCACGCGATACCTGCACCGAACAGCCCCTTCAACTCAGCACCATCCTTCCCGCCCTGCCTGAACCGTCCGCTCAAGTGGTCGTAGAACGGCTCCAAGTACTTCTCCTTCCCGCCGTCGGTCGTCCGCAGCTCCGGAATCGGGTCCCGCGTGAACCCAATCGCCTGCACGATGTAATCGCTGCCGTCGAGCCCCTTGGCCAGCGTCGCTTCCTCGTCGTCCTTCTTATAGTCGAAGACTTCGACCACTTTAACGATGACCGACGACGGGAACGCTTGCGGCTCCAGGTTGTCGCGCGCCCAGACCGCGGCTTCGCCTTTGAGCCCCGTGTTGTCGCGCAGGATCCAGCCGTCCATGTACTCTGCGTAGCGCAGGGCGTGGCGCGTGAACCACCTGATGCGTAGCTGGGGGTGCGAGGAGAGCGCAAGGTTGGCGAGATTGCGCAGTGCGAGGATGGCTGAGTGCGAGGCGCCGACGACCGAGACTGTGAGCGGCTTCGTTGTGGGCAGCAGGCGCGAGAGCGCGCTGGGGGTCAGCGCTGTGTCGAGATCGAGGGGCGGGATGGTGCTGCTTGTGGGTAGCGAGCGCGCTGTGGGTGAGGAGCCGGTGCAGAGTACTAGGCGATCTGCGATTGCGGTCTGGGCGGTTTTGCCCGAGTTGGCGGTCACGGAGACGGTCCAGTTCGAGCCGTGCTGTGTTGCGGCGTTTATCCGGCCTTGGAAGGGTTGGACCGAGGGGTGCTTTTTCAGCCCCTCGGTCAGCATTAGGAGCATGTCTGCTGCGTAGCTGAGTTCGCATCCTTTGTCCGGTGTGAGTGAACGGAGTGTGTCGATCGCATTTGGTGACGGTGTCTTGTGGACTATCTCCTTGAGCGGTTCGACTGCTTGGGCGAAGTCAACGAAGAGATGTGTCTTGGTGTTACTGAGGCACGTCAGTATATCACAGTGGATGATCGTCGTGTGATCGGACATACCTTGGAACTTCGCGATACGACCTGTTCACCCTTCCACCATTGAATCCATCGTCTACCCATAGTACCGGCCCAAGGTTACGTTCGAGGAGATTCCCCATGACAGTGATACCTGCCGGACCAGCACCGACCACGACAGCAGCATACCTGTTCTGAGTCATACCGTCGTCTGATACTGTGGCAAATCCTCTTCTGACAGCAGTGTTTTGGAGGAGGCATTTCTGCCTTTGTGATGTAGTGTTCCATGTCGTCCGAGATGTGTTCAGCCTTACTGATACCGGGTTGTTCTGTCCGGAGCTGGCATAGTTGAGTGTAGATAGTTGGCGCACAGCGTATCGTGCATGACTCCAGGAGGGACGAGGGGTGAGAGTGCCTTGCCGACTCACGCAAAGGACCAACTTTTGAGACATAGCGCCATTCCTGGTTCCGGATTGCATTGAAGGTCGTCTATGTTCGGTTTGAGGTCGATAATGGAGCTAGGAGTATTGAGTAGAGTGGTGCTGGCAGGGAGGCAATAGAACAATGAAGTTGAAGATTTTATGTATGTCTTGCATAAAATTCCTGCAAGCCACGGTGAGGCGCGCAGCACGCAATATTGTACCACCGCCCTTGATCTAACTGCATAAATATTTGACATGTGATGATGATCGACAACAGAAACTAATGATATGTGGACGACACTGGACCGATTCGAATTGCTCTTGAGAGCGGAGTTTACTTTGATGTGTTATAATTTCTACAGCATATCCACTGGATTCCCGATCAAGCCAGCTACCTGCATGTCGAATCGAGTCTGTTTGTCGCGCCAGCCAGAACTGTCTATGGCACAAGGGTGTGTTATACCCAGTCTATACAAAACCAAGGCGCTTGTCCGAACGCCCACCCACGCACGTAATACAATATTGTCCAAAACCCCTGCGTGTGCTCGTTCACAATGGCACATCATCCATCATCTGTATCGCTCCCTCTCTTCCAAATGTGATAATCACGTCGCCCAAAGTTTTTGTCGCGAAGCCAGCCTCGCAGTAAGTGAAGTAGTATTCCCACTTTCGCCTGAAGAGTTCGACGTCGGCCTCGGTCATACCCTTGTGGTCCGCCAGCAGCGCAGGCCTGATGCGCTTGTCAAAGTTTGCCATGAAGTTCTCGTTCCATATGCGCAAGGTTTTCGCGTAGTGAGGACCAATGTTCTCGACTGTCTCTGGAATCAGAGCGCATTTGGAGCCTTGTCGCGCGGTTTCTAGAAGCTGGGTTATCGATGGGAGATGTCCGCCAGGGAAGATGTAGCGGCGAATGAAGTCGTCTGAATTGGCGTAGGTTTCGTAACGCTGCAATCTGGTCAGCGCTAATCGCTAGAGCTGTAATGGGGAAGACTTGCGCTTTCTGGCATGGTAATGCACTGGAACACCGCAATACCGCCATCCTTCTTCAACAATTTATCGATGCATTCGAAATAGGTCGCAAGGAACTCTCTTCCGACGGCCTCGAGCATCTCAATGCTCACGACCTTGTCGTAATAACCAGTATCTCTTGGGACCGGACAGGCACGGTAATCACACAACAGAACCTCAATCCTGTCTGTGAAACCAGCTGCTGCTATCCTCTGATCCGCAAGCGCCTTTTGCTCTTTCGACAAAGTCAAGCTGGTGACTCGGCAGCCAGTTTCGCGCACAGCCAAGATGGCAAAGCTACCCCAGCCAGTACCAATCTCCAAGACGTGGTCATTCTTCGAGATCTTTGCGTTTGTAATGAAGCGTCGCAACTTGCGCTCTTGCGATTCCTGCGCCGTCTCTTCTTGGTATTTTGGGTGTGTCTTCGGAAGCCAGATTCCGCAAGAGTATGTCATGTCCGGCGACAGGAAAGCCTCGAACATGTCGTTGGAGATGTCGTAATGGGCCGCAATGTTGAGACGCGCTGTTGTGAGGGTGTTGGTCTTGCGCAAAAGGTAGGAGAGTTTGGATGCGAGGTTCGAGGTGATGGTGGAACCGTTAGAGAGGTGCTCGCGATTGAGTAGGAAGAGCCGGAAGAATGCGGTCAGATCTGAGCAGGACACTTCTCCAAGCATGTAGCTTTCTGAGAATCCCTAGCTAAGGTCAGAGCTGGGGTCCAGCAGAACGTATCTGTCCAGCATAACGTACCATGTCCGCGAACAGGAGTAGTCTGACCCAGAAAAGCTCCTTGTTCACTTTCAACTCGACCACCGGCAAAGAGTATACACTTCGTTCAGCATTGGCATCTGGCCTGAGCTTCTGCTGACCGCATATTGTCGTGGTCCCGTCTACGTCGATGAGTTTCAACTGGCCTACTTTGATCTGCTGGAAGAGAGAGCCGATCGCGGTCCGCGACACTGTCACAAGTGGAGGGTAGGCGTAAGACGCCGAGTAATTGGCGAGTGCCCAAAGGCGATCAGTGATAGGACTCGCGAGACCCATGGTGATAGTGATAGACAGCGAAGTCTATCTATCCTTGTAGTGTCTAAAGGCAAGAAAGATAGGAATGAGAAGGGACAGGGCACGAACTGCGGTAGGGACAGAAGATGAAAGTAAATAGAGTTGGAACCCACATGAAGCCAGATGCCCATGAAGTCACGAATGCAAGTCACCTAGCGTATCCTTGAGTCCAGTCGGCATCGGGGCGGACGTTCAATTCTACCGATAAACAGATTGCGGTCTCTGAAAGGCTCCGAGCTATCCATGTGCCCTCGTCGGGACCACTGGCAGGGAAAGCATCGACGTTTGGCTGTTAGAAAGCTGTTCGCACGATTCATCTGTCTAGCCGATTTAAGCAAATCGATGACGATGTGGACTAGGAATGGTTTATCACGGATCTCGACTCGATTGTTCTTGCGCCCGCATTCTGGCTTGGGTCTTTGGGTGAATGCTGATAAAGAAGATGCTCAGCAAGTCCATGCTATGTATTTGGGAGTCCAAGTGTCGTCCAATGGCTGATTGTCACCATGTGGTCACTTTTGACAGATCTGTACACCGTATTCACGGCGCGCGTCCCAAGCCCCACAGCGGCTAATGTCTCCGATACTAGCTCTTCTGACTCGCATGATTCGATGTATACAGTAGTATATCAAGAGCTATGCTTCGGAGGTCGATGCAATGCTTGAGCGAGATTATCAAGCGGCTTGGACGTTCGAGATGTGAAGTTCTGTCCGAGCGCAGTTCAGCACGAAGTGATGATCAATTGGATGTGATCAATGGCATTGGATCATGGAGACTCGCAAGGCAACAGGCAGCTGCTTTTTGCCACTTTGCCTGACTCGGAGACGCGTTTCGGTCATGAGTCTACGCGTTCGGCTAGTGAGACGCGTTTCGGTAGAATATGCCTTACGGTACCTCTCTTACTGTTACAATTATCTGTTTGCTCTAAGCGTATATCACCACATTTCACTGATTATTCAGCATTGAAATCAATCACAATGTACTCTATCAACAATGATAAAGGCTCCCTGAAGGTGACTCCGAATATCTTGCCCTGCAAGATCAGCTTCAATGGACCAGTCAATGCATCGGAACGATACTGGGCTATCAAGAACGACGAGAGCGGTCAGAAGACGACATATTTCCGAGGCAGAAAGCTCGTGGGTAGAGACGTTAGTCTGCCAGAAGGCTACTCCGGTGAGTAATGTACTTGAGTATCGATGGTTAGGTGTGTGTTGACACCTGATCAGGAGCAGTCATTCAAAAGACGAACGATCTGCTTCCTCAACAGACAAAGCCTCTACCACCTGACCCTTCAGCAGACGAAGATGACCTTTCAGCAGACGAGGAGCAGGAGGTCCCTCAGGAGGTCATGATTATGCAGGAAGCGGCTTCATTCGATAAGCTCACCGTCTGGGGCCATGAAGCAACTCCTTCCGACAGTGAGGACCCAATTCTGAAGGGTGTCCAGGAGTGGATGCAGTTCGCCAAATCTGTAATAGCACGCTTCCTTCCACCGCGGTGAATGCCCAGCTAATGCTTTTAGATGCACTCTTATGATCCTTCGAAGTAATAGGGCAGCGGCGTTCTTTCTATTTAGCGTGGCGTTTGGCGTATATGTCAAGGATGGGAGAATCTATCACGGTCGAGATCAACCTTTGGCCTTCTTATTTTGGACCTCGTCCCACTCTTTCTGCTCCTTGACAAACTCGTCTTTCAGTCGAAGATAGGTATCGTCTGCCTTGCAGCGCTCCCAGACTTCTCGGAAAATACGACTCGACTCTTCCTTTTCGTTTTTGTCCTTGTGAGCACCACTCTTTGGTAACTCCTTCTTCGGACCGTCTTCGCCCTCGGCTTGCTTCTCGTACTTTCTTCCACCTTTATGATTGGCGTACCGCTTGGCTCTGGTCATTCCCATCTGGATGAACTTGCGACTCATGTCCATGCCTACAAAATCGCCTTGAGTGCCATATTTCTCAAACTGGTTCCAAAGAATACGTGATGATTCTCGTGCGATTTCAGGAGTTTTGAACCTCCAAAGCGGTAGCAGCATTGATTTGTATGGCTCAAAGGTCAGAACACCCATCTCGCCGCGCGCGATGCGATATGACATCCTGAGATCCTTTGATTTCAGCGCCGGCGTTGGTAAGTCATGCTCCGGAGCTTGAGGTAGTGGTGGCGGCGCTTTCATCGAAAAGGAACACAAATGCTGCAGTGTTCGTTCTGACTTCTTGGACACCGTTCCCAAAACTATTCCCCTTGTCGAGATAGCCAGTTTGTAACAATAATTTACAAAGTATAGTAATCTATAAAAGAGCTGCATGGGCCGAGTCCCGTTTATGTGACAAGCAATCATAGGCCACGCACAGACCATTCCGGATGCGGTTGTCAAGACTTGACACAAACCACGTCACTTTGCACTTGACCACGACATCACGAAATACGTTCTAAAGCGCTCACGACTGTTCCAAGCACTGGATCGGTCGCCTATCACTTTTCAAAGTTTCTCAAATACTTACATGCAACCTACGCCCTCCGAGCATCCTGAGCGTACAACCACCGACACCGACTCCTCACACGAAATCGACCAGCAAGTAGTCCAGCATGGATACATCTCTGACCCATCTGCAACACCTCCCCTCTCAGGAGACGAGAGTGGAGGTGTGGCGATACCTTTGTACGATACAACACACTCCGAGCACTCATCTGTCGCGGGCTCTCCAATCCGTCTGCAATCCTTGGGTGGGTTGAGCCCTCCACATACGCCTGCACCCGCGGTTCGCAATCGTGTGTCTGAATACGAAAGTGCCTCTTCTATCGCGTCTCGCAGTAGAAACGAAGGTCCGGTATTTCAGGTCATAAAAACCCCAAGAGCGCCGGGCGATAAGCGCTCTCCTATTGCAGACCTACCCAATGGTGAGCAACCTGTCGCTGGTGTATGGCTTGTCTAATGCCAATCTAGAGATCCTGATTCACGCTGTCGCGCACCTTTCACCAAACGATCTCAGCGCCATCGCTCTGGTCTCAAGGCGCTTCCACGATCTCGTCACTGCACCACACGCATGGCGGACCGCATTCTCTCGGTACTTCCCCGGACGCGACACTCTGGACACAAATGTTCTCTCTGACGAGGATGAGGAGGATAACGGAAACATTGTCAGGACGGAACGTAGGGTCTTTGCCAGACTTAGCGCGCTCGCTTCTTGGAGAAGCGAATACATCCTGCGTACACGTCTACTTCGCTCTCTGGCCAGAGGCAAGCCAGTCCAGACACTTGCATCTCCGGCTGCAGCAAGGACCGGAACTAGTCATGTTGCCCAGCCTTCTACCGACTACATGTCACAGCTCTTTTCGATCGTCAATCACGTACATGCCAGTTTCGGAAACGGTCTTAACAAGCGCTTACCTCGGTTCATCCACGGAGCTGACGATATTGGAGGAGTCACAAGTAGCGATCCTGCTGCAGGAAAGATTGATACATGGGGTCTGAGCGATCCCTCCCAATTTGTCCAATTCGCAGATCGATATGCTGGAGATGCCATGTACGGACTTGGAATGGGCGAGATCGTTGGCGTCCCGAACGTCATGGACGTCAGTCAGCCGCACGGAATGGTGCTCGGCGAAGGTCTGCCGGACGGCATGGTCTACTATCGATTTGCCGAGGAGATGCGTGGTCGATTCTTGGCTTCCACAAGCGCCGTGTCAATGCCCGAACTAGGTATACCCAAGGTCCTCTCGACGCGAGAGTCTGTCTGCAGTGTCTGGATCGCGAAGACGTCGACCTTACCGTCCATGACCGATGGGATGATTGGCATATTCTCCGGCTCGTCTCTCGGTGTGCTCACAGCGTACAGCCTTGGTCCGCTCGCTGCGAAAGATCAACGATTCGGACGCGGCGAGATGACTGCACGTTGGATTCTCTGCCCGGGTGTACCTATTGTCGCCATCGCCGTGGACGAACAGTATTCTATGAAGCGGCAGGCCCAGAACCGTATCTGGGCAGTTGTATTGAATGCGCTTGGCGAAGTCTTCTACCTTACCAAATTCCCGAGTCGAACTTCTACCAAACCGACCTCAAGGTTCGACGACGATGCACGGGAAAAGACTGCATGGCTCTCAGGTAGGTCTGTCTATTGGAATATTGTTGAGCCTACACGGCGTCAAGCCCGACCAGACCCATACAGTGACACTACTGTGGATGGCAGCTACTCACCTCGGACCTCCTGGAATGGCATGTGTCTCTCGAAGAACCAGATTCGATCCGAGACCGCTGAAGTCGAGACCTTCCTCTCTCTAAAGCCGAGAGACTTTCAGAAATTATGCCTTGGCTGGGATATGCGAAGACGGCTGGAGGTCGATTTTGCTGGTGATGATGGAAGCAATGCAGGCGAAGCGATCATCGTCATCGAGACTGCACTAGATGAGGATACGACGGCTGCCATCAGGCGTTTCACTCGCTGCAAAGTTTCTGATGTCGTCGAAACAGATCTAATTGCTACTCCACCTTTGACCGACGGCAGCACCAATACTTCGACAGCACCGTCTCTGTTCGGTGGTCCTGCTGGATCTACCGTGCCATCGCCAAGAGTCGAGCCGACACACCCTGTCTCATCGACAGAGGTCGATGATTTGCCACCAACGGACGGTGTTGCGGAGGAATGGCGGACCTCGGGATTCTCGCTCGAAGGGCTGAAAAGCGTTCAGATTTCAGCCTCCGCCCTCGACTGTTCGACATTTGCGACTTTGACGACCTTGGAGGATCCGTTACTTAATTTTAGCGCCGCCTCCGTGACGTCTTCGCCGTCTCTGACTCCTTTGTCTATGGGCGAAGCTGCAACAGGTCCAAATGATATCCCTGGTCAAAGGGCTCGCTTCCTCACTGTTGGTACCATGCTGGGCACAGTGCTCGTCTGGGATGTCCGTGCTCCAGTGGCTGTGTCTACGGAATTGACAAACACAGTCAGGCCGGTACGCATCATCCACACCGAATCTCCTCAGATTTCTTGTCTCGCGGCAACCGCTTTGTGTATTGTGCATGGAGGTAATGACGGCCTCGTCCAGGCTTGGGACCCTCTTGGATCTAGCACGTCTCCAATTCGGACTTTGCACTCCCGCACTGCTGCTCGCGCTCGTCGGAGACTCATCCAAGCTCAAGCATCCGTGCAAGGAGTTGGTATCAACATGTTTGCTGCAGGTGCGATCTGCCTCGATCCTGATCCGGCCGTACTCCGCGGAGTTGTGTCTCTCGGCACACAGTTGCGATACTGGAGTTACAGTTCGTCCGCAGCTGATCAGTACCGCAGCCATAAGCGTCGCTTGCGGAGGTCAGAGCGAGGCAGTAACGGTGCTGAGAGACCTACACCGATCGCTCATGGTAACATTAAGAAGTTCATCGCAAATGAGAAGTTCGAGCTGGAGCAAGAAGAGGAGCGCCACCGCCGCGAGTCTGCAAGATTGGCAGGGAGATTTGGTACGGAATTGTTGGGCGAAAGCGCAACGGAAGAGGAGCTGCTCGCCTATGCCGCATTGCTCAGCGAAGAATCTCTCGCTGAAGACTTCGAGAGACGAACGACCAGCACTCCAATGGCTGAAAAGTCCACACTTGCAGCTCAAAGCCTGGATGTCGTTCCGTTTGATGCCTCTACCCCCACGGAGCCAGCTGATAGTTACGACGCAGACGTGGCAGAGGCAATCAGATTAAGTCTGGCCGCAAGCGAGGACGCAAGCCTCACTCCCATCACCTACGACACGCTAGACGTGTATCCTGAAATCCCGATCAGGCAAGCCAGGCCCAGAAAGAGACCTACGCCGAAGCATTCGCCGGCCTTGAAGCCAATGGTTGCTGAAGGCAGCCTGGCGAACGAGGCCAACGACCTTGATTTTGCAATACAGCTCAGCCTGGCCGAGGAACAGAGCAGACGAGATGCAGAAGCTGCTCTGATAGCTGATGAGTTTCCGACTCTGGGTCCTTCTGCCACGAGGATATACAGGGGTTCTGATGACAAGGGAAAGAGACGCGCTAGCTAGAGTAGATATGTCTATAGAAATAGAATCATTGTCGGTATCCATACAGTAGAAAAGTGCATGTCAAGCGACTTGAACTGCTCGATGAGTATGCGAAGATTGTGCCGTGACTTCGATTCAAGACGTCGATGTTGTGGCATCATACACGGTATCAATGCTTTGACCTTTGCTCAGCATCTTTCCCTCCAAGTACTTTTCCGTTTACTGGTCCCGCATCGCATGGAAATGATCTTTCAGCGATAGAGAGCAAAGCGGGACGTGATGATGACCGAACCAACAGCAGATCAAAACAACGATCTCCTTCTCATAGTGAGTCGAGCCCTTCTTTGCACCGTCTGTATACGGCGTGCTGCAACCTTCTCCCATCGCACCGATTCCATAAGAAACACGCTTGATCGCCTTCCTTCAAATTCAATCCGAAATCTCTTATCAAGCACAGTCGTACTGCGTATCAATCGTCCGCAAGCTCGTCTGATCTTCATAGCTCCTCACGAATCTGCGCAATACAGCAACATCATACGGTGCGGAGTCTGCTCGATATAGAGAAATTCTCGCTACGGTACGCGAGCATCTGCTCTACATGCGAGCGAGAGGTCACACGACGAATCTGGCGGAGGCGCGGAAGATATTGTCGCAGGGCGGCGATGATCTTGCGCATGCTCTGAGTGGTCTTTCGCTTTCGTAGCTGTCTCTCGCTTTCGTAGCTGGTACCGGCATTTTATACTGAGTCAGGTGTTCTGGCAGATGCGGCGATTCACATGTATCAAAGCACGTTACGCAGATGTAGAAAGAGGCTTGTGTTGGAGGGTGTTCAGAAGCTCGTGAGGAGAGCCAGGGTATCTATCAAGTATGTCTCCAATGCTTTCCACAGCATCTCGCTGGTCCTTTCATCGACTCGTCTATTCATTCAAATCTCTGATCTACAGAAGTTGCATTGTTCGCCGAGCTGTGCTCAACCATGATCAAGTCCGTACTCTGGTCGTTGTCCGGTTTCGGGACCCGGTCATGCTGCTACGTTCTGTGCGATCCAGAGTAGGCGGCCTCTGACGCACTCGACCCGAAGATCTGATGGTCGCACAGTTGGCGGCGAGGAGAGTTGTAGACTTCGGTGGATTGCCAATCTGATGTCATCTCATTCAATCAGTGGTTTCCTCATACCTCCCACAACAGTGACACCCAGCGTCCTGAGGCCATTCGGGTCGTTATGCTTGATAATCATGGCGGCCGGCACCATAGGGTTATCAGGGCTAATGTGTGCCGCATCTTTCGCAGCCTGTTCGATCGCATCCATCTCCTCTTTGCAGCCAGCGTGGTCGAACGGGCATACCACAATCGGCTGGCGGAGCGTGATGTCTTTTGCTGATGATAATTGTGCCTAAAACAGGGTTAGTGCCTGGCTCTCCTGTGAGGATACGAGATCTGTTTACCTTGACTGTCAGGTAATACTCAATCTTATACAGTGTTCCCGTCGTCGTGAAGCCATTCAGAGCATGCGTAGGAAACTCTCGCTTCCCGCGCGGAAGTATGCCCTCGCTATCTCTGACTTCTTTGGCCGGAAACACCAGTCCGAGATTCGTAAAGTATCCAGCTTCCGGTAATCGCACACCAACTAATTGTGTGTGTTTCGCCAGAGTCTTGGTCTTGCGCTGCGGCTCGTCGCCTTCGTGATTGAAGATGATTTCCTCATCTATGCCGACCGTGATCTTCTGGATCGTGACCTTCTTCGCTTTGTGCAGCCAGTCTGGGTTCGGACTGAGTTTGATGTAGACACTGACTGGGTCCAGCGGACCGTATGACCACCGGGGCAACGATATGCCGAGCGTTACGATATGGTCCGTTACCCTCTCCGCGCTCTCTGGTCTGTTATACATGCCAAAGGTCGACAGCGTGTCATACCTGCTGATCGGTACCGGGAAGAAATGTTTCTGTTGCTGGCTGTGTCCATGCTGCACGGTAACCACCAACTCGTAGAAGGTCTCGGCCGTCCTCTTCTCCAACTGCAAACTGGCCGGTGGTACCCTTCTGGCCAACTCCTCTCCTCCCCGTCCATAGGGTATGAATATCACGAACGGCAGATCCATCGCGAGAATGGCCTCGCTCTCCCGTCCTTGTGGCGACCGATAGAGCAACATCTCTTTCCCGACAATGTCTGTTATCTCCTTGCGCGGCGTACCCAGATGACCGCGGATGCTATGCTCGGCTGACGGGTGTATCGATTCTCGACGCTGGAGACATACTGTGACTAGTGATACCAGTACTGGCGCAGACACGCCTTGGGCAGGTCGGATCTCGACTTTGCCTACTACTCGAGGCTGTAATCATCGTTAGCTAATGTTTGCTTGCGTACGTGAGATCCAGGCTCGCGGAGCGCATACCGAGGTCGCTGATATACCGGGGTATCCGACCAGAAAGTTACTGTTTGGAGGTCCTGAGACCCTCACGAAGGCCGAGGTGGTCATCGCGGAATAGTTGTCGTCGCAGGTAATACAGCCCTCATGGGCGCAGCGGTGTTGAAACGGACCCTGTTGTTCGTGCTTATGCTACGAATCGTGTGTCGCGTGTCAGATGTGGTAGTCCTTCCACGACCGCTACCGAGTTCCAAGTGTTCGAGATTCGAGTGTCCAGGCCGATAAGTCTCGTTTTTTCCAGAATAAGCGTGTTTATACTGCTGAGGGGGCCGTAAGGTCGTGAATTCGTGATGTTGCGGAAACTTGGATCTCTTTCGTAGTGAGAATGCAATGAAATCGCACAGGTGTTGATTCCGATACGATCAGCTTTGTACTGTAGTTGTGACTTGAGGTACTTGTGCCATGGTGCGGAGGTGTTTGCAGGTCGGATGGTGGTCGTGGTTCTGGGTCTTCGGGGCCTGGAAAGCCACGCGCTGGCGACGATCTGCTTTCACAAGGCAGCCACGCCAACTCTCTTCAACTTTCTCCGTCACACGACATCATTTTGTGGCTCCATCTCACCGGGTTCCTCGCTGAAGGACCACAAGGTCCATCGGGCGCGACGAATCAGACGGCCGTCCCCGACGTTTTCGACCACGCTACGGAGCTGGTACTGAACCTAATCGCTAAGACACGAACCAGAAGGTGCGGCAGAACTTCCATCGCTCATCACTACTGAACGCGGTAAACACACCGAATCTTTGTATACCGCATATATCACGACTTTCTAAAGTTCCGAACCAACCAACCACACCATGTCAGTAACACTCAACACAACCCACGGCCCGCTCAAGGTCGAGCTCTACTGCAGCGCCTGTCCCAAAACAAGTTACAACTTCCTCGCCCTCTGCGCATCAGGCGCCTACACGAACTCGCCCTTCCACCGCCTGATTCCATCCTTCATGGTACAAGGTGGCTCGCCCTCGACCGGCAGCACCAAAGACTCACCCTCGACCTACGGCGGCACATTCGAGGACGAGATCAAATCTTCACTTCGACACAATGCGCGGGGCACTCTGAGTATGGCGAATAAAGGGCCGGGCACGAATGGAAGCCAGTTCTTCGTGACATTTGACAAGGCGCCGCATTTGGACGGGAAGAGTACGATTTTTGGCCGGGTTTTGGAGGGGTGGGATACGTTGGACAAGATGGAGGAGGTTATGGTGGATAAAAAGAACAGGCCGAAGGAGGAGATGAGGATTACGGATGTTGTTATTCATGCTAATCCTATTGCTGATGAAGGACGGTGAAGACAGACGTACGTGGATACAAAGGTCTGAAAGATCGATATGATATCCGCTGCGACGAACAACCTCGGACTCAGTTGAGCCCATGAAAGCGAAGAGGGTTGCATCATGTCTACAACAAGCCTTTGCTGAGAGACTCCGGTTAAGAGCGACCGTACCTGCCTACGCAAAGGCGCGCAGTGCATGAACCATCCCAAGAAATGGGCTGGACGTTGTACTGTGGCGAGTTTCAAGCTCGGCTACGTTTAGTCGCTGTCCTCGATCTCCATGCATACGACTGCGGCGTGCTTCGAATCAGAAGATTCTGACTCAGGAGGTCGCAAGAGATTCGCACACGATGAATCGAAGGATGTTGAACTCAGCAGTCGCTGAGAGTAAAGCTCTAGTATATCAAGATTGGATATCTACATGTCAGGGGTTTGATCCCCACCCCATTTCCACTACCCTCATGAGGTCTCCTTCTCAGCAGCTTTCTGCTCCACCTCGCTCTTCTCGGCTTCGGCTGCCGTCTCGTTCTTCTCCTCATCCTTTTCGTAGCCCTCGGTCTTGATGTCAGCCAGTCCCAACTCCTCGTTTTCCTGTTCCGATCTCTCATACTCGACGACCTCGATCTGCGGATCCGGTTCCGGCGCCGTGAAGCTTTGCACATAACTGCTGGCGAGCGGATCATCAATGACAATCGAGAACTCCATCTTGCCCTCAATAGCCGTTGTCAGACTCTCGAAGAACTCATCCCACGTCCTCTTGATCTCAGGCGCCATCGAGTCACCCGCGCGCTGGAGCTCCCTCTCGCTGTCACCGTCGCTCAGATCAAACACCTGCGCTCTGAGATCGCGACGGATCTGTGTGAGCAGACCCTCAACCGTCGTGAAGCGGCCACCCATGGTACCGGGCTGGACGTGCATTTCCAGCTCCGGCACCTCGAGAGCAGCCCACTCCGACTTGAGGATATCGCGCGACATGTCCTCGCTGTTCTTGACCTTGAGCGTAATCTTCTGGCCCTTGGCCGGTACTTCTCCTCCGGTTTTGACCTCGTTCGATCGGTAGCCGCACGAGTCGCAGGAAGTACTCATAAGTACGACTTTCTTGAAGTAAGGGATGTTGACCATCTTCATGTGCGTGTCGCATGCCTTGGCGCATCCGGGGCAGTGTGCAGGGAAGGAGTAGACTTCGTTCTCGACAATGTCGTCGTCGTCGACGTTGTTGGCCTGGCGCTCTGGCATGGGTGTTGAGCCGACCATGCCGTGTGATTGGTACTCGGGCCTGATCTCGGTCTCGGGTGCTTGCGACTCTGTGCTTGGTTCTGGTACCTCGTCGCCGATGCCCATGATGGCATTTTGCGCGGCACTTCGCTTGTAATCGTCCTTCTTGTACTTTTCTGTCGTGTCGCGCGGCGATGGCTCGATCCAAGAGTTGCCTGATGGATCATCTGCTGTTACTGTGAAAGGAAAGCTGGCGCCGTCGATCATTTTCGTGAGTTTGTCGATGACGCCGCCGACCTGCTTTGCGACTTCTGGCATCTGCTCCAAACGCGCCTCCTGATGTTGGTTCAAGTCGTCGCGTACTGTCGTTACAATGCCCTCGATAGTGGTGAATTGTCCTTTTCCAGCCGGTACCTCCAGATCGATGTCCTCGACTCTGAAAATGCAGGTCTCTCCCTTAACGACTCTCCTCTGCATGTCGACATTGTTCTCCACCTTGAAGCGGTACTTTGCGCCCTTCTCTTGAATCCTGCCCGCCGACTGAATTTCCGAGTTCTTGAAGCCGCAGTGGTCGCAAGCGAAAGATGAGATGACAATCTCCTTGAAGTAAGGAATCTTGGTGAGCAGAAGTCGTGTCATGCCGTTGTCGTGACAGTTCATGCACATACTCTCGATCTCGTCGGTAGTCTTCATTGTTGTGTCGTCTCCGTCCTCTTCCCCGTTCAGGTTCATGCCCTCGACTTTGCGCCCCATGTCCTCAAACAGGTCTTGAGCGAGTGCTCCGCCCGGGAGCTTTCCTTCTTCTTGTGAAGCAGCCATTTCGTGTTTCCTTGTGTTAAAGATGCAGAGGTATTGCAAAAAATCGAATTCCGAGGCAAAAGTCAAAGATACCTTGTGTTTAGTCGCGACAAAAATTATGTATAGCGGCAGGGTGACGAAAGATCGTAGGTTGGGGTCGCTTATCTTATCAGCATTCGATCTTCACGTGGAAGTTTCCATTGAATCGCGCTAGATGGCTCGCGGTTGACAAACAAGTGAGGTGGCATATACAATGCCGGTTTTAGCTTTGTTAAACCACTGTGTACATGTATAGCATTAACTAATTATGATTCAATGGGTAGCTGTTCTATATATCTTGTCAATAATTATAGTAATTCACTTATATATAAACACTACATCTATATACAGTTCCTCGAATCCCGGCATCGCACGGTTGATGTGTTACTGAGTGCCATATTACTGGGTGTCACTTATATTGTCAACTGCGAGGATGGTTCGCATGGTTGAACAATGATGATTCTAACAAGTCTCTCTTACTGCTGTTACGATCGCCTTTTGTTGCTTTAACACGCATCCTGCTAAATAGGGGTCGTAGCTCGAATGACAGAGCCATCCAGATTTGTTAATAATCATATTGTCATCCTTCATGCTCTTTCAATGAAGGCGCTTGTCTCTGCTCTTCTTCCAAGTGGCGGCAGGCCTCCAAGCGGCGGCAGGCCTTGACGCTCCCGAAGCTCATTCTGGGCAGCATATAGCTGAACCCACCCCGGAACGGCGTGATCGACATGATGCCAGCTTGCCGGTTTCGTCCAATAACAGTCAGGAGCGCGATCAAGCCAGCGATCAGCCCAGCTCATCTCTGTTTCGAGGGAAACTGCATTCGGCCCCGTGGCGCGGCGAAAGCTTGGTGGTCGCTGAGCGTCCGACAGCTTGGCAATCTCGTACGGCATCAGCTCGTGCAGTCGGCGAAGGACGCAAAAGAATATGCTGCCTTTGGCCGAATGATCTGGCTCGATTATATCCCACTCACACGAAATGGCTGCAGTATAGTGCCACTTCAACAAGGGATGACTGACAGTGGTGCAAAACAACGCTAGAGGCTCCTCTGAATCAGTACTATCAAAAGAAAACTCGCAATGATCGAGCACGGAAGAGGGCATCCATTCGGCTTTCGAGGGGATGCGCCCAGTGTCAAGCTTGACTTTGTATGCGTACTTGTCTGCAATGTATCTGACAGAATTGAGCGAACGATGGAGTCGAAAGCCGACACATGGCTCATGTAAGAACGGGTAGTCGTCTTGGTCATAGTCTTTGGCCACAAGCAGGTCTTCCAAAGGCCATCCGTTTTCGCCCAGATTTGCCAGAGCTTCTCCGATCCGGGTGTCGTTCAATGGTGCAACGAACTTTAGGTTGTGCATTTTGTGCTGGCGAAATGTGGTGAATGGAAACAAGGAGATCAGCGAGTCCCAACACATGATGCATGCTTGAGGCGTGAAATGAAGATCGTTCATCAGGAAGATGTCTAATGGCGCCTTAGAGCGAGACGTGACTTTTATTGTCTCATGTCTTCCGACGGAAAAGGTTCGATAGAAAAAATAGTCCTGTAACACGTCAGATCTGCCACACGCATTGTTACGAGGGGTATATAAATACAACCTCCGCGCCCCGGGTTCCCCAGTTGGTTTCTGAATGATAAAGTTCCTCGATCGTCAGGTGAGCCTTTACTATCTCAACCTTGTCCGTTGGAACATACAGATCTAGCGTCCCTCCTTCGCAGCGTCGTCCCTGGAAGATACTGAGAGGAAATGTACCGCCAACGAACGCACCGCATTTGTGAAGCATGCCCCGGAAAGCGATAGGATCGTCGACATAGCGTCTCAAGCTGCGATTCACATCGAAGCGGTCGCCGAATAAAACCGTTCGGAGACTCTTGTTTGTCGCAGCAAGCATCGCAAATTCATAAACACTCAAATTGTCCAGAATCAAGGAACGAACATCGTAATTCTCCAAGAGAAAATCGAACAGCCTGCTTCTTGCGCAGGCTGACCGTTGATCGTGCGAAGTGGCATCGTGCAATATGGCCATTCCCGTCCGTAGAGTGGACTCGTCGTTCATTGTGTTTCACCCAGAGCAGTGAACATGGTAGGACAGTAAGATAGACGTTGATGCTGCGCAGAGGAGTACCAGACTAAGTACAGCCCCTCGCCGATCAAGCTGCCTCTCTGAAGGTGAGTCGAAGATGAATGGACTGTGGATGTTGCGTGCAAGTACCAAGGTAGTAGTACTAGTAGTAGGGGGGGTTTGTCAACCACCATGCCTGCCAAGACATGGACGCCAAGCCGTCTACAGCAACTCACTCTATACTAACGTGCTCAGTATGCTCTTGATAGTCCCAATACCCATGACCTGTATGATAGCGAGTTCGATGTTTCGTAAGCTAATTTTCTGATCTTCCCCGTGATGGATGTCCCTGGATTCCATCCACATGCTCAAGGTCGAATTTGCCGGTAGAATAGAGTCAGTTAACGTGAACATCCATCGAATTACAGACGTACCTTCGCACTCCCGACACGAACGATATTTACAGTTTACAATAATCCGCTGTATATACAGGTCACAGCAAAGCCATAGTGGACAAGTGCTGGTGATTGTACAAGGTTCACATCTACAGAAGCCTGAAGCCTGAAGCTAGCTTATATGATCAGAACACGATCTTGTGTTAAGATAAAATTGCAATATTGTCAAGATTCACTATCAAAGACGGAAGAAGTTTCTTGCTCCAAATACAATTGATAAAAGATCTGAGCTACTTTTATATGGTACTATATGAAATGCCGTTATTACTAATGAGTCGTTATGAAATCCTTAACTATCCATCTATCGGTCGAAGGTCATTGCTTGCTTACAAGCCGACAGCGAAACCGAGAGCAGCGACGGCAACACCCATTGGGACGAAGAGACCGGCAGTCTGGATAGCCTGGGCAGCGCCGGCAGAAGAAGTAGAGGGGCGGGCAGTGGTGGTGGCAGCAGCAGTGCTGGCAACAACGGCTTGGGTGGTGGTTTGTCCGTTGGCGAGGGTGTTGGTAACGTAGGTGGAGGCAGAGGTCACAACGATGGTGTTGCGGATGATGGAAGAGGTGGTGTCACTGAATCACCAATTAGTAACGGATCTCAAAAGAGGTGTGCACAAGGCTGGCTGGACATACAGAGAGTGAGGAAGGGAGGTGGTGCCGACATCAGTGCTGCGGGAGGTGATGACGATAACGTTGGTGTCAACACCGGTGGTGAGAGAGACGCGGGTTGGGAGTCCAGTGCCGGTGGTGATGGTGTTGGTGTTGGTGATAACAGCAACACCTGAGCCAGTGCAGGTGGCATCGTTGTTGTTGTCGTTCTGTGGGTCACATGAACCGGCACCGGTGCTCTGGGCCTGGCCAAGGGCGGCAATGGCTGCGATAGCGAGGATTTGCTTGGTGAACATCATCTTGATAGTTTTGAATTGATTGTTGGTTGTTTGAGTGATTTGTGGTGTGAGAAGTTGCTGGAGCGAGTGTGATTGTGGTGTAGTTGTTGGTTGGAGAGATATCTGCTTTCCATGAGGAGAAGGCACTGAATATATACCTCTCGTCAAAGGTCAGATCAGTGATCGGTGTCATCCTTGTCAAAGATCAGATCAGTGATCAGTGTCATCCCCCAAGGCCTTGCAGCAAAGTCAGTAAGCACAACCATCGTCATCGCCTGCCCGTTGGTCTGCGCGCTCGTCGCTGAGAGTTACTGCCAAGCATAGCATACCTTTGCGGTCGAACCTAGCGTCTGCATGTGTAGGTTCGAGTATCTCGAGGCCGCGGAGTTATGTCCCTGTGGATTTGCACCTGTATTGGCTCAAAGTGCTTTGTGCGCGGGCGCGACAACGGCTCTTGCTTGCTTAAATGATGATTTACTGTTGGTAAGTGGAGAATGTGCAATAATGCTAGCCGGTCCATGCGATTGTCTGGTCATGAGTGCTGAGAGCCCATTTCAAGCTTGGAATTCCATCACATCACAACTATACATGTACCGGAATTCAGCGCGGCAGTAATTCTTGGGCAGATTGATCGGATGTGACGGACGCAAAGCACTTCTGAGCCAAGAAAACATTTGAAAAAACTTATCTCTGTACCTGATTACCAGGAACAAATTTGTAGTGTCGCGTTGAAACGAAATTCAATGCCCAGTGATCGGTCCGGTCTTGAGAAACCTTCTGTTCGTCAGAAGTCGACTGGGTGTTCTTTCGGGCTGGAGAAGTGAAGCCGGTTATCTGCCAAGACGCCACCCGTCCAGGCTTGGCGTTTGGCGCTCATGATTGCCGGTGCCCATCATGCTTGGCAAGGGTAACCCTAATTGGAGGCTGAGTGAACTTCCACCTACGCAAACGAACTCTGCTTCTAAACCTTCTCCGTCCGCATGGCCGCCAGTTCGCCGAACTCCACCGGGGGTGGATCCTTTCTGAGGACAATGCGGAGGTCAATCACGCGCCACGAAGCTCAATCAGATTTCTCCAGCGCTTGCACGCGAGACTTGCCGACGAGATGACCAGCAGCTCAAGACCCCGCGTCCCTTCACCGGCTCCGCGCGGTCATGTCATAATGCAATGGAAGGTTGCCCATTGGCTATCACTCTAGAGGCTGCGACCGGAAGCACGCCATCTCGAGCGTGATCGCCAAGGCGGCAAGGTTTTTCGAGCAGCGCTGCCCTTCCTGGACTTCATTCAATGGCCATACAGAGCCCTTTGCAAAGGAGCTATGTCGAGCAGGTGTCGGTTCTTTTTGCTTTTGATCACAGACATGCTTTCATGCTTCCGTGTTGGCCATCTCTCTACCGCGTCTCTTCACTTCTCCTTCGCCATTGAAAGTTTGTCAAGGATGGCACGATCAGCTCTCGCGCCCGCGGAACCTCGAACCGAAGACTCCGCATTCGGTTTCCTTCGCGCCCTTTTACGTAGTGAAGACGAGCGCGGAGACCTGCGGCCGCCTGTCTTCGCCAAGTACTTGAACTCTCATGTTCGCACCCTTGCTGTGTTGATGGGAGCCAAGGCCAGCTAGGAAAGCAATCAATCATATGAAGGTACTACAGAAGGCCACCTCACTTCTCCAGGCTGCCAATTTATCACACGGGTGCCACGGCCCACACACTTGGCGCAGTACGTTTATTTAGAGTTATCTTGATCGCATCTAACCGATGCTTCCGGGCTTATCTGTATGCTCGGCGTCTCCTCGGACCACTCTCCAGGTCAACTGCTACGGTAGGTATTTTGCAGGTCGCGTACACGATCAGCCAGGTCTCCATATTCCTCAGAGAAAAGATTTCAAATGAGCTGAAGCCTTGGGGCCTTGCAAAGGGTCAGGTGTCAGGTGTCAGGACTATGCGTCAACTTTTCTTGTTTGGCCCACAGAGAGGATATCTATGGTTTGAAATTGTGTCATTGACGGCATAGTCAATCAGAATCCCAGGATCACGTCAATGGTTTGAACGGTACAGGACGCTGAGAAGACGAACCTACCAGCCACTCCTTCTAACGGCTCAGCAGTGGAGTATATCCACATTCTCTCTAGCTGGTGTTTATTGGGAAGTCTCATGTCAGACACGCGCAAAGAACTCTGAATCTCGATGATTAGATTTCTGGAAATTCGATGTTGCATGGGAACAATCACATCGACGCGCTGGAGCAGTATGCTTCACACCTCATCATATTTGGCACGCGACGACGCCTTGTATACCATGGTCTGGTCTGATATGACGCGTTTGTACCGCGTCAATCGACCTTCAACCAAGATTTGATCAGCTCGACATGCCTTGGACGCGTTATGTCTTCCAAGACTTCAGTAAGAATCATCTCCTAAGTATCGCCTTGACTTCTTTGAACGCCTAATAGGAATGCAACAATAGGTCTAGATGGCAATAAGTGGTACCAACATATGCATGAGATGAAGAAAGGATATCTTGCTAGAGTTCAACCATCGATATTGCTTGACTGATTGCTTGACTGACAGGTATAGTAGTACTGCTCGCAGATCGTAAAAGGGCGTGGCATCTTCGAAGCTTTCGACTTAGGACATTCAAAGACCCTACCTCAGATGTAGTCTCGATCGGCAAAGCTCTGGATCATGCCCTCGACTGTGGCAGGATATTCCTTCAGCACGACCTTGTCCCCCTGGATGAAAGTGTTGGCTTGCACAAACACCTTTCTTGGCTGTGCCCGCCTCAGAACCTCCGGTCGAACTTTGTCCGCGAAGAAGTGATCGACAGTCGTGATACCCTCGTACAACTCTTTGCCATTCTTGAGATCAGCCGTCGCTTTGAAAACTTGGAGTTTCTGCAAGAACTTCTCCACAGCAGGTCGTCCGTGGCTGATGATTTTGTTGCGATCCATCTTAATGCTAAGGTCGCTGATGGAGCCGTCAGGCTGCTCTTTGTAGTCCAGCTTACAGAACTCGGGACCAGCGGACAGAAAGACCTTGAGGATGGCGTGGCGGGCTTGCATGTGCGCCTGGCCCCATTTGCGCGATGCCGGGTCCCAGAACTGCAGCGCTGCAATACCGGCTCGCGCCATCAGCAGGTAACACGCGAAGAGTACGTCTCCGGCCTTGCCGTTGATGTCCTCTGTACCGTCTCCAATATTGAAGATTTTCAGGATGCCAAAATCGCAGCCCAGGGCCATGGCGACGCACTCGGCTCGACATTCCTCGTAGCTGGGACCCATGCCGCCGAAGACTGTACCCCATGTCTCGCCCGGTTTGTACCACGAGGTGATCGGTTTGCCGGTGACTGGGCTGACTGGCGGATTCTTGACGTCGAAGTTGTATTTGCCGGGTTCGGTTTCTTGGAGGATCTTGCCGCATCCGTGACCCAAAAGCTCGTGCAGACCGACTTGGACTTCGAAAGCCTCGTCGGCGTACTTCTTGTAGACATCCATGTCTTCGTCTTTGATGAAAGGGACCTTCTCGTCCGGTGGCTTTGCGCTCATCACGTTGCCCAGACTGACGTTCTTGAAGCCTTCGCTCTGACGGATGACATCGTGGTTGGGGATATCTGGACTGCTGTCAGTACCAAACCGAAAGTGTGTTGACAATCATACATACTGATACCGGCTGGAATACCACTACCGGCGAACGTGAGAACCTCAAGACTGGTAAAGTCTGGGCTCAGGAACTTATCCTTCTCAAAGTCCTTGCCCCAAGGTAGCTTTGGGATTTGATCAGGAGCAGACTCGACGAGCTTGCCGAACGCTTTGGTGCGCTCTTTGTTGACCATAGCGGCGAAGCCCTCCCATTCTCCTCGGACACCATGAGGGTCACGGTATGTCTCAATGAAGCCAATATTGCTTTCGACCATCGGACCCTTGTCACGAATCCATTGACGCTGCGATTCGAGAAAGTCGTTGTTGGATCCGGTGCGGAAAGATTTGACGTAGGCTGCTTGCATTGCTTCTTCGTGAGAGTTGAGGGCATTCTTGCGGGCCTCCTCCAAGTTGTCAGCGATCACTTTCATTTCTCTCTGATAGTCTCCGAAGACAAGTGTAAGCTTCTTGCCTTGAAGCGGTCCAGACAGATCCCACGAGGTCTGCTTGATGTCACGGTCAGAATCCGAGGGGTTCGATTCGGCCGAGGCAATCAGGCATTCAATGTCTCCAGATTGTGTCTTTCTCAAGCGAGTGTTCTCAGGTAGGAGACCCGCGTCTTTGAGGAAGTCTGAGACGTAAGCGATTTCCTCGGTCTTGATGTCCCGAGAATCTGGGTAGTACGTCGAGAGATGGCCGTCCTCCGGGTAGCCGAGATGCATCAGCCCAGTAGAAGAAGTCTCGTACAACGCCTGAGCACCACCAGCTTTCGCGAGATGGTCCTGAGCATCCTTGGAGATGCTTGCAATAGCCTCGACCTGCTGAGATGGAAGACGAGGGATGAATTTCGAGTCTCCGAACGACTTGTAGTTGCCACAGTTGCCTAGTACCATAGCGGCATAGCTCAAGTAGTGCTTGAGATCATCGTCTGACAGACTTGCTTTCTTTTTGAGGGCCGCGTAGTCGCCTATGGTCGTTAAATCACACGTCCTGTTGTGCTTCTTCGATTCAACATACCGTTGCAGGCTTTGTGGACGGAGATAATGAAGTCGTAGAATGGCTCAGATTCTGGTGAGACTTGACGCAGGACGATCCTTGTTCCTGCGAAAGCAGCTCGGCTGATGAAGTGTGCATACCGCTGCTCTTTGTCGTTCAAAGCCTCGAAATGTGGCTTGATGGGGAGAGGCACAATGGTCGGTGGATCATCCGCGAGGTATTGCCTCTTAGTAGCAGCGTCCATTGTGTTTAGTCTCGCAGTCGAAGCAGTCTTCGTTGCAGCAGATCTGGAGATGGATAAATTCAATTGTAATAATCGTGCTTTCAATGTCCTTGCTGCTTGCTGCAAGGAGAGACGCTCCACTCATTCTCCTGTGCGTGTGTATGGAAGTGAGTCGCGTGCTGTCTGGATGCGGGGTGCGGAAAGGTGAAGCCGATCTTCAGCAAGGCGTGGTTACATTATTCATGCATTAATATTGTTGTTCTTAATACATGGCTACCGTAGCTACCTTGTTTCATTCTGACTCCGGTTGATCTAGATAACAGAAGATCATCATGTCACACGTTGCATGCAGTATAGATACCGCCTTTTCTCTGGCGTTAGTTTTCGAGCGGGCTATTCATCAAGATAAAGGCACACGACCACAGGAGCACATGCCGAATTCCGTAGGGGTGGTATATCACATTTCAACGCTATCCGGGGAATGATAGGGCGAACACAGAGCATAGGTACGGTGTTGCTGCAGGTCTGTAGCATTAGACATCTTAAGCCACATTGTGACCATTCGTCCGTTAGAGACCTCCTCGCTATAAGCAATCGAATTGTCGTCCGGGGATCCCTATATCGTGACTCGTATGATTGCAGTCGTTACCGGTAGGGTGATGCCTCTCCACATCCATTCCTATCCTCATTGTATCTGTATTGTAGTTGTTGAGAATTGCGAGCTGAGTATGCCCACTGATCATTCCTATGCGCTCATTTGCCGTGGCCCATCTTCTTCAGCTCTTCTTTCAGTTGCTGCGAGAATTCGTCGCTTGTGTCGTCGTCATCCCAGCTCTCCTCCCACAGATGCGTGGTTCCTGCTCCACTGCCTGCGGTTCCAAGCTCCTCTTCTTTCGACCAGTCTATACATGAAAGGTCAGCGCGGTGTTCTCTCGAGTATGGCCGTAGATCTGAGTGTTATGTTCGTCGCTCTTTGAGCAGAGAAACGCGCTCCTGGCCTTGGAAAATGTCTTGAAGAACGTACCTTCTACTGGGAAATCCTCAAACTCATCATCTTCTTCTAATTGCGCCGCCGGTGGCTTGTTACCTGACGCGTCCATAGGCTTCGATTTGTCCTTGACATCCGATACGGTCGCCTTGGTGGTGTTTAAATCTCCTTGCGCTGAGCCAGACATGATGTAGGGCGGCTGGTTGTTTTCGATGTACAGATACGTTCAAGAGTGCTGCGACTAGATCTGCGAGATGGACGTGTGTTGAATGTCCTCTGTAGCACGTGAGATGATTGCTTTGATGGTGGAAAGGCAGAGAGAGCACCGTCAGTGATGTGAAGCCCAGGGCACGCCAGGCGGTCGGAGCTCGGGCCGAGAAGCAGCCAAACGCCGACGTCGAGAAACTCCCGATACGTCATGCTGCAACGACCATCTCGGGCCTGCAGCAGCGAGATTTGATTTCAAGCATCAATGGAGTCTTGACTCTCGAATCCGGAGTAACAACCTGACGTGCTCTTGTTGATTTGTTCCTTTGATTGTTGTTCCTTGTATTTTGTTTCCGTCTTTCCCTACGACATCTGCATTCGGTTCGTTGTACATGCATGTTCGTTGAATCTTTGATTTGAGTCGTAACGGCACGTGTCAAACCAACGTCTTGCATTTTTCTTCTATCATTTCTGTTACAAGTCTCAATATCAGTCAAGAGATCATGAATAGACTGGGATTCCTCGGCCACCGGCGAGACAACTCGTCCTCACAGTCTCTCAGCGCCGCCGACGAACCACAAGCCCGTACGGATACGATCCCGGGAGGCAATATCTGGTACAATACTGACAGGCTGTAGTCCAAAATGCTATGACCGCTGCCGCTCTCATACTGAACGATGGTCAGTCCTTTGGTTGAACCTAGAGTCCCTATCTAACATGTCCAGATGTCGAAGGAGCTGAGTCACAACTCGCTAATGGCACCTCACCATTTCACAAGGTGAGCCCGTTGACATTGTACCTTCGTGATCAGCATCTAACCACGACCGCGATAGCTGGGTAGAGGCATGGTAGCTTTCTTGAGAGCGACTCTGGGATTCGAACAAGATATCATGAAGGAAGCTGGTGATCGACTGGTGATAGCGGAGGCTGCGGCTTCGGACGCTCGCCGCCGAGCTCATCGAGATGGCTACAGTTCCGACATCTATCCTGTTGGCAGCGAATATGCTCTTCTGGATGCTGAAGTACAGCTGATGACCGCCGTTCTGGCCGTGCTCAACGAAAGCGTCCTCGAAAGCGCCAAAGGATTCTACCGTCTCAGGAAGGCATACCAAACTCTTCAAGAGATTTTTGATGCAGAGAAGAAGTACATCAGCAACAAGACAGGCTCCTCACAGAATATCTCTAGCTCTCGTCCATCCACGGCACAGAGCCTGTCATCCTATCCCTCCTCAAAACAAGGGTCCCGACCCAATTCTTCTCTGATACCACCTGGCGCAGCGCCCGGCCAATCTGAAGCAGACGATGATGACCTAGAATTCGTTGATGCAGACGAGAAGCTGGACAAAGCCACTCCTACTGATACTTATGAAGGTCATGTAGATACGAACCGGCTGTCTGCTATGTTCAGTGGCCTGAAGACTGGTCGACCTGGGATATCACGACAAGCTAGCCGTCAGTCCATGACACCGTCGGTGGCACCATCCGATGATCATGAAGAGGATGAACTCAATATGGCTCACCTTTTCACGAACCCTGTCGATATATTTGTGCATTCTGGTACAAACCTGTGCTTCGGTCTGTTGCAACTGGTCTTGTCTCTGGTCCCTCCAACCTTTTCCAAGTTGCTATCGATCGTCGGATTTCGGGGTGATCGCGATTTGGGCATTTCCATGCTCTGGCGAGCTACCGCCTATGACAACATCAATGGCTCTATGGCAGGTCTGATCACCTTAGGGTATTATAACGGTATGGTGGGATTCTGCGACATTCTGACCTCTAATGCCTACCCCAAGACACGCTGCAGGACATTACTGGCCAAGATGCGATCAAAGTATCCCGACAGTCGACTGTGGTTGTTGGAAGAAGCTCGCATGACTGCTTCTGACAGGAATCTGTCTGGTGCTGTCAAGCTTCTCAACGACCCGAAGCCAAGCGCTCTGAAGCAAGTTGAAGCACTTCGGTATTTCGAGAGAAGTCTCAATCTCATGTACATGCACGAATACGAGGCGTGCGCTGAAGGATTCATCAAATGCGTAGATATGAACAACTGGTCACATGCATTGTATCTCTACATTGCGGGCTCATGCTATGTCGAGTTGTACCGATTAGCGAAGGCATCTTCGTCAGAGACTGAACGCGCCAAGTCAGCCAAATACGCATCACGTGCTACTGAAATACTCAATCAAGTTCAAGGAAAAACCAAGAAGAAGGGATTAATGGGCCGTCAACTTCCATTCGATGCTTTTGTCATCCGCAAGATCAACAAGTGGACAGCGCGAGCGAACGAGCTTGGTACTCCATTCGTGGACGGTGTCGGTGTTTGTCCGGTTGAGGAGTTGATCTACTTCTGGAACGGCTTTGTCCGCATGGGTAGCAATGATCTGGAGTGCAGTCTTCGCCGCCTCGAGGACTATTCATCGAGTCCTAGCTGGAATAGCGAAGCCGATGACGAGAAAGGCATCTTGCACGTGCTGTCGGCTACCATCACGGCCAGGCTGGGATTGACCCCAGAAGCCCGCAATATCATCACTTCGCAGATCTTCACAATCGATCCTTCGGCTTTCAAGGGCACGAACAAAGACAACTGGATCGTCCCCGTTGCCCATTATGAGATGGCGGTGTGCTGTTGGCAAGAAGCCGGTGGCGAGAAGGGTGTCGGCAAAGAAGACCACAAACTCAAGGAATGCGCCTCCTGGATCGATAAGGTGGTCAAGGCAGAGAGCTTCGACCTCGATGCTCGTGTCGGCTTGAAAGTGCGTACAGCACAAGGCACTCTTACGAAGATTGGCGTTACAGTTTGAGGAATATGGGTTTCGAATGGCATAGAAGGGGGCATTGGGGGTTCGCACTGACTCGACAGCATTCGATGCAAACTCATCGGAAACATATGCATATTGTAGATACGGTCGCATCATTTGGCGTTTTCTAGACAGTACAGGACGCAGGCATGATACAGCTATCATATAGCGGCATTCAAGCAAATTCTTAAGGGAGCCGGCCACAAGCGTCGTCGTTGTCTTCGACAGTATGCCGGAAGGGCAGAGAGTCAGCCATTGATTACGACCTTGATACTGCCAATTCCAATTCTGGTACGAGCATGTGTGAGCATGTTTTCCACGGTCGGGGAGTATGATCCCGTGCCTACCCCACAAAGGTACCTCGCTGCCGGCCGTGCTTGGCGCCGACAGGACGTTATTTGTCGTACGCTGAAGTGAGCCGCGTCGATTCACACCTCCGAACCCGCAACCACGTCTTGCTACCTCCACCAACCACCACCACTCACGCGGTCGCAATCATTTCTGCACCGCTCAAATCAGTTATACTGGCATCCGAGGCCTTGAAATAATGGCCTGTAAGTCTCACATGCTTTCATTCTAATCTCCTGGTCAGCGACCTCTTGTGCAGTCTTGGCGCAGGTCCAAACCATTTCAAGACATCCATAGAGGCATTGCATCTTCGAATACCACGACACATACCACTGGAAACGGTCTCTCAGCGAATGTAATCGACGTGGAAGACATCTTACGATCATATCTGCGCAGTTCTCCACGTCAGACGAGCGCTTGTCAACTCCAGCCTGCCGCCGAGTTTTCCACACCAATATCTCGCTAACTATCCGACCATCATCAAACCCATTCATCTCTGCGATTATCTGGTCTTTCTCTTGAATTCTAGCATCTCTGGAGTCGCGTGTTGCCAGTTCAGTGCCTCTACAAGCTGCTGCTTCTACCAATTCAACATCACCTGTTGTACTGTTGCTGACAGTAAATCTGTATAGCGGGCTAGACCCTCCCTCCATTCGTATCGCATTCCTTTTGCAACATGTCGCTCACGAATGGACACATGTCGCCTTCGAACGGCACTACATCGCACCCTCCTCCACAATCACCTCGCAGTGATAGCGACCTCAGCGAACCACAAGAGCCCGAAATCATCGATGCCATCGAGGAACCATCAGAAATCCCTCAAGAGGAGCAGAGCTTTATGGAAGATGCTGCACAGGACATGATTACATCTGATTCGGACGGAGAAGAAGATGCTGAGGGCGAGGAGGACGATGACTTTCAGTCGCCGATCAACGAGGACGACAATACGCGCCGTGCTAGTATATCGTCCGAGGACTCGACTAGACCGTCGAAGCGGAAGGCAGCTCCAGCAGAGGACGACGACTTTATGACACAGAACCCAGAGCTCTATGGTCTACGACGTAGCGTACGTTGACCTGACTCATTCCGATGGACCAATGGCTAACGCTGCAGCAGCACCGCGCCCGTCCAACCCGCCGAGTCGTAAGTCACCCCTATCCTCTATGTACGTGCGAGTCCTGACTTGTCTATTGCAGCTTGACAGCGACGATGAAGACGACGACTCTGGCTCAGATGTCAATGTAGGACGCGCAAGAAAGCGCGTCAAAGCAAGTCACAGTCGGCCTTGTATGTCCTCCGGCGCATTCCCACCGCCACCATGCTAACAATACCAGCCTCGAGCAACACTGCACCTGTAAGACGGATCGCTGATGCATCTGGATCCGATGACGACGTCTATGGCGGTGCCAGAGGAAAAGAGTTTGCAAAGCGACACCGCCGGTTACAAGCCGCCTCTGGCCGCGACACCCCTACACACGCCGAAGTTCGCTTCTCTTCAAGAAGAGCCGCAAAGGTCTCTAATTACAATGAAGATGGAGAAGACATGTTCGAGGAGTCCGACACAGAAAACATGACTCCCAATTACTGGGTCACCGCACAGGAAGATGTCGGTCCGGCTATCGATGTCGTCCTCCATCACCGCTTGCAAGAAGGCAAGGACTATGCCACCGCCGACAAAGACGACTACGAGTTCTACATCAAATGGCAAGACAAATCTCATTACCATGCCACTTGGGAGCAATGGTCAACCCTCAAAGCCTATCGAGGATTTCGCCGGCTGGAGAACTACTATCGAAAGGTCGTCCGTGAGGAACAGTACATCAAGACAGATCCCGACATCAGTCTCGAAGAGAAAGAGCGATGGATCCTCGAGATGGAGGCACGTCTTGACGCGCTGGACGACTACACCAAGGTTGAACGTGTCATCGGTGCAAGAGAGGGCGAAGAAGAAATCGAGTACTATGTCAAATGGCGTGGTCTCACCTACGACAACTCTACGTGGGAGACTGCCTCTCTTGTCAGCGATCTGGCACAAGATGAAATCGACCGGTACCTCGACCGTACTTCAAAGCTGCCTGTATCGGATAAGAAGGAGTCGAATCCTGCTACACGACGACCATACAAGCCGTTCCGTACACAACCCGATTACATCAAGTTCGGTCAGTTACGAGAGTTTCAGATGACCGGTGTGAACTTTCTTGCTCACAACTGGGCCAACTCTAACAACGTTGTGCTTGCCGACGAGATGTGTCTCGGCAAGACCGTCCAGACAGTCTCTTTCATCAATTGGCTTCGTCACGATCGTGGTCAGGAGGGTCCATTCCTGATCATCGTGCCGTTGTCCACGATGCCCGCTTGGGCTGACACCTTCAACAAGTGGACTCCTGATATCAATTATGTCATCTACAACGGTAATGAGGCATCAAGACGAATCATCCAGGACTACGAACTCCTTGTCGACGGGAACCCACGCAAAGTCAAATTCAATGTTCTGCTCACCACTTACGAATACATTCTCTTGGACAATGGCTTCCTTTCGCAACTGAAGTGGCAATTCATGGGTATTGATGAGGCTCACCGTCTCAAGAACAAAGAGTCACAGCTGTACATCAAACTTATGGATTTCGGCGTGCCAAGTCGTTTGCTCATCACCGGAACGCCTCTGCAGAACAACCTTACGGAGTTGTCATCCTTGATGAATTTTCTCATGCCTGGCATGGTTTCAATCGAAGAAGATATTGATCTGGCTTCTGATACTGCAAAGCAAAAGCTGGACGAGCTCAACCAAGCAATCCAGCCATACATGATCCGACGTACTAAGCAAAAGGTCGAAAGCGATCTCCCGCCCAAGACAGAAAAGATCATCCGTGTCGAACTGTCGGACATCCAGCTTGAGTACTACAAGAACATTCTGACCAGGAATTACGCCGCTCTCAACGCAGGTTCCAAAGGCCAGAAACAGTCTTTACTCAACGTCATGATGGAGTTGAAAAAGGCAAGCAATCACCCGTTCATGTTCCCACAAGCAGAGGAGAAAATGATCGGAGAGGGAAGCAGTCGAGAAGAACAGCTCAGAGCCATCATCACCAGCAGTGGAAAGATGATGTTGCTCGATCAGCTCTTGACCAAGATGAAGAAGGACAACCACAGAGTTCTCATCTTCAGTCAGATGGTCAAAATGCTTGACATTCTTGGTGACTACCTCCAATTACGTGGTCATCAATTCCAGCGACTTGATGGTACCATTGCTTCCGCTGCTCGACGTCAATCTATCGACCACTTCAACGCTCCTGACAGCAAAGACTTTTGCTTCATTCTTTCGACACGCGCCGGTGGTCTTGGTATCAACTTGATGACGGCTGACACTGTCATCCTTTTCGACTCTGATTGGAACCCACAGGCTGATTTGCAAGCCATGGCTCGTGCGCATCGTATCGGACAGAAGAACCCGGTCACGATCTACCGTCTCGTCTCCAAGGACACTGTCGAGGAAGAGGTCCTGGAGCGTGCTCGCAACAAGCTCATGCTGGAATACATTACCATCCATCGTGCAATCACTGACAAGGACGCCAAGCAGATCAATGATCAACTTGCACGTGCCGGTGTTGTTGTCTCGGAACCAAGCTCGAACGACGACATTTCGCGCATTCTCAAGCGCCGTGGTCAGAAGATGTTTGAACAATCTGGCAACCAGAAGAAGCTCGAAGAGCTCGACATTGATGCCGTTCTGGCCAACGCAGAGGAGCACAAGACAGAACAAGATGAAGGTATCACCGCAGACGGTGGTGAGGAATTTCTGCGGAACTTTGAGTACACTGATGTCAAGATCGACCTTGAGTGGGATGAGATCATTCCCAAGGAGCAGCTTGAGAAGCTCAAAGAGGAAGAGCGGAACAAGGAGGAGCAGAAATATCTGGAGTCCGTCATCGAGGCAAACGCACCACGAAAGCGCAAGGCTGCCGAAGAGTCACGCGAGCAGCGCGCGGCAAAGAAACGGGCTCGTGACCTCGCAGCTGAAGCGGCAGCCGACGTAGAGTCCGACGCGGAATCCGTGACAGAGAAGGATCCTAAGCGTCCTCTGAGCGAAAAGGAGGTTCGCAACCTCATCAGAGCCTACGAGCGTTACGGATCGATTGAGGACCGACAAGAAGAGATGATCAAGGATGCTAGACTCATTGGCAGAGATGTCGAACTTCTCAAGGCCACAATCGCCGAAATACTCGAAATTAGTAACCGCATGCTCAAGGATGACGAGGATCGAATCCGGGCCATTGAGCGGGAGACTCAGAAGCCGATCACCAAGAAGGACAAAAAGGCCATCTTGTTCGACTACAAGGGTGTCAAGAGGCTTAACGCGGAAACTCTGACCGAGCGACCCATCGAGATGAAAATGCTCCGAGAGATCATTGGCACGTCGTCTGAATGGAGAAACTTCCGCGTGCCAGAAGCCACAAAGCCTGCTCATTACACGGCTCCATGGGGTGCGCGCGAAGACGGCATGCTCTGTGTCGGTATCAAGAGACACGGCTATGGAGCATGGACAGCGATCAAAGACGACGAGGAACTTGGCATGAGCGACAAATTTTTCTTGGAAGAACATCGTGTCGGGGTCAAAGAAGAACGTGACAAAGCTGATGACAAGAACATCAAATCTCCAGGAGCGGTTCACCTTGTTCGTCGTGCCAACTATCTCCTCAGCGTGCTCAAGGACAAGGCGAGCAACGGGACCAACATGGCTGCCAAGAGAGCACTCGAGAATCACCACCGCAACAACAAGAAGAACCAGGCTTACGCTCGCTTGAACGAACGAGCTGGCAGCGCTTCAGGCAGTCCAGTTCCAGGCCGAGTGGGCAAGTTGCAACGAGAAGACTCACAGCGTCATCGTCAGGTCGAGCGTACTTCTGCTTCTGTCGATAGACGTACTGGTGCCGGATCTCCGAAGCAGCATCACCGCAAGGACGAAGATCGATCGAAGCACCGCCGATCGGAAGAACGCAAAGTTCCGAAATTGGGCTCTCCAGCCACGAACGGAGGAGAGTCGAACTCGTCAGATGATCGGATGAAGAGGTTGTTCAAGCCGATCCAAGAACATCTTGTCAACGTCAACAAGGCGACACGGGCGAACATTCCAGATGATACCAAGCGACTGAAGGTGATCAAGAATCACGTCTTGAAGATCGGTAGCCATATCAAAGGCCTTGTCCAGAACGGCAGTCCTAGGGAGATAGAAAAGTTCTGGTAAGACAGGCACTATTGATTGACTTGATCATAGCTAACCTCGAACAGGGACTTTGTCGCTGATAACTACTGGCCACAAGCGAAGAAGGAATCGAAGAGGGTCACGGGCTCCAAGATCCTCGAGCTGTACGCCAAGATGTATACGAAAGAATCTGCACCGAAGGCATCCACAAGCGAGAAAGTCGTGGAAAGGTCGGAGAAAGCCGAGAAGGCGACGGAGAAGCCGCCAGAGACGCCATCAGAGAAGCCGCTGGTCAAGCAGGAAGAAAGTAAGGACGTCGCGATGGAGGATCCTGACGCGGAAGATGGTGAAATTAGGGATGATCCACCTTCGGTGAAGAAGGAAGAGATGAAGATGGAAACGCCGCCGAAGCAGGAGACCGCTGCATAGACGGTGGCAGTCCGCAAAGGAGTTTGCATGCATTTCAAGGCATAGGAAAAGATCATGAGCAGCAGTTGCTCTGGTTTGGAGTATCGTCGCAAAGCGCGAGGCGTTCAAGGTGTCAAGAGTTGACGGCATACCTGTGTGAGCCAGTTCGTGACGGGCATCCACGACAACAGAATTCTGGGTTGAAGGTGGGATCTTCCGATCGAAGATCAAGAGGACAGTTGCAGATAGAAAGTACGAATTATTCATACAAGATTGCTCGTCGTCTTGAACTGATATCGCCGTTGTATGACACTCTACGATAATCTGTGAATTAGACTACTCCGAATGTAAAGCATGCGACAAAAGGCCATAAGAACAGGGGGGCCACGGGGCCCAGAGCGGGCCAATAGAGCGCATGAGCACCATTAATAACGAATAGGCAAACAGAGTTCGAAATGTCGCAGATCTGGGTTCGTGAGTACCCATGTAGTTTTCTAGTGCTCGACCGAGGCGAAGCCATGCAGCGAACAGCCAACAACCGTCGGTCACGCTGCGCCATAATCAAGCGCGATTGCATTCGCAATCCGGATCAGCAGCCGACCGCAAGCCAGCGAAACGATCCGTAACATTCTGCGACGGCACCTGTAACAACCTCTGTACTTCATCAATACAACAGCATCTTCTATCCTCAATAACTCATCTTCGACCCGCCGAACGTCACCAACCGTCGGTCGCAACCCCACCGATCGCATTCGCACCTGCCCAGCGTCAACGTCACCGGTCTCCGTAGGGCAACTCGAACTCAGATCGGCGCAGCTCCTCAACCGCAAACGACTCGGACCTATTCTGCATTACCGCTTCAAGTTCGACTATGATTGAAGAGTTTCGTAGGCGCGGGTTGCGCCAGCTCAATACCAAGTACATTTACGGGAAATATGTGCGTTCCTTTGATGTTTCCCTTTTTGATGATGACAAGAGATGGAAGAGGGCAAGTTGAGGAAGAGATGGATTCACATCGAGCTGCGATGGACAGGATTGGACTCTGGATGCGATCTCGTTTGGGACGCAGGAAATAGACATATACTGACTGCCTCGACAGCCGCTTCTTCATCTCGTTATCTTTTGCGTCGAACTCGTCATGGTTGCACTACTGGTCAGGAAGTTCAACACCTATTACGCGAAGAGGCCTGGTGAGTTTGAGGATGCATTGGTTTGGCTGTGACAACAATTGCTGATGAGCTACAGTTCTTACGACTATGATCACCAACGCTGTGAGTACTTTCCGATAAGCGAGAGATGGACTTGAAAGAGCTCGGAGATCTTGGTGGAGTAAAGGACGATCGCTCATACATTGCAGATCCTTGGAGGTATAGCCGATACAGTTGCCCAGAGCGTAGGTCACACACTTCCCACGACCGCACTTGGATACTGACAGTTGCAGCTTACTGCCATCCGCCAAAATGCCACCAGGAGGGCCGGCGGCCCAGATCCCAAGTCCGACAACTTCGCGATTGAGATCCACGAACTCGACCGCAAGATTCCGTAAGAGCATGCCAGACACACAAAGAAACGGAAAGATGTTGACACTCTGCCAGATGGCCCGAGGAGGACCTAATCCCAGACTCCAAGCGCCTACCACCACCATTCGACTTCGAAAGACTAACACGCTTCATGTCCTACGGTTTCATAATGGCACCACTTCAGCACAAATGGTTCGGATTCCTCAGCAAGACCTTCCCCCTCGAAGCCGGCGCCGCGTCCGCGTGTTTCAAGCGCGTCGCGTTCGATCAGTTGATTTTCGCGCCAGCCGGTCTGGGGTGTTTCTTCACGTTCATGACTGTTACCGAAGGTCCGTGATAGTATACACAAGAAACAAGGAGAGAATCTAGATGTGCTAACCGGTAATTTCAGGTGGTGGCCGTGGTGATGTCCTTCACAAGCTCTCGCACGCTTACCTCCCCGCTCTCAAGGCAAATTTCATAGTCTGGCCTGCTGTGCAGATGCTGAACTTCGCAGTCGTGCCGTTGTATCTGCAGATCGTAAGCTCCGCACATTCACCTTTTCAACTCGCTTGAGTATCACGCTGACTATGCCGACAGCCATTTGTCTCGACAATCGGTATCGTGTGGACAGCATACCTCTCCCTTTCCAACGCCGCAGACGACTCCTAGGCGGCCTACGATGCGGATATTGAAGAAGCGGATCTTGATTAAATACTTTTCGACGCGAGCGTGTACAGGGAATTGATCACGACACAAGGCGTTGATTGCGCTGACGGCCCTTTCTCATTCATACAGGATATGCATTTCTGGCGTTTGGGTCGTGGTATTCTTGTAGCTTGAGACAAGAAATGAAATCGGATCAATGATTACAACGCGAAGACTTGTCACGAATACTGTGTCTCCGTGCTGGTACGTCACCATTACTGCTGACACAGTCTGTCCCTATCAGTCTTGCTAGAAGAGATAGACCTTGCGCCTCCTCTCCTAATGGGTGACCGTAACTCACTGAGAGAATGCTTCGTGGATGCCGCCGGAGAACAGAATCCGCTGATACCAGATCACTCGCGAGGGTTTGAGGGTGCTGGGTAGCATTACAGCACCTTATCACAATCGGACATGTGGGAGTCTGCAAGGTCAGAACTGTCAACTCCCCATTGGCTTTTTTGTAGGATACAATCTCGCCATGACACCTAAGAACAGTACGTGTAATCCACCAGGCTACTCACATCAACTAGACGAAAAGAATGAAAGGCTGAATACATATCGTGTATCACAAGCGACTTGGGAGTGAGCCCGCTAAGCCTAATCGGGCAGGACAGCGGACTCGAGGAAAGTATATAAGGGCCTTTCCTCTTTCTAATCTCAATCTCTTCAACCCACGGACTTCATCATGATACTGCTGATCCCTTGCGTGATCGAGGTTCGAATCCCATTATGGGAGCAGAGATGGCACGACTCTTCGTTGGCGAAGACTCTGCCTAGGCGCATCGACCAGAACTTTGCGCTTATCAATGACAACGAACGCCTATTTACGTTTAAAGGTGTAGTTCAGTAAGTTTAGGAATATTTCGCTAAACTCTTTAACCGTTTCATGAAAACCTCGCTAAACTTATTAACCATTCTATAGAGATCTAGCTAATATTATTAACAGGCAATAAAGACCTAGCCGAGGTTTTCGACTAGTAGATCGATCTTTTCGAGAACTACTATAGAAAGAATGCGACCAAAAAGAGTGTTACTAATATGAAAGAGATCGTAGACCTTTATAAGGAGACTATCGAAAACGCTACTAGTGTTTCTTTCTAAGTTGTCGCGTAGCGAGATTACGAAGGGCCGCACTGCTATCAAGAAGGCAAAGAAGGCTGCAGACAACTCGTTGTTGGCATCGTCATTAGACTCGTCATTAGCCTCGTCGTTGGACTTGTCTTTGGGCTCGTCGTTGGCTTCGTCGTTGGCCTCCTCGTTGGCCTTGAAATGAGAGTTTCGTAGGTCTAGTGGTCTACTGGTATGGCTCACAAGTACGTAACAATAGCTTTTGTCCTTCGTGGTTCTAAATGTTATCTACCACAGTCATGATCCTTCTTGTTCAGGGACATACACCCGAGCCATCCAGCAGAGGCGACATGTCCAGTCCCTCGGGCACGCGCGGTGACACTTGCTAGTGTCCAGCTGCAGGGCTCTTCGTCTCGGGCGCCTCCGCGTGGTCCTGTTGTGCTCGTCGTCATCCTCTTCGTCGTCAGCGTCAAGCGCCTGGTCCGCGCCGCTAACAAACCCATGCCGTCTGCGACGGCGGCGCTGGGACCTCCTCGCGCTCTTCACGCGTCGTTGTGTAAATTCGCCTTCTACGACGCCTTTCAGGCCTCCTCCTCCAAGAAGTAGTACTGGCCCGCAGTCTTCTGCTCCTGGTCCATTTGACTGTCGAGCTTGTTGATACGTGGACGGTACGAGTTGGGGTCGCGGCGGAAGGTAACGTCGAGGGATTGCAAGAACTTGTTGCAGCCGGTGAGGAGGGACTCGGGCTTGTTGGCGCGGGTCTTGAGACCAGGTTGACCGTCGAAGACGATGACGCGGTCGGCGAGGTAGGTCGCCATGATGAAATCGTGCTCGACGATGAAGGCGGTCTTCTTGCTGTGCATGATGAAGCGCTTGATCACGCGCGAAGCGATGATACGTTGCTCGGAATCGAGGTAGGCGGATGGCTCGTCGATAAGGTAGATGTCGGCTGGGATTCCAAGGCTGAGTATTGTCAGTATTTGAGACCGATAAGAGTTATTATGGCGCAGGTAAGACTTACGCAAGCACGATGGCTACTCTCTGAAGTTCACCACCAGACAGGTTCTGGACTTCCTGGTCGATAAAGTCCTCAATCTTCAGTGGCTTGTAGACATCGGTCTGGAACTGAGGAGACAAGAAAGCGGCCTTGATCTTCTTGAAGAAAAGCTGGCGGACAGTTCCGGTAAACTTTGGCGTAATCTTTTGTGGCTTCATGGAGATGTTCATCGGGGGCATCTTGCCAGTTCCGTCTGGCTTCTCGGCACCTGCGAGCATCTTACAGAAACTGCGAAATCATTAGTCAATGTCGTTCGCGAGAGTTCGGCAATACATACGTGGTCTTTCCGGTACCGTTCTCTCCCATCATAACGATGATTTCCGAGTCGGTGAACGTACCAGCCTCGATGGTGAGGTTGAATTCGCCAAGGGACTTTGTCATGGATGGGTAGCCATATTGTCTGCTCTTGTCGGTAAGGAACTCCTCACCGGCCTCTCCGATACGGAACTGAAGAGACTCCTCACGGAAACGCAAGTTCTCGGTAGGAATGTGACCATCGAGAAAGACGTTGATACCTTCGCGAACGGAGTAGGGCTGAGTGACGACACCATAGACAGCAGGCTTGCCGTAGAGAAGGCAGACAAAGTCACTCTGGGAGCATGTTAGCAGCTGCTTCAAACAAAGGACACGGCGTGTATGTACCAGGTAGTCCAAGACGGACAAATCGTGCTCGACAACAATGACGTAGTTGGTTGGCTTGAGAAGTGATCGGATCAATCTGGCTGCCTGTGGTGTTCTGTCAGCAAAATCGCCACCCCTTGATTTTCAGGTGATGCATACCGAAAGACGTTGCTTGACATCCAGGAAAGAACTTGGCTCGTCGAACATGTAGACATCGGCCTCCTGAACGACTGACAGACCAATGGCGAAACGTTGCAATTCACCACCGGACAGGATATCGATATCACGCTCGTAAACCTGCCTGAGCTCGAGAACATCGATGATCTCCTCAAACCTCTCGGAGCTGACCTCGGATCTCTGCTTCAAGAGCGCTCCGACCTTGCGCTCGGGACCCTTGACGGCGCGTGGAATCTGATCGACGTACTGAGGCTTGACGACGGCCTTGATGTTGTCCTCCAATACTCTGGTGAAGAAGTTTTGCAGCTCGCTACCACGGTAATAACGCAGAATCTCGGACCAATCTGGTTGCTATCGGGTTGTCAGACGCCTGCTGTTATTTCTCTCCGCGGACGACACTCACATCGTCGAATCTTCCCAAGTTGGGCTTCTGGCGTCCACTGAGAATCTTCAAGGCGGTACTCTTTCCAATACCGTTGGTTCCGACTAATCCAAGAACCTGACCAGGACGTGGCATCGGCAGTCTGTGCAGTTTGAACGAGTTGGCCGAGTAGCGGTGAGTGACCTGAGTCTCCAAGTTTGTTGGCAAGTTGATGATGTGGATGGCGTCGAAAGGACATTTCTTCGGGCAGATACCTGTTGCCGTTCAGTGCCCGATTCACTCGTGTGTTGATTTCCTTGCTCTTGAACATACCACATCCGATACACAGGCGCTCAGAGATGAAAGCGATCTTGGAGGTAGGCTCGACTTCGATACACAGTTTACCGGTCTTGACGACAGGGCAACTGCGCTTGCACTCTGGTTGTGGTGGTTAGTGTGCGGTCTCGTGGTAGCGGTCTCAGGCTTGTATTACCTTGACGACATTTCTTTGGCTTGCACTTGTCGCTGTTGACGATGGCAATACGAGTAAGCTTGTCAGACATGGTGAAGGATGGTGCACGAGAGCTGTGCAAGTCGGTGAGCGATTGGTAGTCGTGAACAATGCGGTCAAGGTCGACTTGACGTCTCTAGAGGAATTTCATGCCCCCACATTCTTCGGGTTTGGATCGCTCGTGGTCCCGCAAACGTTTCGCCAAGCTTATGCCGCCTGAATTCGGATGGTCGTGATTGGACGAAATGGTTGTTCTGAATGGTCGAATGTGAACCGGCGCACACCACATGTTTTGTTAACATGGAGGAGTCTCATTTTGGAAGGAAGAGCAGGCATGTTTGAGATCAAAGATCGTTGGTATGAATTATAAGTACTATCTACCGAATGAAAACCAAAACCCAAAGCTCCATCGCTGTAAAGATTGTATATTCCGAGCAAGCAACGCCTTTTGCATATTGCTGCGACATGATTCATTGCATATTCCCATAACCCCGTTCCCGTGGTTCGTCCATCGTGACCAGCACTCTGTGCTATGTACCCAATTTTTGGTGCCCTTGAGGCTGTTCTGGCCATCAAGGCCTGTCTCACACTTCAAGACCGTCCGACCATTTACAAGAAAGCCATGAAGACGCCGGCAGCACCGAGAAGAGCACCACCCGCGACCTGAGCGCGAGAGGCGGCACCGCCAGTAGAAGCAGCGGTCTTACTAGACGAGGATCCAGTAGCAGAAGAACCAGCACGAGTCGAAGAAGAGCCACTGACGGCGGCAGCAACGGCTCCACCAGTACCAGCGGCGGTAGTCTCACTGGAGGTAGAGCTGCTGAGAACAGATGTCGTGGAAGTGCCAACAGAGACGAGGACGGTGGTATCATTACCGATATAAACAGTGTTGATGCCCGGGCGGAGACCGGCCGGGATGGTAGCGACGGCTGGCTGGCTGGTGATAACGGATGGCTGGCTAGTGACGAGGACTGGGAGAGCGGACTGCGCAGTCTCGAGAGGTGGGCGGCCAGTGATGACACCCCCGCTGCCGGTGATCGTCGTGTAGGATGTGAAGCCGTTGGTGTATGGTGCAGAGGTGCTGGTGGACTGTGGGCCGGAGTGACATGTTAGCGCGCCGAGAACGTAGAAGCAGACGCTGGAGGCGGACTGGGGGAGGATGGAGTCAGAGGAGAGATGGAAGGTGCAGGAAAAGGTGTAAAACTTACGGCAGTGCCGTTGCTGGTAGACTGGGCGGCAACCGCGGCCGCGAGGGCAGAGACAGTGAGAATGGTGAAGCGCATATTGAAATATATGTTTATTCTTGTTGGCAAGAGAAGATGCGGGGGTAGAGGTGATGGATGAGATCTGGGAGTTGGGGATAACTGTTGAGGAAGGTATTAATTATGTGAAAGAGTAGTGATTAGATGAAGGAGATATGTGAGACGGTATAGAGAGGGTGAGGTGGCTTCAATATATACCTTGCCTCACATCGTTGTCGGCGTGAGGGGAGACACCTCACGGCAGCCATAGATGGATCATGGATGTGGGGAAACGATGCAACTGGAGAAGTTTCGGGGGGCCAGGCAACGTCCTTTTTAGTCCTTTTGGTGCTCCCGCTCTGCAGCAAGAGCCTCACTAGTCTCGTTTTCAGCCCCTTTCTGGCTAGAGCATTTCCATCCAAGCTCTGCCATTGGTCGAATGCAAAACATGTCGCAGGTTTGCACATGCAGATGCATACATGATTCGCGTCGACCTGGCCACCACAAACTTTGAAGGTGCATTTGCAAAGGCTGGTGGCGTGCTATGGCGACCGAGTGGTCGACCAAGAGGACGAAGAGACTCTGAGAAAAAGAAGAGGCGTAGTCGCGCGTGCATTAAAAATATCGGTGGGTGGGTGAGATGCCTATCCGAAATAGGGAACCACGAAGTGTAGATGTACCTGCCCGCGCTGTCTGTGTCTACATCGTGGCTGTGACAACTAGAGTATCAGCTCGTACTTCGATCCACATAGATCTCGAGCAACTAGGTAGTAAAGCGGTGTAACGATCGACAGTAGAATTCATATACATGTTAATGCCTACCTATCTCTTCCAGCTTCTCTGTGCTTCTTGAGCATAACGGGCGCAGTTGGGCCAGCAGCGTTATTCTAGGTTTCGCTCCATGGACGAACCAGAGTCAACCTCGACATACATGTACAGGACTGGCCGTTGCGGAAGCAACACTTGCGCTACAATCGACCGCCGACTCTTACATGTAGTCATCAGCCTACATGACGGCCATCATGGAAAACATTATTTTGAAATATAAGCTTAACTATCCAGAATGCCATCCTTCGTACTGAAACCTCAGGACGCGACCATCTATGGATAGATCCAATGGGTATCATGCAAAAGCTGAACTGTGTGCTCGTCATGTGCTGAACTTCAACCATCGCATTGCATCTCGTTCTGGAAGAATTTATACCTTCCCAAAGGTGTCCTCAGATTTCTGGGTAAACATCACTGGGATCTGTTAGCATATAAGGTATCCACGACGAACGAGGTCACGACTTACGTCCGCCTGAGCAACGGCAACTCCTTCCTCATCTTCTCGTTGGCCTCGAGCTTCACATCTGTGACGATAATCTCTGGCTCCCAATCGTCGCCCCGTGTCGCCTTATCCTCTGCTCCTTCCAACTCGCCCACAATTTCGCCCCATGGACTGACCACAAGACTGTGTCCAAAGCTTGTCCTCTTCTCGTTGTGCGCGCCTACTTGCGCCGAAGCAATGACCCAACTCTCCGTCTCGATCGCCCTGGCGCAGAGTAGCGCATGCCAATGCGCCTTGCCAGTTGCCGGCATGAATGCGCTTGGATACACTATGATGTCGGCACCTTGCCTCTTCAGCGATAGGGAAAGCTCAGGAAAGCGCAGGTCGAAGCATATCGCCATGCCGACCTTGCCCACGTCTGTTTCGAATGGTGGAACAATCTCCTTGCCAGCTTCAATGGTGTCCGATTCCTTCATCTTCGGTCCGCCATCCTTCGACAGATCCATGTCGAAGAGATGTAGCTTCTGGTAGCGTTGTGTAATCTCGCCCTTTGCGTCGATCCAAATCAGCGTGTTGCGAATCTTCTTAGAGTCCTTGGTCTCGGAAGGTTCGTGGATGCCGACATTGATGGGTAAACGATGTTGACGAGCTAGGTCGCGGAGGCCGAGTACGAATGGTGATGTCGCTGCTGGCTTACATAGGGATACGCTCTCGGTTGGTGAGCCACCGATGTAGTCGCTTGCTTCAGGAAGAAAGAGGGCCTATCTGGTGTGCGGTCAGGAGGGTGTTGAGTACTAGAAGCATGTTATCATGGCAGACCTTTGCGCCGGCTTTGACTGCTTTCTGCACGACAACCCGACACTGCGATATGTTGTGTGCCATACTCGCTGTGGAGCAGATCTGCCCGACTGCCTGGGATTGTTTAGCAAGGGTCCAGCATCGGGCGATCAACCTCACGTACCGCAAGAACCATAGTGATAATTTGTTTCTACTGTGAAAAAGGGAAAAGTACGTGATGAGTTCAAAGTGAAATTAGAGTGAAAGATTCATGAATGTCTGTAAGGAATGTATATCTCATCGCCGCTCAGCCATGGTCCATGGATCATGACGTCTCTGATAATGGCGAGCCCCGTTTGAACATCCCGGAGGTTCGGCCAAAACGCCGCATCGCACACCGTCGCAAAGCAGCACGACGGGCGGCTATACAGCTCTTTATACTACCTCCCCTCGGCACTGGAACCGCGTCTAAGAACAACCACCGCGGTGTACTCCCCAACAGCAGTACAACTAACGATGGAGTTCTGCAACGACGCCTGGGACGATCAGTCTTATTCATGACATTGCAACACTCTTGCAACTGATTTGTGAAGAATCACTGCACCAATTTGAACACAAAAGGCCAACATGGCCTCACCTCAAAAGCCCAAGCCGGGCTCAAGGTGGGGCTCTCTACTGTCTGGCGCCGTCTCTGGTCTGGAGTCACGATTGGACACTTTACTCGCCGACGAACCTGATGCATCAGCCAAGAGCAGAGCAGCAGAGAGAGTTGCATTCGAAGCAGGGCCAAGAAAGCCTGCAGGAGATGGAACCACAGCCTCAAGAGATGCTTCGCGGAGCAGGGTCAACGATCGATTGCAAGAGAGGCTGGCAAAGGCAATGGCAAGCCGCGCCGGTAGTCAGGCTCCTTCGGATCCAGCGTCTCCTGCTGCCGCAGGCTCTACAGTCAGTGATGCCCTGAGTCCAAGAACTAGCATCGACTCAAGACCTTCCATGGATCTGCCGAGGCTAGAAGTTGCAGAGTCGGCGGAAGTATCGAACTCGAAGCAGGAGGGCGAGCATCCTGTGCCTAACCTAGTCGAGGCTGTAGCAGAAGCCCGGCCGGAGCCAGCTAGAACTCTGCTGACATCTGGCTTACCTATTAATCCGGCAAGGATCTCCATTGATTCGACGACTCGGCCTTCTATCGAGATCAGCGAGCCGGACACCTCCGGGGGTTCATCGGTCATCAATGGCTCGAGTGTCATGACCAAGACGACCGCCGAGCTGGAGGCCGAGATTGCGCAATTGAAGAAAGATCACGAGGAAGGAGAAAAGTCACGACAGGAAGAACTGCACGCACACATGGAAAGGATCGATGCTCTACAAGCGAAGCTGCAGTATTTGGCCAAGGAAACAGTAGCAGCTGCCAAGGAAGCCAATGCAAGCACATCAGGAAGTCCACAAGAGAAGCTCGCCGAGAAAGATGGAAGAATAGCACTTCTCATGGAGGAGGGAGAAGCGCTGAGTAAAAAAGAGCTACGCCATTTGGCCACGATCAAGAGATTGACCACGAAGATGAGGACGGACGAGAAAACGCTGTCTGACACCAACATGAAATACTTAAAAGTCGAGCAATCAGAGAAGGACCTAAGGCAGCGATTGTCACGACTGGAGCAAAGTGATCGGCAGAATACAGAACGACTGAAAAGGCTCTCAAAGGTCGAATCAGACCTACATGGCTTCCGTGCGGATGCAGAGACGAGCAGGACTACGGTCGTTTCGTTGCGGAAACAACTCGACGCCGCCGAAGTGAAGACGCAAGACGCGCTGCAGCAGGCGCAAAACTCAACAGCACAGGCCGACAGTAAGAAAGTGGTAGATCTGCAGGAAGAACTGGAAAATGCAAGGATCGAAAGGAACCTGGCAAAAGACAGAGCCAGCGCGGAACTTCGACGAGCGAAAGAAGAACATCAACGTCAGCTCGGAAGCGCAAGTTCAATGGAGACGGAATTGAAGGCTGAAATACAGAACCTCGAAAGCAGAATGGAGACCTTGAGACTTCGAGCCGAAGAAGCTTCATCAGACGCTGGTGGGGACTCACAAGCAAAGTTACTCCGCCAGATCGAAACTCTACAGACTCAGTATTCGCTTGCGGCGGAGAATTGGCGCACTATCGAAGGTTCGCTGAATTCTCGAATGACAGCAGTAGAGAAAGAAAGAGATGAGGCGAACAAGCGAGAAGCCGACGTACGAAAGAGAGCTCGAGAACTCTCAACCAAGTCCAGAAAACTAGAGGAAGAACTCGAGGCAGCTCAAGAGCAATCGAGAACTTCGACAGGGGATGTCACCGACCAGCGAGGAGAGATCCAGAAGTTGCATACCCGACTTGAAGCTTCTGAGAAGGCACTCGAGGAAGCCAAGGCAGATTTTGATCGCCAGCGAAAGGTCTGGGAGGCTGAAACCAACCAACGAGTCGAGGAGGAAAAGACCCGGCAATCACTTGGCGCCGCGCACAGCGGGCAATCAGGCTCAAGCGTCTATCGCGGCAGCCAACACCCTGTCCGCAGGAAGCCTTCTCGCCTATTCTCCGCCGACTCAAGCGGCAGTCTCACGGCTGACAGTCCATTCACGCGTCGCTCTTCCAACGTTCCTCCAAACGTTTCCCGCCGGCCCACGAACCCAGACATCAACCAATTGTCCCCAAGCATCAGCAGGCAAGAATCGCAAGTCTCTTTCGCCAACCTTAACGGCAGCATGCCACCCACGCCCTTACTGCAGACTCCCGACGTCGACATGCTCTCCCAATTCGACCCGGACAACGACCACGACTCCCCTGGCCGCACTGTCAACGACGTCATCTCCGCTTCCACAGTGCACACCGGTCCCTCAGTACAGCTGGTCGAGCGCATGTCGTCCTCGATCCGGCGTCTCGAGGCCGAGAAAGCAGCGCACAAAGACGAGATGGCGCGTCTGCAGACACAGCGCGACGAGGCGCGGGACCAGCTCGTGGGCATCATGCGCGAAGTGGAGGCGCTGAAGGCCACAGGAGCGAAAGAAAAGGGGCTGGAGAAGGACTTAGCCGAGGTCAGGAATCGCTACAATGCTTGTCTTGAGATGATGGGCGAGAGGGAGGAGGAGGTCGCGGAGCTCAAGGATGATTTGAAAGAGATGAAGAGGGTTTATCGTGAGCTTGCTGAGACTATGGGCAAGACTTAAGCGGGGCTGATTTGTGTGTTTGGATGGCGAGGCACATGATGGATCTGTATATCACTATATCTCTAATCTGGTCACATATACCCTACCCTATTCACGGCTGAAGCCCAAACGGCACGCTTCTGTGACCACAGTCCACCACTTTAAAAAAATGGGCGATTAGGAAGAGTAGATAATCTGAAGCGACTCGGTCCGTACAGTACGAGTATACGACTAGTACTACAGATCGTGCTATAAATAGATCCGCGGCTCGTCGGACCGACTTATCAGACACATTCCAGGGGTCCGATTGGCCCGCTGTGACTGCATACCACGAAAAATCCAAGTGCATCTGACGGCTGCGTCTCCAATAACTCGACATCACGGAAGGTCGAAGGAACTGTTCAATTGAATTTGATCGTTGCTTGTACTTGATAAGTATGTCGTGAGTATGTATATAATTTGGATGGCCATCGACCATATCGCTGCATATTGGTGCGTTCCTTCCGAATGCGTCCATCTTGCATCCCTTGCTCCATTTCGAGTCCATTCCGCTTTTCTTGGTTTTCTTAGTCTTGCTTCCTTCCTCTTGCCTCAGTGTTATCTCGTTGTAGTCTCAGCTACGATGCTTGGGGGTTCCGGCCGATATTCTGTTGCTGACCGCATCCCTTGCGCCGTTCGAGCGCATCCTCAATCTCGACCTCTCGGCCTTCCAACCTTCCTCTGAATCCGCTGTATGCTGCTGCAGTCCGTCCTGCGCCTTCGTTCAGCTGTTAAGACTCAGCTACATGCCAGCCATCATCTTTCTCAAACCGACGGTCTGAGCCAACATGCTGTTGCTGATACCCTGCACCGCCAAGAATGGGCGGACGATTTTCTCCATTCTTTGGACGTACTTCTTGATCCAGAAACCAGACTCCCATTCGCCAACATCCGCGTGAGTAACGTGGTTGACGACCTCGACGGGCTCTTGCAGGGTTGCATGCAGACAGAGACCTCTCTCGTTGTCGAATCCGAGCGTAAACTGCCAACGACGACCGATCTCAACGACGAAAAAGCTCAAGGTATCCTGACAGCGCACCCAAAGTTGACGATCCTGCTCGTCGACGACTCGACGAAGACTCCGGCCGGCCAAGTAGGGATCGGGAGACGCATGATCGAAAGTCAAAGTCAGAGTGAACTCGTTGACACTTGGCAGGTCCGAGCGGATCCTTCTGGCCAAGAGCTTCAAGCTATGGAAATCGACTTGACCTTGATACTGGGTGCAGTGGTAGCGGAAGTGCACCACACTGACGCGAGCGCGGCATTCCAAGGAGAAGCGCTTGACGAACCACTTCATGACCGTTGCGACAGTACGTCCGTGGGCCTTGTTGCAAGTGAAATCGACAACGAGGTTCCTGCCGAAGCGAGGAGAGAGATCGTTGTAAAGATATTTGCAGGTCGACGCGAGACCAAGAAGTGGAAACCTGGAGTCGAAAATAAATTCAGGGGTACAATAACGAGGTCCGAGATAACCGCCAGTGTCGTCTACCTCGCCGTCGCGGCGGAACGGTGAGCAGTATTGGCAAGAGAGGGTGTTGCTTGAGCAGTTTCGGTACAGCTGGAAACCATATTCTTCTGGGTCGACGTGGAAGGCGTGGGCTGACTCGTGAAGGAGCAGCTCATACACGTCAGAGCGAAGCTCGATTGGGAGCTTCTTGATAAGTGCCATACTGTCTCAGGTCAGTCTCGGTCCGGGGTCAGTGGGCTGTGGAAGACGATACCTGATGGAGTTGCTGAATACTGAAGAACGTCTCGCTGTGGTCAGAAGACCGTGAGTTCTGTATCGCGGCGGGAACCAGCAGTTACTAATGCGCTGTCAGTCTTGATCATCGGTCAGAAGTTATTGGAGTACGATACCTGATGGAAGGCTGCTGCCTGCTGTATGATGAGACGTACTGAGTGAAGCTGCTCAGTCCGTCGACGATATCAGCAACCGATCAGACGGCTCTAGTCTGTCTGGTGGTGTTCTGGTAGTCTCAGTACGAGTCGTATCGATGGCTCGAATTGCGAGTGGAAGAGGTTGCGGATGAAAAAAGGAAGGTGCGATGGAAGGTGAAGTATGGAGTTGAGGTAGGCAAGTTTGGAAGATGTGAAGCGGCTGATACAAGCTAGAGAAAACAGGGAAGGAAACATCTAGGTGCTTAATCAACCTTACCACGAGATTTACGCGCTTCTTGGCCCGCGACTACAGACCTGACGCGTGGATCTGAGGTAAACGGCGCTGCTTATTGCTAGTACGGTCGAGCAAGGCAGTCTATCTGGACTACTCATGTGACTCATTAACAGCCACTCCTCACACTATAGCCAAATCCCCCATGCCACTTCATCTGCTCCGTACCGCTCCATGACCAAATAGATCAGTCGTTTCAGACTCGGATGCTGAGCGCCATCCTCTAAGACCACACCAAAACTCAAACTCAATGTCGTCGTCGTCGACTGAGATCCTGGCCCACTTTCTTTGCAACATGGGCATGGCTTCGAATCGGAGAAGTCGACATGTGGAGCAGATGTTCACTAGCTCAGTGTTTTCGAGGCTCATGTAGCATCCACGAGAGCGTAAGCGCCATGCAAAGAGGTCGATGTGGTCGTAAATCCTGAGTCGAAGCTCAGCTGGCAAATCGAGGAGTGAAGGCATGCCTGCCGGGACTCAGTCAGTCAAATATAGGTATTGATAGATCTTGCTTGGAGCTCACCTTGGGATGTTCGATCGGTCTTCTACGCGGCCACTTAGTGTCGTGTGGGCCGATGAGATGATATCCGAGGGTATGTTGTGTACGTGAGAGTGTTGTAAACTGAAGACGAGTATCTCCAATTGGTGTAAGTGTGTTGAGTTACTTCGACAAGTGAAGCTGAGAATCGTGACATTAGGCAACAACGCAAGCGCAACGATAGGTCACGATATCGCGGTTGCGCCTGAACGTCGCAATGGAAAGACCAGTAGTAACTGGTAAGAATCGAATTCAAATTGCGGTAATTACCTACATGAAAAAACAATACTTAGTTCATCCGAGGAACGGTGTTACACATAACTATTCTTGTCCCACGGTGAGTTGTAAAACCTCCCCTAAGATACGCAACTCTCCAGCTGCTCAATGTGCCAGCCGGAGTCTCACGTTTCGGGCGTCCTTAAGGAAAGCGTGGTCTCCAAAGTCTGCGCCAGTACATCAATCTCATGCATCCTTGCTCCTCGCCGATTGCTTCTTCGAGACGCCTCTGCCCAGCGAGCCTCATGTCTCCGTCTCGACCGCCTCTGCTCTTCTAATTTTCGGGTTTGGTCATCGCAACAGTTTTGGAGTTTGAACAGGAATCTTCCCCACTGCTGAGACCAATGCTTTTCTCCTTCGCTGTTGTCGATTCTGATATTTACACGGCCGGGCAAGTGCCAGCCAAGAGTTTTAACACCAGCATCGATATTCTTCATCATCCTTGGTAATGTAAGACTGCGCTTTCCATAATTGTAATAAGGTGACAATAGTCCAACCCACAGGAGAGGCATAGTCAAGTAAAGCTCGCGCAAGTTGAAGAAGTAAGTCCGAACAAGCCGTTTAATCTCGCGTGCCTCACGTGGTCCAAAATTGTCGTTCAGTCGAATATTCAGGGTCTGAACCGTGGCGCAACCCGGAAACCGTCTGATCCATTCCTCGCCTCCTTTTAGAAAACCGGACAGAGCGAACCAAGCTGAGGGTTCAGTCCAGATTGTCAGCTTGCTGTGCGCATACATCGTCGGGATAATCTCGTGATACAAGCCACGACATGTCATGGCCAGATCGAACAAGTTCGCGCGATATGACATTGCAAATCGACTTCCTGCGCGCCTCAAACGTGAAAATGACGGGGAGTAGGTGAAGCGGCACGCATGAGTACTGTGGTCCGTCTGTTGGTCGCACCTCGCCATTGCCGTCCGCTCCTGGTATTCTGGATCGGTCGCTGTGCGGTATTCCGTCGAGAAGACATTGATTGTAGCATCCTTCTTGTCCATTTGAGCGATCATAAGGTCGTAGATCATGCTGCGAAGCTCAACAGGCAGATCTAGGAAGGTAATCGCCATGCTTAAATGATGAGTTTTGGATTACAGCTCGAGGTTGGTGGTGAATTTTGTGTTCGTTATTGTATTGGCAAAGGATTGACAGACAGACTGTTTGAGTTGAGATTTGGCGGACAGTACTTATATGACTGTACAAAAACAAGAGCTCAACTTGGCGGATACTGAAAATAACTAACTCATCCGGGATTTCGAGCAAGTTTCTGTCAGCTCTCCCAGGTTCGCAGCTTTGTGCTTCGTCGCGTCAATCGCTCCGCGTCCACTTCCAAACAAATACTTGCGATGTAAAGGTCGTCGTGTAACTCTCGAGTATCACATGCTCTCTATTATGCAAATTTTGATCATGCACCCGCTGTGGTCTTCTTGGGGTCTCTCCTTCTGCGGCCCTTCCGGACACCCTCATCTTCGACGTCTTCCTCCTCTTTGCCTTTGATCAGATCCTCTGTGAGACCCCACTGCTCCTTGTCATACCAATCTTCGCCGTCGCTCATTTCTCCGACGTGACCCTCTGCCTGGCACCACTGCCATACTTGTTGTCGGCGACGATTCGCCCTCAGCAAGTTCATGAATAGCTTTTCGGTACCACGAACTACCTCTTCCTGCTTTTGAACATAGAGTAGAAGCATTCGGCGGGTCTCTTCCGCTTCTTGGGCTGGCAGACCGAAATCGCGATCGGATAGGGAGCTGGTAGCGGGGATGAAAAAGTTGTTGATCGAGGGTATTGACGAGGGAACCGGCGAGGCGGACTGTGACCTCGGAGATGCCGGTGTTGGTGAACGAGCCTTCCTTCGTGTGGTCATGGCGTGTGACGGTTGACCTCCTGCTTCCGCGGCTGGATCTAATGGCTCTTCGCCGTTTGTGTTCTCCCCATGCCCATTGCCATTGGGCATAGCCTCTGGATTATGATCCTGCGATGGCATAGGCTCTTGATTCTTTTGTCCATCTGAACCGTCCACCATCATGGCATCTCCGTGGGACTGATGATTCTTTAAAGCAGCGTGTCCATTCATCGTATGAGTCCTTGCCATATCTGCTGATTGTATGCCATTTGCTTTAGCCGACTCCTCACTTACACCTGCGAGATCTGAGCTAACACCATTGATGTTGGAATATACCGGCGGTACCCCATCGTCAATCGTACGATCCAAGGTGAGGCTTGACCCGTTATATGACCCTTCTCCAATCATACCATCCAGGCCGTCGTTATCCAGGAGCAAGTGATCGTGAACACTTTCTGCCTTTTCTAACGGTACCCAAGCCTCGTCTCCTCGAAATCTTTGAAGCAGCATCTTCATGCTCCACAAAACTTCTCTTTCTCTGTAGAGCATCTCGCGCGCATTGTCGGCCATTTCCGTTAGATGCTGTGAGGTGTATGGGAGAGATAGAGAAGGATGCGCTGAAAGCTCGGCAGCTGATGTGAGCGGTGCCAGAAGATCTACTCGGGGTCAACACAGGTTGCGACCAGCCGTAATACCAATGCATACGTACATTCAAGTTTCGTCTCTTCGAAAGGGTTGTCTTCGATCGGGGATCCAGTGATGGCCTCGTCATCGTCGTCATCGTCGTCATCGTCTTCGTCTTCGTCTACTAGATCACCGTCTTCGTCGTATCTTGGGGGGTTGCGATGTATCACGTAGCGATGGTAACCTGCATGGTCGACTTTCTGCGATACTGGTGAGTAGACCTATATTGTTTGTCCTGGGCTCCACTGACCCTTCTATACGACTGTCCTCCGCTTGTGTCAAGTCGACCTTCTCTGACCGCATGTGCCCTTCTTTTCAGCTTGTTCCCGCGATTTGTGTGCTGGTGGATGGATGTGTCAGAATCGGAGTCTGCAGAATTGATTAGACTCGAGTGACGATTCGAGAAGCTCTTGAGCGTATACCGTCGTTTCGGCGCTTCAGTGCGACTTTCATGCCTCGGATCGTCTCTGCGATCAACGTCTGTTGTAAAGCCATTCTGGCCTGCACCGAGTGGAGCAGAGGTAGACGGATGGAGGAAGTGCGCTCCTAAGCGATTTGGTGGTTTAGTGACGAGCAAGAGGAAGTCGGAAGAGAAGCTTGAGAGATCGTTTGACGAAAAAAAACATGAACGCCTGAGAGAATGAGAGGTGTCAGGTGCTCAACCTTCTCAAGGAGCGCGAATGGAACATTGCGATGATCGACCTGACCGGAGCCGAATGAGGGTGCGCGGAATGTTTCCGACCCCGCACGTCACCGCCGCAGAGCCGCATCGCATCACTTCGAGCATGTGCCAAATCCAGTCCGAAGTGCCAAACGCGACACGAGGCACGATTTCTTGCCAGTGCCTGTGTCCTCGATCAATGTTCGTAAAAGAATCGAGAGTTAACCCGGCGTACAGCTAGTGTTCGCCCACTTCAGTACAATTCGTGAATAGCTCAAGGTTGAAAGGTCAATGTTCGAACCAGCCTACCTTACAAGATCGAACGTCTAGTCTTGGCACGGCTTCGACAATGGTTGGCTCTTATGCTCAGGGTCTTATGATTTTATACCATCGACCACATTCTATAGCTTCGTATGAATATGTGTATCTTGCGATGAATTCGCCTTGAGACCTGGCTCACACATCATGCAATTGGCTCTTCTGCTCATCTGTACTTACCGCTGCGAATCTCGGTGTACCGACAGACATGGAGGCCTATCCTGAGGACTACGTTGGCCACAACCGGCCCTTGATAGCACTATCTGGTCTCACGGGACCAAGCAGTCCACAATTTGAGAGGTCTTTCGATCTGAAACAGGGCCATGGTCCGAAAGTCTCATCCGATCTGCCACCTTTGCGCGAAGAACAGGCTGCACCGTTGAGGGATGAATTTCTGAAGGCCGATGGCACATCGCTACCATGGCGGTCAGAGGGGCTTCCCGGACGGCAGGAGTTAATGGGTTTCAAGTTCAAGTTTACTGGTCGTGTAAGACTGAATGTCATAAGATACTGCCGATGCTATTACTGATCAGGTATAATCCAGGACTACACATTCCCCTCCCGCAAAGCTGCGCCCCCACCACAGGCACCATCTTCCTCCCCACCGATCAGTCCCTCGGCTGGAGGACCTCTTACTCAGGAACTACACTCCCCATTGTCGCCTCTCTCGCCCTCATCACCACTATTTCCAGATGGAATGTTGACGCCGCAGTGGGTAGCCAAGCATTCGAAGGAGCTGCCTTCCGTCTTCGTCTCCTTCTTTGAAATCACATCCGACTCTTCCACGGCTAGCCAGCAGGACAGTCAGCTCAGAAACGAGATTGTCGCCATCCGCAACGCCATAGCTAGGTCCGGATATAAGACCAGATTCGCTGTGGTTTTGCTCAGTGACAAAACTGTAGTCGCCGCCCCAGAACTTGAAGACCGACTCAACGTTCTGCGCAGAGCAATCGGGCTGGATCCAAAGAATGCCTTCTTCTACTTGCCTCCATCAAATTCGAGGCCAGAGCTCGCCGCTTTCGTTACAAGCGTGCTGTCCGCGCTGCAGCCCGTCTGCGTCGAATATTATAGAGATTTGAGCAAACACGCTCGGCGAAAGAAAAATCGTGGTTATGTCCCAGCGCCAACAGGATCGAGTGCTCGCGGAACCTCACAATCGCTGACTGCACAAGGCTGGAACGTCCGCTATGAGTTCAAGCAGGGCGTCTTTGCCGAATTTCGCCAGGAGATGGATGCTGCGGAGCGTCACTACTCGTTCACTATCGAGGAACTATTCAGCTCTGAAGGAGTATTGGAGAATACACCAAGCTGGTCAGCGCGCTGGGAGGAGGCTCGGCTGCTGACTGATGTGACCGCTCTGCGAGTTCTCCGATGTCAATTATGGACAGGCATGACTTCCGGAGCTGCAGAATCCTGGGTCAACTACAAAGAACGCATGACGGATCTGATCGACCGCAGAGGCAAAGGTACTGGCACTTACGGCTGGGCGGTATGGGACACCAGATGGGCAGAGATTATGGCTCAGCTACTGGTCCCCGCAGACCTCGCCATCTTCCAGATCAAGGAAGATAAGCAAGCATCTCACGAAGACGACAATGCAGACTTGATCATCAACACGAGGACTCATACCTACGCACCTGCGGAAAAGGCGTACCCCGCTACGGATCGTATACCACCATTCCGTCTCATGCATCATCCAGGTTACTGGTATAAACTGGCCAGTAGGAGAGCGAGGTCTAGGCGACGGAGAGCAAAGACGATACCAGAAGAAGATCAGAGACCGCCGGAAGGAACACCACCCTCGGAAATGGCTGATCGTATACGGAGGTATGACACATATCTAGCGCCTCATCCGCATCAAGAGCTGGCATCAACGGATCAAGGCGTCACTCATCATGTCGATCGTATCTATGGGCTGGAGGAACGTGCCGCGGATCAGTTCGGTCGGAGGCACCAAACCCGAGCACAAGCTCAGGCAAGGCTAGACCAAGCTTCATTACTCGCAGAAGAAGACCGGCATCAACAGGTCATTGAGGTCCTGCAACCTTTGTGGCAGGACATGCCATGGCGAAAGGAGAAGTGGTACGAGCTTGCATCAAGAGTCATATCTATCCTGCATCACAGCGCCGTCATGCGTAAAGACAATGCACTGCTTATCGAGGTTGAATGGGAGCGCATGTCCAGCTTGTTGGACCTTGACCGCTCCCAGAAATCGAGCATAGACATGGAAGCCAACACCACATCCGACAAAGACAAAGAGATCACTATGGATAGTCAAAGGCGCATCTCTCCTATCAGCGTAACCTTTGCCTTTGCTGTGGGCGAAAGCAGTGTCGGTGATTCTGTTCCATGTCAGATTACTTTGACAAATAACACAGTCGTTGGCGAACAGGCTCTTGGGCTATCGGCGCTGAGCCTGGAACTGAACGGTAATCCGCACAGCTTGACCTTTACCCATGATAGCTCGGCGTCGGTCGATCTCGCGCAACATCTTGCTCTAACCGAAAAGACAACAAACACAAAAGGGATGGCCAAGACCCTATCATCATCTGCCAATTTACACCTTGAGCCTCAACAAAAGCGGCTCTTAAACTTTGCTATCCCTCTCCGCGATGCTGGTACCTATAGCGCGACTGACGCGCGCATCGAGCTGTCACTTTCAGGGTACAAAGTCGAGTACGTTTTCAGTCAATCGCAAGATCTTGAGGCAAAACGATGGTTCTTCGACACAGATAGAGGTCTTCTGAAGAAGCGCATCAGACGAGACGAATCATTCAGTATCAACGTACTCCCGAAGCCGCCAAAGGTTATGCTTAGAATAGCAAATTTGCTGGAGCAATACTTTACGAATGAGCAGGTAGTCCTGGATATTGATGTCTTGAACGAAGAGGTCGAACCCGTTGTTGGATCTCTTGACATTGAGGTTCTTGACAGCTTACCTGCCAGTCTGAACCTAAGGTGGGAAGATGGCAAGGGTGACCAGGCTCTCGATTCATCTTCAAACACTGAGACGGCGACTCGTGACATTGGCCCCATCGGCCGATCAGTCGATCAACTGCACAGACTATGCTTCAACGCCCCTAGTCGACCAATGGAGTGCAGCTTCCGAATCGGCGTGACGTATACTTTGGAATCTGATCCGGAAACGCCAGTCACCAAGACGCTGACCCTCAGTATGATCTTTGTCAGTCCTTTTGAAGCTAACTTTGACCTTTTGCCGAGATTGGAATCATCCGCTTGGCCAAACTTCTTCAGCCTGCCGGCCACACCTTCGGAGTCCACGCCAGAGAAGCAGAGGGAGGGTATTGCCCAACAATGGCAACTCCTCGGTCATGTCGCGTCGTTCGCAGATGAAACGCTGATTGTCGAGTCTGCCTCTTTAGTGCTCAACTCCATCTCGAGCAATGCAATCTGCGACTTTCACACCGTAGAGGCATCTCACTACCCTCGACCCATGGAAACGAAGAGCCAACATAACCTACCTTTCGTTTTCACAACCCATCGAACCTCTTACGAAGATCGCAGACCTTCTAATATTGACCTCTCGCTAGCGATATCCTGGCGTCGGACAAGCTCTTCCGCTGATTCAGAGCCAGTGACCACAACTCTGCTTGTGCCGAAGCTCACGATACCCGGTCCGGAGCCTCGAGTGCTTTGCACTGCCTCGCCATCACTGGACTCAACCTCTGGGACGGTCAACGTGACCTACACATTGGAGAACCCGAGCATGCACTTCTTGACCTTTACCATCACCATGGATGCAACAGATCAATTTGCTTTCAGCGGTCCAAAATTCAGAACCGTTTCTCTGACGCCGCTGAGCAGAATGACGGTAGACTACAGATTGCTTCCGCACTCTGACAAGGGGGATGTAGTCAACGATCGGCGACGCGGACGAGGAAGGTGGATAAGCCCGAGCCTGCGGGTCGTAGACTCGTACTTCCAGAAGACGCTACGAGTCATGGAAGGAGGAGACGGCGTGAAGAGTGATCGCAAGACCGGCGTGGTCGGGATTTGGATACCAGAACAGGACATATAGCATTACACATAACACTGTCACACTACGACGCTCATATGCACCCATCAACAGACCTCAACAATCCTTTCCCGCGGCGCATGTCTGCGTTCCCAGAGTCACGCACCAACCCAGTGCATGCACCTTTTACCAGCTTCGAGCGGTTCCCCGTTCACCAGCTTCTCAATCGCTTTCTCCACTCTTGCATCGTCGGTGCAGCACAGATCGCCGCATTCCTCGTCCAGCACATACCACATATTCATAAGGTTGTACTGCATCTCGCAATCAGCCTGCTTGGCGAACGCCTGGCGCAGCGTTGCGATAAGCGTCGGCGGTGGCGCGCTGCCGTCGGGTAGCTCTTCTTGCCGCGAGGGCATGGCGTAGAACTCGTCTTTAAGCGCGCTGGTAGGGGACGTTAGATAGTTTCAAGTGATGGGATGGGAGCAGGAAGAGTGAACGTACGATATGCTCTCGCCGCGGTGTTGGAGCAGCCCGAGAAGAAACTCTGGTCCGTCGCGGAGCAGCACTTCCTCGCATGCGAGCTCAACCTCGGAGCGTGAGTCTTCTTGTAGTGGTGTCACCCAGTACAGGACTAGTTCTGGTCCAAGGGCGCGGAGGACGTGGATAGACATCATCAGTGTGAAGGTCAGGATCGCGAGGGAGGCTTTGGGTAGGGAGAGAATAATGGCGCGTTTGCCTTCGTTCGTAGCTGTCTGAGTTAGTATGGGCTCAAGAAGTATTGGGAGAATTGGCTTACGGCAGTCTTTGAGACGGTACAGGATCAGAAGACCGGCGTAGTGGAAGGTCAGGGCTCGGTAGGTCGACCAGGACGAGTGCTCTGCATTGCCTTGACGAACGATCAGGCAGCGGGACTTGATGCTGCTGAGGACAGAGATGCGGCGGAACAGGACGTCCATCGAGGACCACGTCATGGTCATGCCATTGCTGAACAGACTTGGGTACTGACGCTTCGCCCAGTCGAATTGCTGGGTCACGATTGTTCGTACAATGCTGTGCTCGTAGTTGTCTACTGTGCTCTGGAAGCGCTTGCAGACACCTCGAAGGTCGGAGCGGGTAGAAGCTGTATAATCTACCGAGGAGAGGATATCTATGAGACACTCTGTAGGGATGCTAGACAGGGAGACAGGAGAAGGAGAGATTGAGGACGACATCGCTGAATGAATATTGAGGACACTGAGAAATGGGAAGAAATTGAAACACCATACTGGCAGGTATGGCACGAGATAAGTGACCAGAGCGATGCACCTTGATGTACAGAACCCCAATACCCCTCACAGGAATATTACCATATTGGAAGGGTCGAGTCGATGTACCTTGATGTTCTGTGGAGCTTAACACAATTGACCTGATCGCGTCATTTCGTCACCCTTCTCCTCCTGAACGCGTTCGTACGCGACGTACTGCCATTTGGTCTCGTAGCACGTGAAGAGTGGTCATATGACTGAAAAAAGATGCGACCATTGCTTTGCCTGTCCCGGTCGTTGAAAAGCTGTCGGAGCTCTTATTGATAACAGGTTCACCGTATCCTCAATCACTCGTCATGTGTTCACCTCTTGGCAGGATAATGTACTGTCACTTGAGCGAATACATACTTTCAGCATGATGTGCTTGGCCAGTTGAGCTAGGGTCTGCTGAGGACTTGGATTGATGATTAATATTCCATTAATGCTGTCGACCCTGTTTCCAAAATCCCCGCCGGATAGCAGCCGAGAGATCGGGGAGTGAGGCTCTGCGGCAGATCTCTGCGTGTCCGCGCCAAGTCCCGAGCGGGTAAGATCTGAGATCGGAATGACGTCGAGCTGCCCTAGTATCTCTCTTCCTCACGCTCCCGCGGAGGAATGACGAGATTATCCAAATGACGAGATTATTGTTTGTTGGGGGCTCCGATGGTTCCTGAGCAGCTAGTGCCAACTGTAATAAGCAAATGCTTCACTACTTGTACTGTGGGTAGGACCCCTTGGTGAGATCTTCATATCCATTGTTCCTTTTCTTTCATCACTAGTGCCTACCACACGACCACCTCTATCAGAGGCACCCTGCAAGAATGGAGACGCTTAGAGACTCGACCGTTGGTCATCTCCTTCGACTTGCTACTGGCGGTAAAGTGCTTCAATACCCAGAGGATAGAGACAAGGAATACGTCAGAAAATATATCGACGAAGAGAAGAGTGGTTACCTCGCACATCATGGCGACACAAATCCGCCAGAAGAAGACGGAGAATCGGTGCATGGCCTAGGCGGTATTCGCACACGAGAAGGTCGCGATGTTCAACCAGAAAACGAGCGTGAGCGCGAGGGCTCGAATTCGTCAGGAACATTGACAGGAGACGGCAATGGAGACAACTACAACCAAGCAAGTGGAGTCAAGGTCGATTCAGAAAAGGGACAGGATAAATTTCTTGTGAGCTGGGATGGACCCAACGATCCGGACAACCCCCAAAACTGGTCTCTCGGAAAGAAGTTCTTTGTCAGTTTCCTGATCTGTCTTTTGACTACCAGTATCTACATTGGCTCGTCCATCTACTCGCCTGGAGAGATGGAGGTTGAGCAGGAGTTTGGTGTATCCCAAGTCGTTGCGACTCTTGGATTGACACTGTTTGTTGCCGGTTACGGTCTCGGACCTATGATCTGGGCGCCTCTTTCCGAGATTCCCCAGATCGGCCGCAACCCAATCTATCTGTCGACATTGCTGGTCTTCGTCTTGTTCAACCTTGGAGCTGGATATGCGAGTAACTTGGGCATGCTTCTTGCGTTCCGATTCCTCACTGGCTTCTTTGGCTCGCCAGTCCTTGCCACTGGTGGAGCATCCATCACTGACATGTACGTGCCGCGTAAGAGAGCATATGCCATGGCCGTCTGGGGTATCTCTGCCATCTGTGGTCCAACACTTGGACCGCTTGTTGGTGGTTTCGCTGCTCAGCACGAGGGATGGAGATGGTAAGCAGATATGCGCGTCGTACTGAAAGGCTCGTACTGATTATCACTAGGACTATCTGGGAACTTATCTGGGTTTCGGCCTTTTGCTGGGTTGTACTCATGTTCTTGCTGCCGGAGACTTCTGCCACCAACATCCTCTATCGACGAACCCGTCGCCTACGCAAGCTTACTGGAAACGACAAACTCACATGCGAGCCTGAGCTCATGGCCGCCAACATGACTGGAAAGGATATCGCCATGACTGCTCTCGTACGGCCGTTGACTCTTAACTTCACCGAGCCAATGGTTTTCCTGCTGAACCTCTACATCGCCCTGATTTACGGCTTGCTCTATGTCTGGTTCGAGTCTTTCGTCATCGTCTTCATTGACATCTACCACTTCAATCTCGGAGAGGAAGGACTTGCCTACCTCGGTATTCTCGTCGGTGCTATCGTGACACTGCCGCCGTTCTTCTGGTATTTGCACGCGAAGCTCGAACCCAAGTTCAACGACAAAGGAGAGCTCAAGCCTGAGGAACGTCTCGTGGCAGCCATGTTCGGAGCTTTCTGCATCCCAATCTGTCTCTTCTGGTTCGGCTGGACTTCGCGAGCTTCTGTGCATTGGATTGTGCCAATTATCGGATCCTCGCTTTTCGCAACCGGATCCATTCTTTTGTTCAACTCGGTGTTGAACTACCTACCTGACGCATACCCGGAATACGCTGCATCAGTCTTGGCCGGCAATGACCTTTTCCGTTCGTCGTTCGGTGCCGGTTTCCCACTCTTCGCGAACGCAATGTACCAGAAATTGGGCGTAGACTGGGCAAGCAGCTTGTTGGGTTTCTTGAGCATTGCCTTTATTCCAATTCCGTTTGTTTTGTACAAGGTACGTTGTCGTCGTTCAATTAATTCTCGGACGTCTTTCGCTAACATTCGTTTGCAGTACGGCGAGACATTACGCAAGAATCACAGCAAGGCCGCAAGGAAGGATTTCTAAGGGATTTCAGATTATTAATGTATCATACTGTACTATATTGCAGGGACTGGAAATGCATAGCGCGGCTCCGGAGTTCACAATTAGGATTAGAATTGGCTCGGCTTTGAATAGATCGCAAGGTGTAGAGGATTTATCACGCTCGATCGATATTGGATCGTCAGCATTCGGCCTTATAATAACAAGAATTATGCTTCATTTTCACGTACGGCCATAGTTGCTTGAGAACACTGGATCCCGTCCGCTCTCCACACGTTAAGCAAGCAGACGCTCGATTAGTAGTTGCGTGGGTGACCAGCAGCGAATCCCGGGTGCTGTACGTTTTGCTCCTTACGGAGAATAATCATGTTTTGCTTACCAGGGCTATAGCGTGCAAATGGCTTGAAAGGTGGGTGAAGGAGTTGCAACGGCGATTTTTATTTTTCTTCTCACAACATCGCTGGCCGCGACTTGTGCGACAGAGCTTCCCCACATTTTCCCCAAATCGCCCTTCGTCAACAGACGCGGGCATTACGAGTTCGTGTGAACGTTGGTTAACATATACCATCTTCTTTCACTTTCAAGACCACCATTCAGTGAAGCTCTTGGCATCCACCCCTGGTATCCAGCTATCACGTCGCATCAGCGCGCCAGACCACATTGAAGAGCCACTCGCACCCAACACCCACAATGGACGACCTTCAAGGTATCCTCATTCAACTAGGCCCCCATTCACAGAGCCAACTAACATGCCAGACTATGTCACGACCTTCCTCTCGCTGGCACGCACACAATCCTCAACCCTCTCGACGCTCTACTCCTACGCCCGCCTGCTCCAATCCAACGTCCAAACCTACATAATCCCACTCATCAATCGCGCAACACAACAACCAGACATCGCATCCGTGGTCCTCCTGTTGATCCTTCTCTTCATCAGTCTCAAAGTTCTGAACATCCTTTTCAACACAGTCATGTTCTGGATACGGCTGGCGATCAAAATGGCGTTCTATGGATCCATACTGGGCCTCGGGATGTGGGTTTATACGCGCGGGCCCGAGGGCGTGGTGGAGGATTGCCAGAGTCTGGCCGCGACGTGGAGAGGAGAGTGTGCTTACTGAAAGGATAGGGCGGAGGGAGGAGGAGTGAGGGCGGCGCAGGCGCAGAAGGTGGCTGCGAAGAAGGGGTGGTTCTGATCGTGAGGCGAGGACACGATACTGGCCGCACGAGCGAACCCTGCTGGTATCTGCGATTGCCCACGGTCACGTAGCAGGGAATCATACTGGGACTTCCTAGATCGGGGCAAGGCATGCTCGAAATTTGGTTCAGAATTGACGCAATAGACCACTGAAAGCAGACACAGGCCCCTATCAACCACCACCCTCGGCCAGTCCATGGGCTTTAGCGAAGGCGTCGGGGAACAATCACGAGCCACGAGCTAAGAGATGATTTGGGACGATTTTGTTGACGGAAGACTTACACTGTATCTGATACGGATTGTGCCATCTGACCACGTTGGCATATGGTTGCAATAATCTCCGATCTCAATGACGATTGTATGGTTGCGTGGTGTTTAGATGGAACAGGAAGCCAGCATGTGGCTATTAATCGCGGCTTGAAGTCGTTACGGCGTGCGATATATCGCTCGACAGCGTTGGCAATGATGAAGGCGCTGAATCGCTTGACAACACCATCACCGGAGCCAGGTCCGGCAGTCGTCGTGGTAGTGCCTAATGTTAGCAACACCGACATCCACCTTAAGTTGTGTTATTACAAAGTCAACGATCACATGCAATGATAAAGTTCATGTTTTCCGAGATAATGAATCACAAACCAAAGGACGCAGGTTCACTGCATGCCGCGAGATCTCGGTAAGCCCCGCAGAGTAATCGAGCACCGATGGTCAGGATAAGTCCGGGGGAGTCGAGATGGTGGGTGTTTCAACATCGATCACGCATGCAGATATAGATGACCGTGATAAGGACCGGGATCATGGCTGCGGAAATGGTCACTGAACTAAGATTGATTGGAGCTGGAAGCCTCTGGCTCCAGGTGTTAAGTTATTTGCAGAGCGGGTAAATAGAAGTGTGACCCAAATGACGAGTGCATATAAGCTTAATAGATTACCTTTACCGGGGAGGTTTGAGAACATGATACGCAGCTGAGTCAGTGTATCTGGTGACACTTGTTGCGGCGAGTTGTGATGGTGTGTCGATTCGGCTGCTGGCTCAATTCCTCAGACGCATCTGGGCAGCGAGATCAGTGTGCGCTTCGAAAGGGGTATTTTTGTAGAAAGCACGTTGCGAAGTTCTTAATCGAGGGTTTCATATGATGCAAGTGACCATCGAGTCGTACTCGTAGAACTCCCTTCTGATCCTCACTTTATCCTGTGGATGCTGACGCTAACAGCCGTCGTGATGATCATCGCGAATACAGCGGAGGTGCTCCGATATCGTGTCTGCGGCAGTACGTACATTTTTGCCGGCGAACGGCAGAAATGAGCAGCATTGCATAGCTGAACGGCTCGGAATCCACAGTGAGAACAATGAGAACCGGGCAAAAAATCCACAGACCGCGTGCAGGTATTGATGGTCTTCGCAACGTCTTCGTAAGGAGTTCGAACACTGCGCTCTGACCGTTACGACATGACAAGAACAAGTCATGTCACCGCACATCTACCGAAACTCAATCTGGTTACGAATGAGCGGGTTTTGTGAAGGATAAACAGAAGCGAAGGTAAGGTCCGGCACGATCGCGGGATCGCCATGCACTGTCGTTGTAGTCTCCAGCCATGAGTCGGGAAGCCTAGGGTTGATGTTGGATTTGTGTTTGCCGACCGCGGTCAACCATGGTTCAATTCAACGTCGAAAGCCGACCCAAGACTAGCGGTGAGGGAGATGGCGGAACGGAGCGTGACAACTTACAACGACTTCTGTTGTTTGTCCTTAGAAGAGCAATGTCTGTGTCTGCGATTTCGAGCTCAGTCGAGCTCGACCTTTTCAGTGGCATGTACGGTAGTTCGTCGCCTAGCTTGATGCGATTTCATGCAAAGTCGCGTGGGATGACTTCTTGCGGATGCTGACAACGGCGTGCGAAAATGTATACTGCACCTTGTAGTCATCGTGCAGTATGAAGTATGTTGCTCTCCGGCATTTGCGGTAAAACGCAGATACTGCGTTCCAGCCCCGGATGCTGCTACATGTCTCGCATGTATTAATAGATATCGATACGTGAACTATGCAACAACACTGCGATGATCCAGAGCGAGGGTCGATTGGCGGGCTCTGCAGCAGTGATGATGATCCAGAAGCAGGAGTCGTTCTCGCAACGGCATACCTTTTCAGGCGAAATTGCGGTATACTCGTAGTATCCAGACTTTCACATGCTGAGCGAAGTACCTGTAGGGTCCTGTACCGTACGTAGTCAGGTGGTCAAGATACCATGTCTTCTGTCTCGGGTTGACTCGAGATGTTAGAGATATATTACTTTATGCTGTATGTCATTGTGACCTAGAGTCCCGTCATGCCGCGTCTGACATGGCTTGCAATTCGTCCGAGTCAGCAGCTGCAATACTCCCGTGATGTTGTCGCCAACATTCCGTTTATCGGCGGCTCATATCCAACTGCCACAAATCGGGATAAGATGGAATAGTGGCGCGGTCATGATTGTTCATTGCGTCTGTGCCAAGGCGTGCATCATCGTTGCATGAAGGCGGACGGCAGATGCAATCAACGCGCGTGATTTCGCGATTTGATATTGCTATTCGTCAGTCGTCCGCCGCGCGTGCGGCGCAAAATAGATTGCTGACGCACGCCTGACTCGAGGTACCTGTGATGCATTGTGAACCAGGCGCACATGTGGTCTCCAATCCCGCGTCTATGGCTTTCTTTGGGATACGACATCGATGGCGAGTAGAGCTTGCACTTTGAGGCTTCTTGGACATTGCGTTAGTCTTGTGCGATACAGTACAGTATTGCGACCGACGATTAGAACCGATCGAGCACATAGAATAGGTGGAGTCGGTTCAGGATTGTAGTTGGAAGGTGCTAACCGCTAACGGTCTGCAGTCACGATCCGGACTGTGCACTGACCCACGGGAACGGATGGCCTAAGTTAAAGTCGCAGCCCGCTCCTGCCTTGACTTGCCTTGAGCTGAGGTCCACCTGCGGGTCATCTGCCTCTGGCGAAAACGCCATGTAGATCCATCTGGAGACGTCAATGCTGATTAATTTATATCTACTATAGGACCCTTAGTATGTACCTGTACATGTACACAAATACAACTGTTCGCAAAGGATACCTGCAGTAGCCCCAGCTGAACAATTGCTCCTTCCGAGGTCAGCAAGCCACTATCGCCTTTTTTTGACGCTCTTGTTCGCTCATGACCGTCTTGGGCCATTGTTGGTTGTAGCTTCTCCGCTATGGGTCCAAAACCGGCATTTGGCAGTCATCAGACAACGGTTGAAAGGAGCGGTGAAGCATTTAGGAGCACTTGCAGTACTCGTATCAAGATCTCGTGCAGATCATAATGGTAGTCTACCGTTATCATTGCGTGAAGAAACAATGGGTCATGGTACGGTGTGATGTATAGCAGGATTCTTTACCCGGCTATCAAGCTTTAGCTGGAACTTCCATGTCCTAAGGCCATGCTAGATCGTCAAGGCGCAGGGTTTGGTGTCGATACTGTATTCGCCAGTAACAAGAAGAGTAGCTTCACAGGCATCACTGACATCGGCCACGCCGCTGACTACCGATCGACGTTAACATTTCCTTTGGATCGGTACAGTAGCATAGCGCTTGTCCAATCCACAGTCAATCGTCTCGTAATAAGATCATCAGGCAAGCCGCGCAACGATAAAGCGCCACGAGCGGGCGATTTCGAATTCCAGATACGGAATGGAAGGGTAGAAAGGCAGCACACGTATCCATGAAACATTCTGAAGGGTTTTGCAAAGTTCGCATCTCTACCTCGTCCCTGTACCTTACCTCGTACTGTCCCAAGGCAGAGAGCACCTTGCACGTACCGTCCACAGCTGTTTGGCCTCGCCCTCGGATCCGGAGACGCAGCAAGGTCCGTAATTCTCATCTCATCTCCATCTTCTTTGTCTTCGGAGGTCACAGTCACGTTCTGAAACAGAACGCGACATCCGCTTACATTCGGCTCTTCGCGACCTTCATACAACCTTTGTATTGACAGGGTCACCTCGTTATCTGGCTGATTACCGTGCTACATTCGGCCTGTCAGCTCCGAAACTGACTACAGAACCGCAGGTCTATACTCCGTATAACCGAATCCCTTACCTGGATACCTCAGCTGTCATACGCTTCCGTGTCCGCGAAATCTTTGGTCGCGACCAATCGGACTTGCAGCGAGCTGGGAATAAACACGACCTCTTCTGATGTGAGTAGCCAAGATTTGTTGATTTGTTTTCTACCCTTGCTCAACCCGCGCCGAGGTAGTGCTTGTCGAGTACTGTACCTTTGATCGTCACAGCTTGATATTGGGCACTATCGACACTGTAACAATGCCTTCATGATCTCGGCTGGCGTGAGCACTCATCCTCTCCTGCTGGGTAGTATGTGAATGGTCTCTGCAGATCGCTGACTCCTTTGATCATGCGCAGGCCCATTATTCCCTTGCAGATCGCCGTCTGAACGCCAAATACAGTCTGCGATTACAACGCAGTACATCTCCAAGCGAACCAAGTCTCGTCGTACCACGGGTTCTTTGACTGGCGGGCTAGTACTCTGCGACTTATTCGTTTCAACTACGCCACACCTTGTCATCACAAATCTTGCGAACTCCTGCATCTTTCAGAGATCGGCTTCTTCCAGCAAGCAGAAAGCGACGTGCAAGAACATCTTGGGCACACGGACCTCCGCGTGCTCCTTGCCACGCTGCGCCGCTTGTCGCCGACCGCCTGTCGTACCTGCCCAAACCGGGCATAGTCTGCGGCCCTTGCCATCACGAATCGACTCCACTTTCAAAAGGCTTGCAGACGATTTGCGCTTGCGGCTTACCAGGCCGAACACCGTCAGCCGAGCATTTACAAGCTCGGACCTCTATCGAGGTTCTGCCTGCTGCTGTCCGTCCCAAATTGACGCTTCTGCCTTGTTAAGAGTCGCGCACAAGAAGACCCATCTACACTCGAGTAGCGGTCAAGTACTACTCTGCACTCTTTGTTCAAGCCTGCACTGCATCAGAACTCGGCCGATCCACAGTCACTCGTGTCGCGCTGTTTTTCCGCGCAGCCTTGCAGCAGTTGCCGACAAACGCCCAGTTGCTCCTTCCCGTATTTGGCCTCTGTCTCTTTCAGACCGCGGCTCAGGTTGCGCCACTTCTCCGGGCTTTGCTTGTACAAGTCATCACTACCTAGTACCTTCTACCGCCTATTATTATCATCATATTTCACCACCTTGCATTGCTCTCCGAATCAATTGGATACCTACACTCAACCGCGCCCCCTTTGCTCGGATCCAATTCCATATTCTTGGACACTCTGCGCTGTCACGATCGACCCGACCATCTGGCCAGTTCTCAGCGTTTGCCCAGTGCCCCGTTCTGCATCTGCAGGTCGCGCAATAATCCCTGGCGTCTCTTCTGCACCGCGACACGGCTCTGCATCTGACGACGAAAACGATTTGCTCGACAAACAACACAACGCGCGCTTGCGCATAGTCCGCACAAGATTCATTCGTGGGAGTCGACGGACATTGATACATTTCGACGTGGTACAACCTACTCACCGCTTCGACGCCTCTACAACGGCTTGCTGCATCTCGTCTCTATAGCTTCCACTACAGCGCGCATTGACACTCTCCGCATCTGATGCTGTCCGTGTCGCATTACACGCCTTACACATCCTTCTCGACATATAATCCCATCATGGATGGCTCCGAGACCATCAATCCAGCTGCTCTCGATACTCCAGGTTCGTCCGCTACATTGCAAGCTATCGCGTTGATTTCTTGATTCTGTTTTACGATGATTTCTTCCACGTTGCTTCCCTCTCCCTTCCCCGTTGTCGGGATTTACCGCAGCTACCGCGCCCCATCCTGCGCAGACGTCGTTCCACCGCATGCCCGTCCATTACATGCTAACATGCGCCTGTCGCTCTTGCAGCTGCCTTTACGGTCTCGCCGAACCTTCTTGCACAGTCCAGCCCCCGAGGCCTAAAAAGAAGTCGATCACCCGACAATTACGGTGAATTTCTAGTCGCTCAAGGAGGCGATGGTGGTACGTTCATCACTTCGCAACCGACCGCGTCGCGTCAACCACCGCGAACTAATAAATCCTTCGCAGACGGAAAACCGAGAAAACGAGGCAGACCACACAAGTCGACACACATAGACAGTCCTAATATGTCTGCGCAACCCATCACTCCGGCCACACCAAACAAATCACAACAACCATTACAGTCCAAAATGTCGATTTCTCAGACCTCTCCCGATCCCATCTCACCGCAGAGAAGCACCCCAACATCTGGCGCAAAACAGCCCGTCATCAAGGCGCTACCGACAGTGCGCGACCATACCACCGATCAATTGAACCCAGAAGGAGATGAATACATACCTCGCGAAAGAGACGATGCCGGGGAGAGAAAGGTCTCGTTGGACGGATACCTTATCGACAGGCAGTATCGCATCTCCACCTTCACAGTCCCAAAGCGTGGCCAGAAGCTCTTCATGCTTGCTACCGAATGCGCCAGGCAATTGAACTACCGAGACTCGTACCTGCTATTTAATAAGAACAGGTCGCTTTACAAAATTATTGCGAGTCAAGAGGAGAAGGACAATCTGATTCAGCAGGAGATTCTACCATATTCTTACAGGTCGAGGCAGATCGCCATCGTCACTGCCCGATCCATGTTCCGACAATTCGGCAGCAGAGTCATTGACGGAGGCAGGCGAGTCCGCGATGATTACTGGGAATCGAAAGCGAGAAAGCAAGGTTTCACCGAGGAAGATGCCGCCGGTGAGAAAAGACCAGGTGCGGCCAAGCAAAGAGCAGCCGCGGCTGCTGAGGCTCAAGCCATGTCCTTGGCTGCGCTGCCGCAAGGAGAAGTTATTTACAGCAATGTCCCCGGTATCAACGGACAGCCTCAAGTGCCTGTTGGCATCCACCCATTGACGTACGCCACGCTTCCAGGATACGAGAACTTGTCACCTGAGCATCTCAAGGCTCAGGATTTCCCAAATGTCATTCGCCCTAGACAGGAGATAACAGGTCCTGGCTACCAAGATCGTTCTCAGCCAAGTTCCGCGACCGACATTCTCTCTCAGTCTACTAGTAGTGCTGAGTTCAACAAGGGCCTCACCCAACAGCGCGCGATTCGTTCAAAGTACCTGGACGATTGGTGGACAAGACCACAGGAGGTTTCAGAGCCCATCAGTCAGACGTTCGGTACCGATGTCAACGTTGCTACTATTGCACCTCAGAATCTGCAATCTCCACAACAGTCTCAGCTGCCTGGAATCAATGCCCACCAGAACATGCTATCGCATCAACAGAATGCAGCTATGATGGCTCAGAACTACCAGCAGCAATATCAGTCGAGCATGCCATCCCAATCTCCGGTTCGTCAGATGCATCAACCTGTGTCAAACAACCAGATGTCACAGGGTTCTCCGGCCATGAGTATGCCTTCGGCCACTGGCAGACAGCAGACTCCATCATCCTACAACAACTATCAGGCCGCTGGTGGAATGTGGCCTCCACCTCAGCCATCACCTCATCCGATGAACTATGGACAACAGCCGCAACAGCAGCTTCCTCAGCCCCAGCAATCGCCCATGCATCCTCCCGCACAGCTTCCAAACCAGAACAGCATGAGCTACATGACTAACCCAACGAACAATACGGCATTTTCTGGTATGAACAGGAACGTGTATCAGGCTAGCCCGACGCCTCAGCAGTATGGCCAGCAGCAGGGCATGCAAAACATGCAGAACTGGAACCAGTCTCAAAATGGGAACATGGCAGCCGACTGGCAAAGATTTCAACAATAGGATGGATATATACCTGGTCCCCAGCAGCTCGACGATCCGTATTACTCCCACACTGCGTATCCGATGCGCGGGCTCCATCAATACGGATCGCAGGCCGCAACGTACGCTCCTACTCCCAATGCGATGCCTTACACGTTTTTCAATCCGCAACATTACCTCAACCAGATCAACACACCGCTGGCCCCAACACGTCGGTGGCGTCGCGATATTCCGGGAAACTCGTAGTTCGAGCAGCCGATCGGACAGCTCTTCGCCAGACGGCCGGACCTTGCAGCACCGCCTAGATTATACATTCCAAACACGCATCCGGACCTCGTGGTCCAATCCAACTCTCCACTCCGGGACGACGTCCAAAGAAACGATTAACCACCTCTCATTGATTATGGATTAGTTACTGTTTTTGTTCAACCATGATATCCACGATACCCTTGATACCCAACCAAGGCGGGTAAACGGTCTTTTTGTATTTTACGCGCTCTCCTTGTTATATTTTATGGTGGATGACTACGAAGACTCACCGCGAAGACCAAAGCAATACGCATGTTACTCGCTTATGCTCGGTTCAGAATCACGTTGGTGCTTTGCGTTATCTACTCCGGCGGATGATGCTTTCGAATTCTCTTACAAGTTCAAGACCCGCATTGTCACCTTCAGGCCTCACACGATATCAGCACTTGCGTTCTCGTTCTTGTCAGCTTTCTGACTTGGGCCGTCGGCTGTCTCGGATATATTCATGCAAGCACTTTGGCCTATAAATACACTTCGATGAAACCGAAAAGGATGTTTACTCCGATGAATGATAAAAGGTTTAATCCTGGTGTGAGAAGGAGCATGCATTGTGGTGTAACATCTGTCGCGCAGTCAGGTCAAAGCAACATGTACCAGTCATCAATCATGTCTCGTTGCTCGTGCATACTCTGACACAACGCGCCGACCATCGTGCCTAATCTCTCCGTATAACAGTGCACGGAAGCGTTCGTGTCTCCACGAAGCATCTCCGCAAACTTTCTGACTGCGGGGGCCCATGACGACATGTCTCCGTCCTTGAGTTGGGCCTCGGTCTGGGGAACTGTGGAGGCACATGCGAGATCCATCAACATCGTGGGATAGGACGACTCTCACTGTACAAGCAATCAACGATATCGGTTACTCATCCTTTACTCCTCCTACACACCCTCCAGTCATCGCACGAACAGAACCTCAAAAATGGCACCCAACGTAAGCTCACCACTTCATGCTCTCGACCAAGCCCCCTATATCTCAAGAACCACATCTGGAGCACTCGATGGATGCACGAATCAAAAAGACGGCTCGCAAGAAAGTCAACACAAACTAATTGACACAGGACAAGAGGACCCTCCCGCAAATCGCAAAGGAGAAACTCGAGACCAATCCCTCAGCACTAGGCGACCCCGTCAGTCTGAAAGCGGAGAAAAGCAGCAATGAACCCACAGAGCAAGACAGACCCAACAAGAACGGTGGAAAAGACGTCAGTGCCCACCACATACTTCCTCTCTCATCATCGAGGAACCACAGGAAGGAGAGGCTGATAGATGACAGCAGGGCGGCAAGAAGACACTCAAAGAGCTCGCCGAGGAGAAACTCAAGACGAACCCGTCAGCGCTTGGAGATCCTGTCAGTATGAAGGCCGAGAGCGCGGACTCGCATCCCACGGAGCAGGACCGCGGTGCGGCGCCTGCGGATCCAAAGAACCCAAAGAAGGATAGCAAGCTATAGATGCTTCTGAGCACGGAACATGGTAACGGAACAGAGACGGACACGATTCGGATAAGGTTTATGGGAAATATTGTGTTTTACGAAACGGAGCAATGGTTCAATTTAACGTTGATGACATCTACTCCTCCCTCCACCGAATCCCCCACTCGCCCTTGGCGAACGATGGCTCGACGACCACGCCCTGCATGACTGCCTCGCATTTCCGCCTGACCTCCTTTGGCCCTTTGTCTTCTTCCTCCTCGTCTGAACTGATACTGCCCCTCCGCTTCCCCTTCTTGCCCTTCTTCGCATTCGCCTTCCCGCTAGTGCCCTTGTCGTTCCCCTCTGACACGCCTGTCACAAGACCGAAGATTACCGCTCGCCGCGCTGCGCAACGTACTCTTTCCCGTTCTTGTGCTTTGCGTTCGCCTTCGCGCCGTTTGGCGTCGTCTTCGCTGACGTGTGTGGTGGTGCTTTGTGCCGCGTTGCCTACTTCTTGGTTCGAGTCGGAAGGCAAGGTCGTTTGGTCCGATGATGGCACGGCGACTGCATTTGAAGCCACGGGGTTGTGGGACGGGGCGAAGGAGACTTTCTTGGATGGTGCGTCCGAGGAATATGGGTCTGTAGTGAAGGTTGTCGGATCCGAGATCGAGGAGCGCGCGTGCGGACCGCTCTTCTGGGCGCCCTTGACTGCGCTCGGGGTCTTGGAGTCGCTGTCGGATCGCTCTTTGTCGGATAGGGAGAGGTTCTCGGCGCTTAGTGTCGAGTCTTCGTTGCTCTTATTATCGCTGAGACGAGTTCCGTCGTCACTATTGTCTTCGTCGTTGGTGGAACCGTCGGAATACTCATCTGAGGAGACCATGTCTACACTTTTCCATTTGCCTTCTGTTTCTGGCATCCATCGCGGTAGGCGGTTTTTCCGTCGGCCGTAGACCTTCTCTGGGTCCTTGACTCGATTGTAGATGATTTCCTCGACCTGAGTGCAGGTGACCAGTATTCTGTGGTCGCCTTTCTTGCCCGCTGGCTTCTTGTTGGCAACAGATTGGCCATCTTGACTTTTGACTGGAGCCATGTTACTCTCATTGCTTCCTTGACCCTCCTGTGAGGAAGGCGCTTTTGGAGGTCCCTCTCCGTTCAGTAGAGATAAAAACATGTCTTCGATTCGGCGGTCTATACTGTCTGCTGCTGTCGAAGGCTTGTGGGCTCTGCATTTTGCGGAACAGAACTTCGAGGCGGTACCCTTGCTGTCCTTATCTTTTGGTGGTGCTTTGTTGCGAGTACCTGCGATGATTAGATGGTTGGTCAACTAGATCCGGTCCGGACACTTGGTAGTCGGCACAACCTGATCAGAGGAAAATTGCAAAGACGGTTGTTTAGGTAAGAAAACAAGGAGATCATATGACATCCGTGATGCGATGTTCAAGGACCTCATGTGGTTGAGAATGACATTATGATATATCGGACCTACCCATGACCCTTCCGCAGGTGTGACAATAAGGCGTATCTTCGCTCCCAGTCGTGAGGTAGAATGGTGGAGGTGTAGCAGAGCTCTTCTTGGGCTTCGCGCCTGTAGTTGTCAGTATCTAATCCGAGCATGCTGGAGGTATATGCGGACGTACCCCAATCCATCCAACTCATGGTTGTGATGGGTGCGTTACAGTCTGAATGAGTAAAAGGTCACGCGACAAGTCAGAGTTTCGTTTCAGAACGAAACCGTACTAACCCAAAATGCTGCTTTATGGTTCTGGATTACGCTCGTCAGCTAGTAGGCCTGAGCGATATGTAGGGTTCCGATATTGTTTGTTTGTTTGGCGAACTTACATCGATTCTGAGGGACAATCATGTAGCGAGTACCGATTACATCACCGAGGCAAGCCAAAGCGGTGGATTATTACTCGCGAGTTCGGCGAAAAGACATGTATGATATACCTTTACTTATGATTTTTTCCTACTTGCTAGGTCTTATAGGTCAGGACTTAGATGCCTGATGCTATTCGTCTGCCACACGACTTGGCAGAACGATTTTGTTGATCGAAGCTGAACGGCTCTCATCGCAGTCAGAGAAGGAAGGTTGTTATCGCGTTGATTCATAACAAGATATCTGTCTACCCTAATCGTAATATACTGCTCTATTCGTAATGTATTGCTCTATTCGTAATGTACTGCTCTATTCGTAATGTAATGAGGACCTGACCGAGGTTCAGGTCCATCATCGATTTTCCGCGCCCTTCGTACTGCTAACCATGCTTCTTATTGTGCTCCGAAGAAAACCGAATATCCATAATCGCTTCAACCAATAACATATGGCTCCGCGCCAGGCCCGAACACCAAATGCGGTTTCCTCTCCGCCATATCCAAAATCGTCTGTGCAAACACCGAATTCGCCCAAGCGAACCAGCTACCTGTGAACAGTCAGCATCGTCTTTGTGATCTCAAATCATAGAGGTACTCACGAGTATACTCCCGATTACGATCGACATCGACACTCTCGTGCACCAGTCCCAACGGACTCGCCTTCTTGACCAGACCAATACAGTCCAGAATCTCCTCATCGTCCTCGCTTGTCATAGCTTGTACGAGCAAACTCATGGGCCACGCGTTCTGCAGTCCGATGTGGGGGCCACCGATACCCTTAAAAGCCTTGCCAGAGAGATAGTACGGGTTTCCTATTTTCGAGAGAATCATCTTGCGCGTATTCTGGTAAACCTCATCATTGCGATCGACGAAGCCCAGGAGAGGAAGAGCAAGGAGGGAAGGTAAGTTTGCGTCGTCCATTAGAATTTGGGAGCCATAACCGTCGACTTCGAAGGCGAAAACGCGACCCCAGTATTTGGTCTGGACCACACCGTATTCCCAAATACCGGCGCTGATCTTGGCGGCGCGGGCGGCGAGGTCGGCAGCGGTGGATGTCTTGCCTGCGGCCTGTAGGATGGTCGACAGGCGAGAGAGCTCGACTGCCATCATTGCGTTGGCGGGAATGAAGAAGCCAAGGATTGTGGCGTCGTCGCTGGGTCGGAAAGCGGAGCGGATCAGACCTGTGTCTGCGGCAAGGGGATTGCCAACACCGTTGAGGTTGAGGGTTTCGGTGCCTGTCTCGGTGCGGCGGCGGAAAGTGTATTGGTTGCGCACAAAGGATCCAGTCTTTGGGTCGAACGTCGGCTTGGCTTGCTCATCGAGGACTTCGAGGAGGGTCTTGAGAGCGCTGTACCAGCGAGGGTTGAGGAACTCGGTCGAACCGCTGTGGTTGTAGAACTGATTGCCCAAAGAGAGGAAATGTGCCAAAGAGTCCAGTTCGTATTTGCATTCGAAAACAGCAGATGGCTCGTAAGCTGGGTGTACCGCATCTGAGCCACCGTTACTGCTGGGAGCAAGACCAGAAGGCGGTGGGGGCTGGAATGCATTGCAGTATGGTGATTCGATGACATATTCGGCCTGTGTGTTGATGGCACCCAGTATAAGGTTGTGGATTGACTTATCTTTCTTCGCCAACCGTTGATACTGTGCAAGCTGGTTAGTAGAATCGCGTAACCACTCTGCGTTGATGTCTCCTGTGACGATGAAACTCTGTGGACCCTGCCATGCGCCATCATCCCTTGCTGAGCCTTCCCCGAACGATATAGTATCCCACGCACCCGGTTCTGAGCCATCAACGTGCCACCTAACTGTCGTGTCCAGAGTGTTAGGAAAAGCATTCTCGAATATCCTAGCCAGGTCCTTGTCAAACATCTTCTTGTTCATGTCGGAGATGATCTTTTCGACCAGATCGGAGTCGAATGTTCTGCATTGTACTGATGGTCGCTGGAAGGGTAGATTTAAGGGTCCCTCGCTATATGGGTGACTATGGTTCTTTTAGGCATTGACACAATGTAGGTCGGCAAAGCTCGCTTACTGTGGGAACTTTGCATAGTTGTCATATGCAGGACAGGCTGCACGATACTTTGCTTTCTCTCTTGGCGACTTGATTGGTGATTGAGCATCTCCGGCACAGACTACGACATCAAAGCAGATGGATGCCAGCGCGAGTAGCGCCGCTTTGGAAGGGACAATCATGGCCGCTCGTGCTGCAGCGTGGTAGGGTGCTGCTACACTAGGGTATTGAGGTTGGCCAAGTGGTCTAGCTTGCAGCGATTGAAGAGCTGGATGTGATCGCGAGCGAAATGCAACCGAAGAAGTTATAGAAGTATTAGATTGCCATCACATGCAGTTCGCGGCCGCCGCGACCAACGTGACGATTTGCGGCTTGCCGGGCCGACAGCTCTCCACATTGTGGGGTCGAGCTATACTGCGGACTCATTCCGTCTACAAGGCAATTCCGGCGGGAACGAATGTGAGTCTGTGCAATCACATGCGTCAACTATTGTCTCCTCACATGTTCTGATAGCCTTTCTGGAGACTGAAACCATCCATACGGCACCATGGCGTGTCCCACTCCATTTGCGGCTGCCTTGTCCGAAGCCGTCAGGAGTCTCGCTCTTCCCGAATGATAAAGCCGAAAGTCTTGGCGCAATCACCACCGGTGTCCAGTTTCGGTAGCAGCCTCTCCTACTTCTTCAGACTGCAAGTCACAGTCTTGCACACCGCAATGGATTGACAGTACCGGCGAATGACAGCCAACAAGGCAGTCAACCCTCGCCCGATGTGAAACATGTCGAGTGGGCATCAACCTTCTGCAAAACCGTTGGTGGGGAGCTCTTCAAGCTCTGCATCACCACGACAGATGACGCCAGACCCGCACTCAGAAGATGATGATTTGGATATCGGCGCAGAACTTACTGCAGGAGGAAGAGGAATCCTCCTGGAGAATCTCGCCGACAGATCAAGGAAGAGTTTGAAGAGTCAGCAGGAGGACGAAGATTCTGACAGTGATGAGGATGTCTTTGATGACCAGGTTCGGACTCGGCGCGCAAGCATACAGAGCTTCGAGCTGTACACACCAGACGAAGAGCGAGCCGTGTTACGGAAGCTCGACCGCAGATTGGTCCTCTTCGTCGCGCTGCTTTATATGCTCAGTTTCCTGGACCGGTCGAACATTGGTAATGCCGAAATCGCTGGCCTGCAGCGGGATTTGGCCATTAGCAATTCTCAGTACAAATGGCTGCTTCGAGGTTTCTATATCACCTACATCCTGTTCGAGTGGATGACGCTCCTCTATCGGGTCGTGCCCCCGCATATTTATATCTCTCTCTGTGTAGCGACCTGGGGACTGTTTGCGTCTCTCCAGGCTCTGAGTATCAACTTTGGATCACTATTGTTTCTCCGCCTGATACTCGGTATCTCGGAAGCAGCATTCGGCCCAGGAGTACCTTTCTACTTGTCTTTCTTCTTCAAGCGGAATGAATTGGCCTACCGCAACGGTCTATTCATTTCAGCCGCTCCTCTGGCTAGCAGTTTCGCGAGCAGCCTGGCTTATGCCATTGTGCGTTTCGGATCCACGACTGGTATACAGAGCTGGAGACTTTTGTTCTTAATCGAAGGCTTTCCGAGTGTCCTTGTGGCAGTTTGGGCATGGTATTGGATACCTGATTCTCCAGCCACTGCTCGCTGGTTGAGACCTCGAGAACGCAAGATAGCAGCGCTGAGGATGAGGTCGAAGGATGTCAAGGAATCGACAAAAGAATATGGAGGAAGACCTCAAACTGGATTTGACTGGCGAAAGATACGCAGGACGCTTTCGGAACCGCGAAGCTACCTTACCGCAGCCATTTTCTTCAGTTGCAATGTCGCCTTCAGCTCCATGCCCGTTTTTGAGCCGAAAATCGTCAACACGATAGGATACTCTCGAGTGGCCGCTCAAGGACTTTCGGCACTTCCAAACCTGTTTGCATTTGTGTTTGTGATCATTATTGCTATCATCTCGGACCGGTCCCAGACGAGGTCATTTCCACTGGTATGTGTCGCCCTTATGGCCATGTCAGGGTATATCGGACTCGCATTAGCAAGCTCACTCAACCTTCCGGTCGTAGTTCGCTACTTGTGCCTCTTCCCCATCACCGCAGGGTTCTTCAGCGCAGTTACCCTTACTATCACATGGTCATTAGACAATCAGGAGAGTGGAGAGGGTAAAGGCACAGGCATGGCATTGTTGAACTACATTGGCCAACTTGGCCCTTTCGTTGGTACTGCTCTATACTGGCGTGCTGATGGACCCAATTTCACCGTCTCACACACGATCTGCGCAGTTTTCATGCTCCTGATTGCTGTTCTTGCCATTGTTTTGAGGTTGCTGTTGCAGCGAGCGAACTTGACAACGAACTTGGCACCGTCAGCAGCGGCGTACTCAAGGGTCGGCTTAGAAGAGGACGAGGCTTCAGTCGCACAGACTGTAGAATTCAAGTTCATGCTGTAGATTAGACTCTAGACAATCAAGTCACCTCACGATTATCAACACGCAAAAGAAATAGTGTTAGAGATATCCTTGGACCGTCCTCTATATTACAGAAGTTTTACCACCACCGCTATGCTTCCTCCTCTGCTCTAGTTGTACTCCCAGGCCGAGGCTCCCCGGTTAGCGACGACGAAAAAGTTAAAACCCTCACAATCCTCCGAGACGCCACTCTTGGTGCTGTAGACATGCTTCGCGTCATCGGTGCCAAACGAACACGCCGCAAAGCCGGCCCCGTCAAACAACAACTCGCTGCCGTGAGCAGTGAAGCTGAATCCCTCCGCCGAACCGCCGTTCATAGCCACGCTGTGCGGCTGGGTGAAGCGCAACGCACCGTCGCGGTCGACGTAGACTTGTTGACCGCCCGGCACGGTGGTGTCGAGGGAGAGCGTGTTGTTGCCGCCCACGAAGCGGGTCACGTCGCTGGCGTAGGCGCTGCAGTCGATGCTGGAGACGCCTGGAGGGCAGTAGGTGCTGCTGCCGCTGGAGAGCTTGAAGTAGGTCCCGTTGGCGTCGATGGTGGCGTATTGGATGTCGGAGCCGGAGCGTAGGGAGAGACCGGAGAAGACACTTGGTGCGCTGCGGGCGGTTGGCGCGCCGAGGGCGGGGAGGGCGGCGAAGAGGGTTGCGAGGATGGTTGTGGTGTACATTTTGGTTGTTCGGTTTGTGATTTGAATGGAAGTGGAAGAAGGGTATTGGTATGAGCGTTTTGGAATGTGCTGTAGTGAAAGAGTGGTAGTGGTGTGATGAGATGATATGAGATTGCTATGGTGAAGAAGAGCAGATACTTGTATCTCCTCAAGATGCTGCATTTCCCTGCCTGTGATGACGAAGCTGAAGTCTGTACGCTCGACACGAGCGATCGACAATATTCGAGGTGGCAGTGAATGCAATGAAGCATGGGTAATGTCACATCGCCGTCGCAAGATGGTGAACGTTTTGCAAAAGTTCCACCGGCGGTAGATTTAGGTTCCCGGTAGAACGCTGATCATGAGGGCAAAGATGTTCGACCGGGTGAAGTGCGCCAAGTTCTGCATAAATCGTGAGACCAGAATGCTTTGCCTCCGACTGCACACCCTTGGGCCGTTAACTCTGGGGGTTTGAAGTATCGCTTCTATGGAAGCATGATATTCCGTCTGTGGAGCAGTCCCGATGCGATCTTCGTCTCGCCGAAACTTCTACAAGCGACAACGATCTGTTGTAGAACGGAATGGGTAACTCCAAAGACGAACGAAAGCAATACATGACAGAGAACCGACTCACTCATCTCTGCACAACTATGAATGGGGAGACCTTACCAATCGGAAGGCCAAGCTCGAACACCATCACAGTGCACGATTAGATACGAGCGATCTGCACAGAATGGTATAGAGGGTCTCCTCCGAACGATGCAAGAATAAGGTGATAGTGTCCGACGTGAAACCGAATGACGTGCAGAAAAGCTATGCCAAGAAGCCCAAAAATAGAAACCATGGACCCTCTGCGCGGTTGCCCAAGAAACTCGGCGCTCGCCTGAAAGCCATTCCCTTTGCTGCCAAGAAACAGTGCTGCTTCCGGATCATCGAGCGAAAGTTCAGGATTCCAGAGTTCGAGCCTTGATTGTGACAAAGACTAGAGACATCTCCATTGACGTCTCTAGAAGGACTGTGGTCTTTCCGAACGTTATGCGTTGTTCGGCGGCATTACCGCGTTCATGAGTTTTATTGTTAGACCAGCTTCTGTGGATCACATCTTGGTATCAAGTACGAATGATTGCCGGGTAGAGGCTCTGGTTAAAGTTTCATTGGATCACCAAGTGAGCCGTGGTCATGCTGACACGGAAGTGTCGTCTAATTCTGAACACTACATACTATAGGACGTCTGGTAGAGTTTCGCATTTCGTCATCTATGCACCGTACGCAGGCTGGCAAGCCCAGCTGCTGGCCTCACCTACTGGGCCACCAATGTAGTGGTTCCTGGTTGGGTACTTGCAGTGTTTTCTGACAAGACTGACACCCTCACTCGCAGTGTCATTCACATACTTCGTTCCCTGAACATACTCCGGCGCTGTGCCCTTCTCGACCCACTGGACCATAGCCATGAGGACATTTGCTTCAGGTGCGAGGGTAGCGTTTCCTGCACCCGTCTGACCGATCATCCACGCGCCGGGTCCACCTGAGCAGTGGCCCATACCGCTAATGCGGAAGAAGCGGTAAAAGTCGTCGAGTTTGCTGCTGGGGACGCCCATGGTTCTCGAAACAAAGTCGTAGTAGCGAGGGGAGTTGAAACTCGTAATGATTTGGTCCGCTTGGCCGTGGTAGTGCAAGATCTTGCCGCCGCGGTCCTCGTAAGCGCTAAGATCTCCTTCCCAGGTCGAGATGTTACCGGGGTTGATGCGTGCTGCATTGTCGTAGTCAATCGAGTTCAATGTGGCAGGGTCCCAGTTTGGATTGTTGTAGACTGCATAGCGGAACCAGTCCGAGCTGTATGAAAACGGTGTTCCCTATAGGAGAGTGTTAGAAGTCACAGTTTGGAAGAGAAGGAGCTGTCTTTAACCTACAGTGTAATATATGTACTGTACTCCATTTACTTCACTACCAGGTTGCATCGCTGGGAAGACGAGTGTACCATTGGTACCGTAGACCGGAGAGAAGATGCCGCGAACGGTCTCGACTTGGGTTGGTGTCAGACAATTAACGCCGGCAGTCGTGTTCTTAGCGCCACAGATGAGGGTTTCTGGCCGGTAATTGCATAGCTCTGGGTCCTCGATGATGCCGTCGACAGCACCGTCAAGCCCATCGCACTGCCTCAGAACGTCTGCGTAGATGAATGGCCAAAGAGAAAATGGAATGAATGAAGTGCTGTTAACGTCTCCAGTGAGCTTGTAGAAGTTGGCACTCCAGCTGCTGAGGTTGTTGAATTGCAAAGCAGGAGCGCCAGCAACGATGCCGTCAAAGTCGCCGGGATACATCTGAGCGGATTTGAAACCTTGACGTCCTCCAGTAGAGCAACCAAGGTAGTAGGACTTTTTATGCTGCTTGCCGTAGAACTGCTGGGCAATCTCCTTTCCAAGGACGACGTTGGTGTGAATGCTGTTAGGAATTTAGCGCAGATTCTCACAGTGTCACCGATACACTTACGATCGTGAGGCAAAGTCCAGGACGACATCCGGGTTGTTGAGGAACGCTTTGCCCGAAGTGCCATTGTGACCCTAAAGCCGTTAGGTTTTGTATAGTACAGGAAGGTTTCGTTATACACACGTTGTTCGCACCGACGGTAGCAAAGCCAAGAGCGGAGGTATAAGCCAGGTCTTCGTACTGAATACCTGCAGGGTATAATGTCAGCTATGTTATACTCTGTATCCGACCTTGTACTTACATCCGCTCACACCGCCGTTTCCAGTGCTCAAGAACCTGTCGTTGTAGGCGCGAGGCAGCCATGCCTCCATGCTAATTCCAGATCTGTTGGACGTTGCTACATACATAGCAATGCGGCACATATCGGCCGAGACGACTTGAGAAGGACGAGTACATGTCGGGTCATTGTCGGGGAATGTTAGATTGGTGTTGGCCGGGACGTATTCCGTGAACCAGACAGTCGTGTTTGCAAGCTTCAGCTGCTTTGCAAAGGCACTGCAGTGGTCTTGGAAGCTGGTCGCACTGGCACCTGCGACAGCAGTGCTGAGCAGGAGCGCTCTCGCGACTCTGGACTTGGTAAGCTGCATCGTCACGTCTTGGTTAAACTGTGTACGGAGGATGAGGGCTGATGAGGGGAAATATGAGGAGAAGGGCACCTACTTATCTATCGCTACCTGCATGAAGTGGGCATGTACTGTGGCACGTACGCTATGTGAAGTCGGCGGCGGACTTAGAGTGGGTAGTCGGGGTTGTCGACCCCACGTTGACACGGTTGATTGACGATCATGTCCACCGGGTAAATCATATTCCCATGTATAGACGGCATTGATGTACCTGAGCCCCCATATTTCGGATATCCCGACCCCAGAAGACTCCAGGATACGCCAATATATCCTGCTTCGTGCTGCAAAAGTGTGGTCATGTCTTCAGATTGTTTGATAGCTCGTGGAGAAGTGAAGCCGACTGTTGACGCATTCTGTTCTGTACGGCGTAACCTCGGTGGCGCTAACCCGCAAAGCTCGGTTATATAAGTGACCTCGGGCCTGGGGTAAAAGAAACGGCCATAACCAAGGTGCAGAATAGCGGCTGCTCACTTCTTCTGCTTTGCCGTGTCAGACAGCGACTACACTCAAATGGCCTCTGCACGTTTCGAGCACAACCCCGCCAATCGTGATAGTTGGCTTATGCAGTGCAACGTGAGAAGTTGCCGACTTTTCCTGCCGGTCTGACCATCAACTATCCTCTGAACCCTATTCAGCGATGTCAAAGTCTGTCATATGCCGAAGGTATGAAGTTGAGCTCCGTGACGACCTCAAGACCCAGTCGGTCGGTTCCAGAAGCTCTCCACGCCATGAACTCGACCATCTCCAGTATGTGGAGTAGAATGGTTCGTGCAGCACGAGTGCGGGGTGAATGATCTGCTTGTGTCTCCAAACGAGGGATATCATGTCACCATGAATATAAGTATCGAGCGATGAGCAGACAGTCGTTGTTCTTTGTACTTGCAGCACTAGTTCCTCTACTACTCTTTCTCCCATCAGTCATGCGTTTCTCATCAGCACTGTTGTCCGCGCTCGCAGCGTTTGTCTCGTTCTCCGAAGCCAAGCCTGAACCACCATGTCAGCCACCGGCGCCTGCTCTCAATTTCCTATACACTCTGTATTGCGTATGTGCAAACCCCATCTACAAGACTGAAGGTCCACGAGGCATCAGAACCGCAATTCCGATCCTTGGTGGTAACTTTACTGGTCCTAGGTTGAATGGTAAGACTTGGATATTAATCTGGAGAGGCACATATCGCTGACTGCTCGCTCTAGGCAAGGTCCTCAACCTCGGGGCCGACTGGGGAGTGACAGACCCACAGACTGGTATCTTCTCGGCCGACACTAGGTACAACCTGCAGACCGACGACGGGGCCAATATCTTCCTCCAGACTTCTGGACCACAGCAGCCAAACGGGCAACTTCACCTTCGTGTTCTATTCGACACTGGTGACAAGAGATACTACTGGCTCAACAATGTCATTGGTAGGTGATCCATAGTTTCCCTCTTCGTGTGATACTTACTGTGATAGGCATTGGCATCTTGACCCCAACCAACGAGACGACCAACGAGACTTTTACACTTCGTATTGATGCTTGGGATGTAAGTTACCTGTTGATATCGTTTAAAGAAAGCTCCTGACTCTTGACAGCTCGCATCAGATTACAACTCGACCACTTTCGTCAATGGTACCACTTATGCCTGAGGATCGAGACCGTGTCACACTTGGCGGGACAAACGTCGTCATTGTTTGGATGGATATGAGATGAAATGTATAGCTCTTGAATACACAAGACCTCCATCCTTTATGACCATCCACAGTAGGCTTTAGCGCAAAGTGAGTTCGCTTCGTGCTCCATTAACAGACATGGTCGCCGAGACTAAGACCTGATGCGTGGTACTTGTTCCGAGGTAGCTCTTCACACAGGAACATTCGGGTGGTAGACTTGAACTGTAAGAAGTCTTGACGAAACAGTATGAATTTATGAATCCCCACCTCAACAAAACAAATATAGGCTCTCTTGATCGATGTGAGTAGCCTGATGTATCAAATGAGCAGCCTTCTCGTTCGTCGTGAGAACAACATGGGGTTGGGTCCTTCTTGTTCCTCCACGATATCGTTTTGCGGGGCACAATAACAATTTGTGGAGGCATCCGTTGATGTTGGAAATTGGATCTGCATAAATCCTGCATAAAGTCGCATATCTCGGTACGCTGCTCCCGAGTCTAGGCATAACGTCCCATGTTCCATTGTACTATAACCTGTCACTCCGAAATGTGCAACAATGCGATTTAATTGTGCCAATCTTTCCGAAGATGTGCATTCAATGGTCGAGAACAATGTCGTTGTGCTCGGCTCGGGAACAGTCGACGTCCCTGTACACAATGGATGAGTCCGGTATAAGGTGACTTGACGCCCTGTTCATCTAGTAGGTCTCTGTTTACCTGTATCCCTATCGTTCTTCTACCACCCCCGTCCGAAAGGCACTCTCAAAAGAGCTGGACAACATGGCGAACCCAGAGAATGAAAACATTAAGGACATCAGCACAACGACTGACGTGGAGAAAGCCTTCGACGACTCGTCCGACAAGACAGTCTCGATAAATGAAGTACAAGCGCAGACAGATCCAAACATCGTCGACTGGGATGGCCCAACCGACCAGTCGAATCCAAAGAACTGGACAACCAAAGCCAAGGTCGCCAACCTCAGCATCATCATCTTCCTGTGCCTAGTCTCACCCCTCGCGTCCTCGATGTTCACACCCGGCGTGCCGGACGTGTTGAAGGAGTTCCACAGCACCAGCGACATCATCGCAACCCTGGTGGTATCGGTGTACATCCTAGGCTACGCAGTTGGCCCTCTACTCATCAGCCCCGCAAGCGAGATACTGGGTCGCAGACCGGTGTATATGGTCTGCAACGTCATGTTCCTGGTCTTCACAATCGCGTGTGCGGTCGCCAGCAGTATGAATCAGTTGATCGTCTTCCGCTTCTTCGCCGGCGCGTTTGGTGTTTGTCCCGTCACGCTGGGTGGGGCGAGTATTGCTGATCTCATTGTGCCCGAGAAGAGAGGTGCAGCCCTTGCAATGTTTGCGCTTGGACCGTTGCTGGGACCTGTTATCGGGCCTGTCGCAGGTGCGTACCTCGCTGCTGCGAAGGGATGGAGATGGACATTCTGGGTTATTGCGATGGCTGTAAGTGGTCTTGAAATCGTCGAAGGAATTTGGACTAACACCGTCAGTGGGGCGCAGGCGGAGTAGCTCATGTGATATTCTGCAAAGAGACCTTCGCGGCCGCCCTCCTCGAGCGGAAAACCCAGGCCCTTCGCCATTCAAGCAACAATCCCGATCTGCGGTCAAGCCTCGACAGCGGTCTGTCTAGCAAGCAGGCTATTACCCATGCCCTCGTGCGTCCGTTGAAGCTTCTTCTCCTCTCGCCCATCGTCACCCTCATGAGCATCTACACCGCCATCATCTACGGCATCCTCTACCTACTCTTCACAACCTACACCTTCGTCTATGAGGAGAACTACGGCTTCTCGCCATCGACGGTCGGGCTATCATACATCAGCACTGGCATAGGCTTCTTCCTAGGCCTCTTCCTTATCGGCGGGTCAGCAGATCGCATCTTCAGGAGACTGAAAGAGAAGAACAACGGTGTGGCAAAACCAGAATACCGTCTCCCACCACTACTGTTCGGCGCTTGGTTCGTGCCCGCCGGACTGTTCCTGTATGGCTGGACCGCGCAGTATCACATTCAATGGGCGGTGCCTATGCTTGGTGGTCTCTTGTTCGGTATTGGTATGATCGCGGCATTACTGTGTATTCAGAACTACCTCATCGATGCGTTCGGGTCGTATGCGGCATCGGCTCTTGCGGCGAACACGCTGCTGAGATCGATTGTTGGTGGATTGTTGCCATTGGCCGGCTTGAAGATGTATGATGCGCTTGGACTTGGGTGGGGAAACAGTCTGATCGGTTTCCTGAGTCTGGCCATGATCCCGATTCCGTTTGCGTTTTACAAGTATGGTGAGGTTATCAGGAAGAAGTATCCAGTGAAGCTGTGATTAGTCTCTTGATGATATGGATAGTCACAATCGAAGGACTTCTGGACATAAAGTCACTCTCATCGTGCTTTCGTGATGTTAATGATTAACCGGCTGTTGAAGCTGTCTATACAATCTTGTCGTCTTGCCCTCTGATTGATATTGTGGTCTTCAGGATCACCTGGTTGACGAGTCACAGAAGGTCCGACAGACATAGATACTTGCGTTCATAGCATGAGGCGGATTGAAGCCTGCCATGACACGTTATCAGACCTTCATGTTCCTCCTCTAGGGCAAGCTGCAGCCTCGACAACCATATCAGGCTGATGTCACGTTGGGGACCAAGCGTGACTGAAAGGCGAACGCAACAATCTCCTCAATAATTGTCGGGATGTGTTTCATTCTTCACATTCGTGTATTATCAGATGCGCTGAAGCCACCGATGCGGATTAGGGGACAGCAACCAAGCACACCCCCTCTCCCTTCCAACCACGTCCTCCCCCACCATACAACCTTCATACACAGCATACACAGTCGATATGTACAACTTTAAATGTCTCACGCACGGACCAACAGCTCCGAGTTCCCTGAACTCACTGCCCATACCAATGGCACTTTGGCGGAGTGGTTAACGCGCGGGCCTGCTAAGCCCGTTCCTTCGGGAGCGCGAGTTCGGTAAATACGATCTCGATCATCTTGGCACGAACGTTCACTGACCTCCGAATTGAATCTCGTAAGTCCCACGGTATCATCCATGTAGATCTTGGACTAACAATCAATTCAGGTAGGTGTCGAGCAATTAGCATGGCTGCTCGATTGTCCCAGACAATCAGATTTCTTTTTTTTGCTGTTACCTCGACAAATGATTACTACACACCATACTCTACGCATCATGAGCTGACTACGCCCTACACGATCCTACCGTGCCACATTTCGTGCCACATCATAAAACAAGTGGTCATCAGTAAGGAAGTAGCCTGTAATCGAAACATATCATTCTGTAAAGGTGTGGTAAAAACCTCCTACCATTCGCTTCTGCAAGGGTATCAAATGCTACATGTAATCTCGGCGATGCTACTAAACCATGGGTATATTCTCCAAGGCAAAAGAGCAAGTATCCTCCGCTCATGCCGGTCGTTAGCGCGACGAGTGCAGTGTCCTCTCACAACCTAGGGGTCTGTCAACTGACAGTCTCGAAGCGGGTCTGTCCATAGACTCGTTTAGTCGAGGTGAGTAGCTCCGTGAACTACCTGTGCGGCGCGTGAAGGATCTTCTACCGTGAATTGCTCACAGCCATCACAGACCTCTCCAGTGCCCGAATGCTGCCGGCCGCAAGCTCCACATTCCTTCCGTCTCCTTAGTCTGACCTTGCGATACACACGCTCCCGTGGACCATGCACTGGTCTCGCTGCTCTAACTTCGTGTTCGCTCTCGTCTCCGTCCAGAGTTTGCTGCCTCTCGAGACAGTCCTTCTCGGGGCAATTCGTGATGCCTTTGTCGATCGCCGGTGAAGGTGTTTTCAGAGCTCGCTTCCGGGTAGGTGCGAAAGCGCAGAGTTTCAAAAGGTCGTCAAAGGTCGGCTGTGGACTTCCTTCGCGGTCAGAGGGCGGAGGAGAGTCTGGTAGCAGCAGGAATTGTAGACTGCCTGTGGTAAACAACGATTGGCTCGAGAGATGGTTCGGACGGTTCGGACGTGATACATGCAGCCGTGACACCAATGAACTCGAGGCCGTTGCTGTCACGGTCGCCTCCGTGAGGCCGGATTTGACGGTCGTTGCAAGGGACTGTTTCGTCTGAGCAACAAGATTCGTGACGCCCTTCGGTGGTGAACGAGGGCACTCCCGACAGCGCTCGTGGTTGCATTTGCTGCAGAACTTCGAGCCGTGGGCGAAGAGGGTGCTGCATTCGTGGCAGGTCGTGTGCATGCGAAGTCGCGCTTTTCTCTGGACGCGAAATAGAGGCGGTGACTCGGATCGTGGAGGCGGAGTTTCTACCACGGCAGTCTGTGACTCCAAGACAGGAGGAGATCGAGAAACCGCGATTGACGAAGACTGCGGTTTGCTACCAAGCCCATATCTCGCAAAGAGAAACGATGCACGTTCATCTAGAGCAGCTTGTCGTGAAGTGGTAATTATCGAGCTGTTGCCACTGAATGTAGAGAACCGCTTCCCGAATGAGCTTGCCGAAGTCGACGTTGGCGAGGTTTGTCGCGAGATTAAAGGACTGACAACATCCTTGCAAAAGGTTCCAGGCGAGCCTGGTGGGCTTATGACATGTTTTTGACTATTTTCTGTCGAACAACCAGCGGGTACTTCAATCAATGGGTTCTTGTCTAGATCAGGATGCTTCCTTCTCAATACAGCGCCGAATCGTCGAAAGTAAGAAGCAATGCTGTCTCGTCGCTGGCGTGGTACGGACGCATTGTGTGGAAGCAGTTGAACAGCCTCAGGACCGCTCAAAACCGAACAAGCGGGTTCCGGAACAACCACTGGGGGAGGCGGAGAGGTAGAAATAGACTCTGATGCTACCGGAGTAGCTTCCGGGGTAAAAGACATCCTATGTAGACTTCCAAAAGATCTTCTGTTATTGCTTGGGAGGCATTTGGAATCAAGAGACAGGAGGATGCAAAAGATTCCAAATCAACAGCAAAGACAAGAAAAAAACAGGGTCCGAAGGGTTGGGAGAGTCAGGACGAACAGCTTGCAAGTGCTGGGATCGACTCGCTACGTATTTGGGAAAGAATACTAGCGGAATGTAGAGCAGGATCGACCTCATTCATAACCAATAGGCATAAGCGAAGCAAACGAAGGGTGCCACCGTGGTCGAGACAAACAAGGGCTGTTCGTCTGCTATGGAGAACAAGGACCCGACAGTTCGGTTCGGTGGCCGAGTCTCGTACTTTCAAGCATTAGTTGGGGCTACTTGTGCTCGGATCAGCAAGGGTACATGCAAGTGCGTAAGCGAGCTGATCAGGAGAAAAAGTAGGGCAACGCTGCATCTTGTGGTACGGTGACTACCTTACCGACCCTAATAAGTTGATGTAGAACGTGGTAAACCCCCGACGAAAACGTGATGGTTCAGACATATACGAGATAGTGATGCTGGAATTTGATCGGTGCAGTCATTCGTTGATGAGGAGGTGTATGAGGACGAGGTGGGTTGGGTTAGTCTAGATTTCTGCGTGGCTTGCATCGGGATCGGAAGCGAGGCGTGCACGACATGAGACTCAACCGTCTGCGGAGGTCAATAGATCGACGTGCTATTGTTCTTGCCTATCATTTATTGGTCTCCTGCATATTGCACCGCGTTCGTGACGAATCTGATTCTATGAACATAGGGTAGTCGGTATGCAAATAGAAGAGCATAAACATAATTTAGTGCATCAGAAACTGTCGACACTCTGGGCAAGCAGCCACCTAATCTCGAAGCGCAGATTATTAGTGATTTCGCAGCGAGTCAGTAGCAGAGTCAAAGTGTTACCATTCCTTTGTTTCGGGAACCCGATTCGGCCATGTTTCGTACGGAGCCCTAGGCGAAGACGAACACAAGCACAAGCACAAGCACAAGCACAAGCACACGCATCGTCCATATGGTTGGTTGTGCAAAAGACCGGTAGGCAGAATGCAAGCGACCAATTGACAGGCACGTGTACATGAAGTGCAGGGATAAGTTTATATTACTCCGGAACTCTGTTCTTTGAGAAGCCGAGTCGTGAAACACTGTGATTCGCCATTGTGTGTACAGAGCTCGATCATGCATCACCATCGCTATTCATTATCATGCATAATACCAAAAGAAAGAACGCCTGACCGTACTATTCCCTTCCCCTACAGACCGCATGCAGAAACATCGACTTGTATGGCAGTCGCATCGATGCGACCGAGCATCTCCGCTTGACCATTCGTGAGGGCGTCCATGGCATTCTCGCCAATGTTGAAGCCAGCAGCAGCGTGGTCGATGGCGAGGATGTTGACCGTGTTGCCGTTGTAGCTCAGCTGCCAGCAGGTACCGCAGGTCTCGCTGTTCCAGCCTGCAATAGCATCTGCGCCACCGACCATGGGAAAATGAGGGATCTGGCCTTGTGTTTGGTAACCGTACTTTGTGATCAAGCCATTACTGCCATCGGAGCATGAGACGACGTCCATGGAACGCGAGGCGTCATCGTAGCCGGTATCGTAGGACACCGTGACGGCCGATGCAGCAGCCATCGAAAGAGCGAGCGCGATGATGCTGGTGGTGAAGGTCTTCATCTCGGCGGTGGTTTTGATATGTTCTTGGTGACGTGACAGTCGCTGAGAGAGGGAAATTGAGATAGTGTGCTGCTCGCTGACAGAGATAGTAGATATTATGACCTACCCAGTGCGAGATGAAAGTCTGCTTTATACCTACGTTACTTGCCTCACGCTATCAACACATTCCAGTATCTTACAGACACCGTTAGTCGTGATCAGAAATAGAGTAGAAATATAGCCGATAGAAGGTGCAGAAAGCAGCCCCGAATACGACTTTACAATGTGCATGCATCTCACTATTCATCGATCTGTAGCCGGAAAGCAGTTGTATGCGCCTCGTGATGTGAAGCAAGGAGCAGCGAGAGGCCCGGTTAGGTGGTGTATGGTATGCAAGGTGGACGCAAGATACGAGGTCTACTGGAGGGCGCAGCTTCAGGTCCAGGTAAAAATAACGACTGCTCCGCCGAGTCTGCCAGCAGGTGGACTCGAGCTTTAAAGCCAAGCATGGCGGTGCTGCTTTCTCTTTCGCGTTTCGTTTACCGACGCAACAATAGACGCTGATGGGACGGGTGGTACGCTACTATGTAGATCTTTCATCGCGACCGAACGGTGATCCGCCGCTGTCGACAGTCCTTCACAGAGACCGTACTCCGACCGTCTATGCGTGCTGCAGATCATGGAAGTCGTCATTTGACGAGATGAAAGAAACGTGAAAGGGAACAATAGAGGCATCGATATAGGCATGTCCAAGGAATGATTAGTGACTGTAGCTCGCCGATCGGTCCTCCGTAGAAAACACCAAGCAATGAGTCCCCCTATGATGTGGATTGGACCCCCACTCTTGGCAAAACTCTGCGGACCTTCAAAGTTCAAGGGTTTTGTCAATTTGGTTCGGTTGTCGTCACCGACCGAAGCCAACCTCGAAATACTTCCTCCACGAGCAGCACATCGCGAGGTTGTCCAGCTTAATCGACACGAGGACAACAACCAGGATCGTGAATCAGTCAGAACAAGACAGTCTTTCCCTTTGTGGGGAACATGGATTAGTGATGTTACGTCTCTGAAACAAGACAAGCACCCAGATTCTTGTTGTCTTGTCGCAGAGCGCATGGCTTGACGCCCAGCTTCCGCCCAGTGGTCGGTTGTTCGGATTGCTTCATGGCTAACTTTACACAGTCGCGTGATACAGCTTGTTGGAGCTGCGTGATCCCACGATGCGAGACCGTTTGACTTTGTCCTCATGTCAGGTGTCTAACGATCTGTGACATCGAACCACGGATACTGGAGGACCATCCTCGTGACGCACCGCATCCTGTTCATGCCGTTCTGCCGCTGACTGCCGGTCATGAAACAAGCAAACACACCACAAGAGGCATGTCACTCACTATTTTTCATTCTTATACGTTATATTGGGCATCGCTCTCCACTTTGTCGCGACCTACTTGCCATTTCAACCGTCTCTCCTCTTTGCCATCGCCCCGCGTGTCGCTGGGAACCGTTGTGACAACGTCTCCAGCCGTCTCCATCATCGATCTCCTGTTTTATAATATCATACTACATCATACATAAACCCATCAGCCCTCATCTTGTTCAGATTCAGCTCGGCGACTTTTCCCCCCATCTACTACAAAATCACACAATCGTCAAGATGCTAGTACTTTTCCCAATCCTCATGCTCGCATATGGTGTGCTCTATGCTTTTGCAGCCGCCATTCCTCGCGCCGCCATTGATATGAATATCAGAGAGGCTGTTCTCCCAAGCGCGCCTCTTCCAAAGATTGGCATCCCTATCAGCAGCAACAGTCAAGTCGCGTCGACCGACTATGTCAAGCGCTGGGCCACGGAACCTGAAGCTATCGTCGCTCGAAACGCAAATCCAGCTACTTCGGAAAATATTGGCTTCTACCACCGCTGCAGGTCTGCCTCTCCAGCTTGCTCCGATCAGTGAATACCAAAATGCAGCTACGACATGCAACGATTACGACATATGATTCAGCAACCAAAGGCATGCTGCTAGACAGGACACGTCGACGCTGGGCTCGTTGATAGTCCCACGCCGTGGACGATCACGAATATACGACCCTCCCTCCCGACCACCAGAGCAGTCTGCAACAATGCACCACTGCAGCACTGGCGTTGTGTCAGAGCAAACCAAAGGCGGACCAAAGCCGTTGAGCCATCCCCAGGTGTCTTCAAAGAAGTCCTCAGGCATGACAGGGACGACAATAGGGAGGATTTCGCCATGGACGACTGGTCAGCTGAGCAAGCTGTATCTCCAGTGTTCAAATGCCAACCTTTCACATTGCAGAATGGAGATCGGCGCAAGTCAGCAGCGAAGCTGCGGCAGCAGCATCATTGAAGGACCTCCCAACTTGCATCGATATGTGACGAATGAAAGATCAGCAATGCTTTATCATATACCCTATCATATAACGAGTATGAGTTATGAACGAATCTTACACCAAATCGATTGTGTCCAAGATCACGAAACTACTGCGATTCTCGTGATAGTAATAATACTCACGTACGATCCGTTTCCGGAGACCGGTATCGGAGTATTTCTCTGGTCGCCGGATGCGGTCATGCCAAGATCCTGAGCCGCAACCTTCTCCCCACAATCTCCCCGCCTCTTCACCAGAGTCAACTTGGACTTCAACCCACCGTGGCACTGAGATGCTACAGGTAGGTGGCCTCAACAGTTCACGAGATACCTTAGTGATTCAATCGTCCTGGTAATATTTATCACTGGACGTTTGAACATCATGCAATCCTAGTCCTGGTACATTCACTGCTCAACTGCTTGGGACCAGGTTCGTTTGTCCGGATTCGCCTTCCCTGCTTTCGGCTCTGAGAAGAGTCTGACCATTTGACTGGTCGAGTCTTGGACATGCGATCCCTTGTTGAGTTATACCGTCGCATTCGGATTCTACCGCGTCCCTTTCGCCTTTGGATAAGGAGACAATCTAGCATTACTCCAATAATGTGGTAATTTACCGTAAGTCATTTCTTTATTCTGTTAGAAAGAAGCAAATGTGATCTGGACTGCGGACGAACAATGAGTCTGCTACTGTTGCATTGTCAACCGCCGAAGACAGCGATTTCTTTGTCTTCGCATTGCTCAATACCATGGAACTCCTGCCGGACCGGACGCACCTGTTCTCCCTCCATATCCCTAATATCATTGAAACTGAACCTCTGCACGATCAGAGTTAGCTGACCACAGTCTCTCGCTTACTACAACCACTACTGTTTCGACATGGCGTTTCTCGCTTCGGCGATCATCCTGGCCTTCGCGTCATCCCTTTGCTACTCGCAGCCACTCAACCTCACCATCGACCTCACAAAACGAGCTGGAGTAGACATCGGACCAGTTCTGGGCGGCATGAACTTTCCGGACCCTTGCATGATCAGAGTCAACCCAAACCTCTTCTACGCCTTCTCAACAAACTCCCGAGTCAACGGCCAAGCCGTCAACATCCCAATGGCACACAGCACCGATTTCGAAACTTGGACCTCGAACAGCGCACAAGACGCCCTCCCAAATCTGCCCGCCTGGGTCAACAAAGCGAACCCTATGGTCTGGGCGCCGGATGTCGTCCAGCTCGCAGCAGGTTTCGCAATGTACTACACCGCCTCCCTCGCCTCGCAGCCAAACCTGCACTGCCTTGGCGTCGCCATCTCCAACACCATCACCGGCCCCTACAAGCCAACCTCGGACCAACCATGGATCTGTCCCACGTCTCAGGGCGGCGCCATCGACCCAGCCGGCTACACCGCCCAAGACGGCACGCGCTGGGTCGTCTACAAAGTCGACGGCAACTCGCTCGGCCACGGCGGCAACTGTAACAATGGCGTCGCGCCCATCGTGCCCACGCCTATTATGCTGCAGCAAGTGAGCCCCAACGACGGATTCACGAAAATTGGCGCACCGATCCAACTCATCACCAACAGCGCCGCTGACGGCCCGGTTACAGAGGCGCCGTCGCTGAGCCAGATGCCAGACGGCACTTTCGTGCTGTTCTTCAGCAGCAATTGATTTGCTACCCCCCTGTATGATGTCAGCTATGCCACGTCGAGGAATATCAGAGGCCCGTATACCAAGTACGGCCCGCTGTTTGTGACCGGGACCAGTGGTTTGACCGCCCCTGGTGGGCTGGATATCGCGATTAACGGAAACCATGCTGTTTTCCATGCGAACTGGGGCGCGGGAAGGGCGATGTTTACGGCGATTGTTAGTGGTGTAGGCAATCAGTGGAACGCGTTCGTACCAGTGGCTGGAGGCGCGCCGGGGGGTAAGGAGAGTATGTAGATCGGCTTCTGTGACCCTGAGGTCTTTTGCTTTCAGTGTTTAACGATGCACTTTCATATCCTTCAGCTTTCCATTCAGAGTGCCTAATGTCATAATCGTGAACCTCCTTGCACGCTATGTCACGGCATTGTTTCAAGAGGACCCGCGTCTTCGACCGCTTAATACCTCCGTCTAGCGTCCATCCTGCCCACGATCAACTCGTTTACGCCCTCCCTACACGCACCAACGTAACCAGCAGCATTCAAGATCCCGTTCTCGAAACCCCTCAACGTTTCCGCCAATTCCCTGACCGCGGCGTTGCCACCCACAGCGCCCGCCCTTTGCGCCGCAACCTGCTGGCTCTGTTGCACTGTACTAGATTCGATGACTCTGAGATGACTTTCGATCTCGGACAGATTCGACGTAAAAGTCTCCAGCGTCTTCTGCATAGTCTCCGCTTGGCGCGTGAAGTATCCGACCAGATCAACATCATAATCTTCATCACCGAGGCGGTTGCGTGCCGCACCATTACCGGCCGATGGGCCGTAGTGGTACTGGCTCGGCAGGTTCTGGTTCTCGATGACGCGGACGCAGCGCGTGAGATCCTTTGCGTCGGCGTTGACCAGGTCTTTGGCCGCTTTGATCTCGCGGCTGTCGTTCTCGAGGGAGAGTTCGACAGTTTCAACTTTGTTGTTGATGAGCTCGACGTCTGGAGTCACGCTGTCGACGTTGGAGCTGTGGTTTGGAATTAGAGCTTCGCATTGGCTGGCGAATGCTTCTTGGGTCTTGATGAAGTTATCGATTTGCTCGATGGACTTTTTGATGTCGTCGTGCAGGTCGGAGAAGCGGGTTGTGGGCCGGATGTTGGAGAGGTCGATTTTGGTGCCTGGGACTGTTTGTTGTTGTGGTGCGCCTTGACCCATGCTTAATTTCCATGCGCTTTGGTTGTTGACGTTGATGCTGTTGTTGTCGAAGACAGAGGTGCCGAATTGCGAAGATGGCTGGTTCTGCGCCGGTTGTTGTGCCGTGGCACCACCACTAAACATGTTAGTTTGACAAGATCAATGAAATGCGATGATCATTGCTTACAAGATTGACGCTCCGGCGGTTTTGTTCTGGTTTCCAAGACCGCCAAACATACTCGATCCTCCTGTCTGCTGATTCGAGGTCTGATTTGGTGCTCCAAACAAACTGGTTCCTGAGGTCTGTTGTGCTGTGTTGTTCTGGCTCGTCGTATTACCGAACAGTCCGCCACCTTGTTGCGCTTGGCCAGTCTGTTGATTGGAGCCTCCGAACAGTCCACCGCTTTGTTGAGTTTGTCCACTTTGCTGATTTCCACCCCCGAAAAGACCACCGCTCTGTTGATTCTGACCGCTTTGCTGCGTTGAAGCTCCAAACAACCCGCCGCCCTGTTGATTTTGACCGGGCTGTTGCGTCGAGGCTCCAAAAAGTCCACCGCCTTGCTGATTAGAACCACCAAATAGACCGCCTCCGGTCGAGTTGGGTGCTGCACCCGTCTGTTGATTTGAACCTCCGAACAATCCTCCACCACCGGACTGTTGTTGTGTGTTACCAAAGGGTGAAGCGGTCGCCGGAGGTTGTGACGATTGGTTTTGTTGACCACTGTTATTGCCGTCAGTGTCGTATACCACCATAGAAAACGAGATTGGCCCATTCCGAGGTCCAGCTCCAGAATGAGAGTTGTCTCCAACCGTATCTATTTCCATAATGTTTGCGACTTGTTCCAATGAAACTTACAAAAGAGAATTGGTAGCGCCTGTGTTCAAGCTCAGCGAGTTTGAACGACCGAATGCCATGCTGTGCGACTATATCCCGGCTCTTTGGGTACCCTGTAACTCCGTCCAACCACTTCTCTCGATTCCGTGGTGCGTTTGTCCTCGGCCTGTGTTGTGATTGATTGTTGGCGGTGCTGCCAACAGCTGCAGACTTCGATGCAAGTATCCGAAGTATTCTCCGTGTGTATTCGAAGCTCAGAAGGCACTCGATGGACTGGCTGTGAAGTGATTGAATGATGCAGACACGTGAAGTGGAATTGGACTCTGTCGCGACTTTCACTTTTGGAGCTTGGGCCCAAATTGATTTCTGGGGACCACCGTAACACGCGGAGACCTTCCACAACCTCCGAACTTGCACAATAATTGTTCTACGCAACACACAAAAATGGAAGACGAAGAGGACGATCTTTATGGCGGTCCATCGACCTCAAATGGTCAGAACGAGTCACCGCCTTTCGACGACGCAGCAGATGGAAACGACATCAAAATGAAGCAAGATGACGAAGAGGAGGAGGGCGAGGAAGAAGATGACAGCGAATCTGTATGGAGACATGGAGGCTGAGTGCTGCTGCTGTCGCTGACAGCTGCTAGGATATCGATATCATTACCGAGCGCAAGGACGAGCCAGCACCGTAAGACGAGACAACTATACTGCACATTGATCGCCCATATTTACACTGCGTACAGACAGACGCAGTCATTCAAGAGAGTCAAACAGGAGCCAGTCAGGATCTCATCGGCAGAGACGGTACCCACGATACGACAACAAGGAGCGACATCTGTCAAAACAGAGTCATCTGCACCGGCGCAGAAAGCCACGCTTAGAGACGGCTCGAAATTCCCAGAATTTAGGACTTCGAATATTGATGTTAATGGCACCCCGATATATGATCCTGCTGGAAAACTCATCACGGAAATCGACCTTGATGCGGATATCGCAGCCGAGACAAAGCCATGGAGAGTGCCTGGAACGGATCCGACTGGTATGATATAGATGGTTTGGCGTAAGAATGAGGACTGATTGATGGTAGATTTCTTCAATTACGGATTCGACGAGTTCACGTGGGTGCAGTATAGTATGCGGCAGAACACAATGCGCGAGCAGGTCAACGGGTTGAAAGAGGAGACGAAGCAGCTTCAGACAATGTTCGCGGGTCCTCAACCTGGTATGGGAGGTATGCCACCGATGCCTGGCATGGACGGCATGAATCCGGAGATGATGAATGCCATGTTCAGTTCGATGCAGCAACAAGGTCTGTCCGATCCAAGCCAGCTGGACTTTGATACATTCATGCAGCACATGGGTGGTATGGGCATGCCCGGAATGCCTGGAGCCCCATCTGGACCTGGAGGAAACTTTGGAGGACAGCAGATGCAGCAACAAGGATCTGGGCAAGGATTTGGTAACCAGAGTCCATTTCCTATGCAGCAACAACAGCAGCAGCAACAGCAACGAGGTCAGAGCTATGGAGGTGGCACGCCACAGCCTCAACAGCAGAATCTCAACGCACCAGCGCAGTCGTTTGACGGATACAGTTCACAACAGATGGCAATGCTGCAGCAACAGCAAGGCGGCGGAGGTGGGAGAGGCAGAGGGAGGGGAAGGAGATGGTAGAGGAGACGTTACGCAGTCGCGCTAAAGATACCCAACGAAGACTAAATAGCAGGTGATGATTCACGGAATTGAAGAACATTGAACAAAAGCGAGCGACTTCGACTTATGATAGGAGCTCAGTGGGTTGCCTACATGTCGCGGTAGCGCTCGCGGTCGAGGTCGCGATCGATGGAGCGATAGCGGGCCAAGTGCTGTATATATTCTGGATTCTGGTCGCCTTCGCTCCTAGCTCGGATCGCTGCTTCCATTCAGCACAGCGTCACGCGTTTCGCGTCCGCGCTAGGCAGACACATCATCATCACGCAATGGTATTGGCTGAGCCGACGTGCGCGTGCAGTGGTTGCCGGAAGAAGGTCGCTCCAAAGTTCCTTCCTGTTTTTGAAGGAGCAATCAGGCGCCTACTGCCTAAACACACTGTAGGTTTTCCTAACCACGGAATACAAAATCTACGCTCGCATGCATTTCGCTGCTCTCTTCAACAACACTCACCATCTGTTCTCTTTTGACAACCATCTGGAGTTGTCACCTTTGGATGGCTGAGCCTTCGATCCTCGAATACGCGCGCCAGCACAATTTGGCGGAGGACTACACGTTACTTTCTCCCTTCGATACCGATTGCATCTCGGAATGTTCATCCGACTTCGAGCTTGATGCTGAAAAGCATTCGAATGGTCTTACATCCTTGGATTTTGCTCAGGAGCCACTGCTGGACGAAAGATGGCACATCGATTGCGGTGGTGCCGGCTTCTTACGAGGTGTTCTGTCAATGCTAGAGGAGTCGCCTGTCCGAGACTATCCCACAAGACGAAAAGAAAGGCGAGAGCTGCGAGTCGCATCTCCACTTTTGAGCACTGATCCCAGTCTTGATATGGCCAAACTGTTTCTAGACCGTGACCGTGGATATGCTCTCGTATGCACTTCTGACAGACCTGAACTGCTGGACGATGTCCCTGAAGCTGAAGTGCGATTGTCCTGGCCGGCCTCGGAACCTTCCTTGTTAGCTCGTGTCGAGAACGATGTCAAGCGTGAGAAGTTGGGTGCTTCACGGGACACTCTGGAGTATCTCAAGTCTATCATGCACCCTGAACCACTACAGGAAGACGAAGACTCGTTAGAAGTAACAAACACGAGGGTCTGTACGAACTCTTTGCGGTATATTGTACTCGTGCTAATGCGTTCATAGCCACGCGCCGTCTCTCGCATGTCTTCGCCCCTCCTGCCGCTATCTCCTCCACCATCGGAGCCTGAGCCTATCTACAGTGCTTTCAACATGGCCTACACGTCCACTCCGGTCGATCCTACCTCGATGGAACTACTCGATCTCAAATCCGAGATTGAAGAGGAACGTCCAAGCCCAGCCAAATCGGACATGATCGCCACCTTCCTACCCTCAGCAACGAACCCTGAGAGCCCTAATCTGGAGATGACCGAAGCCCCATTTCCAGTGCTATCAGCACCAAAACGACCAAGACCGGAAGATCTCAAGATTGATGGTCCCCTTACTCCGCGAGACTACCAGTCTTCGCCATTCAAGAAATCAAAAACGGTCAGCTTTATGAAAGACCTGGTGCAGGAGATTAAAAGGGGCGAGCATGACGAAGCCTTTGAAACTCTCTCTGATATGGATGATGGCTTCGAAACATTCTTTAACGACGTGATTGATCTCGCTGCCCCTGCTCGGCAGCAAATCGAGAATGAGCAGCTACAGATGGAGGATGCCACATTACGAATGGAAGTTCCACTAATCGAGTTCACCTTGCCACCTGCTCCCTGGGCAGTCTATTCACGTGTAAATGGAAAGGGAAAACACAAATATCAGACCGAGCTGAGTGCGCAACGCCAATTGTTGATGGATGTCAAAGCAGGTGTACTCAGCAAGGAGCGCCCCTGGTCTGTCATTGAAACAATGCACTTGCGGTGGGATCCAATAGCCCGAGACCTTGACGTAAGTGCTTTACAAGAAGACTGTGACGTTCAGTCGCTCGACGAATACTTCGGCCAACTCGACTTCAATCGACCTGGAGAGCCTAGTCTCTGGAAGCCCGAAGGATTGAGAATACTTGATCCTGACGAAGATGAAGATGCGGAGCTTGAGGACATCTCACTGAATATCAAGGAGCTCAGAACGGAAGAAATCGTGTCAAAGCGGTACAACGACATGCTTGTTGAAAAAACGCTGCCAACACTGGCCCACAAGACTGTGCAAAGACCAGACGAGATATCACATAGGGTATCATCTTCTGACACCCCTCTTTCGAGACGTGCCGCGGCAGCGACTCCCTGTACCAACTTTCTTTCCGGCATCTCCACCGGGTCCGCCTTGGGCATGTTCATGCAGGTTCAATCTGGTGTCCCAGCCCGTCTGTCACCGATAACAGGAAAGCCTACTCCTACAGTTCACAAGCAGCTTGAGCAGGTTCGTGTAAAGCCATTCGTCGAAGAGAAACCAACTGCAGTTCCAGTTCCACTACTGCCGTCTCCGTCAAGACCGGCTGCTTTCATAGTCTCGACGAATCTTCTCGTCCAACGCAGCTTGATGCACGCAATCCGGAACCTCTACCGCAGCGCCGACTTCATCGAGCGTGACTTCAGCACGCCAACAATCGTCCCCCGTATCGCGCCACACCCGGACGCCCATCGGGTACACCAGGCCGTGAACACGTCTGAGGCCGACCTCCTCCTTGCACCCTCAGCAGGCCTGGTCCTTACCACGCTACAAAAGCTGAAACAGCGACCTCTGCCAGGACAAGCTACAAGCACCTCCTCTCACACGGCGCTGTTGAACCGCTTAATCCGCCTGTCCAGCCGCTACGAGCGCCTCACCCTCCTTGTCTCCGAATCAAGCACCATGTCTCAACCAAGCATTTCAGACAGCACTTCTCTCTCTGCTCTTAACGATTTGACAAACTCTGTTTCGGCCTGCGAGGCAGATATAAGGGTCATTTACGTCCCGGGAGGAGAGAAAGAGCTCACGTCTTGGGTCGTAGCGACGATGGCTCGATTCGCGGACAACGATGTGAGACTGCTGCCTCAGGAGACAGTGTGGGAGCGGTGGCTGAGGCACGCAGGTATGGATGCGTTTTCCGCGCAAGCTGTACTCGGTATCTTGAAAGATCATGATAATGAGGGGTTCTGTGGGCTAGGAAGATTTATTAAAATGGACCAAGTGGATAGAGTCGCGAAGTTCTCGGCCATCATGGGAGGAGGAAGGATTTTGGGACGCGTTGGCCGTGTCGTTGATCAAGAGTTCAATTCACACTGATCGAAAGACTCGCCAGACAACGAGCGCGGCTCGTCGACAAACAGTGCTGAACTCCTGGCCCTGACGACTGATATTCCGTATATGAATCATGCATAATACTTCTTTCAGACATAATTCGACAATGTTCGTTCGTGCAGAGTGATTCAGTTCTGCTTCACTCTTCTGTTAGTCAGAACCCATCACATCGCAGTTGATCACGCGATATGATACTAATAATTCATCGCTCGTGAAGAACATGAGTTGATTCAATTTTACTTCCGCTTCCGCGCTAGCGCCAAACGCGCCACGTGAGTTCGCGTTGCGGAAATATCACAAGCGTCATCTTTCAGTGTCTCGTTCTCTCCATCATCCCCAAACAATGGACAGCGCCTACAAGGTATCGAATCCTACAGACTGGCTACAGACCACGTTGCCGACATTTTCACCACTTGAGACAGCTTTGCGCTGCCAAATCTGCAAGGACTTCTTCAATACTCCGATGATCACAAGCTGCTCTCACACATTTTGCTCCATATGCATACGAGATTGGCTATCGGAAGATGGGAAATGCCCAGCTTGTCGAGTGAGCGGGCAGGCGGACAAGTTGCGCAGGAATTGGGTTATAGAAGAAGTGGTCGCCAATTTCCAGGCTGCGAGACCTGCTGCGTTAGAACTCGCGCGCCGGTCGCATGAGCAGCACGAAGAGGGCACAAGGATGCGAAGGTCAAACAAGCGACGGAGGGTCGAGCAGGAAGAATCAAATCAAAATGGTGATACAAGACGACAGACACGGAGCAGGACCAAGAAACTGGACCCATCGTCAACTCAGGAGTCGGTTGAGATTATGGATACCGACGATGAGCAGCTGGAGCAGGAAATGCCAGAGTCAGATGACGGACTGGTCAGCTGTCCTATGTGTGGTCAGAGGATGAAGGAAGAGACTGTGTTCGGCCATTTGGATCGATGCGATGGGGAGAACAAAGAGAAGCGCAAGAAGAGGTATGACGCGACGACCGTCAAAGGACAAACCCCCCTTGCTAACGTGTCCAGTCATCCTCCATCCTTTCCTATAAAACCACCCTCACGACCAACATCAACACAACCTCAAGAACGATTACCAGAGCTCAACTACTCCCTGCTCAAAGACAACCCGCTACGCAAAAAGTTACAGGATCTAGGGATACCGAATTGGGGGAACAGACAATTACTGGTCCGGCGGCACGTCAAATGGGTGAACATCTGGAATGCAAACTGCGACTCCGATAGACCGCGCACGAAAAGAGAATTGTTACGAGATCTCGACACCTGGGAACACTCACAAGGTGGACACGCCAAGGAAACCGCGGGGTCGACCAATAGCTTGATGGCAAAGGACTTTGACGCTCAAGCATACGCGACAAATAACAGGGACGACTTCTCACGATTGATAGAGGAGGCACGGAAAAAGGCCAAATCTGCACAGAAAACCGAAAACTCGGATCCTATGGAGGGTCAAATTGGAGTCGAGAAGCCGGCGGCACAGCAATCTGAAAGCTCGGGCGAAGCGAAAATGACGACAGACTACGAGCAACGTCACCCCTATGAGAACAACGAAGAAGCTCTCTCCGCCGTCCGCGATAAAGTCGACGCCGCAAATCAAGGCGAGCCGATCGAATTGACCCAGAACGAAGGCTTCCGCGACGAGACCGAAGCGGCCGAGTCCTCCATCAAGACCAACGATAGCACTAAACCTCCGGAAGCAGAAAACGAGGCTCTGCTCAGTCAGGCGCATTTCGGATCGCAACACCATCGACGGCGGGGCTCTGATGCCACTGATGCCGAGGCTTGTAATTTGCCAGAGCACTTGAAAATGTCGCCGAGTAAGAAGGTGCCCATGTTTATGGTACCTGAGGAACCGGTTGTGGATGTTGAGAACGGGCCTAGTGCGCAGTAGCAGCATAGTTATGAACGATGCTGGGTCATGATGGTTGTGCTTGATACCCCAATGCTATGTTATTGGATTATGTCTTGGTCTCATTATTGGTCGTGGTAGCAGTTCTAAAGTATCTACTCCGCTATGATGTGGTCTTCTGATGGTTTCTCTGCTTCCTCCTTCTGTGATACATTGTACCCCTTCTTCGCCTCCACTAATGGCTTAGAATCGAGCTCCTTCAGCCTCTCCGCCGTTCGTTCTGCCTCTTCCTTCTCTTTCTTCTCCCGCTCCTTCGCTTCCTCTTGTTCTCTCTTCTCCCTAGCCTCGCGCTCCATAGCCTCAAACTCCTCCTCCACATCTCCCTCATCGACGACGCCCGCCGGATTCGCCTGCTCAACAGCCATTCTGACGTCCTCGGTAACATCCATTTGCGTACGCAGATCCTCAGAAACTCTCTCCGCGCCCATCGCGCCACCAACTTGAGCGTTCAGGTCACGCAGTACGGCTTCCGAATCCCTCATCGCAGATACTATAGCTACGTTGTCCGCCGCAGTCTCGATTGACGTGAAGGCTTGCTCGACCTTTTCGAGCGCCGCAGATCGTTGAGTGAGGACCTCTGAGCACGCTTTCTTTGACCGTAGATGCCGCTTCGCTTGCTCTAGTCGCTTTTCTGAAACGCAAATACGGGCTGCGCGATCAAGGTCGCTTATCTGGGTGGTCAGGGCTGCGACCTTCGATTCGAGCGTCTTAAGGAGGGAACGCATGGATGCGACTCGCGCATCGGTGTCGTTGATCGGTTCTGAAGCGGATCCTGGAGTGGAGATCCTGACAGTGTTGTTGTCGAAAGTCAGGACTGGTTTGTCCCGGCTCAAGTAGGTGAGAAGGAGAGAGATGTCTGTGGAACTCAGGACGCTGCTATCGGGCATGCAGTTCGCGAATTCTTCTTCGAAGAGCGTCCGCGTGTAAAGTCGTGAAGTGAGAGACGTGCTCATATCAGATAGTCGTGAGAGCAGGGCTTCGGCTGCGTGCTCGACATTGGCGACGACTACAAAGTTACCGACGGCCAGTTTGTCTGTGTTGCTGCTCCCGCCGACTCCCATTTGACGTAGACCCCAATTGACGACTTGCCATGGTGAGGGCACCCAGCTTTTGGAGTATATGCTCTTGGGCGCATTCTTGAATTGTTGGATGGGGATTAAGTCGCCTTTGTCTACGGCATCTTGTATTACTGCGCCCAGTGCCAGAGGTCTTCCATATTTTGCATGCCTGAGAGCCGTTCCTAGCTCGTTCCCTGAAGTAAACGCGAGGTGGCTGCTCTGGGCGCCGGTCTTGTCCATAAGCGGTAGATGTCCCTCACGCGATACGCCGGTCAAGGCTCGGAGCCATGCTGCAGAGTTCGCTGCGTAGCCATCTGGATTTGTTGATCGTTGTATGCGAAAGTCTGAGTAGAGTGATGATAGTCTTGCTGGACTGCGTCGTGGTTAGTCTCGTACTAATTGTATGCCGCGCGCCATAGGCTATTTACCTACTGAATGCTCCGTCATATCGTTTCAAGCAGTCTAAGAGATCACTCATGTCTAGGCTCCCCATGTTGTTAACGGGGTCTGTGGGCAGCTTTGATGCACATGTAGTCCACGGAGAGCTTACTTGTACAAACGACGATTTGGATAGTCTCAGAACTAGACATCGGCTCGCGGTTGGCGTCGGGTTGATGGATCCAGTTCATCCGCCAAGTCTTTTTTGAGGTCATTAGGAACATGCGACATGTACGATTTGAAGGTCACCTCACAATGTTTTAACTTGAAACGAAAGCATCGATTGAGATTGACAAAGAAACTGTCGACCCGATATCAAAGGGGGTATCATGCATGGTTGTTGCCCAAAACGCCAAAACATCATTACAGGACCCATCCTGAAATGCATCATATCGACCAGCCGGCAGCCTTCTTCTTGTTCTGCGCCTTGCCAGTAGGCGCGTAAGAGTTGATTGGTAGATCGAAAGGTTCAAATGTGAAAGCGCTTGAAGATGGTTCCGCTTCTGCACCAGGACTCAAATCACCTAGCTCTTCTGCAAGCTTGCGATCGTCGACTTGAGCATCCTCAGGAATCTCGCGGTCCTCGTCATCAATCTCGGCATCTTCACTCTCGCCGTCGGTTCCATTGTTGGCCTCGTCGGCTCCCGCTTCGCCCTCATCAGCCTCGTTCTGACCTATCGCCTCAATATATCGGTCCAGATCCTTTGCCATCTTGCGACTGAAACCGGTTGCTTCAACCTCTATATCAAGTCTCTTCTCTTTGTTCGAGTTTTCGATTGCCTCTTTGAAGAATGGCCCCGGCTCGTCCGACTCAAAGTGAAAACGCCGCGAGAAGAATCGCTTGATGCATGCAACATCTCGGTCAAAGTAGTACTGAGCGTTCTGATGGGTAGTAGAAAGCATTTGCGGAAAGTCGATCAATATCGGCACCAACTTGATATCGCTGGAGCCTTCTGTCTTCACCTCCTTGATCAAGATGTTGAACTCGTTAAAGTCTCCGTGTATCAAGCCATACTTTGCCAATCGCACTAGCATCTCCATGAGTTCAGAGTAGAGCTTCGTAGGTTCGGGAACGCTGTCGATAGAGCGCATTGGAAAGGCGTCGATCAACTCCATGACGATAGTGTGCCTGCTTTGACCGATCGGCTCCGGTACTGGAAATCCTTCTCTTCGCAGGACCTTCATAAAAGCAAACTCCTTCATCGCGGCCAAACGACTGAGATACATCCATGATCCAGTGGTGCGGTTGCGAAGATAGTCTCGATTGGACTTGACCGTTCGAAAAGAAATTCTGCCCAGCCGGTGAATCTTCATGACCAGCTGCTTGCCTGTCTCTGAAGCGACCACATAAATGTCCGACTCTTTCCCCACGCCAATCTGGTTACCCAAGGAATATACTGTCGAGCTCTTTCGGTATGTGTTCAGCGCCAGGTAGTCGAGACCTCCATAGGTAAGTCGATATCCGTCGTAACTGGCATTCTTGACCTTTGCGATCAGTCCAACTTTCGCCAGAGCAGAAATGCATCTGTGAACTCCAGTCCCACCGCGTAAGCCAGCAATTTGCGAAATTAAGGGCGTCGGTACAACTTCATGGTTCTTGCTTCCTTGTTCGACCTGCGAGATATTTAGCGTCTGGCCTAGTGTTAACGACCAGGTGACATACCGCTGCCAGGACTCTCCAATCTTCGGTAGTCAAGTAGCGAAATGCATGTGTGTCTAACTTCATATTGCCTTAATCGAATATTCCAGCATTAGATTCTCCAGATAAGTCCAGGTTGGCGGAAATCGATTGCGCGCTGGATTGGAAATAAATTTATGCGGAGAAGTCGGAGGTTTGCAGCATTCGCCGACGGAAGTGACGAAGTTCGTGGAATTGCACATTTGGCCGGCCGTCTCTTACTATGATGAGCTCTGAGTGAGCGCGTGCTCTAACGTGTACCTAAGGAAAGCATCTCTCCAACATCACCCACCCCAAATACCCATATCGCTTGCGAACTTTCGTTGGCGAATTATTACCTGCCGCGGATCAGCATCGTAATCGTCTGACTGTCGCGCCTCTACAACTGAGAACTCACGAACCGAAACCTGTCAGGAAATCCGAAGATGGCAAAGGACGACAAGGCGACCAGCTCGGACAAGGGCAAGGAGAAGGAGGTACCAAAAAGCGTCAGCGATCTTAATGGATCAACAGAGCCTCAGAAAGACAAGGATGGAAAAGACGTCAAAGATGGCGTGAAGCTTCCGGCAGAAGAGCTCAGTGAGGAGGACCAGAAACTGAAGGATGAACTTGACATGCTGGTTGAGCGTTTACAGGAGTCGGATGCCTCTCTCTACAAGCCTGCTTTGGAAGCCATCAAGGACTCTATCAAAACCTCCACATCTTCAATGACGGCGGTACCGAAGCCACTGAAATTCCTTCGACCCCATTACCACAAGCTTGGTGAAACATATGAGAGCTGGCCCGAAGGAGATGACAAGACTTCCCTTGCTGACACTTTGTCGGTACTGGGAATGACCTACTCTGACGAGGAAAAGTGTGAAACTCTCAAATACCGTCTTCTTGCCCCTTCGAAGGATCTCGGCTCCTGGGGTCACGAGTACATGCGACACTTGGCGCTTGAGATAGGGCAGGAGTACCAAAGAAGCCTGGAAAACGAAATCGAACCCGAAGAAATCATCAGCTTGGCTTGTGATCTGGTACCTTTCTTCCTCTCGCACAACGCAGAAGCAGATGCTGTCGATCTTCTGAGCGAAATGGAGTTGATCGAGGAGATTGGAGATCATGTGGACAAGGACACATACGCGAGAGTCTGCCTGTACATGGTCAGCATGGTTCCGCTTCTTACATATCCTGAGAATGACCATTTCCTTCGCACCGCACACGACATTTACCGCAAGTACGACCAACTCACACAGGCAATGACGCTCGCCATCAGGTTGAACGACATGGAGTTGATCAGATCAGACCTCAAATCGACAAAGGACAAGGCCCTCCGAAGACAACTTGGTTTCATTATTGGCAGACAGAGAATTTGTCTCGATCTGACTGATGAGGAGAAGGAGGAAGACCCGGAATTGCAAGAGTGCATTGACAACTATAAACTGCCTGATCACTTCAAGTCGCTTGCAAAGGAGCTGAACATTTTGGATCCAAAGGTGCCAGAGGACATCTATAAGTCTCATCTTGAATCGAGCCGAACTGCTGGACTTACCAACACCGACTCTGCCAGGCACAACCTTGCCAGTGCATTTGTCAACGGCTTTGTGAACGCTGGTTTCGGTACCGACAAGCAGATGCTGGTTGACGGTGGTATCAAGGCAAGTTGGGTATGGAAGGTCAAGGACGATGGTATGATGTCAACGGCAGCCTCCCTCGGATCGTTGATGCTCTGGGACGTTGAGAACGCCATCGACAAGATCGATACCTACACATACGTACAGGAAGACGCGATCAAGGCCGGTGCAGCGCTTGCGACTGGTGTGGTCAACTCTGGTGTGAGACTGGAATCTGATCCTGCGTTTGCGCTTCTGGGTGAGAACCTCGACCCAAGTAAGCCCAAATCAGTTCGTGTCGCATCATTGATGGGTCTCGGTGTTGCTTACGCTGGCTCGAATCGCGAGGATCTTCTCGAAGTTCTCCTTCCTTTTGTGAGCGATGCATCTCTCGACATGCAGCTCTCAGCGATGGCCGCTCTTTCCCTTGGTTTCATTTTTGTTGGTTCCGCACAGTCAGATGTCTCCGAAGCAATCATCCAGACATTCCTCGATGACGACCGCAACAAGCAGCTCAAGGACAAATGGACGAGATTCATGGCTCTGGGTCTTGCTCTTTTGTACTTTGGTAAACAAGAAGAGGTTGATGTTGTTCTCGAGACCCTGAAGGCCATCGATCACCCAATGTCTGCGCCAACTTCGGTTCTTGCCGAGGTCTGCGCCTGGGCTGGCACCGGTGCTATCCTTAAGCTGCAAGAGCTTCTCCACATCTGTAACGAGCACATTGAAGACTCGGACGACGAGAAGAAGGGCGATGAGTTGTTGCAGTCATACGCTGTTATTGGTTTGTCGCTCATCGCCATGGGTGAGGAGGTCGGTCAAGAGATGGTGCTCAGACAGTTCGGCCATCTCATGCATTACGGAGAGGCCAATATCCGCAAGGCAGTTCCTCTAGCCATGGGCCTGATCTCGCCGTCAAATCCTCAAATGAAGGTTTACGACACACTGAGTCGATACTCTCACGACAACGACAACGACGTTGCCATCAATGCCATCTTCGCTATGGGTATGACCGGAGCAGGCACAAACAACGCTCGTCTTGCACAGCTTCTTCGCCAACTCGCTTCATACTACCACCGTGACCCGAATTGCCTATTCATGGTCAGGATAGCACAAGGTCTTCTTCACATGGGCAAGGGCGCTTTGTCATTATCGCCATTCCACACCGACCGCAGCGTGCTTTCGAGAGTCGCTGCTGCTGGTCTTCTCACAACCATGATTTCCATGATCGACGCTAGATCATTCATCACGTCCGACGCGCATTACCTTCTCTACTTCCTCGTCACCGCCATGTACCCACGCTTCCTCATCACACTGGATGAAGATCTCCAGCCAATCCAGGTCAACGTTCGTGTTGGTCAAGCCGTCGATGTCGTTGGTCAGGCTGGTAAGCCAAAGACCATCACTGGCTGGCAGACACAAAACACACCAGTGTTGCTCGGATACGGAGAGCGTGCTGAGTTGGAAGACGAGGAGTACATCAGCTGCACCAACACCCTCGAGGGTCTCGTGATCCTGAAGAAGGCAAGTCTGCACAACAACCATGATTTGAACACTACTAACGCTCTGTAGAACCCTGACTTCGTTTCTTGAGGGCTCGATACGAGATGACGGTGTATGATTAGAGCAGGGCGTAGGTAATGCCAACAGCATAGAAACTCTATTAGCATGAATGCAAACATATCTATCCAACATGTTCGCCATGTCCAAGTGCGCCAAGATGCAAGACTCCATCTCATGCTCATTCCTGTACCATGAACTTGATGAAAGCCTTCGCGACCGCCGCGCCATCGTGTCTATTCCCCATCCTCGCCCAGGCGTCTTTGTACATAGCATCATCAAACACACCGAAGCCATGACGGATTTCCAACAATTCCTCCATGATAAAGTCATTAAACTCCGGGTGTCCTTGCACGGTGATAATTCTGTTCTTCATGTACATTCCTTGCACCGCACAACGCGGTGAGTGCGCCAGCTCCTGTACTCCTTCAGGGTACACGTACACAATATCGCGGTGCATCTGGTGCAGACTCATGTCCTTCTGTCCGAACAACTCTTGCCCCAATGGCGTCAGGCTCATGGGTACGACGCTGATTTCCCATCCGGCGTCGCTGCGGTCGACGCGCGCGCCCATTGCGCGTCCGACGATCTGGTGGCCGAAGCAGACGCCAATGATGCGGACGCGGCGCTGTGCGAGAATGCGCTCTGTGAAGGAGACGAGTTTGAAGATCCATGGATCATTGTCGAAGCTGTTGTATTCTTCATGGGGCTATCAGCTATCAGTTCGTGGGTCTGATAGGAAACGGGGAAGGAGACGTACTGCTGCCGCTGATCAGGATGGCGTCGATGTCGTCAAGGTTCGGGTAGACTTCTTCGTTCACGACGTTGTATTTGGTGACTTCGAGAGTGGGTTTCGAGTTTCCAGTCTCCTTTGCGTAGGCTTCAGTACCGTCGAGGAGGAGTTCTTTGAAAAGACCGCCGTAGCCGCCGTAGCGCTCGTTGCATCGTGGTTGCGGGGTGTCGCATTCGAGTACCGCGATGCGGAGAGGTGAGGAGGGCATGACTGCCGCCGGATAGGGCAAGTGGTAGTAGGTAATCAGGAAGAATACAATGATAAGAATGAGAAGATACGCAGACTTCAGCCCACGAATACAATACTTGGATGTCAACATGAGCAACTGGACATTTGAAGCTGCCGACGTCGTTCATGAGATAAGATAGAGGCTACCCCGGGGCTAGCCCGATCCGGTATGTGCAGCCGGAGGTGAAGCTCGAGTGCATCTCGTCATTGTTCAGTCCACGGGCTGGCATGTCATTCTATAACATGTATCAAACTGTCAAATAGCGATCAGGAGACTTGCTTGGCGAGCTGAGTAAAACGCGTGCGTGCAGTATAGGACAGTGAGGATACTTTATCTGGAATGTCAAGATCGATGTGAAGTCGGGTGATCAGCACTTGATGTACATCGGCTAGACCCGGTGTGCGTTACAGGTTGACGCAGGGTACGTATGGCCTTGCCTCAAGCAGAGAATAAGGCTAAACACATGTGACGTGGGGTAGTTGGGCACTGATCAGCCACTCATGGTACGAGAGGCTATAGAGCTGTTCTATCTCTCCTCGTCCACCGTCAAATCATCTCGTTCTCAATCTTAGCAACCTGCCAACCTTCGTGTCGAACCAACTGCTCTGAACTTGTGTTGACTTGGAACGCGAGCGACGACTGAACTCCTGGCCTGGCTGTCTACCCTTCTCGGAATTGTCAATTCGGAATTGATGTCGTTTGCTTCCATCTCTAAGAGAACCGGACGTGCTTTCATCCCTGTCAATAAAAGCAGTAGTTTTTGTCAGAGTCCAAAATGACAACGTCTCTGTACATCGGCTTGCCAGCTTCCGAGAAGCAAGCAATCGATATTCAAGAGATCGAGATCAATATCGCCGGCCCAGACTTCTCAACCCAGCCAGTCATACTCGATCAAGCCAAGAAAGATGTTGGCAAAGCTTCCAAGATCCACACAGAGACTAGTGCGTTTGACAATGATGATGTGCACGTTGTCGGTATGGATGGGTACAAGCAAGCCGCTCGATCTCTTGCTGAGGCGTTTGCTGATGACGAGGTGGCTCGCTACTTCACACATACTCCAGATCGAGAACACTGGGATGATGCTCGGAAATGGGATCTCCACGTCAGCATTCTCGAGTATATCGTCTATGCTCATGTGCTCAATGGTCTGGTCCTGACCTCGGGTCCCGACTATGGCTGTATCGCCCTGTGGTATGTGGCTTTCTTGACGTTGGCATCGATTGCCGACTGACCCTTTTAGGATGCCTCCGGGGAAGAATATGGACGACCTGACCACCATCATGCGTAGTGGTATGTGGCGTCTATACTACCAGCTCTCCGTTGAGGGCAAGGCTCGTTATTTTGACGAGTTCTTCCCTCTTCTGCACCAGACGAAGCTGAACGTCCTGCGTGAAAGAGACGAGGACTCGTGGTATCTGGTGTATATCGGAACAAGACCCTCGGCCCAAAAGATGGGTTTAGCGAAGAAGCTCATTGACCACGTCACAGCAATTGCAGATCAACAGGGACGTGCTGCATATCTTGAGTCCAGTCACACGACCAACGTCTCGTACTATCGTAAGAGAGGCTTCGAAGTCGTCAAGAAGATCTATCTCCAAAGAGACCATAAGCCGATCGAGCTGGATATTATGGTAAGAGAGCCCGTTGTCCAGCGAGATTAGGCTGATCCGACCCGTGGATTTTTTATTTCAATATTTGCGCAAGTGTTGATTTCTGAAAGAACAGTCGCTCGCTTCGTGCCTTCGTTTTGTACACAATATGAATAGCATGCTGCAATATTATCGATGTATTCCGGGGTATCTGTGCAAAGTCCGCTTCAAATGTCCATAAAAAGTCATGCTTCCATCAAAGAAAGTAGTCTCGAACCGGATCACTACCGGCGTGTTGCTGTTGCTGTTGTGCTTCCATCCTATGCTCCTCGTTCTCTGGTGCCGCGTCGAAGACATTCCATTTTCTTTCTCCGTGTGGTCCGACTTCCAATACACTTGCTTTGTTTCCGCATCGGTAGCAGTAGTTGGGTGCACTCCAGACAGTAGATAGTCTGTCATCGAACATGACCATGTAGCCTTCGTTACAGAGCTGGTGTGCACGAAGAATGTGGTTCATCGAGTTGACCTCGAGAAACTTCTTGACGACCTGCGCCCCGAATGTGTATCCTGCTCCTCTCGGACTCAACGAGAACTCATCTCGATCTGCATCAGGATCACTCCAGACCAGATCGGCCATAGGGCCTTCGTGTGGGATCTCTCGGAATCTGTCAATAATCTTGATCTGGTCGATACTATGTATACTCGGACTGAGGCCGCCATGAACGCAAAAGATCTTGTCGTCGATGACACACGACAGCGTCAGATAGTCGAACATATCGGTGAAGTAGTGCCAGACATCCGCATTGCCGTACTTTCGACTACACTCGGTGTAAAAGCCGTATGATTGTGTTACTCCTCTCGATTCGTGGTTTCCTCGGATAAGGTGGACTCGCTGAGGATAGCGCAGCTTCAAGCAGACCAGCAAAGATATCGTCTCGACACTAAAGAGACCTCTATCGACGTAATCGCCTAGTGAGTGTGAGTTTCCGACGCTATACCGCGCGAGTGGTCGCGTGCTCACCTAGGAACAGGTAATTCGTATCGGGACAGAATCCTCCGATCTTGAATATCTCCAGCATATCAAAGAATTGTCCGTGTATGTCTCCGACCACAGTCACCGGTGCCTGTATGTGTACAACATTGCTCTCTTTCATGAGGAGCTCTTTCGTCTTGGCGCATATTGCTTCGATGACCGAGTCTGCGAGAAGTTCTTTCTTGTAAAGGCGCGCGATGCACTCATCTAGGTCAATGCTGGCTATGACTGTATCAGCATGATGTCCGTAAAATGCGTTTTGAGTGTCCTACACGGTAGCCCTGGCATCTTGATTGTGCGGAGCTTCTCTGTGTTTCAAAATTCGAGAGGGAGGTTAGAGACCGTCCCGGTGTCGCAAGAGCACTCTCTGAATTTGAGCTCACCATGGTGCCATACTGATCGGACAAGCGCGCTTAACAACACATTCGCTGAGAGTCTGCACTGATAAGCTGTATGTATCTGTGGAAAGGCAGGTCAAGAGACGTGATGATCGGCATGTCACGTGATGTGGTATAGGCGGATGCCAAGCCATGTGAACCCTGTTACCCTTCGCGGGCATGTCAAGAATTGCTACCGACGAATTGATACTAACCACAACATCAACAACATTGACATTCACTTGCTAATACCGAACGAGAATAATTCGCGAGCCCTGCTGCAGTCTTCCTGCAATCATCCGATAGAACATTTGCCGTTGTTGACTCGTATCGAGCTGCGTTTGTCCTTGTACCACAACAAGGCTTCTGCCTGCCATTGCAGCAATTTCACCCTCCTTTCATTTACCTTTTTCCAGCCTGAATACTTTACAGCTGTCGCTTACACTTTCAACTTCTTCGTTCCTCCATTTCATCTTGAACAATACTCGTTCTCCAGCTGTCATCAATTTTTCAGCCCCTGCATGAGATTTTGGTTCACTTCCCATCTCTGGTAGCGGTGAGGCGAAAAGGAAAGGTGTCAACTCGGGGTTAATTCTCGTCGCTGCTGCGATGTATCCAGGTCACCAGCATAGCCAGTCGGCATACGGTTTCAGCTATCCGGCCCAAGCTTACGGTCAACCTCAGTGGCCCGCTGGCTACGCTCAGGGTGCAGCACCGCAACAATACGGTCAAACACAACAATATGGCCAACCCCCTCCAGCAAAGCGTCACAAGCCTACTGGCAGTGCGGTAGTGACTAGATATCCTCCTCCGCCTGGATACGTGCCGCCGCCAAACGCACAAATACCCGGCTACACCCCACCGGTTCAACAACAATACCCTGGCTATTCCGGTTACAATCCACAGGACTATGCACAGTATCAACAGCAATACCAGCAAGCCTATGCTGCGCAAGCGTATGCCCAACAGACAGCATGGCAACAACCTCAAGTGTATCCACAAGCCTCTGGGTACCCCCAAGCAAGTGGATATCCGCAGTATCCTGCAACTCAAGCACAACCTCAATCTTATCTGCAGCCTTCAGCTCCGCCCCATGGTCGAGCAGCGTCTGTGAGCCAAGCCCCGGCTCAACATCATGCGTATCAACCAGCCCCTACCGTACCCGCGAAGCGATCCTTTTCTCAACCCAATCTCGCTTTGCCCAAGACCGAGGCTACTGCCGAAGAGACTGGTCTTGACTTTGATTGGGGATTCGACGAGCTGTTTCCAGCGGACACCACGCCATTCAGAGATGACGATACCTCACGCCCCGAGCTCAGTCTAAAGTTGATCACATGGCATCCCGCTGTGCAAGTAAAGACTCCTTTGCCATCGACATCCGAAGAATCGCAAGCATACACCCTGATACCGGTCAAGCCCGCCGAAGAAGGACCATTCTCGAAGTACTTTGTTGGACAACTCACGACCCAGTTGGAAGTCAATGTGAGGCAGACCGCAGAGTGGGACCAGGTCAAGGACGATCCCATTTTCGTGGAATTTGCTGCTTCGTCCAAGTTCACTCCGATTCATGTTGTCAGGAAGAGTCGGAACCGTCCAGGACTGGATCAACTCCATGGGACTGAAGTGAACGCAACTGCAAAGTCTCCCGACGACAGAGACCAAAGTGCAGGGGAAATATCACAAGTCGAAGAAGTTGAGGAAGACTTGGATGACCCTACACATGGGGACGAAGCAATGGACATGGACTCGGACGACGAAGACGAAGAGGAAGCTCAAGTAGATGCGCCCAACACTGACACAACAATGGTTCCAAACCTTCTAGACAATTTGGAACAAGCCCTTGGCGCTGATGGCGGCGCTTTCGCTGTTCAGCCAGCTACTCAACCGGTGCAGGTCGTGAAGGCTGATGCAAAACCAGCCTCTGATGGCAAGCGGAAGCAGGGAGCAAATAAGGGTCAAGCGAAACGCAGAAGGAGTCAGCAGTCGAACGGGTCGCATTCAGAAGCCGAGAAACCACGTTCAACCCGTCAAAGGATCAAAGGCCCATATGGTCCCCACCACCAGCCTCCTCCTCCATCGGGCCCACCCCCAGACTACAACCCTTGGAAGGCCTTTGAGGCAGACAACCGTGGTCCACACAGTCCAGATTCTACAGCAAGCCAGCACACCACAGTGGCCTCGCCCATCAGGCAGGACGAAGACGACAGTAATACACCAGCGAAGACGCAGCAAGCTCCTGCAGAGACTACCAACAGTGGCCGCAAGCGTGGCTACGACGACTTCTCTCGGTCTTCCGGAGATGGTGGTCGTCGACGCCAGGAAGCCGATCACCCGAAACGCAAGAGACAGCCGCCGTATGTCCCGGAGGTTTACAGGTGCGAAACTATCATTTCTTTCACTATGGCTGTCAAAGCTAATTGAATCTAGTCGTCGCTGGTAAGCAAATCTAGAAGCATAGGCACAGACGGTTGGGAAATTTTCTTGTCCATTCCAATATTTCTTCGGTCAGACCGTTCGCTTTTCTTGTCAAGAACTACTCACCCCATCGAGATCCCCCGGCAGCTCATGGAGCGACAAAGGTCTGGCTTGCGACAGGATTTCTAATTGGTCCATTCTTTGATGTAATACTTATCATTCGAGTGTATTCGAGCCCTCTCTGCCTCGAAACATTTTGCATTAGTCGCTGAAAAGTCTTTCAACGTTTCAGTCCTCTCCTTTTGACTATCTGTCCCATTACCTTGCATCTCGTTATTCCTGAACCTTCCATCTACGCAAATTTGGGTCACTGTGCTTTCCCAAGACAAAATTCACGCCGCCTTGTCTCATTAATGCACGCTCGTGCCACATCCTATATTTCGTTCCTCAAAAGGTAAAAAGGTACACGTATGCAACTTGCCGTTGTACATGAAGTTATCATAGCTTCTCAATATTGCCTTGTCGATTGACTCGTAAACCGCATTGGGCAACGAAGTATCTGCTGAAGCGATTGCATTCTTGGCAGTAGAAGAATCGGTGTGCACCTCTGCCGAGCTCCCTTAGAGGACCTGCGCTCTATAAGGCGAGGCGAGTACCCTGATGGGTTACCCATACGGCCCATTAACAGCTAGATCATGTGTGTATATAGCTATCTGCATGACTTAGAAAGAGCTTGCTGGCCGGATGTGTAGCATTGAGTTCTCAGTTATACTGCCAGTATCAGATATACGCGTAGCTCGTTTACCCTTTATAAAGGGACTTTTCCTATTAGCCCTTTCTTTTTCCCTCATGGCATACCTCGAGCCGCTAGATGGTCGGGGAGAGACCGCTTCCATTTCCATTGGACCGGCTAGACCTTCCCTTGGCCCGGACTCATCGTCGGGGTATGCCTTAGACTCTTCGTCGCACTCTTCGTCACACTCTTCGTCCGCCTTCGCGTTACCCTTATCCTTTCCCTCGTCATGCCACTCGCGGCCTGGCTTGTAGTCTGGCTCGTCGTCTGCCTCGTTGTCTGCCTCGTCGTCTGCCTCGTTGCGTGGCTCACGGCCCGACTTGTGAGGTGGAAGAAGGTGAAGGTCAAGTGAACAATTTCATCTATGCATGAAGGGTATCTCGCTACCTAACCAACCGCTCGTTCTCGTCATCAGTCTCTTCCTCTTCGCTTTCCTCTTCACTTTCCTCTTCGCTCTCGTCCTCCTCACTCTCCTCCTCCTCCGTCTCAGTCTCTTCACTCTCCCCCTCTTCCTCATCCAACCAACTATCCAAAGTCTTCTCTTTGTAACTGTTCGTTTGACTAACAGGCTTATCCCTGACCGCCTCATCCAGCACTGTGCCAGCAGGCCTAGAAAGCGCAGGTCGAGGGTTGTAATCTGTATCGACAACGTTTCTGAGTTTTGCGTCTGGTTCCTCGCCCGCAAGCACCCAGTCAGGCAGCGGCTCGTAGCCTTTAAGCCCGCTGACGCCAGCTTCCTCACCGACTACTAAGCTGCTACTGCCGAGAACGTAGTCTTTGCGGCTTTCGCTGGGTGAAGGCGCCTGTGGGACTGGTTTCGGTGCGAGTAGCAGGAGTGATGCGAGATCTGTGCTTGACGGAACGGCGAGGAGGGCGCGGAAGAGGCGAGCACGGTCTCGAATATCGTAGGCCGGCGTGTAGCGTGCAAGAAGAAGCGTATGGTGATATAGTAGTGAGATAGCGTGTTGCTTCTCTGCTTCTTTGTCTTGGTCAGTCTCGTCATGCGACAGATCTTTGAACCCTCCATCATCTTCGTCTGGAGATAGGACTGTCGACTCTGGCGCCGGTGTTGGTGGACTCAGTTCCTCATATTTCCTCTTGCGTGCGTTGTCGGCGTTAAGCCAGTGTAGATATACCTTGGCTGCTAACACAACGATCTGCTGCCTCACTTCATCTGTCTCTTCGGCGTAACCGCGCACCAAAATCCGGAGCACATCAGGAGCAACACTCTCTTCTATCGGGCTCAGGCTTGCAAATTCGCCCACCAGCCAGATGACACTCGCACGGGCTGTTGGGCTAGTCAGTGTGTCGAGGTTCTTCGCAAGTCGGATCACAGTCTTGGTGTGCTGAGTGGGGCTTCGCTGTATGAGGTGACGGATGACTTCGAGTGCTTCTGCCACCAAATGCTGATCAGGACTGTGCACTTGCCGAAGCAAGAGCCGCAGACACCTTGCGCTCGTCTTAGCGTTCGAGGTCTGAGCACATCTTCCAATCGCACGAACAGCCTCCCTAACGAGTACTTGGTCGTGGCTTCGAGAAAAGTGCTCCAGCTCTGCCAGAGTCAAGCTCTGCTTATCCTGGTCGCAGTAAGGAAATATCAGAGTGAGTATCTCGAGTTTCAACCGCCAGATCTGAGATGCTTCTGTGCTCTGGAACAGGAAATGACGGAAGTATGGGACCATGAGGTGGGGATAAGCGAGGCAGACCTGCACGATATTAAAGAGTCCAGCTTGCTGAATGTCCTGTGGACCGCGCAAGAGAGCAACCAGTGGTCCGACTGCGTGCTGAAGATACTGAGTTGGTGCAAGGTACAAGAAGGCTCGCGCGACCGCAACGATGACCGCGCTTGTCCGCGATTGCAGCAGTGGAAGAGCCGCATCCAGAAACAGTTCCAAGTCCGGATCCAGTATCTCCCTTTCCTCATATTCCACTTCCTCGTTGCTTTCGTCTTTCTCCTCGGCATAGAAAGCCTTCTCTTTATCCGCCTGAGCTGTGGTCGCCTTCTTCACTCTCCTTGTCCGCCGTGGAAAACACCTCCTTGCATACACCGTGAGTAACTTCAATGTCGCCAATTGCCCCCACTCATCCATATCCACCATCTTTTTGACTAGTCCTCTGTAGTTCGGGTGTAAGATATCCAGGCGCTCAGGGCACACTTCTAGAAACGCGGCCACTGCCGCTCCAGCTACGTAGTATTGCTTGTCGCTGATCAGCTGCTTGATATAATCTGTGACTTGTGGTATTGTGCTCGGGTCAAGGCTGACACATTTGACGCAAGCAAATGCGGCCGTCTTCCGTACCACAGGACTCATATCTGCTACTCCTTTCTTGATTGCTAGTGACACGATCTGACTAATGACCGGTACACGGATAGCTGACATGGTTTTCAGCGCCATTGCACGGACTCTGGGGTTCGAATCAGAGAGGGACTTTTGAATCGTGTTGACGGACAGCAGTGCGGTGTCTGGATCAGCTTCGGCATGATGTACAAGGTAGGCGTATACCAGAGGGCGAGTCGAAGAAGTCTGATTCGAGAGTGTCTTGAGGACCGAAGGGAAGAACGGAAGTGTGACGTGAAGTGGAGAGTTGTATTGCATCTAAAGATGTCAGAATGGGTACGTTGGTTCGGAGAAGCATTGCATACAGATACCACTCTTCTTAGACCATCTAAGACATCCGCTTGACTCCTACTGTCCAACAGCTTCTTGATCTGCGCCGCCTGCAGTGGGCGAGTCGGACGACGTGCTGCGCCGGCATCTCGTGCTGCTTCTAAAGTGAGGTCTCGTGCTGTTGGTCGTGTGAGTATATAATACATCTGTAAAAGCTATGAAACGTCGTACCTGTTTCCAGCATGGACGAGATTCGACTAATCGACTCCATTGTGACCTATGGAGTGACTAGCGCAAAGAAGAGCGATTGATGGTAGTACAGGATTTGGAGAAGGTCAACCACCATGAATGAAGCAATCGCGGGGATCCACCAATGTGGCATGCCAAGACATGACATCTATGCCGTCAACCACCTTCATCCTTGCCAGCTTGAGAAGTAATGGATGATAGCATAAAAAGCGTGGACATTGTCTAATTAACTGGATACCGCAAGAGGTCCGATCGGTAAAGGCACATTTCCACTGAGCCAATTGCTTCAAGAACGCAACAATGAGAAAATCATACTTCCGAGCACGCAGTGATTTGGAGTACATCACACCCCGGATGATGCCTACGGAGCTGGTCTGATCAATCGCTAGACACTCTTGATGGATCCAGTAGTCCTGGAAGGCGCATCCGCTATCAACGTGCTTGACTTCATCAGCGATACTCATACGGCACCGACAACGCTGATAATCTGCTCGACACGAGCAGCGTTCATCCAAGATCTCCTCGCCACGGATGAACAAGACAGGCTTTTAGACGCGGACGCCGAACATCCAGAAGAAGACGACCTCAAAAATACCAAATCGGAACCACCACTAACGCACCTCCTCATGCCAACACTCCACCTTCTCTCAAGCACCCGCAGCATAGATCTTGCATTTTGCCCGGACGTACCACATCTCCTAGCATACCTGACGCTTCTCACTCACCGTAATTCGTCTACCTCAGCCCCCGAACTCAAGCCCACGGGAAGTCAAGGCAGAGTCCCGATCCTGGCGATCCTAAATCCGATCAAGCTATATCGATCTACGTCTTCGTTCTCAGTCCAGGGACTAAACCGATTCTTCGCTTGTGCTGTCGAAACTGCAGATCTGCTGGGGAGGAAGCTGATCATCGCTGAGTGCGACGATTCTTCGACTAGGAGGGTTGGTGGCAGGAACGAAGACGAAGACGAGGATATGCAAGACGGTCACGAAGGTTCGGCTGATGGCAACGATGAAAGGCAGCCGGAGACCAAACCGAGTCCGTGGGATCAGGAGGTGTCAATGTTGAATGTGACGACCAAGACCTTCGGTGCTGGCGACAAAGGATGGGTAGGTCGCACAGTCAGTGTACGACGTATTGCTGAGCGATGGTGTCGATTCACGGCCTTCACAAAGGATCAACGTGATCAAGATATGAGATGATATGAAGCAAAGAATTGAAAGTTGACAGAAAAATACAACGCCTGGGTATCGATACTCATCCCGATGCAAACACGCACAATATCAAAGTTATCCGCTTGCAGGTGAGATCAGACCAAGCTCTGCTCCATCTCCGTTACGTAGAGCTTGATGTGGCTCTCCATCTTCATATACTCTTCCCTCGCTCTCTGCACTTCGTTCTCGATGTTTTCTTTCAGATCGGTCATCTGCGTCTTGTTAGTAAAGCTACTCGATTTCAATCGGCACAAAATAATGATGACTTACCTTCTTCTCGGTCTGCTCGATTCGCACTCTCCTCCTCTCGACCTCCTCACCTCTTTTCCTTCTCTCGTTGGCAAGCTCAGAATGAACCCCTCGTAAGTTCTCCATTCTCAACCTCGCATCTTCGGCCTTGGTCTCGGCACCCTTTCGCAACTTCTCGGTCCTTTCCTGCCAGCTCAGTAGCTGTTTCTGTCGGAACCGTTCCTCACGCTCCACATCCCGCACATTGTTACTGCGCTCAGATAGGGCGTCGCGGTGCTTGCTCGCTCGGGCTGCTTCCTCGTCTTCCTTATTGATTTCCGACTGCACATCTGCAAGTAAACGAGTCAAGGACGTCACGTCCGTCGTAAGGAGAGTGAAAGTGTCGCCACTGGTCTGAAGTGCGCGTGCACGACGCTCCAGTCTCTCAATCTCAGCCTTGTCTCCGCTCAGATTTGCGTTGAGTTCGCGGAGGCTGTTCTCGAGTGCAGCAGGTGATTGTTGTGTGTACGGTCTCAACTTGTCGGCTTCTTTGCGTACATTCAACGCCATGGCGTTTTTGTCGACCAGTATAGCTTTGAGGCGGTCTTGCTCTGCTTTCGCGCGTTCCATTTTCTCCTGCACACGCTTTTGGCCTTCGACGAGTTCCAGGAGTCGTGTCTTGAGTTCTCCAGTACGCTTCTCCTTCTCACGCATCGCTTCCTCGACGTTCCGTCTGTTGCGCTGCATCTCTTGCAGCTGCTCTTCTTTGTCCTGATTGTTGTTGTAAAGTTCCTCGATCCGCTGCTTAGTGCGTTCTGCGCCATTGAAGTGCTGGTCGATTACCGAGGTCTGCGATTCGCGGAAGCGGATAAAGTTGATGATGTAGGAAAAGATCTTGATAAGGCGCAGATGCGTCGGTCGGTAGAGATCGGAGAAGGTGAAGTCCTTGACACCGCACTGTGGTCTTTAGCTTTGTGCGCTCACTTTTGGATGTCTACTAACCTCTTGCATTAACCTTCTGAGCATGACAAAGAAACCCATGAGCTCCCTCGTGTCTGCGGTGAAGATCCTGTCCGCATCGTCGCCACCGATATCTTCTGCCGCGGCGCGCATGCCCGGTGCTACGACCTCGCGCGTGGTATTCATCAACAATTCAGCGAACCATTCGAAGACCTTCTGTATTTGCTGAGGGTTCGGCTTCTGAAGATCCTGCACTGTGAAACTTATTCCAATGTCGCTGATGCATCCTGCAATCTCTCTCTCTGACTGTGCATACATCAGTCGTGTGTCTTTGTGCCTTTGTTGTTCATCTTACCAGCGTCATGAAAGCGTCTCCATCATCTTGTTTGCTGCGCCCTTGGGAAGAAGCAGGTTGAGAGCTGCGCGCCATGCTCATGCGCGGATTGTACGACATGGCGAGTGTTCCAGACAGACGACTTGAACTTGTGAGTGAGATCGCGAAACTGTATGTCGGCGCAAGATGACGCGGAGTGAGAGTCGTGTGTCGTGCAATCAAAAGCGCGATGAACTGCAACGGTAAATAAACTTCCCGATCGGGAATGCGGGGAATTATCACGACCGCCAAGACTTTGCGATGCACTCGGCGACCTCAAAGCAGGTCCACGATACACACTGATAGGCTGTAAGAACACACACATGTTAACGACGGATGCGGATCGTGGTGGTAATCAAGATTGGTAGTTGTCTCGCATTTTCACATCGTTATGCGTGGACTAAACTGCTAAACGTACATAAAGAAGAATTTGGCCGTTGAGTTTGACACCGACCCGGCCTTTGATCAATCCGATCAAATTGGTTATTGCGGTCCAGCGCGTGCAATTGCCAAGTCAAAGTGTATTCTTGGCCACGCGATCTTTCTGACCACATGCACCACCCATCGCTTCATATAAAAGCCTGTGTACACTTGTGTTCAAGACTCATTGTCATCGGCAGATGATATCACTCTCCTCCTCAGGTTCTCGTTTGCACCCAACACATCTTATGCTCCCGAGTTTTGTGCTCTTGCTGATGGCTTGCGAGTCTTGAAGTGCTTCTTAAACGAGCCTTTGTACTGGGGTGAAGATGCACCCACGTCTGCAGCATTGCTAGCGCGTGACTCAACGGGGTTTGGCGATTGCGCGTTGCCCGGGGACTGTGTCTTATGAAAGCTCGATTGACGGCTTGTAGGTCCGTGGACTGACGAAACAGACGGACCGGCTGTGCCTTCTTTGATGTCGCTGTCACCGCGTCTTCCAGGTGCATGTCTGCCCGATGGCTTTCGAGCTTGGAAGCTACGACTTCTGAAATGAAATCGCACGTCCCGAGGCCCGTCTTTCCATCCAGGTAGACTGATCGTCAACATGCCTCTCTTGGATATGTCATAGAAGACCGGCATTGGTTCTTTGGTCGTCGCGTGTATTGGAAGGTCCTGCCCGCGGTGTGGTCGCATCTTAAGTAAATCATGTCCTGCATCATCCTCGGGGTAAACAGCATAGCGCGGTATCGACACCTTTGGAGTAGACCCGAAGCTCAATTCGCCGTTGAAGATATCATCGACCATCGACTTGGTAACGCTCTCTTCCGCAACTTGCGCCATTGAGGATCGAGGCAGAGATACCGTAGTAGCTGCCATACGTGGCTGGTCGAACAAATCAGCCTTGGACAGAGAGTCTATCTCCAGAACTGGTCCAATGACTTTCGGAGGGGTGCCCGGTGGTGACGGAGGAGTTGCCGTAGTGGTGTGAATCCGGCCAAACAGTCCATTAAACCTGGCCTGCCAGTCGGGAGTTTGTACCAAGGGCTGCGCACGAGTGGACCGTGGCGGCATAACAACCGGGCTAGCCTGCACCTGTACACCTTCAGCAGTAGGAGACCTGGGAGGAAGTCTGACTTGGGGCTTCGGAGCTGGCAAGTTGACGATTGGGCGCCGAACGTTTCCAGAGAAGACTGGATGATCGAACTCTTCTGGTGGTGGTGATCCACCGTTGGCTGCAGAGGGGAAGAAGCGAGACTGCTGGGGCCCTGGCATATGTACATGGCTTGCTCTCGGAGGAGTCTGGATCGTGTGACCTTGAGTGAAGCTCGAAGGTCCACTGGGGAGCTTGACGGTGCTTTCCCTAACAGCACGAGCCAGCTCTGCTCTGTTCACTTGTGTCGGCTGTGTGTGCTGCGTCTGGGAGACAGGAGGTGCTGGACTCGCAACAGCGGGCATTACCGCAGGCTCATGAATTGCGCCTGTAGGTCTTTCGACCGTATATTTGTGCTCTGCGAGTACCTTACGTGGACCACCAAGCCAGTCGTCTGAGCGCTGGACTTGCTTGAAAGTGGTGTTCCATCGCGTGACCGGCGCAGGCCCTTGGCTTTCAGCATGGTTGGCCGCCGCATCAGGTACGTTTGCAAGACGTCGTTGGTCTTGTGTAGCAAAAGAATCCCAAGCATCCCCGACTCTTTGCGGTGCTTGCATTCCCGGTGGTTGAGAGAGTGGCTTCGACACTGAGCGCTGAGGAGGAGCGATAGGTGCAAGCTGCTGTGGTTTAGGCTGACTGCCAATAGGAGACACGCTGGCGGAGGCGGCGGCAAGGCGCTCGGTCGTGGGACCATCAGCAAGGCCCAGCGAGACGAGGTTCTGATCCGAAAGCAGCTGTTGATGCATCATTGGCGATGTATCCTGGTTCCTGAAAGACTGCGGTGGACCGCGGTTGAAATGCTGTTGCTGAGCGAAAGGACCGGACGGAGGTAAGATACCATTCGATGGCTTCCTCGAGCCAAAGGCAGCCAAGCCATTGTCGAAAGCTCCGTTACCGAACGCTCCATTACCAAAGCCATGGCGCGAAGTTGGAGGACCCCACACGTTACAGCCACGTGCGGTGTGAGAGGTCATACCAGTGTTACCCCAAGTTGCGAAAGAGTCCGCTCCAAGCACTGGCGTAAATCCTGCTTGTGACTTTTGCTCACCGGGAGAAGAATAGGATGACGGTGGGACGCTGTGAGTAGCGGAGAGGTTTCGCGTAGGATCGCGGGGAGAAGGTTGCTGTTTCGAGAAAGGAATTTGTTGTATTGGAGGCGGGAGAGGAGACACAGGAGCTTGGGGTTTAGTAACAGGCTGAGGACCAGGGTCCGAGTGGGTGTTGCCGAGAGGTTGAGGTTGCGCCGCTTTTGGTTGTTCAGTTGAAAGGGAAGGTTGCTCTGTCTGTGCTTCAAGTTCCGGCGCCTGAGCAGCGGATGTCGTAGCTGGCTGTTCGATACCTGGGGCAACCGCGACAGATTTGTCGGACTGCTCCTGCTGCTCGACCTGGGTCTGAGATTGCTTTGATGATGACGCTTCCGCGGAGTCGGGAATACTTTGCTTCTCCTTTGAGGGCGGTGCCGGGCCAAGCTCTTCCAGCTTCTTACGGATTCTCTCTTTCCGCTCCGCTTCTTCGCGTTCGTTTTCCTCCTTTCTGCGCTTTACGGCAAGCTCGCGCTTCTCTTGCATGAGCTTCTTCTGTTTCGCCTGCTCTTCTGCCCTTTGCGCAGCCTCTTCTTGCACTCTTTGCGCATATGGCATCTCTGCTTTCGCTGGGGGTTGGGAGCCAACGTCATGACCTACAATAATGCCTTCTCGCGATTCTGAAGGTGGAGGCATATCGGGCTGCTTGCTTACGGACTGTCGCCTTTCTATTGCACTTCCGCTAGTGCCACTAACACTTGAACCACGTCTTCTGGGCCATGGGCCTGCTTCGACATGGGACGATCGCGTCTGAAAGGCTGCTGAAGGCTCGGGGTAAGACGGGGGGTCTTGCTGTCCTCTGTGTAACAAAGATGGATGACGCGCGCCCTGATCGTATCGACCAGGGGGTCTACGATGTTCAGGAGCGGGCTCATATCGTCCAGATTGCGAATTGAAGAGCTCGCGCGGGCCTCTGCTTAACTCCCCGTAGGATCGGTCGAAAGTATCTGCCTGCATCTCGCGCGTTGTTGGCATTGGTGGAATTGCATCAAATCCGTGCGCATCTCTTGTGGCGAACTTAGCAGGCTGCTGCTGCTGTTGCTGCGTTGCTTGAGATGAAGCGCTGAAGAGGGATGTGGTCTTCTCCATTGGTGGAAGCGCGGCCCAAGGCGATTTGACAGGAGGAGGTGCTGGGGTACTCGTCTGAGAACCTGTAGGCTGTGGTGAGGATCTTGCAGAAACATTATCTGGCTTGTTGAGTTGGGAAGCACCTGGACGTAGAATTGTTTTAGGAGGCCCGGTCTGACTTGGTCGCTTCAATGCCAGAGTTGGTCTGATCTGTGGTGGTGGGCGTGCTTCTTCCTCCAGGACAACTGGCTTAGGTTGCTCCACAGGCGGAGTCGGGTCGGGATTGACACGAGATTTTGTGCCATCCATCCATTCCACTGTTTCCGGAGCCCAATCATCCTCGTCGTCTTCCATGTCTGCCCATTTCGATTGTTTGCCGCCCGTCTCATCTGATTGGAGTCGGGTAGCCAGATGAATACCGTATTGCTGCTTCAGCTCTTCGTCCGTAAATTGTTTCGCAGGTACCGGAGGAGCAGCTGGTATGAATTAGTACGGAAGGTGAAGCCGCTAACGAAAAGGACAACATACGGCGATTCTTGTTCCACACTGTGGTTCCGTCAACAGGTCCTTCCGTACCCACGCGAGGTCTTGGTGAGTTGTTGATGCCACTTCCTGACTTTGCAACGAGGCGAGGCTTTGCGAGTGGTTGAGGAGAGGGTACCGCAGGGCTCTTCTCTCCAACCCTCACGATTGGCGCAGGACCCACAGCAGACTTGGCCAAAAATGTCTTGGTGACAGATACCGGCTTGAAGCTAGTGGCTTTTTTGATTCCGCCCGAACGTGCTGCTTTGTCCAGAGCATCTCTTGTCTGTTCAGTACTGTCCGCCCGACTGGTATCGGTATCCGAGCCTATTCCAGTGTCCAAGTGTGAGTCCAGCCCAACGTGGTCCACTCCGAGATTTCCGTTTCTGCCACCATCTTGCGTATCGGTACTAGACTGAACAGCCTGCCCATCTACAGCGCCATCTGTCATGCTGCTGCCACCTGTCGAGCCAAGTCCATTCAGGATCGATGTACCAGTCACCGTCTTTTCTCCACCCACCGAGCTCAATACAATATTCGTGTGTGCATCGTTTCCAGTATTCGAGTCATGAAAGCCGGGTTGCGGAATCGAAGGATTGGAAGCTGTAGTCCCTTCAGAAGTGATTGCGCCGTTTCCGGCGGAGTCGGTGTTTGGCTGGTTTGCATGGACGTCGATGGACGAAAGATCGTCCACCGACTGCACTTGGTTCACCTCATTCTGGGTGCCCGAAGAGGCCATAACAGTTCCAAGTCTGCGAGGCGCTCATACGTTAGCTATGGTTTCAAAAGAGCTTGCGCGAACCTGGCGATCAAGAGGCTAAGACGTGCGACCTCGATAGCGGAAGTAGCTGATGTGAAGTGAGAGGAGAAGGTACCACACCTATCAACAGGACCGCGAATATGCCAGTGTGAAGTCAGTCGTTGGTTTGTTCAGTGCTCGCGGCGCAACTGGGCAGTGAAACTGCTTCTCGACGTGAAAACGCTGGCCTTGCGAATCTGCACGCCGGCTTAATTTAGCAAGGATGACGGGCCCTATTCAGCGAGCTCGCTGTATTTCAGGTCGCATAGACTATGGATGCCGATTTAATGAGGTTCCGAAGAGAGTTGGATGTCGTCGGCCGAAGAACCACCAAGGCTGCGGCCATGCACGGACTCCATCGAATCTGGGGTTTTAGAGAACAGCAAGCAGGCGATCAAGCAAGCAATCGACGGCCGTCTCGCCGCCGCGGCCGACGACTCACGATATTGGTCGGATCAAAAAGGAGACTGGCTCTACTGGACATCTTGCCACGTGATTCTCCCATTCTGCTGTCGCTCGTACACGATGTTTCTCATTGAGGTAGCGTGCAGTATTTATAGCACGAGGACCGCTTCACAGGCGCAACATGCAGAAAGTTGGGCAGCGACAAATGCAAGGAACAGCTTGTGCATGGTAGCGCAGAAGTAGATTGATCTCTTCATCTCTATTTACACTTTTTGAAAGCTCCTACGTACTTGGAAGCACAATGCCCAAAACTGCCAAGGTATATTGATACATTTAGTGGGCGTTGTTCTTGTGGTGGCCTGCAGACTGTCAGCATTTCTGTTGTTTTTCAACCTAGTGACTGTCGACAACGTACGCAAGTGGAAGTAGTAGTTCTGGGCGTAACCGATCAAGATAAGACCTCCAATGACGTGAACGAGTGCTGTGTCCGGAGTGAGCCAGATTTCGGTACTGTAATTCCTCCTTGTACGTACGCATAGCCGATGCATTCTTGCCGTTCATGTATCTTGTCTGGTATCTCTGGAGGAGACCCCTTGGCTGCTCAGCTGGAGCTGCTCCTCTTGGGAGCTTCTCGTAGAAAGAGACGACGCGCTGCATGCGAACAGCATCCTGGGCGCCGCTGAGGCCCTAAAACCATGCGCGTTAGTCCGACCGAGTCCTCGCTTTTTTAAGATTCCAATTGCCAATCATGCGATCGTTGTGGTGAAATGTGAGGCTCGTTCCGAGTGCGAATGGGTGGGTGCGGGCTGTTCATCGCGAAGACATGCTGGGTGCACTTACAGATGGCGAAGCGATCTGCAAATCGTTAGCGACACAGTATGAGCATCGATGGAGCTCGGCGTACCTTTGGTGGGATGAGAGTAGAAACCATGTTGACTGTAATTCGGGCAGAGGATAGCTACGATATCTTTCGAGGTTCTGTCTGCAGTCAATGTCGAACTGCCAGAAGTCTTGGCACAGAGCACGGGCCACTTCGAGATGTGCGATCACCACCACAACCTCATGTCCTATCTAACCATCACGGTTCCATACATATCGCGACTGCTTCATACAATGCCACCACTTAACAGGATAGCCACCAAGGGCTTGCTCTCGCCAGTATCGAGACTATGGGTCAGGCCCGCCGTGACGTGCCAGGTACGCTGGGAGACTATCGGACACAACCCACCAAAGTCGGCTGGCGGCCAGAAGGACAGACCAAACCCAGGCACCTCGGAACCACCAATGGGTGAACACACCGAGTCCGGAATGATTAGGCAACAAGGACCGGCGGAAGGAGCTCCTAAGCACACACCAGACTACGGCGCGGCGGTAGACTACAGAGTCTCGTATGCTTCTCCGAAGTGAATATCTTCAATGCGATAGCTGACCGCCGCTAGCGCTTTCTCCCCAGTACCAATGCGTGTTATGGACGGCAGCGAGCCTGGTGACACCGTCGCTGCAGCTGTCCTCTCCGGCGCTCCAAGCGAGCTGCAGGCCCGTACAGTCCGGTACGTTGAAGTCTACGAACGTAGGTCTCGACACATGCTAACAGTTGACGCAGCATCTACCGACCAGCAAAGACCGCTACTCAATCGGGGGATTGGCACCGTCACAACTGGCGCATGGACTGGGACGTTTTGCACAAGGGACACAGATGGGAGAACCCTCTTATGGGATGGCAATCATCAGCAGACTTTATGCAGGGCACGAAGCTGAACTTTGCGACCAAAGAGGACGCCATCAGGTTTGCTGAGAAGCAAGGCTACGAGTACTTTGTCCAGGAGCCAAACGAGAGGAGGATCATTCCGAAGGCATACGCAACCCAGTTCGTCCACAGCCCAGGAAAGCTGAAGCAGGTTCGCACGAAATAGATGAATGAGAATTGGGTTAGGTAGCAATGTAAATATCTCTTGTAACTCGCACGTGCGATTCCTGTTACCGAAGTTATACATGCATTACCTATGTTACAGAAAGCATACATGCATTATTTATGGCCAGCGCTCCTCGTGGTCCCACTCTCCTGAGGAGGAGTTGTAAATGTATACTTGCCTCCTCGCCTTCACAGGATCGCTCAAATCCAATTGCTCCATCTCCTCTGGCTTGACTACAACAACTCGGAAGTTTGTCCTTGCGGTCTTGTCGTGCAAGTCCTCAATCTTCTGGCCAAGCTTGAGGTTCTTGTCGTCATAAGGCTCGGAAGTCTTTTGACCTGGTGGTGGAGCGGCGAATGAGCCTGTAGGCTGTTAGTACTTTTCTATTATCTCGTGGGTATAAAATTGTGCTTACCTCTCAGGCCAGGTGAGTTGTTGCCGAAATGAGCAGTCAATTCTTTGCTCCAGCTCCAGTCTGACTTGCCATCCTCCTTGACCACACGCATTCTCGAGCCAACTTCGCTTTTGACTGTCCTGACACCACTGCCCATCTTGCTTTGATCGGTCTCCTCCTCGATGTCAGGCGCAATGACGAAAGCCTGGCCCTTCATTCTCCACTGGATCTGAGTCTCCTTGACCCACCACACGGCCTCGCATGGTCCACCACCACCGCTGCCGACAGCCTGGTCGAGGCTCTTCGCGTGACCGGCACTGCTGCCGAAGATCTCAGGAACCTTCATCATGCGGACATCGGAGGTGAAAGTTGGCATCTCGCTCTCGAAGTTGCGCTCGTTCATTGGTGCCTCGTTGTGCTTATTCTCGGGCAGCTCAGCCCAGAAACCACGGAAGATGCAGTAGCGTGCTCTTGGAACATGCTGGGTTGGAGCTCCAGATGGTGCTGAGTGGAGGGAAGAGAAGACGAACTCAGGCGAGTCCATCTTACCAAGGTCGGCAAGGAAATCCGACCTCCATGGTGCTGGCTTTGGAGCTGCTGCTGAAGAAGTGGAGGACATTGTGCGTGCTTGGAGGACGCGAGCGTGGTGGGAGAGACGAGGTAGGATTTTGGAAGCTATGGTTGCGGTCTTTTTGGTACAGTATTTTGGAAATTAGGAATGACTTGTCCTCTCGTGTGGTTCTGCTTGAAGGAGAATTGGCCGTTCAATGGGCCAACGAACGATTATACCGTCCTGTTGACGATGACGGCATTGATTCGGGGATGCTTCGATCGCACGCCCCACATTGAGATCTCCTCCACACAATACAGCTTCACTTCTTAACCTCACCTGACCAAATGATAATCATACCAATAATCATAGGTCTATGTTGCAGCTAATGACTGACCAGCTGTAAAGAGATCAAGCAAAGAGATGTACTCTGCCAGCGGTGGGGCTACAGCCCAGAACAGCATACAAGCTTGTCAGTCGGTCATACGGCCTCGTGCACGCAGAATGTCATTCACCTTTGATTCGACTTGTTCACACGAAGTAGTCATGGGTGTGTGTACTTGGTCAGGCCTTTGACCCAGACTTCAATGTTTCAGTGGACACCATTCGACGGTCTGCTTTGGGCATTCAGATTCGAATCACTACATGTATGAACGAGTGTACGCATTGAGTCACATTCGAGACCAGCATGAACTCAACTTGCTGAGTCAGTACCTGGCCGCTTGTGCCACGACGAATTCAGAAAGTATCCGGAACATGATCTTCCTACACTTCTCTACACTGCAGATGGGTCAATGTCGTCGTACTGAATTGCAAGAACAAGAAGATTGAAAGATCTTGAACGCCGACGTGTCTCAAAGCTGCAAGACGCGTCATTTGCCGACCAAGATGTTCCTGACTGCTCTTTCCCAGACTGGAACTGGTGCAAGTCGTGAGCGCGTCTTGTTCTGCCGCCTACGGCTAGGCAATCACCCCACAGCTCGTTCATGTTTTCGATTGAAATATTGAGCATCGGCGTGGACTCTTCTCAATCTTCTCAACAATTGCTCAACTTACAATTCTCCTGTACTCATCTGGGACGACTGAAGAACGACAGGTGGGTCTATTCGCCTTGGGATCCGATCTGTAGACCACGATTACCGGTGTTGAAGCCATATCTAAGCCTGCTGAATCACGACACAGACGTACGCCAGGCAAGATCTACTAGATTGCCTCCAGCCGCTTTGCTCCTCTTGTGGCACGATGCCGCCTGGCCTGGAAACATACCCAGATTTGATCGACGCGTTCGACGATGAAGAGCTCGACGAGGGACGCTCACAGTCGAGCTCAGTTCTTGATGAAGACGAAACGCCAAACACCACGTTGTCAAGCGTTTTGTCGGCACCAAAGGTAGTAATCCTCTACACGACTAACGACCATGCTAAACAGTTTAGAAGACGTCAATTTTCGAACATGGCACGGGGGCAGTCAGTAGAGGACACCGACCGCAGACGCGCCAAAGCTTGAGCGGTCGTAGCTCAGCGAATTATGACATGAAAGTGCACCCTTTGGACGAATACCAAAGACCTACATATTGGAAGAAGCGTCATGATGACTACCGATCAGCTTCCAAACCCACGTCAAATGCTTTCGAGGACAACGGTGACGATGATCATTTCGTTCACAACGAAACCCCAATCAACATAATGCAGTCAACAGAGACAGAAGTTCGAGCACCGGATCCGAAGGCTACGCGAAAGTCTCGCAGAATTTCAATACAACCTTACCATGACTACGCATCGGCTTTCAACCCAGATGTTGTATATCGCCTGCAAGGCGGCAAGAAAAGACCGAAATCCAGAAAAGCTCCTAACCAGAAAAGACGAAAGACTTCTCGCCCCCCAGTGTCAAGAATTGAGGATGTGAACGAAGAAGGATACCACATTGTCTATGACGAGTTTCCCTCGACTGCTGCTTGGACTCCTTGGCAGAGGGTGAAGTTCCCGAGCGAAGAGCCGTCATCGCTTGAAGATAACAACGAGAGCCTACTGTCCACCATCGTCCCTCAAGGAACCAACCGAGACCCCATCACCATCCGAAGTGACGACGAAGCCAGCAACGGTGCAGACAACAGTCTCGGTGATGACTCGGGGGGCTCACAGGCCGGTGGTAGAGGAACAGATCAGTCATTGCCGGAAGGGGCGATCTTGCAGCAGGCTGATGTCGAATTCCAAAATCTGTACGTCTCCAACCCTGTAGTACCGGTCGCACAGATGCAAACAGTCGATCCGGCAGAGACCTTGCACTCATCCAGTCCCCTCTCCGAGCTTCGCACACTCGACCATGAAGAATACATGATGGACTTCATCGAGCGGCAACATGCATCAGAGTCAGCTCAAGAACCAGAGACCCAGTACAACATCTACCAATCTCCAGAAGACGAAGACGTCGACGATCCTGCTGCCGGTCCAATGTTCTCGGACCCTCGCACCCCTCCCAACGGAGTCGCAGCGCAAGCTTTGGCTCTTATGGGCGCTGCAGATAGTCAGGCCAGGTCACGACCTGCCGAGAACACCAAGATGACGTCTGATACGGTCAGCGTTGCCTTTGCCGACGACCAAAGATCCCACAGCAGCGTCGATCGTATCTTCGAAGGAGACGCGGTCGAGGCAGCAGAGCCCCACGCAATCGAAAAGGGTTCTCTAGCGGTGGATTTGTGTGTCGTGATGTGAGACCTGGCTGGCAACACCGTCTGGCTTGAGGAGCCACTGGTGTCTGGTTGTGGTACCAGTAGTCTATCGAGGGGCGAACGTGTGGCTTTTATATGCTGTGGACAGTGCGGATACTGCTCGGAAAATAATGTGCATGGGTTACGAAGACATGATTGATGACGGACGATTTGAGGGAACATGGTATGACGAGGAAAATGGGACATATGAGACAACAACATGTTTACGTAAAACAGAAATACGACATAAGATCACTGTTACCAAGCCAGCTCCATGACGAAGCAGGAATTTATTCGTGGCGATATAACGCAGCAAAAGCCATACGCCGGAAAGCAGTCTAACAAGTCCTCGTGAAAAGGACCGTAGGAAGAATCAAAAACCTTAATGCTGTACTGTAATGACAGATGATTCGTAACATCAGATGAAAGTCCATCGTGCAAGCATCAACCATAATATCAAGCCCATCAACGCCATGGATGCACGCCACTCGTTCGTGACCTGTTTATGCATCCATCCTTTCATTCCATTCCATTTCATTTGTCCTTGTGCCTGTTTCATCCTCCAATGTCGTGTTCGTGCCATGTCTTTCGTTGTCAAAAAGTTAAAATCGTCAGTATTTCGTTGTTGGTTCGTAAATCGTATTGTTCTGTCATGCCCTCGTCATGGCCGCGTTCTGCGGCCCAGTGGCCGCTCATTGTCGTGAATATGGCTTGTTCATCGCTGCGATCTCTCTTGCAATTGTCGCCCATTCCAGTTCGCGCTTGAATGGTACGCCCCTTTTTTGAGCTTGATACTCTTCGTATTTGAGGAGCTCGTAGGAGAAGCGCAGATGTGGCTGGATAATTACGTTCAGGCGACGAGCGCGGACGTAGCAGCTTTGTTATGTCAGCTGTGGTTGAAGATGGGTGAGCTGATGGCGACTTACTATGCTTGTGGGAAAGAGAGACCATGCTCGTTCATCATCTCTGCGATACAAATCGTTGCTGACCTGGAGACACCAACTCGACAGTGCACCAATGTCGCCGTACCAGCTTTACGGCCCTTTTCTGGTCCAATTGTTAGCTGCGTTTCCGAAGCATCTCGATATCACGTACCAATGAACTCCAAACATCTTGGGAACTCTTCGGTAAGAGGATCAACGCCATTATCCTGAACCTTGTCAATGTACATGAGTCGGTCAGAGACGCTGTTGTCGTCGTTGGCGATTTCGGCAAAGGTCTCAAGGTCCTGTTGAGTCCAGCTGACTTGCTCGCCGACGCTCAAGACTCTTCCGATACCAAGTTCCTTGAGTAATGCCGGGTTGTTGGCATGTGCCAGGTTGCCAAGATACATGTAGTCTGTAATCCTTGACGGCAGACTTCCGTCGATTTTGCTCATCCATGTTGGAGCTGGCGAGCTGAGGAGGTGGAAAGACGAGTTCCATACTGGAGATGATTGCATGATGCGAGGCTGGATCGTGCTGAGAAGAGCAACGTCGGTCGGGTAAGCGAAGAAGTTGCGCTTGTACTTTTTGTGGAGCTCAATGTATGCTTTGTGGAGAGGTACGCAATTTGCGAACATATAATATGCTACGGCAAGCAGTGTCGTCTCGGTGTAGCCATCGGCACAGTGCATGAGGACCTTTCGACCTTTGCCTGGTGGTGCGTTTGATTCCTCGATTGATGCAGATGCTGTGCCATCGTTGGCTGCCATGATGCTGTCGCCATCGGTGTCTCTTTCAATAGGCGAGTGGGCAAGCTTACTGTCCTTGCGCTTCCTTGTGGTGTCATTGGCGGCGGATACCGCCTGAGCTTCGCCTGAGATACCGTTGGCTTGATTATAGATCCACGTGCAGATTCTGATGAGACTATCAACTTCGATCTGTGACCAAGTTGGCGGCAAAATGGAGCCAGAGCCGGGGAATTCTAGTTGCGGGATCGTATTCTTAGGCCGATCAGTATCCTTCAACATGTCCTCGAGTATTCTGAAGGCTTTCGCATCCGGCATGGTCGCGATATCAGTAGCTTCAATCAGGAGATCATATTGGCCCGTAGGGTCTACACCGCCATCGCTTGGGGGAGGTGGCAGCATCATGCTTGCGTCAGGTGTAGGACCCATGAAAACATTAGGTGCGATCTCGCTTGCAGCAGACATCGCCTGCATCTCACGTCTCTCTGCGTTAACTATGTATGTATTAGTATTATCACCATACGACGAAGCTGATAGCTTACAGAAGTCAATGACATGACCGGTAAGAAGGCCTTGACTGTCGACAGCGACAATCTCGTGGTGGTCGATCTCCATCTTGTGGTATGGTTCTGCGGTGTGTTAGGCCTTATGTTGAAAACACTATCACCATAACCTACCTCGAAGAACGAATGTGCTGAAGTTGGGTTTCTCAACACCCGACTCTCGGTCTTTCTCCTTCCAAATCTTCTGGGCTTTTGCTATCGATTCGGCCAGACGTCTGACCTCTTCTTTGGGTGTCTTGTCATCTCCATAGACGACGACATCGCTCATTGTTGCCAACTTTGCAGCTTGTATCTGGAAGTTTCTGACCGAGAATCCTTCTTTTGGGTCCGACTCGAGGAACCTGGGAGTGTCCTGACCACTTCTGCCAATATGAAGGAGCTCGTCGGGAGCTACTGCGCCCTTGAGTTTGGAGTGGCTGAGATCTCCTCGAGCTTTGACAATGGTGATACCGCGAATGCATCGCGGGAGCTTCCTAAGCGATCTGCGTCTTGCGATAAAGAATGCCAGTTGTAGGTCGTTCTCAGGGTGTAGCCCGTGCATCCATGGGAAGACCAGCTTAGGATCCGGCAGAGGTTGGGACGCGATATGGTCGAGGGCGGCATGAAGTTGTGGTCCCGTGAGTGAATATATGGGAAGTCTTGTAGATACTTTGGTGTATTGCTCTGGCGGGTAGAGGAGAGATGAGTTGTCGATGACTACTTTCGGCGAAGCTGGTGATGGAGAGCTAGTAGGTGAGTCAAATTGCCTGCTGTGAGGACGAGGGCCGGGAGAGCATGTTGGTAGGTGTTTGTTAGGTACTGCTGCTGGAGTACCGCGAGTTGAGGTGTTGATCGAGAGCGATGGTTGGGGAGATGAGCTCCGTTGAGAGACTGGAGCTGGTCGAGGTAATACCGCGGCCATGACAGGATCGGTGGTTCTGTTTCTGAAGTCGGAGCTGAGTATCGCCTGATCTGTTATATTGAGCGACGGACGCGTGTCTGGCAGTTGTTTGTGTGCACACGACCAAATCCTGCTGCGAGATATGCGCGCTTCACCTCGTGTATAAGAAGTCGAGATAAGGAAGTGCGGGGTATCAGGAAGACGTTAGAAAGTGTAGAAGTGAATCAATTGATGCGATCGAATGAGTTATCAAGTCGGAATGAAGTCCAGATGGACGAAACAAAAGAAAGTGATCATGGTGGGTGCTGCTGCAGGGTTTGTGTACGTAGGTACTTTCAGGATCATTATAAATTGGTGAGGCAGAGGGACAGTTGAAGGTGGAAAGATAGGCTACGGTAGGCTACGGTAGGCATGCAGCTCAACTGTTAGTCCCATCCTAGTCTAGAAAGTGGGCAACGTGGGCTGAACTCCGTCTCTCTCACCCAATGGTCGCCCGAGACCCCGCCTGCCAATCTAGACATTCTGAACAGTGCGCGCTTTCCCCAGATCGTTCCAATTGGACCCCCGAAAGCAACAAGTGGGCCTTGCGCAAACCGCTGGATCGAGACCGGAAGCCGGGAGCGACGTACCTCTCTGCCACTGAACGCGTTCCGTGTTGATTATTATTGTGTTGAATGATCGTCGACTGATCGCTGAATATTGGCGATTTACATGATGCTTGACAGCTATCAGTTTCTTCCAGCCATGGCAGTAGAAATAGAATAACAAGAAGGTGCTACCCTCCACACGCATTGCACCTTCCTGCATCGTCAAATTTTGGATTACGAACATGCTTCGCAAGCATGTAGTGTGCTTTAGTCTGGTCTGCTCATCGGCCGCCTATCACCGATCTAAAGCAAGCCACGAAATACACCTACCGTGATAGACAGCGCATGCGCTATCATGCCCCGCAATTAGCAGAGTACGGCACATGTACCATCTATACCAATCACTAATTATCTTATCGCCACTGATCCAATCATGCGCACACGAGATGTTGAAAAAAATCCGTTATGCTACTCAGTCGATACCGTAGTCGAAGTAGCACTGCATTACGTTTTCCGTTCCATTGCATTCATGAGCCTCGTGCGAGTATCGGCAGTCATCACTACTTCTTCTTGGTTGCTCCACCGTCGACAGTGATCTCCTGAGCGGTAACGAAGCTGGCGTTGACGAGGTATTCCACGGCATCAGCGATGTCCTTTGGTCTTCCCGCCCTGTTCGTAGCATGGTCATCGACGTCTTTCTCTTCGTTCAAGTGAGCCCACTCCATGCCCTTCTCATCACCATCTTTGCACTCGTGTGCGACCTTGATACGACCCGGGGCGACGAGATTGACGCGAATGCCCCAGTGTTGCAGACTCATGGCCATGCTGTGCATCAATCCGACTTGTCCGGCTTTGCTCGATGCGTAGCCCTCCTGGTTCGGGTCGCTCTGATAAGCACGGAAAGAGCCGATGAGAATGATGCAGGGTCCGACATCGGAATCGTTGTGGTGTGCTACATCAGTCGCGTCCTCTTGCTTCATGAAAGGTAGGCAGGCTTGCGATACAGCGAAAGGGGCGGTCAGGTTGGTCTCCATGTATCTGTTCGTCTTAGTCAGCGTAGCACGACAAGAGTGGGTGGTATCTTACGCCTGCCACTGTTCAATGGTGTCTTGGTCTGCCATGGTCTTTCCATCTTTCCAGTATGGAGACGCAATACCGCCATTGTTGACAACCACCTCAATACGTCCACCGAGAAAGTCGGCAGCAGCCTTGACCTTGTTCCGGATCTCTTCCACGGATCGCAAGTTGCAGATAGCCGATTCCACCTTCTTTTGATCGTAGTATTGCTTCAGGTGAACTGTGATCGCGTGCTTGAGCTCCTCCTCGTCAATGTCCAGGACGAAGACCTTGTAGCCTCGCTCCAGGAATCGTCGTACAATACATCTGCCAATACCGCGGGCTCCACCACTGATGAGTGCCGTTCTCGTTGACATTGTTCAGCGCGTGGTTAAGGTGTTTAGGAGATAATTCACCTGTGGTTGAAGGATAAGTAAGTCCTTCTGAACTGTGGTCGCAAGGAATGCCATTTGGTCAGTGAGGTCACGAACTCTACGTATTGCGCACGTCATCGTGGTTTTTCCTGGGTGAGATGCGCAGGAAGGAGCGACGTCTATAACAGCAGCAGCGCTCTGGCGTGTATTTTGGTCCAATACTTATCTGCGATAGACCTCACGATGACCTGCCGTGACGATACCCACAACCATGGCTTTACAGCAGGGTTCAATTGCAGCGAGAAGTGCTCTTATTAGAATTTCTCCAGAATTCGAGGCGGGGAGCATGTCATATTGCGAGGTTGCGATCAGGGATCTTCGAGCCGGCCGCTTGTTTGGTGATCGGCACTTTACCGAAGCTCTTTTCGGCGACATCCGCGGATTCGCGCGGTCAGCCGCCGGACATGCTTCAGGAAACATCGGCCGCCATCATCTTATGCACGGTATCGTAAACCTGACCACTCTTCTTTGTGTGTGTTCTGGAGGAGACAATCACTTCGTGATTCCTTCTCTTACTGAAGTGCTTATACAGGCTATTACCAGAAACACCACATATAAAGAGCCTCATGAAGCAATTCTAGTATCAAACAAGGCTACAGCTCTACAATGCGTGCAAGCCATGTCAGCTCGGTGGACCATTTCAATCATTCTGAGCTCGTCTCTCGAAGTTCCTCGGCAAGCCTGCTAATGTAAAATGCCTTGACTTGTTGAGGAAGTCCTTCGAATGATTTGCCAATTCTCTGAACATCTCTCCTTCCACGCTCATACATGGCTAAATCTCTGTTGCCATAGACATCTTTACCTGCAGCGTATCCAGCTTCCATGCTCTCGTCACGGAAGAAGACATTGACTGCGACGCTCAATCCTTCTGTTGGCGAGGCTGTGTGGAGCCACAAAGGTGGTATGAACAGAACGTCTCCAGGATTCAGGACAACCTCATGTGGATGTGCAAGCTGCAAATCTGGGTAATCTTCCGTCGAGGCCGTGAAAGGGTTGATGGAGGAGCTTGATGCACCAGGAGCGAAGGACAAGTAGGTCACATCTGATGGAGGATACAGAAGCAGCCGTTTCGACCCCTTGACCTGACACAGCACGTTGGCCATCACGTCGTAATGCAACCACATCGTGACCGGCCCAGATATCCTCAGTGGTGACGAATGTGCATGATCCAGAACGTATGCCAATTCCGGTGGCAGCTGAAAATCGCCAGCGATCGTTGGAAAATCTTCGGAAAGGTGAGTGACCCTGTCTGCAGGTTTCTCCGCCGACAGGGCGCGTAGGTAGACGTGCTTTCCGTCAATGGCTGAATCAATCAGATTGCCAAATGAGGTTGTCGAATAAGAAAAGTTCTTGGTCTGAAAGTCCATATGTGGGGTCGGTGAATCGTGGATGACAATCTGCCGGTCCGTCCCTACTTGCTGCCTGAGATATTCGGGCGTCCATCTCTGGTTGCAAGTCCCAATATCGAGGCCTTCGATGATCACAGGTTCTGCTTTTCTTCGGATATCGTCGAATTGTACGGCACTCTGCAGTCGACTTCTTTGTACCGAAACAGTCTCTGGCACAAGCTGAGGTTTACTGCTTGTGAGCCTGCTCGGCAGGCTAGGCGGACTCGGGACAACAACAGGCGTTGGTCCTTCCAGAGAATGCCATTGTTTGACAGCCTCACCCAACGACTTCCCGCTGAACGCATAACTTGTACTCCAGCATGTCCCGAAACTGAAGCAGGTGGCACCACCTCCCATCACAAGCATTTCTGTAGGCTCTCCATCCTGGTCGGTAGCACAAACAGCTGACATCCCCACAAGCAGAGGTCGCTCATCATACTGTGTCTTGACACCAGCATACTTTACAAGATCAAAGATCTCTTCATCCTGAGTCAGGAGGCCACCACTTTTCACGCCTCCGACCAAAAGCAAACGGCCGGAGGCTGCATGATCCACAAGCGCAGCACCGAACCTTCCAGGGATTTGAGCAGGTATGTCAGAATCAGCATCAGAGGTGTTCCGAGAAGAGAATTGAAGGGCAAAGTCCTCTCCTTTCGTCGAAAACTTCCAGTCCCAGGCCTCATCGATGATAGTTCCATCTTGTGACATACCGCCTACCATGGCTCCTCGCATCATGCCTCCTACGGAGATCATGGCAGCGCCGAATCTTGCGGACGGTTGCTCCCCTTCGACCATGAGAGGCGTCCACCCATTTCCAGCACTCCAGAGAAGCCAATCATCCAGGACCTTGCCGGAACTGTCTTTGCCACAACCCACCACAACGCCACAGTCACCTTCTGGCAACCATACGGCGACTGCACAGTGTCTGTACCGACCAAGTGGAAGGTCATGAGTCTTCTCCCAGGACCCGTGCCGTAATACGTAACAAGCTTTGCTAGCTTTATCCGGCGACGTTCGACCTCCTACCAATAAGAATTCCACTTCATAATCGTGGTTGCGAAAGCTTGTGATGGTGTGGCACATAGTAGAGGCTGGTAGCGATTCGTACTGTGATTTATTGTCTGCATCCGTGGAGAGGATGTCACAATCAGACTGTCGCTCGCGAGAACCTAAGCCACCGTAGTTGACGACAACTGCTTGCTGCTCATTGGTCTCTAAGAAGCACGCCCCGAACCGCCTGACGATAGGCTTTCCCTCGATCTTCCTGCTGCTCATCTCAATATTTGTGGATCTCGACACCAGTGGTGAATTCTGCACAGGCTGTGTCGACTGCCCGTCCATCCTTGCAACCAGGAGGAAGTAGTGGGAACCGAAGAGCGCGAATTCTTCCCACTCATCGAAGGGTTCTACCAGATCGAGCTCTTGTCGCTGGCCCGAAGTCAGAAAGGTGTCGTCGGACCAGAGATCCCACAATGACCGAATGCTGATACCCTCGGGAACCCAGCCGTTCGAGGAAAATCGTGTCCGCATCTCATCCATCGTTCCGATCGCGTTCAATGGTGCTCGTTGCTTCTCGAAGTGTTTGAGCATAGTCTTTGCAAAAGGGTGATCTCGTCCATCGGGCAGATGTTGTTCGAGAAGGCAGAATCTGGCATCACCCAGCTTGGACGCCCATCGGATCAAGTCATTAGCAGGTTCCATGTCCATGTACGCAACTGAGACTTCTGCAACAAATAGAAATGCCACCGAACATGACTCCATCTTGAAGTCTTCTCTAAGAGTAGCTTCCAGCTTGTCCAAATTGCGGAGGTCGCAACCATAGGCATTGTAACCTGTAGCCTTGAGCACGCGAACCTCTTCACGACCACCAAGTTGGAGATCTTTCAGAAGTCCGTGTAATGCTTCGTGTTCCTGGATGACTTGCAGCTTCCTCTGCATGAGCTGAGGATAGTCGACATCTACGAAGGTTGCATTACGGCACAATTCTGGGCTGTTACCGAGATACTGGAATGGCAACGGATCGCTTGGGCAAGGTTAGTCTTTGTGAATGGAGGACAGATAAGAACGAAACTTTGCAACAATGATAAACCAGACATAAAAGACCTACTCACTATCCACATCCCAAGTTAATAATAACTTTATGTTTGCCATTCTCCTCAGTCAAGAAATTTCGGACGCTATGGTCGATGGCTTTCATTCGCAACCAGTACCCACGATTGATCAAGGGCGCTCTCCTCTGGAACTTGCGCACAAAATACCGAAAGTACTCCGTCTGGCCAGAATAGTACAACTTCTCAACCGACCGCTTTGACACTATACTGCTGTTGTTCGTATCCATGATCAGGTCATCACGCTGGTCTTGTTTCGGTACACCCAGAGCCCCCATCTTGAGCGGCTTCTTAGGCTGCTTCTGATGGAAAGCCTGTATCGAGTCGTTCTCGAACATTGTGCCGGGTCTATGAAGACTCAAGATCCTATTCGCAATCGGCCGAGACTCTGAAGCCTGGACGATTTTATGATTTTCTGGACCCTGCAGTTCGGCAAATGTTGCAACGATCGGGCCGTGCCTTCTTGCTCGTCGATCCCGGAATGCGGGGAACGTCACTCCGCAGAAACGTCAAGTGAGTCGCAGACCAAGGAAAGCCAGTCGCGTTCCGCGCTGTGTGCTGCCTTGCGCGTGGGACACTTCACGTTCACAACACTTCTTCGGCCGCATCGTATCATGGAACACCCTGACGCTGTCGAACTCACGCTACGGTAGTCCTGTCTTTATTGGACATAGCGACAAGTCGCTCGCCCACTGCAAACATGTCGGGCATCAATTACATAACCTTCAACCAGGACCACAGCTTCCTGGCCGTCGGTTCGTCGCATGACTATGCCACCTCTTTATGCAATACTGACAAGCTATAGCTACGACTGATGGCTTCCGGATATACTCTACCGATCCTTTCGCACTCGTGTTTCAGTCTCCTCTCTCCGAAAATGGAACATCCGGGGATGTTTCTATAATCGAGATGCTTTTCTCAACATCGCTAGTCGCAATGATATTATCGCCCAGACTCTTGCGCATCACGAACACCAAGGTAAGACCGCTTCTTAATCATGGCCAAGGCCAATGGGACGGCGTTGCTAATACTTTGAAGCGACAATCAACAATATGCGAGCTTACGTTCCCTTCACGTGTCGGCGCGCTGAAGTTGAACAGAAAGAGACTGATGGTAGTGCTGGAGGACATCATCTTTATTTACGACATACAGACGATGAAGATACTGCACCAAATCATTACGCCGACGAATCCTTTCGGTCAGTGGCTGAATCTTTATCCTTGCGCAAACACTAATGTCTCCAGCCATCTGCGCGCTGTCACCTCACCCGGAGAACAACTACATCGCATATCCGATGAAGAAGAAGGAGTATACACCCGGCCCGACACCGGCACACGTCCCGCCATCAGTACAGAAAGGTACAGAACAGATGGGTGGTGATGCTATGCTGTTCGACGCAAATGAAATGCAGGAGATCAAGGTGATACCGGCGCACCAAGCACCTTTGTCATGCATAGCGATGAACAACGAAGGCACACTCCTGGCCACTGCGTCAGAAAAAGGCACAGTCATTCGTGTCTTCGCCCTGCCTTCAGCGCAGAAACTCTACCAATTCCGCCGCGGCAGCATGCCAGCCAGGATACACTGCATGTCTTTCAATGCCACTAGTACACTTCTCTGTGTCTCCTCCGCAACAGAGACCATCCACATCTTCAAGCTGAGCCCGCAAACAGCGGCAACAAATACCCACGCAGATCCGACTTCGCCGGCGCAAGACACGGACCACAGCCTCTCGGCATCATCACCCGACCGCAACACCCGCGAGCGCAGCGGCTCACCTTCAGCGTCCTCGGACGCAAATGCCAGCCTGAACGACATCTCCACCCCGGACTTGGCCAGCACGACCGCCCCTCGACCGAAGAACCCGAACTGGATGTCACTAATGCGGCGGACATCGCAAACGGTATCCTCAACATTTGTTTCGCGAGCAGCAGGCTACCTGCCCAGTGCGGTAACGGAAATCTGGGAACCAGCGCGAGACTTTGCGTGGGTACGGACGCCGCGATCGAAGACAGGCGCGCCGATGAAAAGCGTCGTCGCCATGGCGAGCGGAAGTCCACAGCTGCTAGTCGCTACGTCAGAGGGTGATTTCCTGGTTTACAATGTCGATCTGGAGAAAGGAGGGGAGGGAAATCTGGTTGGGCAGCATGAGTACGTCTCGAAACGGTATCGGCACCAAAGCATCAGCTGATGGTAAATAGGTGCAACAAGAGGAACCAGAACGCCAGTGGCTACGATATGGAGTAGAGCTCTTGGCTAGACGAAGACGGTAGCGAAGGATCCACCGACGGTTCTGAGATATGAACGCGAGGAGGCGTCGAAAAAGAAGCGCGATGAGCGATGTGAAGTCGTCGAGCTTCGACACGACACGAGGGATAGAGCACGACCGCTCTACACGAATCCAGTGTCAATATGAGGTGGCTAGGTCTCAAAACGATGTCTAGGGCCGTTCGTCCTCTCGCCGGCTGAAGGTCAAGGCTTGCGGACTGAAGTGAGTGATCGAAGTTGCTATAACAGATATTCATTTCGCAACGGGTATGAAAGTATTGCTCGTAGAATATCATATCGATATTTTTACAACCTTGGGCACGGTGTAACGCACTTTATGTGTCCTTATCACTACCAACATCATCGTCCTCGTCCTCCCTCTCCACCCTTCGACCATTCACATTCTTCTCCACTTCCGGCACCAACGAGTCCATGAACTCTTTGTCCCTGCCTACAAGCGTGACTGTATTCCTGCTCTTTCCCCACCTAGGATAACTGCCTACCTTGATGCCCTTGGGCTCGGCCTTCTTCGCCAACTCTGTCAGATATTCCGCCACTGCGCTCTCGGCCAGCGGCGTCGAGAACAAGACTCTGTACACGCCCTTGCCCTCTGGATCGGTCAAACGTGGCAGAAGCGATGGCTTCAGACCAGTAATCAAGCGCTCGAACAACCTCGGTACACCTGGCAGAATGTGAATGTTTCCATTGACGACCGAGATGGGCACCCAGAGATCATCCGCGACGAACGCCACTTGCTGCTCATCCGGCACCTTGTCATCATACGGCAGCTCGACCATACGCTTTTTGGCCCTGAGCGCGGCCGAGTCCTCGTCGTAGTTGAATTTTGGCTGGCTGGGATGCGGCTTGGAGAGTCTCTTCATGCGATCAAATGCGGCGTCGTGCAGCGTCAATGGCAGGTTGTAGGCCTTTGCGATGGAGGCGTAGGTGATGTCGTCGTGGGTTGGGCCGATGCCGCCGCTTGTCACTACGAAGTCGTAGGACGACGACATGCGTGTGCAGGCTTCGATGATCTCGGCCTCGTCGTCGGCGATCACCTCGATGCGTTTGAGGTTTATGCCGAGGGAGAAGCAGAACTTGGCCATGTAGGCAGAGTTGGTGTCGGTGGTCTGCAGTGCGTTAGCTTGTGGTCCTGATAGGTGGGACAGCGTGTGTTAAGATGAGCTGAGGATGCATGAGAGTTAACGACTGACCTTTCCACCGAGAACTTCATCACCAATAATGATACACCCCGCCGTGTGTATCATCTTCTTGTGATTCTCCATCGCTTGAGCAGCCATGAATGATGACGTGGGTGATTTGATACCGGGACGAATTGCTCCAGAAAAGGCAGACGAGTGGGCGTAGTTAGGTAGTGGACGCGATAGTTGGCGAGCCAGTTGATTCACTCGAGCAAACATATGTGCTTCAAGGAGGTATTTAAGTGAAGAGGTGTAGAAAGACAAGGGGTCAGTATTGCAGATGGGAAGCGTCACTGGTATGGAGAGAAATGCGGGGATGGTCCCTCAGCGGGGCACTGTTGTTTGTGAAGTCATTCTTCGGAGAAGCATGCAACCTTGTTCCTGAACATCGCTTCAACCTCATCTAGAATTGTTCTGTACTACCGCAAACATGGTTAGTGCCCCATCTTGTCAATGTCGAATCTCAGCTAAACAGGCTAGTCATCCGAAGCCAGACTCTACACCTTCTCACAAGAAACGAAAGATGCCCTGCGCAAGTTTCGCCTCGGGACCTCACGAGCGAAGGACCCACAAGCAGTAATATGTACGCCTCTGCCTCCCTGAACCTCTTCACGTGCGCAAACGAGTCGCGCGTGTACGGGAAGTTGTATCCGCCCATACCGAGTCAATGCCAACGAATCCAAGACCAGATAGACAAGAAGACAATGGAGATCAAGAGATCGGACGACGTCGTGTATAAGGACATGCAAGAGCTAGGCGACGAGCTGCCGGGTCATTCGCCCCGGTTTGTGTTGCTGAGTTACCCTCTGACTATGGTGTGTTTGGTTGCGCTCAACTATCCCTCCTTGGTCGTCGGGACACAAGTCGATTCGTGCTGGATGCTGACCATCCTGTAGGCCTCCGGTCGTTTGTCTGTACCGTACGTCATGCTGTACTATCTACCCGTGACGAGTAACAACGAGCTCAAAATGCTGTATGCGGGTGCGAAGGAGTTAATGAGAAATACGGCCGAGGTGAATCGGATCATTGAGATTGATTCGGCGGAAGACGTTGAGGAGATTGAGCAGCAACTGAAGGGTGAAGAATGAGTGCAGTTCACAGTCTCCAGAGTTCATTTGTATTGCAGATATACCACGGGAACACGATCTAGATCGCGGCGGCGCAACACTCGTTTACGATTGATGGAACGGCAAGTGACAACTGAAGATGGCTATATTTTATTTGTCTGCCTTTGACGACAGGAGTACTCCAAAAGGCTCACTAGTGCCTATTCGCTAATCTACCGGGCCAGCCTATCCAGCCATGCAGTCGTACGTGAGCGGTCGAGGGACCGGCAGCGTTGTACATTTCCTGGCTTTCGGACCCCAGCAGGTCTCTGACCAATCCAGGCCCGGAAGAGTTGTCCACCATCTCCCGTATGCATTCGCCTTCAATTCCTGATCCTTCCATACCTTGTTCAACACCTGGGGGAATCGCTGCTGTCAAAAAAACAAAAAACTTGACTCGACATGAAGAAAGAAGCTCGAAAGGGTGATACGCAAACATATATTCAGCACCTGTGCAACGTGTGACTTGTCGATAGAGTGCTGTTTGGCGCGGTCGAACTGTGGTGAAAGAGGTGACGGAGAAGGGTAAGAGGTTGTTGTGAAGATGGGCGTTCCGCCTTTGCCTGGCGCTCCAGTGTCGCGTCCATAGATGCACTACCCAAGAAGATCCAAGTCGCGTGCAGAAAAACAAGCAGAAGCAAGGCGATGATGATCAGAGATGGTACTCTTACATTACCACACACTTGCAGCAGCCTGCATCCTGGTCTGGATCTTGAACGCCCATCTCTTTTGAAGGACCGTTTGACCTTCCCTGTGCACCACCTGAGCCACCGGTGATCTCACGGTTGTACTTGCGGATCTCGCGAACGATGTCGTAGAACGCATTCTCGACGTTGATACGGGACTTGGCCGAAGTCTCGATAAATCTGCAGCCAAAGTCACGTGCTAATTTCTTTCCTTCTGTAGATGGCAATCAGTCGACTGGCTCTTGAACCAACGTTTCAGTGTGAACGTACCCTCTGTCGATACTTCGCGCTCGCCTTCCAAATCGCACTTGTTTCCGACAACGATGATAGGGAAGTAGTCCTTGTCCTTGACTCTCAATATTTGTTGTTGAAACGTCCTGATCTCCTCGAACGACTGTCTCGAGGTGATGCTGTAGACGAGGAGGAAACCTTCACCAGTACGCATGTATTGTTCTCTCATGGCAGAGTACTCTTCTTGACCGGCGGTATCGAGAACATCGAGGAGGGCAACTTCTTCATCGATAACACACTGCTTGCGGTAGGAGTCTGATCGGTTAATTAGTCAAGGCGGTCTTCTTGAAGCGGTCAGAATGCGCGACTCACCTTCAATGGTTGGGTCATACTCGTCGACGAAATGGCTCTGGATCAACTGAATGGTAAGGCAGGATTTACCAACACCACCGCCTCCGACAACGACGAGCTTGTATTCGCGCAGAAACTGGGAAGCGAGTTCAGCCTTTTCGTCCATGATTGTGACGTTCGGTGGTATGTGATAGGCGTAAAGAGAGTTGATGTGAGTGGTATAGGATGTGTGAAGGTGCGACAGGGACTGTAGGTAGGATCAAGGGATAATAGATACCTTGGAAGCCATAGCGACGGGAGCGAGACTGGAGTTATTTCAATTTTGTCGTCTGTGCAAAGGCGGTCTCGGAAGCGCTCAACGAGGCAATGGAGGAAGTTGGGTATTGCTGGATAGTGCAGCGGAGGTTGGACAGCGGATGTTGTGTACTGTAGTGGTTGCTCAGAAACGAATGGTAACAGGATAGGGAGCGTTGCGACAAGCCGAAGGGGCGATTGGATGTAGCGCAAACGTTTTCTTGAACGGTTCGATAGATTTCCGAGCTGCTAACAACGGGCGCGGGTTGTGGTTGGTTGTGGTTGTACGACGGAGACGACTGTGGAGGGTCGGAGATGGCCTTGATCGTTGTGTTGGCGGTGGTGATGGGATAGGGAGAGGAAAAGAGACGAAGTGGAGAGTGAGCAACACACGGCAGTGAATTAAAGATGGAGCTGGACGTGGAATGGAGATGGGATGGGAAGCCAAGAAGCACTAAAATCGCTGTACCTAGCAGTACCTTCTTGCCGGCGCAGGGAGCGATTGCAGTCCATCTCGAAGCCTTCCGAATCAGGGAATTGAGCGACGTTCCACCGCAGATCGAATATTCTACGATAAAGCACAGCAACAATAGATTATCAGATGTGCAGACCGGCGTGTGTACGTTGCATTCATCACTAACCAACTCCGAGTTCACCCTGAATAGCACAGGCGCAAGTTATGGACCTAGATCAGGCGGCTGCGACGCCATTCACAATGGCTGGCATCGTGCGCCGGGAGAACAGGGGGCCAATGCAATACACACAATAACGTGCTATGCTTATCGAAAGTAAGACTGGTATACTTTATCCCCTACCCTTCCTTTCACCCAAGGTGGGTTTCATCTGAATAAAGAACTGCAGTATCACCAGCCACAACGATCGGCCAGAACAGTCTCTCTTCCACATCGGCAGTGTGCGAGTCGTATATCCTGCACTGAATCTTGGCTCTCGTTATGGAATCCATACTCTTCACCGTTGCGTAACAGATCTGGCAAAGATTATTGTGACCGACCGACTAGTGACCGGACCGGTTAAATGTACCGTTCGAAGAAGAGAAGACGGCTTGCTTGTTCGCATTTGGCCATCATCATTGGTCAAGCACTCTATTCAACCTTCTTTCTCCCTTCTTCCACTACTGCAGGCTTCTATACTGATTCAGCCTGCCGTGTAAAATATGTAGTTCCTATCGGCAACCAAGCGGAAAGATGCAAGCTTCAATATTCAAGTCTATAAATTGCGCCGTTCGGCAAGATTTTACTACATACTGGGCCTGTCAGAGCACTCCGGCCTAGATCTACAGTGGCACGAGCGAGGTTGACTAGTCGGTCTTTTGCCCGTACCACGGTTACGTTGAGCAGATCACACGACAATCGTAGGACTAGAGAACACTACGGGAACAGTACTTACAATGATTGGTGTCGGTTGTGTTTTTCAAATACGAATACCATTGCGATACAATAGTTCGGCATTGACAAAACTACTGGCTCTCAGCAACGTGATGTCGTTAGCATGCTCGTGTCGACTGACTGCACGTGAGCGATCTCGCGTTCGGAATCTCTCTGGTCCTTAAATCAACTTGATACACGCCCTGAGCCAGACACAATTTCACTTTCGAAAATCACGACACCCTCATACCATATGAATCGAGTACAATATGGACAATCAGTCAACATTGTTGCAGTCAGCAGGCTGTCACGCCGCCCAACAACTCATTACTGTCTGAAGTGAGGGACTGAGGCTCGCGCGAAGCACATACCGGGTCGTGACTCGCGGTGTTCGCGATTCACCAAAGACGCGTCCGGCATCATGACTCAGCCCCGGGCTGCTTCACTTCACGCGACTTGCTATCAGGAACATGCGGTTCATGAACATATCCATACACGACCTTGGACGTAAGATTGGATACTCAAATGTACCTGCAGCGCACATGTTTGCTTTTGTCAGTTATTTATCACTTCGAGACAATGCCTTGATAAGTCATCATCCAACACACCTAGGCTTACGGCAGGCAAAACTTACCTAGGGCGTATCAAGCAGCATAAGGAGCACCTTAGGCCGTTAGGAGCTTTCACGAAAGCACTAGACCTTTCGTCGCTCTCTTTCACCATGTCTAGGTCTGTTCGTTCCGAACGAACCAAAGACACGAAGTCGATCTTCCAGAAATAGTAGGTGAACGAAACCCCCCGGCGGTGTGACCAATGTGAAAGTGAAGACGGTACTTTGATTGCCGGAGAAGACTCGTTCGGCTTGAGATATCTCACGATGAGTCACTCTCACTTTTTGAAATCTTTCTCACTCTTCTGCAAGACGACTCTTCCTCTTGTCTTCCTTCTTCCATGACATCTTTCAAGGAGAGCGATTACCAGCGCTCATGAAAGACACTAATCCCTCTTTGATTACTACTTGACCTACCTATTGCACCGCCCTCGCTGCTGCCACAATGAATTTTCCTGACAATCTCAGCTCGAAGCCGAACAGCCCTTCCACCTGGCCAAGGCAAACTCCGTCTACCCCTGCCTTGACAAATGACTCTGAAAATGCGTCTGCTATGGACATCGACTCTCCTAGCGTCAAGACAGAGGTCGCAAACTCAGCACTTGATCGCTCTGTTGCTCATGAAGTGGAAAACTCAGACTCTTCCGAACCTGCTCCTTCACCAGACGGGAAGCGAGCAATCGACAATGTCTCGACTACGCCTCCAGTCGTAATCAAAGCCGAAGACGAAACAAATCAACAGCCATCGTTTGGCAATGACTCTATCACGTCTCCGGTTTTTATCAAGTCAGAAGACAGTCCAGTTCAAGCTCCAGGATCGGACCGTATTTTGCGGCTCCGGTACAGTAAGCCGGGTAATGCGTCAATCTCATCACCTGCAACAGTCAAATCAGAGGGCACCTCAAACAAAACACCAGGATCCGATCGTGTTCTACGCACTAGGCACACGAAGCCGCCCACGTCTCATGCCGACAAGCGACAGAAAGCTCATTCCAACAAGTCAACGCCGCGCAAGAAGACGAAGTCAAACGCTGAGGATATCGACTCCGGCGATGAGCTCGGAACGCTCCCAGATGTCTCAGCAAGGAACACTGTGCGCCAGGAGGTTGCAAATTCGACGATCCCGAAGCGCAATGCTTTTATCGCGCATCATGCAGATCTTTTCATGCCTCTGCTACCATATCAAAACCAAGTCAAAAAGCTGCTCACGGCCAAAGCAAAAGCTAACAACTCTCGCTCGGTCGAGCCGTACAGACTGGTACAACAACCCAAAGGGGTCATGGGTACCATGAAAGACTACCAACTTTCTGGTCTCTCGTTCCTAGTACACATGTACGAGAATGGAATGCCGGCAATACTGGGTGATGAGATGGGCCTTGGAAAAACACTGCAGACTCTCGCGCTCTTTCAGTATCTTAATGAAACCCATCCGGCAACCGGTGAACACAGGCCATACTTGGTCGTCTGTCCACTCAGTGTTGTCAATTCTTGGGTGGCCGAAGCCGAAAAGTGGACACCGAATCTCAATGTTCTTCGATTCCACGGTCCGGCTTCGAGCCGTGGAAACCTCAAGCAACAGGCTATGGGTAACGCAGAACGCTTTGGTCGTTTCATCCGTACAGGAAAGGGTTCTGGTTCCAAATCGGCGAAACTATCAGGCCTCCCGGACGTCATCGTTACCACGTACGAGACTTTCACCGCCGAAAAGACATGGTTCTGCAGGGCCTACGTGTGGCGTTACTGTGTTCTGGACGAAGGGCACAAAATCAAGAACAGCGCTAGTCTGAACTCCACTGCATTGCAATCTCTCAATACACAGTACCGGCTGCTCCTAACGGGAACACCTCTACAGAACAATCTTCGAGAGCTTTGGTCACTGCTGCATTGGCTTCTGCCAGAAGTCTTCACAGAGAAGACGGAAGATAGCTTCGCCAAAGCCTTCGATCTGGGAAAGGGCCAAGTCTCTTCTGACTTTGTTGTTGCTTCGAGGAAACTATTGGAAGTCGTCATGCTCCGTCGAATGAAGTCCAGTGCTGGCGTCAATCTGGGCCTGCCGCCGAAACACGATGTCTTGCTACTGATACCCCTGTCACCTGTACAACGATTGTGGTACCGAAGGCTGTTGACCAGAGCCGATGAGGGAACCTTCGAAATGCTTTTCGGTGACGGGGCTGCTCAGGCTTCGGACACCAAACAGCCAACAACAACTCCAACAGCAGAGAGTCAACGCTGGCGCTTCCTTATGAATCTCCTGATGCAGCTTCGCAAATGCTGCGGCCACCCGTACAATATCGAGGGTGCCCAGCCGGAGCCATTTCAATTTGGGGATCACATCATAACCGCCTCCACCAAGCTTGCCATGCTCGAGAAAATGCTGCAGAAAATGGTTGTGGCCGACAAGCAGAAAGTGCTTATCTTTAGTGGGTTCACGACTATGCTCGACTGGTGCGAAGACCTGCTTGCCCTCATGGGCTGGACTGATGCTCGCTCGAAGTCTCGGTACATTCGGTTGGACGGGTCCACTGTCGCTGCGCGCCGGAATCTGAATGTGAAGCTGTTCAACGACACAAGCTCGGTGTATAAAGTCATGTTGATCTCCACCAAAGCCGGTGGTCTCGGACTCAACCTGACCGCAGCTACTAATGTCATCTTCTTGGACTCTGACTGGAATCCGCAAACCGACATCCAGGCAGAAGCTCGTTCCCACCGTATCGGTCAGACAAAGCCGGTCACAGTGTACAAACTCTGCACTCAAGGTACTGTCGAGGAACAAATGATGGGTCGTATCAACAAGAAAAGGTACTTGTCATTGAAGATTACCGAGTCTATGCAGGACAGATATACTACCCGCGACGAGTCTCAGATGGAGCAGTCCGAGGAGACAAACGATGACGATGATATGACAAAACTTGGTACATCTCAGCTCATGGCTATGCTGCGTCAAGGTGCGACTGCTTTGGCGACAACGGAAGTCTCAGCGGAAGAAGTCCGAGGTTGGAGCTTCGAAACGATGATCGAGAGATGTAAAGCTTCTCATGAAGAGACGATTGCCAACACGGAGGAAGACGAGGAGGCGTGGCTCGCAAAGGCCGAGAGAGTTGAGACTGCAGTCTTGGACGGTGTCAAATACAAGAAAGCGAAGGAGGACTCGGAGCAAGCCACGGTGGACCTTGATCGTGCTGATCGACGCGTCCGAAAGAATACAACGGTCAAAGTTGGTCAATACAGTGTAAGCAAGAGCAGTATGGGTTGTGCACAATGGGAAGCCGCTCCAACACTTGCTGGCAAAGATCCCTCGTTGGTCGAAAGGAAAAGAGCCAAAGCAGCGCCGGTGACACACCAAGACCACTGCCAAATCTGCGGCGACGAGACCTTCGAGAAAGTGATCGATTGTGCTGGATGTCCACGAGCCTATCATCTCAACTGTCTGTCTCCATCATGGCAACAAAGGACGGCTCGCATGCAGTTCTACTGTCCCAGCCATGTTTGCGCGGACTGCGAGCGGACGACCTCACAGGCTGGTGGTATGTTGTTCCGCTGCAGAGACTGTGAGACGGCTTACTGCGAAGACTGCGCACAGTGGGATAAGACGAAGCTCGTGGGAGACAACTTGCCTGAGTACGAGAAGATGGACTATGGAGAGAAAGCTTCTGCCTACTATGTGATCTGTCAGGGTTGCGTCGAGGCAGCTTAGACAGGGTTAGTCAGGTGCGAGCATGCAAAGCTCTTGCGTGGGAGGGAAAGATGATGTACGATATCGCCGGAATGGATGAATGCTAGGCCCCTCGAGCCGATCGAATCATCTTACTGTACAAGGTTACTCAGGGTACTGACCACCCATACAGTGGGTTCAGCGATGCAGCAATCAGTCGGTATCTTCGTTCAGACAGCGTTTTAATAACATCGAGTGACCCCTTTGTAGCGCATTCTTGAACCAGTACAGAATACAGCATACAGATAGCGGCTTAGTCCTCATGGTACGGAAGATGGACACAGTAGGTTCAGTGGTGCAGTAATCACAGTGTATGTATCGAAATCAAGGCCAGGGCGTCCTGAACAGGAGTGCCTGTGACAACATTTGGCGTTGCATGGACTTCGCAGATGTTGTCCCTCTACAAGTAAAAAGCGCGCAATTCTGGGACTGTGATGGGACACGGCTCCATCAACCTAAATAAGCCGTCCGTATCTCGTGACAATGGCTCATCGGTGCAAGACGTGCTTCAAAGCAGCTTCGAGATTGTTCTCTCGGCCGTAATCTGTGTGCGTGATATCCTAAGTTACATTACCTGCAGGCTATTATGCAGTAGTGAGTATATAGTGATTGTGTGCCCCTGCCGATCCAGTGGGCACGACTTCTGGGTAAGACATGGTCGGCGTACAGCGATCAAGGGCAAGGTACGGATCCTTACCGACCAAGAACCCTCGACGCTAGCGAGGTAGGTGCTGCTCGTGTCTATCATCGCTTATTCTCACACGAAGTCGTCGTCGTCTAATTTTCCCAAGTCTCAGACGAGTTGTGTCGATCCGACGTTTCCTACTTGAACAGCCAGAAGCTTGATCAATCGACAAGCTTCAAGTCGGACAAGCTACCAAACTGCCGAGGTCTCATTTTGTCGCTGATGTGAAGATAGAACTTTAAGCATAATGGCGGCTCATGCCGCGTCACGTGTTGATAAGTCCTCCTTGTTTGGAGCAAATCAACGACGGCTACCTTACCTTACGCAAACAAAGCTTACAGAACATGACCATGCTGCTCCCCTGCAGTTCTGAGACCATCACTCCGGTCAAGCTCGGAAACATACCCTCGACGTCGGTTATTTGCCGCGTTAATGCTATATCCGAAACCATCAACGGGCGTTTTCTGCCTCTATTCTTACCGAGGCGGGGTCCCACGAGCTACACGAACTCTGTGCCCTAACTTACTTTTGACACCAGTCGCTTTCGGGCAGGAGAGGAACATATCCATCACGCGAAGACTTGGAGATATGGTGCAAAGTGGTATTGCATCGCTCGGTTCAAAGTTTCGAGTGCTTCAGTTCAATTTCTTTTCGCCCCCTACGTTAGTACCAGTACCTGCAGCTACGCTAATCTCTCCGCAAACCTATCAAACGTCCGCACGGCTCAGTCCATGAACGCCGTTTCTTCTCGCTCATTGGTCAGTCAATATATCGACTGGACGATCACCTTTCTTCTGGAGCTACTCAGCTAGCACATCGCGGGTTACACATTACCGCGGCTCTAGACTTGTCTGTTCCACCAATCGTAACGTTTCTTCGGTTGACAGTCGACTTCACGCGATCAGGGAAAACAACTTTTTATGCTTTGGCATCACTACTATCATAAGCAACTAAGACAAATTCTGGACACTGTTGCGAGTCGGTGGAAGGGCACTGCTGTCAAGCGATGCCACCCTCTTATCTTTTGAGTCAATTGCTGGTAGTTCATCGAAATATATAAAGTAAGTGCCTGGGAACATTCTCTCCATTATCAAAACGTCAATTCTCTTTCTGCCTTGCATTCCGTCATACAGTCTCTTTGCACGATTACCACACTCTCTTTGCCCCGCCATCACATTCTCGTTGCACGCCTGTCGACAGAATGCCTCCAGTCCAGAGCTTTGCGGCTCTCGTGGTCCTCTACCAGGCAGTCTCCGCCTCGCCAGCTGCTCCTCTCTCCGCCCGTGACGCGCCTGCGTTCCGAGTCGATCAAGTCTCTGCCGGCTTCAAGGCCTACCAACCACCAGCCGTCGGTCTGCTGCAGACCTACAAAAAGTACGCCAAGGTTTCGAACGTAACTGTACCACCAACTGTCGTCCAGGCAGCGGCAGCCCAGCAGTCAGGGGCGGTTACTGCGACTCCGGAAGGTAAGTCCAGAGACGGTCGTGTCTTGCCTCAACCCCAGCTGACATCCCTTTCGATTATGACGAAGCGTATCTGTGCCCAGTGACTATCGGTGGTCAAACTTTGAACCTCGACTTCGACACTGGTAGCTCCGATCTTTGGGTCTTCTCAACCCTTCAAGCCTCCTCCCAGACCACTGGTCACAAGCTTTATAACCCAAACGACGGTACCTCGAAGCTCAAGTCTGGCTACACATGGTCCATCTCCTACGGCGACGGTTCCTCCGCCGGCGGTACCGTATACGCGGACAAAGTCGTAGTTGGGCCGGTCACGGCCACATCCCAGGCGGTGGAGGCCGCAACATCTGCTAGCGCCTCTTTCTCGCAAGACACAACCGAATCCGGTCTGCTTGGGCTTGCCTTCAGCACCATCAACACAGTTCAGCCTCAGGCTCAGACCACTTTCTTTGACACCGTCAAGGGTACTCTCGCGAAAAAACTCTTCACTGCCGACCTTAAGAAGGGCCAGCCAGGTTCTTACGACTTTGGATTCATCGACACCAGCAAGTATACTGGATCCATCACTTACACCGCGGTCGACTCTTCTCAAGGCTTCTGGGGCTTCACCGTCAACGGAGCTAACGCTGGCGACACCGTGACCAGCACCACGAAGATTTCTGCCATTGCCGATACTGGTACTTCCCTTCTCCTCTTAGACGATGCTACCGTCTCAGCATACTACCAAAATATTCCCGGAAGTTCGAACTCTGCAACCTACGGCGGTTACGTTTTCAGCTGCAGCACCACGCTGCCAGATTTCTCCGTCAAGATCGGCTCCACTACCTTTACTGTTCCGGGCTCTTATATCAACTATGCGCCGGTCACCACTGGCACCAATGCCATGTGTTATGGTGGTATTCAGTCCAACAGCGGACTCGGCTTTTCCATCTTCGGCGACATCTTCCTCAAGAACTTTTTTGTGGTCTTCTCCCAAGTCGGCAGTTCTCCTCAGATCGGTTTCGCTAAGCAGTAGATCCCTCAGAAATAACGAAATATGTCATAATGTATGTTCATGGAGCGCTGGACGCTAGATAGAGTTTCCGCAAATTTATTGGATATTCTCCATATATACCATCTACCCCGGCATGGACATGTGCTGTCTCATTGACCCCTCTGTCCTAGTGACACCCCCAGTGCGTTACCCATGGGTCTCTTGAGCCGACAGATCGACATGTAGTGATACCCTCAGTACGTTACCCGCGGGTGTCTTGAGCCGACAGACCGACATGACGATCCGTAGGGCGCGTCAAACGAACGACGGAATCGGTCTATCCCTGTCTCTGCTTGCTTTACATTGCATCATTGTGAGACTCCATACCCTCCTGCCTCGCAGCATCGAGGATGAGCTGTCTGTGTTTCTCACTTCTTACCGTGACGTTGACCGGGAACGGCTCCTCTGTAGTAGCGTGGTTTAGTCGCTTGTTGTCCACCTCTCCAGCCTATCAAACTGTCAGTTAGCGATTCCTCGCACACCGAAAGGGAGGCCGTACCTTGCCAAAATCGAAGCAATACGCCAGCCGCGACATAGCAATAAACAGCTCTTGCTGCGCGAGCTTATATCCAACACAAACCCTCCTCCCGCCGCCAAATTGCCAAAAATCATGCAATGCGGTTTCCTGCATGCCGTCTTCCATCCATCGCTCCGGCTTGTACTCATCAGGCTCCTCACATTCTTGGCCGATTGCCATATTATTGATGACAAAGCACGTTCCCGTTGGGAAGGTATACCCCTCGAATTCAAGGTCTTGCACGAGGTAATGTGGCGGCACGAGCGGCACCACTGGCCGCCAGCGCAGGGTTTCTTTCACCATACCGCAGATATACGGAAGGGCGTGCATGTCCGCCAGCATAGGCAGACGTTGTGCGTCGCCGCACACACTGTCGATCTCTGCTCTAGCACGAGCGAGCGTCGCAGGCTCGGTCAAAGCTGCCATGACGAAAGTGTTCAGAGTCATGCGTGCGGTATCAGACCCGGCGGAGATGATAGACGTCGCGAGGTACATTGCCTGATCGTCGGTGCCGGTGTATCTGGTATCCGGATTCAGGAGAATGTCGCGGACAAAGGATGGTGGAGCGGTGTCGTCTGCTATGGCGGCTTTGACGGGATCCCACCAGGAGCGGAAGAGGGCGTAGTGGCGGTTACCCATCTGCTCCCAGTAAGAGCGCCCCCACCAGAGAAAACGCGGAAGATCAGCGATCAGAGGTATGAAGTCGCCTACGTTGTTCCGCAGCGCTTCGAAGAATTCGATCGTTACTTGTTGGAAGGCGTCAAGGTCAGCTTTAGAGCGCTGCATCGTCTCACCGAAGACGATGCGGTACATGACGGAGCTCGTGTACCGGTAGTGGTGCGAGTACCATCTCGTGGGATCGTCGAGGTAGTTTTGGAGGAGTCGAACGCTTTCCTGTTCTTGCCAGCCGCCGTAAGTCTTAAGCACGCTGCCGTTCAGCAGCTGGTGCATGACCCTCCTTCCTTCCGTCCAGTCGGCGGTTCGCTGGATGACTGTTCGTTTGTTGTTAGAGACAAGTCCGCTCGCTATGGGCATGTACGGTCGTTCATGCGTTACACTGCCTCGTTTATTAATGATCTCAGAAGCCACCCTTTTACTGTTGAGAACGATCCAGGTTCTTGACCCCATCTGCAGGGTGACCATCTCTCCGTATCGGTGCAGATCTCGGAACTGTGAGCCTGTCAGCAAACCTCCAGCATCGCTCTAGTACTCCAGTTCACACTCACCCATTCTAGGACCTTGTTGGGGTCTTTCCTGAATTTCCTCAATTCGAACAAGCTCCCTAAAATGGGCGGACCCTTTGGCCCCTTGGGGAGCACCCATTTCTTCCCGAATGGAGATGTGCGTTGATGGGGTGGTTTTGTGAAGTGGTAAAATGCAAGCAGACCGAGTAGAATGAAGATAGCCGCAACCCTGAGTACCGCCATGTTGGTGCCTGCAACTAAGGTATTGACGCCAAGCTAGTAATGTTCAGCAATGGGCGAGCAAGCAGGGCGACAGATGTGGTAGAGAAGCAGTCGTTGGCCTACTGAATACTGATCACGATCCAGCTATAATGGTGTGGTAGCAAATGGGCCGCATGAAAGGTTGTGTCCTACAAGATCTGTCGTTGCGACTAGATGATCGACAAGAAAGACCCACGTGGATGTTGGTTCTCGAAGTTGCTTTCATCGGGCTCGTCCAAGCGACAAAGAGCTTCCGACCTCAATTAGAGGGCCAGTCTTTGAAGTCAATCGACACATCTTATACCTCGTGTTGCGAAAAGCCCTAGAAGGAGGGGTTCCTATCGGCTGACCGGACGGTTGTTGATGAGGGCACGTCGAGTCGGTCGCATGGCTCCGATTGGTCAAATAGGCACAACTCTGATTTGATAGATAATCAATATAATTGCCCAGTATACCATACCTCCATCGTCGACTTCGGTTCGTCAACCATCCGGGTTCTTTGCCTTGTTGACATGCACGTGTGCAGTGTGTCGTTTTGGAATCTTTGTGTATTCGAGCAGGTTTGTATGGCTAGATGATGTGATACAGGGGTACACATACTTTATCACATATAGACCAAACGCGACGTGTGGAAGCATTGATGTTCGCTATCTCTCTTTTAACGATAAGGCGAGTGCATTCCTGCCTTCTCTGATTCTCAAACCCCAAAGCATACGCCACGCTCTATGCCAACGAGCCAACGGGCTCAGCGGTCCCATGCAAGCAACAAGAAAGACACCCATATAGAAACAGCGAAAAGGTATCTCATAAGCAAGGCAGACCAATGTACAGTACTCTCTACCTCCTCCAACCATTTCAGCAATTGCAAGCCTGGCTGGCTTCCGGCTCCTTTTTCGGGTCGATGTTCACATCAATCACTGCTCGAAGTCAGTCATTTGTCCCATACACCGTGCGACACATGAACTTACTAGTGTTGGCTTGCTCCCTGTTCTCACCCTCCATCCCCGGCAACGCCTGCGCTATCCTCTTGAAAAGCGGCTTAACATTATACCCGACCTTGGCACTGGTCTCGATAAACAGCAATCCACTCTTTTTCGCCTCTTCCTCACCCGCCTGCGTCGTGACCTCCCTCTTGTCGTTCAGATCGGTCTTGTTACCCACCAGCACGATGATAACGTCGTTACCGCGCTCCGACCGCACGTCGTCGATCCACTTCCGCGTTTGCTGGAACGATTTCTGGCTGCTGATGTCGTAGACGACGACTGCTACTGACGAGTCGCGGATGTAGGAGGGGATAAGCGAACGGAAGCGCTCTTGTCCGGCTGTGTCCCAGAGCTGTAGACGCACAGTGCGATCTTCGAGGTACATTGTTTTGGAGAGGAAGTCGATGCCGATTGTTGCTTGGTAGGTATTGTCGAAGCTGTCGTACATGAAGCGCGTTATGAGAGATGTCTTGCCCACTTGGGATGGTCAGTTGTGGTCTTAGAAGACTCGTGGAGGCCGTACCGGACTGCTCGCCTAGGAAGACAAGTTTGTATTTCCGTAATGGGTTCGAGTAGGTTGTTGTTTGCGACATCTTGGACGATTGTGGATTGGTGAGGAGGTGGTGCCGCTTTGATGGATGTTTGTACTAATCAATTGCCAAGCACTTGTGTGTCCGAAGGTATGGCAATTCTGTATCGATTCGAGAAAATGGTGGATGTAATAAGTTAATGCTGATCAAGTAAATGAAGTGGTGGCAGCTCTCCTGAAGCCATCGCAGCGCATGGAGTGATGAATGGCCCCACAAAACGACTCCCGCGGCCGACTCTCCGCATGAGCATCGAGCACAGACCCTGTAACTTTTTCTGGACAGTCTCGGATTTTAGATTTTGAAATCGTGATATTGTAATCATTCTATTCGTCGATTCAACAAATATCTCGAAAATGTCAGCGGCAGTCAGAGAAGCTCCTCAGCAGCATAAGCAGCCCTCGAGAAAGGGTAAGAAGGCTTGGCGCAAGAATGTCGACCTTTCGGAAGTTCAGACTGGTCTCGAGAGCGCACGTGAAGAAGTAATTCAAGGGTGCGGAAAGATCTGTGTGTCGGTTATGACATTGTCTGACATTTTGTAGCGGTATTCTGTCCGAGAAGGCAGCCGAAGAACTCTTCGCCATCGACACGACTGGCTCGGAAGTGGTCAAGAACGACTATGTCAAGAAGCACAAGCCACTCAGGGCCGACGAGATCATCGCGGAACGCAACTCAGCCGTTCCTGCGCTCGACCGTACCCGGAAACGCAAGGTCACGGAAGTTGCACCAGCCGAGGGCGGTAAGCGAATCAAGAGCGGGAACTACGTGTCTCGCAAGGAGCTTGAGAGACTCAAGAACATTGGATACTCTGGCAACAGAGTGCAGAAACATGCTGCGCCAGAGGACAGTGCAGCCTACGACCCCTGGGCCATGGAGCCAGCGCCCAAGGACCCTACGTACTCGTTCATCGAGGACAAGAAGCCGAAGGTGAAGCCAGAGACACTTCAGCACAAGCCAGTGTCACTTGCAAAGAGCGGCAAACCCTTCGCGGCAGTCCGCAAACCAGACGCTGGCAAATCATACAACCCACAATTCGAGGATTGGCAGAGTCTGCTCGCGCGCGAAGGCGACAAGGAAGTCGAAGCGGAGCGCCAACGACTGAAGCAAGCACAAGACGAAGCCGAGCGGCTAGAGAAAGCACTTGCCGAAGCTGCTCGACCAGAGCCAGCATCGGACGAGGAGTACGAGAGCGCATGGGAGAGCGAGTGGGAGGGCATCGCGAGCGAAGGCGAGGAGAAGGCCTGGTTGACCAAGAAGCGGCCGGAGCGCAAGACACAATCGGAGCGCAACAAGATCAAGCGCCGCAAGGAGGCCGAGCAGAAGGACAAGTGGGAGAAGCAGATGAAGAAGCGCGATGAGCAGCAGGCGAGGGTCAGGCAGATTGCTGCTGAAGTCCGCAAGAAGGAGGATGCGCGCAAGGCGCTCGTTGCGCTTGTTGATGACAGTGAGGAGTCGGGCGAGGAGGAGAAGCTGCGTAGACGCAACTTGGGCAAGAACCCTATTCCAGAGGCACAACTCGAGGTGGTATTGGCAGACGAGCTGCAGGATTCGCTCAGGCTCTTGAAGCCGGAGGGTAACCTCCTCAAAGACAGATACAGAAATCTGCTGCTCAACGGCAAGTTGGAAGCGAGGAAGCAAGCGGTGCACAAGAAGCCGAAGCGCGAGGTTACGGAGAAGTGGTCTTACAAGGATTGGAGTTTGAAGAAATAGATGGCCATGATAATCGCGATATAGCAGTATTGAAAACCCTTGACCTCTACCACTTCGATTACAGTGATTTTGCACCACCGATCCGTATCTGACAGGAAAAGAAGAGCATTCGACGTACATCCATAGCTTACCACTTTTTCTGTTGCCATCGTTGCTTGTTCTGTAGTTGGTGCAGTGCCGACGTCAAGACTTACGCAACCACTGGGTATTCGGCAAAATCGGGCGATTTGTCGCCTTCACATACCCATTGTCTGCTCGCTACGAGCCGCCACGGGTAGTGTGAGATGCCCTTTTCGTGGCGGTGCAAATGGTTCGGTCGGTCATGTCCGCTGCTCTCGCATGGTGGCTGAATTACAGGCGGTCTGGCCGACGCCGACTTCTGCCTTGAAGAGTGATACCACAACTAGGGGTTCAATAGAAAAAAGCATTTACGCGAGATGTGACAGCTAAGGAGGTAGCCGTTGTTTGATAGATTGGACTGGCAGATTGATTGCAGTGGTCGTTCGGCCGTCGCCGTTATAAAGGGTCGCGTTCGAAGAGTCAGTGATTTGTGCGTTTTCTCTGGCGCGTAATTTTAAGATTAGAGACAGGGTTGACGGAACTGGGCTGCCATCGGTCGAACGACGCGAGAGGCTGAGCTTTGGAGCTGGAAAGTTTCGATTGAGGTCGATGCTGCAGGATAGATGAAATCCAGGTAGTAGAATATGCACTCAGAATATGTAGAGATGATGTCTGGTGGAGTCGGTGTCAGCCATTTCTCGAAATTCATGCATGCATATGCAAACTGCAGACTGCAGTGGCTGTCAGCGGGTGACGAGGCCTGTCGCGGTGAAGTCATGGCAGGTCTTGATACAGAGCTCAGACAGAGACCGACCACAGTGCAGCGCACGAGCTTCTATGGGCGAGCGTTTGAAGTCACAAGCCACTTATCCCATTTCGAGAAAAATCCGCCCTGCGTCGATGGTCCTGCGACGCATCCGTGGGCAAAAGCTGGCGATGATCTGGTTGCATCATGCATGAATTAGGTAGGGTTTGGAGCTGAAATCTTCTGTCGTCCTCCAATCGCACGACGTCAACAGGGTCTGTTACTGCCAGCCGTGAGCCACAATCGCAAGGATGCTGCGCAATAGCTTCGTGTCGATTTGATCGTGCTGTGTTATTTCATTTGAGATGGTCAACGGAGTCACCGACAGTCGAAGAATCTCCCTGCTCGCATAAACCAGGCGTGCTGGGCCTAGATTCACGGCCCTTTTGCGCCGCAAGCCACATCCAGTGGACGTTCACGACGGTATATAGACCCAAGTGGGTTTGGGGCGGTGCAGCCATGTGGCTAAATACATGCAGCATGGTGGGTCTGAATTCCGGGTAACGAGACAACGAGAGAAATTGCGCGAGTTGTTACTGAATGCTTCCGAACACAAACGGGTCATCGTGCGACCATACGATAACAGCACCAGACCGTCATACGAGGCTCAAGGTTTCACACGATCGTGACAGTTGCAGAGCAGACAAGTTGGAGCATTGCCAGGGGCATTGGCAGATGCAGTGAAGTGAGCAAGAAATCGAACCCCAGCATCGATCTGGCGCTGTTTGAGCAAGTCGTCGTCGATCCCCAGCCGATTTCTGCAAATCTGCAGTGGCTGCGTCTCCTGCACCCTGCGACCCGCCGTGCAACCGCCCGCCATTTCGTCATCGCAATTCAAAAACAGCACTATCTTACCTGTAAATCAACCAAACAAGCTCAGTCCCAGTGCTCACTCTAACTTGGTCCAGCAAACGCACCCGACCTGCTTCACCTTATTTAGCTTCATCCGCCCAGGCAAGGAAGGCAGCGCCGCGGCAGCCTGCCATATCAGTACAAGACCATATCATCCTGCAGTCGCGCCCCGTCAACAGATATTCTTCACTCCCTTCTCGTTTCGACCTACAGTACTAATTCGCTGCCAATCACCGGCACGCGACAACAACTTCCCTACTATCTCATCACTCCCACAGTAGCCTTCTACGACATCCTTCAACATGTCGGTGGCTCACGAGGTTATGAGGATTGCTACCAGGTCGCAGCTCGCACCTCGAGCGGCCACGTCTACAACTCCTTCAAACAGTGGCAGCAGCGCAAGCAGTTTGCTTTCGACTCTGATCCCTTCCCTTATATTTGCCCTCGTGTACTTGGCTCTTTTCTTGGTTCTCCGAACAAAGTTCCCGCGCTATTACATGCCCAGGACTTTCTTGGGTAGTCTGCGCAAAGAGTAAGTCGACCGCTCGCTCCCTGCCCGATATTCAAGACATCGTGACTGACGACCATGTAGAAAACGAACTCCAAGTCTCCCCGGCGGCCGCTTCAACTGGTTCGGCAAGTTCTTCGCTCTCCCGGACACATACGTCCTGAACCACCACACTCTCGATGGCTACCTCTTCCTCCGCTTTCTTAAGATGGCCATCGTCACCTGCATCGTCGGTATGGTCATAACCTGGCCCATTCTCTTTCCAGTCAATGCCACCGGTGGAGGTAATCAAACGCAGCTTGACATTCTCAACATGTCCAACATTGCAAACAACTACTACCGCTACTTTGCTCACGTTGCATGTGCTTACATCTTCTACGGTTTTGTGCTCTTCATGATTACTCGCGAGAGCATCTTCTACATCAATCTCCGCCAAGCCTACCTTCTCTCCCCTCTGTACGCCAGTCGTCTCTCCTCCAGGACTGTCCTCTTCACCTCCGTTCCTGACGATTACCTGGACGAGACCGTTCTTCGCAGGACGCTTGGTAACGCCGTCAAGCGCATTTGGATTGCCAGCGATACCAAAGAGCTCGACGACCTCGTCGACAGGCGTGACAAGGCTGCCATGAGACTCGAGGGCGCCGAAACCAAACTCATTCGCACTGCAAACGGCAAACGCCTCAAGGCTGAAAAGGAAGACAACAAGAAGGGAGCTGGAAAGAGCAACTCTGACGCCACTGCTGTCGAGTCTGGCAATGTTGCTGGTAGATGGATCACCGAGAAGGACCGCCCAACCCACCGACTGAAGCCTCTCATTGGCAAGAAGGTCAACACTATCGACTGGTGCCGCGCCGAGCTCGAGAAGCTCATCCCCCAGGTCAGCGAGCTCCAGGCCAAACACAGAGCTCACGAGACCAAGAAGGTTGGCTCAGTCTTCGTCGAATTCACCACTCTCGCTGAGGCCCAGGCCGCCTATCAAAGTTTGACTCATCACCAAGTCCTCCACATGGCCCCTCGCTACACTGGTATGACTCCAGGCGAAGTCATCTGGAAGAACCTCAGAATCAAGTGGTGGGAGAGAGTCATTCGCAGCCTCGCGACTACCGCTATGGTCACTGTTCTCGTCATCTTCTGGTCCATTCCTGTCGCCTTTGTCGGTGCCATTTCTAACGTCAATGCCCTGGCGCACTCTTACTCTTGGTTGTCTTGGTTGCTCCAAATCCCTCCAGTCATCTTCGGTGTTGTCAGCGGTCTTTTGCCATCCATTCTGCTTGCAGTTCTCATGGCCCTCCTCCCCATCTTCCTCCGACTGATGGCCAAGCTATCTGGAGATCCAACACTTTCCGCTGTCGAGTTGTCCACTCAGAACTACTATTTCGCCTTCCAAGTCGTCGATGTCTTCCTTGTCGCTACCCTCGGCTCTAGTGCAGCGTCCGCAGTCGGCACCATCGCGGGAACCGGTCTTGCCGGCGTTCCCCAACTACTTGCCACCTCCCTGCCAAACGCAAGTGACTTTTACCTCTCTTACTTTGTTCTTCAGGGTCTCGCCGTTGTGTCCAGCATGCTTCTGTCCATCAGCGGACTGATCATCTTCCTCCTTCTGAGCAAACTCCTGGACAACACCCCAAGAAAGCTGTACAAGAGATGGGTCAACCTTTCTGGCATCGGTTGGGGTACTCTTTTCCCAATCTACACGACTCTGTTCGTCATCGGTAAGTCATCTATCCTGTCAATGCACAAAATTCTAGCTGACCCTGCTATAGCCCTTTGCTACGCCATTGTCGCCCCTCTTGTGCTCCTGTTCGCCACCATTGGTCTCTACTTTTTCTACCTTGCTTTCAGATACAACTTCCTGTTCACCAAGAACGTTACTATTGACACCAAGGGCCGATGCTATCCACTGGCTCTGCAGCACGTTTTCGTGGGTCTTTACATTTCCGAAGTCTGCATTATCGGTCTGTTCGCCATTGCTACAGCCTCCGGCAACGGTGCCATCGGACCTTTGATTCTGATGATCATCTTCTTGGTCTTCACCGTTCTTTACCACATGTCACTCAACGCTGCTTTGAAGCCTCTAATTGACTATCTGCCAAAGAGTCTGGAAGCAGAGGAGCGTCGCCTGCTGGAGGAGGACAGAGCCAACGACGAGAAGGGTCTCAATGGTTCCAATGGCCACACCAACGGAAATATCAACGGCCACGCAAGCGAGCTTGGCGCTGCTCCTCACAAGAAGCCAAACTTCTTGACCAAGTTCCTCAAGCCACACATCTACAACGACTACGCCACTATGCGTCGTCTTGTGCCAAGCGACATTGAGATCCGTTACGAGGAAGATGATGAAGAACTCGCTTACTACGCACCAAGTATTGTGAACGACGTTCAATTGCTCTGGATTCCACGCGACCCAATGGGTCTGTCGCAAGAAGAGATCAACCACACCCCCAAGGTCATCTCTATCACTGACGATGATGCTTCTTTGGACGACAAGAACAAGATTGTGTGGGACGCCGAGGGCGGTCGTCCACCAATCTATCAGCCCGAGATCTACTATTAGGTTCATCGCTGTTTGTGGCACGACACGATTCTCATGATATCTCCGCGTCTGAATTTAGTCTAGGTGCAACCGTCGGTGTAGTTGCACCTCGGTTGGGTCGTGATACCCCTTTGCTTTATCCTCGAGGCGTTGATACATGCTTCTAATATACAAATATGACTTCAAAACTTATCTTACTCTGCGTCTCTGTGACTTGAGGAATCCGTTATTTTCTTCCACCTGTATTTGCACGTCGCCGAGGGACTGGGGATAGTCCGGGCATAGTCGAGGGATGGGGTATCAATGGACCCTTGACACGAAAACGCGGGGAAGACGTGAACCAATGCACGGATTGCGGGGTAAGTTATCGCTAGGGACTCCTCTCTGCCTACCTTAGCAAACTATCAATGCCAACGACGACTCATGAATGCTCCGCTCAAGAACATCCTTGACAAGCTATCGAGCTTCAATCTGGACAGAAAGAGACTCGTAGTCCAGAGCAGTCGATCGAAACGTCTAGCACCACGAAGACCCGGTCCAGTCACTCGTGTCTTCGGACTCACGGATGCAGCAACAACAACAACACGCCCAGAAACGCCCAACCTGATATCGAGCTGCCTGCCCCGCACCGTATGCTAGGGTTGCATGTCGAAACAGTTCAGGGCCGCGTTCTCCTCCGCACGGCACCAGATCCGACGACCAATGGCGAGCTCCAAGGGCTCAATAGCACGAACCTACGCTCGTTCAGACAGCCTTACCGTTTCATAAATCTTGTGTTGTCGCGCTGCTCTCGACCTCTTTCGGCTCTGCCCTGCATGCCACACTGGATCGAGGAGCGAAGCGTCTCCGCAATCCCGGAACTACACTTGCTCGTCGACCCGTTGTTGGTATCGTTTGCTGGTATGGGGCGGAGTCGCGTCTTTCCGGTGCTGGAAAGAGTTGGATGTGGCTTTGGCGCCGACCTTCTGGCCGAACGGAATATCAGATGACTGCGTGTTGATGCTGCCCCTCAGTGGAGGGATATAGGTCGTGCCGGGCATAAGTATCCTGGTCAAGCTGCCTTGTGGCATTGGTTCTTTCCCTCTCATCGTCTCAGTTCAGCACAGATCATATCATAAGATACTCTTCCAATTCGTAACCCAACAGCAATAACTCCAATCATGTCTTCCTCCATTCCAGAGATGCAGTGGGCGCAGGTCATCGAGAAGACTGGCGGCCCGGTCGAATACAAGCAGATTCCTGTGGCCAAGCCTGGTCCCGATGAGGTCCTCATCAACGTCAAGTACTCTGGTGTCTGCCACACCGATCTCCATGCCGTCAACGGTGACTGGCCACTGCCAACCAAGCTTCCTCTCGTTGGTGGCCACGAGGGTGCCGGTGTTGTCGTCGCCAAAGGAGAACTTGTCCACGACATCGAAATTGGTGACCACGCTGGTGTCAAGGTATGTATCTCACGGAGCTAGACCATAATTCGAAGACCCTGACGCAAGATACAGTGGATCAATGGATCCTGCCTTGCCTGTGACTTCTGCCAACAGTCCGACGAACCACTTTGCGCGAAGGCTCTGCTCTCGGGCTACACCGTTGATGGTACGTTGACTCCGGTTCGGCTCCGGTGCCAGATACTGACTGAAAGTGAAAAGGCTCGTTTCAGCAGTACGCGATCGCGAAGGCTGCCCATGTAGCGCGTCTGGACAAGGATATCCCACTCGATGCTGTCGCTCCAGTCCTCTGCGCAGGTGTCACTGTCTACAAGGGTCTGAAGGAGTCAGGAGCCCGCCCGGGTCAGACCGTAGCCATCGTCGGAGCCGGTGGTGGTCTGGGGTCACTGGCCCAGCAATATGCCAAGGCAATGGGCTTGAAGGTAATAAAGTCATCCTCCTCCACGGAATTACCCTAACTTGGAAAAAGGTCATTGCCATCGACTCCGGCACGGAGAAGAAGAAGATGTGCTTGGAGCAACTCGGCGCTTACTCTTTCGTCGACTTCGCCGAGAGCAAGAACGTCGTCAAGGATGTCCAAGCCGCCACCGAGGACGGCCTTGGTCCACACGCTGTCATCCTCGTCGCCGTGAACGAGAAACCATTCCAGCAAGCCGCAGAGGTATGTCCAACCCCACGACGAAGGAAAGAGACATCCACTTACATAACACAGTACGTACGCCCACGCGGAACAGTCGTCTGCATCGGTCTTCCGGCCGGCGCCTACCTTCGCGCACCAGTCTTCGAGTCAGTCATCAAGATGGTGACGATCAAGGGCAGCTACGTCGGTAACCGCAAGGACAGCGCCGAGGCAATTGAGTTCTTCCGCCGTGGTGTCATCAAGGCTCCGTTCAAAGTCGTCGGTCTCAGTGAGCTGCAGAAGGTCTACGACCTGATGCACGAGGGCAAGATCGCTGGACGATATGTTGTTGATACTAGCAAGTAGAGAGATGATGAAGGTAATGTGACGATGGCATGCGATGAAATGAAGAGAAGACGATTTGATGACGGATGGAAGCTGGAAGCGTTGAAGCGAGGTGTATGGAGTGGTGATGTTGGACTACCAGAGAGAGCATCTCCTGGGATGGGTCGGCTTCAACGGAGTATCGTAGGAATCGAATGAATCTATCTATCAATCAGTCGATGTCTTGTAGCTTCTTGCTTATAGACGTCAATCTCTATCACGGATCTGAAGTACTGATCGTGCGGTCGAAGGCTGCCACCGGTTCTTGCAGATTGAATCCATAGCAGTTGGTGTGGTTACCTACTGTCAACGTCAGTAACAAGGATCATCTAGCGCTCAGGATCTAATCGCGATTGTGCAGTTGGCACGAGCAGGTGGTTGCCAGGAGTCCTTGCCTCCGTATGCAATCGTGGTTTCCATGGACTTGGCATATTCCGTGGGCGCAATTAACAAACACAGTATGCCCACTGTTTTCAACGAAAGTCCCACGGGGTTTGCGCATCAAACACCAGTTCTCTGGTCAAGCAGTAGGGAGACACAGGACGATTTGAACAGGTCGACGTGATATGGTGATCTCTTGCGAATTTTGTTCTGTCGCATGCACAGTGTTCTGTCGTACCTGATTCTTAGACAGAGTCCCAGCCTTGTGCGCTTCTCAAACACGCATTTTCGCGCCAAGCGGCAGGAGACGCCGGCGGACGCAGATCTCCATTCGCTGAAGCGTGAGCCGAGAAGAGTTGCGTCGTCCGTCAGAGGCAAACAGAATTGCAGACGTGTTTCATGACCAGCAAGCACTGAGTCGCATCTACTCAAGCGCTGGGTAGGATCAGTTTCGAGTTGGATAACTGAGGTGCTGAGGATACCGTATTCCGGCTTGCTGAACCCGTACTGTTTTAGACACCAACGACGTCGTCAGCTCTTCGTTCCGGCACCCTGAAAGACGGCAGCGAAGTCTTTGTTCAAGATGCATGAAAGGAGACGATCTGCTTCATGGTGGATCGGTCCCTGACTGGGACTTCTCCAATACATGCGATTCGCTGCCCTGACTAATGAACTAGTCTCCACACATGGAACAAACGAGCGCAGTGCGGGCGCTTCCGACCCCCTGTCATTCATCTCCTTCAGAGGCGTGTATCAGAAGTCCATCAACAAGGCCAATGGCCGCTCGGTGGCTCGTCAGTACGACAAGCGTTCTTCCGCTTCTTGTCTCATCGCCTTGCAGTGGTGTCCTAACGGGATGCTAATATGGCCGAAGAGGTGGATATGTGTTGACCAACCGATTAGGCACCTCGTGTCTTAGGTCAATACCTCTACGTACTCATGCTCCTTTCGAGTGGACGGACCTCGTACGAGACACCCACTCAGCTGTTGCCTCGTGCCACTGTGGAGTTTCGGATGCATTGCCTTTTGGCTCGCCTGCATCATAAGTGGATGGAACGTGCTGGTGCCGTGCTGTCTACATGGCGAGATCTGAGGCGGCGAGACTACCTAGCCTACTGCAGCCAGCATGTGCTTGGTATTTGCGTACCACTGATATAGGTCTGTGTTTGGCCGCCTACCTCTACTTTGCTTCGTTCCTTTGCAGTGCTGGTCGTCTGTTTGCTCTTCACTTCACTTGCCCACATTCACTTTCGTCCCTTTCGTGTCGGTCCTTCACTTCTCTCCTCGCGTCGCTACGTGTTTACTACACGTCTCGCGTGCCGTTCTCTAGCGATACTATTGCTCACGAAAGCAAACACTCATTCAGCTTTTGAACTCCCTGGTGTCAGTCAAGCAGTTTCAAAAAACACAACACGCTCTTTTCGCAGCATTCCATCGACAAGATGCATTCGATCACTACTTTCTTCATGGCCGCACTCGTGGCGTCTTCCGCGCTGGCCGCACCTACTGCTTCCAAGCGCCACGTCAACCGCCACTCTTTTACAGTTCCTCACAAGCAATACAAGCAGTACTCCGAGAGAAACGGTACCGCCGCCTTGATCAGAGCCTACAACAAATTCAGCTGGCCACAGATTGTCTTTTCCTGCGATTCTGATGGAAGCGGCTGTTCCTGGTCCCCAATCGCTCCAGCTCCTTCTTCTATTGCTGCCTCCCCTGCCACTAGCACTACCGCGACCGCTGCTGCTACCGGTGTCTCGAGCGCAGAAAATGCTGCAGCCTCTGGTTCAGGCTCTGGTGTTGCTGGAGACTTCGACGGCGATGGCGATGGAGACGTGACTGGAGACACCTCTGCTACAGGTGTTGAAGGCAACTCTGAGTTCCTTTCTCCCATTACAATCGGAGGCCAATCGTTCAACTTGGTGAGCACCAACCGGACTTTACGTTCTGTCAACAGTGAATACTAACACCGGCGCAGGACTTCGACACTGGCTCTGCTGACCTTTGGGTCTACGGCTCCAACTCTGGTGCTTCCGGCCACCCTACTCTCGACACATCTAGCAGCTCATTCCAGGCAATGTCGGGCTACTCCTTCGAGATCAGTTACGGCGACGGTAGCAGCGCCTCCGGAGTCGTCGGAACGGATACCGTTTCTGTGGGCAGTGCGACAGTCTCCAACCAAGCCGTCGAGGTCGCTACGCAAGTGTCTTCCGAATTCCTCTCTGACCCAGACAGCGATGGTCTTCTCGGTCTCGGCTTCAGCAACGTCAACTCTGTGCAGCCTACACAGCAAAAGACGTTCTTCGACAACATCATGCCTCAGCTCGAGGACCCCGTCTTCACCGTCTATTTGAACATCAGCGGCAAAGGCGAGTACGAGTTTGGCAACATCGACACGTCAAAGTACTCTGGCGATATTCACTACACCCCGGTTGATTCATCTTCTGGATACTGGCAATTCGACTCGACCAGCTACCAGATCAACGGCCAGACGAGCCAAAACACCAATGCCTCACCGGCTATCGCGGACACTGGCACCAGTTTGGTTCTCGTCGATGATGAGGTTTTGCATGCTTATTATGCTCAGGGTAAGACAAGAAGTCCATCACACTGTTGCGTTCATCACTGACACCAAATCTTAGTTCCTGGGGCGCAAAACAGCAACGCGGCAGGGGGCTACATCTTCCCTTGCTCTACTACATTGCCTTCTTTCGGTGTCGCTATCGGGTCGACCGGATACTATGGAACGATTCCTGGCGACGCCATCAACTACGCCAACTACAAAGGAGGCTTGTGCTTTGGCGGGATCCAGAGTAACGCAGGACAAGGACTGTCCATCTATGGCGACGTCTTTTTGAGACAGGTCTTTACGGTTTTCAATGGCCGGGAGCCCAAGATTGGTTTTGCGAACAAGCCTTGATTATGATATTTTCTACGAAGGTAGTATGCAATTCTAGCCCCGCGAAGACCGTCAAGAATTAATGTACGTTGGACGATCAGCGATCTGACCCACTCTTTGCTTTTTGAAGTGTGGAGAAGGGAGAATGGCACAAAACCAGAATGACGAATCAGACGAGGCGGATTACTGTATCTTGTCCATCTCCAGCTTCGGATCGTCGTGTCACATGTGATTTCGCTATGTCTTTTGCTGTTGTCCCTGGATGATTGTGTGGTTGGGAGTTCCTCACATTCATAAGTCAAGAGACGTCGTCTGACAGGACAGAGTCGACATTTATTTCCATCCACTGTATTGGTGTATATCTACATACGTCAAGCGACCTGAGAGCCTGTCATACTTGTCAGGCTAGGGTAGTGTGCAGGTGACTTCAACGTCGCGCCGCAATCGCTGGTCGCGAGCTGGCAGTGGAGGTCAGGCTTATCTCCACCAAGCCATCTGCGTACCTCCGACGCCCCGGTTCTGTTCTCTTTATGGTCTTGAATTGACTGCTATCTTTCTCTCTGCATCATTCGTAATCACACCAAGACTGTCGCACGCAGATCCTCTTGAGACCCCGCATCGCTCTGGATACTGCTTCTCGTCCATATCATCCTGTAAGCCCTCGTTCGCCCTTCTCCTCCGAGGAGAACCTCAATTCCCCCGCGCCTTACTCACTTTCAACTCAGGCACAGAAACCCGAGTACAATTCGACGACCCGTCAAAGATACATTTATGTGGTACCTGCTGATCCGGAGTGATGGACCGGCAGTCTGCTACTGCACATGGTCATCCTGCGACTAATATTCAATTCCCTTCCTTTGACACACAACAACCATCACAAACCGGCCTCGGTAGTGCGATACCGGACCCGCGATACCAGTTTCAGTCAACCAGCCAGCAACTCCAGCAATCACAGCAACCACAACAAGCGTCGCAGAAAAAGTCGCGGAGAAGCAGGAGGAAGACAGGCGCCGAAGACCAGGATGATGCTTCCAAAAGACGCTGCGTGAGCACCGCCTGTATAGCGTGCAGGTACGCGCCATCTGAGGCTGTATCACCTAATTCTGAAGACTGATATTCGACAGAAAGCGCAAATCGAAATGCGATGGCAATACACCTGCTTGCGCCGCGTGCTCGCAGGTCTACGGCACAGAATGCATCTACGACCCGAACAGCGATCATCGTCGAAAAGGCGTGTACAAGAAAGATGCAGATGCGCTGAAGACGAGGGAATCAACTCTGCAAACACTGATACAGGCTATATTGAATTATCCCGAAGATGAAGTCCCCGCATTGGTCGCACAGATCCGCACTTGTGAAAACTTGGACGATGTAGCCGAGGCTATAACAGCAAAGGAGAATGGAGAGGAAGAGGAGGAAGATGACGAGGCCGATACCAGCCCACTCACGACCACCCAGGGACAGACGACGCCACCAATGTTTGAGCAGCAACTGGGAACAAAGATGGGCGAACTGCGACTCGATGACGGATCAGTACGATATATTGGAGGCACTTCACATCTGCTCTTCTTGAACAATGCAGCAAATGCCGGGGCACAACAGACTGCCGAACAGTATCAGCAGCAAGACGATCCGATTACTTCTTGGACTGATGTCGCCAAGGATCCGGAGCTGGTCATGCATCTCCTGAACATGTATTTTACCTGGCACTACTCCTTCTTCGCCTGTATCCCGAAGTCGCTATTCTACAGAGACTTTTCATTAGGGAAGCCGCCGGCTGATACGAGAAGAAAGACCGAGTTCTGTACACCACTGCTGGTCAACGCCATGCTGGCGTTAGGCTGCCATTTCACATCCCTCCCCGGAGCGCGAAGCAATCCTGAAGACTCTGCTACTGCCGGCGATCATTTCTTCAAGGAGGCCAAAAGACTACTGATGGAGAATGACGAGCTGGATACCCCCAAACTCACGACCGTACAAGCACTCGCTCTTATGTCGGTTAGAGAAGCAGGATGCGGACGAGAAGCGAAAGGATGGTCGTACTCCGGTATGAGCTTTCGCATGGCATTTGATATGGGTCTACATCTCGACTCCGACACTCTTGCTGCAGGCACCACGACCGATAGGAGAATGGACGAGGGCGAAGCAGATGCGAGGCGTATAACATTCTGGGGATGCTTTCTCTTCGACAAATGCTGGTCGAACTATCTCGGACGTTTGCCGCAATTGCCGCTGAACATTATTACCTGCCCAAAGATCGATGTCTTCCCTGACGAGGACAGTACGAACTGGGCCCCTTGCACAGACTCTGGCTTTAGCTCGGTACATCTGCAGCCTTCGAGGACAAGAGCAGTCGCTCTACAGATCAGCAGTCTTTGCGAGATTAGTAGCGATCTGATCAAGTTCTTCTATAATCCTGGCGAGACATCAGATCTCGCGAAACCGAAAGGCAAGCAGGCCGAGCTGAAGAAATTAAGTGAGATCCACTCGAGGCTGGAGTCCTGGAGGCGCGACTTGCCCAAAGAGATGGAACCTAAAGAGGGCGGTCTGAGCAGTGTGCTCATTATGCATATGTTCTTCCAGATTCTCTTCATTCATCTCTTCCGACCCTTTCTCAAGTACAACGCCGCAACCTCGCCTCTACCATCCACAATATCACCACGAAAAGTATGCACCCATGCGGCAACGATGATTTCGAAACTGCTACGGCTCTACAAGCGTTCCTTTGGATTACGCCAAATACCAAATATATGTGTCTACATAGCGCATACGGCCTGTACCATACATTTACTCAATCTTCCCAACAAGGACGCGCGTAGAGATATCATACACGGGGTCAAGCATCTCGAAGAGATAGCTGAAGGTTGGCTATGCGCTCGCCGAAACCTAGGCATCCTCTCGACACTGACTCGCCAATGGGCAGTAGAGTTACCAGAAGAGGCAGCCGCAGTTCTCGCTCGAACCGACGCAAAGTTCGGCCCCTACAGCATCGAATCGACGTCTCCGTCAGCAAAGCACGACGAACCATCACTAATGCAGAATGCAGCAGCAGCATCATACGCTCCGGTGACGAACTACGACCCCAAACAGCATAATCTCCATCAACCACAAATACCGGAACCTCCGCCCTTGTTCCAACAATCCAATCCACCATTTCCTCCTCCACAACATCCCCGCCTACAACAGCAACCGCAACAACAGCCTACGCAACTACCGCAGCATCGACGTCAGCCCACGCAGCAAGACATCTACGGCACAATGCCCTCGAGACCTACAGACACAATGCCACATCCTCGTGGCTCGAACCTCTCGAACTCGTTCGCAGGCTCCACAGCAAGCCCAAGCGACATGTTCGGAGGCGTCGAACAGCTCCTTCGGGACAGCAGCGACTGGGTCTTCCATGACCAAGCCTCGCTTGCTTCTGGACTGGGGAACTGGGGTATGCAATCTGGCGGCGCCTGGGGGCAAGGATTGGGCGACGATATCATGGGTAACCCAAATACCACTGGCAGTCCGAGTTGGGCCGAAGTCGGCATGAGTCCTGCTAGTGCCATCGACAGCCAGGGGCAGGCTCAGTTTGGTATGGTTGGACTTGGTGGTAACGTGGGCGCCGCTACAGGGAGCGGAGCCGATGTCAATGGTGGCAGTAATGGGATGATCTTCAATAGCCTGGGCGGATACGATGAGGAGGGTTGGTATAGATGATGATTGATCGTGGGACTGTCGGATGCGGAAGTGGTGCAGGCACGGATCTACGGATGTGATACCCGGACGTTGCTGGTTTTCGCTTCGATATACACGACTGGAAATGTTTCATGACTCACGGTCGATTTATTTCTACATACACATTATCTTGCCGTCCGACCCTACGTCCGATCATGAAAGAGCGCACACGAAAGTCAATTTACAGTCGTGCCGGGTTCGCTGATGTGCTACACAGTACTCTCACATGGTTGCATGTCGGTAGTATTCGTTGAAGGGCATAGCCGAGTTCCAGCTCAACACACTACGCAGTAGGACATTCCATGCCCAGCCATACCAGTAGACCATCAGCCTACTTCGAACGATCTCACCTGAAAAGCATGTAAATACGAAGGTTTCTAATGGACACCCGATCATATGTATATTCTTTCGAAAAGCCACATGGGCAATACAGAACGCCGCGCTGATGCCATAAAACGTGTCATTCTCATCTGGTTGAAGCAAAAGTATGTTCGTACAGCCTCTCTCGCAAGGTCGCCGCTATTTATGCCTCGCGCTCAGAGCTCTTAGCCCGTGGAGCAAGCACAACAGGCGGACCAGTTCCACTCCTAGCTCTTCTCTCCCTCTCGCCAGTTCCTGGCGCCATGCCACTAGACCCAGCACGGCGTCCACCAGATTTCTGCGCCGCGAACTTCTCGCCCGCACCACGCACCCATTCGTCCTCGTCGTCCTTTCCGAGCCAATACGTCCTCGGGAAAGAAATGAGAAATCGACCGAGCCTGCCTCTCCAGCCCTCGCCCTCTTCGCGCCCGGCGCGGAAAGGGTTCTCCGCTAGCGTCTTGCTGCTCTCGCCCTCGGAGACGTAGCCTGGATTCCGCTGTGACGATGACAGGATGTATTGACGCAGCATGCCGCGCGCGTAGGCCATGACGATCAGGCACATGTAGAGCCGCACCAGCCAGAGGGAGCCCATGACGAGAATGCTCATGACGCTTCCGCTTTGGAACACTGCTTGATTGAGCGCGTTGCCCTCGTGGCCGATGGTCACGGCGTCGCCCGAGGTCGGGTCGGCGATCACGTCGACGTGATCGACATTGTACTCTGGGTTCGTGAAGCCTGCTGTGTCGTTCATCGTCTTGCCGCCGGGTACAGGCAGTTTCCCCTCCAGTGGTTCCGAGCCGTCAGTCAGATGCTGGGCGAGCAGCACGAACCAGCCGAGTCCAAAGAGGGTTGTGTAGACAATGTTTATGAGCGAGTCGATGACGTAGATCCAGGCGAGAGCGAGGTTCTGTAGCGGAGATTGGTGTAATCGGATGTGTGGTGCGAGGTAAAGACAGAGGACCAGGACGCCGACGCTGTAGACGTACATGCTGAATTGAAGGGCGGAGAGGTGGTAGCCGGTGAAGAGCGCGAGGATGCCATAAAAGCCGCTCACTTTGTTGATGAGGAGTGTGAGGACCGAGAGCTCAGTGCCTGTGCGAAGGGAGACTAGGTAGAGGAATGTCTGTAGTTGGCGGTGGTCAGTACTCGGAATGGTCTCTGTTAGGCAGAAGCGTCAGAGGTCGTACCTTAGGCCGCGGTATGCGGAAGATGCGTGGAAGAGGCATGGTTGACGTATGTCTTGTCTGCGTAGGCGTCCAGGTGTATTTGCGACAGATGAAGACGAGGAAAGGTTGTACTGTAGAAAATTACAATGGCGGATGCGCCGGCGTGGGATTGAAACCAGAGGCCGTTTGATTGCGCTTGTCACCTCAGGCAATTACGCAGGGGCGTCAGAAAAGCGCCGCAGAACGCCAAGACACGCGTGAACAACGTCGATGCATGCACAATTATCGAGCATAAAATCTCGGGCGGATGTATGTGACGTTTTCATGAGACGTTCTCTACGATCAACGACAACCAAGGACGCTCGTGAACGATGCAATATACATGGTAATTCACATTGGTCTAGATCAAGCAAAGCTTATGATCGTGTATGAAGTCATCAGAGTGTCCTATCTACAAAGACGACCAAGTAACGCCTCCAATGCTTCTTTGCACGGTATTCGCCTAAACAAAATGCGAGTGCAATAAAATGCGCTATCTCCTTTAATACTCAGCGACAGACTCGCTCCTGTCCATCTTGACCTTCTCCATGGTTCTCTCCTCGATGACCGAGTCTGGTGTGACTCTAGCGTATCTGACGGTAGACCAGACTGATGGTGATTCTCTAAAGATCATGTCGATATCCTCGAGCTTGCGACCCATTGTCTCCGGGTAGAAGAAGTAGATGGAAGCTGGGATACAGGCTCCAATGACAGCGTAGACGATGTAGTATCTGTATCCGATGGTCTCGATGGCAACAGGAGTGATCATGATCACGACAAAGTTCCTGGGAAATGTCAGTAACTGAAATGGCTAATGCTCGAAATTGGAGAACGTACCATAGCCAATGGTTGGCGGTCGATATACTCGCCATGGCGACTCTCAGTCTGACGGGAGCAATCTCGGTGGCGTACAAGAAGTTGGCACCGAGGAAACCAATTGGGATGAAGAAGTTGAACAAGAAGATGAACAGCACACTGACGATCTGGGCGGCCAGATCAGATCTTGGAAAGGATGTGGCCACAGCCAGACCAGTCATGCAAGCCGACATGCCGACACCGCTGAACATGAAGACAGCTCTGCGTCCGAACCTGTCAATTGTGAAGAAGGCGACGAAGCAGCTCAGGAACTTCCAGGTCAAGCAGCCGCCAGAAAGAATACGAGAAGTCTCGGGGCCGAGCGCAAGACCTTGCTGGAAAATGACGGTCGAGTACACAGAGATGAGGTTAGAACCGCACATTTGCTGGAAGAACTGGAGAACGATGCAGAGCAAGAAACGGTAAAGAAGCTTGTCCTCGCCCATCTTGAACATATCGGTGAAGGAAGCAGCAGATATCGTAGCTTGCTCGAGGGATACCTCAACATAGTCGAGTTCCGAGGTAACCTCCGGAGCGTCTTCAGGCAGACCGCGAAGAGCGGCGAGGGTATAAGCGGCGTCAGTACGGCGGCCCTTGAGCATCAGCCAGCGAGGAGATTCTGGCAAGAAAAAGACAGTCGACATCAGGACGAGGGAGAAGAAGCAGGCGATGGCGATTGGTGCACGCCATGTGATTGGACCGGTCTTGAACTGGTAGAAGCCAAGGTTGATCCACGCCTCGAGGATGTATCCAAGAGAGATGAAGCAACCGTCAAGGACGACGTGCTTACCACGGTTCTTGGAGTTGGAACATTCGGATTGCCATGTTGGAACGGTACCACTGAGCATACCGACACCAGCTCCAAGAATGAAGCGTCCAATGATCAATTGTGGCAGCTGGAACGCGGAAGCCTCGAGGATTTCTCCGATGAGGGTTAAGAGTGCTCCAGCGAAGATGACGGGGCGACGGCCAAACCTGTCAGCGGTCCAAGAGACGGAAAGACATCCGGGTAGTGCTCCCAGTGTGAAGACAGCGACGACAAGTCCTTGGATAGTGGCACGTTGGGCCTTAAGCTCGCCCTTGGCGTCAATGGTGTCGATGGTAGTGAAGGTATGAGCGAAATCGGGGAGGTTGACGAGGCCACCCATTCCAGACTGGTTATAACCGAAGAGGACGAAGGCTGGAAGGACGACGGTGAGAAGCTGAGCGACCGTCAAGGCGCCGCCTCGTAGGCCGAACAGGAATTTTGGCATGGTTGGTGGATATGGTCTTCTTCTTCTCGGAACCGCGAGTAGGAAAAGTCGCACAGGAGAGGCTGAGAGGAGACGAAAGAGAAACGATACGGCACAGAGGGCTTTAGAGGAATTTTCTACTGTGCTCTGAGCTAGAAACCCACGGGGACTGCCCACGGGGCAAGAGGCCCTTTACATGTTGGGAAAGCCGTAAAGGTGGACCATGATAACGGTGTTGTGGGTTGTTGTTCTCATCTGGACCGGAGTCGCTTACAAGTTGGTAACAGTGCTCGTCCGGTAGCAGCAGTATGGAACGGTCTAGCGATTTGACCCGTTCATTGGATCTTTTCATGTGGTGAATCAAGGTGGGACCCGACTTGGCGGTTGTTCGGGGCCGAGCACACACGAAACTTACAGCTGGTTGGAAAATTACCTGTATACAGCTAAGATAGCCGTACTAGGTGAGGTGGTCTTCATGCAGTACGCACCTTCACTTACTGAGTTGAAGTTGTGTCAAGCAGTGGACCGTCTTACAGGTGCTGTCGAGTGATACTCGTTATTTTGCACGTGGAAATGCTTCGACATGCCAAGCGACTGGGTACTCTTGTCGAGCAGCCTTTCGCGTGGGAGTGGGAGCAATGAGTGGTGGAGGGTCGGTGGCCGAAAAACGTCGAAGGTTTCGGGCCTTCTTTTGCTGCGATTGCGTCTTGATATCGGCATCTGCGGGGACTGCTGGTGCTGCCGGGGTCGACTTCTGCACCCCAGCGTGGTTCCGAAGCAACTTCTAATTAAGCCAAGGCTAGAATGACCAGGACCAAGCCGCTAAGATGCTCGGCGCATGCAGTTATCACTTCATCCGGCAAGCTAGGAAATTCGACCCGAGCATACCGTCTTTCATCTTCGTTTCTTCATAACATTGCACTACAGCTGGTAACTTGCCCGTGACAGAAATAGCAGTGTCGTCGGCGTGATGACATCAACAATCAGCCATAACGGTTGATATAGACAGTAAGCTCGTGACCAACTTCCTTCTCGAATAGTGACCGAATCTTCCCCGCAGCATCAACGACCATTGACATGATACCACGATACAGAACGAAGCTGCATAGGTCGCACCGTGGTACCTGAATAGAATGGCAAAGACGTCACCACTCAGGTTGCCCACTGCGCCGACGGTACCGCTCAAGATACTGTTGGCGTGAGGGTGAACGTGAGGCACAAGTGCACAATTGGAAGACGCGAAGATTTCGATCTTGCATCAACCCTACCATACCGGCCGTTGATTATTAAAGTTCCACGTGTGGCCTCTTGGAGTATTCCCTAGGGAGCAGCTGCATCTTCGTTGTGCAGATCGGTTTATTACTTGGCTCGAGCAATGGTGAGATTGTGTACGAGAATGTCAAGCCAGCTTGGCAAAAGGTGAGAAACTCGAACAGACCATGTAGGATTTTGAAGCCATCCGCCCAAGCTACCCACCTTACAAAGGAAGCACGAGCTGCTGACTCCGATGCTGTGTAATGATCGAGCCAAAAGAAAGAGCAGGAAGAGAAATGGCAAAAGGAAAGCGATCTGGCGAAATGATTCCGCCCGGGCTCGAACCGGGGACCGCCTGTGTGTTAGACAGAAGTGATAACCAACTACACCACAGAACCAATAGGCTTGCTTGGAAGAAGCTGGAATTAGAACATTCATAATCGCCAATGTCAACGATCGCGTGAAAAGAACTAGGCTTGGTCCGCTCACACGCTGGTGCTTACGGCTGACTCGCATATCCATAGTAAGCAGAACGGATCAATGATCTTCGCCCAAGCATTTCCATGTATAGCTGGATTGTGATCCCGCAGTGAGCCTTGTGCGGCTGACAACATGATCATGTGAGGTAGACACGTCTCCTGGTAAGTTCGCTCATTCAACCACCTTTCCAAAGACTCCTCGTTATATACTCCGATCAAGCAGCCATCGCCGCGGCGCAGCAGTATTGCAACATGTCGAAGCCCTCAATCATCCTCGTCCCCGGATCATGGCATCATCCGAAGCATTACGAAGACCTCTTGCACGCTCACGAAGCCAGCGGGTATGAGACTGAGGTCGCCTTGGTTCCAACTACTCATGCTGAGCACGACAAAGCTTCTCAAGATATCCCAGACGACATAGAATTCGTCAAGAAGACCATTCACAAGCACCTCGACCAGGACAAGAATGTCGTTCTTCTCGGCCACTCATACGGCGCCATCCCAGCTATGGCATCGTGTACAGGTCTAGACACAGAATCTCGCACAGCAAGCGGCAAGTCAAGCAGCGTCGTTGGCATCGGCTGCATCCCCGGCGCAGTCCCTTCTCCAGGCATCACCCTCGCCAGTATGTTCGGTGGTAAACCCCCGCCGTTTTTCCAAATCGAAAACGATCTATCCATGCCAACAGGTGGAAAAGGCCCAATGTATCTCTTCTACAACGACATCTCCGAAGAAAAAGCCAAGCAGCACATCCCGCTCTTCAAGTCGCAGTCCGTAAAAATACCTTACGCAGCGGCCCCAGATGTCTTCACGCCCTGCAAGAACATCCCGATTGGCTACATTATCTGCACCAGGGATAACGTGCAAAACTCAGCGAGCCAGTATCAAACTGTCAACGGATTGATGGCCAAGGGATTCAAAGTTTACGCCGAGGAGGCCGAGTCCGGCCATAGTGTGTTTCTGAGCAAGCCGGAGGAGACGGCCAGATTTGTCCGTAGACTTGCTGGAGAGGACATCGAGACTGGGTTCAAGCCATACAAGCCGCAACCATAGATGCTGTTAGGCTCAGGGGGTTGTGCACGAGGATCCGGACACCATGGTAGTAGTTCCATAGATTGTGGTATTCGTTATGGCTCATGACGAAGACTCTCCCTAGATGATCAGATCCCTATCTCTGGCTTCAATCTCGGTCATCCTGCCAAAGTCGAGCTTCATCAGAAGTCTGTCAACACCGCCTCCTTCTCTCCACGGCACAAAGCCTCCCGTTTCCACTCCAGTGAGGTCTTTGTACCGTCCAGACCCAATCCTCTCTTCGTCCAGCTCGCGCAATCTCGCCACGAGACTCTTCATGTCGCTATCTGTGCGCTTGCGGGCTCTATCCAGCTCCAAAGCCACCTGCGCCTCCTCGTTGGTGGTGAATTGAGATACTGCATCCGCAGGACATATGTCGATCTCTGACCTTAATGCCTGTAGACGTTCGAAATAACCTATTAGCATATCGATGTTACTGACCATCGTTCGAAGAGTTCGGGTATGTTGATCGTCCGTCAGCAGTATTGCGTACACCAGAGAAGCCAGAAAAGCACGGTGTCCTGTTGCAAGAGTCTCCGGGTCGTGGTGCAGGGCTTCGTTGTCGTCTGGGTGCAAGGACAGGTCGTGCATCTTCCCCATCAGGACAAAGTCGTCATTCGAGGGCGGCCGCAAGGTTTCACCTTGTAGATGTGGTTGACCGAGTGCCCATTTCATATAATGATCCCACGAGCATTTCACAATCTCACCCTCAAGGTATGCAGACATTTCCGAAAGCAAGAAAAGTGCGGAGCTGCAAGTGGCCCACACTTTTCTCAACGATGCATGCCTCTGTGAGTCCTTCTTGTTGTCTATATCCAGAAGTCGCCGTCTCGCACCCGTGAGTCTCCACAAGCCTGATAGCCTGTGGTGTGACCTCCGAATTACCAGGAGATATGTATTGATGTAGGAATACTGCTCAAGGTCTGCTGGCGCCAGGAAGAGGTCTAATGGCGGATTCAGTTGTATAACAAGCTTACTTGCGATAGGGAAGAAGACGTCCAGGAAGATGGTCCGTCGGGAGTGATTAAGCGAGTCTTTTGCTTGGCCATCAACAGACAGGGGCACGGCACCCTCAACAGCGCTCTCAAGATGTATCGACTTCGACGCCTCTTCGAGAAACAGCAACCTCTCATGGTCGGTCTCTACCACTGACAAAGCCTTCCATGTACGTGTCATGGTCTCAGTGAGCTCGCCCTCGGTGACACGACCTCTCCGCATACTCTTGGCTAGATCGTTCGGTAACATGTGCCCCATACTTGCTTGTCTTTGTTGTTGTCTGTTCTCTGACTCGACAACGAAAGCAGATGCAAACTCGCCTTTCTCGAGTAGGAAGAAGGACCGTAATAGTCGCAGACATAGTCTGATCTCTCGAGGCGATAACAAATGTTGGAGGATATTTTTCGACAGCGAGTGACGGATGCATGCGACAGCACGTGAAAACACCACATGGGCGAGCGGGAATGTCAATTGAGTAAGAAATCTCAGGTGATCTCGTTTGAGCTGGCTGTGATCTGGTATTCCACCGACTGTCGGATGGTCTTTGTCTTTGTCGTACTGGTTGAGTTGATACAAGGATTTGCCTATAAACAGCATCGATGCCGCTGTCTGAGGTGAGACAAAAGCCGGTAGTTTGCGGACAGACAAGCGGAAAACTGCTTGGTCGGCTTTCGACTGAGGTTGGTCGATATCGACAAAAAAGTCCTCGGATCCAAATTGAGGTAAACGACCATGTAATAACCACGGTGATAATTGCTTGAGCCAGGCCGATTCAGCGATCCTACTGAGTGCTGTAGCCGCAGAAGCGATCTCTGGATAGCCAGTTTGTGACTCGGAACGAAGATAGTCAATGATTCTTGCACCAGATGCTTCCTCGGTGGGCGATGAAGTCGCCGATTGAGCTTGTGGCCTCATCGTGATGCTGGCCCGCCAGTACCAGTCCATAAGTCGGTGCCATTCTTCGAATTCTCCAACAACTGCAGCTAACGGAACAATGTTATATGCGCCTACCACATCGGGGTCCTCGGACAATATTGAGCTTTCAACGCTGAGTATCTTGTCTTGGAAGCGCTTGAGATGAACGTGCAGGAGTGAAGAAGCAACAGCTCTTACGATCATTGACGAATGATTGGTAACAACATGTCGTAGATGTGCACGAAGCTGTCGATGGACGAGGGCCAGTCTTCCGAGGCTCTCGAGCATTGCCGCCTCGGCGGGTGCCAAATCTGGAAAGTCATGGTTGATTGTTCCATGATTGAGTTCGTGATTGTTTGGAGACTGTGATTTAAACAGAGGACTAGGGTGACCTGACAAAGCCAGCAGGACTTCGTGAAGCATGTTCAACTAGGTAGGCGGCGCCGTGTGGCCATAGACATGCATGCGGTGTCGACTGTATGTGAAGTGCTCACGTGACACGCTGTTGATGTCGCGTTCGACGTGAACTGTCTGGCGTGTTATCGTACCGCGGTTGCCGTTCTCTACGAAGCTTCAGTACTGCTTACGGTAGGAGCAGTACTCGGTCAGCTTGACACGCGTTAAGTGGGGTGATAGCGTGGTCAAGCGAAGGGTCGAACAATTGCCTCAGACTCAGTGGAGACTAATCGGCATTGCTCTCCAGCTGTCAGATGCCGACACGATTGGCGTAGAGCATGTTCAGATTCCTGATTGATTTGGAGGCTGTGAAGATAGGCTTCTTCCAGAAGTGGCTCAAGTCCCATGCAGCTGTCGTTCCGGCCAATAGAGCAGCATTTATATGTGCGGAGAAGCTGGCGCGATCGTTCTATCGGAACGGGAAAGAGCAACCAACCATCATATCATTGCGACTCGGGCGTAGCGCAGTTGCCCGCTTGGATTGGAGGCCGACTGCGGCAAGCACCAACTTACCCTACCCCACCTTCCCACTATTGGCCACTGCAAACGTTCGATTGAGGTGAATCAACCCAGTCCGTCGATTGATCCCGGTCTGCCTACAAAAGCAACCAACACATCCTACAGTACACTTCTCCCTCTTTCCACCCCTTACCTGACTGACAATTGCATCTTGCGCAGCACCACAGTCACTGTTCTCCATTAGTAAGTGCTCGATTCCATCTCAATCACATCATCGGACTTTGGCGGTCAACGGCCGTATTACCCCGCAGCACTGCAGGCATCACCAGGACTAACAAGCTCCCTCGCAGACTGAACTGCCACCTATACCAACCTAGACACTTTCATCAAATCCAATCAGAACCTCAAGCACTTCACACATCAAAATGGACAAAATCCGTCAGAAGCTCGGTAGAACCTTGAGCATGAAGGACAGAGATAGTAAGTCACGCTGTGCATGTAGATGAAGGCTTGACATGGGCACTGATACGATACAGCCGAGAACAACGACCATGATGAATACGACGACGCCGATGATGAGACCACCGGCAACCTCCACCGCGAAATTGAGTCTGCAGAGACCGAGAACCACCCTGCCGGCAGACCGGGCTCGTTCCTGAACCGTCTCATTTCTCACGGCAACAAGAAGACCGAGGAGGAGCTCGCCGCCGGACACACCACATCCAGCACTGGACATCAGTACACTACTACCACCCAGCAGTAGAGTATGTAGAGACAAGAGAGGGCAATGAGTTGCAGACTCCAGTCGTATACTATGATGAGCATTGATGCATTGGGCAAACAGGGACCGGGGTAGCATGCAGCAGTCCTGGTAGCATGGTATACATTCATTCGACATAACAACGAAAACACTGAATTACGATTACCTGTTGTCCCAACTGTGCTTGAGCTGAACCGTGGAGAACCTGATGAACTGCCATGATCGCAAGGTCTCACGCGCATTCGTCCTTGTATCCTGGATATATACAAGGGTCCACGAAGTCTATTTAGGGCCCAGATGCTGATTAGATCTTCCGGATTCGGGGTGGTAAAATGCCGCAGAACACAAGATCTATGTCAGGTACCATCTCACCATAGGTGTCACGTGTGAGAGACTCGTGAAAGATACAACTGGTGAACGATGCTAAATGACTACCCAAGAACCACACGTCAAACCCTCCCTGGCGTAGCGTTCGAGAGCCCACACCCTCAAAGGCCCTCGACTTGACATACTAAACCACTGACGGGGCCGAGTCTCATCATAGTGACGGGGCCGAGTCTCATCATAGTGTCCAGATCTCGTGATTTCCTGTATGGGACTGGCTCGTCACAGCTCTTGACACGACTGCAGAGTAGTGAAGCTGTTTACCTTTCACAACTTCCATACGGCGTAAGACAGACTTCTCGATACATCATGAGAGTACACCGAGGTCGTCGCTGCTTGCCTGACTTCATATATATACGGTCGAATATGCGAGCACCGATAGTTCTCAATCTGCTAGCCAACCAGAGGCTGCAATTGCCACAGTCCATCACGTCGCCTTGTCTCACGGGGTCTGTAGATGTTGTATGATAGTAAAGGTCATCAACAGTACGAGACCGAGAGCGAACCCGAACCCGAGAATGGTCCTTGGCACGATCCTGAAAACACAGCACCGAGGACAATCGACTCGGCCTTCTTTGCGCCACAATTGACCATGCGCACGAAATACAACATAGCGCGACATACAGTCGAGGCTATTCCCAGTCGAGCAAAACGTCGTCTTCTCAATGGCTACTTCATTTGTCCACCGTGATGCGCGCGGCACAGCTAGTCCTCCAAGTGGTCAATTCGACTAGACTCAGCACAATGATAGCCCGTGGATGAAGTGCCTCGAGAGTCATTTCCACCTTCTTGTCCCTTGTAGTGGTGTGGTGACGGAAGAACCAGCCTTGTGGGATGAATAGACACTTCGGTGGTCGGCGAGAGTGCACTAGAAGTTCGCGACTGTCTGTCCTGACATCGCTCACTCTATACGACATCTCTACTCCAAAACCCTTCCATGCCGGGTAAGTAGGAGACCAGACGAAAGTTCCCAAGAGCAATCAGACCAATGCATGCTCATGGTTGTCGTCGTCTATTTACGCCATGGTTACACAACAGTCTGGTCATAGGTCGAAAAATCCCCTCCGCCCTGCATCCTGGGGAGTCTCTTGGTGCGCCTGTCATGCTGCACGCCTCGAAGATGCAGCCGGTTGTATTTCAGCTGCCCGGTGTCAGCCGTGTCGACAGAGTCTAACACCTGTTGGTACCACAATCACGTCAGACGGCGTGGTTGCTCTGCAAACTAATGTATTGGAGCCGGTATTGCATACTTTACAGATCGATTCGCTGAGACCGAGCCGCCATCAATCGAGCAAGCCTTGGACAAAGCGTTCTGTGCTGCCCTCCTATATGAAGGAGACCTACACTCGACCACAATGGGCCTCGTCAATGCAACCAAGCTGAGAGGTCTCGTTTCATACTTATCACGATGCGTCTTTCCCTCGTTGCAGTTACCTTTACTCACGCCTCTGTGGTATCTGCCCTTGTTCAAGGCAACTGCACTGTCACTGACCCTTCACTTCGATGGCTCACCAACAAACTCTCTCCTCAGGCCGCGACCGCCTGCCGCGGCCAACCTCTGCAACTCAAGAACGCGGGCCGATACTGGGGTGAACAATACGGCAAAAATGCTTCCGTCGTCGTCTATCCCATCACAAAAGAAGACGTCAGCTATGCTGTCCAGGCCTCCAAGCGCTCTCCCGATTTTGCGTTTGTTTGTGGTGCTCACAGTATGACTGGAGCTTCATCCGCGACTGGCTTCATCATTGATCTGTCGTGGATGAATACGACCGAAATCTTGCACAACGTTACTGTTGGTGATACAACCATTGATACAGCTGTCGCCTATCAAGGAGGCGCAACCTGGGGTGGAGTCAACAACGCCACTTATGGTTCAGGATATTGCGCCGTCGGTGCTCGCGTATCGAATGTAGGTGTTGGAGGTTTCTCGCCCGGTGGTGGTATTGGTTTCTTGGCTGGAACATATGGGTACGCTACAGATCGATTACGTGCCATGGAGGTCGTCCTCATGACCGGACAAATCGCTTGTGTCACCAAGACCAACCAGTATTCGGATCTGTTCTTTGCGCTCCAAGGTGGAGGTGGTCAATTCGGCATTGTGACCAAATTCTACCAAGAGGCAGCTCGCGAACCTCTCGTCTCGGATATATCGATCTGGACAGTGGCCAACTCATCAGTAGAACAAGTCAAGCAGAACACGGTCGACTGGTTCAACAACAATGACGATCCGTATTCGCTGATGTACTACGCTTTCGGATACGTACCTCGGAACCTTGCTACCGGTGCTTCCGGCATTCAGAACATACTCGTTGGTCTAAGATTTGGTAACCCTACCAATTCGAATCAGAAGGACTTTAATACGACTTTTGCTCCGCTCTTGGCGAATCTCGAGATCGCTTCGCAAGCAAGCTACAGTCTACCGTACGCCTTCTTGACCGATACGCTCGACGGCTTCTTTCCTTATGGCTTCCGCCGCGGGTTCTATGGTCCACAGACGACCAACATTTCTGTCGACTATCTGTCGCAAGTCGCCAGAACCTACAATTCGTACATAGCCCAGCAGCTTTCAAAGGGTGACCCTGCACCGACCGCGCTTTGGGCTCTTCAGTACATGTATCCCGGATTGAACGGCAATTTGCCTTCTTCCGACTCTGCTACTGCATGGCCGCACAGTATTGCTGGTCACCAAACCCTATTCTCGCCATCCTGGAATCTGGCCTCAGACGACAGCATCGTCAATAGCCAGACCATAGCGTTCAACCAAATTACACACGAACAACAGAAGAAACTCGGCGAGGTCCTCGCTGACTATCCCAATTATATTTCACCCGACGCTACGGGTCGCTCGGTATACGGCGACAACATCGAACGACTCATCGAGATCAAGGCCAAGTACGATCCTCATTGCCGCATCCACAACGGCCGAGTCTTTGCGTCTCCAGCCTGTCTCAGCCTCGGAAAGGCCAACTTATTCGCATAGGCTTGTTTGGGCGGACAGATTCATCGCGTGCGATGGTACATAGGAAACGCAAGATTCCAAGGGAGGATTGACTGTCGCTTTTGCGGCGTGACGAACGTTACGAATGGAAAGTACCACCTGTATGGGTACCTACAGCGTGCCATGACTACCACTCTACTCTGGCATAGATACCTTTTAATGTCAATCGATAATACCACGCGGTTGTGTGTTAGAAGCCTTGAGCCCGTCAGTGCGTTACACAGCCGGTCGTGGTTGACACCAGCGGTCTTTCCATGGCCGGTAGATCGGTCAGATACAGAACGCGACCTTTAACGACAGCAAATATGCTGTACAGCCTCTTGCACCAACCACACAACATCGTGACACCGTTTGCCTTACAGCCACGTTTCCGGTGAAACTGTGAAAGCCTAACGCGATTTAACAAATCATTTTGTCGTGCTCTTGCCGTCACCGCCGAGAGCCCATCTCTCGAAGAGGTCTTTGCGCAACGCCAAACCACGAGGGGACCACGGTGTTCCGGCCGGCTCCAGGGCGGATATTGATTGCAATCGCTAACAAGATTAGCGTGCCATTTCCCTTCTCTTTTCTTGCGGATTATCATTGTCCATTGCTATGCTGTATCAAATCACGCTATCTCATCTACAAGATAATACGGCGACGACGACGACAACGACGACGTGGCATGTGCATCAGTAGCCTTGTTCGCTTCTCGTTTGGATGCAGGGTAATTCGTTGTAGATAGAGTTCATGAACTCGATGCTTTTTTCAATCTGCCGGACCACGAACTATAATACCTGTACCCGACTTCTCCACTTTGCCCCATGGAAACCTTCGCGGATGCTGCCTTTCGCTCAGCTGTCTCTTGTTGTCACTCTCATCCGGCCACTGTTTGCGTCCTGTCGTTGTTGCTGATCTTCAAGTTTTCAATTCGCGGTCCTTTCCAAGATATGATGTCGTTTGTTGCCATTTGAAAGCGAGTCGATTGCGCCTGCCGGTCTGCTGTGCTTACTCCAATCACGACGATAATTTCATATACCGAGCACCTCTGGTTACTCCCAGCGTCCTCTCGTTCACTACTTTGTTTCTCCTGCATCGGGCTCCGTTATCGCGGCCTCTTTTCACGTCTTCCTACATATCGCTGGACTGTAATAATCACATTTGCATTTTGCTTGCGCCTATATACAACTCTCGTGTCGAACAAGGCCGCCTGTATCTTACTGTGTCTCGGGATCTGGATAACCGCTGGATGTGCGATCAGCTAGTTCTAATCTCCTCTGGCGATAGCTCGACTCATTCCCTACCTTTCGCGCGTATCTCACGACTAGGATATAAGAGACATGGTGGGCGACGCGCTGCTTGAGCAGCATTGCTCGAGCACCCGGCAGATACTCAAGAGGAGGTCAAACAAGAGAGAAACGAGAACCAGAGTCAGCAGTCTGGGATGTCGACATGCCGAGCAACAGCCTCATACTTCACAACGGTCTGGTGAGGCTTCACGAGTAAAGCAATCGCACACTCGACTTCTAGCGTTGAGTGTCGTTGTTGCATCGATACCTGTCGCCGTAGCGCAGAACTGCATATCGCTCGCACAGTCAACGCAATGCCCGGCTTTCAATGCTTCCTCCATCTCGACAGACAGTACCTTGACCGGCTTGTTGTAAGTAGCAGCACCTACAGGACCGATCCTACGAAATGCCCGTGTTAACCTATCTACCAGCCCTTTCTTGTCCAGCGTGACCGATACGGCATCTTTCGATACTCAGATTCAATCCTACATTTCTGGAGCTTTCGCGCAGCAGAGGTACATAAGGTCGAGTTCATCCCGTCCATCAGCTACTTACACAACCTAGATATCAACAATTAATCGGCTGCTCTTCTTTCACCGCATCTAATACCACAGATTACTACGCCAGGTACACTACCTCGGTCTTATGCAACGCCATTGTTCAAAACTCAATCAATCCCTGTCAGCTTTCTGGTTCTGCAACAACACCACTATGTGCAGATTCTTGTGTAAGTCTCCGTCCGTGTGCCCTCAGACTTCTGATCTGACACATTCTAGGCCGAGTACGCTTCAAGCGAACAGTCTATTGCCGACAGCAGTCTGTGCGGCACAACAGGACCAAATGCTCCGAGTCAAATCCGCGCCGACTTCACAGATTGTGCATTGCCGGCGAACTCACTATCGGGAAGCTGTATACAAGCCTTTCGCAATGAACCAGACAATTGCGGATACGCCAGCAATCTCGGAGGCCTTTGCTCGTATTGCGCTGCCAGTTCGCCAAATTCGACGGACTCGTGTTGCGTCTTTTCGGACACGGAATCGAGATGTCAGGGGGTCGTCTTGCCGGTCGCGGCTACCACGGCATCGACGATAGCATTTTCGACGATGACTCCTGCGGCATCGGCAACACGATCACCGACTGCAACTGGGTCGGCAACTCCTGCTGCAGTCTCACGCAGGCGAGGACTTTCTGGAGGTGCGATCGCCGGTATTGTCATTGGATCGATACTGGGAGCTTTCTTACTGCTGGCAGCCCTCATTCTAGGGTGTCTATTCATGCGCCGTCGCAAGAGTTCCAGTCCGGCAAACAGCGTCTTTAATCAGCCCAGTCAAGGTCGTCAAGGTCCGCCAATGGCCATGCATGACGGTGCCGTGGGCAGCTCAAGGGAGGCCGTCGCTCTTCCTGGCGGTAGGATTGCTCGGATGGCCGCTATCGAGGATGAGCCTGTCAATACCCCCCAAGCTATCGCGTTTGGTGCTGACCGCCATCACGATAGTCCATCAAGCGATGATACTCCCGGATCTCGATACACTCCAGCCATGGCACCTAGAAGAGGCCGGTCACTGGGAGGAGCAGGTTCTACATTCGCCATGGCTGGTGCCGAAGATGACTCACCAGGTAATACGTTCTCCAGTCCAGAGGGTACCGGCCAATCGGAGCAGCTCAACTTCTTCGGTGACTACTACTCCCAGGAGGAGATTCATCCTGGCGATTTGGTCTCGACCCTTTGGGCATATCAACCTCGGGCTCAAGATGAGTTCGACCTCGATCGCGGAGACATGCTCAAGGTGGTCGGCATCTGGGACGACGGGTGGGCTACTGGTGTTCGTGTACGCCAGAGAGCTGAAGATTGGCGCGACCCCCACCGAGACAGTGGCATGAGCAGTGGTGCTAGTAGCCCCGAGACGGACAACGAGGTCAAAGCATTTCCTCTTGTCTGTGTCTGTCTGCCTCAACATTGGCGAAAGACTATCGAAGGTGAAACGACCGATGATTCGATGGGTCAGTCGTAGGCGGCGATCGGCGTGCTTCTGTGTTAATTTTGAGGAGATTCTACGACTCTTCTAGTGCTGCTTTTCTCGTTGCTTTTGCTCTATACCCGGCTATAAAAGCCACGCCTGCAATCGACCAGTGCTGTTTTTGCATTATGACTAGTCCGTTTCTGCATTTTCATACATTTGTCCATATTAATGATTGAATGACACGACACAGTTATGCCAGTGCTTCAGCTCTCCCTTAGCCGTTGACACACCCAACCCCAGCCCTCCATCTTGGTCTGTCGAAACTCAGACCAAGATGGAGGAGTGGTGTATTAGAAACATGACGTCTGCGCTCGACACTGGAAAGCTGAAGAGTCCTGTTGGTGAGCACGCGGATTTGTAGTTGCTATTTAGGTACAGCTATGCGATAGAAGTTGTAGATACGACTTTGAGTATACCCTCAGTTCGCGCGGGCACATCGTCATGGTGCATGTATGTCAGTGTTTTGCGGTTGGACAGCATTTTTGGCAGAACCCGGTAGGCATCACATCGAGCAGCTGTTACGCGTAGCACGGCTTACCGCGACATCCTTCGTCTTTCACACTGCCATGTCGAGCCCTGGTCCCCCTTGTGGTCGAGCTAATATACATTATCTCCTGGCCATATCATTATCCTCAACGCGGACAGGAAACTGCGGGTGAGATTAGCCCTAAGCAGAGGACAAAAAACCGTTTCAGCCTCTGTAAATTAACATGAAGGTTCTAAAGGGTTTCATGAACAATGACGTAGCTCGGCCGAAGTGTTGGTAGCTTATTGCTGCATTGACGCAATAAATCCTTCGAGTACAATGCGCCAGCAAATATTCGGCGCGATTGAAACAAGTGGACGAGCTCTCGTTAATAGAGGATAGGCCTGGCAAATTGAACTCTTCAATGTCAATACGTGATAGCTTTCAGAGATCTATTCTCCGATTGATCGACCTCCAAAGGTTTGTCGACAGGGCCAACGTTTTGTCCAAAAAGGACACCACATGATCACATCTCTACAGTAAGTAGGACAGTACGCTCCCCACGCTAGGAGCTATCCGGGCATTAGGTCGAGAGTCAATCTGTGTATCCCATAGAGACAGCGGGGCTCGCAGCTCTTCTGTATGGCTGACCTCACAATCGCATTGTAGATCGACACCCGCGCATGCTCTAGCGCATCTGCACATGTCAATCAATTGTTAGGGTTGCACTTTCTACACTTGCAGTCCTACCAACATTGGAAGTACCGTGCCATCTACAAAAGTGGCTTGACCGCTGCTTCTCTCAGTCATGCCTGACCCCTCCTCTTCATCGCCGCCCACCTCACGCTTACTCAACAACGACGGCGACAGTCGCAACAACTACGCAACCATGGAGTCGCCAGAAGATGGAAAGATGCGCTCATCCAGCAACGACCCAATCAACCACACGACCTCGCACGGCTCTGACCCAGAGATGGAAGGCTTGACGCTGTACGAGAAGAAGTGCGTCCTCATCAACCGGGAGATGGACGCCAATGGCATGGGCAGATACCAGTGGTGGATCTGGAGTCTTTGCGGTTTCGGTTTCCTCCTTGATCTGATGTGGGCGCAGGCCTTTGGTCTCGTGCTCAGTCCTCTCAAGCAAGAGCTAGGATTCCCAGGTAAGCTACACTCTCAGAATGCCTACACTGAGCCTTCGGTACTAGAGTACTACTGATGGCATGACCGGCATGCTCTCCTCTCCTCTCCTCTGGTACTGGAGTATGTTGATGGGGCCCCGGTTCAGGCACAAGTCTTCATGCACATCGATCATCACAGCACCGTCAGGGATTTGTCAGGCTGACGTCGAGCTAGGCAATCAGTCTGGAAACATCTCGGTCGCCTTCTCTGCTGGTCTGACTGCCGGCGCATTTGTCTGGGGTTTCCTGGTCGACATCATCGGACGTCAGTGGGCTTTTAATCTGACCTGCTTGATCTCCGCGTCCTTTGGAATCGGACTCGGAGGTTGCAACACCTACCCTGCCTTCCTCATTGTCACGGCCTTTGTAGGCTTTGGAGTTGGAGGCAATATCCCTATCGATACCACGATCTGTCTGGAATTCATTCCTCAGGTACGTCCCCATGTACCTTTAGAGCTCTCTGATCTCCATCTCCCTCCTCTTCCTCTCCCTCTTCGTCGCACTCTTCGGAAAGCTAACACACCTCAGAATCGTCGCTTCTTGCTCGCTCTTCTTTCTGGCTTTCAACCAATCGGTGTCGTGATTACAAGCGCTTTTGCCTACGCCTATATTCCTCCCTTCTCTTGCTCGCCAAACTTCAGCGAGCCGAACTCATTGTTGTCCTGTAATGCTGTCGCACCAGGTCAGCCATGCTGTACCAAGGCGAGCAACATGGGCTGGCGCTACTTGATGTTCACCGTCGGAGCCATCACCCTCGGCATCTTTCTTCTCCGAACAGTCGTGTTCCGTTTCAAAGAGTCGCCCAAATTCCTCGTCTACCGTGGTCGAGACGACAAGGCGCTCGCTGTCTTGCAACATATCGCCCGCTACAACGGACGCGATTGCACTCTTAGCGACGACGCGTTTGAGAACCTCACAAACGAGCACAGCAGCATCAACAGCGCATCCGAGTTGATTGGTGGTGGCAGCAAACAGCGTGAGGCTGGTTTCGGCCAGAAGCTCAAGATGGAATTCATGCGCTACGGTATGCTCTTCAGCAATCTCCAAATGTCGCGCATCACCATCCTCGTCTGGCTGACATACATCTGCGACTTCTGGGGCTTTACCCTCGCCGGCACGTACCTTCCAACAATTCTTGCCCTCAAGAATGGCAATATCAACGTCAGCCTGAGGCAGACATACCGCGACTACGTCTATATCTACCTGCCTGGTATAGTCGGTGTCTTGGCCGGCGCACTCATGTACAATGTACCAGGTGTAGGTCGCAAATATACCATGGTCATCTCTTCCGCCCTCATGGGAGTCAGCATCTTCATCTTCAGCACAGTGAACACCCAGCCCGCGAATATCGGTCTCAACGTCATGGAGTACTTCTTCCAGAGCATGTTCAATGCCGTTCTCTACGGCTGGACGCCCGAGGTTTTCCCAGCGCCGATTCGTGGTACTGCGTGTGGTGTAGCGAGCTTCTGGGGCAGACTGTTCGGCATCATTGCACCGCTAACAGCTCAGTCCCTGATTCCAAAAGCAGGCTTTGACGACACGTCTATAAACCTCGTCCTGTACCTTGCGGGAGGTGTCACCTTTGGCTGTGTCCTCACGACGCTCCTGCTACCAGGCAACAACCGTCTTGCAAAGTCGAGTATGTGAGGCGTCAAATCTGTCTGATGTCTGGACAGACCGGAAGCACGTTAGAATTGTACGTGTCATAAGATGATCTGAAAGTTATGAGGCTGGTCTAGGACATTGGATGATGATACAGCCACACATGTGGGAGCATAGCTAAGGCGTTAGGATCCTTGTCTACAGCGCTACATTAAAAGCAAACATGGTACTCGGAAGCCCGTATTTATCAGACCAGGAAAGGTCATTGCCGATGTATCGAGCCGTTGGAGGACCCATACAGCCTCAGAGATGGCGTCTAGTCCCTCAATGTCTCGGGACAGAATCAGAGGCGTTCGCCATCTTTCTCCATTGTGACAATAGCTCGATACACATCATGTTATATTCGTGCCCCTGGACCTCAATGTGACCTTTCGTCAGTACCCGCAGGTGGATAGTAACCTCCACCAAACTCCAAACTGCCGTGCTCAAAGCTTTCCTCGTGCTTGAGCTGCCATCCGCTCAATAGTCCTGCTTCATAGATCTGCACTGTGATGGTCGTTGCAAAGCTCTGCGCTAGAAAGTTCTCGCGATGGCCGTCTGCGAACGGAGAGCTCAAACTAAAAAAGGTCCCCTTTGGCGCCTGAGCCTTGACGACCATCTTCTGCGTCCACGTTTGGAGGCTCATCTCGAACGATCGCTCATCCCAGTTCTGGGATACCGACATGCTGGGGCTGAGATAGGCTACGCGCAGAGCGAGAGGTGGTCGCCAGTCCATGCTGTATTGTGGCTTACTCGAGCGGTAGCCGGCAAGATAGGCTTCCATTCCTAAGATCTTGCCGCCGGCAATGCAAATGCCGGTTGTGGGCGTACGTGCTTGGACCCAGATGTGCGCGGAAGGGAAGCTGTTGGCCCAGTTCTTTTCTTGATGGACTGTGGCAGTGCCCTTTTTGTCTTCGGAAGGCAAATTGGGGTCTGATGGAATACTCAAATCGAAATCGCAGTCTGATGACAGAGACTGGACGTGCCAGTGAAGCGGGAGAGGGAGATAGACGAGCATGCTTTCGGGCGTTTCTGTGGCCTCTGACCAGGCTGTCCGGGTTGTGGTTTTGCCGTGGAAGGAGAAGTCATCGGTGTCGAAGGTGTATTCGCTTGTCGAGTCTGGGTGTACCTTGATGTTGCCTATACCTGGGACGCGGAGGTCGAATGCATTGTGGGCGTGAGGTACCATCTGCAGGTGATCTGCCCAGAGTTCGCGTTGGAAGACATGTTTAGAATCCTTGGACACATAAGAAAAGGACACCATGTGCGGTCGTTTCTTTGCTTGAGGGACTGTGCAGACAATCAATGCGATAGATGCACCGGACGGCAGGCGAAACTTGGAATAGTAGCCCTCGAACTGCGAGCTTGGATGAGGCGCGAAATGCTCCATGATGTGAACACAGGTTGAGGCACGCGGTTACTGGAGGTGGTATCTCGGTATGACTTGAGACTCGCCTCGGTGTATAGGCGATGCTTCAAAGGAATGCTGGAAAGCTGAAGGGCTATTTCACTACTTAGTTTCGTGCGTCCTTCGCCGTTCCAAATCGCATTGCTGTATACAGCAGCCGAGACACAAATGATGACGATATCAACATGACGTACACCCACAACAACGTTTCCAGTCGTGACTTTCTGTTTGATCCACCAATACAAATACTGCGCAGACGTCTCTCCATTCTATATCAAAACATTCCGAATATCAGTAACGCGTAACGTGTCTGGACTACTTTACACCCATGAATTACACCAGAGGACCAGCGCCGTCTGAATCCTCCAGGTTCTGACTGACGCCTGGAAGGAGTGATTGAGCTCACAGACATACCGGCGGACATGAGTCAACAGCAAAGTAAAGGATTCTCTTGTATTTCACGTACTATCTGAACCAGAACCCATGAAATACATGCCTGCGCCGTGACCAGAAGAAGAGAAAGGGTATCAATTTGTTGCCGCATAGTAGCCATAGCCATCGTATCATATCACGTCCCTATCGTCTCGCAGCATCGCACTGCTCGTTGAATTTGTAGATGCCCTCAAAGCCCTGATACTCAAGCGGATCATGCTTTGCACTACCGCTGCTCTGGTACCTCAGGCTTTCGTAGCCAGAAACGCTCGAGTGGTCAGAGTCGGAGGCCCAGGGGTTGTCATCCTCTTCGAGCCCGAGCTCGAGCTCGGACACTGTTGAGCGTACAGATTTGTCGGACGGTGAGAGCATATTGCGCCAATCGATCTCGGCTGTTTGCTTCGCGGGGGCTGCATCGAACAGATCACTGGCCTCCGACGGCGCGGAGGATGGTGCAAAGGGAAATAGCAGTGCCATCTCGGTACCGGTGAAGGCATCAAAATCTTCATCTTGAACCACGATACCACGCTGAATGTTGAGTTCGTCGCAGAGTCGCTCCAGGGTCTCGGCATCGCAGCCGGGAAAATGGATGCGAAGACACGAGTCTTGATATGTGATGGGTAAATCTCCAAGCTGCGAGACCCGCTTAAGATCGTTCAATACCATCGCGAGCTCCTTCAATGAACGGGAAAAGTCAACAGAGAGGACGTCTAGCAGACCTTCGGTGTTCAAGTTGGACGGCTCGTCAGAGCTGTAGCCAGCAACACGGCTCAATGGTGTGAGAGCGGTGATGGTTGGGTTGACGGAGAAAGCAATGTGAGAGCCTGGAGTGGCTCTTGGTAGATCCCTCATCTTACGACCAGTTTCCTCTTGCAGGGTAGACACAGCCTTGTATCTCTTCTCGCCAGTGACAGGATTGACCCCGTGGAACTGCGCCTTCTGACCAGAGACGAAGAATGCACGTACGGCCTGAGATACGTTCTGCACGACCTGAGCTTGAGCAGCTGGTCCATGAGAGAAGTATCGTGCTCCTCCAACTCTTCCGCTTCCGACCGTATAACCACCAGCTGTCCTGCTGAGTGCGCCTCCAGTAAGATTTGGTCTCAAGGTCGACGCGAACGGTGCTCTTCCAGACGACCTGTTGATAGCATTGCCGACGTTCGACTTTGGTAGAGCTGCGCGGTTGACTCTGACGATAGGAGCTGCCTCGTGGAGGACTCCGGCAGTGAAGTGACGGACGGCATTGACGAAAGTCGGTTTGGTGCTGTACGATCTAGTTTGACGCTGCCTCAGACGAGCAAGGGGGTGAAGTGGGTGCTTTGGCGTGTTTCTCGCAAGTACTGGTTCAAGTTGAGGATGGACCTTGTTGGCGACCTTGGGCTCGATCACTCTGGTTGCCTCTTTCAAAGCAGCCTTTATGACTGAGGCATGCCGTGCCAACAGGCTATGCCAATAGCCCGCTAATGGCGGCATGATGATTTTGGTTGATGGGCTCTTCGTAAGAGGAAAGAGGGTTGTAAGGATGAAGATGAATGGAATGCGGGGATAGAGACATACTGAAGACCGCCATGTCATGCCAAGGGATTGTGGCGTCGGCTGGAGTCGGATTGAAGAGCGCGGTCTAGCCTGCTGCCTGCCTTATCGAGTTGCACCGCCACGAGAATGCCACGTGACGATCTAACCATAAGAAGTTCGACTTTAGACGTCTGTCAAGACATCAATTTTGAAGCTCAATCAACCTTTTGACTGCGAACATCCATTCATGAGGGTCCGGTCCACTGACGGTCGAACTGGTCAAGCGTCTATCAGTGCGCTTCCCGCTCGGCAACTGCACACGCCTTGGTGGATATCTGGTCGAGCTCCCGAGCACCCACCACGTCGGCCACTCCACGGTCGAAATTGATGCACCGACACATCCACACGAATCCACTCGTTGCAAAATGAGAGGAAGGGAGAGCAAAAGGTAATAGCTAAGCTCGGTTTCGATCCGAGGACCTCCGGGTTGCTTATTGGTATCAATATATGAGCTATCACATAGGTCAGTTCGTAGGTCGACAGGCGAGCGAAAGAGAAGAATCACGTACCCCGGCGCGCTTCCTGGCGATTGTTAGGATGTGGTTCAGGGGTTCTTCTGATAGGTGGGAACGAACCGCTGCGCCACTTAGCTTGTCGGACACTGCCATGGTCACTTCTGAGAACGGTGTGTGGCCTGTGATGTGAAGTGCCATATGCGAATGAGTTTGAATCATATATAAAGCTGATGCTGCCAAAGGAGTGCACTAACCACAGCCCGCACAATCGTGTCTACTGACCGTGTTTTCATGCAGGATACAAAGGAGCATGCGACCATGCTCAGTGGAATGAGAGGTTGTGCAATTTTCCTCTATTGTTGTCAGATGCATAGATCTCTGTATCTCCAGCACTGCCGTCATATAGCATGACCTTGAGTTTTCCATCAGATCACTAGCCCCTACCGCTTAGAACATGGTAGTGGCGATCAGAGTATGGCGATACATGAGTGTTCAAATACAGGTACACAAATAGGGGAAGTGGCCAGCCAACACGGGTGTATTGCAAGTATGTGAATTGAGAAGTCCTATGTACTAATGCGAGCTCATGCATAAGGTCATAACCAAAAGAGCGCAACTATGAAAACAATGCAAGTCACAATCTGATTCATCCACTACCACCGTACTCTTCAACCTTAGACACCGTTGTCAGCACAGCTGAAAGCACCACCAAAGCTGGCCTGCTGGTAACCCTGAATGATACTCTCGACCGAGGCATAAGTACCAGCGCTCAAGAAGAGCAGACCAATACAGATGAGGATGACGTTGAAAATGAATCCAAGCCATCCCTTGATACCACGGGACGAGTAGAACTTCGGACCGTAATCAGCCTCGCGCATACGGATGTAGGCAACGCCCCAGAAGATGAAGCCAAAGAAGCTGTCGAAAAGCGAACTCATGAGCGACAACAGATCGCTGAAGAAGGGAATGACCTCGGCGATGATGAAGGCGACAACCCAGGTGCAGGCAAGAAGACCGGCCCAAGTGGCCCATCCGACGACGGTGTTCTGGCCGAGATGCTTCGTTCCGGCAAAGATGCGGAAGAAGATGAAACGGGCAGACTCCGAGGCGTACAGGACACCGAGGAAAATCAGGGTTGGGATCATAAAGCTGAAAGAGACAATCTTGTAGGTCTCGTTGCCAAGGGATCCAAAGGCTGGGGCGGTGTTGTAGTTGGTGCCGGTGTAGGCGTAGACGATGGCGCCGACCAGGGAGAAGACGAGGACTTCAGCAATAGTGACAGCCCAAAGAGCCTTTGGAAAGTCCTTTGGCTCCTTCATCTCTGCAATAAAAGAAGGAATGGTGATCTGACCGATGAAGGTGTAGCTGATGTTCATGAAGGCGTTCATGCCAGCAACAAAAGTGGTGCCTGCTGCTGGAATGACGAGGACTGTTGGTGGACCCAGCGACGGCCAAGGAGCACCAATAGCACTTGGGTGATCCTCGATACCGGCAAAGATAGCAGCCAAAAGGACAGAAATGAAAGTGAAGAAGGCGGAGAGGGTCGCCAACTTGGAAAGAGCGTCGAAAGTGCGAGGCATGGAGCAGATCCAGGATACGGTTGCCATGATAGCACTGAAACCAATGGTGCACAGACCGTGGTGGGAGACAGTGTTGAGGTATTTGGCACCGACGAGACAGTGAAATCCCTACGATCGGTCAGCAGCTGAATTAAGCGATTGTCGAAGGCTGAATCTCACCTGAATAAAGGTATTGTTCAGGAGGAACATGACGGCAGTGAACCACCAGGCCCATTTCTGGCCCCAGAAGAGCATCTGACCGATATCACAAACGTCCTTGACCTCTGGGTGTCTCATGCAGAACTCCCTGTGAACTGTTAGTGATCGATTGCGTTTGAGGCTGTTGACAACGGCACATACCAGACGATCAAGGAAGTGTACAGCACGAGTCCAGCCACAACCACTGTCAAGATCAATCCTGGTACAAGACCGAGAACCGAGTAAGAGTAGGGAAATGACATGATAGCCAAGCAGATGTACTCTGAGAACAGCAGGGCGGCAGTCTAGGGAAAGATTAGATATGTTCCTTGTCACGCGAATGCTCGCTCTTATTAAATCGCCATTTTTCTAATGATAGAAAGGGTACTCTTAACCTGACCGGTTCCTCGCGGGAAGGCGAACAAGGCGCTTTGGGGGTTTGGTGCATATGGGAGTGTTCGCTCGCGCAAAGGAGATGAGTGGAAATGGAATCGCAAAAAGCAAACGACGGATGGAGTCACACCTTAGGCCAGCTACAGGTCCTGTATTGAATGGCATTGCCCTGTTCGAGTTCCACCTGTTTTCCAACGGACAATCCGGAGCTGCTGTCATCGCTAAAATCGGCGCCGGAGATGGGCTTGGTGATGGCCTTGTCGATACGGCTTCCGCGTCTTGGGTTATCGTTTTGGCGCTCTGGGTCCCAGTAGGCGGGCTGTCCACCGTAGCCATTGGCGAAGTCGGCAGGTTTTTCGAGGTTTTCGGGAACATTGACGAGTGGAGGGGCATCAGCGACCACAGTTTTCTTTTGCTGAGGTCGTATACTGCTAAAAATCCCGCCAATGCCTTTTTCGTTCTGATTATCTATCGCCATTTCAAAAGTCGGATGCTGCGATGCAGCGAAAGGTAGTGGGAAGGTTTGCGAAATTCGTGTGCCAGCTGCATTAATTGCGGGCGTGTAAGCGTGCGTGAAAGATGCCTCAGCTGGGTTGAAGAATCAGAAGAAGATCGGACGGGTGTGGTTGGGAGATCAAGTATATAAAGGATAATATTAATGCAAACTACCGCGGCGACGGAAGACGATCAACGAAATCAATCCAACGGTGTTGGTCGTTCGCCAAGTAGCGTGAGATCATGTCAGACCCGGCAGGAAATAGAGTAACAAGGAACGAAAATGTGTCTGTGTCTCTGACGAGATGAGGCAAAGACTGGATGCGGCTGGAAAAGACTGGGCGGCAGAATCGGTTGATTTGGAGACACATGGTTGGATAGATTTGACGTGATCGGTACGAGCTCAGAGTCAAAGTGATGGAAACGGCGTAGAGTGGGAAGATGCTGTCAAGGATTGGATAGTTCGGCCTGGAGGCGGATTGTCACAGTGGATGATAGACTCTATCTAGGTCGGGTACGGCGACGTCTAGCGTGCACACACCTGCAAAACGACGTAATGGTCCTGTTGGCCCTGCGAGATTAACGAGAGAGCCTCTCGATTCTCGTCAGCATCGTACAATCGCGATAACATAGGGAAGAATGCCAATGCATGGTACGTATATCCTGAGACAGACCTCGTGGCTTGCTGTGCGACAGTGTTTATAACATCTCGATATGCACTCCATGTGCACATATCGCTTGTACTCGAGTACGTTTCTCCGCTGACTCTCGGCGCCATATAGACGTACAAACCTTCAGGTAAGACTGGAACAACTCATAGTGTTTAGCCATTATTGTTACAGAACATAACCTCGTGTGGTCACTACCGGCGGATCTGGAAGCTCCACCGCCGTAACATCTTTCTGCTGTAGGAATGATACCAGACAGTCGGCCCCTCGGGTCTGGACTCGATCATTATTGTTTCCAATAATTGGGATCGCGTCTTCTTTGCATGGCGACGCCACATACATCACTTTGCACAGCCCGTTGGACGAACCAGCGCCACCAGAATCCGTTAGCGGTAAGCAGAAGTTACGGCCTGCGCCTCAAAGATTCGAGTCATGGTTGTTTCCTCCCGTTGTTCGCACGGTCGAGTTGTTATTGATCACAGTATACCTCTTTCATGTGTTCCGTGGCCACTGAAGGAGCATCTTTGTCTGGTTGCATGTATTCATGACAATATTCATACCGACCATTACTGGAATTGTCTGCCAAGATGATCCCTCGTACTGCATGCTAAGGTGATTCCATTACTCGTACTGTATGCCAAGGTGATTCGAGCATCGTCATCATCATTGCCGACATCATGTCGTCTGATACATACCTCAGCCGGATATGTGTCCAGCCGTGGACGCTCGATGATACATAAGCGTGGACACAGAAAGCTGGCCAGGCTTCTTCCCATGCCGCATGTGTACTGTCTCCCAATGACTTCGTCTCATGACCCGCCGTGTCGTCTAGATATAGGTACAGGAGCACGCTCGCTGACAGGCATGTCCCTCCCACTGGTGTCTGTGATAGACACCTTTCTTGCCGGCGGTGTCGTTCCTCTCGCCTGGAATCTCTGATTACCGACTGAGCTTCTCCTGTTCGCCCTCTCTCGTGCCCTGTCTTCTCCAAGCATAGCGGTATGTTCATTCTCTTCCTCGTGTTGGACCAGCTCCCCGTCCGCAGTCTCGTGGTCTGGTGGACTGATCCATTCTCTCGGCACGATGCAAGGTAACGCAAGCCCAATGCCCGCCGCTCTGTTCAGCCAACTTGGTGAGCTCTGGCCCGTCAATCTCTCGACCAAGTACGACGTGAAGTGGTTGCAGTTCCTTGTGAGAAGGTTGTACCCCGGGCCGAGGAACATTGCCGAAACCTCGTGTATTAGTTCCTCTAAGTCCCGCTGTGAACGTGTTGTGCTGCCGCTCTGGATTGCGAGCTTGAACCGTCCACCTGGTGGCTCAAGACGCGGTCGTGTAAAGTACACGCCTGTGACACCAGGGTGCTCGTGTCCGCCGTAGGCATACTCGCGGTCGTTGATCACCACGCCGGTGTGAAGGAGGGATGAGCCAAACAGCCAGAGGGCCGAAGAGAGCTTGCCCGCCTAACGTGGTTTAGTATCGTCACGTGCGTGTATGGGAACGGATCTACTCACCGGCAGGAGATCATAGACATGAATGTAGACATCTGTTTTTTGAGCTCGAGGGTCAATGGTTGCAGAGGCATCTGATGCCAGTCGTCTGCGTGACCTGCTCGAGGTTAAGGATGGGACCATGAAAGGCCAACTGCATGCGAACTATACTGTAGTGTTGAACACTACATCTCACGACGCATTGGAGAAAGGTAGAACAGCGACAAGTGACACAAAGATACGGTGAAACGTGACGCGTGAATTCATTTCACGGAAACATAAGGTAGCCTGGATTGAAGAAGCAACATGGAAGTTGGCCCACCTCGAAACGTCACACGCTTCCATGTTTCCTGCTAAACGCCTGGTCATGTGACGTATGCCCAATAGTCAGATCTCAGTATACATGTATGACAAGGATGAGCAGAAATCCCGTCTTTATCTGCTTCTCAGCTCGCTTCGGCTCATGCTTATAGTCGTGTCAATAGAGAAAGGCACAATGCAGTCCTTCTATTATTCCTTAACTTGCTCGTGCTTTTAGTCTAGCTCACATCTTGCTGCAGCACATCACTATACAGTAAGTTATGTGACCAATCAAGCATACAACTCATCCTCTGCTGGTAGCAAAGACGTCCTGATCCTCCCAGTCTGATCCTGCCCAAATTTTACATTACGCGCTGATGTTGAATGCAGCGTCTGGTTGCCCCACTTCTTCACTCACCCTTTGGCCCAGTCTTGCCAGCACTACGCTTTCCAGCTCTCTCCTCTTCTCTCTTCTGATAGATACCAGCCGTGAAGGGGTCTTCAAAGCTCAACGCGATGCGGTAGACGACGAAAACCAACGCGCTGAGGGCAATACCAGCAGGCTTGCCGAGCCAGATGGCGGAACCCAAGAACGACATCGTGGAGCCGTAATACATTGGGGCGTCCGTAACGTTGAAGGGAAAGCCGGTCACCATGTCATCCATCAGAATGCCAAAGTAGTCGCCAAGGTAGGTGCCAGTGATTCCGAGTGCCCACATGGATGAAAGAACAAGGACATTTCCAGAGGCCAGGAGGGCGATCGCAAGGGCATTGGCGAGAGGGGTCTGAAGAAGAGGGTGCGATGGCTGCGTGCGAAGGGCGCGTTCGTAGCTGCTGTGGTCAGTGTGTTGCTGCGTGGGAAGCTGGATGTTGGAATCGATGTAGTGTCGCGATGGGAAAATGAAATCTTTCGATAACATACATTGCGTCACGGATGATTCCAAGAGAGAAGATCACGGCAGCAAGGGCATAGCATCCGTAGAGCGAGTTACCGCGGAAGAGCTTTGTGATTGTTTTGTTGTGGTATTCTTGGGGGACATGGTTAATGGAATTGACAACGCTATGGCGCGGCTAAAAGCTGTACCTGATCTGGCAGCAGTGCTATGAAAGGTCAGTATATGATCAATTCCGATCTGAGAACGTTGCCATACTTCCAGAATGTTGGGTTGAAGATGATTGATGCTGCAGAGACTGTTCGTCCGCATTAGACCGTGGCTGCCTTGCCATGCGTACAGATTCCAACATACCCCAGATTGATGGCTGGCTGAGGTCAATCAACCCCTTCAGATTGGCGGTGGACATGATTAATGCTGTGCCTGCGATGATGGACAAAGGACAAATCGATCTATCTCTGTTCTGCCGGCGATTGGAAGGTGAATTGACTTTCAGTGAATAATGAAAGGTTGCAACTTGCAACATGTCCGGCATCCAGCCTGCTAGCGTCAACAGATGACGTCGTTTCATGTGCCTCCCCAAACAGTGCAAATAGCCGGCAGATGTCACACAACGTTCACATCGGACTGGTGGTATTGTTTTGGAACGGCATACTAACATGCTCGCAATATGTATGCTACAAACACTCAATGCATCAATCACTTTCAACGGAAGCCCCATCGCTGTGCAAATGCCGTAGTGAATTGTATATCAAGTTACCGCCAGCTATGCAATCCAACATATGTGCTGCTCTATCGATGCCCGGCACAGTGTCCATCGCTACTACGTAATCGTAGACATATCCTGCAATCGTTTATACTGCAACTCTCGCCGTAGCCTCATCCAGTTCCCCGTCACCGCACCAAGTGACCTGATCAGAATCTGCTTGGCACGACCTATTCCCTTTGGGCCGATCAGTCCCTCCTGGTGTAGTTGGCGGACTCTGCTTCCCGATCGGACCAACGCGCCAGGGCCAATCGAACTTGTACGAGACAACTTTTTGGTGAATCGCTCAAGTGCTCCCTTGACTCCGATGAACAATGAATAAACGAAAGTTGAAAGGAAGGCGTGATAGTACATTAAATGGCAGACAATAGCTGCATCGATTTCTTGGACGCCGAACGTCCTCGGCATGGGACATCAGACGACCGTCATAAGTTTCAGCCTTAATGTCATATCATCCGATGGGCTCTGAGAGCCTCGGTCCTCTGACATGACATTGTCTGTAGCTGCTGTAGAACGTCGTGATCGTCGGCCACCTGCAGATGGTGATGTGGGATGATCGCGAAACATCCTGCTGAATGATGGATCTTCCATCGGCTCTCTTGGGTATTGTGGGCTGGTGTGCAGACCTTCTGCCTCACGAATGGTCTTTTTGACCTTGTCTTTCAAATCCTGAACGTACGGAACGATCCGCTTGAGGGTGGCCGTATCGAAAGGTACCTTTTGTGCAGGATCTTTGGCACCAAGGGTCGGGTCCGAGACGTTCCGTTTCTGCTGCAGAGCCTCGATGACCGACCGGGCAACAGCCTCGGAGTCCTTACGCGGACGACGTGGAGTCACCGTCTGCTCCGCGCCATCACCCGACCTGCGCACAGGAGATGTGGAAGGAGATTCGAAGATATCTTCAACGAGCATAGAGCGCCTTGCTGGTAGCGGGGATGCTCTGGGAGCAGATGCCAGTATGGGCTCGTCGAAGGCATCGTAATCAAAACTCGGTGATGAAGGAGGAGAGGCCCGTGGCGCCAAAGTGTGGTCGTTGGATTCCTGGTCCGCCAGATCAATCATGGCGTCGACTTCGTGCCACATATCCATCTTCTCATGTAACAACCGCAGCTGCGTAGCTTTCATCTTGAGGTCCTTCATTTCTTCAATCAACAGACCCCAGTCGCGAAGCAGTACAATATTGGCCAAGACATTGGTCTGCTGCTCCCGTATCACCTTGGGCACAACCATTCCGAGACCCGCTCCGAGACCGTTGCTCTTGTTCTGTTCAATTTTTACCATGGCATCCTCAGGCATGACCGGCTCTTCAAAGTCAAAGTCCTCGTTCCAATCTTCTGTCACACCTTTGCTGCCAACACCCCAGCTACCGAACTTGTTCGTGACGACCTGACTCCTCTTTCCGTCGATTTCAGGCACAACTGGCACGCTTTGGCTCCGAACGTGGGCAGCACTCGGAGCCCGCCGACCGGGCGCTCTGCTGCCTCTGTTTTCGACGTCCTTTTTACCGTGGACCGTACGTGGCCGAGGCGGCGACTGATTATTCGGACTCTTCTCGATAGACTGCTGTTCAGACCAGTCGAAAATGCTGTTTCCGACAGCGAGCCCACCTTTGATGGGTGTCGTCGTTAAAGAACTGGACTCTTCTGAAGGGCCAAAAGGACTGAGTCTGTCCTGTGCAATGCTGAGCTGAGGAAAGCGCCTACTCAAAGGGAGCACAGGCTCATCCTCCTCTTCGCTAAAATCCCAGGTACTACCGTCATCGTTCATCACCGGGGTTGCTTCCTCTTTGAAGAAGTTTGGAACTGCTGGTGGGGAGGACGAGAAATGCGGAGGCGATGAGCCAAGGTACCGGAAGGTCTCTGGAGTAGCTTTGGGGTTACCATCATACTGTGTCCGACCCGGTGTGGAAATTGTGTCCTCCTCTTCGATCACACTATGCCGAGATCTTTCAAACCCCTCTTTATGAAAGGCAGACTTGGAGAAGCCGTGATCATAGCTTGGCGAGACGGTGTCAGCAGCGCTATTGCGCGCATCATCAAAGAACTTGTCAATTGCCAGACTTCTGATGTTGGACCCAGCACTCGTAGCACGGGTTCTCACAGAGTCGTAATATGATGTATCGCCAGCTCCATCATACCCATCGTCGTCTTTATACGTAGCTTCGTTGTCAGAGCCCTCGTATAGCGATGCCAAATCAGAATGTGCCGCCGACAGTCTCGAGGGCCGAGAAGTTTCCGATTCTCCTGTCGGCGACGAAGGCAATCGATGTTCCTGAAATGGTATGTTCTCTGGACACGTTTGTGTTCTTTCTTCCGCGAGACTCTTCGTGTCCAAGGCTCCAAGCGTCGCAGTCCTGGCCGAATGTTCCTTCAGGTTCAGTTGAACCTCAGTGAGTGGAGGGATAGGAGTGGAGGGAGAAGATGGTTCGCTTTGCCGGGATTTGGCAAAATTACGGCGAGAAGGTACGAGTCCTGACACATCTCTTCGCTTGGATGGACGCTCTGATGCACCATTGATGACCCCTTGCGTATTGCCCATATTCGAGTGTCGCGGCTCGGAAACAGAATGCTGCCCCTTGCGTCTGTATTGTGTCTTGGGCAAGCGAGAAGTCGATGGTCGCTTCCAGGACAACTGCTCGGCTGAATCGGTGTCGCTCGGAGAATTCATCGGGGAGAAAGAGCGATTGGATAGTCTGGGGCTGCTGAAAGAGGGTTTGTCATAGTTGCCACTTCTCGTACTGGTCGACATGCGTGGTAGGCTTTCATGAAGGCTGCCTAGATCCCATTGACCAAACGAAGCAGATGTCACAGAAGATGAAGGTATGACAGCCTTGGCAGGCAAGGGGTTGGAAAAGACTCGCCTCGTCATTTTGAAGGGTGTGGATGCTCGTCGACGTCCGCTGATACCGGCAGTAATGTCATCATCAATCTCCTCATCAACTTCAAGCTCTGCTGGGTGGACGTGTTCCGATCCGGACAACAAGATCGGACGGTACCTTCGATCAGGATAGACCCGTTTTATCGGATTGGGTATACCAGTAGAGTGTCTTCGAAGAGCAGAACCGGCCCGGTCTGATGCTATCTTGGGGACAAAGTAATTTTTCCATGTCGGTGTATGAGAGAAACCAGGACTGGAAACTGAGCCAGATAGACTTGGTGATGCATCTGGTGAACGAACTTTTTGCAGGGACGCATCACGTTGATGACTGGTTGCGGGTCTTTTGAGGACTGCAATGGGTAATCTGGAGTTACTCCTTGTACTTCGGACAGAAGAGTTGCGTTTGACAAGTTTGTTAGGGGGGTTCGGTGACGGCGTAGGGGAGGGAAACATTGGTGCTGTGGACCCTGTGTTCGAAAAGGCCAGAGAATTGTTGGACTGTGAGACAGCAGCAGAAGAAGGTCTCGGACTTGGAGGTATGCTCGAATCGTTCGAGAAGGAAGAGAGCCGCTTCCATGCCGCTTGTGTCACCGTGTTACCCCAACCTGAAACTTGAGCTGCGTCTTCCCCAACTTTGTCCGTATCAAGCGCCATGTAGTCACTGTGTTCACTCGAGTGAAGACTTCTCTTCAAGGTCCTTCTCTTTTCCGAAGAATGCTCTGGCAGAGCATAATTAGGTGTGTACTCCCGGGAGCTAGCAGATTGCAACGACTGACGAGCAGACCGCGAGGTGGAAGGATTTGGCAAGGAGGAGAAGTGAAAAGTTCGTGGTGATGTGTAGCTCTCGAATGCTTGGAGGGTACAGGTCGTGGTGGAGGTCATATCACAGAGTGGAGCTGAATCGCTGCGACGGAGGGAGGTGATATCGTCGGTCGAAGTCAATTGTGTGTTTGCTGAAGAATCCTGCCGACCTAGAACGAAGCCCAGAGCAGAAACAGCGACGCCGGAACTGGAAGCAATGAGCTAAAAGTGGAAAGTCAGCATCACTGTCAGTCTTGTGAAGCAGAGAGAGAAGAGTGGATAGAAGAGTGGTCGTCCAGCAGCTGTCAATGCCGATGATGTCTGATATCCCAGCCAGTATGAGCTCTCCTCGCAAAGACAACAGGATATCTTCTGTTTAGTGAAGCGAGCCGTTTGGCCGGGAAGCAAGAGTCGTATAGACAATCGGACAGGGCAGTCGAAGACACGAGACCAGATAAGGTGTAGGGTAATGCAATGCAGCACACAGTGGGTAAGTGAAGTGGATGTGCAGGTGTGGGCAGGGTCTAATGTACCGTAGGGACTGTTTTCATGCTTCTTCCTCTTCCTTTCTCTGGTGAACCTCAACACCAACGACCGGCTTTGACGCAGGAGGAAGCCAAAAGCAAATCATTCAGCAGTAGGAAATCAGTGGTCGTAGCAGGGCCCATGCGACACGCGCTCATGTTGCTGCGGACGCAGGTTGCCAGCAGTGGGATGAGTCGTCGGGTGGAGAGGATTGGCGACGCGAATGGGAGAACAAAGACACCGACGACGGTGAGCTGTGGAATGTATCCACTGGTGGAAGAAGCTCCTGCAAGTCGAGTGGTTCTGTGCTCGAAGGATAGTCGCGATAGGCGCAGGAGGGTTTGCGTATAGGATTGTAGTGTTATTTACTGTATTTTGGGATTCGGGTCGATTCGCTGAGAGACGTTTCGGCACCGGCAGCGCAGCGAGGACCAGGACCAGATTAGAGAGTTGTAACGGCGCGCGGACTGAGGATTGGCGGAAGTCAAAGAGGAGAGACTAGACAGCAAGAGATGAGCATAAACGCGGACAGTTGCAGTAGCAGAGGTCACTATGACTGGGGGTCGTGTGTGTAGTGAGCGGGCGGGTAGCGGGAAAGATGGGTATCAACTGCGGTACTGGCACCGCTGGAATGCTGCACCGTACTTTTGTTACAATCTGGTTGCGCTGTAGATCGGATCTGGAGCACGATCCGCTCGAACACGAGTTCGGTAGATGCTGCGATACTCACTTGCTGATGAAGCAGAGAGCTCTACAGAGATCGTGGTGCTGTCACAGAACTGCCGTCGTGAGGTGTCCCTGACTGCAGTATTGTGCGGTTGCGGTCTGGTGCGTCAGACTTGCTGGCTCACGTTAGACAAGACGACTCTTTTGAGCGCCACCTCGGACGCATGAAGCAAGCGTGCGTTGGACAAGAAAGTTCATTGTTTGACAATGAGCAAATGTGGGTTTGAGTTTGTGGCGGACTCGGAGCAGCCTTGATTGGAGCTGAAGCGACGCAGCAACTCCAACGAGACAAGGACAGGCGAGGTACCATACTGTAAACAGCGACGGACCCAGCAGTAAAGCGGAGCAGCCGACGGCTTGAAATCCAGTGGAGATATGCAGCAAAAGGTACGCGCAGCCAAAACACCTGAAGCGAGGTAAGGTACCGCACGCGGAATGCCGGCCCAAGCAAGCAAGGCTCGCTCGCTCGCACGCATACTTGATTAGGTACGAAGGAGTCCGCAGCGAGCTACTGTTTGCTCAAGCGGGTACATACCCCATGAGTATCACGTTATCATTGTTGTTGTTAATAATATCTGATAGGCCCGTCTTATTACACTACCAGTATTGCTGCTTTATATTGACCAAGTGGGCGTTTCGCTAGAACGCACGAGAACAAAACACAGTTTATCAACCAGTCATAGGAGCCTTATGGTAGTACAGTAGTACTGGTTCGATGTCCAATAGTTGTACATGATGTCGCTCTCAGCTCTCCGGTACCGTGGATATGTGGTGCGGTAAATAATTAAAGCAACCAATGTAACACGCGCGCGTGGTATACAGTAGTAGTATCGCATCATCTCTCTTCGCTAATCCCGGGCGGAGCCAATAATTCCTTAAAACTCTATTCAGGCACCAAGCAGGTCGATTCGGTTCCCTGGCAGGTTCCCTGGCAGCAATCCTCGACAACCAACAAGACGACGTCGTGTCTCAAAAACCAACCGTGCATCTCCTATATTCGGTCTCCAGCAGCCATCCGCTTCTCTTGTCGTACAGCAAGTCATCATCAATCTTCTCGTGTGCTCAAGCTCGACGTGAGATCGACAATTGTGTCACACGTAATGTTAATGTGCATTACTGTTACCAACAGACGCAGCACCGTTTCACATGCTTCTGTGCTAAAGCTGATGAACGACTCGACGCACGGCCCCCACCTGCATCGAACATGGATATGTGGGATATGGCTGCTTTTTCAGAAGTCTTATCCACACGCTCAGACCCTTGCGCTGTTCGAGTTTCCTTTTTGGATCAGTATTTGTCTTTATCCACCAATGCCGTGCCATTAGAAGCGGCATCTGTCGTGCCGATGTTCAAAAGGAGCTCCATGTGGGCACAGGATCACCGCGAAGCGCCTGGGCGTGCCCGCTCATAGGCCAGTCTCAGCAATTTTTGGCTTCGAGCATTGGTCTCCTTGACGGGACCCGAACGTACATGTACCTTCTTGGAGGAGCGAGGAGAGGGGTTTCCAAAGGCTCGTCGTGAGCATCGCATCCACAATATTTACCTTTTTGCCAGGACCAGCGTACTGATCAGAGCGAAGGATCGAAGGCTCCGTGAAGGGTCCGTGAACGCGAATGCTCGTACGGGACGAGTACGGTACAATACCTGTAGCGTCCGGCCAGGAACCAGTCACAAACTGACTGGGCGTATGATACCAATAATGAAGTGTATGGCAGATGCCGATCGTATAGTGAATACTGATCTCAAATTGAGGGGATCACTGCCATTTGCATGGTAATTCTGATGCTGCAGGGTTGTGTAGCCCTTTCCTGTCGTGCTCCAGATGCATCGCTCTGCATAATTGTTCCGTACTACGGCCGCTTGGCATCGATATTGGCGTGTTCGCGGTCGATTCTGGAGAAATACTGGGGACTTGCAGCTTTGTTGTGAGATTCTGTGTTGATCAAGGCAAACAAAAAAAGCCCACCATAATAGTGAAACCTAGACAATCGCAGGGACCACCTTGCTCACAGTGTTTTTCGCAGTAATCAGGTCGCTTACGGACCCAGAGCAACGGTACGCCAACGTGGACAAGAATCGATGGAACATCTCGCAGGTTGCTTGCATGGAGCGCAGTGCGCTGCAGTGCATATCAGTTCAGTGCTCACCTGGCGCAAGCGCTCGGACTTTGTCAAACGGCGACGCAGAGCCGGGTGAGGGCCTCTTAACGACGAGCTGAACGGAGCGCCTCGTCATCTGTCAACCGAGCCAGCTCCGCGCTTGTTGTGCTGTCAAGCACGTGTGCAGAATTATGCTGACTCGAATCGGCAGACCTGGTCAGCTTTGACGCTGTGCCCGGCTCTCGAAACGTCTAGCCTAACATTGATCGTTATTGATACTTGCAGTAAGCTCTTGCTGTAGAGCTTTCAAAAGAACATGCGAGCGTGTCATAGGCCGTCGAGTCAGCTCTGGATGGTATCGTAGTCGGCTTTGACATGACGGACTGCTGACGCGATACCTGGAAGCTGCGCGGCCTCGCCCGCGAGTCAAGGTGCAGGCTACGCATGCGGCGTGAAAGAAGGCTTGCAGAAGCTCATCGTTGTTCGACTTCCCCTCCACGGCACAGCCACAATAGATTGACCTGGACCGAGGACGCCCGAAAACCCAGAAGCTATTCGAGGCTAGATATTGCTGATTGCAATTGCCGGATATCATCCAATCAGCGATTGAGAAATGCCAAACGACGAGTTATTGGTGTGGTCGTTTTGTACTTTAACATCAAGCGAACAACTCACCTTAAAATGCTCGGTGATTTTTTCGCTGATACCTACTGTTGATATTTCCCGGGGGTTTGGTTGCTGCTCGTCTCGACATATGACGAGCTCCTTGCAGCTTCCTGAGAGTAACACATGTGGAGTATAATGCAACGACATCCTCGTTTGTAAGATGCGGATCTTTTGCCAAGGGGTAAGCTCGCGCGATCAACTGCATGCACCGTACCAAGTACATCGACTATGAGGCTGTTGCTGAGACAGACCGCGGCGTAGCATGCATGGAAAGCGCCTGTATGATAGTAGCCACGTCTTGCGTCTTCTGAAGCACGAGGGTGGTCACTGAGCGAGATGCAGGCGTACCATGTCTATGTATGATTAGTGAACATGGTTTTTGGTCAACCGTTTTTGTTCTGGGCGAAATTGGCCGCCCGGTCGTCGACGGGGTCGGTTCGTTCATGTCTGATGTGCACATTAGTCGCAAATCATGAACAGAAAAGTGGAGGATAGACTTTACCGTAACTCACTCCACGAGCACTGCGTGCATGCGTGTGAGCCTGCTTCGCTGGTTATACACTGGCCATCGCTGTCTGTGAGATTCTGCCTGCGCGTATGGAATCAGTGTCCCCTTGAGCCTGGCACCGGTTCGGATGGCCGAGCTGGCTTGAAAGCTGAACCGACGAGGAAGAACTAAGGTAAGGTAGTTCTGAACGGAGTAAACAGCTGGAGATCTGCAAAAGAAGTTGGGGAAGCAATGTGGGGATATCGACATGGGATTTTAGAAACATCCGCTGGACCTCAACACAATGATGATGAATGACTGGGAGAATTGTTTGTGACACTCACTTGCCTCATTGACTCGTAACCTGCGTCGTAATTCAATGCCTACCGTAGGGAGATGAAGAAGCTGTGCCTCCCGTCATGAAACGAACTTACCCGGTATAGCAACCTTGAAGTGACATATCAATAGCGTCGGAGTAGGCTACGACCACCGAGAAAGCTGAGTCCGGCTGACTATGCCCCACTCGCCTTATCCGCGGAAGTTGCAAATGTGTGCGTTTCTGTGAGCAGTAGTGATGACCGAAAATACGAGTTTGCTTGGATTGTAGGGACTGCGCCAGCAACAGCAGGGCCGAGATTTGGCGACCTATCAGACCAAGCGGGCAGGGGTCTTGAACAAATAACCTGCATGATGTTCGAACTATCTCTGCAGACCGCCGTCTCAGCGACATCATTATTGTTCACGACCCTTGATAAGGTGTTGGATCTACCACTCTTCGTAAACGCCTCTTCGAGAAAGTGCAACGCAACATGTACACCCTTAGCGCCACCGATGTTTTGATGTGCGCAGGGAACGAGCACAACTATTGCCGATGCCTGGTGTAAATAGACAAGGGGTCTGAACAGATGTGATATAGTTTCACAGATCTTCAAAGCCGGGCTCGAACCGCAGGGCAACTTGGCATCTCGGATGTTGATACGCAAGATACAATCACTCACCACGTTAGATGACACCATTCCCGCCCAATAATAGCCACCAATTCTTAGGCGTCCCGGTACTGCAAGTAATTGGAGGCATGCCGTAGACAGATGTTGTTGGTTTCACCGCTTCTCCGGCTCGCTGCAGGTATCAACGAGTAGGTTGAATTACAATGACCGGGCCGATCTGACTCTGTATACGATAACAATAATCGATCTGCTACCTCGTACAGTCTTGTTTGCGAGCAATGCCAAATCAACCCCCAGGGCTCGGATTTTCCGGTGACTGATCGCAGTGGAGACGGGATCTTCCGCTTCGTGAGCGTGAGCGAAAACCTGGAGGAAGTCGCCAAGCTAATTTTAGGCGGCTCTATCAAGGCACTTCACGATCACATCCTACCACCTGCAGAGTATCAGAAGCCTGTAACGCAACATGGACTCAGAAATCCGGGCTCAAATACCAACCATCGACCCACTTGTCTCGGAATATGCAGCTGGCTATCTGAACCATGCCTCTCAGCAATACAGCGCTGAAGGCGATCCTCTAGTCGACGCCGCCGCCACTATAACTGCTTTGCTTCTGTCAGCCTCCGGCAACCTCTCGGACCAGAACGAAGTCACTGTACAAAATCTTGTAGCCAAGTTCGTGGACAAGCTACACACTGCCAATGGCGTCGATGGCGAAAGGCGACAGCAAGCCCCTTCAGCTAGAAAGCTGGATCAGACTCTTCAAGTCGGGTCCCAGAGGAACATCTCTTCGACCCTCGGTCTCGCTACTGGCAGTGTAGATCTGGAGTCTGCCAACGCGAGAAAGGTAGAGTCTCGTGTTGATAAGAAGAAGCTCGAAAAAGCAGAGCGTAAATTGCGAGCTAAGCAAGACAAGAAGGAGTTCAAGACTGTCGAGTATGAGGCGTCTAGACTGCTCGATCAGCCAGATGATCAACAGTCGTACGAGGAATTCTTCATGGCTGTCAATCCACTCCAACTTGGTTCGGATGCTTCTACCAAGAGCAAAGATATCAAAGTCGATGGTATTGACATCTCCATTGGTGGCCTGAGAATTCTCAACGACACCAACCTTACACTTGCATACGGACGACGATATGGTCTGGTCGGTCAGAACGGTATCGGAAAGTCCACTCTGCTGCGTGCTTTGGCCAAGCGAGAAGTTGCCATTCCAACACATATTTCTATCCTTCACGTAGAACAGGAGATTTCCGGAGACGACACACCCGCTCTACAAGCTGTTCTCGACGCAGATGTCTGGCGGAAGCACCTCCTGAGCGAACAGGAGAAGCTAGTCAAGGAGTTGGCACAGCTCGAAGCCGAGCGATCAACAATGGCCGACACATCTACTGACGCCGCGAAGCTCGATACCCAGCGTGAAGGTTTGGACATTACCCTTGGCGATGTCCAGTCCAAGCTCGCCGAGATGGAGTCCGACAAGGCAGAGCCTCGCGCGGCCAGTATTCTCTCTGGTCTCGGTTTCTCCCAGGAAAGGCAGCAGTTTGCCACAAAGACATTCTCTGGAGGTTGGAGGATGAGACTGGCGCTCGCTCGTGCCTTGTTCTGCGAACCTGACTTGCTTCTCCTCGACGAGCCTTCTAACATGTTGGATGTACCGTCCATCACATTCCTGGCTAACTACCTGCAAAGCTACCCGTCCACCGTCCTTGTCGTCTCTCACGACAGAGCGTTTCTTAACGAGGTCGCCACTGATATCATACATCAACATTCCGAGCGCCTCGACTACTACAAGGGTGCCAACTTCGAGTCTTTCTACGCCACCAAGGAGGAGCGGAGGAAGACCGCACAACGCGAGTACGAGAAGCAAATGGGTGAACGAGCACACTTGCAAGCTTTCATCGACAAGTTCAGATACAATGCCGCCAAGTCGTCAGAGGCACAGTCTCGTATCAAGAAACTCGAGAAGATGCCTGTGCTCGAAGCTCCGGAGAGCGTTTACACCGTGCACTTCAAATTTCCAGATGTTGAAAAGATGTCGCCTCCTATTATTCAGATGAGCAACGTCTCGTTTGGCTACACTCCTGACAAGCCTCTTCTCCGCAATGTCGATTTGGATGTGCAGCTTGATTCCCGCATCGGCATCGTTGGACCCAACGGTGCTGGTAAGACGACCGCTCTGAAGCTGCTTATCGGCACTTTAAAGCCCACATCTGGTCTCATCTCGCAGAACCCACGTCTCCGTGTCGGGTTCTTCGCCCAACACCACGTCGACGCATTGGATCTCAGCATGAGTGCTGTTGGTTTCATGTCCAAATCGTACCCTGGCAGAACTGATGAAGAATATCGCCGTCACCTAGGTGCCTTCGGTATCACTGGTATGACTGGTCTACAGAAGATGGCAGTCTTGTCAGGAGGACAGAAGTCTCGCGTTGCTTTTGCATGCATCTCTCTTACAAACCCTCACATTCTGGTGCTGGATGAGCCCTCCAACCATCTGGATATCGAAGCCATGGATGCTTTGTCGACCGCTTTGCAGAATTTCCAAGGTGGTGTACTCATGGTCAGCCACGATGTCACTATGCTCAAGAACGTCTGCACAAGTCTCTGGGTTTGTGACAAGGGTACTGTCACTCACTTCGACGGCGACATTGATGCATACAAAAAGGTAATTACCAAGGAAGCTGACGAGTCTGGTGTCGTAAACAGGCACTAGAGTTATAGACAGGTCCACAATAATCCAAGCTATGATTCATGACAAGAATAATCTCCTTCATGTAACAGCGTGTCGGGCAACGTCTCAATCTTCTTTGTGACCGCCCCCGACGTCGCCCTTGACGTATTGTCGTCTGGTATTGTTTCGTAGTTTCACTCAGATCCGCCCTTGGGTCCTCCTGACTGCGGGCTCACTTGTAGCCTCTGAGCGGACTGACATGTGCCTTTTCGCCGACACCTGGGGTCCCCATCCGAGTGAGCGCTATGAGCGCGTCCTCACTCAGCATCTTCATGGTGCAGCAGCGCCATATATGTCTTTGAATCGAGAACTTGCTTCCAAAGCCAGCATTCTCACCACAAACACAATCCAATACTGTTGTTCATATTCTTCAGTGTTTCCTCGAAAGCATCATATCGACCCGCAAAGATGGCAATCTGATGTTTAGGCGTGCTTTGATGAATTACATCTTTCCTCTTCCCCCAGACCATCAATATGTTTTTCAATAGCTTGTGTTCGAGTCCCCTGGCTGTCCTGGCATGATCCAAAAACTCAAGCGTCCTTGCTATCTTGTCTGCATCAAAGTCTGCAATTGCACCTTCCCGAAAGCCAGTACGGAGACGGTCGCGGAGAACAAAGCGAGCAGGTTTCGCAAATTGTACGGCTCGTAGCGACATGCGATAGAGACTGCGGTATGCCGAAACAATTTCGTGCTTGGTCGGCATCAAGAGCCGTCAGAATGCGAGATGTTATTGCGACAAGTTCTGGTTCCATTTCGCACCAAGACAGCATGTGATGTACGTTGCGCTTTGGCACTTGACGCCACCTGTCACAAGATGGCTGTCAACTTCTTCGACTGCTTCACATCTTTCGTCCATCATTAACATTCTTTGCATCCAACGTCGGCGAGTCTTTTGCGCACTGCATCAGCTCGACAAGCACCGATCTTGGGAGCCTGTAACCACTTTCTGCTGGGAACAAACCGTAGGTACACAACATCTTGTGTCTGTATCGGCTTACGCGACACTCGTCGCTCGTGAGGAATTGGGCGACCGATCTTATACGTTCGACCACTCTCGACTATCCGAGAAGGGTATCGTCGGCTTGAAATCTTCGTCTTTCTGACAAAAATCGTTGACATTTCGCTCTGCCTTTCGCAGATCACGTCGATCAGACACTATTCGACGGAGAAAGACTTTTTGTTTGGCTAGCGAAACACGTTCTCTTGCTTGAGTATTGTGCTAGCTACAGGCAGACACTAGAGCTCTCCTTTGCTTTGCTTTTCCTACATCTCCCGAGCGCAGAAAGATCCCCTCGAGCGAATTACCCATGGCAGAGTCGCCTTCTCGGGCGGCCTCTGTAGGTCGACCTGAGAGTGCACTCAGCAGCGCGCATAGCCACGTCCAGAAACCCGGATACAAGGTGCACCTGGAACATATCGTTGCCAAGAAGAGGAAACTGAACGTTACCGTTCGTCACATCTACTTCTGATTTGCTATGTCCCTCATACTAAAGAAACTCTTGTCGCAGGATACCCACATCACTCAACCACCGCCTGGCTACACTTTCCTCGCCGTCGGCTATGCAGACTTGGCTGAGAGGTGCAAAGAAATCTCGAGAAAGCGTGGCGTCGACGTACGCCTGGTGTCTGTAGGTTAACACATGCGATTGACTCAGTCGTAGAGCTTCTGTTTCTATACCTCCCTACATACTTTTGATTCGCTACGACCATGTCATTGACTGACGGTTGCCAGGCACAAAACAAAAGTGAGGCAGCCCACAAGATTTCTACGCATTTACACCGCATAGGATATCATTTCCAGTCCGATGTATTTGATCAAGCGTGTGACGAACTCGGATATCGCTTCCAAAATGGCAAGCTTGTTCGCGACTCGGAGGCTTCTGCCGTTACCGGTTTTGATCGTGTAATGGCTCGCTATGGCGCCGATTTTGGCCAGAGGAGCAAACAGAACGCGACTGCCGAGGAGGAGATCAAAGTGAAAAAGGCAATCAAGGAGCTATTTCCAAAGATCCCTGACGACGCTCTTGATGAGATCTTTCGCAAAGCATGGCAAGAGGTAGGTATCATTTCGTGATCTGGAACTTTGAATGTGTAGTTAATGGTAGCAGGGCGCGGAAACGGTCGGCAATGCACCACTTCCTCTGTCTAGACGTGTCCAGCTAGCCACCGTTGCACACATCCGACATAAATTCACGGAATATGACAGATTACTCAAGATCCTTACCTGGCCAGATGCCCGCAAGATCGTGGAGCCGAGATGTCTGGAAAAGCTCGTCGAGTGGCGTGGAGACAACGAGGACCATGGGGATGAAGTCGAAGATATTGTTCGTGAGACAATCGTTATTGATGACGAAGACAACGTGGTCAGTCGGGAGGATGAGGGAAACGTGAGCGACACCAGTTACGAAGTCGTCGCTAGAATCGCGCGCCACGAGGACATTGCAGCTGAGTCTTCCGACGACAGACAGTCCGCTGGGGAGCCGTTGCGTCCTGCACGACAGGCGGTTCCTCCGTCACGATCGGCCTTGAACAGTCACCGTGAGCTGACTCGAGACAGATGGCATGAAGCTCAGGTCAGGGTTCATGGTGTAGAAACGCCATTCGTGTCAGGCCAACAGTTCGCCCAGCCAAGTGGACATATTCATGTCGAGGCCAACGCACAGGGTCGCTTGCCGAGGAAGATCTTACAGGACGGCCTGGAATACGTCAGAGTGAGCCCCGATCGCGACGTTGTCGAGCCTGCCAGCCAGTACACGAACCCACAGTATGCCGCTTATGGCCTAGGAGCACCCGCCAATCATCCTCAAAGGTATGGCTACAATCCCTATCCACAGCACTATCATCAAGCTGTGACTGCACCTGTCCCGCCTCCGCGAGCCTACTTTGCAGCGCCTTCACAGATTGGGAACGGCTACGAAAGGATCATCCAGTCAATTGAACGGTCACGAGACTTTGCGGTCTCTGGACAGGATCGCGAACACATCGTCAGCCAAGAGGCTGTCATGCCGAACGACTCCGTCAATGTAACGAGCAACAGGCGTATTGTTAAACCATACGGAGAGAGTAGCTCAGCATCGCCGCCGAGACGTAAGCGTCGCCATGCCCAAATCGGTGAAAAGGAAGACAGCGATTATGAGCCGCCTTCGGATATTGTCGAGGTTGCTCGACGCAATGATCCTCGTAGAGACCTTGTCAGAGGTAAAGTGGTTCAGTACTATGGTCAGTCAGGTTCAGAGTCCTCTGACGACGGATATGATGCAGCAGATCCGGCCGTCACTACGATGTCAGCAAATTATCGCCAGCCTAATCATGGCTTGCAGTCCACGCACGAGACTGTTCACCAATCGCGTGCATTCGAAACACAGCATCGCCACGTCTACGAGGCTTCCCAGCCCCAGCATGGTGCTCCTTCAGCTGTACAGCCCAAGCAATATCATGAAGATCCTCATGAGCACCATCAGCCACAGTACATACAGTATGCAGCACCGCCCGCCCCGCCTTCGCAGCAATCATACACGGCACAGCTTCCACCGCCGCGATACGCTTACGCTGCTCAACCCCAGCAACAATACCCCCTCAACGCTCAGTATCCACCAGTGTACGCTTACAAACCTCATTGAAGTCTTGAGGGGACGTCTCTGCAGTCTTGTGGCATTTCCTGATGAGTGACGACTTCAGGTATGGGGCGGTTGTGGGGAGCAGAGGGGGAGAACCGTACGGACTCTGGCGTATCAAAAGCGAATGGCTTGAATCTGTAGGGAAAGTGGTGGAGAATGTTGATGGGCAAGCACTTGCAGAACTGAGTTGTCGCCGGACTTTAGGTTGTTCGATGTAATATATGAAGACATCGAAACAGACACGTTGAGACAGAAGCAATCGATATTGTTCGTCTGGATCGTCATGGAACAAAGGCTTCTTACAGATCATGATTGATCCTGCCGTTTACTCAGTATGCCCATGCGCTTTCCGAACTCATACACCTTGTGATCCATGTCCGGCCCGATGAACAACCACGCCACATTCGCCAGTCCACCAACCACTGTATCCAGCAACCACCTGGCCCTCGCACTACCACCCATCATACTCACTTTCATTACGTACCCTAGCCATTGTGTAGTGACCATGTACTCGCCCCTTTCCAAGCCCTTGATGGCGGCCGCGGCAACCTCGTCCTCGGTCTGCTTCGGATCGCCCTCCTCAAGGATCTTCGTGACAGGATGCTTAGTCGCATTCTCCTTCTCGAGTCCCTCGGTCATGATGGTCCCAGGCATCACTATATGCACCTTCACGTCCCTCTCAGGGGCATTGGCTACGATCGCCGCGTCCGTTGACCGCCGCGCGCCGTTGTACAGGTTGACTTCGCTGTACAGCGAATCTGCCAGGTTCCGTAGTGCTGCTTTGGCAGGTGAATACGGTGCGTAGCCTGCGATGCCGACGTAGGCGGCCGAACTGGAGGTTATGAGGAAATGTCGCGGTTGCTGCGATTGAGACACTGGTGCCTTGGTCGATGTGGGTGCGAACCATTGCCGTAATGTAGCATGTGCTATGTATGCGGCGCCCCAGTAGTTGATGTCCATCTGTGCGCGCAGCGTGCTGAGCGAGGTGTCAGTGAAGAGACTGGGATGGGCCGAGCCAGCATTTGCCCAGACAACGTCAGGGGGTTGATTGTGGTTCCAGGTTGTTGTTTCGTCCAGGATACGTTGTGACTCTGCAGGGTTTGTCACATCGGCACTGATCGTAAGGAAACGTTGTTTCGTGGGTGACTTTGCGGCGGATGCGATGTAATCTTTTGCTGAGGCGAGTTTCGAGGGGTCGCGGGCTACAAGGACAACATTGGCACCTTTTGATGAGAGGACCTTTCCTAGAGCGCGTCCCATGCCTTGAGAGCCGCCCGTAATTATCACGGTCTATAAGTTGTCAGTGTTTGACATCGTTTGGCGAATGGGTCCCTACTCGTCCGTCGACTACGAAGTTCTCGGTTCCAGAGAAGATGTTCATTGTGTCGAGTGCGGTCAAGAGGAGAAGGGTTATGCAGATGCAAATCGCTATTACTGGCCAATTGAGCTTGTACGAAAGGCCTTTCAAATACTCGTTGTTCAACACGATATTTGCCATACTGCAGGGTTATCTCCCTGCTTTACTTCTGATATAAAGGAAATTAGATTTGGGATGCTCATGCAGCGCCAAGACTACCCGAAGAGGTGTCAGTCGGCGACTCGGCGGTTCGGTGCACGGAAAGCGGTGAAGGTGAAGCGGCAGAATCATCGCAATTGCTGCCGATAGAATTTCTGGAGCAAAGACTTGTGTTGATGCAGTCGCATACTTTACTGGCTCATTTCACAGCATGGCGAAAAAGAGAAAGGCTGGCGGACAGCCCAAGACGCCTCAGAAGTCGGAGGAAAACCCTAACAAAAGAGTGCGCATGAATGTCAATTCCTACGAAGATGTTGCTGGCTCGGATGACGACTTTTACATCAACCGGGATAAGGTCTTGCTGGGCGAGACACCAGATGCGAAAAGGAAGAGACAGTGGCATGAGAAAGGTGCGCAGCGAAGCCACACAACTGGTATGAGGATCTGACACAATCTAGACGAATTCTTGGAAGCCTCCGACGAAGATGTCATGGTCGACTCCGATGAAGCAGACGGTGACGAGAGCGACGAAAACGAGGTCTTCACGACACCTGCGCCACACAGGTCTGCCATGCCCCGCGGCTACTCGGACGATGAAGAGGACGGCGCTGCTAGTGAAGAAGACGATGATCTGGGAAGATGGGGCACAACGAAGCAGGACTATTACGGCGCAGATGACATGGAGACTGAGCAGGACGCCCTCGACGAAGAGGCAGAGGCGAAGAGGATACAACAGAAGCAACTGCAAGGCATGACCGCTGCAGACTACGGCTTCGACGAGGATGAATGGCAGGATTCAAAAAAGGATGCAACCAAGGAGAAGAAGGCTATTGTCACGGAGGTGCTGCCACAAATGCAGATCAGCGAAGACATGACCCCTGCCGAACGCCTCAAGCTGCTCAAGTCTAGGTATCCCGAATTCGAACCTCTGAGCAAGGACTTTCTGGATTTGCAGGAGGAGATGAACGAACTGAAACAGGATGCCATTCATGCTCAAGAATTCCTCAAGTCGCCCAAAAACCAGATACCCGAGGGGTTTGTACCAGTCGCCATCACCAAACATCGTGCTGCCTCGGCATACATCACGGTCTTGAGCATGTATTTTGCTCTGCTAACCTCGCAAGCGAGGGACGCGAACGCTGTCGCATTGCCCCTCAACGTGTTGAGAGACCATCCCGTCATGGACAGTCTCTTGAAGTCCCGTGAGATGTGGCTAAAGGCTAAAGATCTTCCTGGCGAGGAGCTTGTGGGCGACGACATGGACGAAGAAGTCGATGGCGGTATCGAAGATGCTGACGAAGATATCGAAGAGTCCAGCGCTGTCGTGGCCAAACCGAAGAAGAAGCGGGTCAAGAAGACAAAGGCGCAAAAGGCAGCTACTGCTGCGGATGCTGAGGCGGAAGCGCGTCGTGCTGAGAGGATGGCGAAAACCGAAGCCGACCTCATGGACTTGGATGCTCTCGTGGGTCAGAAGTCGAACAAGAGAAAGAAGAAGGCATCGAAACCAGTGCAATTCCTGCACGACGATGATGACTCGGACCTTGGAGACGAGACCGAGCTTACTGCTCAGGAACAAGCAGACAAGGACAAGAAGCGGAAGAGCTTGCGTTTCTACACATCTCAAATCGCACAGAAGGCAAACAAGCGTGGCGCAGCAGGCCGTAATGCTGGAGGCGACGACGACATACCCTACCGCGAACGGCTCAAGGACAAGCAAGCGAGGCTCATGGCAGAAGCGGAGAAGCGTGGACGCAAGCCAACAGCAGCTGGTGAAGAACTCGGAGGCGAGAGTGACGAGGAGGATCGTCGCCAAGCCAAGGAGATTCGAGGCGAGAAAGCCGACAGCGAAGACGACTACTATGATATGGTCGCTGCGAAATCGTCGAAGAAGAAGTCGGACAAGAAGGCTCTGGCCGACGCACAGCGTGAAGCTGCGGCAGCAGGTGGAAGGGTTGTAGAACAGGAGGTCGTCGGTGAAGATGGCAAGCGTAAAATCAGCTACTTGATCGAGAAGAACAAAGGACTTACGCCACATCGCAAGAAGGATGTGCGCAACCCTAGGGTCAAGAAGAGGAAGAGTACGAGGAGAAGACGAAGAAGCTTGCTAGCATGAAGCCAACATACAAGGGTGGTGAGGGTAGAGGTGGCTATGCTGGTGAGATGACTGGTATCAAGTCTGGCATTGTCAAGAGTACCAAGCTATAGATAGCAGACCATGAACCAATTGCATAGCGCTGATTTGTCACTCGAATACATACTCTCTAAAGTCATGATCTCTGTCCAAGTTCTTGCAAGTGGTATGCACTTGTATCACGAATCGCGTGTCGCTCATCGCGTGCGTTGTTGCTCAGTTTCCGACTAGGCCAGGTCGGCTTTCGAAGCACCTCCGAGCACGACATCCCTCCCTCATGCTCCTAATTGAGATGTGATGCCCACCAACAATTCGGCGTTATTAGCACCGAATCCCTCTCTGATCGCCATCTACCTCGTAGTGCGCACACGTTCCGGGCCTCGGTTCGTGTTTCACTATCCTCCTTCACCCTCTGCTACTCCGCCGAAACAGGCATGGCAGCACAATCACCACCATGATGATAGCAGTTCTGATTCAAGCGATGATGACACCACTACTACCGCTGCATCCGAGGACGGCGAGTCTGCAGACAAGGCCAGCTCTGAAGATCACTCTATCGCGTCCGGCTTGAGGAGTAGAGCCAGTGCGACTCCGAGACGAACGGCAAGAACACTCCGGACAGAGGGTCCCGATGATGATGAAGAGGACGACGTGCCTACTTTGTCACTCGGACCGAGTCTAAAAGATGGACGAGAGCGCAAGGGGAGTGGAGCCAACAAGCAGAGTGCGATCAAAAACGATGTGAATCTAGAGCCGGAATGGGAGACCGTGCTAGGGTTCTCGACGGAGGGGCTGGAGAAGATGCTGAGCCCCTCTCCAGATCTTCGTAAGAAGAAGTTCGAGATCTTGTTGGACGAGCTGGTTTTCTTAGGCTACCCTGTCTTTGTGCGAGAGGATGGAGCATGGAGGAAGAAGAAACGAGGTTCGAAAGGCAAGGATGGCCCGAAGAGTCAGGCCAATGGCAATACAAAGGTGCTAGACGACGACGAGGACATAGTCGAGACACCTGAGCAGGTACCCGCCGACTCTGGAATCACCATCGAGGGGTCTGGGAGAAAGAGCGTCAAACTTGGAGACGACCTTGCGGGCTCAAATGGAACTGTCGAGGCCTCGACAAGCTATAAATCTCAGAGTGCGTTTTCAGAGGCTCACTCAGAAGCCAGAAGTACTTCCACCTCTTCGGGTAACGACAGTAACGAGATGACTATGTTTCACGTTGTCTTCGTCATGAACCCGCCGTCATTGGAGCACCACGTACGGGTCGGTGATATGTACGAGCACATTGTCAAGAGATTTGCAAAAGCTCTCAAGTATGAGCAAGCGAGCACTGGATACGTCTGGAAAGAGGCGAAGAAGATCCTCGAACTTCGGAGTCAGGGGAAGCAAAGTGGTATGTTGTGCTCTGAAGCTTGCAACACTGGACGAACTGACCTTTCTAGGAACTCCCCTGACTCTTCTGTGGACGAGCATCATGAAAGCCTCGCCTCTAGCCAAGATATTGGGTCATGTCTACGATGCAGTTTCCGCGTCCAGAATCGCCCACATCCCAATTAGCAAGAATGTTGAGACGAGTCTACAATTGCCGCAGACGATATCGACAATGTCCGCGCCGACGCCAGGGGAGCCACAAGTCCCTGGTCTATGGCTCACCACTGCCAACATGGCCGATGATGACGATGAGACAGGTATAATAATCAGTCGACACTCTGCGCTGTTACTCTTGGAGGAGAAGGATGTGTTACTCAAACAGATTGAGAAAGACAATCGCGAGCTTGCTACGGCACTGGCGGTGTTCATCCGCGAGATATCACCTACCAAGTCGCTACAGAAGCTTGCGACTCGACTCTCATGGCGTCTGCCAGACCTGCAATTCCTAGCACGGCATCTGATCTACTGGAGACGAGCACGAGCGATCCCGCCTCTGCATATCCGCGACACCTACATCACGTCTCCAAATGCAGACATGAACCGTCTCGCAGAAGCTAGCCAGGAATATGAGCGACGGTTCATTGGTATCCCTAGCTTACCACACATGCTTCACTCACTCAGTGCGCGACCACTACAATTCATGACCTTTATTCCCAGCCAAGACCATAAGCCTGTTTACATGGAGATGCTAGCGTGGCTTCTCCAAGGTGGCTGGGTCACTCAACTCCGGACATTTGCTTGGGTGAAAGTCTCGCCGGAAATCAAGGCCAAGGTGGCATTTCAAATGAGAAATGAAGACTTAAAATCAGCCAAGAGTTCAGCATTCAAGCGCATATCCATCGCCTCTGGCGGTTCGTCTTCAGGTCCGGCGACGCACTCGCTGCTCGAGGAGGAGAAGAGCAATGAAGCAAAGACGAGTCGCTCGAATTCTCTAGCAGATCTGCTACCGCCATTGATGCGTACAGCTTCGGAGAAAACTCAATCTGAAACAGCAAGTGTAAGCAGCCATCGCACGGCGTTGCAGATAGGACAGTCGCCACGTCCATCTCCGCTAAATAATGTTAACAATTTGGAGCCATCGCCGTTCAGTGTCGGTCCATCCGCCACCAGCATGACTGAAGAGTCATCGCATGCGTTGACTTCAGTAGATCCGTCAGAGTTTGAGCAGACACTCGTCCTGGACCCGCACAGAGCGACGACGGAGGAGTCTAGATGGCTTGCTGCTGTTGGTGAAAGATTGGGTGACCCTGATCTCAGAGCAGCGTGGCCCACATTGACGAGGTATTTTAATGGTCGATTTGCGATTGAAGATATCGCTTCACGAGAAGGATGGCGGCGGAGTAGAGTCTCGCTTTTGACTGCTCGTCTGGAGAAGGAAGGCGTTTTGTGCTTTGTCAGGCATTGGTAGATACCCATGCAAGAATCACGAGACCGTTTAATTGCTCTCTGAGCACTTACATCGCTTTAGCGATCGCTGTCGCGGTCGCTATCGCGGAGGCAGATGAGATTTCTTTTACGGCCTAAGTGTGTGAGGCTGCCTAGAACGCGCCTTCCATTTGGCATAGAATCACGCGTTTCGCGTCTCGACGCCAATGCAGGCTGTCACAATTTTGCACGTGAAAGCCGGTGTGCGGTATTTTTCCGCACTGAGTGTACTTTTCTCATGACCTCAGCGCTTGACGTAAAGCTACTTTATTATACATCACGCGCGCTGCAGGCCACACACGACACGACGACCAGGCTGGATTAATACGAAGGGAAAAATGGCGCCAGCATCATCAGTCCTTCTCTCGCCGGCCGAGCTCTCCTACCTGCACACTTCCCTCTCACAGACCCCACCAATCCGCCCCGACTCACGCTCACCAACTCAATTCCGGCCTCTGGTCGCAGAAACCGACATCATCCCTTCTGCCAATGGTAGCGCACGTATCTGCTTCGCCGACGGCACTGAAGCAATCGTGGGGGTCAAGGCCGAAGTGGAAAAAAGCGCGCCTGTCCACAACGCAAGCTCACGCACTGGCGCCCGCGATCTCGGCACTTCGAGCACGAACGAGGTAGAGATGGGCGACGTCGACGACTCACCCGAGAAGCACACTGGTCAGGACGCATGGCTGGAGATCGCGATTGAGATACCCGGGTTCAGAGACGACGATGCGCTGCCGGTTTTCCTCTCGGCTATGATGACCGAAGCCCTGCTCGCGGACGGATACTTGAAGAATAAGTTGGTGATCAACAGCAGATTCCATTGGCGCTTATATATCGATGTCCTACTCCTCAGCGCGCCGTTGTCGTATCCACTCCCGTTGCTGTCATTGACGACGCATCTAGCGCTGCTGCAGACGAGGTTACCAGCGTTGGTTAGTGAAAAGGAAGAGGACCCATTGTTCAACGACGATTGGGACGCTGCGACGCCTTTGTTTGAGAAGGGCGCCAAACCGCCGGTTACGCTGCTGGTCATGAGTGTTGGACAGAACGTTGTATTTGACCCCAGTAGGGAGGAGCTGGCGGTCGCCGATGCCGTGGTCGCGCTCTCGGTTAGGGAGGCAGGTAACGGTGAGGAATTGAAGCTTGTAGCAGTAAGAGCAGTAGACCCACCTTCGAGGCTTACAGTACCTGGTGTACCGAATAGCATGAACTCGGTCACTGGAGGCGTGGCGCCGAGCAGCAAGCAGGAAGCGCTGAGAATGAGAGAGGGAGCTGATGCTGGAAGTGTCTGGCGACCGCCGAGAGGAGGTGTCAAGAGGGGATTGCTAGGTATGATGATCAAGATGGTGGTGCAAAAGGGAGGAGTTGGGTTTGAGGTATTGGAAGCGCTGGAGGGTGTTCAAGGATGAGCTTGAAACATGAGGATCCCAAAATCATGCCTCCTCATGCAGCCACGAGGTCTAAGACTCCTCAGAGCGTGCGACTCTACGGCACGAGTCCGAGTTGTTGCACCGAGGAAGCGTGCTCAGCCACCAACGATCTAAGCCAAGGCCCTCGAAACATGAAGAGATGTGGGACTGGCAGAACTCCGATATGCCAACGGCCATGCTCGGCCTCTGGAGAAAGTCCAAAATCATGCCATCTACGCTACAGAGCGAGACGCAGTCTTAGCATCCTCGACCAACTTTCGTAGAGAACGAACACAAATTAATGAAAACAAAGATCGAGATTAAAATCGCTTTTGGGGTATCATTGATCGAGCTCCAGGCTTTTCGGTCCAGATCTAAACACTACTTCCTGCACCTAGTATCTTGATGCCACCCGGATCGCCTGCATACGCGATCCAGTACCTCAACGGGTGCCATGCGACAGCACCCACCGCATTCACTGTGTCGAACTTATGTACCACGTCTGCGGATTCGACATGCACAATCTCAAGACCCTTCTCCGCGTCCTTGTCCTTATCGATACCCATAGTCGGACCACCAGTGGCAATGTACGTGCCATCAAAGCTGAAACTGAGATGGTTTACCGCGCTGCTCAGTCCCGAGAAAGTGGCTCTGCACACCCAATCCGTCGTGTCCCAAAGCGTAACAAGCGAGTCTCCTCCACCGACTGCAACACAGCCGCCGTTCGGACTGTGCTGCACCGCCAACGCCGCGCTCGTGTGACCATTCAGCGTGTACAGAGTCTGCATGCTAGGCCAGTCGAGGATCCTGACCGTGCCATCTGTCATTGTCGCGAAGAGCTCCCTGCCCGAATTCGAAAAACTGCATTGGTTTGTCTGCATGCCCAGGCGCTTGCCTTCCCGTGGTTCCGCGGCCTCCAGTTGGTTTGAAATACCCATTCGAATATCAATCGGCACGAGCACATCGTCTGATCGTCCACAGAGAATCTCGTTGCCGTTCGGATGCCAGGTCAAGAATAAACCGCTACCGCCTACATTGATATCTTGGACGGGGCTGGTCACGCTCTTGTTTGCGCCGCCTATTGAACCTATCCTTACATCCCAGATCTTGACTGTACTGTCCGAGGCTGTGCTCGCTAACTCGTTCTCTTTGTGCGGGTTCCAGGCTAATCTCTGTACTGTGGCTGTGTGGCCTTTGAGCTCTTGCGACGACTTTATGTTGTTCTTCTCTGGATTCCAGATTCGCACATGGCTGCCGGTAGTGTTTCCTATTACGGCTCCTGTGGGTGACCAAGCGATGTGTTTGATGGGAGGCACTGTTGAAGGGCGCGAGGACTCGGAGAACGTGGTAGGTTTGAGGGTCTTGAAGGTTTGAGGCGCAGACTTCTTACTGATCTCCCTGGAATATAAAGGTGCTGGCATTTTGGAGGATGGTGGTTGTTGGAATGCAATTCACCCGAGTATGCGCGCTGATCTCTCCCGGCTGCCTACTGTTTTTCGCGGGACCTATCGAGACATTGCGCTATGTCGTCTTCAAAATGAGTGACGTCGGTCTGAGTGACCCAGATTGTTGATCAGGGAATGCGATTGGCGTAATTTGAGTATGTCAGCGAAGTAGGTGAATTGAAAGGCGTTCCAATTACTTCGGGCATTGAAGCATCACGTGTCGGGAATGGGAGACGCCGAAAATGAAGCTTCCGCGACCACGACCTCATCACCTCTACTGCTCACACACTACAACTGAGACGAGCCTTTCAAAACACTACAATGGCGTCAACATCAATACCGAGGTTCTTATTACCGCGAGGTCAGCTGTACATGCGCAACCCTCGCCTTCAGCAATATGCAGCAAGTCTTTCCCTTCGCTATGCATCGACCTCGGGACCGCAAAAAGCTCGACTATTGGAGAAGCCGGACAAATTTCGAGCACCGTCACATCCACAGCGATTGCGAACGCAGCGCCCTTCCTATGCAGGCCCTGCATTGTCAGAGCAGGAACTTGAGGCGCAAAAGACGAAGCAATATCCACACTCGATGCCGCCTGAAGGCTCGTTCCAGCACTGGTTTCTCACGAACAAATTTATACATTTGTGGATCACTCTGGTAGGACAATTCCCTCCTGGTGGAGTTGAACTTGTGACTGATTGGATCTACAGGGCGTCCTGACCACTCTCGCGTTCTTCACCGTCTTGACCAACTTCCTCCATGAGACGCCGTACAGGGATCAACTACCACCAAACAACTTCTTCTGGTCGCACCCTTTCAAGTTCATTGGACGATGGATGGAAGTCTACCGAATGCACACGGATTACATCTCGGCGCAGACGGCAGAGAGGAGGAAGCAAAAGGTGGAAGATGTACGGAAGAGGAGCGACTACAGGAAAGCACATGGATTGGAATCGGACTCGGATACCGGGCTTGGTGGCTGGACGGCCAAGAGTGACGATGAGGTCAAGGGGCCGGCGTACAGAGAAGGTGGATATGCGCCTGTGGTCCCAGCTCCTGAGCCAGCTTTGGACGCCAGCCCGGTATCGACAAATGCTGCGGAGCCTGATTATGTCGATTTCGAGGGCAAGAAGCATAGTGCGCCGAAGAAGTGGCTCGGTATATGGTAGTCTGTACATATCGTAGGGTCTCCATATAAGTTGTTGTTGTTGTCGTCCCAACTGTGCTACTGTTCATTGCGTCGCACGAAGCGCTACGCCATCCTCATCGCGTGCTGTATGAGTCTCGTGGCCAGTTTGTGTAAGACAAGGCTGTTGCGTAGCCGCGGCATTTACCCAGCATACGCTGTGTATTGAGCCTTGAAGCTGAGCCTTTCTCATGCCCGGCACTTCCCATGTTCTGCGCTGCGCATCCAGTGGCAGGTCCGCATTCGGAAGACTATATGTTGACATTGTGATAGAACTGCTGCCCTCTCTCGCTGGAGCGCAGCGTCATTCTGAGTCGCAAGTATCGTGTTCATCGTCCACCATTAGCAAAGATCTTCTCGATGTGCTCCCGGCTGTTCTTGTAAGTCGTCTCGAGGTAGTTGAGCTTCTTCTCCAGGTTGGCAAGTTCGGCCTTTATGTCCTCTGCCTCCTTGCCTAGCTTGCTCTTGACCTCCGGTGTAGGCATCGCAACAAACCTGGTCGCGTGTGAGTGGGAGGTCTTTTTGGTGGTGCGTTGGCTGATTCATCTCACATCTTGCCCACGCCCTCGTAGCACTTGGCGTCTGACGGTAGTCCATTTATTTCGGTCGAGGTGAGCTGCAACATGCGGTTCTCGCGGTTCTTCGAGGCCATCTGCGATTTGACAATGGTCATCTGCTGTTGCGCGAATTGAGCCTTCTGCTCGATCTCGATAAGGATCTGGTGGGCTTGTTAGCGTTTGAAAGTGTCACAGAACAATGCATAGTTCACCTTTTGCAGAGCTTCGTTTGACATCGACATGCTGGGCAAATGGTATTCTGTCGCAGTTGATGCATTTCGAAGCGCACCTGGAACTTGTGGTTACCTTATTATCAAGCTTTCGGAGACTCGGCCAAGCTGCCGCGCGAACCCCCACTAAGCACGGGGGCCGGTCCGAATCTCCAATCGGAAGTGATAGCTCGATGACGTTAGTTGTTACTAAGCTTCTGGACATGATTCGGCATTCCGCGCAAGTAAATTTAATCGCGTCGTAATGTAACGACACGCTGCCTGAGTCCGCATGGTCGCGGAAGACAGTGCATGTGCGAGACCTCAACTTCCCTTTGAATAGCTTTCTCTTTTCTATAGTTCCTGCAACTTTGAGCACCTTCTTGGATTTTCGAACTTAGCAACACACAGTGACGCTAAGATGCCTTCATGGCTACCATCTGTGCCTTATCCCCCACTGAAGCAAGGATACTGGTTGCCGGTGACTTCTACAATTAATTGGTGTGAAGAGGTGGGTTGCGACTTCCTTGAATCAAAATACAGATCGCTGAACTGTTCAGGATTACTATGCGACCATTTACTCCGCTGAGATCGTCAACACATTGACCAACCTGTTATTCATGTATCTCGCATTCAAGGGCATCCACAACTGCTTGACTAACGACCACGACCGCATCTTCCTGGTGACTTTCGTTGGCTATCTGCTGGTCGGAACCGGCAGCTTTTTCTTCCATGCGACGTTGAAATGTGAGCAGTATCACTCATGTTAGTTCCGGCATATCTGACACGAGTAGACCCCATGCAGCTCGTTGACGAACTCTCCATGATCTACACAACCTGTCTCATGTGCTATGCAACCTTTTCACACAAGACGAAACACCCAGTCCCTCTCATACTCGCGGTATCTCTCCTCTCTTTAGCACTCTTCATCACTGCTTACTACCACTACCTACAAGACCCTGCGTTCCACCAAAATGCGTTCGCCTTGCTTACTGTGATCGTGGTGTTCCGCTCGATGTACATCATGGAGGTCAACATCCGTCCACGCTTCAACAAGAGGCGGGCAGAGCGCGAGAAATTGCAGAAGCAGCGTGGTGTTACGGCCGAGGAAGCAGCTGAGCAGAGGAGACAAGACGACAGAGACTTGCAAATTCTCGGGACCATGTGGGTGATGATCGCCTGCGGTCTGAGCACCTTTTTGGGTGGCTTCGGAATCTGGACACTGGATAACGTCTTCTGTTCGACGATCCGCAGGTGGAGACACGAGATCGGTCTGCCTTGGGGTATACTACTCGAAGGACACGGCTGGTGGTATGTTGACGTGACTACGTACACTCGGGTGCTCTTGCTAACATGTATTCAGGCACATCATGACCGGCATTGGGTCATTCTTCTACATAACATGGGGAATATGGCTCCGCCATTGTCTCAACGACAAGCATGACGAATACAAGCTGGTGTGGCCGCGCATCTTTTCTTTGCCGGTAGTGATTCGAGCAGAGAACGCACCGCCCAATTCGATCCCGACTGGATTTTCCAAGAAGTTGATATAAACAGTCATATATATACAGTTAATTTCCGTTTACAAGCGACTGACAAAGCCACTCGTGTCCACCTTGACAAGGTATTCCTTGGTGATATCCTCGACCTTGACAACACCGGCCAAAGCCATACAAAGCCTGATCTCATCCATAAACAATTTCAAGCAAAGCTCAACGCCCGCTTGTCCCTTGTATGCCAAACCCCACAGTACGGGTCTTCCAATCCAGACAAAATCAGCTCCGAGTGCGAGAGCCTTGAAAACATCAGTACCATGTCTAACACCACCGTCGACGTGAACAGGAATCTTCTTTTGCACCGCAGCAGCAACTTCTGGAAGCGCGTCGAGAGTAGCAAGTGCACCGTCTAAAATAATTAGTCACATGAGCCGCTTGGAGATCAACATCGACTTACTCAGCTGCCTTCCACCATGGTTCGACACAACGATGCCATCAACGCCATGATGCACAGCAAGCAGGGCATCCTCGGCCGTAGCGATTCCCTTGACCCAGACCTCCATCTCGTCACCACACTCCTTCTTCAACCACTCAATGTCCCGCTCCCAGGACAGCGTCGGGTTGGCCGCATGGCTGTGGAATGTAATCGAACCCGTCGGGAACACCCTCTTACCACCCTCGTCCGTGTATCCCGACGCGCTCTTCGGCTTCTGCATCTTCTGCCCCGAGATGGCTTTGGCAGTTTCCTCCTCCTTACCGCGTTGCTCGCTCTCAGCATCCGGGTCGGAGTCGCCCTGCTGTGCGAAGTTGGCGATCTTGAAGTGTCCAGGCAGCTTGAACTGGTTCCTGATCTCGAGATTGCGGCGACCGAGCATGGGTGTGTCGACGGTCAAGAAGACGGCCTTGAAACCCGCCTTCTTGGCTCGCTGGAGCAGCTTGGTGCTGTGGTCGCGGTCTTCGAAGAGGTAGAGCTGCAGCACGCGGGCGTTGTCACCTGATGCTGCGGCGACTTCTTCAAGGGACTTGGTCGCGAAAGAGGAAAGACCCATGGCGATACGCTTGTTCGCACAGGCTCGGGCAGTGCCTTCTTCGCCGTCTTCGTGTGCCAGACACTGCATTGCTGTTGGCGCTACACCGAGTGGCACGGAGTTCATCTGCCCGAAGAGGGAGACGGAGGTATCGATTTTGGATACATCGCGGAGGACTCGGGGTCGGATGCGGTATTTGGCAAAAGCGGAAATGTTCTCGCGTAGGGTTGTTCCACTGTCGGCACCTTCGTTGTAATAGTCACGGGTCTGCTTGTCCATTCGCTCGGCGGCGAGTTTTTCAAGCTCCGCGATGGTTAGACAGTCGAGATCGTGATCGGCCATGTTTGCAGTGGATGTGGACGGTGAGCTGATTCAAACAGGAATTGGGGGAGTTAAGAGCCCGGAAAGGATGGCAAGAAGAATTGAGATGGGAAAATGTACAAAAAGTATCAAAATTCGATGACGATGTATAGGAACAGAACCTTGAACCTACCGGTACATGCGTAGATATGATTGACATCGGCCTTCCATATCAACGGCCCGTGGAATAGGTCTGCTGTCTTGCCGAGGTATTGCTTGCTTCTGTGCAAAATCAGGACGACATCGCCGCGAGATCCCCAGATCAACGTCATTCGCTGTGGGGCGTGGAGACTCGGAGATGGAGACGGCACGAAAGTACCGTCGCATCAACGGAAGGTCTGGCGCACGGCGTGGTAGATAGGCATGACTGCCGTGAGGATGATATAATAGGAAGGCAGATCTCGAGATAGTGTCGAACTTCGCCTTGCTGACGCAGAAGTTAACGTGTGTGCTGTATTAGTATGGTGGCAGGAAGTCGATGCAACCACGTATGAAAACTGTCGGAGAACAGTGGTGAGTCAAGCCATGTCCGTGACTATCGGCAGTGCACTGTCTCGTGACTTACTATCACTACCACCTCATACTTGCATGAGCTCGAAATTTGTTCCATCGCGGCTTGGATGGAAGAGATGTGACGGGCATGTCCGAAGTACAAACTGCGCAGGCTATCCATTGCTAGACGTCGATGCCGAGCTTCGCCTTTGCTCTACCACTTCAACTACATTAGTTTCGAAAGGCATTCAACTTCAACGAGCTCGAGTTTCGAGTCCGCTTTTCACCCGAGCATATTATACCTCGATACTGGATATGTGACTTAAAGTAGCCTCGAAGCGTGCACACAATGGAAGGAGGGAGAAAGTCTGTGCCAGAAGAGCAAGTTCGACGCCTAGGTGTAAGTGACAGGACCCCAGGCCCTTGTCCCGCTAGGGCATCAGTACGCTGAAGATTCGAACCCTAACAATACCGCCAGCGCCGACAACTAGGCCGTCATGCCTACGAGACGCAGATGCCATCGAAGATCTCGAGTCTCATTGAAACGAAAGACCAATCGGCGGACAATCGACTATTGAACGTGATACCCGTATTGGGTACTCTACTAGCTCAATCACATAAAACAAAGACCGTGTACCTGTGCACAGATGTCGTAGCCCAGCTCCACCGACTCGAAGGCGAAGGCCAGCACTTCTGTGGCTACCGGAACATGCAGATGCTGCTATCGAGTGTCCAGAACACTGAAACTGGACCCTCGAATCCCGACCTTGTCGTCCGCGCACGAAGAGCGACAGTCTTAGATTTACAATCCCTCATCGAGTTAGCATGGACTGCCGGCCATAATAGACACGGCCGCGTCGAAACAGGCGGTATCATCAACACCCGCAAGCACGTCGGTACATCGGAAGCCGAGGCCCTGTTTGCCTATCTTGGTATACCGACTACCGCTCGCGTATTCAGTGGAAAAAGGTGCTGGAAGGAGCTCCTCGATTACGTTCAAGCTCATTTCTCCGAGGAGACCACGGCTAGTGGTATCGATCCGGCTGAGGGGGAGGGGAGGTCGAGAATGACGGGGAGGTCACCGATTTTCTTGCAGAGACCAAGGCATAGTCTCTCCATTGTCGGGTTAGAGGTTGCGCCATCTGGTCGCAGAAGACTGATCGTTTTTGACCCGGGATACAGCCCGCCTGATTCGTTGACGATGGCGCTGGAAAGGGCAGATCGAAAGGTGAAGGAGGGAAAGGGAGAGAAAGTACTCGCTTTTTATAGGCGGGGAGAGGGCTACCTAAGAAGGTTTGATGGATTCGAAACCCTGCATGTCAAGCCTTAACATGATACTATATTGTTTCAATCGGTTAGATGAAAGTTAGATACCCAGCAGGCATGTTTGTAAAGATGCGTATAATTCCATTATGGTGCAATCATGTCTATAGCCACATGTCTCATGCCGTGCAATTGTCATCTTGACCTATGCCCTATTATTATCATAGCCTACTGATGGCTTACCGGGGGTACTCATAATCTCATCAAGATCGGGAAAGAACAGCCTTGACAGTTCCATTCAACTCCACATGACCCTTGATAGGGACCTCGTAGATGCCGGAACCGTCCTTGCTGCCCGTTTCCAACCACTTCTTGAGCAGGTCGTTGCTCTCCTTTGGCTTGATCGAAGCGTCGGCTGTGCCGACAGTGACGTGCGCAGTGTCGTTGACGGTACGCCACTCCACAGCGCTGCCGTCGGCTGGAGCCAGACGCACTACAAAGCACATGATCCTACCATCCCAGACAATGCGCTCGAGAAGGACCTTGCATTGTCCCAGCTCCGGCTGAAGATTCTCGGCCTGCTGTGGGCTGTCCTTGACTGAACGGTGGTGGTTGCAGAGATCATCCCAGTAGCGTTGGTGGGCCGAGGCGCCTGCGCGGTGTATCAGAGTCACATGGAACTCGGACTGCACGCGGCGGCTTCCGACCATCTGCTTCCACATGCGAGCCTTCTCGACGTCAACGTCTCGGAAGACAGCCTCAAGAATGGAGTTGACACGTTGGGCCGGAAGATTAACGCTGAAGTATTCGATCTTTGGTTCCTTAGCCTTGACCGGTGCGCCGTTAGGAACCCCATTGGCTTGTTGGCGATTGTGATCTTTCTTTGCACGTTTCGAGTCACCAGAACTCTTAATCTCGTGCTTGATATCTGGCTTGTAGTTGTGCAAAGCGGCGTCAACGGCCTTGTCCAGTTCTTCGCCAGACGGGACCCTGTCGATGATTCCAGGATACTCTGAATGCAGTTGAGTGACGACAGTCTCGAGGTTTTCACGTGAAGTAGCTGTAACGTCGAGATCGATGACTTGAGCGAAACCGTCGTCGGGATCACGTTCTGGGTCGACAGGCTCAAAACGGTCGAGGAAACCCTCCATGATACCAACAATTTCGTGCTGAGACTTGGATCCTGCTTGAATGGTCTGATGGTTGTCTCCTCGAGTGAGCACACGCTCTCTTGTCTTGTCCCTGATGAGGTCGAGATCGCTCTTGTCGTGAACATAGTGGAGTGCAATAAATTGAGCTCTTGGAACAATCTTGGAAACGTCATCAATCAGCTGCTTTCGCTCCCTACGCTGGTGATTGTTGCGGTCGGCGATCATGACTGAATGCTTTGATAGCCCATCGCACACGGCTTGTGCGAATCTTGGTGGCCGGCTCTTGCCCTGGATGTTGTCGTTTTGGATCTGACCCCAGCCGAACAAATGTGTGAGGGCGACGGCGACGGTAGTTTTGCCGCAACCGATAGTGGCGACGGGAACGAGAACCACATCTTTGGTGACAGTCTTGTTTCCGTTTTGTCCACCGGACTCGAGTTCTTGTCGGATGATCTCGGAGCCCTTGAGGCCTCTGGATTCCAGGAAGTCGTTCCTCATCTTGATAATGCCATGGTTCTGATTGTATGATTTGCCGAGCTCAGGGTTGGCATGCAGCTGTCTCCGGGCAAAGTCCAAGTAGTCTTCAGTGATCTTGATGTGTTTCTTGTACTTTGGAGGTCTTCCTCCAATGATGGCTTTCGTGCATTCACGCCACTGGCGATACATGAGGTATGGCTCTTCGAATTTGTACTTGAAAAACCAGTCTTCGAAAGGAGCGCTTTCAGAATCCCTTGCCTGACACCGGATGACGAACCCTTCAGTATCTCTGCCGGCGTAGTTGCCAGTCTCGGCGACCTTGTCAAGAAAAGACTTGACATGAGTGATGTCGTCCTCGATGAGGTGCATGGTTTTCTTGAAACCCCACTCGGCTGCAAACCTGTCGACAGCCCATCCAGGATATGTGACAAACTCTGGGACATTGATGTTGACACCGTGGAGATAGAGACCTGCTGTTTCCGGGTTGTATGCCAGAACGTGCTCCTCAAATGCATCGTCACAAAGCTCGGCTACGGCAGTTGCATTCATCTTTCGTAGTTGGAGAGCGAGATCGCGCCTGGTTTTACCGACAGTTTTTAGGTGTTTGTCGACCCATTGTTCTCCGACGACGGCGTGAGAGGCGTCGACGTCTTGTCGTGCCCCGGTAGAGTGTTTGCTGCAGACGAGAAGTGTTCCGTCTTCCAGACCTGCCAGAAAGATGATGCATCCGTTCTCCTTGACGGAAAGTTCGTAGGGTCCTTGGGTGTTCTTCTCGACATTCCGCCATTCGGTCTTGCGGACCTCGCCGTGGTTGAAGAACTTGTCGTAACCACGGACTGCAATTTCGGGTTGACCTTTTGAATTCTTGTATGTGAATAACCCGCGGGCATAGGTTGGAAGATTTGGCTTCTTGTAGTCCCAGTCCTGCATTCTCCAAGAATCGACGCTGATGTCGGAGCCCTCTACATGGAAGGTGGCCTTCTTGCAGGAAAATCCACCCTTGCCTTTCTTTCCAAGGTGAGCCTCGAGGCCCTGCACCATGACGGAAATGGCATGAGGATCTTGGCTCACGTATGGAGCCTCTCTTCTCTGTGCCATGATTGCAAACACGCTCAACGGGGTATCTTATGTAGGAAATTCAAGGAACGGAAAGAGCACGTGAGACTGGTACTTTTCTCGAAAAAGGTGTCAGAGAGACCAAGTGAAAGAGATCCTGCGTATGGGTCGACAGCAAATGGGTATCAAGATGTTGTTCGACCTTTTTATTGTCTGTAGCTTTCGAATGAATCACATGCGGCGACCGGAGTGAGAAAAGAACGAAGCGTAAACAGACACCGCAGGAAATACTCGAGGAAGGTTCAACAGTGACTTCTTCAAATTGATGCATGAAATGATGCTCGCCTGACTCAGAATTTGGAGAAGTCGCGCTAAAGCGCCTTCCCGCGTGAGCTCAGCCCAATCAGGGCTCACGCTGCGACTACACGTCACAACCCCACCAGGAATTTTTATAACAGCGGTGTCTACTGCAGCTACAACAACAAACTCGTCTCTCATCGTGTATTCATAATACAGATTGTAGCTGAACAGTCTTTGTCCTGCGCACCCCCAACATGCTTTCAACGATGAACTCTTCAAATGTCACCATCGATCGACTGCTGAACCTCGTACCGGAGCATCCAGACCAAGTTCTGAGCCATCTCTCGTCTCAGCCGGAACTTGCAGGCCGCCAGGATAGACACGGTTATTCCTTACTACACGCAGCCACCTCCTACAATCATGTAGAGCTGCTGAAAAGCCTCGTTCGCGACTTCCAAGCCGACGTGAACATCCGTGATGAAGACGGAGAGACCCCGCTCTTTGTCGCCGAGAACGTAGACATTGCCATGACGTTAGTGGAGGAACTCGGTGCAGACACCAATGCCCAGAACGACGATGGCCAGACTGCCGAGCAAAAGATGGACACAGATGAAGAATGGCCTCTGGTGACTGCCTACCTGCGTGAAGCTAGCAACAAATCAAGCGGTCAAGCTGCTGCTTCCGTAGTCGCGCAAACTGGAGGAGCAAACAACTCGACTACGGCACAGGCAGGGACTGTCAATGGCTCGACGAACGGCGTCTCACATCCTCCGCCAGTCCCCGCTGGTATCTCCGACGTAAAAATCGGCACCATGGCTGAGCCTGGTGAAGAGGGGGCTCCGGATCCAGAGTTCAGGAGGAGGATCGAGGAACTCGCTGCCAGTGACGACTTTCAAACCCAAGACGGTCAACAAAGGCTTCGTGAACTCGTCCAGGATGCGCTTTCCGGTATGCATCAGCCGAACGAGGCGGACAGAAATGTGCGCCGAAGGGAAGAGTAAAGATTGGACAGTCGCAAGATCGATCAACAGTACGCAACATCCTTTGTGTGCAGCTATTCAGTTACCACGACCGAAGCTTGATTCACTCGACAATTGTCTGTTTCAGGTCGGCCTTTGGCCCTCCCAAGACTACCACTCGAGGCAATTGATCAAGTGAACCGTCATTCACTTGATGGCAACTCCTCTGACCTCTCAAAGATCTTCTCACTCATTTCAATTGTCTACCTTCATCTTCTTCTCACCCATCAACACATCTGTACATTTGTACTCGCATACCATACCTTGCTCCTGTTCCGATCTTTCATCATGACTGCAAAACGATCTTCACCCATGTCAGAAAGACAAATCAAAGCCAAGTACAAGAGGTGATGACCATCCGATTCAACTCGACACTTGCAATTACTGACTCTTTCAGAAGCGCTCAGGATGCGATCAAGGATAAGGGCATCAGAAAGCGCGGTCAAGGTCCGCTCATGTTGGTACTTCATTGCCTGGTCACGGCCCGTTGTATTGACAATCTATCAGCTTCAACGACGTCGTCATTCGAAAGCGCATGAAGATCGACGGCACTTTCTCGTAAGTGAATGGCGGTTCATGACGATCTACAGTGTTAACCATTCGTAGTTACGACAGTCCGACGAGTACCATCACCGTGAAGGTCGGAACCGCAAACCAGGAAAAGACATTTTACATCGACCGTGAGCTTGTGGTTAGATCCAGCAAGTGGTTCAGGACCGCCCTGTCCGGCGAATGGAAGGAAGCCGATGGCAGCGTCACTCTCGAGGAGCAGGATCCGAAGCTCTTCGAGACATACGCCCAATGGCTGTACTCTGGCGACGTATACTCCGGAAAAGATCAGGCACTGGTTGACACCCCAGACCACAAGTCCTGGGACACCGAATGGGATCGCCTGTTTCAGCTGCATTACCTCTCTGTCTACTACCAGGATATTGGATTCGGCAATGCAACTCTCGATGCTATGCTAGAAAAATTCATGAGCACCAAACGTTTCCCGATCGGATACGCCAGCCAGATCTACGAGAATACATTCGAAGGCTCCAAGTTGCGTGCGCTGTACGTCGACTTCCATGTCAGCCTCGGTCTTTGCAAGGCTCTTCTGAAAAAATCCAACGACGAGGATGGGGCACCTTATGAATTCTTGCACGATGTCATCAACGAAGTTGCAATGCAGGGCCACACCTTCTCTGAGCTGAAGGGAGAATACTGCGTCAAATTCGAGTTCCCATGCTTTTACTACCATGAGCACAAAAGTCTGCCATTGTCTCACAGATGCATGCTTTGAGCTTTACGACTATCAAGCAAGTTGCCTTACGCACTGCAGTACCAAACAGTCGAGTTTGTTGACCAGCACAGAGTGAGCAGGTCAGAAGTCTACAGGCGGGTACAGAGAGAAGAAAGAGACTATATGTTTGGAAGATATCGACAGTGCCATATGGTGTGAGAAGCTATAGCGACATGGATTTGAGACAGATAAAACATCATATCTAATCAATGCCCAGCCTCGCTCGAGAGGCGCTTTATACCAACCCATCGAATCTCCCAGCGAATGACTGACATCTACACCGTGTGTGAAACCCTGTCGACGAGGGAACCATGAGATGAAGATGCCGCCTCACTCTTCCAGCTCTCAGCCCGTCTACGATTCCTCTCCTTCCTCTTCTCCACCCTCTCCGCCCCAGCAAGCCTCTTCTCCCGCTGCACAAACGCCCACATCTTCTCTCCCATCTCTCTAGATCTAACCGCATCACGATTGATAAGGCCCGAAACCTCATCCAACGCACCCTGGGCCTCCTCGGTGAACGTCGCTTCCTGCTCAAAATCGCCAAGTAGTTGTCCATGTTCTTCCCCCGCGCCCCTCTTCAACCCGTGCTCATCGGCCAAAATGGCGTCCCACTCATCCTCGCGCTCCGCAACAGCGACCAGGTCCTCGCACTCGTGCAGCCGATCCGTCCTCTTCTGCCGCGTGCGCACCCGTTTGTTGATATAAGCGCTCAGTGCCGGGGGCTGCGGTTTGCGGAAACGGATGAAGGGGATTTTGTTCGCGGACGTCAGGTACGGAGTCCTCCTTCTGCCTCTTGCGAACGCCGAGGCCGGCAGAGGTGGTGCGGTCAGGAAGGCGCCTGGCTTGGGGAAGGGATCGGGTATCGAGAGCAATTTCGACGCTGGCAGTTTGTGTTTTGGCGCGCGTGGTGGTGGTGGTTGGCCGGACGTCAATGTTGGAGACAGGGTCGGGATTTTGGCGTGGAGGTAGTCGAGGACGCGCGAAGAGATTGACGGGTCTGAGGATGTGGTTCTATCGAGAAGGTCGAGAAGCTGCACGTATTAGCTGATCGGTTGCCTTGAAAGATTGCTCAGAGGTGAACTTACATGGTAGCCCCGCGCAAATGCATCCTGCAGTCCCGCGTGCCCGGACGCGTGTCTCTTCGATCTGAACTGCTTGCGAATAGCACTAGACAGGCCTTTCCGGGCCTCATCTGCCAGAGGTGCGGCGCCGCATTGTGTCAGCAGTGCTCGGTAGAGAGCAATTGCTTGAATACATTGTTAGATTCGATGCTGAGCGATGGTTCTGTGACACTTGGCGAACTTACCAGATACACGGTGAGCATTTATATGCTTTGCTGCTATGAATTGAGGCGATATAAAGCTATTGAATTTGGGCATAACATGGTGAACTGACTGATGTGCGATGAGGAAGTTTTTTGGGCATACGGAGAAGGCATCGGGGAAGCCACCCGCGGAAACAGCCACGAGCAGAAACATGTCACGTGTCAAAGATCAGAGGCTCAACAACTCGGCACGGTACCAGACAACTGTCGATTGAGGCGAGGAGGAGTTGTATGAGAGATGCGAACGGATGTTCATTGGATACTATGTACATTTCCCGAATTTTATCATCTCTCTTGATGTTGACATACGAGATAGCTTGATCCAGATCAAGCGGGCAAGCAGCGGCCATCTGCTAATTTTACGGACCGTCTTTATATCCTCTAGAGCTAACAACCGAGTGTATCCTTGCAATTCGACAAGAACAACAAATGCCGGGAACAATGGCCAGGATCGCCGTTTCTGTATGGCGAAGGTCCTTTTCTCACAGGATGTAAGCCCGTAAAAATGCAAGAAAATGATAAACAGGGCAACTGCATTTCGTATGACAGTGCCGGGTATGAAGGGTATCTGACAAATGGATAAAAATGGAGATGTTGATAAAAAAAATGCAAGGTCTTGGAGATAGACCAGTCGCGGTGTCGATTTGATTGTCTGAGGCTCAGACCCAGCGCGCCAGAACACCGTTGAAATGCAGGTATTAGGCGTGTGATGACGATGACGAAGAAAGAAACGAGTCGCTAATATGCAAAGAGTGACACTTTATCTGTAGGCAGCCTGAGTGGCGAAAATACTGGCCGCTGCTGAAGCAGCCCAGTCATTCTCGTCGTCTGGAGGCGTTGGCCATTGCGGGTTCAGATCTCCCTTTGGCCGTGCAGGAGTCTTTATATCCATTGGTTTTGAAGCATAGATTGAAGCTTGGCTCTGACCAAAACTGAACCTGTTGTTCTCCTTCGAAGGAGAAGGTGTCAAGTAAGGCGTGCTTGATGGTACTGGATCTGACATGATATGTGCGAGAGCTGGCCTTGTCTTCTTGACAGGCAGCTGATCGAGCGAAGCCTTCGCCGTCTGATCGAGTCTTCTAGCAGCCCTTTCGGCCGAAGCGAGAGCCTCGTCGAGCAGTTCATCTTCTTCATCTGGGATATCGTAACGGTTGTCGGGAGCCGTGGCGTATCTGACCGAACGTCGGGTACGACTAGCCACTGGAGCTGGACCAGCTGGAGATGGCGATTCGCGACCCGGTGTCCTGCGGCCAACTGAATTCTCTCTTTTCAGAGAAGAGTTACTCGGCATACGTTGTGGGACCTTGAGGGACGCTCTCGATCCTGCCGTAGGATTTTCGAGACTGTACTTGACATTCTGCAGAACTCTATCGAGCTCGGCAAAGCCAGAGTCTTCCCGTTCCGGAGCATGAGGGTGCTCAGCCGGCGAAGGCGATTCATACGACATCGAGGTACGGTTTGACCATGGACCGCAACCGGCCATGGGTTCAGAATCATCCGCAGGCGGAGACGTGGGAGTACCATGCTTCCCAGAGAATCTCCTCGCACGCTTGCGGAGGTGGGCGAAGAAGCTTTCCCGAGTAGCAGTGGTAGGAGATGCGAGACCACTTGCCCCTCCTGTGAGGGCCTTTTCCGCCTCTTGGCGATGGTAGTCGGCATAATGATTGGTTGACGAGTTTACCGAAAGTTGACGGGCGATCTTTGTGTTGACCTTGTCTTGGACTACGTTACGGCTCGAATTGGCTTGAGCATGAACGACGTCCTGAAGAGGGGAAGCTGGCTTGATTGATGGTAGTATCGACATTGGTGCGGCGCTTGTCTGTGTGCCTTGTTGCCAGCTGGCACGCTGCTTCGGTGGTGGCCTGACTTTGGGTGACTCCAGTACCTCTTGGGTGTTGGCATGAACCGGCACAGGACGTTGTGGTGCTTGGGCAAGCGAACCGTGTTCCGGAACGGCAGGAGTGGCTGACTCTCTGTGACCAAGGGATCTACGGAACCAAGATGGTGTCTTGGTAGGGGGACCCTGAGGTGATTCGGAAGCTTCGTTGAGCACCTGAGACTGCTTGCGTCCCAGAAGACGGGTCGTCGACGAAGACTTGGGGCGAAGCGGGTCGACTGCATCCTCGAAATATTCATGAGCCAAAGCTTGAGTAGATGTTGGCCTAGCAGCTGGATCCCAAAGCAGACACGAAGTGACAAGCTTGGCAAGAGCTGGTGACCATTGGGGAGACTGTAGTATGGTGTCAATGGAGTGTGGAGCCATCTGTAATAGATGTTAGCAGGGGTTTGGCGTTTGCAAAGAATTGTCACCATACCTTCGGGAAAGAGAAGCCCAGTTTCTGAGCCAGTCTGATTCCATCTTTCCACTCGCCACCTCCGACTGGTTGGCTGTTCCTATCGACCCACAAGCCAGGGCTACCCATAACCTCACACACTCTCCATACTTGATCCACTTCATTTCCACCAGGGAACAAAGGCTTCAATGTTGCAATCTCAACAGCCATCGCACCCAAGGCCCACATGTCCACAGGTGCAGAATATTGTCCAGCTCGTAACAAGACTTCTGGCGCACGATACCACCTTGTGGACACATATGTTGTGTACGGTGTACGTGAATGTGTCTCTCTCGCCAAACCGAAATCTGCAAGCTTGATGGAGTACGATGGAGGCGTCGAAGGTGGTGTTGCCATGATGGATGAGTAACGCTTGAAAGGAGAAGTCGAATCTGATGCCGTTGAGGTAGAAACGAGGATGTTCTCTGGCTTGATATCTCTGTGAAAGAAGTTGTGCTCATGAATATGCTCCAGACCCGACAGGATCTGGTAGAGGATGCTCTTGACACTGTGGCCATCCATTGGCTTGTGGTCTCTGGATTTCATCAATTGATAGAGGTTGCCATCCATGTATTCCATGGCGATGTGTAGTTTCCTGCTGAATGGGTCCAGGAAGATGTCGTAGGCGGGTACGAGATGAGGATGATGTGGCAGGGTTTTGAGGAAGATGACCTCTCTGAGTTCCATACATTGGGCAAAGTTGTCAAAGGTCTTTTTCATCGTCTTGATAGCAACCTGTTTGGGACGTTAGACGGCATCAGTGGCAGTGAATAGTGGTCAGTCGTACCATTGTGTTTCTGCGGACAGTTTGGGCGCCAGCGCTCCTCGTACGTCCTAGGCAGACACTACCGAAGCTACCATCACCAATCTCCTTGACAACCTCATACCTATCCTCCAATGCCATGGCCGGTGAAGAGTGGTGGGAAGCCCGACCACGAGCAGTTGAGTCGATTGCCACGGTCATGGTTGTGCTGGACAAATGGTATTGTCAAAGAACGGATGAAGAGTATGAGCTCGGAAGCTTTCTTAGACAGACTGTAGCATGAATGTTGGATGGATGTTCCTCTAAGCAATGGCCCAGGTGGTTGAGAGGATGAGCAGAGAGTCAACTAATGAAGGCGTCCTCGGTTAAGATCCAGTGCAGATTTGTATTGAACTAGGTGGAGTAGGTCAATGGATCGAGACGGCTGATGTTCCGCAATTGAATCTAGCAGGATGATACAAAAAGAGAGTTGTGGATTAGAATTATCGGTATGTAATCGTTGAAAGGAAACGGTAAGGAGACGTTGAAGTAGCGAATGCTTGGTATACGGTCAGTGTTCGAGATGGAAAGTCGCAAAGAAGGAAAGGCTGAGGTTGGTCGGTATTCCGAGGAGTGAGTGTGATGATATGAGAACAGAACCGTTAAGGACTGAAGCTAATAATGGCTGCTGAGCATGTAGCGGGTCCGGGGAGGTCTGTCCGCTTAGGTATGGACGTTGATTGTTTGGCTTAGCGTACGGCCAGGGAGTTTAAATTGGAGGCGCCGTTGCTGGCTGTAGCGGTGCCTGACAGAAAAGAGTGCGAGAAGCTCGGAACGTTGTAAGAACGGTTGACAATCAATCGATAGCGATACCAATATGTCTGACGGCTTCAGTTCTGGAGCAGATAATGGAAGGTCGTTCGAAGTATACGCGGTGGGTATCGCGAAAGGTTGTGAGACTGATCGAACGGTCCGTTAATGAGATAGGAAGCGGAGAAGGTTGATGGATCTTCTGGAAGGGATTGCTTGCGCTTCAATCTCAGTAGAGTATGACTGCGCCCAAGGATGAAACGGACGGGCACAGACTGGTGTTGTAAAGATGTTGGCGCAAGTGTCCACAGCCGAGGAGACCGATGTGGGCGGCAAAGGTTTGCGAGAGATGAGGTATCGCCTATTCAAGGAGACGGCGAAACAAAAGTCGGGGGATTTTGGAAAGGATCAGACCAGGTCAGCAATCCGGAAGTGATGATGGTAGTAATCTAATGGCGAGCACAGATGCTGCTCAAGTGGCAGAAGCCCCAGAAGCGATCATGTATGCATTGACAGCAGACGAGTTGCGTAGTGCCAGAGGGGATTTCAGGGTCGAGGCGGCGGTGAGCTCTGACCAGGAAACTTGAGACGGTCGAATAAGTGATCGACTGGTTCTAATGGTAGTCGTGCGCAGGTACCACTGGATGGTCGGAAGAGTGGATAGAATGTCGAGAAGCGATATTAACGTACTGTCGCGAAGCCGAGCGAGGCGTGATGGCGAATGCGACTCGCCCAGGCGGAGTAGGATAAGCTGGATGAACCAGACCGACGTTGGAAGTCGAAACGTGGTGGTTCCGTGGACGGTGGACAATGCTGTAAGAGCGTAGGAGCTATTCTCGGACAGCGACGAAGAGTGAATGATGATGATGCTAAAGCCGGGCACGACCGTAGACTAGTGGAAGACGGCTTTCATGATGAGGAAATATTAACGGGGAAGAGAGAGGAGGATCAGATAACCGTAATCCGCAATTATTCAACACGGCAGGCACGATGGCTGTAGACCGAAAAGACGGAAAGGAGAAGGAACTGCTTGCGACTCCGACTTCCTCATGTAGCGACGGTAGTTTGACTTTGACGGCACTCAGCGCACCTGCGGTATCTAGTACCAATAATTGAACACATGTGAACGGTCGGCGCAGTGCTATCTGCATCGCGTTTACATCTTCGCAGCCGTGTCTCTGAGGACTCTTGTTGCAGTCGCATGATTCCTCACTTCCCGGCATCCATGATTCGCACAGCACAGGACATCGATCTTGAAGCTCTTCTAGCGCCAGAGTCTATTCTTCGAGACACCTCAAAAAGCGAGATTCGGGCTGGAAGCAACGGCTGGTGGCAGGAATCATGCATACACGCAACCCCTGAATCGCTCCATGTTACCAATCACCTACAGCGCAACTTTACACCACACTTGCATACCGAGCTCGTCGTCACTATCATGTTTCGCCATGTCGCAAACATCTTCGTCTCCTGGCCACGGCACCAGAATCACAAGCAACAACAAACAACATGCGTCAAAACCCTTCTATGCGGTCACAGACTGTTGTGATCAAAATCCCACCAATCTTATGCTGCCAGCGAAGCCGTCTCTCGTACAACAGATTGATTGTGACGAAGTACAGTACCTGTCACCTACCCACGTCGTCGTCTGCGCCATCTTTTGCTTCTGCAGACCCTACTGCAGTGTACCTGGCCGATCTTGCTTCTTCATCCCTGTTTCCCGCATCTGTCTTTCGACTACCCACTCGCCGGCAGCCGGAAGACCGATCGCATCCACAAAGGAAGAAAAGAGCGGCAGGGAACGTGAAACTCACAGCCACGAGTGCGCGCGCGCGCGGCTCTGCCTGTCCATCGACGCGAGCAACCTTGAGTTCTGACCGGACGATCACACCCACATCTCGTCCATAGAGCTCCAGCAGGATCCACTTGCCGACTCTCTACCAACGATCGGAAATGAATAGCGAACCTTGATCTGTTTCTCCCGCCTCCAGCCCAGAGAGCCCCTTTCACCCACCGCAAAATTACCGCCTGCCTCAAGTGCTTGCATGAGAAAAAACACGCATGGGCGCCAAACCAGGACGGCGCAGGCAGGCGAGCGAGACGCGAACCACGGACGGCCTGGCCCGCAATTCGTGATCCGAAACGCCCATCGCACATGATTCGCACATCGTTAATGGAATTGCACCAGAGTGACCGGATTCTTCCTCCGCTGCCTTTGGACCAAGAAAACCTGTTTTCTACCGACTCTGTGTTTCATGCGTGGCACTTGAGGGACAACAATGTCGTGATTGGATGGAAAAGGCTCCGTCTCTCATATAGTCTGGCACGCCAACCTCGCGGAACCCGGAATCATTACTCGCTCCTTTCTACCCGTAGCTTATTTGCGCCAGTCATCGACTATGAAGATTCTGGCGCCGATACGTGCATCCCGATAAATGAAGTCTAGGACTCTGTGACGACTTTTACACAGTAGGTGCACTCGCCATTAATCTATTGGACACGATTGACGGCGTCTCACCCATTACCGAACCTCTCACTTCACCTGAGATCAACAATCCGATACCGCGACGTTGTCATTCGTGCTGCCCAACCTGGACGTGACAATTGTTTCGTTTCAAGAAATACTCGCGGGAAAGTATTTCTCCTAGCACAGTTGATCAGCGAGTCTCGACTGAGCACAGTTCAGGATACTATCCATCGTACAGAGCCCTGAACACGTATGCAACTTATCTCGTACCGATACTCCGGCCATGGGCTAGAGTCGAACATAGGTGAAGAAATGGTGCCTCCGCGAAGAATTCAGGTATGTGGATGAATTTTGTGATCTGAAGAAGCGAAGAGATCCATTGTTTCCTGGCGTGCTTATGTTGCAATATCCACGTCTTGAGATCATAAGCAAGGCTGTCACTTCCGTTCTTCAACGGTTAGCTGCGTGTTGGCGGTCTCTGCTCAAGGGTGCTCGTATCCCACAAACACACTGTAATGATACTACAGAGGTTGCGAACAAGCAGTATCGAACAAGCAGTATCGGGAGGCTCTTCACGTTGGAAGCTCAATCAATGACAGGGCAGCGAATTAGCCAGGGCGAAGGACGTCTCATGCAAATGGTAAGGAGAAACTTTCGTGGACTTTCCGTGCCTGATCAGTCAGATGTTCGAAGGAAACGAGCACATATTTGAGTTCTCAGTAATATCATGCATACACAGATCAAGCTTCAGAAAGATCTTGCTCGGTACAAGGCAAGACTGAACATGTCTTGTGACCAACGAGGGATGCCTTGATCCGTCGAACCACATGCATGAAACCATTTATCAATTCCTATCGCTATGCACTCAAACCAAGTCTATCACTCATATGCGAACGTGTCGTCTACCATCCACCGCCCATACTAGCAGCCAATCCAGCAACTCTTTCCATATCGTTGCCTTTGCCGACATCACTTTCCACCTTGCGGTAACTCGTACAAACAAGCTTGTCCAGGTCCAGACCCGTCATCTCCGCCCAACGATCCAACACAACCTTGACATGCCTCCTATCAATCCCATCCACAACCTCCTCACCCTTGACCACTTCCATCGCGTCATCAACTTCCTCCTCCTCCTCATCGTCTTCCCCCGCAGAAGCAGAGAAATAAGCCTCATCAACACCTTTAAGCCAATCCTTCTGCTCGGCACCAACGACCTGATCACCACCATTCTCAATTCCACTACCTCTCAGCGCACCGACATCGCCAACTTTGATCTGACCGCCTCCGTTCGTGCAACCGCCCGGACAAGCCATGACCTCGACATACGCATAGTCACCCATTCCCTGGCCCGCAGACGCCGCCGCAGCAGCACCCGGCCGCCGAACCACTCCCGGCATCCGGCTCTGCTTCGCGGGCTTGAGGCGGCGTACTAGGTTCTGAATGTTGCGGAAACCGTAGTAGCGCGCGCACCTCATTAGTGGCTCGTCCGAGGACGAGACGAGGGTGTATTCCACCACGTCGGCGTTGCGGCCTTTGGTCATGCGGATGCTGGAGCCGGGGTTGCGAGCTTGGTAGGTGCGGAGGACGTGGTGGAGATAGCCACCGCTGGTGCCTGCGTCCGAAGTGCCGTTTGAGGTTCGCTGGCGGGGGAAGAGGAAACTGTCGAGGGTCGAGTCTGGGAAAGGGGTGCGCTGAGAGCGTGGGGGTGGTCTCCGTGGCAAGGATGGGAAGGAGATGTTGCGGGCGTCGGCGAGCATGAGCAGTTCACGGGCTGTGATTACGCAGTCGACGTCGCGGATGCCAGCGATCGGGTTTTCGTCGGAGGGGTCGGTCCAGTGCGTATCTGTCAGTTCGGCGCGCGAGGCTTCGAGTTTCTTGTCGAAGCACGGCATGACTGCCATGTGCCAGACCTGGTCGGGTCGGATGTTGTAGCGTTTTGCAAGAATCGATTTGATCAAGGTACCGGTAAGTGCTTGAGGAGATTTAACCCGCGAGATGTAGGGGAGAACGTGTGGATGCGTCTTTTCGGCATAGCATATCCAGCCTGGACAGGCCGAAGTCAGGACTGGTCGTTTGGGCTTATGGTCTTTAGAACCTTGCATGTCGCCTGCGACCTTGCGGGTTGGATTTATAGCGTCCATTACTTCGTCTGCTGCTGCTATCAGAGCGGCCTGTCGCATAACGTTTGTGTCGATGATCCATGTGAAGCCGCTCTTCTGATTACCCCCTGAACGCAGCCCATTCGGCCCACTCAGCAGCTGTGTGATCATGTGTCCTGCTTCTCTTTCCGATACCCCATACGTCGCTGCTATGCTCGCCCTTGATTGGGGAGATACACTCGCGACAAAGATCTTTCCATCTGTTTCTCCTCCGTAACCTTCATCCAGCCCGTTCTTCGTCGCCCATGGTAGTGGCAGTTCCGGGTAAGCCTCCAGCGTATTTAGGACCTCGGCATGACTCTGTAGACTGACTAACACCGCCTCTGCAGAAGTCACACAACCAGAACAAGCCAAACAATCTGTGAGCGATATCGAGGCCGGAGGAGCACTTGCTGCAGCGACTTTGTCTTCGGTCGTTACCTCGTAGGGATTCGCATTCTGATCTGGTTGCTGCTTCGGTAGAGTCTCTATCGGTTTGATACACGCGACTCCAGGACTGATAAAGTCGTTGAGATCTTCTGCGCTAAGGATCGCAGACATGGTGACCTGCGGTCGAGCGTGTCGGATTGAAATCCAGTCGAATCGCGAGACGCGGCCAGTGGTATCTCTGGATCGGGAGTACAATCGCAAGAATATAGAGTCGCCGCTTAATAATGTCGACCCTTTGCTTAACCAATCCAAGGGCGACATCGGATCAGCGTCACCGGTGGGCTGTACCCCATGTTCCAACATTTCTGCCAGGGTCCCTCACCGCCTTTCACTCGCCGACCTCTCTCCCGAGAGAGCGTTCATTCACGTGGTAGCCATCTCGCATCCACTAGTCTACTATAAAACCTCACCGACGTCAATCACCCAGCGATCACTCATCAGACCTTAGTCGTCCCCTCAAATCTATCAAAATGTCTCGCGAAGCTTTCCAGCCGGATATCTCGAGCCAGAGCAACCCCGGCGCAAACACTGGTTCAGCCTTTGTCCCACAGCAAAACGCAAACTTCGAGGACACTTCGAGACCCGTGGGATATCTGTGCGGCGACTGCGATGCCAAAGTCACATTGAAGAGGGGCGATCCCATCAGATGCAAGGAGTGTGGATACAGAGTGCTCTACAAGGAGAGGACGAACCGGTGAGTCTTGATATTTGCTATAGTATGGAGGACAGGAAGTCCGTGGTTGATGGCTACTGCCTATGCGGTGTTGTAGCCGCTGGTGGAAATGAACTCGCGGCGGCGCACTGCGCTTGCGTTCGCCAAGTCAGGCGCTAATAAAGTCCAGCATGATCCAGTTTGAAGCACGATAGTCGATCCAACAGAATCTGCTTATCACGACAATACGACACTAATATCGTATCTTCCCCTGAGCTGCGCTGAACAGCCATCATAAATTATACCCGACGTGCAGACCTCCGATTTGTTTTCAGCATATGAAAGGACGGTGGGACGGGAAGACATACTGCGACGATGTATGCCACGACAGTATTCATGAAAGGAACGGGCGACCTGCGGTGTGGCCAGAAGAGGAAGCGCTCTCTGCCAATGAGGCCATACACAGATTACAATGTTGGCCCTCGACGAAGTCAAGACATGGCGCTCGATAGATGCCTGAATGAATCGTTGATATTTCCGCTCACATACTCCAGCAATGCAAGTCATGCAATGCAACTATTCATATCATCATGATCCACGGCATCCTTCAAACGTCCTGACCATGGTACCGTGATCTGATCATCCTTCGTACTTCTGTTTTCTTTTATGTCCTTCCGCTCCCGCCTTCAAATGACACCTAAGTGCCCCTAAAAGCATCAAACCTCTTATAAGTGTACCCAATGAACGGCAAACTCATGCTGGCCTCCTCACCGCCCATAGCCTCGTTCTGCGCCCTCAACGCCGCGCTGTTGTCCGTCTGTGGAATCTCGTCGATGGGGAAATACTGTGTATCAGTGGCGGACTGCAGCTTGGGCTCGAAGGGAGCGCGGATTCGGCGGAGCTGGTCCCAAGCCACGCCGCGGAAGAAGGGGTGTTTCTTGATTTCGGCCGCCCCGCCGAGACGGCCCAGGCGATCTTCTGGGTCGCAGATGAGTCTGCGAAATTATGTTAGTAGACGACTTTTGTCCATCGTTCTTATTTTCTCGACTCACCCCTTGACGAAGCTCTCCGACTCGTGCGACAGCGGCTGCTCAGGCGGAAAGTGCAAATGACGCCTCCAGTCAACAATCTTGCGGTAAGTATCAGTGTGCAGCTCGGCGCAGAACGGCGGCCATCCGATGAGGCACTCGAACATGATTGTGCCGACACTCCACCAGTCGCAGCCGTAGTCGTAGCCGCGACCGCTGAAGATCTCGGGCGCGATGTAGTCGGGCGTTCCTACAGTCGAGTAGGCAAGCTGGCGGCGCGATTTGCGCCAAGTGTTGATTTGATTGCGGTTGCTGACTGTCAGCTGGATCTGATCGATGGATACGGAGTTGCGATTGGCGTTTGCTGCTGGTTTGGCGGTGACGTTGGCCATGAGTTGCTGGTAGTATGAGGCGCTGTGCTCCTTGTGGAAACCAGTGGACAGACCGAAATCTGTCAGCTTGATGTGGCCGCCTCTGTCGAGAAGGATGTTGTCCGGTTTGATATCACTACAATGGTTATTGCCTGCGCCACAATCTTTATTAAAATTGAACTTACCGATGGATGAAGTTGAGCTTGTGAACGGCCTCGATCGCCAACGTCAATTCGGCCATGTAGAATCTGGTAATGTCCTCGGAGAAAATCTCATACTTGATCAACATGGTCATAAGATCTCCACCAGGAAGAAACTCCATGAGCATGTAAAGAAAAGTCGAGTCCTGGAACGACGTGTGCAATTTGACCAACCAAGGACTGTCGGCGTTGGCGAGGATATCCCGCTCGGCGCGGACATGTGCTAACTGATCTTTCTTGAACTGTAGGACATCAGTACCAGTCGTTATATCTATACCGACCAAACGAACCATCTCTGCCTTGATAAGCGACTTGAGCGCATAGACCTTGGAGTCGCTCCTTCTCTGCACGAGCTTGACCTCACCAAAAGCACCCTTTCCGATGATCTTGACTGTGTTGTAGTTTTGTGGTCTTTCACTTGTTCTCAAGAAACGCAGGAAGTTGACCTCTGATTTGCGCATAGCATTCGTCCTTTGTTGTTTTTGAACGTCGTTCATGCGAGGGTCTTTCATGATCGCTTCAAGCTCCACCGCTCTGTATATCCCGTCAGCATCGTTTCGTGTGCGCCAGATATCTCAGACCATATACCGACCTTCCGTTCCTATCGCGTGCTCTTTCAACACTGTCCTTGAAGAATGTGCCCACCAATTCCGTCTGTACCTTCGACCTGTTGACAATGCTTGTCGAGAATCTTTGTGGGTTCTTCATCGGTGGCTCGTCGTCGAACATTGAAGGCTCTGCCTTGGCGGCAGGTTGTCCGCCCAGAAATTGCCCATACTGTGACTGACCCTGATGCGACTGACTTCGGCCTCCCCCAGTACCTGGTCGCTGAGGCTGAGGCTGTGCGGGAGAAGGTTGCCTGCCGTAAGGGCTTGGTGCTCTTCCTAAGTTCTGGTGTGCAAGCTGCTGTGCCAATCCGTTGGTAGCGTCGTTGTAGTTTTCCGGCGAAAGAGGTGACCTCGCGTAAGCCGGGCTCTGGAGGGAAGCTGCTTGTTGCTGCTGCATTTGTGAAGTGTATGGATTGTTCATGAAGTAGCCCGAGTTTGTAAAGCCACTGTTTGGATTGGCATTGGTTCCCCATACCTCTTGCTGACCGGCAGAATTAGGGAATGGTTGTGGAAAGGTAGAAGGCGTGGTTGGAAAGGCCCGGCCTTGTTCCGCACCAAGATTGTGTTGCTGGTTTTGGAAATTGAAGTTGAGCTGTAGCCGGTTTGGCTGCTGGTTTGGTGGTTGGTTTGGATTCATGGTGGGCAGACAGCTGTTTCGGTATCAAACAGAGAATGCTAAACGAAGCCGGTCAGTTTCAGAATACGAAGAGTGTCGAGATTCTGTAGATCGAGGGTCGACTGACGCGGTATAGGTGTCCAGCGTCGAACAGTTGATAGGTAGGGGACGGTCACCGACTTCTTTGCGGAAATGACAGCTGTAGAGGTGTAAAAGTGCGGCGGAAGCACTTTCTCGGAGCGGGCTTCGTAGCAGTGGAGAACAGTACAGCGCAAAGGAGAAGGAAGGGTCTAAGAGGTGGGCAGCCTCCGAATACTCACCAATTGCAGTACTGGAGGAGCTGTAGCACAGTGTGAAGGGGCTCCGTTTCGGTCGCTCAACTGCTATCTCGTCCGTGATAGGAGGAGCGAGTGAGCGGGAGTGGTGTTTGTGCCGAATTCAAGTACGGGCCATCAGAAACTGATACTGAGACGTTGGATGCCACAGTGGGATGACTAGCCGCAGACGGAAGAAGGTCGTGCAGGCGTAGCGTGGTGAAGCAGGTACACAGTATTTACTCCTAGTGGATTGGCAATTCACAAGGGCTCCGCGACTCACTTTCATCCAGACACGCCAGAGTTGAGTTTCGGGGGTTCGAGATGTGGAGAATCAGGGCAAAGCACGTCTTCCCGCCGCTCCGCAGACCAGGCCAGGCACCGAAACGCAATTGATTGTTGCACCATACACACGACGTTCGCGCGTGATCATCACATTCCATGCACGATTCTACTGCATCGTTCGACGGGACCAAACGCTATTCGTCTGGTATCATGTTACACAGCATGGAAGCAGTCAGTCACACTGTCGCCGCCCGAACCACTCATATCTCTAACAAGTAGATTCCTGCATGCTCTATAATCTATCACCTATCACCTCTGCATGTCCAGCATTTCAAGTCACACATGACCGTACTCAAGTAGCAACCCCTTATGGCTCCCTGTGCCATGTTTCATCATCCAATCATCGCATGTCCAGTAGAAAACAAACAGTGGTCTTCAAGACCGGGGTATAACCTGCCCTCAGCACTGTGTCCAATCCAATCAGGTCAATCCAATTCAGCCCAATCAGGTCAATGTCCAATCCAAACCAACAAAAGGTGGTACCAAAAACACCATCGCCATGCTTTGTAACATGAGAAAACAAACAGACACTAGAATGTCGTACAATGATGCAAGCGCCCTCCCGAACGAGGAGATGCACCAAACGCCTCGCCACGTGATGATGTAGCAGTCAGACCGTCCACCTAGTCCATCCAGGAAGAAGCCTGGGCTTTCTCACCAGCAATTGCAGCTTGTAGCTGGCGCATCTGCTTGGTAGCTTCGTCTCTGTGCGATTGTTAGCATTCCGGATCTCTTACACTGTGCATGACGCGCCGACGGCTTACCTTTCACCCTGCAACTCAGCAATCTCGTACTGGCTGAGCTCGATCTTAGATACGACAGCCTTCATCTCAACATCGGCATCGGCGAGTGCTTGCTCGAGATCGTTAACGCGGTTCTGGAGAACGGCGGTCTTGCTGTTCTCGAACAGGCTCTCGGCTCTACCGGAGGAAGTCTGCTCGATGCGTGGGGAGATCAGCGACGGACTTCTGGAGCCACCAACTGTCGTTCCAGGAATGGTGAGTTGAAGACGCTGAACCTGTGGTGTGGAGGAATAGGCAAGCGAGCGAGCGGTCTCGTCATGCTCGTCAAGAGTAGTCTCGGATTGCTGCTGGGCGGCAATGACAGACTCTTCCATTGCCCTGAGCTTCGCCTGCATCTCGACGACACGCTGAGTAGACACGGACTGCTCCTTCTCACCCTTGCCAACAGCCTGTGCGAGACGCTCGCGGAGGTTGATATTGGCCTCAAGGTGCTTCTCGAGCTCGGCAGCGAGGCTCTCCATTCTGTCGGCAGAGTGCAAGAGCTTCTCGGCCTCGGTCTCTGGAAGGCTGTCAGCACGCTCGCGGTAAGCGCGGGCTTCACGCAGGGCGTTCTCGCGCTCGGTCTGAGCGAGCCGAATGCTGCGACGAAGCACCTTGATCATGGAAGAAGCGTCAGTCACTTCGACATCGTCAGGCACCGAGATTCCGAGTGCATTCTGTGCAGATTGGTCATTGCTGGCGAGCAGCGAACGGAGTGAGTGAGTCTCCTGCTGCGCACGGTCAAGGGCAAGCTTCACGCCTCCGAAGGTGTTCTCCAGTTGCCACTTCTGCTCCAGAGCATCGTCAGCACGACGGCGAAGAGTGGCGATCTCTCCCTTGAGGCTGGCCACCTCGCGAGTGTAGTGCGAGCGGCCGATCGAGCCAGGCCTAGCAGGGCTGCGGTCCACGATCAGCTTCTGAATAGCCTTGGCGTGCTCGCGCTTCTGGGTCTCGTGTCTGCGAATAAGATTCTTGAGAGCGTGGTGAAGGGCATCCCTCTGGTCTTCCACGTCCTTAACATGCTGAACAGAGACGTTTTCCTCTGGTCTGTTCTTGACAGATCCGTTACGTCTGAGCGTGCTCGTTGATGGCTTACGGTTGAGTGATGAGCTGGACCTTCCAAGACCCATCCTAGACCAAGCAGATGGAGGTAGGTCGCCGACATCGTCGTACACCGAGCTGACTCTGGAGCGGATCGGAGTCTCTGGTCCATCACCGCGAAGGGCGGCAAGCTCTTGCTGCATCCTCGTGTTCTCGTAACGGAGTGTTGACACTTCGGCTGCTTCGGCCTCGAGACCGTCGATACGAGCCTTGAGTTGAGGTACGATCTCGTCACGGAGATTATCACGCTCGGCGGCGTTCAGAGTCAGTTCAGATCTAAGAGCAGCAAGTAGATCCTGAAAGTTGTCCCTTGACTGTCGCTCCTCGCTAAGTCTGCGCCGGGACTCCTCGAGAAACATCTCGAGCTCACGGACTCTATCGTCGCTCTGGGTGCCTCGGGAAGACTGTTTCTGTTGTAGCTCCTTCTCCAATTGCACGACTTGCATTTCCATCTCCCTCCTCTTCCTCAGTTCATCAGCAAGCTTGACCGAGTAGTCTGCCTTGATCTGTGCCCTCTCTTGTTCGAGCCTCCTTTTGGCTTTTTCCAGCTCCTCAAGCTTGCCTTCAAAGTCGATGATGGGGTATTTAGAGCTCGCTCCAGAGTCGGAGAAGTAGTCGCTCGTTCTACGAGTGAGGGACTCGCCCGCCCCAGCAGGAACGTCGATCTTGCATCTGTCCAGCTCATCCTCCAGCTCCATCTCTCTTCTTATCGATCCGGCCAGCTCAGCACTGACGTCCTTGAGCTCGCGCTCCAGATCATCATATTGCACATTACTATGAGATGTCGATGAGCGAGCTGTGAATGGGGTGATTGAGTTCTCAAAGTAGGCTTGTGGTGAATTCGCCTTGTCGACGTCAATAGAGTATGGGGTCAGGCGTGGGGCCGATGCTGATCTGTCGAGTGGCATACGTTTGGCAAACATGGGCGAAGAGGGTGATACTGAATGGTCGGAAAAGGTAGTGGTCGGGGAGTTGACGCCATCTGGCTTCGGTGATGAGGACTTCCAGCCGAAGAAGGAGGAGAACTTGGAGGTTGGGCTCTTGTTCCTCTTTGATGGCGATGAGTTGGATTCTAGCGAGTTGTCGGAGACAGACCTTGGGAGGCCACCATGCTGAAGGACCGCCATGTCGGGCGTTTGTAGGTAAGGAACAGGAGTGGGAGAACGACTTTTAGATCTTGTAGAGCTCGAGTGCTCTGACGCGCCGCGGGATAGTAACGGACGTCCTACACGTCTCTGTTCGCCGTTGCATGCGTTGTTCCTGTCGTGGTCCAACGTACTCGCTACACTGGTCCGTTGTTGCGAAGGCTTGGTGTCTCCATCTTCCGGGAGGTAAGAAACGACGTGTTCACCGGTAGGAGGGTGGTTGTCAAAGGAAATTGATCCTCGAGCATGTGTAGGCAAGTGCATGTCGTTCCCTTGCGTGGTGGGCCTGTCTCCCTTGTGGTCAGCAACAACAGAGCCATAGTGTTCGCTCCTGAAACGGTCATGCACTGACTGGTCGAGGTCTTCCAGAATAAAAGGTACGTCAATAGAGAACGGGCTTCCAACGGTCGGTTCGTGTGGCGGTGGAGGCTGGCTCTCGAAAGAGTACGGCCTCTCGGTCACGTCTCCATTACTATGGTGGGTGGAGTAGGAAAAGGATGGCAGTCTTGGTGAAGCGTTTTCCGGCAACGGTTTGCGCCTAACAGGAGACTTGCCCCCCACAACGGGCGGTGTGTTCTCCCTGAACGATGAGAATGAAGGCACTGCTGAGATGCGCGCAAGGGAGGAATGTCGCGTGTGCGATTGAGCGGGGCTCTGTTGCGTGTAGTAATCGTCAAAGGACGACTGCGAAGTACGATTGGCCATACTGATTATCCGGTGGTTGACTGTCGCTCAGAATATAGCCATCCTTGCATCGCAATGCCGCCTTGGGATGTTGTACAGCTGCAAGAGTACAGGAGGGAAGTGCGAACCTAGTCGAAGTAGTAACAACGGTGTAAGGGGCGCGCGATCAACGGTATTTCCACGTCGCGGTCCAGGAACGCGAGACAATGAAACCCTGGAAAAGCCGAAGGACGGAAGAAATGACACAATTGATAGACGCTTAGGCTATGAGAACCGACAGTTCTGTAAATGAAGCATTCCACCAGCCTTTTCGGCAGCACTGTCTGACAGACATTGAAATGATTGCGGTTATTATTGAGTCCTTGCGCACGGATTGCGCGGGTAAAGTGGAACATCAGGGGAATGAGCTGTGTGATTGGAGGAGCAGAGGTCACCCTGAAGCTTTCTAATGATGCTTTGCGTGCCGCTGACTCGCATGGAGAAACATAGGAAACACTGGCCTAATCGTTCTAGAAGAAAAGCAACAGACGCCGGCCTCGAATTTAGATAAGTAAGCCTAGAACAACGCGCGCGGTTATAGATCGCCAATAGGTGTTGATCGTTCATCTTGTGTTTGTTTAACGACTATCGCAATACCATGACAACGCAAGCGACGAGAGTTAGTATATAGTTGAAGATGGAGAGGGGATGCAGCTCGCCTTGTCGCAGCTGTCAAAATACCATAACAGTTTGCCCGTGTCTGCCGAGCCATGGGTCGCACGCTGTGCCACGCCTTCTATAGCGGGCAGATCTACTCGTTGGTTTGATTGGTGTCTTACGCACTCTGTCACAAGCTACGCTGCCCACTACCAGACGAACATTTGTTCGGTGGAAATATAGATTTCAGATGTCCGTTCGATATGCACAGAATATCACACTACATCGAGCAAAGCTTCGCCACCGCTGTTTCAAGCCGTCTTGCCGTCCAGATCAGTGTAAAAGTTCCAGCCAAATCTCTCGGATGGATCGTTGAACCGAAGCTTCTTGTCGATAGCACTGATCTTCTGCAAGTCTTCTGACTTGAGCTCAAAGTCCCCCTCGATGTTGGCCTTGATTCTGCTCTCGGTCTTGGATTTTGGGATGACGGTTCTTCCATGGGCGACACCCCAAGCCAGGGCGACTTGAGCTCCGGTCTTGTTGTACTTCTTACCAACCTCCGCCAGTACGGGGTCTTCAATAAGCTTACCCATGCTCTGACCGCCGGAGTAGATCTCGTTCTGGTTACCGAAGGGGCTGTACTGTGTTACGTGGATACCCTTGGACTTGTGCCAGTCGAAGAACTCTTGCTGTTGGAGATATGGGTGACATTCGTACTGATGCGCAGCAGGGACCTGAAGTTGCAATTAGTCGTGCTCCGTGCCCTGCCATTACACTAGATGACCAACGTACCACACTAGTGTTGTCCAACAACCTCTGGACCTCGGCCTTGCTAAAGTTCGAGATACCAATGGCCTTGGCCTTGCCTGACTTGAAACACTTCTCCATTGCCTTGTATGTGTCGATGTAGTCTGTGTCACCAGTCTTGATCTTGCCGTCCTCGCCCTTCTCCATGAGTTTCGGGCCCCGTGCAAAGGGCGACGGCCAGTGCATAAGGTACAGATCGACGTAGTCGGTGTCGAGGTCTTTCAGTGAAGCATCAAGCGCCGCTTCGACATCCTCCGGGTGGTGAGAGTTGTTCCAGAGCTTTGTGACCAGGAATATCTCACTGCGTGGGATTCCAGACTTCTTGATGGCAGCGCCTACCGCTGGCTCGGTACCGTAGATACGCGCAGTATCAATGTGTCTGTATCCAGCATTGAGGGCGTGAGTGACAGCCTGTTCTTGGGCGTCCTTGTCCTGCCAGGTACCAAAGCCAATGGCAGGAATGCTAGCTCTACGGGAAATCAGCTTCAAGATCTCGCATGGTCAAACCAAGACGACTACTGACCCTGTGTTGAGTTTGTGCATAGTGGTTTGATGCGCCATCCTGGCTTGTTGCTGTTGCAAGGGTGCTTGCGAGGAGAAATGTTGTGAGATCTGCGACAACCGCGCAGTAGCTTTCGAGGTGATGCGTGACAACATATTGGGTGGGATTCGATACAGTAGAGACTAGCACTCGATTTTCCAAGAAACAGCAAATAGAAAAACGACGAGAGCCTTTCGTGTTATAGCTTACCTTACATATAAGGTAGTACTTGTAGTGCTTACCGCCGACAGTGACATCATTTTTGGGGTATTGGCTTGAAGCTCCGAGGCTCGGTTGAGCAATATTGTAGTACAAGACCTTCTACTACACGAACAGGAGTACATAAGTACACTTGAGAAGAACATATACCGGTTGCACGAGGTTTCCTTCTTTGGCAATTAGGTCGTTTTTCGTCTGCGATCAATTTTTCGCGCTGGTCTCATAGCTGTATAGAAACAGTGGACAAGCTTCGGGGCCCGCAAGCTTGAACGCACATCAGCCAAGCAATCTGGGGGCCTGTTCGGAGAAGTTGGGAAGTGGAACCTTTGGAATACTCGAGTAGGCTCAAACCACTGGTCATCATCCTTATCAGAAAGCAGGGACATTTCACGTTGGACAACATCGATCTGAGCTCGAACGAGATACGGAGGGATGGGTATCCTGAAGAATCGTTGAACAAGGTATCTCTGTAACGCCGTACTCCTTGGTGAAGAAAAGCTTGCACCTTGTAACACTGATTTTCACCTCCCTGATCCCGTCTATTGCCTAACTGAAAACGATCAAATCACGGCCCATTTAGAGAGCAAGAAGACCGACGATGCCAGCAATACCGGCAACACCGAGACCGACGGCAGTGTGGACAGCGGCACCAGCGCTTGACGAATGCGAAGCAGTAGCAGAGGCGCCAGACGCACCGGCACCAGCAGCGGAACCAGTACCAGATGCGCTGGTAGTAGTAGCGCGACCAGACGAGCCAGCAGCACCGCTACCATTTCCAGCAGCACCGCCAGCAATACCACCAACGCCAGAGCTAGCGGTGGCGGAGAGGGAAGAGTTTGCACTGCGCATTGACGACTGGAGACCCGCGAGGCCAGTGCCGTTTTGGCCAATGGCCGAAGAGTTGGCGGCTGGAGTAATGCCTGCACCGGCGGCATTGACCCCGGTCGCATTGGCACCTGCACCAGCGCCAATGGCCATAGTCGCATTAGCGATGGCGCTCGCGTTGTTGACTAGAGAGCTGAAGTGAGCGGTCTGAAGAGCCGCGGCAGCTGAGCCAGCACCTGAAGAGTTCGTTGGAACGGGTGGGTTGAGGTAGGTCTGGATGTCGGTTGGAAGCGCCGCGAACCAGGAAGGAGTTGCGCCGACCGAGAATTCAGACGCGATCTCTGATGAGACGGCGGCCGAATTGGTCAGGGCCTCGGCGACGAGAGATGATGGGAGTGCGGTCGCAAGGACTTGGTAGATAGATACCCTAGGTAAGTCAGTGTATGTGTCCTACGAAGAATTGCATTGACTGCTGGCTCACAAGTTGGGGTCGGGACCTGAAGATTGGGCCATGGTCATGCTAGAGGCAGCGAAAACGAGGGCGAGAGACTTGATCTGCATATTGAACGAGTGTATAATATATCGGAAAGATTAGACGTGGGTGTGTAAGTTGTATTAGGGTTAATGTACGTGTGTGAGAGCGAGGGAGAAGAGAAAAGCTGGATGTAGGATGAGGGCACTTGAAGTAGACCACCTATGCTGCTCCTGTACTCGTGTTCAGCCGCCATATGCTGAGCTGAGATATTGGACCCTGGCGGGGGGTGCGAGTCCCTACATGTTACAGGTACAGTTCATCCAGACTATGGTGGAGCCGCCCGCAGGAACCGTCCCTCATTCTTCCTTGTTCGGGCCAAGTCTTGCCACGCGAGGATGCTGGTCGACCAATCGATCAATGTGGCTGTTGATTCAGTGGGTCTGACCATGTCAATCCAAGCGCTATTATTATCCCGAATCCTGCTTGAGCAACCGCTTTTATCATTGATATTAATCGCCACAGAGGCTGTGAATAACCAGGACAGTCGACCTGGTCACGCAACGTGCCAGAAATAAGCCTCCAGTGCAAAAGCTAGATTTTTGTTTGATTGCAAAGTCCCAACACAAGAGAATCGAGGTAGTTGGAAGTGCAGATACGTCAAATCGACATCCTAGGCACGTGCAACCGCAGGTCTCAGCCACTTCCAGCTGAGAAGCTGTGCCGCGTACACCACACCACCAGACTGTGGAACGCCAAATCGATCAGAAAGAACATGGTCATCAAGAGAAATTCAGTAATGGTGCTCCGCCCATGCTTATGCTTATGCTTGCTAACACTGTCCTCCATCCTGCCCTGGGTATCTATTGTGCTTGAACTACCTATTTCTTTACGCCGGTATCGACCTTCTTCTTCGCTGGAAGAGCAGGCATCTTGAATGCACCATCCATTCTGGGCTGCGTGCTTGCTCCCTCGCCAACTTGTGTAAAAGTGCCTCCCTTGAACCATCTGTCCTCCTCTGCTTTTCTCTTGCGATTCATCTCTGCTCGAACCTTTGGATCCACCAACTCGATACCCTGAACCGGTGTGAAAGCGACACTGGATGTACCTGCGTTCGCTCCTGCTCCGACACCGCTGGTGCGAAGACCACTGTTGCGAAGAACACTTGCCGTGCCTGCTCCGCCTCCTCCAAACCCCTTGAATGTGCTTTGCATACCACCAGCGGGTGTGGCTCCTCCCCAGCCAGGGTTCTTCTTGCTGAGCTTTGCTCTCGTCCTCTGATCGATTTGCGTAGCTCTGATCTGACCAGTATTTGATGCACCAATCATACCAAGACCCTTTGTGCTATCACCGTTACCATACACAGTCTCTGCTTCTTCCTTGCCAAAAGCCATGCGGTTCTGTGCCTTGCGCAGCTCCGTCATAGCAGTGGCTTCCTTTGCCTTTCGTGCCCGGCGACCACCACGCTTTCTTGCTGGCTTGTCGTCCGGTGCAGGTAGGGCACGAGCACCTCTATTTGGAGGAGGCTCTTGCAGCTTGTCAAGACGCTCCATGCATTGGTCGTACAGTAATCGACCGTGAGCGCCATCAGGGGCTGAATGCACGCTGTCCACCCGTGCAGCAAGAATGGTCTTGGCGGAGACAATCCTCAGTGCCTGCTTCGTCAAATCACTTGGAATGCCAGTCCCGGCAATAATCGGAGAGAAGTAGAGAAACCCATGGTGTCTGAGACCAACGTTCGTCGCAAAACCCGAGGTGTTTTGTTTCTTCGATCCGAGAGGCGCCAAGTTACAAGCTGGCGTCTTTGCCAAACCATTGATTCCACCAGCAAAATTGATGAGTTGAGCGGCTGTCTTTGATCCAACCAATGCCGTCAGGTTCGGCGCGAACAAGTTCATTCTCGATTGAACATATTCCGTCAGGATGCCCTTTGACTTGTCCAGACGAACAATCATTTCACATGCTCTCATTACAGTGGCCAGCTCCGCATCCGACAATGGCTGACCACGAGTGTGGCTGGCCTCCATGGTAACAGTCAAGATATTTGCCGAGTTGATGACCTTGTTCAGAGGGAGACCAATGATGTTGTCGTTCGAATTTGCAATATCTCTGATCTTGTCCATCGGTCCGTTACCGATGATAGCGACTGTCTTTGCATAATCGAGCGGATTCGAAACCAGTGTCTCCAGTTCGGGAAACCTTGTCGAGTAATGATCTCTGATGAATTTGTGAACCAGCATGATCTCACTGTCTATCGACGTCGATATTGAGTTCGACTGCGTGAGGAGTTTGTACTCGGGATTGTCTTCGATTGAGCCCACGTTCCTGGTTTGCTTTTCCGGAGGAAGACTCTTGTAGTATTCAATCTTCTCCAATATCGGATCCAGTGTTTTCATGAGGCTCGCCACGCTCCGGACATCTCCAACCTCGGCCAACCGCATTTTCTCTACTCTTGCTTTGGTTTCTGCTTCGTCCTCCGCTTCCGCGCCAGGCCGACTCAGGTCCATACCATCTTCCTCTTCCTCCGCCTGCTGCTCACTGCCGTCGAGACCCATCCCATTTGTCTTGTCGTAAAGACCATCTTTCTGGTCGTCCAGCTTTTCTTCGTCCTGATATCCATTCTCGTTCTCGTTGTCGACCTCGGATCCCGAATCCTCAAAGTCATTGAGCAGCTCATCAGCGACAGTCGCCATGATGAGCCGAGATCAGTGTGCCGTGAAGCGTAGTAATCCTTTGTGCCTTAGTTCGCCTCACGAAGAGCTCGAAAAGTGAGTGGTCGAATGTACCTAGTAGTTGCCAGATAGATTTATTGCCGGAAAATTGTAGATGGCAGCCTAAAGTGACCTGAGAAGCTTCTCCAAATCTATCGCATGCGGCTCGTCGGGCCGACAACCCCAGATTCTGCGGCCAAAGATTCATCTCGGCCTTCTCTGCAACATCAACTTTTGGTCAGTCAGACAGGTTGTAAGACTTGTGACACAGCGCACTATTTTGATACCTCTCATTCCGTGCGCTAAGTTCATTTCAGCAAGATGGATGCCTCACGCGGACCCCCGAGGGTCAAGAACAAGGCTCCGGCGCCGGTGCAAATCAGCGCTGAGCAGCTGTTGCGAGAGGCTGTAGACAGACAGGAGCCAGGAGTTCAAGCACCTACACAGCGCTTTGCAGATCTCGAAGAGTTACATGAGTACCAGGGGCGTAAGAGGAAGGAGTTCGAAGACTATGTCCGACGCAACAGGATGAACATGGGCAACTGGACCCGCTATGCAGCATGGGAGTTAGAGCAGAAAGAGTATCGCAGGGCACGATCGGTGTTTGAGAGAGCGCTCGACGTGGATCCGACACATGTGCCTCTTTGGATCAAATACGCCGAGGCCGAGATGAAGAGCCGGAACATCAACCACGCGCGGAATCTGCTGGACCGCGCTGTTACAATCATGCCGCGAGTGGACAAACTATGGTACAAATACGTTTACATGGAGGAGACTCTTGGAAACGTTCCGGGCACACGGCAGGTCTTTGAGAGGTGGATGTCGTGGGAACCTGACGAGGCCGCATGGGGTGCATACATCAAGCTCGAGAAGCGGTACGCCGAATTCGACAGAGCGAGGGCGATCTTCGAGAGATTCACTATCGTTCACCCAGAGCCGCGAAATTGGCTCAAGTGGGCGCGATTCGAGGAGGAGAATGGCACTAGCGATCTTGTACGGGAAGTTTTTGGGATGGCCATTGAGAGGCTTGGAGATGACTTCGCAGACGAAAAGGTGTTCATCGCATTCGCGCGGTTCGAAGCCAAGCTGAAGGAGTTTGAGAGAGCCAGATCCATCTACAAACTTGCCCTGGACCGCATGCCACGTTCGAAGTCTGCCAATCTACACAAGCACTACACAACTTTTGAAAAGCAGTACGGCGACAGAGAGGGCGTAGAAGATGTTGTAACGGCAAAGCGGAGAGTACAGTACGAGGAGCAGGTGAAGGAGAATCCTAAAAGTTACGACACGTGGTTTGATTATGCAAGATTGGAGGAATCTTCAGGAGACGTGGAGCGAACGCGAGATGTCTACGAACGAGCGATTGCCCAGATACCGCCGAGCCAGGAGAAGCGACACTGGAGGCGATACATCTACATCTGGATATTCTATGCGCTTTGGGAAGAAATGGAGAACAAGGACATCGACAGAGCACGACAAGTGTATGGAGAATGTCTAAAGTTGATACCACATAAGAAATTCACGTTCGCTAAAGTCTGGTTGATGAAGGCGCAGTTTGAGGTACGGCAGATGCAGCTCCAATCAGCACGCAAGACTCTTGGCCAATCACTTGGACTGTGTCCCAAAGACAGATTGTTCAGGGGATACATTGAGATTGAGCTCAAGCTTTTCGAGTTTCTCAGATGCCGAACGCTTTACGAGAAGTTTGTCGAATTCAATCCTTCGAATTGTCAAGCATGGATCAAGTTTGCGGAGCTGGAGCGTGGTTTGGGGGACGAGGACCGAGCACGAGCGATTTTCGAGCTGGCCGTCGAACAACCACAAATCGACATGCCAGAACTTCTCTGGAAAAGCTACATCGACTTTGAGGAAGAAGAAGGCGAGTACGACAACACGAGGTCTCTGTACGAGCGTCTGCTGGAGAAGACGGATCACGTCAAGGTCTGGATCAGTTATGCACATTTCGAGATCAACGTGCCCGATACGGTGGACGAAGAAGAAGAGAGCGAGGAAGACAAGCCAATCAGCGACGAGGCCAAGGCGAGAGCAAGGAAAGTCTTCGACCGCGCACACAAGACGTTCAAAGATAAAGAGCTCAAGGAAGAGGTAAGCGACATCACCAGATATATCGCCATGCAAAGACTAACACAACTACAGCGCGTGGCCCTACTTAATGCTTGGAAGTCTTTTGAACAAATTCACGGCTCATCAGAAGACATCGAGAAAATCGAGAAGCAAATGCCCAGACGTGTCAAGAAGCGCAGAAAGTTGGCGGAGAACGAGTTCGAGGAGTACATGGATTACGTGTTCCCAGCCGACGACGAGAGTGCGGCCAAGATGTCCAAACTCCTGCAATTGGCACAGGCATGGAAGAAGGAAAAAGCCTCTCAAACGCAGCAGAACGGCAATGGCGAAGATGAAGGAGAAGTCAAAGGCACTGCGTCTGAGGAGAGTTGATAAGGAGTGCTTGATAGATTACCATATCGCTCACCGTATCGACATACTCATACTGCACCACGCACCGAAGATTACATGAGGCACAGTACTATTTCTATACATATGTTATGACTTGCGTTCAATTGCGGCTAATGGTTCCTGATCGATATACGATCTTTGCATACAGCTGTCGAATGATGGGTCCTGATAATCCTTCCACACCGGACTTGCTACACCTCTGGAGGATCGTTATGGCTGTAGGAGCGTAGAACATTACACTACAAAAGATGTGTGGTGGTCAACTGTCAGATGCGTATATGTCGACACTGAAGATATCGCGTTGATCACACGATGGCCAGGACGTAAAGTCGCGTGATTCAGTCGTAATCAGCTAAAAGTAAACCAACAAACAAACCCGAATTCTGCCCTGTGTAGATCATGGTTCGGAGCGTTTCAGGGAGTAATATTGACTTTTAGGCTCTTCCTTGGCGGACGGCCCGGCCTCGCTGAACCTTGCACATGCAAAGAATGCGTGGAGAGCGCTTCGCTTGAAGTCGAACCCTCCGAACTGTGGATCTCCCATCTCCTTTCGCGGTAGATCCACTCTGCGACTTTCGACGCAGATGCACAACATCTGTGCACCACTGGTTGAGAGGCAAGACTTGCTTGATCCCAAAACGGGCACGAGAGTCAATCACGATCTTCTGGATGGAGAGCATGATATAGAAGGGGGACAGTAGAGAAAACAGCAGGTCTGAAGAGAACCTAGCTTTCGGCAGTGAATACCGATGGAAGAATTCTGAATGCCAAACAAGCGCTACCTTACTCTTGGTCGCGGAAACAGAGCCAGATGATCTTGCCACAATCGTTTGAAAACTTGACAAGATTCAATCACATTTCGAGAGTGCCTTGTCGAATGACTTTTTTTCACCACGGTAAACAGGGATAAATATAAATAATGATGGACAGCGGAGGAATAAAAAAGAGGACCATGACTGACGCGGATAAATAAAGTCTGGCTTGGCTAACCATTTCTGGCTTAGCTTGGAACACGCTGCATGCGATCAGCTTGGATGCTCGCGGGTCTCGCTGACTACTTCCTCCCTCGCTCACGGCCAGGTTCACGTCGCCCTTTGGCGACCTCCTGTTCTCCAACCGTTTCACAACGGTGCACCTTGCTGCTGTTTGCTGCGCTGTGCTCATGCTCGACTGAACAGCATCACGCTCCCTTTCCCACTTCCTCACTGATACGTTCCTTGTCTGCCAAACTCCATCACATACCTGTGCCATTCTCTATCAATCGCTCTAAATCTTCCATTGCTGGCCACAGGAGGACTTAGTGTTTCACCATCCTTGCTTCCGCGGTCAGACTATACCAGACTTGTACGACCTCAGACTGAGCCTTTGGCCGTTGAGAACCACCGACTTCTTCTCGCAAGAGCGTACAAACCACTACAACGTCTTTTGGACCCCTGCCCTCTCCTGCGCGACGTGTCTGGACACGCGAGTGCTGTGACACCTCAACTTTGCTCTTACTGCTGTATCTTCACCCACTTCCGTAATTCACAAGAGGTGGAAATTGAAACAGACAATTACAATTGTCATTGCGATAGCCAGAAGGGACATCTTCGCACACAACAAACGAAGCAACAGCAACCGCAACCGCAATATCACTGGAATCATATCTCTGGCTCACTTGGTCGGACTTTCCCTCTCGACCTTCACGATCTTGCTGCTTCGACTGCTGTCACCTTTCGCACGAGACATGTGCCATTGACGATCAGACACCATCTCAGTCACCAGAAACTTCAACACCACCTTAATTGAAGTGCCCTTCTCCACCGCCGGCTCTCGACCATAATCAATATTCGTTACGAGTGCATGCAATTACATTAGTACCTCCTCATTGCGCTCATGTCGGCTCCTCTGCCAGCGCAGTCGCTGGACGGACACTGCTCTGCAATCGACAACAACATCCTCTACGTCTTTTCATCCAACTCGTTTCAGTCACTACCTCTCAAAGAGAATGCGACATGGTCTTCATTACCCATGGGCCAGGCTGTGAATGGCCCATCCTGCCTCAGAGCGGTACCAAACGGTGATGAATCAAACGCGGCCATGTATGTTATTGGTGGTACATCTTCCAACTCAGGATATCAAGGACTACAACGCTATACCTTTTCAACACAGAAGTGGGAGTCACTCACACCTACTTCTCTCGATATGCAGGATCGGACAAATCACAGTGTCGCCTACCTCAACGACACTCAATCGATACTGGTCTATGCTGGTTCTCGACCCGATTCTTATTCCGAACTCTCCTCGCAAACGTTCGTCATCTCAACGAACTCACCTTACAACGTTCGATCCTTTACTTCAACAGCACCGCCAGCCAACTCACCTATTCTCTTGCCTTGGACCAGCGACACCGCTATCATGGTCGGCGGAAGCACAACAAACAGGCAAGTCTGGACATTTGATCCGAATGCTGGTGGCTGGAACCAAACACAAACCACATTGAGCGCGACCCTACGCCCTACTGTCAAAGGTACAATCGTGACAGGGAGTGACGGAGGCAAAGTACTGGAGGCATATGATATGACTGTTTCGCCAAACGTCGTTTCCCAGTTCGTACTCCTGGGAGCTGGTGGTTCGACCAGTGAGACCGGTCAAGCCATCGACACATCGAAAAGAAGAAAAAGAAGCTTGAGCCTTTCGGACTGGCCACCATACAATTCCACAAATGCACCCACTGCCACAAGGTCAGACTACGCAGTCGCCCAAGGCTCCAATGGCATGACCGTTATGAGCGGAGGTAATGCTGGAGTCCCTATCAACATTTTTAGCGAGAATGAAAACGAGTGGATCGATAACGGGCTCTTCTTCCAAGGAAAATCGAACCAGAACCAGATTCCGCTCGTCACCCCAACATCCACCACCAAGCCATCTGCCACCGCTTCGCCAACCTCGAGCTCTTCTCCCACACCTAGCGGAGCTACGCTGCTTGATAATGAATCATCACGACATCACATGCTCAGAGTGTTGGGTATTACCTTGGGTGTTTTGTGTGGCATCGCAGCCCTTTTCATCATTGTTCTGCTGTTCCTCAGATACCGAAAGCAAAAGAAGAGAAGACAAACGACCTATATTAACGAAAAGGGTGACCGTATGTCCTTCCAGGACCGCGGTGCCTCCTTCATGAAAGAAGCCGGTGTCTCAGCTGTTGATCTGTCGAGTATACCGCCGAACCACCGTTTTATGCAGCAGAACAGCTCTCACAGTTCATTTGCAATCATGGCTGGCAAGTTTGGCAAGCGTAACAGCAAGAACGTCTCCCCCAAGATGAACAATGCCAACAGAGGCAGCACAGAAAGCACCAGGCACCTTGTCAAACCTCAGAAGAGTGATATTAGTAAGCCTGTTGAGCTTGATCTTTGGGGCAGTGACAAGGAGGCTGTCGTTTCACAGCGTGCAGTCGACTCGCCAGAGCCAACTGGTCAGCAACCACAGCCACAGCGTAGCTCTGGGTGGTCAAGATACTTTGCGCCTCATGACTCTCAACTGCCTTCTGCATATGCCGAAAATATGCCAAACGTACCCGCAAGCATGCCACAATACCACAACGAGTCACGAGAGCGCATCTCGTCGGACCTCTTTGTACCTCCACTGGACTTTACCAAAGGCAACGACAAAGAGCGTCTCTCGCGAGTCGTGACCGGCAGCCCGGCCTTCAACAACTCGGCCGAAGATCTTGCCCGCAGAGGTAGCAGTCTTGACGCCGCCCGTGGCCAGAGGGCTCAGATCTCCGGTAGTCGCCTGGCACACAATGACGACGACAACGAGTCAGAAGACGGCGACTTCTCGCAAACAAATTCGACACGGACCTATAGCACAGCGTCTGACCGTTACTCTTCATCAACCTACAACCACGACTCCTCCTCTGCCTCGGCCTGGACGCCAGTCTCCCAAGGCACCAACCACCACATGAAGCCAACCATCATACAGCCTGCCGCCCTGTCACCCAATCTCTCCCACGCACCTCGTCCCCCATCGTCCAACTACACCAACTCAGTCTACGACACCAAGTCCCGTGTCTTCTCGCGCGGCAACGGCAACAGCGGCTTTTTCCTGTCCGGAAAGCAAGACTTTGCTCGTCCCAGCAGCCGCAAATCGCCGACTCCCGGCCTCCTGCAACCCTCGTCGTCAGCCGAGAACATCCTCTCCAACGGAGGTGTCAAGAACGGCCTCGACGTGCCTGGCAGAGCAGAGGACCGCGAGTCTACCATGACAGTGTTCCCACGTGGCGTCCCGAGTGCGTATTACGCCGATCGGAACGCCTACGAGCAGCAGCAGGTTGCGGGTATGGACGTCGAAGGATGGAGAGCCAAGCCTGTCAGCGATATGAGTTGGTTGCGACTCGACGAGGGGAACAGGATCTGATGGATCAGCATAAGTGACAATGGTGTTTGCTCAGCGGTTTAGCGTTGCTTTTCTTCTTCTTTTGGGCTGCGGCCTTCGCTTCTGGAACCTGGTGGACATACCCCTTTACGTTTTTTCTTTGCTTTGGTTAGTTGGAGATGGGGAAGGCAAACAGCAGTCACGGTGATTAATGTATCTGATAGCCAAAAGCGTCGCGAGACGATCGTTTGTATAGATTTCGCGAAGAGGGGACTCGAGAGTCGCTATGAGGAATGAGATATTTTTACATTGATTTGTTGTGTCCATTAGTGCTGTGCCAATGTAAGTCAGGGAAGGTGGACTGATATCCGTCAGTCGGAGAGTGCTTTTGATCTCGTTCTATGTGGTATCTACTTTTTCAAACTCAAGATAGCGTCTATTCAACGGTCCACCTGCACGTAACACCTCAGTCACGATTCGGCCCACGGAGGGGGAAATTAATAGCCAACTCCTCATTGATTTTGAGCAATCTCATTCGTGACCTGCACGAAAGCCTCCCACTCCCTCTTCGCAGCACCAGACTTGATACACCACTTAGCCCTCCTCACGCCTTCCTTCCACCTCAGCCCACCGGGTCCTCGCTCCGTGATGACCTTTCCATCATCACCATCGCCCATACTACTGCTCTCGGCCTCACAGACACCACTAACAGCGATCAACGCCGCCGTATTGAGCAGCACAAACGTCAATATCGGATCGTCGCCCTCGACGTCAATCTCGCCGTTCAGCAGTTTCTGCAAGATGGCCGCGTTCTGCTCCGGGCTCTTGCCGCCCGCGACTTCTGCCAGCGGATGCGGCTTGAGCCCGAAATCGGCGGGCGACACCACGAAGGGCACGATCTCGGTATCGGCTGGCGAGGTGCTGTTTCCGCGTGGTCGCAGGTGCCAGCAGTACGATGGCCCGGCGCACGAGATCTCGTCTAGGTCTTCGGCGCCGCAGACCACGAGGGCTTTGCGGCTGCCGGAGAGGCGCAGTGCGTCGGCGAATACCGGCCCCATGTCGCGTTTCGCGACGCCGAGGATGCGGGTTTCGAGGAGCGAACTGTTGTGCAGCGGATTCGAAAGAGGCCCGAGGAGGTTGAAGATGGTTCTGAAGGGCAGCTCTTTGCGTACTGCGGCGGCGTGTTTCATGCCTGGATGCCACTCGCGGGCGTACAGGAAGGCGTAGTTTGTTTTGCTGTAGATGTGTGAGATGGTTGCTTCGGTGGTGGAGGATATTACCGGGGCGGGCGAGGCGGCGAGGAGGAGGTCTGCGGATCCGGCTCGTGAGGTCGAGGCGTTGTTGCCGTGTTTGGCCATCATGAGCAGAGGTGAGGCGATTATGGACGAGGTCGTTGAGACGTTGTATGTGTTGTGGCTGTCGCCGCCGGTGCCTACTATGTCACTCTGCGTTTCCGTCAGTTGTGCTTCGGGCGTGGACTTCGAGGCGCATCGCGCTCTGCTCTTCTCCGGGAAGGATGTTCCATACCAAACCTCCATGATAGTCTCCTTCTGGCTTTCCTCTGCTTCTTACAACTTCTTGTAGCTGTGCGACATCTGTTTGGGCTGCTGCCCCTCTCATTGACTCGGCGCATGCTGCCAGAATGTCCGGCCGTCGGTCGAGCTGGGTAGTGTGAAGCGCATAGAGTAGACACCCTGTTTGAACATCGGAGAGGTTATTATTGAAGATCAGGGAAACAGCTCCAGCAATCTCAGATGCTTGTATCGAGTGTAATGTCGTAGTTGGGTTGGCGAGTTGGAGTAGGAGGGGTGAGATGGACACCGGTGTGGCTCTTGCCTGTGCCATTGTGTAGGAAGAACGCCGTCCTGCGTTCCTAGCTATGTGTCTGTATGATCCTAGTCGAGGCTGATTTCAAGGAAAGTCGCATTCACTGGAAAGACAGTATGAGAGCAGTCAATTGATTGGAATGCAAGCAAGTTTGACTCAGTCACATGAAGCATGTCAAATTGGACGTTCGACCACATGCCTAACGTGCGCTGCGGATAGCCCACCGTCCACTTTTCTGGAAAGCGAAGTCGGTGTCGAAAAGATCACCACCTGCTCGCGTGTAGCATTGAACCATTGCATCGCTGGCCTATACCGCCCCAATCCAGGACCGCGCTTCACCGATCCCTTCCGGAGAAGAATACATCTCGCCATGCCACCACGGATACACTTTCAGCCCAAGAGGCTACGACTTTGCACGTCAAATGCACAATTCCCTACCTGTCAATGCCGGTGGGCATCACTGGCGACCGCGCCAGCACCATCACTCGCGCAGACAGTACACGCATCTTCGCCCATCATGAGATATCCTCCAACGCAACCACCATCCCATAAGCCCGCCGAGTTCCGCAAGACACAGCTACACCGAAACTACCAGTCCCTTCTGCGCTCATCACCACTGATGCTCCTCTTCCAGCACAACAATCTCAAAGCGAACGAATGGACAGCGATCAGGCGCGAGATGGTTTCAGCCCTATTAAAAGTCGACACCGAACTCGGCGCCGCAGAGGGCGTAGGAGCAAACTCGCGCCTGCAAGTGGTACAAACCGGCATCTTCGCCTCGGCGCTCAAGATCGTCGAGTTCTGGGATCCCGACCAATACTCCGACGAATCACGAACAGCGCACCCTACGGATCCCAGAACAGCCACATCTGCTGCCATCGAGGGCACCAACATTGCGGGACCAACGTTCACACACGGTCTGAGCAGAGAAGCGTGGCAAGCGGCCCGGGACAAGAAGCTGAAGCACGGTCTCGAGCCTCTACTCTCCGGTCCGCTGATGGTGGTCTCCTTCCCCGCCGTCTCGCCTCAGCACCTGAAGGCCGTGTTGCACATCCTGGCGCCCTCGGACAAGTTCCCGGCGCCGAAGAGGAAGGCCAACCCTGGGTACCACGACCCGGTCACGCAGAGCGGATTGCAGAAGCTGCTTCTGCTGGGCGCGAGGGTAGAGGGCAAGACGTTCGATATGGAAGGTACGAAGTGGGTCGGCAGCATTGAGGGTGGTCTCGAGGGACTCCGAGGACAGCTTGTGGCTATGCTGTCGAGCACCAGTGGCAGTCTTGCGAGTACGCTTGAGGCTGCTGGCCGTAGCTTGTACTTTACCGTCGAGGGCAGGAGAAGCATGCTCGAGGAAGAGGAGAAGGGCGAGAAGAAGGAGTCATAGGCGCTCGCGTGTAAGGGAGATACCCAAAATGTACAAATATCAATTCATCGTGTTGAATTAACGTTCGGAGTGTTCAAACGTGTCTTTCGACTTGGCATTGACAACAATTTTGGTCGACCATAAGCCGTCCGAAAAGAAGGTCCAACGAAGCCCACCCAGAGAAGAAGTCCAAACAGGGGAATCATGCCTAACGCCCGCTCAAATGCAGCACAAAAACAGTCCAGACCGTCCGTTTCACCAAAACAGCTCCATCATGAACATATTCATCCAACAACAAGCGCGTTCACGACATGGCCCTCCTTCCACGCACAATCCATGAGCGACTTGTCCTCTGGCATCATGCGGCCAAGATAAACAAGCTTGACCTTCTTCCCATCATCCAATCCAGCCTTTTCCCTTATCCTCTGACCCAGCACCTTGACCTTCTCCTTGAGGCCACACTCGACCGTGACGTCCTGGTCGCCGTTACTCAGCCTGGCGCGGACCTGGACGATATTACCGACGACCTGCTTGCCCTTCTCCGCTGACGGCTCGACACTCAAGTCACTAGCTCCGTCCATACTTCCCAGCTTTTCCGCGTGGTTGTCTGGGACATCTTCCTCGGCCTCGGTGTCGTCTCCGTTATTATCGGCCGCATCGTGGACTAGGTCCAGTGGGTCTGAGACCAGCCAGCCAGGAATGTCGTAGCGTTGGCCTCGCTCGTCAAAGACGCCTCCTTTGTGGCCCCGTGACTGTCCTTCTCTCGCCTGCGGCCGTTCGTGCTTTATCCGTCCCGTGGGACATGTCAGGCCAAGGTTGTCGAGCATGGTCTGCGCGCCGGCGACATCGTTGTTGCGGAGGTGTTCGCAGGCGATTTTGAGAGCGGCCCAGGTCTGTGGATCGCCGGTCACACGGGTGTCGAAGAAGGCTTCACGTTCGCGGACGAGTTGGCGCCGCGTCCAGGGTTGGAGGGCGAGGTTGGGTGGACATTTCGGTACAGGTGAGGGTGAGCGCAATGACTTGTTCGGTCGGCCATTCAGCGTGCGTTCGCCATGTACTATTTCGTTGATGCGGTCTACAATGACATTATCCTCGGTTCGGTTTGCGGTGTCTCCGGCTGCTGGTCGATTGGGCTGATTGGGGTCGGCATTGGCGTCAGTAGACGGGCGTGAGCTCATGCAACCCTGCGATACATGTTAGAAAGATAAGACAGTGACCAGCTGGGCATGCGCACCATGTTGACAATAGGCTCATGCCCTGACGAGCGGATGTCTGTGGTGTAAACGTCTCGCAATGCTATTGCTACGAGGTGTGTGGCTGCAAAGCGACGGTGCTTCGACTCCGCTTTGGTGACTAGTACGAGTGTACGAGTGCTGTGAGCGAGGGACGATGTGATCGGCAAAGTATAGAGTAGTAATCGCAATGAAGGAGAAACGGAAGAATGTGATGATGAAGAAAGAGGATTAAGTTTGAATGCCTGGTTCGTCCAGTCGTTTGTCGTTTGGCCCGTTGGGGTCTGGTTGTTACAGCGGATGCAACTGGAAGGCGAGAGCAAGCAGGAGTTGCCCGGAAGCAATGGGGAAAGTGCAAATCAATTGGAAGTCACACTGTCACGTCCCGGCGGATGCCTCGACTGGGACAAAAGTAGAAGCCGCGTCTTCCTTTGCCGTGCCGGCCCTGCAGGAAAGCAAATCTTGCTACAGTATCACGATGATGATCATATGATCTGTTGTTTTCACGAAAATTGTATTTGCTAGCGGATTAGATACAGCATCTCGGTCACTCGGATCGCGTCGGCTAAGAGCGACTTCTATCAAGTAACACGGTCTTTGCTGTTGAAGGACAACTGCGGAGGTGGTGATGATGACAGTGAAGACTTTCAGCACTCGCTGCAGATCCAAAGGAATTCAAGGCCCAGACCGCAGCGGCTGAAAAATGCCGCGCACTCTTGCAGTCCAAGTAGACATGTACAGTCTCTGTAACTTCTCCGTGTAACAATCAAAGGTCTGGTCCTGGGTCGTGTGTCTTCACATGTTGCGACTTCTCAGCGGCAAAGCTACAACGTTATACTGTAGCACATAGGTAAGTGATGAGACATCTGGCCGGCATTGTAGTTAGTCGCTGCTTAATCATACAACTTAAGCAATACAGATCTGTTCCGGAGATGGCTGCCGTTGAACCAGTCGCAGCGGTATAGACAAAGAGTTGTACCGGCTACGATTGGCCGTGGAAACACATTTTCGGACAGTGAACGTATCAAAGAACCATGTGTATTACTGCAATTATGCCCTGTCTGATATACAGGCGGAGCCAAGCATGAAAGCGATAAGATCTAAAAAAGTGCAATGCGATGCAACGCAACCGAGGAACCAAGCAAGCAAAGGGTTGATAGACTCTTGCAAACAATCAGGGTATCACGGGTATCTCGCAGCCATGCAACAAAACACATCGACAACCCTTGCTTGCTCTCCAACAAAATGAAACTCCTCTCTTCGGCACGTCATTTGGTAGGTGTTGATCCGTATGGTCCATAATTAGAGTCGTCGAGGATGAAGAAAAGCAATAATCCAGAGCAGGGAAGCCTCGATTAGAAGGCCACCGGGTATCAGTTTTGGTCATTTTCGAAAAAGGCGCCGTAGATGAGCACACCGTCACTCATCGCACCTGGGTCTGTCCACCGCATTCTATGCAGTAGCAGAGACAGTTGGGGTGCTCTGGTGGATCTTTTCCGCAGTGATGGACTCTGGGACAGCTTCGCCAGTAGTCAGTGGCTCAGTGGCTTCCACTGGCTTGGACTCGACGGTCTCTGGGACTGTGGTGCTTTCTGGCACGACATTCTCCTTCTTGTTGAGCTTCTCCGAGGTGTTGCTGCGAGACATCTGGCTCGGCTTGCGGAACATGCTGCTGAACTTGCCAGCAGGCTTCTCCGACTCGACCTCGCCCTCGGTCTTCTCCTTCTTCTGACCGAAGCCAGCAAAGTACGACCTGCGACGGCTGTCCTTTGGAGTGACGGCAGCCTCAGGAGTGGCGACCTGCTCAGTCTTGGGGGTGTCTACGACAGCAGCGTCAACTGGCTTGACCTCGCTGGATTGGTCTACAGCCTCGGCGACTGGCTCATCCTTTGGTGGAACGGCAGGTGCCTCTGTTGGGGAGACGACGTCCTTCTTCTGCTCGGTCTTGCGAGATGCTGGTGACTTGGCGCGAACACGCTCAACGAATCCGCCGAGGAAGTTAGACTTTGGCTTGGTTGCCTCAGTCTTCTCCTCGGTCGGAGCGACAATAGGCGCTGACTCAGTGACCTTTGGCTCTTCGGTGGCGACAGGCAGAGTAGTCTCTGGCGAATCGACGACGGGCTCCGAGGTCTCCTTGACTGGGAGCTGCTCGTCCTTTGGTGGAACGACTGGGGCAAAAGCCTCGCTCTCCTTCTTCTCCACGGTTGGGCTGCGGACCTTCTGGTAGATGCTACCGAAGATGCTGTTCCTCTTTGGCTTGGTGGCCTCGGTCTTGAGTGGCTCCTCAACCTCGACTGGCTTGGTCTCCTCAGCGGCGACGACGGCTGGTACAACCGCGCCATCGACAGGAGCGATACCGGCGGTGTGCTTGTCCTCCTCCTCCTCCTTGGCCTCAATCTTCTCTTCCTTCTTCTCGGCGGTCTTGACGTTGTGCTCCTCCTTCTTGCCCTTGAGAGCACCAAAGATGCTACCGCGCTTGCTGCGACTAATAGATCGGCTCTTGGCATCCTTCTTCTCGGCCTTGGTCTCGTCGTCTGTGGCGGAGTTGGTTCTGACCGGGGTCTGCTCTGTGGCTGGAACCTCGCTGGCCTCCTTGGCCTCCTCCTTATCGGCAGACTTGGCTCCAACAGCGACACCAGCAGCGGCAGCAGGACCGGCCCCTATGAGTCGTTAGTGGTCAACAGTAGAGAAAGACCTGGCATTACTCACCGAGGTGCTTGATTGTCTCTTGGTATTTCTCGCTGCCGTGGACGGCCTCCTTGGACTCCTTGGCCTCTGGGATGGCCTTCTCGATTGCAGTGTACCAAGCATCACGCTCGGTGTCGTTGGTAGCCTTGAAGCTGTGCTTCTCTCCGTGGATCTTGAAAGAAAACTCGTCGTTCTGGTTCTTGGCGAGGTCGGTAACATCTGCAAGGGAGATGATCTCCTGTGGGCGACTCTTCTCGGCTTCGGTCTTGGTCATGTACAGAAGACCCTTGCCGGTGTGAGAGGACCAGGCAGCATTCTGCTGGGCAACCTTTGGCTCAGTACCGCGGAGGTAGTTGCTGAGATGCTCGTGGGAGACGGCCTCGTTGCCGAACCAGAAGAAACGCTTGCTGAACATGAATGATCTAGAAGGTGTAAGTCGGATGCTTTGTCGGTTGATTCGAAAACGGGCCATACTCACTTCAAGAGACCACCTGGGGCCTTGTAGCCGAGGACACCGGCAGAGACAGACTGGGCAGCCTTGACCTCCTCGTCGGCAGCTGCTGAAGATTCCGTGGTTGTGGCCTGCTCAGAGACTGGCTTGACATCCTCGACCTTCGGCTCGATCTCTGTGGCGGCAGCGAGCTCGATTGGAGTGAACTCGAGAGGCTTGACCTCCTCGGCTTGTTGTTGTTGTGGAACGTCAGACATGGCGCGGCGTGTGAATGGGTATCTTAAAATTCTGTAGATTATGGTAAGTAACCTGAACGTGGAAGAAGCTGAACGAGCGTGTTATGTTCTTTGAACGCGATGGTCGCAACGTTAAGAGTCGCGTCGGTAGAAGGGAATTTTCATTGTGTAGATTCGCGTGCTTGGTCAACAAGTGGCGGTCTGTTGAATCTGGCAATTGCACACGAAACAGAAGAAGGAGCGAGGTGTTTCCCGGTCCATCGTTGTCCAGGTCCGCGATGGAGTAAACAACGTAACTTGAACCTCCAGCAACCGTAGTAACAGTATAAAATCGTAACGTACTCACAATGATGGGATGTTGTCCATAAACCAATGACAGACGTACGCTCGATGTATCAAACGCACAGCGACAACCAAAAGAATGCTGAGGGATGAAAGAAATGGGAGGTAAGACGTGGGAGATGAGTAAAATCAACAGCCCGGGGGAGCACACGGTTTTGTCACAACGGGGAAAGCAGTACGAGAGCTATGGGCACCATACAATCAACAATTTCTAGGTACCTGTTCTGGCGCGGCATGTGACGGTGGGATGTTTTGCGTCGAGGCGCGAGGTAAAGGAGTGGTGCAGGTGGTGCAGTGAGCACAGAAGCTGATTTGATGCAGCGCTAGGCGACTCCTAGCGAGCATTGTAATGTACCGACTGATCTAGTCTAAAGCAGGCCAGGGGGGGGGCGGACCGAGATACAAGCATGAGACTTTGAGAGGATGGGAATGATGCGCCAGTCGAGAACCATTTGATCACAATGCAGCACAGAGGAAGAACCAGGCTGATACCAGTGCGTACAGGTAATGTGTGTTGTGGTGGTGTGCACGAAACCTTGATCAAAATTGAAACAAGGATCAGGGTCCATGCATCACGGCCGATCTCGTCTCATTTCTTCCTTGCTGTAAATAGAGTAGTACAAAACTATTCTATTCTTGTCCGTTCAGATGGCGGGTAGGTTGAGTGTCTAGTGCATAAGGTGCTGTACGTGTGGCACTACCTTATGTATGTTCGTTGGAAGGGAAGGGGGGCACCTATAAAAGTCTGTTTAGAACGCGTGACGCGTACAGTAACACGCGAATCCGACTCTGATGTCGACTTCGACTCTTGATGGCTGCTCAAGCGACTACTTGAATAGTCGAAGATCGCCACGAACAAACAGGCCATGGCCTAAGCAAGCCCGTCAGTCAATTATAGAAGCTCAAGCGAGGTTACTTTGATAGCTTGATCTGTGGACGAAGCGATCAACATGCAGAAATTTGACAGGTCTGAGCCACCGATCATCCCAGTTTCAGGTGGTACTTTCGGAGATTTTATCACCGCTATGCAGTTAAGCGAACCTCAAATTGGCGTCTCATGACTTGCAGATACTTCTGCTACACACGTACGCAGTTTACTTTCATCTCAGCCTCGCTCTTCCATCCAAAGGAAGATATTCAGAAGTATACAACAATACATCAGACCCTGACCGTTCACACCGTTATGTTTCCACTATTGATCAGGGCGCAGGGCGCTTCTGCAGGGCGGCGCGGCTGCACCCGTACGGCTACCCAGACGGGAGATGAAACCACAATTACCCGAACCAGCCACATGCAGTGCCCGGCGCCGACTGGCCGAGAAAAGCCAATTTGCTTCACAAAGAGTCAGGGCAGGAGTGACTGTAAACAACCATGTCGCGGACCACGATTGAGGTTTGATGCATGCAACCGACACGCTGCACCGCAACAAAGTTCTCAATCCTTGCATTCGCATGGTGAAACTAGAGATACCTGGGTACAATATCTGGCCGAAGCCGCCGACGAGGCGCTGTACATCGCACGAAAGAGCCGCTAGCCCTATACCACGTTACACTACATGGTCAGCCGGTGAGATCGATCAGACGTCTACGTTCAAGCATCGCAGCGGTATACAACAAGATTGTGGATCGCTTCGTGTGGGTTGATATCAGCCTGGATCTTTCACCATGCTGCATTGTGATCAGATGGTTAACAGATCTGGGGTCGTGACTATCTATTGCAGACAAATGGGCATCTGGTATGCCAAAGTAACACCATTTTGTTAAAATTATATAATACTGTGATCAAAACGCCATCTGCTGTGCGAAGAATTTGAGTGAAAAAGTGAAGAAAGAAGAAGTGCCATTGATATGAGGCAACAAGATGCCGAGTCTAGAAGAGTTCTTGGAACATATAAAGCTTGAAAACAAGGAGGCAGCTGCGCCCTTTTTATTTGCCCAACTCATCAGCAGCCCGCTGTACGCGCTCCACAGGTGAAATGTAAACCTTGTGCCCGTAAACGACGTAGTATAGGGTGGAGAAGATGACCATGAAGCCGTAAATGGCGCTGGACCAGTTCATCTCGAGAGGCGTGGTGTTGTTTACGGTGGGGAAGAAGGCAAACACCCATACAGGGCATAAGAAGCACAGTGCGAGGATGTTAATGGGCAGACCGAGGCGACCCAAAGACCAGCGACGGGCGGGCAAGGGCTCGCCACGGATCCGTTTAATCAGGACAGACATGATACAGAGGAAGTAGGATGTCAGAATACTGACAGTGGTGAGAGACAGGACAGCAGTCAAAGCTTGCGAGGATCCAATGTTGATCAGGGACAGTAGTACTGCAACAACAAGGGAGATGATGACGGCGTTGAGCGGGATGTTGGAGCCTGGGATGACCTATATAGAGAGTTAGCCATGTTGTGTAGCGTTCTGAGAATACATGACAGAAGAGATACCTTTGCGACAGTCTTAGGAAATGGAACACCGTTATCACGGGCAAACGACCAGAGCTGACGAGAGGCAGTCGCGATTTCGGCGACAACGCTACCTGTCAACGCAACGAGGACAATGACAACCATGATTGTAGTACCCGCCAGACTCTGGGTGGCATTGAAAAAGATTTGGATGAATGGGTATCCAGCAAGACCCACGGGAGATCCCAGGATATCGTCGGCATTGCCCATGCAGAAGCAGAGAGTGATGATCATGATGAAACCCAAGCAGGCGTTGAGACAAACTGACCACATGATGGAACGTGGAAGCGCAGAAGAGGCATCCTTGACTTCTTCGGCTATAGGTGACGTTAGTATATACAACGACTGGAACAAATACGCAAACAAGCCAGGTCGAGAACTTACACATGTGAACAGCGCAATCGAAACCAAGCATAGAGGCGAGGGAGGCGAGGAGACCAACCATGAAGGATGTTCCCATGCTGTTCCAGCCACCAGCATTTACGAATTCAGTAAAGACAACCTTTGCATCCTTGCGAGGAGACAAAATCCAGAGGGTGATGACAATGGCAAAGAGACCACAAACGTGGACAATGAGCACTAGGCCTTCAACCATGGGCAATCTCTTTGCGAGGAGGGTATTGAAGACAATGGCGAAGAGGACCACGGCAATAACGAGCAGTGTTCCGTGCCAATTCTCATAAATGTAGGTCTCGGGGTGGTGTAAGACGATCAAAGACTGTGCAATGGTTCCGGTTATGAAGGCGATGGCCACAATGGCGGCTTGCCAGCCGGTAAAGGTAAGCCATCCAGTGAGGAAGCTTAGGTATCTTTGGCAGAATCTGGGTGAAAATTCACTAACCCACTAACCAGGTATTACACATTAGCAAACTTTCTGCCATGAACTGTCGCGCAAAGCGTTTGGCATATACATACGTGATATTGACCTGCAGAAGTAGGTGCCATGGACGCCATCTCGGCAATGCTAAAGTAAATCATGGAAAAGCCTGCGACAACGATGATATAACCCCAGATGAGGCCACCAGTGCCTCCATTGGTCAACCCACCGGTCAATGCCCTATATCGAGAACGGCTGTGAGTCTAACATGTAATGCGATACGATGCGGCTGAGTCGCGCTGAGAGTTGGGAATAGCGGTATAAAGCCGAGCGGAACGTACGTGAGAAGAATCTCCCATGTGCAAATGAGAGTACATCCAAAGCCCAGAATGGAGATGAATTGAAAGTTGCGCTAGAGATGAACGAATCCAGGTCAGCCTGGATAATGCAATTGTCAGTCAAGAGTAGGTAGAGACGTACGCGCAATTGCTGGGCTCGCCCCAGGACGCTCATATCATGGCGATCGGTGTCAGTGCCCTGCCACTGAGGGGCCACCTCTTGCTCTCCGACAGTGGTGACATCTTTGGTCATGGCGATAGCCACAGAAACCGGAACGGTGCGATTGATTCTGGAGAGAGGGGAGGAAAGGTTATAGCATAGGGATGAGGGGGAAGGAGCAAAAACAGATAAAAGGAAATCAACTACCGCGGTCTGCGAGCAAAGGCTCGCAATCTGCTTACTACATAGATTTGCTGCTTGCGACCCTTCTGGCTCCTTGCGCGGGGACAATCGGCCTTCACGCCTGATGAGGGTGGACACGACTCGTGAGTCGCAGTAGGGTGCTCAACAGCTACAGATAGATGAGATCTTTGGAGCGGTGAGGGAGATAGGCCAGTCTTTTGGGTCGATCGCTGTGTTGGACATGTTGGAAGTTCCACAAAAACCTCCGGGCTCTCTGCTGTATATTGCTCCACGGGCCTTGGACGCTGTCTTTTCCCCGCCATGCGGCACGGCCCGCCACCAGCTCACGACGGCGCAGACGGAGACTTCTCTCTATCTGGCTGGAGTCGCCGCTAACTACGGCGGCATACCTCACCTGCATCCACGCGGAGTCCACGGGGGACATCCTCTGGGTTCTGACACGGCTGCATCTGATTAATTAATCAAAGAAGATCGGAATTTGCAGAGGTGTTGGTGGAGCATGGCGCTTATCCTGAGGCTTGTTGGCTGCCGGTCTAGGGCTCGTAATGTCAACCCTCCTCGTACGCCATTCGAGCACGCAGCCATGTATAAGGTAAAAGATATGCGCAGCCTGTTCTCTGGCCTTCTCGGTGCGAGGTAAGATAGACATCTCTACAGATCACCATGAGCTTGGTCCTCCTCGCTGCGGTTGCGTTACTCGTGGCCGCCATCACGGTGCGGCGGCTGGTGATACAGCCGCTGTTGGCATCGCGAGCCTCGCGGATTCCATGTGCTCACCCCACGGCTGCCCTATCGTCCTTTTGGATCCGTCGCCAGCGTAGACAAAACCGCGAAATCAAGACCATTCACGCCGCTCATCAGAAGTATGGTTCTGTCGTCCGCCTTGCACCCGACGAGATCAGTGTCGCCTCGCTGGACGGCCTTCGCACCATCTATGTTGGCGGCTTCGAGAAAGACGAATGGTACAAGACAGCCTTTATGAATTACGACACGCCGAACCTCGTCTCGATGCTTGAGAGTAAGCCGCACTCGATCCAAAAGCGCATGATATCGCACGTATACTCCAAATCCTTTTTACAAAGCTCGCCAGACTACGGTGCGCTTTGCTCCATCCTCACCCAGGAGCGTTTGTTACCGCTGCTCCGCAAGGCCGCCACCAACAGAGAAGATGTGAACATCCTCGACCTCACCTCAGCAGCAGGTGCAGACTACATGGCTGCATATCTTTTTGGCACTGCCAACGGCACCGATTACCTCCGAGACATAGCTGCTCGTAACCATTATTTCTCCAACAATCTCCTCAAGATGCGTGGTCTTCCTGGCTGTGAGGCTGCCGCTAAAGAAGTCGAGAATGTCGTCCTAGAACTGTGTCAAAGAACAGAGAGCCATATAAACTCCACTTCCCCCGAGACATCTACCAGCACCAATCCCGTTGTGTATGCCCGTCTGGCCTCCAATCTCACATCCGCCAACTCCTCCCTTGCTCCTGATGCCAAACTCATTCAAGTTGCTTCTGAGATGCTCGACCATTTTCTGGCAGGCCACGAGACATCCGCCATCACAACGACCTACGCAGTCTGGGAGCTCAGTCGAAGGCCAGAGTATCAGACCCGTCTGCGCGAGGAGCTCAGGACCGCGCTTGCTGTGCCCCTCACCCCTCAAAGCACGGCACTCCCATCCCCGCAAGATCTCGACTCATTACCGCTTCTGGACGCAATCCTTCGCGAGACGTTGAGGTTGTATGCAGCAGTAGCAGGACCTCAGCCGCGAGTGACACCGATCGCCAAGCATGGGACTGCCGGAGTCGTGATTGATGGATTTGGTATCCCAAGTGGGACGAGGATCAGCACGTCGGCATACGTGTTGCATCGGAATGAGGATGTTTACAAAGACTCTGGTCACTGGATCCCTGAGAGATGGCTGGACGCCGACCAAGACCAGGCTATACAGATGAGGAAGTGGTTTTGGGCGTTTGGAAGCGGAGGGAGAATGTGCATCGGCAGCAATTTTGCTCTACAGAGTGAGTTGTTCTTAGGGTTTTCTTTTTCTTCCAGCTCTTGACTTTCCTTGTCGTGTGGTATCGCAAAGCACGGGATCCGATCCCCATCACATTTGTAGCTTACTAACTTTATCCCAGCGCTCAAACTGTGGATTGCCATTATGTACGCGAATTTTACGACGGAAATCATCAACGATGACGGAATTGAACAAATGGACTCGTTCATTGCTGCACCAGTCAGTAATAGGCTGATTGTGCGTTTTACCAAAGTAAAGACTTAGAGTTGCAAGAGTGGAATATGGAAATTTTTTTACGAGCGAGTACTCTGTCCGAACCACAGGGACCCCTTGGGGATATGAAAGGAGGTGAAGGAACTACCAGAGCGAGAGATCACGGGAGGAAGAGAGTGCTCTTACTATAGGCCGCTTTGTATTGCACGAAAGAGCCACTAGCTCTATAACACGTTATGTTACATGGTCAGCCGTTGAGACCGACCAGACGTCTGCTTTCGAGCGTCACAGCGGCTTGCGCAGGAAGCTCGTGGGGCGCTTGGTATGCAGTACAGGTCACAACGGACAGAAGAAAAGCAGATAACAGGAATACTAAATGCAATGATATGGTCCGAAAAGATCTCCACCAGCGCCTCGCTAAGCCCACAGTATGATGTCTATATACACGCAGCTCCCGCCTAACTCGCGGTGATGAGCACATACGAAGTGATAGCACTCATTCTCTCCGCGCTCAGCTTCATGCCCACCTTGAGCAATTCCCTCGCCACATCCGCGTCCTTCTGCTGCATCGTCTCCCACTTCTCCGGCGTCAGCAGCCACGCCACGCAGTCCAGCTCCGCAGCCACGGTGCTGGTGCGGCTCGTCTCGCTGAAGAACGGCAGCTCGCCGCACGTGGTTCCTGCTACGATGCTCTCGTGGTAGTTGCCCTGATCGAGGTCGTATTCTGCGCGCAGGATACCCGATTGCAGCAGATAGAAGCCGTCGGGGTTGTCGCCGCGAGTGTACAGCACCGTGCCTTGTGTGACCTCCTTGCGATCGAAGTATGGCACTGCTCGGTACCAGAAGTCTTCGTTCTTGCTGCTGAGATCTTGGAACGTTTGCAGTAGGAGAGGTAACGGCTGCTTGAAGTTGCGCCAGCGTGCTGCGTCTGGTGTTTTCTGATCGTTGATCGCATCCGACGCCGCTCTATGGAGGAGATCGGCGCGTGGTGAAGCCCTGTTCGCATCGAGAGCGCCTGGCGATACAGGAGGTTGCTGCGCAACAGGGATGTCAATGGATTGAGAGGGGTTCAGGGAGATGCTGCGTCTCGAACCGCTGCCCATCAGGAGATTCCTCTGCTTCTCTGTCAAGATTGTGAGGAGCTCGTTTTCGCAAGATTCCAGAGCGCCATTCAGATTCTCGAACACTCGTGGTGCAGGTATTCCAGAGTCTTTGTCACCCTCGACGAATAGACCAACCATCTGAAGACCCATGCCAACTTCGCCTTCAAGACTTACGCCTGCCAGACTGAGACGGACGTCTCTGCGATGCAGGATTCGGTTCATACGAGAAAAGGCCTCGGCGGCAGAGAAGTCGATGCCGGTCACATGTGTGAAGTCGACAACCAAGTAGCGAATTGGCTCGGCTGCAAAAGCCTCTGCGTCGACCATGGCGCGAACTTTCTTCTCAACCTTGACGATACTACCGAAAAAGAGATAGCCTCCCAGCTTGACGATCCGGATCTGTGGACCAACTCGGTTGAGGTATTGTCTCTGTCTCTGCGGACGTCTGACCGTCGACTCCGCCACTGCGCCCGAGAACTCGGCTCTGATAACAGTCTTGCGCGAAGTCTGCACAACATATACCAAACAAGCGAGACCAATGCCGATCGCGATACCAACGACGAAATCGTAGACGCCCATAACGACTGCGATGCAAACAATGGTAAAGTATTCGAGGCGGTGTAGTCTGCCGTATGTCGCAACAAGCGCCTCCATCGCGAGATCGATTCCGAGCATGTAAATGAGCGTACCAACAACCATGACCGGGACATAGCCAATGACGACCGGTCCTGCAACCAAAAGGCCAAAAGTCGCAAGTGCAAGCATGTAGCCTGCAAGACGGCTATCTCCACCGGTATTCATGAACAGAACGCTGTTGACAAAGACGAGATAATTCTGGATACTACCAAGGCAGCCAGACAGCGTGTTCGAGATACCGTGCATGATGAGCTCTCTGTTGACACTGACATTGTCTTCTTGAACCACTAAGGCCAGGTTGGGGACGTTGATGGGTACATGGAGAATACCGAAGAATGTCAGGGCGAATTGCGTTGGAACCGTCATCCAGATCGCACTCCAGTCTACCAGGTCCCATTTGTAGTAGCTGTAGAAGTTGTAGAACGGAATGCCTGCCCCCGGTGCGTCAAAGACCCAGCCTTTGTTACGCAAAAGATCCATATGGAGGGTTGGTACAGCAGCTACGACAATATAGAAGATGGCAGTGATTCCAATGTAGTATGCTGGCACCAGCCAAGGGCGATCGTAAAAGTGCTTGACAGTGAGCAGAATGATCGCGAGACCGAGCGGTGGTAACCACAAGGCAAGCGTATCGGGTTGAAAGAGCTGACGAAGAGTCGAAGCTTGCAGATCCAGGTTACCGTCCAGCCTGGCTGAGACTTCGATTCCAGTAACAAACAGAAAGATGCCAACGCCACCGATACAACCAGTCAGAATGCTGTGTGGAAAGAAGTTGACCAGCGTTCCGAGATTTGCGCTCCCAAGACCGAAAAACACGATTCCGGTCAGAACAGAGCTCATGGCATAAGACACAATGACAGTCGCGCGGAGAGCGTCCGGATTATCAGTGCCCATTCTCTCCATGACCATATAAGTCATCTTGTGGAAGAACGGCACGACTTCGATCATCTCAGAACCGACTCCGCCACGGAAAATACTGCCAGAAGAATAGACGAGCTGCGCGACGATACAGCTGACGTAGAACATGGACACACCGTCCGGTCCCATACCAGAGAAAGCCTCCTCTCCAAGCGGGAAGAGAATGATTCCGTATGATAGCGCGTCCAGCAGGTTCAGGAGAAGACCAAGGAAGACAGCCGGAAGCACGGAGACTGGCTTGATGACCACCGTGTTGAGTACTTGTCGCCCGTCCCACGACTTTGGATTCGACGCGATCTGCCATGTGTGCAGCAGTGACGATCCCGTCGAGCCGTAGGTATGTAGTAGTTGTCGCCAGGATCCTGTCTTTCGAACAGATTGACTCTCCGTGTCCGCCTCTTCCGCTCCGTCACCCCCAACCTTCCACTGTACAGACGATCCCTTCCGCCTCGACAGCAACGGGCTCTCCTCGTCTGGCGTGTCGTCGTCTTCGGGGTCGTCTATAACGACCTCGGGTACTGAGCCGGCGTAAGGCATAGATTGCGGTTGGTGTCTTGACGGCGAAGGTGATGGGTGACTCGTGGGACTCGACTCCTGTAAGAGCGCTGACAACCTCGAAGGCTGGGGCAGGTCCCTCCTGTGTGGATGCGTCTCGTCTGGTGATACGGGCTCCGACCTCTCCTCTATCCTCTCATCTTGTATCCGCCTGGCTAGGTACTCCCTCTCAGCTTCCGTAGACGATCTATCCGAATCAGTGCTCTTCCTGGTCGGCGAAAAATCGTATTTAGCTAATGCTCCCAGTGGTCCGGGTATATCCGAGTCGCTGAGAAACGAGGACGAAAGTTCGGCGGTCTGCTCGCGCACGCCAGAGGACGAGTACTGAACAGGTTCTATATCACACATTGTCAATTGATTGAATCAAGCCTTTCCGGTCATTCCGTACCTTGGACTCTCTGACTTGCATGGTGAATGTAGGACCGGGTGGGTGTTTTGTACGACGAGGAAAGTCCTGATCCGGTAATGGCAGATCGAGCTCGTGAAAGCCTGTCGGCAGGACTGTCGGGTTGGTCTATAGGTTGAGCCTCGTCGGCAATTGCTTCGTCGTTCGAGAACGGTAATTGTTGTTGGATAGAACTGGCATCGCTATTTCTCTTTCGCCAAAAGCCATTCCTCTTCTGGGACATGTTGTGTTTCTTTGGCGCTGCCGGCAGGATGTTTGTGACTGTCAAGGCAAACTACCTTGCCAGAAGTTATAGCCAATGATCTTATGAAGTGATGACAGAGAGTGCTTGCGAGAAAGTAAATTTGCGAAAAGCAGGGCCTTGGGGTATGGTTGGAGATAAGACCACACGCGGTCGCGCGATATGACGTGAAAGGTCGGAGAAGTCGCTGATAATAGTTATTATTCAGGCATCCATGCAGACGATCAGTGGGGGAGATAACTATAAGAATTTATCAATAAAGTGGACCAGGGGAACAAAAGACGGCGCGAAAAGATAGTGATAGTGGGCCCAGTGGGGAGGCCCCCGAACACCTCGGCGCTATTATCTCGACTTCATCTCTTCTTGATCCCGTATAACGATGCTTCGCAAACGCAAGCGACAAGCATCACCTCTTCAACACGATGGACAGACATCTATGGGATATGTCGCAACACCGGCCTCGAACATCGCCGACAGTCCGAAAGCTCCGTCATCCAATAGCGACAGGAACCTGGTAGACTTCCTGTTAGACAACCACGATGTTCGTCAGCTCGTTCTAGATCGCTTGAATGTGCATGACTTCGCGATGCTTGCAGCAACGAACAAACGACTTCGAGCATCCCTTTTCGAGGAGAGATTTGATGTGAATCACACCCTGAAACGTTATTTCAGAGATCCTGTCGCTTTCCGTCGGCTGCTTTACCAATGCAATGCATTTGTCGGCGGTATGTTTCCTTTGTCGATCTTTGAGGGACGATGTTGGCAGGGAATTCCTCTTGACATATACGTCAAACCAGACAAGTATATACATCTCAAGGACTTTATTACCGCCGGCGAGCGATATGATGTAGTCTCAGAAACTGATGAATCAGATGTGGACTTCGGAATGAGGAAAAGGGTAAGGAGAGGTACTGGCGTGCTCTTTTGGTGATTGGTCTGACGGGCTCTAGATCTCAACCTTCAAACGCATATCTCCTGATGGTAGAACTGAGGCCATACAACTGATCCATACATATGGTGATCCGCTGCTATGGGTCTTTACTAACAGCACGCACCTCACGCCAGAGTCATGTCTCCTGACCTGGAACAAGCTGATCTCCTTGTATCCACGCGTTACATTCCTAGAGCACAAGATGTACTATTTTCACGGAGTTCTTACTGACGAACTCGGAACCAAACTGAGTTACTTCGCGTCGAACCATTGGCCTCTGGAAGATTTGACTCTGGAAGATTCGATGTGGTCTCCTACCGACGACCGCAATCTGCTACATGCTAAGCCCTTCATTCATTCGTCTCTAGACTCGCTTAGGAGGGTCGGAGACAGTCATGCATATCACATCAGACTGAATACGGATGGTATAGGTCATGAGACAAGTTACGTCCCTCCTACCGTGCTCGACTACTCTGAGTTCGCGCTCCATCCATACAGCCGAGGAACGGGATTAGATTTCGGTTGTTTCGAGATCAATCATCCTTTGTTGAGATGGCGATGGACTGCTGGCTATCCTGGTGATGACTCGATATTTCAGACCATCTTGAACCGGCTCCACAATTTGCTGCCTTACGAAGTCCTGAGACTACCAATCGACCAGCGTCCAGTAGGCTACTTCTCAGAACCGGACGATCGTGGAGTCCGCTTAGAAAGAAGTCTCTACCAGTGGGCCGACTTTGAAAAACCTGCGAGCTGGCAGTACCAGGATCACATGATACCAGAGTGGTACGACTTCTACTTAGAGCGGGAAGCCAGACGCGAGGCCGGAGTAAAAGCTCACTGAGCAAGTCGCGAGCAAGAAGCGTGTCGCTGACCGGTGACGCATCTACCACCTCTTGCCGATATGTTACGTTGAGAGCAAGAAGCCGAGTCTTCAGATTAGGAGTGATATAGTCGCGAAGAGGCAGTCAATGTGCAATACACAGAAGTGGCAAGGTTACCTTTGAATTGATAGTAACCTGAATCTCGATATATTGTCTGGCCGATTTGGCAGAATGTACTTCCACCAGTACATCGGAGCAAGCCATACCTCTGGGCTAACACAAATGATTGATTCCGGGCAGTTTTCGCGCTCTTCACCGAGTACAGTAGTCTGGCGCTAACCAAGGAGTCGCTGAGTTTTGACACATTGGTTTAGAGGGCGTTCTGCTGAAGTACCAGCGTCTGAGCAGGACGTTGTGTAGATCTTTGACCGCTGAGCGGCGGGCTTGCCAGTATCGCGGCCGAGCAGGACGAGGGCTTTGTGAGACGTGGTGACCCTGAAACGCCGACGTTGACCGTAAGACTGCGTGTATTGGTGACCGTCAATGGTAGATTTGGGAATGCCTTCGCCACGATGTTTGTTGTGCAGATGTGCTGCAGAGTGAGAAGGCGGGTCGATATCTGAACATTGCTCGAAATCGAAGGATTGTCAACTATGTCTCAGCCCAGCTTCTGAAGATATCCTTGCTGTATCAGTCTCTCGACATCGCCTTGTCGAACATAAAATTGGCTGTTCTTGGTCAAGCTGATGGCGCTGCGTGTGTGTTAGTGATAGCTCTGACACATGCAATTCTGTTCCATACCCGTATTCCGTTTGAATCTCTCCAGCATCCTTCAATACCCTGACGTCAATAAAGAGGTCCCTGGGAGGCTCCAGACTGCCGGTCAAATCGATGTCGGTCCATTGGCCCTTGTAAGCTGCCAGCAGATCCCCATATAGTCTAATATATTCCTCCTCTTCAGGGCTAAGACTGCTCTTGCTTGCGTCTGACGCCTCGACTGAGCCGTTGCGAGCTGGGCCGTCCGACGAGTAGTCACCGCTGATCAGATCGACTCCTTTCCAGCAGAGTTCCTCGAGTTTGTCTGTTCGTACTCGATGGTAGGCAAGGAGGCAGCGCTTGTTGCGGCGCATACTGAGATGATTTACCAGTAGAGCACAAGCTGTTCCGGGATCCTGAGATGGATTGAATGACCCGCTGAAAGGCTCCAGAAGAGCGGCGACCTCGCGATTCAGATCACGTACTTCACGTACGACTGATCGGGCTGTTTCTGTTTCATAGGGGAGAAGGTGTGGTATGGTCTGCTCACGTTTGGCATGCTGAACCTGAACATAACATCAGAGCTGGTCGACGAAGACATCACAAGACTACCGTACCAATTTGTTGCCCAACTCGCCGTACATGGCTCGGACGGGAGTGGCTCACGTCTCTTGTTCGTGGGTGGTGAAAGACGCGTCGGGGAGCGCGGGGAAGGAACGTGAAAGGCGGGCGTCAAATTGCCAAGAATTTGGGGCCTCGAGCAAATCACTTCACACCTCATCAACCTTTTCTTCTTCTTGTTCGACATTGTGTTCACAAACTTGATATTCTCAAGTACTGGCAGCACAATTAAGGTCACGTTGGGAACAATCGGAGATCTCGAACAGATGTTTTCTATTACAATGGATATGAACAGCCACAAGGCGAACAGTCGGGTCTATAAATACCGACAATACACAAAAGGTATCAAACGATCTCAATTGCTACTGAATCTTAGTTCAGTTTCCGAAAGGATCCACACTGTCCAAAGCGCTCTTGTAGAACGAATCGGTTTCCGATGTGCCCATCAAAGAAGGGTCAAGGTTCCAGGGATCGGCAAAAGTCGACTGTCCCTGTTCCGAATATGAAGGGTATGTGTTGTCGAACTGTAGGGCAGCTGGCTGCATGGTGTAGCTGTACTGGGCCGTGGTAGGGTCCTGGTAAATAAGTGGCTGTGGACGCTGGCTGACAACAGGTTGAGCTGGGTGGTATGCAGCTGGAGTGGTGTGGTTCCATTGCTGTTGCTCGTAATTTGACTGACTTGGCAGACCAACTGGACCCTCGGCATGGTAGAGAGACTCTGGTGTGGCCACAGCCCGCATCCTCATCTCATCCATGGGAACGATGTACTGGTTTGAAGGTACAGGTTGGTGGTAATAATTTGCGTCGTACGGGTTGGCCATGGCGACTGGGAGCGGACGAGGTTGTTGGGCGGTAATCCAGGTTTGTCCGTACCGGTCTTGCGCGCCGTGGTAGGCGTACTGATCAACCATGTATGGACTGTCGGATCGGTATGAGGAATTCTGAGGACCGCTCCGAAGCATCTTTGCTGGTCGTCTCGCGGGCAGATACTCTCCGTCTGGATCGGCGAAGCTCACATTGTCTTCCTCCTCGTCTTCGTACTCGCGACGCTTGCCCAGCTTGGACTTGCTTGGGGAGAACTTGTAGTCGGGGAAAGCCCTGGCGTGGTTGTCTCTATCAATTCTGGCCCACTCGTTGAATTGATCACGGAGCTCATCCGACTCCATTGGCCAGCTCTCTCCGGCGACCGAAGACACGACCTGGTGGTTGTTTTGCTTGCACCAGTCCTTGGTACGCTCGGCATATGCAGATCGGTACAGCATGAACGAGTTCATTGGACGTGCAATGTGGCCTTTGCGCTTGTTCGATTCTTCGATGCGGTCCTCCGCCGAACGGTTGACCCAAGCATCAATGTCCTTGACTGGGATCTTGGAGTCTTTCGTCAGCTCACTGAGCGGACCAGAGATCCTTGAAACGCCGTTGCCGCCTTTCTTCTTCTTCGATCTTGGTGACTTGGAAACTCTTGAGTTACTGTCTCTGATCGAGGATAGAGGGGAGTCGTTGCGCTGCTTGGAGATGCGGCCGCTGCGTGTGCGCATGCCAGCTTCGCTGGCTGTCTGAGACCTTGATGGGCTCGAAGATGTGAGCGCGCTCGGGTCTGGGTAGCTGTACGGATGCGCTTGGTACAGCGACTGCTCTGGTACGTTGTCGAATCCATCCTGTCCATCGTCAGCGGGTGCTCCAGCGGCATCATGTCCTGCGACACCTACGAATTCGATACCGAGGCCGACGGCACCGTCCTCGAACTGCTCGTTCCTTGGTTGAGCATGTCCAGAATTGTGTTGAGCGACGTGGTGGAGGCCGAAGGCCAGCTCGTCGTTCTTTGTTGCTGTCATGGAGTCTTGTCGTTGGATTCTGGAAACCATTTTACTCTGTGTCAGGTTGTGCTTTGATGTCGCTTTTGGCTGTTTCGGAGGTTTGCTTGTCTGATCGGCTGATAGTCCTTGGGCTTTGTCTTCTCAGAAGACTGCTTGCACCAAAAGAGAACGTTCAAAGAGAATACAAGGTATTAATCGTTTGGTCGAGCTGCGGATGTTTTGGATTGCTCGATCACGTTCAAATTGCTGTCTCAGCAATGGTTCGGCCCTGTGCGGGACGGATCTGTATGCAGTACAGAAAATCGGCAGGGTGCAGGAGTTCATGCACAACTGAGGTTGAACGCGGCGACTGGTGGAACAGTAGGATCCGGGTTCCGAAGATTGTGTATCGAATGGGTCTTTCGTACGCTGATGCTCGTTGCGGCGGGCTCCGTTGTTACTGAGGCTGCTTTGTCGAACAAACGAGCCACTTCGATGTATCAAGTTGAGATGGCAAGAAGGAACAAAACAAGAAGATCAAGATTCAGAGATTCTTTGTCGAACACGGGCGATATATGTATAAGCAAACTTCATCGATGCTAACGGAAACCGCAGAGGTGATAGCGGAAAGTACTGCAGCCGGACAGTATTCGCCGCATCCGTAACAGTGAGCAGAGCAGCGGACCTGGACCGACTACATATGGCCGCTTTCGGACAGAAACCTTCTTATGCTGGAGCATGGCCAACTCAGAGACTATAACGAAAGTCAAACGGTCCGATGTACATGAAGTTGGTTTTGATAGAGCTCTATCGTTTAGCCGATCTCCTAAAAGGTACCCACTCATCTTGGACTCCTGATACCATGGTCACGGCGATGCGGCTGCGTCGTGACCTTTGCAGCGGTACCAAATCACGGGAGGACGCAGGAGCAGCCCTCACATGTCTGGCATGAGGTGCGCCACACCCTCATCGGGGCACTGATTCATGACTAGTAAGTACGCCATTCCATCCAATACTAGCCGAGATGTGCAAGCATTTTACCTTTCGGCGACACGAAACATGGTCTTCTATGCCAAATCCACGGTCTCATCCAATGATCGACGAGCCCACACATACTTTTTGCACCCCAAGAACGCTCCGACATCATCATCAGGCGCACAGAACTCGCCGTTTGGGACACGAACCAGCACGTTGTTCGGCCACCTGCATGATACTACAACGACTAACTCACATATACTCTATTCCCGGACCACCACCCAAGACGAAACGACGCAGAACGAAACATGTCTCCGGCCCAGAGCCTCAGTAGCCGGAAACGGACAATCAAGATCCAGACCACAGAATCGACCCAGCAACGACGACATGATACCGCATCCGGCGAAAGAGACATACCAGGAGCACCCCACGGACCGTCCCAGTGGAATGGATGAGGTGATGTGCATGGCTGGCGGGAATGCACGCTAGTCCGCATCAGAGGCGTTCTTTGTGCGACCTCACGGTGCCCGTTTTCAGGTACGCACAGCTTGCCGTGACCCGTCCACGGGGTACAGAGAGACGGACGCATTGCTCTCGGACGGCCGTATATGCATGGAACCATTTATGCTTCCATGTTGTGCGCCGGTTTTATGTGGTTGTATGAGGGTCGGTACGGATCGGGGTCGGTCGGTTGCCCTTGCTTCGGATCGAGTTGCTGTGCCTCGATAGGCTACTTTTCACAGAGCCAGTCGTTGGTCCCCGCAAAGTCTATGCTGCTATAGATCGTGCTGTAGGCTGTCATGCTTTCGCCATCATCTCTTCTTTCTTTTGTCTTGACCTCCATCTCCAGCTTCATGTCCACCCACGAGTTAGCATGATCAAGGCGCGCCTAGCGCTACCATCTGCTCATTGTCTCGTACGTCTCTTCCCAGTCGTCACGATCTACAGGTCAGCAACTCTCCTCCCCATTATCACATGCTGCACAGCACGTCAAAACCGGCATCTACGAAACTTTATATGACCTCCACATCTTGACGCACCTCGAGAGCTTATACCGCCAACCGTTGACGACGACGCGCATCACAAAGAATCTTCCTAGTTCCTGTCGCCTTTAGCCTCGTCTTTCCCCGACAGTACCTTCAATGCGATAGACTTTCCGCCGCCTTGTTTCAGGATTTGGCGTCAAAGAGCGTGCGAGTCACGAGTGCTTAGGGCTGCAGGGTGGGTGTGCCGATTGCCGTGACCACAAACAGGATATCAGGTAGGTTTCGAAGGGCGGAGTGGGCAAATTAGGGCTCGACTTCAATGTTGTGGCGCTGTTCGGTAGGATGCATGTGATGGAAAGAGCAGGCGGAGAGCGGCGTCGCCGGTATTCATGGACGATCGAACGCTCTTCAAGATGAGACATGAGCTAGATGGAATAGGATAGGTAGATTTGGAGAAGTAATTTCATTGATCATTAGGTCGTTCAGACAGTTCCCCCGCGTCATTCTATGTATCATGAGGCGACAAAGAGGCGGACATTTACCTCGTTGAGAAGTGCATCTGCTAGACTGGTCAGCGACAGTCCTGTAAAGTCTCGAGTCTCAATAGAGATGTGTAGTGGTTGGTGAGTTCAGTTCTCCAAGGTGATAAGGTTTATCTTCAATGACGTGTCTCTGAAAGAACACAGCGAAATAATTATGGTATTCATCAGAAGACGGGGAGGGGTGTCCAAGACGGAAGATAGATCTTTTGACTTACCATGGACATCATGTACGGATCAAGATAATACTCTTATGTTACCTGAGGACGACCATTAGCTTTGGCCCCGACCGCAGTGTTTCGTGATAGCAATCAAATTGCAAGCATGCGTCTGATTTCAGGCTTAGCGAATGTCAGCAAATGCTGAGTGTGTTTCCTCGAGAGAGACTTACCTCATTAAATCAGAATTTTCAGTGTTACGTCTCATACCCTCCTGCTTTCGTTTACAAAGCAAGAAGGTCAAACAGTGTGAATAGAGTATTCATCATCTAAGACGCATGCCTGTCTAAACGTGTAGAAGAAAGCGATCATACCTAGAGTCGCGAATTAGTCACCGCTCGGTTGATAGTATCAGTATTGACGACAGGTCTCGACAACGGATCAGCTGACGAAGTCTCAACAAGCATCATCTGTTCCCACGCCCACGGAGATTTGTACGTCTCCGTTTTTGATGGACGCAGGACCAGACATGCGCAGTCTGTCCGCCCGTTCGTTCAAAATTCTTCATAAGAGTCAAGAGGTGAAGTGAGAAGAGTCATTCGTACCTGTTGATACTTCGTTAGCTTTTGGTGTCGAAATAGGTCATCATAACAAGAGCGATGAGGCGAAGAGCTCAGACAAGGCTGAAACTTAGTTTGACAGTGTCGACATTTGTATCTTCCGATTGAGGAATGCCTTCGTGTCTTTTGATCATCAAAGCAGAGGGTGGATTGTGATAAGATGCCAACGAACCTTTTAATAATGTTTTACAACAGCCAGTGTGACCAGCGAACATGACACGAGAGCGAACCTCGGTGTTGTCGATGGACTCATCCTCAAGCTCTTCAAAGGTCGCGGCGAAGGCATGCGACTCGACGCGATAGCAGCAAGTACGGAAGTTATCTTGAAGCCTATCGAAGGGAGTCAGTATCCTGTCAAAAGATCTTCCTTTCCAAAAGAGTGAGATAGATAGTGTTGCTCAGTGTAATTCTAGAGTAAAAATAATCCTTCACGACGCTATAGGAATTGGATTGTTCGTGTATGTGTTCATCACTGTAATGTGAGTATAAAAGGAAGAGGAACATACCACCGAGTCGAGAGGGGTCGCGAGGCAGCAACACTCAGCAATGTCTAGCCAGCTAGAACTTTTGCGAGGTCGATTGTGTAGAAGTGCAGATTTCACGAGCTTCGAAGAAAATGTAACGAAAGCCAGCACGGCTTTTCTCGGCTAAACTTTCCCCGCATTCTATAACATTGGTCGGTGATAAGAGAGTGCTCGCATGCCACTCAATACTAGTACTTTTTCTCTGCGGATGTCGTGATTACTTTCTGGAAAGGTCGGCGAAGATGTCGGAATACTGGAAATCGACACCGAAGTACTGGTGCAAGTTCTGCGAAACCTACGTCCGCGACACTCCCAACGACCGGAAACAGCATGAGCAAACCGGCAAGCACCAGGGCGGCATTCAGAAGTCACTGAGGGAGCTGCACAAGCGCAAAGAGCAAGATGAGCGCGAGAAACAGCGTGCACAGAACGAAGTTGCGCGACTCAAACGACTTGCCGGTGATAAGGAGTCACCCCAATCCGGCTCATCTTCGAATGTCGCAAAGACCAAGCCCTTGTTCACGGCCACGGCGTCGAAAGCTACGGCGGAAGATAGGAGGAGACAGATGGAGCAACTAGCTGCGATGGGTGTTGCTGTTCCGGAGGAGTACAAGAGAGATATGGCGATTGTCAGCGAATGGAGCACGGTATCCGAGACGCCGATCTACTCGAACGATGCGGCCGTCAAGGGCGAGGATGGAGAAAGCAAAGAAGCCGTTGGCGCATTCGGTGTGAGGAAGCGGAAACTCGACGACGAGGAGGCAGAGGTGGAGCAGGCAGCTGCGAAGGCCAGTAGGAAAAACTGGGGCTCGACACTGAAAGCATACCCAGGTGCGCAGGCGCCGGAGCCGGAGGCGGATATTGACGCGCTTTTGTCGGCGCCTGTGATGAAGAAGGAAAAGTCGTCGGCGGTAGCGCAGGAGTCGCAAGACCCGGCTGCCTCGCTCAAGAAGGAAGAATCGACAGATGGAGCCGCGGCTATGCAAGCAATACCGCAGACTGGCGAGCCGGCGGCTGAGGTCAAGCATGAGGATGACGCGCCGGCTCCTGCGGATCCACCTATCGTGTTCAAAAAGAGGAAAGGCAAAAGATGAAAGACTGCTGCCCAGAGTTTTCAAACACCGAGATGCGACCAATCTTACTGTATGTTCGCCAATCCCAGTCAGGATGGCTACGCCGACGTCCGCAACAGCGACAATGTCAGAATCAGAATGATCGACGAGACTGGAGATCAGGCTACCACACTCCGTGCGCGATTCTTTTCCACGCCTCAGGGGCCTGGCCCGCCTCTGACACTTCTCCCCAAGATGACTACGAACCGAATTTTTACTGGCAATCAGAGGATTGGTTAGACCAATGTGCTTTGGAACGACAACGAGAGCTGCAGGGCCCGCCAGACACCACGACTCAATTGGAAATGGACAACACTCTTGCGTGATGGAGGAGCGTCGAGGAGCATTCAGTAAGGTGTGGTCTAGATATGGTCAAGAGAACGAGGAGCCCAATTCCACGATTACAAGATGAGCGCAGGTGTGGCTTGCGCAGATCCAGGTGGTTGTAGAAGAAGTTACAATGTATGTGCACACCATCAGTATCGAAATGTCCTGTGATCGGTCCTGTAGCTGGCATCCCAGACGACGAGTAAATGAATTGAGACTGATCATGACTCGAGCTCGGACTATGGCGGGCAAGCGTTCTATACAAAGGATCCTGTGCTCAACTCCTCTCCCTCGCAATCTCAACAACCCTAGCAGCAGCCTCCTCGAATCCATCAAATGCTTCCAGCTGTAGCCCGGACTCAGCAATCTTCTTCTGTCCAATCGCCTCATTCGTTCCCCTGATCCTCACCACAACCGGAATACCCCTCATATCGACCTCCTTGAACGCAAGAATGACGCCATCAGCAATCATACCACCATCCGTCAATCCACCAAAGATATTAACGAAGATCACTTTCACCCTCTCATCCCTCAAGATCAACTCGAATGAAGTCTTGACGGTCTGACTCGTCGCCTTTCCGCCGGTATCGAGGAAATTGGCGGCTTTGCCGTAGTGCGGTGCCAGTGCGAGAGCGTCGACGGTGTTCATGGCCAGTCCGGCGCCGTTGACCAGGGTGCCGATGTTGGCGCTCGTGTCGCCGGTGTGCAGTTTGACGAAAACGATGCCAGACTTCTCGGCTTCGACGTCGGTGGGATCTTCGGCGGCGAGATCGCGAAGGGCGAAGAGATCGGGGTGGCGGTTGCCGGATTTGAAAGCTGAGTCGTCGATCTGCAGGTGTGGTTGTGAGACGCAGAGGGAGCCGGAGGTGGTGATGGAGAGGGTTGTGGAGATTGTTATGCAGTCTTTGGACTTGTAGAGGGATGAAAGAGACGTTATCAGGGAGGCGACTTGGGCGTGGGCGGACGGTGGGGCGGCGTCGAGTTGGAGGTGTCGGATGGCTTTGGTGATGTTTTCTTTCGATGGACCTTCGTTGTATTGGTACGGTATGCGAAGGGCGCGCTCGTATACGCTCGCTGGATCTGTCGTTGGAGAAGCAATGATGCAAGGACTGCGGCTCGAGCGGTCAACGGAGATGGAGAGGTGAAATGTATCTCCGTGTGCTTTCTCATCCGTGATCTCTACGTTGCCCATTGCGGGTTTGAGGACGTCTACTGCGTTCTGACCACTGAGGTGCAGAGAACGCTTCTGTGATCGCTGAATTTGAGAGTGGAAGGCTGTCGAGAACCGCGGTCGTGTCTGACGAAGAGTGTGCATGCCTCGTCGTTGATTTTGCGCTGCGGATTGTTGCTTTACGTATGAGCACATTCTCTCGCTTAGGAGATAGAGACTTACAATCTTGTTGACATCTTTACCTGCTTGGCTGAGCAGCGTCTTTAATACACCACCGAACTTCTCTGGGTGATCAACCATGGTTGCTCCCGCGTCTCCGAGAATCTTGTACTTTTCTTCCGCGCTGAGCTCACCTGGACCTGCCCAAGCACCAGCGTGGCCCATGATGCGTCCTGCCGGAGCAGCTCGGCCTCCAACAAGCGCAGCGATCGGCCTGCAGCTATTAGTCCTTGCGCCGTCTTGGCCATATAGAGATGCTCACTTTGGATTCGACACTCGTTTATGGTAGTCTTTAATCCAATCTGCGGCCTCCAATTCTGCAGTACCGCCAACTTCACCAACGATGACGATACCCTCCGTTCGGTCATCAGTCTCGAAAGCAATCAGACCGTCGACGAGGCTAGTACCAGCGAAGATGTCACCTCCCATGCCGATACACAAGCTCTGCCCAAGTCCAGCTCGAGTGATAGAAGCGACCGTCTCGTAGCTCAAAGTACCGGACTTGGCCACGATACCGATGTGGCCTGGGGAGAAAGTTGGTAGAGGCTGAAAACCAATCCTGCAGTGTCCAAGAGGAGAGATGATACCAGGTGCATTGGCACCCACGAGGCGGCACTTGCTCTGCGTATTGAGCATAGCAGTGATCTTCGGACAATCAATCTACAAACATTCTTGAAGCATGCTGCGTGCCCGTAGACTTACCCTCAAGATATCGTGAAGCGGAATGTGCTCGGCGACCGCCACGATGAGTGGAATCTCTGCTTCGATGGCTTCTTCTATCGCACCGGCAGCATGTTGAGCTGCTACGTAGATCGCGGTTGCGTCTGGTTTGAGTTGTTCTTTCGCTGCCTTGACCGTGGGTAGTACGGGTCTACCGAGGTGTTCGCCGTCCTTGCCCGGTGTGACACCTCCAACGATGTTGGTACCATATTCAAGTGATTCTTTGGCATTCTGTGTTGCAACCCTCCCGGTAAAACCTTGAAATATGACCCTAGTGTGCTGGCCTATTTGCAGATTCTTGATGGTATCCGAGTATTGCTGCGCTCTTGGGGTATTGGAGAAGGATCGTGATTGGAGAAGCCCGCGAGGAAGGATGGCACGATTACTGGCCGCTCTCAACGCCATTCTGTGATGATCGATCTGAAAAATGATAAGAAATGGTTTAATATATTTAACACTCACATGCAGTCCTCTGCGACCTACGATGCTGAAGCTGACGTTGGAGATGCACGAATGGAGTTGGGGATGATATAACTGGGGACGAACAAGGTTCGATCTCCGATGTCGGTGAACTCTCCTTACCGGCCAACAACATTCTGGTCATACACGAATATCTGGGATGGGACGAAACCTACTAAATTACATCCTACCAGACTATGAGCTCCAGACTATGAGCGTTGAAATGGTGTCGCAAAATAATCTTACGTGCTGATACCTTCCAAATGGAAGTCCCCCAGCAGAGTGACGTATGTTTTGGGGGAATTCAGCCGATCCGGGGTGTGACTGCGGGGAATCCTTTACTACTGTATATTTTCCCATGCTGGTTCGCTACAGTATCTTTCTTGTCATACCACGGTTTAGCTGCATGATTGGCAACCCCCACATCTTCTGCTCTCTTGGTCTGCGTTCGACTCGTTTCGATTTCTCGCTCCTCGAAAAATTGCAGGTTTCTGGCTTGTCATCGTCAGCAAATCTGATCTCTCTTCAGAAGCCTTCACTCACTCATTGGGACACGACCAGCTAGAAACCATAGTCACCCATATGTCAAAGATGTCGAAATCACCCTCTGCGGAACGTCTGACCAGCGCCTTGTCTGGTCTCAAGGTTTCAACATCAATGAATTCTCCAAGCAAGACTTCGGCAAAAGTCAGCAAGAATGAGGGAGTGGTAGAATCGTGGGACGATGAAGACAACGAGCAAGCAGTAGACCAAACAACATCACTCCCGAACATGCCATCGAAACACAAGCGCAACCCATCAGACTACCCCAACCCGCCTCCGCCAACACCAGCCACAATGTCGCCTACACTATCAGCGCAGGCAGCACAATCCTTCCAAGGAATCGACTCCGCTTTCGACGACGTACCCATCACGCCGCAGTCTAGTCGCACCACTCCAGCGCCTACCAGGAGAAGTGATAGTGCTGCAGGAGACGAGAAGAGGCCGGAAAAGTCAGTAGCGGTCGCTAGTCGCTTGATCGCGGCGGGCTTGGGTGTCAAGGCACCGAAGAGAACGGAGGAGCAGAGGGCATATGACAAGGCTGTGAGGGAGCAGGAGAGAAAGAGGAGGGAGAAGGAGATCCAAGATCGCAAGAAGGCGGAGGAGGACAAAGAGAAGGCCAAGAGGAGCGTATGGGAGGACTAGGGTGGTCAGAAGAGGATTGATATGAAGTGGTCCGCTAATAGGAGGGAATCCCTAGCCCGCTGTTACAGTGTGGTCGCATTTGGCGTGAAGCATTCAAGGCGTTTTGTGAAGGAGCAAAGATATCATAGCGGCATATTCCACCACGCAGATTTCGGTTTATGAGAGAAGCACAATTCATTTGAAACGAGTCCACCACGCATGTCAGATACACGCCATGGGTCCTCAAAGGAGTAAATTGAAAGGTACCACGCCGTCGCTCCTAATTTTTGGATTGTCGTGCCGAAAATGCTGCAAGCCAAACGCACAGCTGCAGTCAAATGACTCCCCAGTCGTGAAAGCATCATCTCCGTTGTATCTCCAGCTCATGGTTGTAAGGTGAAACCGTTGATAGATCTGCTTGGTGGTATGACTCCATCCAAGCGTTGCCTTTGTGTGCTGAGATAACCGAATGTCGTGAGCTATCTCTAAGCAAGATCAACCTCCGATCTGCTCCTGGTGGACCTCGATAGCGTCCGCGTCGTCCATCTCGACCTATCTTGCGTTAGAAATCACAATGACTGCGGTAAACGCGACCTTGTACTCACCAACTCTGGGGTATCGTCTTCGTTCAGTCTTTGACCATCAAATAGAAATCTGAGATTGGTCTTGCTCTTGCCAGTGCGTTCGCAGAACGCATTCATGAGCTTGCCAAGAGGAGTAGTGCGCTTGATCTTAAAGAAGATCTCGTTGTTGTTGTCTGTGACCTTGACGTTGATGTGCTCGCCCGCTGGCTTCTCCTCGGCTGGGGGTTGGTTGTTCATTGGTGCTTCGTCAGACATGGTGACAGATGTGGTGAGGAAGAGTGAAGATCGAGAGACTGAGGGTGGGTATTCTATTTGAAGCCTTGATCGGATCCTGCTCGGTTTTGAGGCGACGGTTGCGCGAGTTGAAGCCTTTGACTGCGCGGGGTTATAGAGGTGTGCTGTATGATGTACTGTGCGAGCGTGAAGAGAGAAGAGGTGAAGCAGAAGTAAGGTAAGGTGCCGGCGGGGTCTCGCTATCGAGGGTCGGCGAACTTCACTGCCAAGCCAGCTGCTGCCTTTCACGAATGTTCGTCATCGCCATTCAAGAATCTGAATATCATATCATATCATATTGGAACTAGAAGCAAAGGAATTGTATTTTTATCTCTACACAATTTCCAACACTCTAGAGTATCCCCGCGAGCACCTTCGTTCATTGCATTGTTCCGAAGCGAAACGTCACGACACCAACGTAGCCATGGTATGCGGCGATTTCACTTGGTAGCGGAATGATGGCTCATGAAAGCAAAGGGACTCGAAGACGATCTCAAGACGGACCCTCCTTGCCATCCGAAAGCGTGTGCCATTCAGAGTTGTTCTCACTGCTCAAATCGAACGACCACATCTAACAGGGTTGCAGATTGCATACAAAAGAACAATTACGACGAAGCGAGATGTCAAAAACAGGTCCGTCGCACCGGCGCTTTCGCTCTTGCTTGCTACTGACATTTCAGATTGACGCGCTGTACGAATGCTGCAACAGCTTTTACCAGCGGAACGGAGATGATGCAAGAACAGTCAGTTGTCCTAAGCCAAATCTGCTCAGGTAGGCCGACTGTCCAAGACACGTGTTTGCCGATGGTACTGACCGCCAGCCAGACTGAAGATGAAGCAAAGATCGGAGGGCAAGTAGATCCACTCCCAAATCGAAATCTCTCCATCTGTATCGTGTGATGTGCACCTAAATTCCAATCCGTGCTCTCATGTCCTCCCGGAGAAAGATAGAGCAAAGTCAATAGAAGGCGTATTCGGTATAAGACTGTCGTGAGCACGCAAGGAGGCCTTATAGACCTGTACAAACATTGATGGTTTGAACCGAGACTCTAATGACGGCCTATAAGACATTGTTGAAGAAAGAAAGAATCTTTACACTCGCGGTTCTGAAGATTTGATGCCGTGCACGGGGTGGGTCCGACCAAAGAGTGGACAGATATCTGGCCCGAGCCAAGAGTTTTGACTCATCTCAAGCGATTGGACATCGTGCATCTGCTCCATTTAGATTTTTAGATGACCACGGGTGGTGTTACAGCACCTCATCTTCGAGCTCGCATCATTGTTATAGTATTCGCCCGCTGTTTTTGTGTCCCACGAACAAAAGACTGCATCATGGCACCAAGACGCAAGATTATTATCGACACAGATCCAGTATGCTTGACTCATTGCCAGGTGCAACATAACGGACGAATGCAAACAGTTCTAGGGTATAGACGACCTGCTGGCAATCCTCCTTGCCTTTTCGTCATCACCAGATGAGCTCGAGGTACTTCTCATCTCGCTCACGTATGGTAATGTCGAGGTAGAGAAATGTCTTCGAAACACCATGGCCCTTTTTCACAACGTGGAACGAGAAATCGCATGGCGACAGAAGAATGGTCGTCCTCTGGGATTTGATACGCTGCGAGCGAGCAAGCCCACCGTCGCGATCGGAGCAGAAGGCCCACTCGCAGAGCAGTTGGTGATTGCCGACTATTTTCGTATGTCTGACACTTCAACATAAAGGGAGTGGCGAAGCTAAAGGGATTAGACGGCGTTGATGGCCTCGGAAACATCTACGAAACGGTAGGCGATCGCCGTTGCAGACTTGAGCAGTGATTGACCACCTCGAAAGCATCCGCATTTATCACCGGCAGAGACCTGGAAGGCCCTTTTCGAGCCTGTATCAGATCAGAATGGAGCTGGCGTCAGTGAAGAAGAGCTACGAGATCCAAAGGCCATGTTTCGACCATCGCAGAAGCCTTCTCACGAAGAGATACTGCGCCTGCTTCGCGAGAACGACAAAGACACCATCACGATAGTCGCTATCGGTCCGTTGACCAATCTTGCTCGTGCTGCAGCAGAAGACCCCGAGACATTCCTCCGAGCAAAGGAGGTGGTCGTCATGGGCTGCACCATCGAACGCTCAGGCAATGTACGGTCACCCCCTCCGCCCATCAGGCCACCTTCTCCTCCAGCTCCCCCACATCGCCTCACTAAGGCCCCATCTACGCCGTTGAGAATAGCGCTAAACATTCGAAACCAGGTTACGCCCGTGGCTGAGTTCAATACGTTCGCGGACAGTATAGCAGCGGCGAGAGTGTACGCGCTCTCTTCGCCGAAGCCAAGCTCGACAATGCCCCCTGTCCCACCAAAGGCATCAACGGACACCAGCAACGAAGCTGACGCACAGCCACCGCCTCTCGAAGCATACCCGGAGAAGCTTTCTCGGCAGCTGAACGTCACGTTGTTTCCACTGGACATTACATCAACTCACGAGCTCACTCGGAAGCAGTTCATTGAATCGGTAGAGCCTTTGCGTCAAGCAGGTTCTCCTTTGGCCGCCTGGACAGAAGCGTTCTTGTCATCAACATTCAACAAGGTGGAGTCTCTACGGAAAGGTGTGACTGAAGAGCTCGTCTCTCTGACCTTGCATGATCCCCTTTGTGTCTGGTACTGTATGATCACGAATCGTCCTGGTTGGAAGCTGCAGACGGAGGTCGACATGCGTGTCGAAACCAGCGGTCAGTGGACAAGAGGTATGTGCGTGGTAGATAGAAGGAACCGCAAGCGTAGAGCCGCCGAGGACGATGACGAGAACAAGTCTGGTGATACTGGGAACTGGCTATCGCCAAACAGTGGCAACCGACTGAATGTGTGCACGCAGTCTCCAGGAGCGGAGCAGTTTGCGACAGAGCTCTTGCAGCGCGTGTATGGGCTTTGAAAACTGTATTATTAATCCACCGTTGAGGCTCATTCCAAGGCATATGCCAGTGGGGTCCGCACAAAAGCCATGCCATTGAATATCGACTCGCCACTGTTACCAATGTCTTGGCAAGAATAAATTCTAATGGATTGCGATCCTAGCAGAATACGGTCAGGCATCAAGTGCCAAAACCGTATCAGAGGCGATACAATATACTGAAAGCTCTCCTTTCTTTGTACACGGCGTGCCGCTATCCTGTGAAACCTTTTCGGTTGTAGGAACGCTGGTCGAAGGAACTCGATAAGCCCTGGGCCGCCCACGGAAATAATCATCCATGTTGCTTTCGCGGAGCGCCTCCGAAGTTCATCAGACTTCATTTGCCGCTGAGAGCAGGTCCGATTCTTTGTATCGTTCAGGCGGGCCGAACCTTCGCGTCTGTTCCTGTCAAATCTGGGGACCATTTCCGCGACTGCCAACGAACGTCATGCGCCATCAAGGAGAGCTTGACAGCTTCTTTTCATGGGTTTCTTTAACAGCTGTAAAACGCCAGCGAGGACCGTCATGGAGGGTGTGTCGCAATGTGAATGCCAAGCCAGGCAGAACAGAAATTCGCCATGGCATGGGTGCGGTCGATGATATGCCAATGCATTTCATGTGACTTATTTTTTATCTGAGGGGGCTGTGCATTGCATATCTTGGCGGTGTCTTGTGCTCCAACGACCAGTCAAACCCAACCGCTGTAAGAGGTCACTCGCCTCCAGACTCTGCATTGTTCGACCTTCGAGCTGCAGCGCTGCTGGACGGGCTCTCCTCGCACATTGTTTCTCCAGCTTCGCTATCGAATCAAGACTGTCGTACAACCCCGCCTCACAGCTCGATCCGCTGTGCTTCAGAGGCCTATCACGACAGACTCGATTGCGCCTGCTTGTCAGGGCACACTGATTCAGGCTCAGGCAATCCGCCATTGAAGTGGAGATATATTGTAAGACAATAATCCATATGCTTGGCTATCATTTCTAGGCACTATTTGCCCAGAGTCTCAGAAGTCCCGCAATATCAAGTTTACTTGCTCAAGAAGTACTCCGCCTCCTCCGCAGTCCTTGTCCCTCCTTGGCCTGTCACATACACAGTGGCTCTTTCTGGTCTCTAGCGCCTGGGCCTGCCGCATACACGTTAGAAATCCAGAATGCCATGCTGATTGCGCCTTCCTCCTAGTGACCGACATTCGCCTTTAAGACAACTTTGCACTGCCCGCTACCTCAGCCTTATCACGCCCACAAGAGCATCTTATCATCCATCTTGCTATTCGTATCCTTTCATGACAATCTGCCCTTGATTCGATTCCTTCATTCACATGCGCCAATATCAGCATCATGGCGGATCAAACAGGCAATGCCGGAGCTTCACGCTCAGCAGCGCCAACCAAAAGAGCCAGGGCACCAACCATCACAATCGACACATCTGCTGTTGCTCAGTCGCCAGAGAACCCCAACGAGGGGAACCAACCCTTCCCGGATCACACCAATCTCTCACAAATGTCGCCGACAGACCTACGACCTAGCAATTCTTTCGAGAACAGCCGGCCAACATCACCGCACAATGCCTTTTCACCACAGTGGAGCGATAGACAGAATCTCCTTGCAGTACCCATGCCGCGGTCAAGAGCTAGTTCGATAGAGTCGGAAAGTGGTCAGTCGACGTCTTCCGGTACCTATGTAAATTCAGCCCCCAGCGACCACGGCAAGCCCAAAGCTTTCGACGGAGGAGACAAAGCACACGAGATTCTGAAACCGGAGGAAGCGCTACGACCAGATCCCGGTACCGAAGCGGACTTCCAAAGAGAAAACAACCCCTTCGCATTTACTCCTGGTCAGCTGGGGAAGCTGCTCAACCCTAAAAATTACGGTGCATTTAAGGCGCTGGGAGGTCTCAGCGGCATAGAGAAGGGTCTGCGATCAGATCGGAAGAGTGGTCTTAGCAGTGAGGAAGTCAAGGTCGATGGACAGGTTACATTCGAAGACGCTACTGGTGCTCCAAACCCCTCACAAACATCCCAGTCTGCGGCAGCTGGCTCGAATGACGGAGGTTCGCGCGGTACCCAAGGTTACGAAGATCGTCAACGCGTTTTCAATGACAATCGACTTCCTGAACGTAAAGCCAAAGGAATTCTTCAGTTGGCATGGATGGCGTACAACGACAAGGTCTTGTTGTTGTTGACAGCTGCCGCTGTCGTCTCCTTGGCTCTTGGACTGTACCAGACCTTTGGCACTGAGCACCGTCCTGGTCAACCGAAAATCGAATGGGTCGAGGGTGTTGCAATCATCGTCGCCATCGTCATTGTCGTCTTTGTCGGAGCTCTCAATGACTGGCAGAAAGAACGTCAATTCGTCAAACTAAACCGTAAGAAGGAGGCTCGCCAGGTCAAAGTCGTACGTTCGGGAAGGACCCAGGAGATCTCGATTTATGACATTATGGTTGGTGAAGTTGTACTTCTTGAACCTGGTGATCTTGTACCAGTCGATGGAATCTTTATTAGCGGACATGGCATCAAGTGCGACGAATCTTCTGCAACCGGTGAGTCAGACCTTTTGAAGAAGACTCCTGCCGATGAGGTCTCGCGCGCAATCGAAGCTGGAGAACCCCTAAAGAAGCTCGATCCGTTCATCCTTTCTGGCTCCAAGATTACCGAGGGTGTCGGATCTTTCATGGTAACTGCTGTTGGTGTCAACTCGACTTACGGCAAGACCATGATGTCTCTCCGTGAGGACAATGACCCAACACCTCTGCAATCAAAGCTCAACGTGCTTGCCGAGTACATCGCCAAGTTGGGTGGTGCTGCCGCACTGCTTTTGTTTGTTGTCTTGTTCATCAAGTTCCTGGCGCAATTACGCAATAACCATAGTACGCCGTCCGCCAAAGCACAGGACTTCCTTCAGATCTTCATTGTTGCAGTTACGATCGTAGTTGTAGCTGTTCCTGAGGGTCTGCCTTTAGCAGTAACTCTGGCTCTTGCCTTTGCAACAAAGCAGATGACTAAAGACAACAACCTCGTCCGCGTCTTGCGCTCTTGCGAGACCATGGGTAATGCTACTTCTATCTGCTCTGACAAGACCGGTACTCTGACCCAGAACGTCATGACTGTCGTCGCTGGCTCTATAGGAACATCCTCGCGCTTCGCCAACCCAAGTGCAGGCACCTCGAGTACTAAGGATTCGCCTGACGACATGGTCAACGGTGCCGATCAATTGGACGATGTTGCACCAGCGGAGTTCTTGCAGTCTCTGAGCGAGACTGTCAAAAGTAGTTGGAAGGACGCTATCGCGATCAATTCGACTGCCTTTGAAGGAGAAGACAATGGGTTCATTGGATCCAAGACTGAGACTGCTCTACTCAAATTTGCTCGCGACAATCTTGGTATGGAGAAAGTCCAAGTTGAGCGATCGAATGCCGAGATCGTCCAGCTGATTCCATTCGATTCTGGTCGCAAGTGCATGGCGGTGGTTGTGAGAATCTCCCAGAACAAGTACCGCTTGTACGTCAAGGGAGCCTCGGAGATCATGCTCAATCACTGTACGAGACTGATTCGCGATCCTACAAAGTCTCTCGATGATATTTCTATGAGCAAGGATAACAGCACTGCCCTAGAACACATGATCGAGACTTATGCATCTCGCTCGCTCCGCACAATCGGTTTCATTTTCCGCGACTTTGAGTCATGGCCTCCACGAGGTGCTCGCAAGCAAGAGGACGACAAGACTCAAGCTGTCTTTGAGGACGTCTTGAAAGAGATGACCTTTTTTGGACTCGTCGGTATCCAGGATCCTCTACGACCAGGTGTCGCTGAAGCCGTGCTTGATTGCAAGTCTGCTGGTGTCTTTGTTCGCATGGTCACCGGTGACAACATCATGACCGCCAAGGCTATCGCTAAAGAGTGCGGCATCTGGACTGCTGGTGGTGTTGTCTTGGAAGGACCCGAGTTCCGCAAGATGAGCAAACAAATGCAGAGAGAAGTCATTCCCAAGCTGCAGGTATTGGCTCGGTCATCCCCAGAGGACAAGCGTATTCTGGTTAAGCGTCTGAAAGAAATGGGTGAGACCGTTGCCGTCACTGGCGATGGCACCAACGACGCACCTGCCCTGAAGGCGGCCGACGTTGGGTTTTCAATGGGTATTGCCGGTACTGAGGTCGCGAAAGAAGCGTCAGACATCATTCTCATGGACGACAACTTTGCATCAATCGTCAAGGCGCTCATGTGGGGTCGCGCTGTCAACGATGCCGTACGCAAGTTCTTGCAATTTCAGATCACCGTCAACATTACTGCTGTTCTGCTGGCCTTTGTCTCCGCTGTAGCCAACCCGAACGAAGAGTCCGTTCTTACCGCAGTCCAGCTTCTGTGGGTCAATCTGATCATGGACACCTTTGCTGCGCTTGCTCTCGCCACGGATCCCCCAACCCGGAATATCTTGAACAGAAAGCCAGATCCGAAATCCGCGCCTCTAATCACCGTCAACATGTGGAAGATGATCATTGGTCAAGCCATTTACCAGCTCACCGTTACCTTTGTTCTTTACTTCGCTGGTGCATCGATTCTCTCGTACCAGAGTGAACGAGAGAAGGAACAGGTTCCCACTCTGGTCTTCAACACTTTTGTGTGGATGCAGATCTTCAACGAGTTCAACAACCGTCGTCTGGACAACGGTTTCAACATCTTCGAGGGTGTTTTCCGCAACTGGTTTTTCATTGGAATTAATATCATCATGATCGGCGGACAGATTCTGATCATATTTGTCGGTGGTGCGGCATTCTCAGTAAAACCATTGAACGGAGCCCAATGGGCTTACTCGCTCGTACTGGGTGCCTTCTCAATTCCGGTGGGTATGATTATTCGCTTGATTCCGGATGACCTTGTCGGCAGAATGGTGCCGGGCTGGCTGCAGAGGAAGAGCTCGCCACAAGTCGTGGTCAACGACGAGGAGCAGCCGTTCGAATTCAATCAAGGCATGATGGATATCAAGCACGAGCTGGCCTGGATCAAGAAATACAAGGGCGGTCGTCTGAACAACCTCAAGTTCAAGCTGCAACACCCTCGTGAGGCGTTCTTGCATTCCCGGTCACACAGTCAGATCTCCCTGCCATCGACACCAAACCTCGAGGGCAATGAGAGTGACTATGGCTTTGGCGCACCATCACCAGCAACGCCGGATTCGAGACGGAAGTCGAGAGGTCGATCGAGGTCAAACTCTGCGATCGCCGGTGCGGCCATGGCGGGTATTATCGCTGGCAGCATTGCGGGATGGTCGCCAATGGAGCGAAACCTGGGAGAAGGCGACAACGCTGACCGTGGGCGGTCGAGGAATGATCTGGTCAAGGACCATGGCTTGCAAGTACACCCACAGACTCGAGAAGGAGAGGAGCTCTTTGTACAGAATCCGGTCATGGCTGCTGGTAACAATGCACCGAGTCAGTCACAAGAGACGACCCCTGCGATGGGTACTGGCCCTTTTGCGGAGCCAGCTCCATCATCGCAGGGCAAGGCGGCTGAGGCGGGCAAGGGTCCTCAGTTCACTACCAGAGAACGATCCCCTGCTTGATGAGTATGGCGGCATTCTCTGGGTCTTTGTTGTAGCGTAGGCGTTGGAATTCAGGATGTTTATACCACTTAGATACACATTCGCTTCGTGTCCATTCTGTTGATTGCTGTATATACACAAGGCAAGAAATGTCTCAGCGCAAAATGTGCACATGTGTGGTGCCGTGTAATGCTATAGGCTAATCTCACGTTAGCTGTGATCTGGAAGTCATCGCAGGTAATGACGAGAATCCAGGTACGCAAAAGCGTCTTCTTGTGCGACGCATACTCGTATCCTAGCAGCTTCCGCAATTCATGACGGGACATCAAAGCTCTCGGTCATGAGGTGCGGTGGTCGACTGGATGACGGAGATCGTCTGGTTCGGCGTCAATTGATCGAGGATTTGGAAATCAAGGTACAGTAGGTTGCTACCGTGACGGGCCGAAGATGATTCAGTGGTAGCTCCTTCCGCTAGAGGCTGACTGGGAGATCTATACAGCGGGTCCATGCGTCAGCCTCAAGGAAGTCGAACAGTCGCGACATGTCTGCATCTGTATTGCAACATCCAAATTTCGAGATAGCATACTGACCACATCATCTACTTCGTATAATACGAACTCAAGTATCGCAAAAGAATAACGAGGGTTTTGCATACGTCAATTCTTGATTTCTTGCAGCGTCGCACCAAAAGGCGGGGTGGTTGGGAAGAAGCAGCAGGTGCGAAAGACTAAAGCGCAGAGTGGCTGGCAACATTACGACCATCACAATTAATTCCTGCAAGTCCTCCGGCACTCATTGTTTCTTTCTTACACTCTTACATTCTACTTCACACCCACTCAATTCTTACAGATTCCTGTCGCTACCATCAACGTTCGACTATTCGTTTCGCGATAGTCGTTTGACACTCACCGACGATCAACGGCAACGATCAGCCACAACGCCCGACGGTGTCGAGCTTCTGACGGATTGCGGGGATAGATATATCAAGCCCACCACGACGACGATATCAGGAGGAGCATTGAAGAAAGGATTGTTTCGACAACTGCAGTCGGTTGGAGCAGTTTGACGAGAGACGGATTACCTACTGCGTTATGCGCTTCGACCTTTACAACATGCCACAATCACTCCTACCAATCCTCACTGCCTCTTTGGCTTCAAGCTTTATCGCATCCGTCTCGGCCAACCCTCTCATAGCAAATCAGGGCGGTTTGGATATACAACAACTATTTGGTCGAGGTGCCTCGACCACTTGTGCGCTTCCCTGCGGCTGGGGTGATGCATTCTGTTGCGGTACTGGACAAGCCTGCTACACAGACGCCAGCAACATTGCGAAATGTAGCGATACCACCGCATTGACGTTAGCAGCGACGATAGCCGGCAGCAATGGATACTGGAATGTCTACACGACCACATTCCTCCAGAGCGAACTGGTCACTGTCACCAGCGTCGTCAGTAGTTGGTGTGCGAGTACGGCCCCAGCAACAGTCTATGCCACACCCACGTCGGTAGTGGCCCCGGCGCCAGCACCGACACTCAATTGCGACTACGCCAGCAATCAAAGTCCGTGTGGGAGTATCTGCTGTGCCAGTGGCCAATATTGCGTGACCCCTGGACAATGCGCTGCAGCGGCTGTGGCTGGATCCAGTGCTTATTACTCTTCGAATTACGCATCCACGGCGGCTGGTGGTCAGACTGGCTTCTCAGCACCTTTGAGACCGACAAGTAGCACGCTTCTTGTGCTGACATCTACCGCAAGCCCAACCACAACTGAGCCCTTCGTCGCACCCGTCGCGACAGGTGCAAACATCACGCTCATTCCCACCGAAGCGCAGCACATGGCGGGCCTGTCTGGTGGAGCCATCGCTGGTATTGTCATCGGTGTACTTCTCGGAATAGCACTTCTTCTCCTGTTGTGCTTCTGCTTCTGTCTTAAGAAGGGCTTGGACGGCATTCTCGCAGTGTTCGGCCTCGGCAAAAAGCGCAGGACAAGGGAGACCGAGTATATCGAAGAATACCACCACCATTCGTCACGAAACGGCAGAGGCGAAAACCGAAGCTGGTATGGATCTGGTCCTCGCAGGCCAGAGAGGAGGGAGAAGAGGAGCAACGGCCTAGGGAATTTGCTTCCTATCGCCGGAGGTCTTGCTGGTCTTTGGGCATTGCTCGGTCTAACGAGGAATAACAACAACAGGAGGAGAAATGACGAGAAGTCCGACTACAGCAGTAGTTATGGCAGCTACTACACCTCTGAGAGTGAGTTGGACTCCAACCACAGAATACTGACCCTATACTAACACATCCACAGGCAGCGCCAGCTCCGATGATCGAAGGACGAGAGATACCAGACGCTCGTCAAGGAGGTGATGTGACAAATGGAAGGACTTGTCAGAGATGGACATGCTGCGCCGGATCGCAGATAGTTGGGAGCGATGCTGTAGACATCCCATGCATTGGAAGGATCGGGAACATTCTGCATTGGGAGCGCGGCTTGGGCAGGCCATGTGTAAGCGAACTTTTTCTAGACGCTGCTCGTTGTAAATAATAGACACCCCTCGGCATGCCGCGGTAATGAACTCATGTCAATATCTTTTCTCTCTGAATCCTTCTCGGTACGGACCAGTCGAGCCTTTGTTTGATGCACAACTGGACATCAAGCACCCATCATCGCTATCTCAGTTACCTGTCAGTGTTGTTCATTCGAAATGGAGAATGAAACTGGAAAGTGCAATGTTGGTCGCGTGCTCCTTCAGTACATGACGTATATTACGTAAGCTTCAGCCATTGACACATGAACAATACTTCTCTCGCCAGATCCTCTGTGCGAGGCTCTGTCCGAAGCTCTGTGCCAAGTACTGTTGTGAGTGTGCCGACTGATCGTTCAGCCCCCTCGAAGAGGATGTATAGGTAGGATGGAGGAGTGTGGATTAATGGTATATGATGTGTAGTCGGGTCGAGCAGATTACTCCCCATTAATGAATTGGATCACTATTGACAACACCTTTTCTCACTTCAAGACTACCGTGTTTCACCGTACAGTAGTGTCATACAATGCTCATTCAGCTCATTGACATTCAGTAGATGCCTGACTTCTCAATCGCATTGATAGCCACCACAAACGCTCCTTCCACCGGAAGCCACGCCTGCCAATTGAGGACGCACTCCAAGTCGCTGCAGCCTGCTTAAGTTTGCTCACGAAAGACAACTACCATTGTCCATTCAAGCTTCCTTTCTGACCTCTACTTAAAGTGCCTCCGAGGTCTTTGTTCCTCACAGATACCTCCCAACCTACACTGCTCTTCTTCAGATGTCCTCCTTCCCTTCATACACTTTCTTGCTTCTTGTTGAGTTCCTCCATCCAAGCACCGTCACCACCATCTTACTCTTGTCCGCTTGAGGCTCACGTACGGGCGACTCAACTGTTCAGGAATCAAAAACTCACAAGTAGATCTCGGTCTTGCACGAGGTCCAGGAACGATTTCCCGTTCACTTTTCCGTTCAGTTGAAAGCTGTATATGTGAAGAGATCTTCACTCTAGACATCACTCTTCACCTTTCCATACAGGACCTAACTTGCAGGTCAAGGCTATGGCCACGCCAGAACCTTCGATCGATCTACCAGCCACATTCATGTCATCCGGTAAAAAGGGAAAGAAATCAAAGTATTACGAAGACGTTCACGGTATCAGGAACCCTAACGAACACATCGAGGGGATCGGCGAAGACTGCGAAAGTTCTGACCCAGAAGCACCACCAACAGCTTTCAGAACAAACAAGGAGAAGAAGAACAAGAAGAGAGCACGTACCAGCCGCAAAGCTATGGACTCAACTGCAGTCGGTTCTGGCGACGAAATGGCGATCGAACGCGATGGTGAACCAACACTCAACTTCGATGACTTTGTTCACGAAGTGAATGAGTATGCTCAGCCAGGCGCGGACGCATCCAGCGAGGTTGATCCGCTCTTTCACGAGGCTTTACAGGAGCATGCTGCAGACCCAGCGGAGACTGCAAAGGGTATCGAACAAGCCGACGCCTTCCAGGACTCAATCAACGCGGACCGCAATGAGTATAGAGCACCCACTGCTGTCATGGTAAGCCTCTTCATACAGAGATCTTCTGTTCCGTGCTAATTCGGTCCACAGAGCGTTCACGATGAGCCTGAGACCTCCGAGCAACACGTCAGCTCCTCAGGCACCATTAGTAGCCACGTCGTCGACTCTGAAACACCTCCGACCACACCGCCAAGAGGTGACTGGAAGCGTTTGCCTGTCAAGGCTATCAGCATGTTCAGAAAGGTTGACCTGCTAAATAAGGACCCAGGTGGCTCAGATGCGGAAGCGTCTGTTGACAACGAGCCGGTTGTGGAGATCGTGAAGACTCGAAAGCGCGGCAGACCATCAAAGATCGACAAGCTTGCAGAGCGTAATGCGAAGAAAGCAAAGACGCAGGCCGAGAACGATGCGGTCAAAGTACCAGCTACACGTCATTCGCTTCGCTCGCGCAACGTGAAGGATAAGCCAGCTTCCACACCAGCTCGTCCGCGCGGCCGTCCAGCGAAAACCGGCAAGTTCACGAACTCTAGAGAAGAACCAGCATCCATACCCGCTCGAGCTCGCGGCCGTCCATCGAAGAAAGACAAGGAGGATCCAGTTCGACTACTGTCTCCCATGCGCGCGGCGAAGAAGGCAGCTAAGAGCGCCGCCAACACCGCTGCTGCCGGCAAAGGTGGTTCAGTCACGCGCACCAGATCTCAGGAGCTAAAAGCTCTCATCGGCAGATCCAGCCTCAGATCCGCAGCCAAGAACGAGTCTCTGACGAACTTGAAGAACGGCAGAGACGCCTGGAAGAAGGAGAAGAAGTCCAATAAGGCGAAAGCGGCCAAGACCAAGCACTCCAACGTCGCGCCCAGTACCATCGAGATCAGCAAGTCAAAGAGCAAGTATACCGTTAAGATCGGTACTGGCATCGGCAGAAGACGCAAGCGTCGCGGAGTGTGCTGGACTTCCAAGAAGAATAAGAAGAGCAAGGCAGCTCAAGAGATCGGCGTCAACAAGGAGCCTATGGTGCAGGTTGTCATTGAGAACAAGGACTTCGACAGGTCCGAGTTCATCGTTTGTGGTTGAGTAAAGGGATGGGAATCGAGCAAAAGTTGCGCTGGTGAAGTGAGATATCTGCAAACTCGTCGAAGATACGATACATCTGAACGAGCAAGATAGCCAGAAAGCAATGGAGTCAAATATGATGCTCGTAGTCTTTCGTTCCATGGAGGTGTCGTTCGCGAGGTCCTGAGACCATCGCCACCTGGACGATCCAAGCTTCGGTAGTAATCGGCGAGATTGTAACGTCGTCAAGCCCTGGACGTAGGCATCTTTGTGAAGTCGCTTCTGTAATCAAAGTGGTTGTACAAGTATCGCCTAATATTATTGCTTGTGCGAACTGGAGGGTCCAAGGGTTCTTGTTCCTGCAGACATGTCGGAGACAGATTGGGCAGGTGGAAAAGCCTAAACAGGCTAGCGCATGTGATCTAGTATGACTCGCATCAGATCGGGGACTCGGCCGGATCTCTTCTCACCCTCTATATCCCCACGTGTGGTCAGGTCAACCACCTTATTTGGTGGACGTCAGCCAAGTCTCCGACGCTCTTCTTTTCAAGTCAACATGACCTTGGCAACATTGGCACGTCGCGTATTGTGTCGATAACTTGTTTATGAGGCGCGGACATGAGATCTAATGTCTAAACCATAGTTCGGCCGTATTGGCCGTATTCCACAGTATAGTATTTGGTTGTCTCTTTTTGTTGTACTACGTTTCAGACATCTTCTTATACTCGAGCCAGGAGCGTAACCAGTCATTACTGAACTATAGCCTCGAGAGAGCCCACGCGGTATCAGCGGGACCCATCTGCTCACCCTACAACCATGCCAGGGCGTACTACGATGCCGGGTAATACCCTCTCGGGGAATACTCACCAGCATGAGACGGCTACCGGTGCTGCTGCGTCAGAAGTCCATCACGCGCTGGGTGGACATGAAGACGCAGCCTTTGCCAACGATCGCACCGTAAGCGGGCGAGAGACGGAACGACCAGTCCAACATGGTAACATCGGTGTCGGCACTGGACCACAAGTTCTGAGCACATCCGACAAGCTGGAGGTGCTATGCGGTCCACTCCTGAACTACAGACGGATGAGCGGCGAGCACACGGACAATCCATTATGGCACGGTAGCGTGCTTATCGTCACAACGCCCGGGCAGAGGGATCCAAAGATGGAAATAAGACTGAAGGGATCGAATCAGCAAGAGGGACTCAACGAGATCATTAGAGGAGAAAAGTTATACGAGGATACCAAGTCTGGCTTCTGGCGCTTCATGATTGAGATTCCCTTCCAGGCTTGCGAGTCGACATGGGAGTACACCATTTTGAATGTAGCAGATCGATCCCACATTGGAAACAAGCCAAGTCAGCCGCAGACATTTGCAATTCCCGCCAAGACACAGAGCATGCGCATCATGTTCCACTCTTGTAATGGTTTCTCAGCTGGTACGGATACGGACGCCTGGTCTGGTTGCGCGCTCTGGAACGACGTGTTGCGATGCCATGCTGAAAAGCCATTCCATGTCATGATTGGTGGTGGCGACCAGATCTATAACGATGGTGTCCGAGTGGATGGACCACTTAAGCCTTGGACCGACATTGGTAACCCGCACAAGAGAAGGGAGTTCCCATTCAACGAGGACCTCAGAGCTCAGTGTGACCAGTACTACTTTGACAACTACATACGATGGTACGGCACAGAACCTTTCTCGGCCGCAAACGGACAGATTCCCCAGCTCAACATCTGGGATGACCACGACATTATTGATGGCTTTGGATCGTATACCGACCATTTCATGCGCTGCTCCGTCTTTCGTGGTATTGGCGGTGTGGCGCACAAGTACTATCTCCTGTTCCAGCATCACCTTCCTCCGCCTATGAGCACATTCACTACTGATGCACCGAAGACAATGCAGGCGAACGACTACGGCACCTCTGGCAAAGACGCACATCAGCTCCGGGATACGTGGGTGAACACTTCGCTTAAGGCCGAGCCCTGCTACATTATCGGAAATTCACCAGGGCCGTACGTCGAAGAGCGCAGTCGATCGATATATTGTCAACTCGGCGCAAAGATGGCTTTCCTTGGAATCGATGCTCGAACAGAACGTACTCGTCATCAGATCAACTACCCTGAAACGTATCAGCTCATTTTTGACCGTGTCTCGAGAGAAATTGCGGCCTCGAATGGTGCTCTTAGGCACTTGGTTCTGCTTCTCGGTGTGCCTATCGCCTACCCTCGTCTTCAATGGCTCGAAAACATCCTACAGTCACCCATCATTGGGCCGATTCGTTTCTTGAACAAGCGTTTTGGCTTCGCTGGTGGTTTCTTCAACCACTTTGATGGTGGTGTCGACTTGTTGGATGATCTGGACGACCATTACACTGCGCATCAACACAAGAAGGAGCGCAAGATGCTTGTGCAGAAGCTTCAGACCCTTTCTCATGAGTACTCCATCCGTGTCACGATCTTAGGTGGAGATGTGCATCTCGCCGCACTCGGCCGCTTCTATTCGAACCCAAAGCTCAACATTCCGGCCGCAAACGACTGGAGATACATGGCCAACATCGTGTCTTCTGCAATCACCAACAAGCCACCACCACAAGCCGTCGCCAACTTGTTGGCCAGGAGAAACAAGATTCATCACCTTGACGATGAGACGGATGAGACTCTGCTCAACATGTTCGACAAGGATCCTGGAGCGGGTCAGCCTGGTGTTCAGAACAAGACGGCGAACAACAACCATTGCACCATGCCGAGCCGTAACTTTGCTATCATATGCGAGAGTCACGATGCGTCGTCTTCGTTGGATGGCGGTTTGACAAATGGTACGACGAATGGCATGACTAATGGTGTCGATGGCCACAACCACGCAATGACGAACGGAGTCAACGGTGGCGTGAATGGGACCCACGGCACCCACACTAAAGGTGTGAATGGCTCTCACACCAACGGAGCCAACGGTAACAAGTCCGACTCAGTCAACGACGTGTTCACCGACGGCGTAATCGCGGCGCACGAGGACTTCACACCAGAGAAGAACCCTCGCAATCCCCAGCACCATGGTGAGAAGGACTGTGGAAGCACTCACCCTGCTGCTTCGGGAACGAAGGCTACTGGTCTTGGTGGTCCGCACGGACTCGATGTCACGATCAGAGTTGAGATCAACCCTCACGATCGAGGAGGCAAGACTGATGGCTATGGCTTCTCCATTCCGGGCTTGGAGGTCTCTGGCCACAACGGGAAGAAGAGGATGATGTAGTTTAGCAATACTCGCCGAGCTTACAGGTGCTGGATGTATATTCTCTGGTAGACAGTGGAACTGGATGGGTGTATAGGGTCGTTGTTTGGCATATCTCCGGTTCTGGATGTTCGCACCATATGGTTTGTTGTACGAAGATAATTTGGATACCCGCTACGAAAGTTTGCTCTAGTTTACATGTCAATACCACTTGTTTGATTCTCGATCTTCCTTCGTATCGAAGTACTCTCCAAGTTGTTCGACCTTTCGAGGATGTCCCATAGTTTAATCGCTTCTGTCCGATCAACCCCACTATATATTTTACCCCGTAAAGTTTAATAAAAGGTGAATGACGTCTGCCATATCAGAACAACATGCGTCTCCTCTTCTGTACATCATAGGTACATGTAGTTATACGAAAGTGTTTTCCGTGATACTGAAACATAATCAGAATGGCACATTCACTACAAGAATCCAGCACAGACAAGCATCGCTGGTGGAAGGAGGCGGTCGTCTACCAGGTTGGTCTATCCTTCGGGAACACCGTGCATGTACGAGGTTGACAGGTCTAGGTTTATCCGGCATCTTTCCTGAGCACTGGTGCTGGATCAAGACCAGGATGGGGAGACGTCAAGGGTATAACCTCAAAGGTCGATTACATGAAGCATTTGGGAGGCAAGTACAATCCCCGAGACTCTCCAAGACCTAGCTAACAAATTATAGTCGATGTACTATGGATCTCGCCGAGTAAGACATGAGATCTTTCAGAAGAATCACAGCGGTACTAAAATCGTACAGTGTTCAAGAGTCCTCAGGCTGATATGGGGTACGATATTGTAAGATCTTCTCGAAATCTTGGATTTGATCGATTCTAACGAGTTCCAGGCGGACTATAAAGACATCGATCCTCTATTCGGCAAGCTGGAGGATGTCGACGAGCTGATTCGAGAGCTCAAGAAGCGAGACATGAAGCTCATGATGGATCTTGTCGTCAACCACACCTCTGACCAGGTCAGTCAATCTTCTTGAATATCGTGACCTAAGGCTCACAGCGCAAAGCACCAATGGTTCTTGGACTCTCGATCATCGAAAGACAACCCAAAGCGTGACTGGTACATCTGGAAGCCCGCAAAGTACGACAAAAATGGTAACCGCCAACCACCAAACAATTGGGCCATGATTCTCGGAGAAGAGAACTCGGCGTGGACTTGGGATGAGAAGACAGGAGAGTACTACCTTGCCCTTTTCACTGCCGAGCAGCCCGATCTCAACTGGGAGAACCCAGAGGTCCGCGAAGCTGTGCATGACGTCCTTAAGTTCTGGCTCGACAGAGGTGCTTCTGGTTTCCGCATGGATGTCATCAACTTGATCTCCAAGGTGCAGACGTATCCTGATGCTGAGATCGTCTCTCCTGATGACAAATACCAGCCTGGTTACAAGTATTACGCCAAGTATGTTCATCATAGCTGCGTCCGCAACATGACACTGATGCAATTACAGCGGCCCTCGTCTTCACGAATACCTGAAGGAGATGAGAACAAAAGTTCTCGACAAGTACGACAGCATCACTGTCGGAGAGATGCCATTCGTCCGCGACGAGAACGAGATTTTGAAGGTCGTTGGCGAGAAGAGTGGCGAACTCAACATGATCTTCATCTTCGAACTCGTCGACGTTGATAACGCACCCGGCTTCCGCATGACGTTGAGAGATTGGGACGCCAACGAGATCAAAGACATCGTCAACCGCTACCAGAGACTGATGATCGAGAAGGACGGCTGGAACAGTGTCTTCTGCGAGAACCACGACAACCCTCGATCTGTTTCCAGGTACACCAACGACAGTGATCAGTACCGTGGACTCGGTGCAAAACTGCTTTGCTTGATGCAAACTACCATTGCCGGTACCATCTACGTCTACCAAGGCGAGGAGCTGGGAATGAAGAACGTTCCGGCGCCACCGGAGTGGGACATTGAGGAGTACAAGGACATTGAGACTATCAACTACTGGAACAAGTCAGTCGACCCCTCATTATCCTTTAATCATATCTCATCTCACTAACACATTTTCCAGGATGAAGAATATGTACCCCGACAACAAAGAAAAGCTTGACCTTGCCCGCAGAGTGATTGGCACCAAAGCCCGCGATCACGCCCGCACACCTGTGCAATGGTCCGCCGAAGAGAACGCCGGTTTCTGTCCGCCAGGTGTAAAGCCGTGGATGCGCGTCAACGACGACTACAAGACCGTCAACGCCGCCGCCCAGCGCAAGAGCGACTCGGATGACCTCACCATTCTGCAGTTCTGGAAGCGCGGCCTTGAGAACCGTAAGAAGCACAAGGACGTCTTTGTCTACGGTGACTTCCACCTTTTGGACAAGGACAACGGAAATATCTTTGCGTACAAGCGGAATAGCAAGACGGAGGCTTTTGTTGTTGTGCTCAACTTTACTGAGAAGGAGGTTGAGTGGGAGATTACTGCTGATGCGAAGATTGAGAAATGGGTCACTGGTAACTACGCTGGGAAATTGGACATGGCTACGAGCGGGAAGCTGAAGTTGAGACCGTGGGAGGGCTTGCTCGCTACTGCTGAGGTTTGAAAGTGTCCAACAGCGATGTCCGGGACACGGCGGTACAAGATGTAAGAACTGGACAATATATAGACCATGTCTGATAGGACTAATATGCAAGTATTCAGACGTAGACTCGTTCAGACGTAGATGCATTCGACACTTCGCAAGCAATTGGCGATCGTATTGGTAATTCCGCGATCAAGGCAAACCTTTACCTGAGTTGATAGCCCGCTGCACCTCGCTCGTGTTTGGTCTGTTCTCTGCAAGACTGTCAGCATCACTCTTGGCTCAATGACTCACCACAGCCAACTCACCAGCATATCTCTCATAGCTGTCCAGGTACAGCTGATCGTCGCTTGTAGTCGCTTTGACCGCCTCATCGGCCTCGATGGCATCAACCCACTTTTTCCACCTAGTGCCCTCTTCAGGTTCTGGCCAGCCCCTGTAAGGCCCCAAGACCCTTTTCAATCTCACAACCCACGGTGCGATCTGCACATCCACAAATCCCATGTCCTTGCCTAGGAAAAAGGGCCCAGTGCCATCCGCCGCGTCGACTAATTTGCCAATTTGCGTCTGCAACTCCTTGCCATGCTCCACAACATCCTTCTGCTCCTGCGCCTGCAGGTATCTATAAAAATTCGGCACAATATTACGGTTGATATGATCAGCCCAGAGACGCGAGTGTGCTCTGTCCTTTGGGTCGCGCGGCAAGAGATCCGGTCCCTGAGAAAGGTCTTCGAGGTATTCCATCAGCACGGTCGACTCGTAGCAGCCCCATTCGCCGTGGCGAAGGGCAGGCACGAGGCCGCGCGGGTTAATGTCGAGGAGCAGCTTCGGCTTTCGGTAAACGTCTACTTCGACGTATTCGTAGTCGAGCTTCTTGTGCTCGAGGGAAATCCAGACACGGTGGACGAAGGGGCTGTGGGGATTAGTATCGGATGAGACAGCGAGGCGAAGAGGGTTGATGTGTGAGCCCTCTGCAAATCCGCCTTGGATATAGACTGACTATATGAAGGAAAATATTCAAAACAAGGAGATAGATACTGAGAAAGACATACCAGAAACAACTTCCATAGAGCTTGAGGTCCTTTTCAGCGGAGTGAGCCTCGGCTGTCTTGAGCGCCTCGCCAGTAGCTTTCTTGTTGTAAGTCTTCTTCTTCGCATCCCCGCCTTGGTTTGCATCTAGCTCCGGCATGCTGGCGAACGATCTTCGTATGCTCGGTTTCGGGAATGCTTGGAAGCTCTTCGTTCGGAGTCGGGGTGCGGTAGCCTGGATGTCTAGAGCACTTTTTGTTAGAGTGCAGAGCCGGACAGGATTCTGCGTGTGTTTCAAGAAGCGGGATATGATCATTAGTACTCGGTCGAATGTCTTGCACGGTCTTTGAGAGAGTACATATATGTGTTGCACGACGACACTGGATGATGGCATGGGGTGAAGGGATGACGAAATGACGGAACCATGCCCGAATCAAACAAACATACATGTATAGAGCCACACTAACATCAATTTCTCAAGATTTCAGTTATATTATGCTCTTCAATTGACTATACAGAGCATTTTCGTGATCTGTTCAGTGTTCTATTGGAATTGTCTGTCGTTCTCGGAGTCTTCAGCCTCGACTTCTCCTTCCAACGGCTGAAGACCGTGGTCCAAATGGCTCCTTTTAGGCTGTTGCGGCTGTATCGGGGAAACAGAAACAGGCCATGACGACTGGGGAAGGTGCAATACCCCTCAATCTCCAATCTCCATGGCTTAAGTCCATGGTGGGAGAATACATTAGGCAAGGCTGCTATGAAAGTCTAACTTCAAGTTTCACGACGGTCACCTTTTCTATTTCGTTAAAACGTACTGTCTCATTTCCCTCCGATCTCACCAAGACACAACAGCAACAATGGCAGACAAGCAAGATTCAGTATGGAAGTCGATCGAGGAGACCAAGGCTGTGTACAAGAGACTTGGTAAGAGTGGTCTTCGCGTTTCTGTACCTATCTTGGGAACCATGTCTTTCGGAGACCCAAAGTGGCTGCCTTGGGTACTCGACGAGGAGAAGGTATACATGATGCAATCTTTCATTTCGGAATGCGGTCGCGATACTGATGCGACGAAATTTAGTCTCTCCCTATCCTCAAAGCAGCCTACGACCGAAGCTTGACTACCTGGGACACCGCAAACGTCTACAGTAATGGTGCTTCAGAAGTCATCATCGGCAAGGCCATCAAGAAGTACAGTCTACCGCGCCACAAGCTTGTCATCCTCAGCAAATGCTATGGTTATGTCGGAGAGGAGCCCAGTATCAGAGGAATCTCGTACGGTCAGAGGATCGCCGAGAGCAAGGACTATGTCAACCAGGGCGGTGAGTGGCAACAAATTGTCTGGTGGATAGCCGATCTAATTGATACAGGTCTTTCGAGGAATGCGATCTTCAACGCCGTTGATGCTTCTCTCAAGCGCTTAGATTTGGAGTACATGGACCTGCTCCAGATTCATCGCTATGACCCGTTCACACCTTTGGAGGAAACAATGGAGGCTCTGCACGATCTCATCAAGATGGGCAAGGTCCGCTATATCGGAGCCAGCTCCATGTTTGCGTACCAATTCGCTATGATGCAGTTCTGGTAAGTTGTACGATCAGCAGGATTCTCACCGCAAATGCTGACGAGTACAGCGCTGAGAAGAATGGCTGGACAAAATTTATCAGCATGCAGAACCAGTACAGTCTTCTGTACCGCGAGGAGGAAAGAGAGATGAACAAGTTCTGTGACCAGACTGGTGTTGGACTCATTCCGGTAGGCTGCATGATCCTGTTCTTGATGCGACTATGCTGACACGTGATAGTGGGCACCTCTTTGCCGTGGTCATCTCGCCCGCCCTCCTGCTGCCAGAGGTTCGACGACTCGATCCGAAGGTGAGGCGGATGGCGCCCCCGGAACTACGGAACTGGACACGAAGATCATCGAACGTGTGCAAGAAATTGCAGAGAAGAGAGGTTGGAAGATGTCTCACGTCGCACTCGCCTGGAGCAACAAGCGCATTGCGGCCCCAATCATCGGATTCAGCAGTGTTGATCGCATGGACGAAGCATTGGACGCAAACGGCAAGGAACTGACCGAAGAGGAGGGGAAGTACCTTGAAGAGCTATACCAGCCAAGAGCCATTCACGGACACTAAGTAGGTGCGCGTCAATGTATCCCACCGTTGCATAGTGGGTTCCACGGCATCAGCAGCCGATCGGTCTCTCGGGTATGCGGTATTTCGCGGAGAAGCTTACGAGTACATGTACTTGAAGTATGTATTTCCTGTTGCTTCGACGGAGCGGTCAGTCAGCGTTGTGACGCAAATGACGAATGCATGCTTTGGCTCGAGCACTGTCAGCCGTATTCGTTGACGCTGCCGTATGCTGTATCTGATTGTCCTGGAGCTCGCGGATGCTGTGTCGGACTCGACCTCTGCAGGTATAAGTACATGAAAGGGTACATGTACTCTGATCCGAAGTCACACGATCAGTTGCTGGCCTGACAGCGAGCTAATCAACGATCTGCAGTCGAGGATGCCGTTGGAGCTACAGCTCGAGGAAGAAGAAAGGAGCGGCCCCGCTCGCGATTACCCCAGCTTCCCCAGGTTTTGAGAGGGTTCGCGCTAAACTGAAAACGGACGCTAAGGAAAGAGCTCACACGACCATCTGAGGTCAACTCGGGGCAGGAGCTACGACGATCAGGGCAAGGATTGCCAGGATTGGATAGAGCAACATACCCGTTGACGAGGTCAGCCAATGAGTCAAAGGCACCTTGGAGCTACACCCAGCTTGAGCAGAGGCCATGGTCACTGGACCACCTGCACCTCCTCCTCATTCCCCAAGGCAGACCCCGCCAAAGCAATGCGGTGCTGCTTGCTCAGCTTGCTTTAAATACAGCAAGTGCCTCTCCCGCTGACTCTTCTTCTTCTTCTTCTTCCATCTTCTTCATCTCACGCAGATGATAATACGACTCTCATAGCCATTCTCAACTTCGAGCTTCCAGCTTCAAAGCAATCACCATCTTCAATCATGTCAACAGACATTGCTCACGTGGCTCCAACGCCGCTGTCCAAGGTCGACTCCGCCATCTCCGAGGGTCATGGCTCACCACCAGACAAGGCTATGCACCGTAGAAGGAGCAGTGCCGTGTCCGGAGTGTTCAACATGAATGATCTTGGTGAGTATCAATCGTGTTACCGATCCTGACAGAAGCTTGCTGACAGGTGTGATAGAAAAGGATCATACTACCATCGAGATTGCGCCGGAGACGCAAAAGCTGGGCTGGTAAGTCGATTGACACACTGCCTTTGTCATCTTCCCCGAGACCTCCATGTACACCCAGATACCTAACTTGCCTGGAAACAATCCAAGTTCTATGTCACGTGACTGACATAACACCTTCCAGGAAGCTCAACACCTCACCAAACACCATTGAGGACAAGGAGGTTCTCAAGAAGTATCTCATGACTCCGCCAGTCAGAAAGATCGACCTTGTCTTCCCGTTGGGCTTGGAAGTAACAGCCCGAAACTTGAAGGGCGTCACCGTCAAGGATGCTCTTGACGCTATCCACAAGCAGTTCAAGAAGAAGGTACGTCGTCGTCGTCTTTCCCACCTACCATAATATCGGTAGCTGCTAACACTTCTACAGCAAGATGATGAGCTCGATGCGCCCTACCTCGCTGGTTTCGAATGGGATCCAGAAGAATGCTACACCAGGTTCATCGTCCACCAAAAGAAGACTGGCGAGGTCTCCAACATCGGCAGCTCAAAGAAGAAGAACAAGAAGAAGGACACTGAGGAGTAATGATTCTCCGGCTGCGCGTGTCGCGTACCGACGTCATTCCTTGACTTTCATGTCTGTCGGTCGTGTGAGTAATGGTGTATGCCGCAACAGTGCTGCTCATTGGGCACAATCTTAGTGCTATGTCAGGTACAGACGTCGACTTTGCAACGTCTGAGTCGATGCATCTAGCTGCCTCGCAATGAAGTATCCATGAACACTGTAAGAACTCTTGCAGAACAGCATATGCGTATGGAATCCTCAACTGTGTCTGCACCGACTTCATCTTGGTGTTCTCTTCGGTGCGCTCTTCTTAATGGAGTGTTCGGACTGATTCATCAAAATCATGTTGAGGCATGGTGAACGTTCGAATGCGAAAATCGTGCTGCTGTCTTCGCCCGTCTGTGATACAAACTTCCCGCGACTACATCGTCCATCCCCGGCGAACGCTTATCATCCATGACCGCAAGCCATTGTATCGATAGGCGCTCGCGTGTACTTGCTCTTTGTGGCAGTTGCTCTAGCAATAATACTACTTGTGCCCATGTCATCGCCGTTCAGCGGATAAGTCCTGCACTGGTAAGCATCCTTTCAGAAGCGACGTGGTGCAGAACAAGAAGTGGTGAGATCTCCATTGTATCTTCTTTCGTATCCCTGCCCCTCCCCTTCTTCTGTTCAACCTTTGCCGGCGATCCAACACCATGGAAGAGAGAGGAGAAATACCAGTCGGACTGCCTCACGAAAGACCTACAACATCTTACTGGCAGAGTCCACTGGACTCGATTGCTGATCTGACTGCTACACCTCCATTACCGTCGGAAACAGACTACGTGATCGTTGGGAGTGGCATTACAGGGGCATGTATTGCATATAATATCCTCGAACGGAAACCGGGAGCGAAAGTTCTTTTACTTGAAGCACGTCAGGCATGTAGCGGCGCCACGGGACGAAATGGTAAGAAGACTTCCCTTAGTGATACGATCAAATCTGAGGCCGCCAGGGGGTCATACCAAAGCAGCAAGCTATCGCAGCTTCACTGATCATGAAGCGCACTACGGCCTTGAGGAGGCTATCAAAGTGGCAAGATTGGAGTCCGCCAACATTAAGGCGACCCATGATTTCGCCAAAGCCCACAACATCGATTGCGCTTCTAACCCGTGCGACACCGTCGACATCATCTACTCGGCAAGCCACCTCGGTTCCGGCAAGAAAGCCATTGCCCGTATGCAAGAGACAATGGGCATCGACGACCCAGCAGCAGCCTACAAGATCCACTCGGCTGAAGAGGCACACTCGCGCTTCTTAGCACCTAACGCTCTCGCCGCCATAACATACGAAGCAGGCAGCATATCCGGCTACAAACTCGTCATGGGAATCCTCAAACTCTGCCTCGCCCGTGGTCTTGACCTCCAAACGCACACTCCAGTCACACGGATCACTGCCTCGCCTTCCTCCACACCAACCCAGCCCCTATGGACAGTCACTACGTCTCGTGGAACCATCACAGCACCGACCGTCCTCCTCGCCACGAACGGCTACACGGCGAACCTCTTACCTCAATTCCAACGCACTATTGTGCCATTGCGCGGACAGGTGCAAGCCCAACGCCCCGGCTCAGCCCTCCCCAACAACGGCTCACTATCACAAACTTACAGCTTTATCTATGACGCTGGGTACGAATACATGATCACCCAGCCGCAGTCCACAGCGACATCGCCTCACATCCCTGACGCAGGCATGATGATTGTGGGCGGAGGACTCGGCACTCTGCCTGCTGACGGCGCAGAAGAGTTTGGCATCACTGATGACGGTGCTGTGCACAGTGGCTTGAGTGGGTATCTGACCGAGTGCACGCGAAGGTATTTCGGCGAGAACTGGGGAAAAGATGATAGTCGAGGCCGGGTTGAGAAAGAGTGGACCGGGATCATGGGCGCCAGTGCCGATGGCTTGCCGTATGTTGGCCAAGTCGAGGGCATGAAAGGGGTGTGGGTTTGTGCGAGCTTCAATGGCCACGGTATGGTTATGTGCTTGAAGTGCGCTGAGGCGGTGGTGGGTATGGTCCTCGGTGATGAATCTTGGAAAGAGTGGTTTCCGAAGTGTTGTGTCCTAAATAAGGAGAGGCTGGAGCGGAAGTTTGAGGGTCGGTTGGGTATGAAAGCCCCTGGTGAGGCGGAGTTCGCAGGCTCGGAAGGTTGTGGTAGGTTGTAGTATGGTGGTTGCTTTTGGCAGCGACGGTTCTGTGATTCTTGTGCACTGTGCAGCATGAGTATGCAGTGATTAGCTTATGACATCTGTCGCGTGTGGCGTGTGTGTCATGTATGTGTCGAGTGGAATGATGCGTATAGACAACACTTCAGTACAACAAGAATGTAAAGAAAGAATCCCAAACCTCAGCAGTTTAAAGAAATATATTAAGAAAACCAGTTCCGTATGTGAGACATCACAACCCAACAGCACGGTACCCAGAAGGATATAGGTGACATGAGAACTTGATGATTCTGATTTCTTCTTCCGGGTGGTTTATGAAGGTTTTTGTGCTTGTCAGCTGCCCGACCCATACCGACTGCGCCTATTTTGCAATCATCATCCATCCTGACGATGAACCGTTTCCGTCAAGACACCAAAAGACCACTGGTAAGACGACTAAGTTCCATCACCAGCGACCCATTCCCAGGTAATACCCCGAGCTCACACACATGCAAATCGTGCCATCTAGAAGACCATCTCGTGTGGTCGGTCGCCCTTTCGGAGGCTGAAGGTTGAGCCAAGGTAGCTCAAAAGGAATGGCTCCTTCTTGAGGCCGGCAAGAAGTGCCTTGTCGACGGACTTCTGGTCCTCAGCGCGTCCGCTAGCAACCTGCTTCTTCTGTCGTGATAGTCAGCACCCGTGATCCCAGTGACACAACTCGCTCGTCCGTACCTCTGGCTTCTCGCCCTGCTTGAAGAAAGCCTCCTCGCCCTTTGACTTGGAGCTCTTCTCCCTGGCAAAGTACTTCTCGCCGGAAACCTTGTCGAGGGTGGATGACTCAATGCCGCTGATGTCGACCTTTGTCCTGGTAGCGATAACGTAGCGGGCGTTGACACGTCTGAGAGGAACACCGTTGACCTTGAATGGACCAGTGACGAGGAGAACACCTTGGGAGAGGTTCTTGAGGAGGACGACGCGCTTGCCACGGAAGCGGCCAGCGAGGAGAATGAGAACGGAACCAGGCTGGAGGGTTGAGCGTGGCTTCCAGGCCTTCAAAGACTTGCGGGTCTAGAAACAATATGTCAGTCCATTATCCGTGTGATGGTCAAACATCCATGTCGAGTTTGCCTTTCCCGTATCTCTGCCTCCATCTGCCATGAACGGTCATGAAAGCATGTCCGAAGGATTCAAGCTTCAAGATTCGAGATTGTCCTCCTCTTATGATATGTTTCCGACGGCGAATTGATCGTACCTTTCTTGGGGCAGAGACATCCTCAGCTGGGTAGTACTTCTGCGCCCTCTCGGCTGGGGCTGGGCGAGTCCTCTCGCCGCCCTGGAACTTTTTCGTCGTTGCTTGCTCGGACATTGCGATTGTCGTGTTGCCGAATCGACTGTGAAGCGGTGTTAGATTCGGTCCAGAAATGTATCGCGCAAGATACTTTGAGCGCGGTCGTGTGGTGAGATGAAGCGTACCGAAAAGAAAACTAGGCGTGTCGTCGAAAGTTGTTGGTCGTGAATGTCCGTCCGCGAACCGATCGCTGTATGAAGCGACAGTCTCAATTGGGGTGCAACGCCGGAGCGGAAGCAAAGTTCTTCCGGCTGCGTGAGTGAACGCCAAGCTAGAGGCCGGCTTACCTTCCCTTCGTCAAAATTGCACTTTGGCATGTGTCGCTCAAAGTACATACAGTTGGAAGTTACGGCCCGCTTCTCTGACCTCACTCGCGACTCCAACACCAAACAGCTTCATTCGTCAATAGCTTGAACAATCACAGAAACACAGACACACATTCTACGATGGCATCACGACCTTTATTGACATTCAAAGCCGGGCGCTGCTCACAAGAGGTAAACCAAGCACTAATCTCCTATACCACGTTGCTGATCGTTCGTAGGGCAAAAAAGTCCGCCCCATCGATGTTCCAGGATTCCTCTATCTATACATTGAAGATGGTATGATCAACGTGCAAGGTGTTGAAAAAGCATCTAACACATATCAGAGCTCCTTCATCTCTGCTGGCGCCTTCGTTCTTCACTACCTACCGAACCCGAGACCGATCTCATTATGTTCCCCGGTGATGGAGCCTTCACACCAATGATCGGGAAGGCGCCTGCATCAGCGACGGCAAAAGACAAGCACTCAGTAACAAACGGTCGTCTCTTTCAACTCAAATTCGAGTCATCCTCCGAGCGCCACTACTTCTGGATGCAGTCCAAATCACAGCACAAGGATGGCACACCGAGCTACTTCAGTGAAAGAGATCAGCATCTTGGAGAGATTGTGAATAGACTGTTGCAGGGCGACGAAGTCGACATTCAGCACGAGATCTCAATTCTGGGAAGAGAAGACCGGGATCGTGGTGGTGACCAGGGAGACGACAATGACGATGTCATGGAGGACGTTCAAGGTGGTACTGGCGACGATCACCACCGTTCCGGCAGTGGCGGTGCGGGAGCCGATGCTACAGGAGGTGATCCAAGAGAAGAGGGAGAAGATAGTCGGCGTGGCGGTGCTGATGGTGCGAGAGGGTAAGTCTACGAAATGGTTACCGTACTTGCTTGAGGGGCATGGCGTATGTGACAGGGAAATGGCGCTAAGGCAATTCGAGGGGGAAAAGCATTCGTTGCATTCTTAGGCGTTGAGGACGATGCATTGCATGTACCTAGGCGTTCTGAATAATGACCGAGATGATATGATGAGCTATCCTTGTCAATGCTTCCTTCCCCCTTGCGTCATACCGTCTTGTTATTTCACGTTTTGGCTCGGACACAGCAGCTAATGTACCGATTAGGCCATCAGACGATCCTAACTCTGTCGTTCAGAACTTCTTGCGCTCACTCCAGGGCAGCAACCTCGGCGGTGGCCAGCAGTCCTCACAAGCTTCACACGACAAACCTTTCACTTCCCTTCCGGAGCTTCTCAATACAGCCACAACCGCATCATTCCTCAGCACAGCATCTCCAGCGCAGATCGACAGCATGTGTGCCTTCCTACCGCCTTCGATCTTTCTCCTTGCACAGGAATCTTCTGCTTCACTAGAATCGGCCGAGCCGTCTCCTGAGGCCGGACAAGCAGCCATCGAGGCGTTGTCTACAGAGCAGAAGCGGGAGATCCTCGAGCGCGTACTGCGCAGTGCGCAATTGCATCAGAGTCTAGGGTCTCTGACGGTCGCTTTGAGAGATGGTGGTCTACCTATGATCGGAGAGGCGTTAGGGATTGACGTTGAGAATGGAGGACTCATCAAGGGGGGCAGCATGCCGCTTGGTGGAGGCGAAGCCGTGGAGAAATTCTTGGAAGGTGTCAAGAGAAGCGCGGACAAAGAGTCAGGTCGATAAGCTTCGATTAACAAGCGAAGATGACATCTATGTAACGCGATCCAATTGAAGATATTCCAGACCTCTCTTAAGTCGCCCTCATGTAGTAGCTTCCTAAATCGCCATTGGGATACGGCTGGAACGCAATACGAATTCGGGTCCTCTGAAGGAACGTCACATGAGAAAGACAACTGCGCATCATCGGTCAATGTTTGATGCTATTACCTACAACAGAGCTGCTGCCATACATGTAGGTTCGGAAGTTGAATAGTGAGATTGACCCCATGTCCGATGTTAAAGCGTTCTCTATATACATGTACTGTATGCACGGTCCTCCTTCCCAGGTCTTGGCATGCGGTACCTCATCTGCATCACTCACCACCTCCCACCAAGTGCATCATACCGACCCAGCCGCCTCTCCACTCAATACACACTTACAATGCCGTTGATACGACCTTCACATCTGTCAGCGGCGCGCGCTGCCCGCTTCACACCGTCCACGCTCCAAATTCGCCGTCCAATTTCCTCATCACAACCTTTCCGCTCGGCAGAGGGGTCGCACGAAGAACACTACGACCCACCAGGAGGATGGCTGTTCGGTGTCAAGCCGGGTGAAAAGTACCAGAACGAAGGTTGGGAGAACGTCTTCATCTACGGATTCTTCGGTACTCTTGCTTTCGGAGTGATCGGCTACTGCTACAAGCCAGACACAAGGTTTGTGTATCCGTCTCAGCAGGATTACTTGAGATGCTGATGATTTCGCAGTATCCAGACATGGGCGCTCGAGGAGGCTAGGAGGCGATTGGAAGCGGAGGGTATCTTGCAGGATCCTGGTTTGAGAAAGGGAGACACACACGCCAACACCACTGAGTAAGAGACGGTTAGGGTGTCGTTTGGGCGCATTACATACTTTTGGTATGGGAGACAGGGAGACGAAGATATAGGAGGGTTTCATGGCTTTTTGGCTGCACAGACAGACCATGCCATGGTTTACAGATTAATGAATCTACAGCGTTTTCTACAACCCCGTTAGATTGATTCCCACCAGGACGAGGATGCTATCACTACGATACTTGTACTTCTGTTGTCATCGGCGGTCTTGCTGCATGATCAACACATGTTCTCATTTCTGGCCCATGCTTTCGGAGGACTACGAATGTGACACCAACAAAACGTCATCCGAACAGTGATTAGGTTCATATCACTGCATTGATGAGACCATGACCGTATATGTGTGATAGCACAACAATCGAGATGTTATCAGAGTTCATCATTGTCTGAGTCGCACATCTTGTCGGTACACTGATATATTGGGCAATATTGTCGTACTATAATTGCTTAATAAGCATGACTACCTGCACAAGTCGGGCTATGTACATGCTTTAGTACATGTACTTGATAATGTAGAAGGTTGGAGCAGATCGTCATCATTTGCAAACCTACGTTGTCAAATGTTTGTTTGGAATAAGCCAGTGTTGGAACTCTTCTTGCATGCATGCGTTTGTACCAGCCCGCTTGAACTGTGATACAAGCGCGACTTCCGAGACGTCCGGCTGATTGCACCAAGCGGTGGGAGACATCTTGACCGAGAGATGGATTCTGCGATGGGGTATAACCTGCTTTAACGCGACATCACGCCTTCTGGGGCTGTCCACCATCCCTAACCCAGTCGGCAAACTCCTTCCTCTTGGCCCTGATATCCATGAAACCAGCCCGGTCGTCCAATGCACGGTAAGGGTTCTCAACGAAACCACTGTCCAGATCCTTCTGCACGCCGCGCTTCTCACGCTCCATCCTGCCAGCCCATACGCGCCATTGGATCGGTTTCAGTTCTTGGGCACCGAGCACGACACCGACGCAGAGAATGAGGACCGATGCGAGAGTCTCGATCGTGATGTCTAGTGGTAGTGATGTCTGCGAGCGCGTAGAGACATGTGCGGCGCCGGGTGTCAAGTTGGTCGGGTTGCGAGGTATTAAAGAGAACTCGTGTGCACTGTAGACGCTGTTTGCTCTTAGCTATGTTCTTATCGCTATTCATATAGACTTACGCATGCGCCAGCAGCACGAGGCCCAGTACGTTCAGTACTGTAGATGCGATAGCCATTGTATCCGCTAGGGTAATTGATCAGGTCGCTGCGACTAGGGACCGAGTTCAAGCTGAAGCTTCACGTGGAGTAACGTCCGGGCAATTGTCGGCGTTTGATGACATGGACAAACATGTGAACACACAGCACGATTGCAACAATACGACTACAAGTCGGGTGGATCATTGATAGCAGTATCATTGAAGTCGTGATCTTGGAGGAAGATCTATGTAATTTTCTCAGATCTATAGCGAGGCTTCTTGACAATCACCTGAATGTAGATCGGCATGATTCATGTCATTCCCCCCTCGCAAACTCATGGTATTTTCGTCTACAACTTTTGCATGGCAGCCTGCAGATGTGTTAGCCGGGTCTAGGTGTCATTTGGTGATGAACTTACGATGTCGGAGGACTGAACGTAGTCCTCGAACTCGGCGATCTCCTCCTGGAGCTCGTCAAGGGAAATCTTGTCGTCCTCGATGACCATGTTGATCTGGAGCTTCTTGATACCGAAACCAATGGCAACCAACTGGGAACCACCCCAAACAAGACCATCCTTCTCGATAGAACGAACGCTGTTCTCGAGCTCCTTCATGTCGGTCTCGTCGTCCCATGGCTTGACATCCATGGTAACAATGGACTTGGCGGCAGGCTTAGTCTTGCCGGCCTTCTTCGCGGCGTATTCAGCGAGACGCTCTTCCCTGATACGAGCAGCCTCGGCATCCTCCTCCTCATCGTCGGAACCGAAAAGGTCGACCTCGTCGTCGTCATCCTCGTCGGCAGCAGGAGCCTTGGCTGGGTTCACTGGCAGCTCGCTCTGCTCTGGGCCGTAGGCAGTGTATGGCTTGGATGGGTCACCTGGAAGAGAAGAGAATTCCGACTCGTAAGACGCGATGTGCTTGTACCAGCGGTAGGCGTGAGGGTACTTTTCTGGGGCGGGTGGGGTCTTGATGGCCTGGAAGGTCTTGACATCGGCCTGGGATGGACCGTACCTTGAGAAGGTCAGCTCCTGGTCGATTTACAGGTGTTGAATAGTTGCAGAGTCGTGGAGGACGCGGTAAATCAGAGTTGCGCAAAGCGCTTGGTTTTGGAATCGTATAGCGGGGTCTTAAGCCGCCTCATAAACACGGACCAATGATGTTCATCATAAAGCATAGCAGGGGGAAGTGTAGGTGAGAGAAAGGTGTGACTAACCCAACAACGTAGGATCTGGTTTGAGTCCAGCTCTCGAGGACTGCGACACTTGTCAACTCTGTAAACAATGGCATTAGCAGTCCAGATGCTACTTACGAGCGAGACCGGAGTCGTTGACGAAATCAGTGAAACCCATTGTGTCGATATGTGATATGTGGTGAGATTGAGAAGGAGGGGTGTTTGATGCGCCTGGGAAGCTTGTACAATTGTTGAAGCGGGTGGATTTTTCTGGCCACGGCGACGAATTGTGCTCCGTGCAGCGTGCTCGCCCTGACCGCTCAGGGTTGCTTGAGGTCGTCCCCACCAACAAGATCTCTTATCTTATCACATCTACGTCTACCATTCTTGATCTCTGACGAAACCACTGTAGATGATTCTGGAACACGTCTTGGACTCTAGAACAGTGTAGCGCCTTCGCATGAGGTAAGACTCGAAGCGCAAGTATATCATCTTCTTCCGCCTTTCTGCTGCTATACTTTCTCAACTTCTGAACAGTATACACTCAAGCATGTTGTCAGCGTCGAATAGGAACGCTCTGAGGCGCGCTGTGCGAGGCATAAGCCAGACTCGGAGTTCAGCAACATTAAATACTCGATCTATATTTCGGCTCGCGCCTACAATCCAGCCTATACAGCCACCATGCCAGACGCAATTACACAGAACATATGCGACGGGACGACCTCGCCCTCCAGGAGGCACACATCGCATGAACATGAGCCCTGAGCCAGAGCAATCCGCCTTGGAACAATACGGAGTCGACCTTACTGCAAGAGCGAAAGACGGAAAACTCGACCCTGTGATAGGAAGAGACGCCGAGATTCATCGAACTATTCAAATATTGTCGAGGCGGACGAAGAACAACCCGGTGCTGATTGGATCTGCTGGAACAGGAAAGACGGCCATACTGGAAGGTCTTGCGCAACGCATTGTCAAGGGTGACGTACCCGAAAGCATCAAGGATAAGCGCGTGATATCGTTGGACCTCGGCCAGCTCATTGCTGGTGCAAAGTTCCGAGGTGACTTCGAAGAGAGACTCAAGTCGGTCTTGAAAGAGACGGAGGAAGCAAAAGGAGGAGTCATCCTATTTGTTGACGAGCTACATACACTACTCGGTCTTGGCAAAGCAGAAGGCAGTATTGATGCATCAAATCTGTTGAAGCCAGCCCTGTCACGAGGAGAGCTTCAGTGTTGTGGCGCGACCACCCTCAACGAATATCGTATGATCGAAAAGGATGTTGCACTGGCTCGAAGATTTCAGCCAATTCAAGTTGGCGAACCCACGGTACAAGACACCATTTCCATTCTGCGAGGTATCAAGAACCGCTATGAGATTCACCATGGTGTTCGTATCACCGATGGAGCGCTCGTCGCCGCCGCTACATATAGCAACCGCTATATCACCGATCGGTTCCTGCCAGACAAGGCGATTGATCTTGTCGACGAAGCTGCCAGCGCCTTGAGGCTGCAACAGGAAAGCAAGCCAGATGCCATACAAGAACTTGACAGGCAGATCATGACTATTCAAATTGAACTCGAATCTTTGCGCAAAGAGACAGACATTGCCAGCAAAGAGCGCAGGGAGTCGCTTGAGCGTAATCTCACTCTCAAGCAAGACGAGGTCGGTGCCTTGACAGAAAAGTGGGAGAAAGAGCGTGCAGAGATTGAGGAGATCAAGCAAGCCAAAGAGAAGCTCGAAACTGCGCGAACAGAGCTGGAAATGGCTCAAAGGCAGGGTGATCTGGGTAGGGCTTCCGAACTTCAGTATTCTATCATTCCAGACCTCCGGAAGCAGTTGCCTGAAGAAGGCGCAGAACAGCCCGCCGCGGCCGGATCTCCTCAGAGCTTACTGCACGATTCTGTGACACCAGATGACATCGCCAATGTCGTGTCGAGGACTACTGGAATCCCTGTGAACAAGTTGATGGCTGGAGAAGTCGAAAAGCTGATCCACATGGAGGACACGCTTCGCCAGTCTGTTCGTGGACAAGACGATGCTCTCACTGCTGTCGCGAATGCCGTCCGCATGCAGCGCGCCGGTCTGAGCGGCGAGAACAGGCCACTTGCTTCATTCATGTTCCTTGGCCCTACCGGCGTTGGTAAGACGGAGCTCTGTAAGAAGATGGCCGGTTTCCTCTTCTCGACCGAGTCCGCAGTCCTTCGTTTCGACATGTCTGAATTTCAGGAGAAGCACACAGTCAGTCGGCTAATCGGCAGCCCTGCTGGCTACGTTGGGTACGAGGATGCCGGCCAGCTTACGGAAGCCGTCAGACGGAAGCCTTATGCTGTGTTGCTGTTTGATGAGTTCGAAAAGGCACACAAGGACATCTCGACGCTGCTTCTGCAAGTCCTTGATGAAGGATTCTTGACTGACGCGCAAGGACATCGCGTCGACTTCCGCAATACCATGATCGTCTTAACGTCGAACCTTGGTGCCGAGTCGCTACTGACAGACGGGAGCACAGCAAGCGAGATATCTCCAAGAGTGAGAAACGAAGTGATGGAGGTTGTTCAAGGTTCCTACGCACCTGAATTCTTGAATCGCATCGATGAGTTCATCATTTTCAAGCGTCTGGCAAAAGAAGCGCTTCGAGACATCGCCGACATACGTCTCAAGGAATTGCAAGCTCGTCTTGACGATAGGCGAATCACGCTCAATGTCCTTCCAGAGGCCAAAGACTGGCTGTGCGAGAAGGGGTACGAACCAAGGTATGGTGCTCGTCCGCTAAACCGTCTCATCTCGAAGCAGATTGGCAACAATTTGGCCGATAAAATTATTCGAGGCCTGGTGAAGAGTGGAGACACAGCCACTGTAACAGTAAAAGAGGGTGGAGAGGCTCTCGAAGTTCTTGCACCAGAACAATCATCAGCATAATTGGAAGGCACGGTTTATGAGTTTGACGCCAAGCATAGCATGGGTTCGGTTTTCAATGTAAGATTAGTATATTTCCAGCTCTTGAATTTCCCCTCTCATATACCCTTTTGTCGATGGCAATGTACTTTTAAATCGTGCTTCTTAGATTCACATTTCCTTGAAGATGCCTCAACCGATTTTGTAGGGTCCGCCCAAAATTCTCAACCTGGCAGGAGCGACCTTCCTGATTGGTGGCGGATGCCTAAATCAAGTTTCTTACCTAGATTCGACGTTCCATTCTCCTTCTTTCTCTACTCATTTCTGTTCAACTGCTTGTCTCAAGACTATGGCGCCTTCGTCGAGGTCCTCGCGCTCTGGCCGCAGTACTGCAATATCACGACGCACGTATAGAACTACCCAGAACCGACCGGTCCTTCCAACTTCCTCCAACGTGACACGTCCGCATCTTCATGCCCGCTGTACGAACACCCGTTCTTCAACACCAGTCACGAGATATGCACCACCTTCTCAATCAGCGGCTTCCTCCACGTCTGCTCCAGGCCCAATCCCGGATGCCGAAGAATCGTTGGCCCGCGATGACTCGCTCAATGAGATAGTCATGGCTATCAACGTACAAAGCCGAGGTACCGTGGGCTGCGCATACTATGTAGCTCAGGAAGAGAGACTGTACTTTATGGAAGATGTCACACTAGGTGGTGCAGACATCGTGGAAGCTCGTGGGTCAGTTGCACAGCACCAGTGTTCGGATCTACTGACATTGTGGCAGTGAAGCTCTTCATCAGTCCGACAACGATCCTTGTTCCTTATCGACTAGATGAAACGATACTTGACCGAATTGATCCTGACTACCGGTCAAGGGAAATCAGCACTGACGGCAGGAGTGAGGTTTTCAACCTTCCATACCAGCTGGATCTACGTCCATCAGCAGAGTTCAATCATGAATCAGCAAAGCACAAACTTGTCAACCTCAAAATCGGTCAAGAGAATGGCCCGCGGGTTGCATATGTTGTACCAGGTGATGTACTGCCCGCAGACAATGCAGACATACCAGAAGAGGCCGCCATGACACAGCAAGGTCAATTGCTCAGATTAGCAAGTTGGATTGACCTCGAGAGCCGGATTACAGTCGGCTGTGCCGGTGCTGTACTTGCCTTCATTCATCGTCGTCGGACTGGGGCTTTTCTCCCTGGCGATGAACAAGCTCTCAACATGTACCGAGTTTCTACTATTGAAATGTTTTCTCTGCGCGGATCAATGTTTGCAAACATGGATACTTTGTTGTCTCTGCAAATCATTCAGTCCGAAGCTCATCCTCACACCCACAATCAAGGACCGAAAAGTTCGGGGTCAAAAGAAGGATTTTCCGTCTACGGTCTGTTCCATCATCTGGCTTGTACGCCTCAGGGTAAGTTTTTACTCCGACAATACTTCCTCAGACCCAGCCTGAATCTCGATGTGATCAACCAACGACTCGATACAACCTCCATGATGCTCAGGCCAGACAATGTGCCGACGATGGAACTACTCGCCAAGCATCTAAGATTAGTCAAGAATATGAGGACTGTCATGGTCAGTCTGCGAAAAGGCATCAGTGAAGGGGTTGCAGGGCGAGGTAGCCGCGGTGGTATCACGCAGACAGTGTGGTCCAACATTCGGGAGTTTGTATTTCGTGCTTTGGCCGTCAGAGACTCCGTGAAGGAGTTCTTGGGAACGGACCATCTTCTGATCGTACAGAAAGTCCTGACCAGATTCGAAGGTCAGCCGCTGGCTACGGTCGGTCGAGCCATCACGGACATTATCGACTTTGAACAATCACAAGAGCAGCACCGCACAGTCGTCAAGGCTGGCGTCAACGAAGAGCTTGACAACATGAAAACGACCTACGATGGACTTGAGACTCTGCTCTCTCGAGTAGCCGTTCATATTGCAAGAAATGTGCCTGCAGAGCTGGACACAAAATTGAATGTCATATATTTCCCGCAGATCGGCTTTCTCATCGCAGAGCGTTTCGATCCAGATACTGGCAATGGTGTCTATGAAGGCAGCGAAGACGATCCATGGGACAAGATGTTTACAACACACGAGTTTGCCTACTACAAGAACAGCAACATGACAGAGATGGACTCTTATCTTGGTGATATTTATGGTCAAATCCGCGACAAAGAGATTGAAATCATTCAAGATCTTGCAGAACGTGTTCTGGAATACGAAGAGATGCTTACCTCTGTCTCTGATATCTGTGGCGAGCTTGACAGTTTGATTGCACTTGCGCAAGGCGCAAGAAACTACAACTTTACCCGACCTCGAGTGAACGAGTCCAACATCGTACAGATTCAGGGAGGACGACACCCATTGCAAGAGTTGGCGATGCCCTCTTACATTGCCAACGATACATTGCTCGTTGGCGGAATGGGCAGTGGCGATGACGGAGTCGAACCGATTGACCACACGGAGAGCGAGAGCGAGATGGAAGGAATTATCCGTTCGAGGACGATCAACAACCAAGAAGGACCAAGTATGGTCATTGTGACGGGTCCTAATTACTCAGGAAAGAGTGTTTATCTGAAGCAGGTCGCACTCATAACCTTCATGGCGCATGTTGGAAGTTTTGTACCGGCGGAGAGTGCGACGATCGGGCTGACTGACAAGATACTGACCAGGGTAGCCACACGTGAAAGTGTGTCCAGGGATCAGAGCGCTTTCATGATTGATCTACAGCAAATCTCGGTTGCTCTGAGTCTTGCTTCTCATCGCAGTCTGCTCATATTCGATGAGTTTGGCAAAGGCACAGAGTCCTATGGTATGTTTTGACCACATTGTCGATGTGCTCTCTTTGACACTGTACACAGACGGAGCAGGGCTTGCTGCCGGCGTATTCAATCATCTGTTGTTGAGGGGCAACGACTGTCCGAAGGTTCTTGCAGCAACGCATTTCCACGGTAGCTTCAACAATCCAAAGTTACAGTTCTCCCGCAGACTAACAACGTCCAGAGATCTTCGAAAGGGGCTTCCTGCTCCGGCAACGATCGCTTGCTTTTGGTCATATGGAAGTCCGGATTGATCTGAACGCTTCCGAGATCGATCAGCAGTTGACTTACCTATACAAGTAAGCGATGCGCTGCGGAATTCTCGATGGCGTACTGAGACGAGACAGCTATCGACATGGCCGAAGCACATCTAGCTACGGAACATGGTACGTATCGACCATGTCCAGTTAGATCTCGACTCATTTCCTATGCAGTTGTGCCGCCATCAACGGTATTACTCCCCACATAGTGAGAAGAGCAGAACAGCTCATCCTCCTTGAAGCTCGTGGTGAAGATCTCGTAGCATCGTGCTCGAGGCTACCCGACGCCGAGCTAGGGGAGTTGCAGCAAGCAGTATTCTCACCAGCTCATCAGGTCATGGTGTCGTGGTTAATCTTTTGATAGGAGTTGATCGCAAGGGATTTCCTGCGTCTAGACCTAGATGCCAACGACGCAAAGGCAGCGTTAGAGGGTGCTCTCGGGAGAGTTCAACGACCACTGTCGATTCGTCTGCACTCGAGCCAAGCACGACCACCGTGCTGAAGCATACGACGCCGGGATCATGGAAATATTCGCTGACGGCTGGCAACACTATCAGCGTTGTCGTAGACCGGCCTTTTGAAGCCTTGGCGATGCTGTACATACGAGGGAGGACTCGGTATACAGTGCCCGGAATCCGGAAGTTCGACACAGTGGAGGCATAAATTGGGGCTTGCGAGTCAAGAGATGCGAAAAGTCATCCTCTGTATCGATAGTCGCATCCGAACGTATGAATAACCGGGTGTAGTATCAAGAATACATACCTACTTCGTAGTACTCCATCTTTGACTCTACCTACCAACGTGCGTTTCGATAGCGACAGTATGTATTCATACGATGAGGTCCTATTCACCGAAGAAAACCAACGAGATTGGCGACTTCGATACCCTGACAACCTAGACCGAGCAACGATCATGCCATAAGATCCTTGCTGCATCGCTGGACAGAATTTTCCGCTGCTCTTCGACTGGCATAAAATAATCTATGAATGATGGAAAGAGATCTCGGCAGGCTTTGGTTCGGGCTTCACCGCTCCCTTGGACCCTGAAGTGATCGCCGCCGTTGCTGCAGATACGCCAAGAAGTACACAAGTTACCCCATTGAGACCGTTAAAGACCTCCAACCGACATCCTCAAACGGCGCCGGAGTAGCAGTTGAATATCGTCAAGCTTACTATCGTTACGCAAATTCGTCATTCAGCAGTGGGGAAGAGAAAATAAAGATACAGAAGAGTGGAAATAACATCATCAGCGGATACTACGACGCACTTTAGCAAAGCCTGCATTCCACGACTCCCATTCGCGAGACCATGCGCTTCGACTACATCTTCCCATTGACCCTCCTCACCTTCACAGCAGCAGAGCAATCTCTACCGCTCTCGCCCTTCCACGCAGCAATACCACTCTTTGATCCTCTCTTCGACACTCTCCCACCCGACACATTCTCGCAAGACCAAAGCCCAACAGCCACACAAGACCTTTTCAAAAGACAGGCTGCAGCGACATCCTGCCCTCAAGCATACAACAACTGTGCCGTCCTCGGCGCACCAGGACTCTGCTGCGCCAACACGGCGGTGTGCTCAGCCGACTACGCCGGCCACGTCGCGTGTTGCAATAAAGGCGCGGCGTGCACGGGCACTATCGCATCGATCATCACTGCTGGGACTATTGGTGGGACTTCGAATACGGGGCTCGCATCGACGGCGGCCGGGGGGCTTGGTGGTGCGGGACTAGGAGGAGGCGCGACGACTACGGTTACTACGACGAGTCAGGTTGCGGGCGGTGGGTTGGTCATGGCTAGTTCGACGGCGGCGGCCACGACGACGACGAATGGTGGGTTTTATATTCAGAGTGGAAGTCCAGCTACGACGCTGGGAAGTGTGGGCGGAAGAGTCAGGGTCGTAAGTCTCGCTCTGGTGACTTTTGTGATCTGGAACTGGTGCTGATTTCATGGTAGTCTACTGGCTTGGAGGTGCTGATCGCGGCATTGGGAGTGCTCGGGTTGGTTTGAGAGGGAAAAGAGACCGGACATTGGAAGTCAGTGCAAGATAAGTTATGAGGCTGGTCTAGGACATTGAATGATGAGACAGCCACACGTGTGGGAGCATAGCTAAGGCGTTAGGGTCATTGTCTATAGTGCTACTTGAAAAGCAAACATGGTATTTGGAAGCCCGTATTCATCAGACCAGGAAAGGTCATTGCCGATGTATCTAGCCATTGGAAGGCCCATACAGCCTCAGAGGTGGCGTCTAATCCTTGGCACTCCTCCAAAGACGTCTTATCAGGCACATGTATTGTCCATGTTCAATTTAGCCGTGGTTCCCGATCGGCCAGATCTGGTAGTTCTGAAGCTGATGGTATCAAATCTCGGAATGAGGCTGATCGAGGCCGAAGTGCTATGATTCCCCATCTGACGAATCTGAGCAGCATCTATTCTCACAAGAAGCGTCAGAAGTGGGCCAAGCTCCTGGAATAGTCGCACGTGGAAGCTCCTGAGAACCCTGGAGCAAGCAGCCCTCGTTGGAGGGACTAGGCTTGACTTGGTTGGGTTGGAGCCACTCTAAAATTGGTATGCACTCAGAAAATTCTATCTCGTAGCAACTTCGATATGCAGCCCAGTCGCTAGCGTCGGGCCCATAATCAAAGTTGGTCCAAGTGTGTATGGCTTCCGTTGAGCGAGCATGCCATGCGTACTCCGATTGGCAGCGGGACCGGCAGTGGAACGGTAGACCAGATCTTTGCCATCCTCGAGAATCTGCCCACCACTTGGTCTCAGCTTCGCCATATGCTTCGAGGTCAATGTTTAAACTTGTGAGGATGGATGCAAAGCATTGAGCACCCTGGCGATATCTGGTGGCTCTAAAGGCATGATCTTCTTCGACACTGGGATGATAGTCGGTTGGCGCACTATCACCGTGATGATGCCGAACATGTTTTAAGAAGAATGTCTGTTCAACACCAGAAGAAGTGAAGTGAGAGTGTGGCACATCTTGCTTCCAGCGGCAACCAGCAAAAAATTCGCGGAATTTTGAGGCGGCAGTGTTGCAGTTCCAGTCTGTGAGCGAGTCGTTGATGGATCTGAACATATGTAAAGCTAACTCACGAGCACTGTGTTCGTCACAGGCGGCCCAGAATTGATCGTAGCTGTCGATGTTCAGAATGCGAAGCATTGATCTCGGATCATGTGTGTAATCATTGTCGACATTGTCCGCGTGTGCCAGAGTATCGACATATGAATCGATATATGTAACTATGCGGTCTGATAATGGGATCTCGCTCAAAGCTGGCCAAATTGATTGTCTGAAGACTGGAGTGGAATATAACTCCTCTGCTGCTTCGGCTAACCAGGCGAATCTGCACATGTATAAGTTGAGATCTTCAAAAGGCATTAAAGCGTCTGTTAGCCATATCCGTGACACATCGTCGAAAGAGTTGCATGCTACAGTGCTTAGGTTGTGGTTGCACTTCTTCCATATATAGAAGCACATGAGCCAGGCCAAGTCATCAGGAACGATCTCGTAAAATGCGACGGATGATTGGTGCGTAAGAAGGGTTTCAAGGGCACGAACTCGTGGTATGAAGTAAAAGTCGGTGGTCGACAATTCATCAAGAAGATGCTGTAAGATGATTAGTTTAGTAAGAATGTTGACCATGTTGTTTTGGAAGGAGAACCCACATCTAGAATTGTTTCTCCATCAGGATTGACGTCCTGTATTGCCGCTTGACCACTGTTGAGTAGCTCTGCAATCTTCTCGACATCGCCCCTGCGACAAGCCCTGAAGAAGTCACAATCATCAGACACTACCATCCGGATCCTGAACGTATAGTCCCAGCTGCGGCTTTCTGATGTCCAACCGATCTGAAACATGTAAGGATATATCCATTGAGGCAGCGAGAAGTGGACTCTGTTTTCATATCTTTTCGGTCGAGGTGGAGGTCTCTTTGTCGCCCCTTCGTCATCCCTAACATTCGACGGCTTGCCCTGGCCTTGGTCACTGTAGGCAGTAGTGTTGCTCAGGTTTGCTTGAGGAGGAGCATGAGCGTGGAATAGGAGCTCAATGGCTGTGAGCCTCCCTTCAGTATTTCGGTTGTTCGATGCCAGAATGGCGACTGTCGCGTTAATATTCTGGACACTTGCTGCCACTTCCGCGAGCGTCGTGTTGGTGTTCTGGGCGTTTATGGCCATATTTGCATCGATTTTCTGAACAGTCGACCCCACGCTGGTGAGGACTGCATCAGTATTTTGGAGGGTCGATGCCATAGCTGTGAGTTTGTCTTGAATGTTTGAAGCCATCAGCGTAAGCGTTTTTGTGTCAGCCTGATGTGCTGAGACACCCCTGGAGCTAATGTGGATCTGAAGAAGCTGGAGGGCAATTTGGAGACTAGTCTTAGCTGCTTCGATCCTCTTGAAGTAGACCGTGATGTCTTTCTTCGCAATGACGGCCCTCATACGCGCAAAGGCTGCGAAGCCTTTGGTGGGCTGCATTGCCTGGTTCAGCTTGACCACCAGCTTTGATGCATCTATACCAAGTTGACGACATTTTCGGAGCTCTTTTCGGAGCTCTGGGCCAATGGCGCTGATAGGTATTGGACCTAACCTTCTGCTGGCGGAATCAATCAGAGCAAGAAGCTGATTCAATGACTCTACCGCTTGTCCTAGCTCTTTGGGGGCATTCTGCACACTGTCATAGAAGTTTTTCAAATTTACCAGGCCGGCGCAGAGTTGAACAGCGAAGCCTGCGATGCCGAAGAGCGCGCTGATTTCCCCGATCAACGCTGCCATGTGTTTTCACCAGGCAAGAAATGATAGCAACAAATGAATGGATCAGAAGAGGAACAGAAAGAAAATGTCAAGCTCAAAGAGCAACCCGCTTCTGGGACGGGGACAGAAACATAGAACCCTACAACATACCATGTACTTGTGTTCAACTTCGTTTTTTGGTCTGCCCTGGCGAGTCTATACACTGCCTTATCACGTGCTGGCACGGCCACTGCAGCTCCGAGCCTGTGATGCACTCTCTGCAGCGCGACGGCCTAGAGTCGTCGCCATGTACGCACGTGCGACGATAGCGCAGCGGCTCGGATGGTCTTGTCGAAGCTCGACTGGATCTTGCGACCGGATCCGGGGTTACTGCACCCGAGTATGCGTTGGCAAGATACACGAAGCGGGTGAGGTTATGGTTTCGATTGGTCGCTGGTCGGCTGCGGGCGCAGACACTGACAGGCGGAGTGAAATGCGGGGAAAGGCGCTGCCTCAACACAGCCCTCGAAGGCTCGGTTATTTGGGGGTCATCTAGGCTACTACTGGCGCTACTCATCTTACTGATCATCCGGGATTCCAGCCGACGGTGCCTGTAGATTCAGTTCCCAATTCCTAAACCACACTGGTCGACACACCTTACCGACTATTTCAGACTCACGAACCAGCAGTCACAGTTCATTGGAACCGTCCTGACAGGACAGAAACGAAAGGATGGAGAGAGTCATAGATTATTGACTATCAAGAACGCCCGCTTGCTCCCAACACTGATGCACAATGCAGTGATAATCAACCAGGACCCAGCTGCCGACGCAGCACGTGATCCCGCTATAACCTGTTCGATATGTCCAGAGAAGAATGATAATTTTAGCCATGGCACCTGCCATATACACTAACCTCCATGCTGTGATGATCATCGTAACCCAATAACGCTCTGCGGTCGTGTCAGCTTGAATGCTAGTGAATGAAATCGTTGGCTCCACTCACCATTTCAAGCGTCCAGACCCTCCTGATCCAGACCTTGAGTGTGCCCTCGACGCCTTCGACGTTCTCGAGGTCGACACCCTCCCACCAACACCTGCGAGCTGGCTTTCTCCAGAATAACAAAAGCTTTTGAGCCATGCCGACTGCGTTGCTTGCGCCACCTGCAGTGTCGGTGCGTAACCTCGCGAGAGCGATCGAGCAGATGACGGCTTTGTTTGGCTCTCCAGCGCGGTGACCCCAGTTGTCGTTGTGATCGAACCCGCTGGACTTGGATTAGCTGGAATTATCATCTACTTGCAACAACATTAACTCACCCTGCGGTCAACATCTCGATAAGGTGCTGCTCGGTGGTACCAGGCTCTTCGCTCTTTCGCAGTCCGGAGAATATGCCGTTTTGTCGTAGAAGTGCCTTGCCAGCCGCGCGCTTGACCTCGATCATCTCTGCGTGTTCGATATCTCTGCGGGGTGGGATGGCGTAAAAGTCGAGATCTTCCCTCAGCACAATAATACCAGCACGATCCTGAAGCATATCTCTGGCGTTGCCGGCCATTGGCTCAATGGGAACGGTGCCCCTTTCGGGGTCAGGTGACGAGAAAGGTGAACCAGCATCGTCGTGAGCGATGGGTATCGTCTGCGCAACATTGCGGAAGAATTCAAGCATATATGAAAGAGATGCAGGATCATACTGGGAAGAAAAGAGAATGTCAGATAAGTATACTTCAGGTTTGGACAAGACGGATTGGATGGAACTGATGGAAGGAAGGGAGGCCGAAGTGATGACTCGGGCGGGTCTGGGGTTACTAACGTCGACTGGGTAGGTATCGCTTTCGTGATAAGAGTTCATGTGACCTTCCGGAAGAAGGCCATTTGGAAACAACGAAAGCAGAACGAATTCTGGCAGGGTAAGCAGCTCATCTCGCGAGAGCGTGAACCTTGTGCCTCTTAGGTCGAGATTGATGTGCTCGTCTGAGTTGCCTAGTACAGGTCAGCATTTGAGACATCGGTCGCTTGACTTCGTCCTACCTTGTAAGGTGCTAATTGGAGCAGGGCCAGACTGCTGGACTTGAGTGATGATGCTTGCCGCACCTCCAGCTGCGGACATGACGTATGTGAGTCCTTCGACGGGACTATCTCCTTCCGTGTACGGTGGTGGCGGTTCTCCGTCGTCGAGGTCTTTGCTTGGTCCCTGTTTATCCTTGCTGTCTCTTGGAAGCGCAGCCTTTGTCTCAGCAACTACGATTGGACACGAGGAAGAAGATGGCGCGTTGAACGGCGGTGCCGGCGCAAAGGTAGGAGGTTGGTCTTGCGCGCGAGGAGTTGTGACAAGTACTTTGTAAGGTTGAGATTGAGCAGCCTCAAGGGCAGAGGGAAAATAGGACGATGAGAAGTTGTGAGACGAGAAAGATGGAGGTTCGGAGGGTTCGACTAGCGCCGGTGGTTCAGGCTCGTGTGACTCTACTGGAACAATCTGCTGATTCCTGATGGAGCTTTGGTAAAGACTACGTTTTTCGTCGCTGTCGGAAGAGTGTCTTTCAAATGAGTGTGAGGTGTTGATCGAAATGCGCTCCGGATCCAATTTGGCGGTATTGAGAGGCGGTCAACAGTGTCGAAGAAAGTCGCACGTTCGGCACACGCGCGATAGATATCCTCGAAATTGACAGTAGACGTAGTCGCTGCGTGAGATGCTTGTAATCTGAACAGTCGGATGGTCGTCCAACGTACACAATTGACGAGCTGTTGACAGCAATGAGTGTTTGTTTGTGCCTTCTTGACGTCGAGGTCGATACAGAGTTGGGCTTGCCAAGATTATCAACATCACGACCGGCGGAGGAAACCACGCTATACCTATTCGGGGTTATATTGCCTCATGCCATCTTGAGCGCGCTTCATCGCGTTTGGCTATACTTTGGACATCATGTGTCACTGATTCTGTAATGACGGTATGTTAAGACACGAAAGACCGCCGAAACAGCGGAGTTGAGCTCAGTCGTGTATTCATAAGTAATTGACCATAAATTATGAGGCTCCTCAAGTCATTACAATTTGCATCACCTAATCCTCGTCCGGAGACTGTTTGCCTTTACGCTTGGACCGGCGAGTAGGACCTTGCGACGGTTCTTCTTCGACACCTGCATGTTGATCTTCGTCTCTTTCCTCGCCCTCGTCCTCGTCCTCGCGGATGCTCTTAGACGGCTTCTTACCAAATCGCTTCTTTGCATCTCCAACAAGCCCGTCTGCGTTGTCAACGGCATCAGACATGCGTCGCCGGACCTGATGCTTGTCGGCCTCTTCGCCCAGATCATCCATAACATCAGTATCACCAGGGCAGCTGCTTCCCATGACCCAATCGAGAACGCCCCAGTGACCAAAGTTTCCAGCGCCACCAGTCTCGTAGTGTCTATCAACCCGTTTCGCCATACCGGGAAGCATGATAGTGGAGGGAAGCACGGCGTAGCCGGAATACACAAATGTGGCCTCGAGTGAAGTCAAAGCCAGAAGAACCAACCATGTCAGAACGTGAAGGCGGAGGACGACCGCAGGCAGGTAGACCGGGACCCAATGAGCCAGAAGAAAACACACGGGATGGTCGTAGGCTGCAGCGATAGAGAATGTAGAGTTGAGGCTATGCGCCCAATTCTTGTGCCATTTTGCGAGGATTGAGCGACGTGCGGGAGCGTGCAAGACGTATCGATGGATCGCGTAGTGCAGCACGCCCCTCAACACAAAGGCCTTGAGCAAGTCTTTGGCCATGGCCCAGGGTGTTGGAACAAGAGTGCTGACTTTCAAGCTCGAGCGCATTCGGAAGACCTTGGTGAGCAGGACTTCGATGCCCATCTGAAGGGCGACAGACAGACAGACATTAAAGGTAGACACTCCCACGATAGCGGCGATTTTGCGGCTGTCATAGCGTGAGGGCAACTGTCTTTTTCCGCGCGCTTTGGTGGATGCAGCCAAGCTGGGTATGGCGATGTCGAACGCAAGGAAGCCCAGACTAGGCAACAAGAACGTAAGCATTTTGGTCACCATAGTTCCGTAGAGCTCGACACTCAGAGGTTCGTAGGTCCAGACTAGCGTCGACCATGTCAGGTAGAATAGGACCAGGTTGACCGAGGTAGTGGTGGATCCGAAGAAGGGCAGCGCGAGAAAGGACAACAGCGGTAGAGGTAACGAGATGAGTGTCGACATCTTGCTGATCAGCGTGCCATATATGGATGCCATTGTTCCAGTGAGTGAGAGCGAGCGACCTTGTAAATATCCAAAGGCATATTGCGCCTCGTCGCGCAGCTGTTGCAGCGACATCTGATCTGTAGCCTGTTTGTTGCTCGCCTTGTCGCAATGTTATCGTCTTGACCTTTCTGGAATGCTAGACAGCCTTCAAATTTCCGCGCACGAGATCATGTGTTGCGCATAGGATGAATGCGACAAAAGATTCAGATACTCGCGCAATGAGGTCACAATCCTCTCAAGCAAGAATCAAGATACGGTAGACGAGCGTACCTTAGTGGATGAAGATCTCCCACGTCAAGGTCGATCCGCCTGACTTACCGGACATGGCGTCGTGGCTGGGCTGGGCAACTTCCACGTCAAGTTCTTTTCTCCATCGCAAATCGCAAGCCTGATCCTGTGACTCGCATTCGCATTGAGCGATTAAATACGAAAAGCACGACTGTTGGTCGCACAGTCGACACTCCATCTTCAGCACATCAGCACAAGTCCTTCGTTCCGATACCAGAGTTCAAACAACGTCTTTTCAGAGTGGAGATGCAACAGCAAATCCGGCGGAGACATGACACGATCGGGACTTTTGGTGGCTTTTGCCTCGGACCGGATCCCCTGCTTCTCCAGTCTTTATCGTAAATTTAATGCCCTTTATAATGCTTTTGGCGCTTGTTTGGCAGTTTGTTTGATTCGTTTGTGAGCCGTCCAGACCATCTGCCGACCAGTGCTGCACGACAAAAGGTTCCCCGAAAGCTTGCTGAACCCCCCCTTCGATACAAGTCTGAGGCTAGGTTTAAGCCTCAGTTTGAGCGCTATACACAACCGCGCCTCTAGTTCTCCTCGTGTCGCGTTTGAACGTCGAGGGAATCATTTGCTCCTCGCAAACGCTACCTTGCGCCATTGTACTAAGACATCGACGTTCCTCCGGAGATATCAGCTCAGCTACATTCGCTTGACATGCGCCTCGTCTTGCACTGCGGACAGTCTATGCGATGCGACTAAGCAGCGCGCCTCTCGCAGCGCCCGGCACGTATCAAGACTTTCCAAGAACTACGACAGGCAGCCACTATGCCGTCAGGCCGCTCTGCCACTGACCGGCACATTTTGTCCGCCGTCGACACGGATGTCTCCTGGGCTGACCATGCAGCTATACCGAATCCTCTATACACTGAGGAGGCATTCAAGCGGCCAACATCTCGCCCTCCTGCCACCGTCATTCCTTCAGCCTCGCCGCGCAAAGCAAGCATCTCTACAAGCATCTCTAGTCAATCACTGCCTGACCGCTCCAAAGCACGATCGAACAGTGCCTCTACTGGAAGCAATTCTCGAACGCATAAGAGGAGGAATCCGAATGAAGTCCGCGCGAAACCGGCCAACCCACATATCATTTCCACCATGCTAAATGCATTGGACACCATAACACCACCTTCTGATGCCGAGCGCAGGGCGTATTTTGAAGTACAGAAACCTGGCCGCTCTATGTCTCGGCCCTCGAGCACCGTGACCACATCGACCCCTCCTGTCAGACCGCGTCCGGCCCATGGCTTCAGTTTTGGTACAGAGGAACACAGCACTCCAGCTTTGCAAGAGGACATATCTGATGACCAGGCTGACTTTCCGGTCATCCGCACCACGAGGCGACCATCCGAACGATCTCAGCCATCAGTCGACAGCGCTGGCGCTCAGCAGGGCACAGGTCTTATGCGGTTGATCAGAAGCGCATCCAGCCGATCGAAGAGCCCTGTCTCCCCTCAGCCCGTTGGAGAAGGCTATGATCGCATGAGCCCGCTGGAACCTAGGATGGGCAAGAGTAGGACCCGCATACGGTTGGGTATGGATGACGATGTCACGATGTCTCCGCCGGCAATCAACTCGCCCGTCACGACTACTGCGCCTCCGCCAACAACATCACAGGCACTGCGCGGGAAATCAAGGTCAAGCTCGTCGAAACCAAAACAGTTCGTCATCGTCAAGCCCTATACCGCGCAGGAGGCCCCGAAAAGACTTGTTGTGAGGGAAGATTCTCCACTAGACGCATCATCACAAGTATTGCGTCTAGATGCTACCGTTTCAAATACGCCTGCCAAAAGCCCGAACCTCGAAATCCCCGACAGCAGTAAAACGAGCCGCTCAAAGAGCCCTATTGCTGATGCAATCCCTTTGCGTACATCGTCCCTTAATCAAGCCGACAACCAATTTCTGGACAAGATCAAGACTCGGAAGGATCGTTCCAGTAGTAGCCGAACGGGAGGAAATGACACGGGCAAAAAGAAGAAACTTTCTTTGAGTGAGGATGTACTTGAAGAGCTCGGAGAAGAAGACGAAACGGTCAAGCGTATCAAAGAATTGAAGCAGCAAAGGGAAGCTCGCTTGAACAGGCTGGACAATCAAGACATGAGTCAGGACGTCTCTCCCCGCAGCGATATCAGGGTTGAGGCTGCCCAAAGCCCGACTGGAAGTCGGGACGACCCAATTGTGTCGCCAGTCAGCGACCGCCACTCGCCAGATAAATTTGCTGCAACAACACGGATAATTACGAGGAACAAGGACGATAGCAAAGCACGAAAGCTTCTTGGAATTGATGCCGATACGGATGGATCGTCGACTTCCCGCGTGTCTCACGTCCACCCGCAAAGCTCCAATCCAGCGGCACGCAAAAAGCCTGCAAACCTCAACCTCGATGGACTCGGGTTCCCTCCACACGTTGTCGCCGACCAGACGTACGACCGACGACCTCGACCGATCGCACACGCAGCAAGCTTGGCAGATGTGGGTTCAGACCAGCGCGCACGCAATATGAATGCGCTCGACCTGGATAGTGCAAGGTCGGCATCGCCAATGTCGAATTCGTCTTATGGTCACCGCGTGAACGGAAGTCGAAGTACGCTTCGGAAGTCTCTATCTGTTTCAAGGAGTGAGACCTCCGACCTTCGTAGAGCACTGCACAGCAATGGGTCAATGTACGATCCAGATGAAGTTGACCGTCGACAAACAATGATCTGGGCAGATGCCTTCGCCAAGGATGCCATCGATGACCGACGAAGGAGCGTCGATGAAGCGGTCGACGGATTCTTGAGACATCAGAGGCTGAACCAGACTGTACGACATCCGAAAACTGGACGTAAAATTGCCTTTGCTGAAGTCGGTGATCCCAACGGCGCAGTCGTGTTTGTCTGCGTCGGTATGGGCTTGACTCGCTTTGTTTCGACCTTTTATGACGAGTTGGCGTCTACGTTGAAACTTCGCCTGATCACGCCAGATCGACCGGGCGTTGGTGGCAGCGAGCCGCATCCGGAGCGCGAACGTCCAGGACCACTGACTTGGCATCAGGATGTTGCAGCAATCTGCTCAAAGTTAGATATCACCGAATTTAGTCTGCTGGCTCATTCTGCTGGCGCCATCTATGCTCTTGCGACAGCCTTGGTCTTACCTCATTATGTCCAGGGCAAGGTCCATCTCCTCGCACCTTGGATTCCGCCGTCACAATTCCAGAGCTACTCGAACAGAGCGGGCACAGATCTAATGCCTGTCGGTAATCTACCACGATCGCAACGACTGCTACGAGTACTGCCAACGTCATTCCTAAAGGCAGCTAATGCCAACTTTTTAGGCATGAACAACAGCCCATCTTCACCGACATCGAAGCGCACTACTCCCAATGGCAAGTCCGTGTCGAGAAGTCCAGAGCGTAAAACCGGGCAGTCGACAAGTCCGATCTCTGACCCGGCGGAAATGGCTCGCAAGCAGAGTCTGATAGGCATAGATCAGCTCGTGCCGCCTCAAAGCGGAGGTTTCGGGTTCCCAATGCCCTTCGGCAGCAGCGGCAAAACTGGTGCTTCGGTGCATAAGGATGACGGCCAAGTCCGATTGTCAGCAACAGCTACTCCGACAGAGGCAGACTTTACGTTCGCCGCATCCGCGCTCAACGCAGCACAGCACAATGAGCATGAGAAGGAAGCAGCTTACAACTCTGCTCTTACCGAGCGAACGTGGGAACTCGCCACTAGGAATTCGAACCCCACCATCGACCTCCTTATCTGCTTGGAGAGAAACCGGGACATTGGGTTCCGCTACGTCGATATTCAGCGTAGGATTGTCATCACCCACGGCAGCGATGACAAGCGCGTACCTGTCGAGAACGTCAAGTGGCTCGCCGATCAGATCAACAGGCGAACGCCCGCTATGGTCGAGCCGGGCCACGAGTTTGACGATCTTTATCAGAAATCCGGCTGCGATGTTCGAGTCCTGCCTGGAGAGGAGCATGGACTCATGGCTAGTCCGATTGTCATGGCTGATGTCTTGTCGGAGATTGCGAGAGAGTGGAGGACCAGGAAGTCCTCTGTTTCGAGGTAATATAGGTTCGCATGTAGAGAGGAGGCTAGACCAGATGTGTTATGTTGATGAGATGAGGGAAACATATTTGGGCGCATAAGGAGAGGGAGTCATTTTAGCATAGATACCCATTTCACACAGTACTGTTCGTCGATTACCATACCATACATCTGTTCCAGCCTGTTCCAGCCTGTTCCAGCTATCAAGGCAAGTGACAGTATTCGCCGGCGAGAAATAAAAAAGCGACGAAGTTGTTCCGGCGCGTCAATACATATGTATAGATGGCTGAATTCAAGGTGGGGCCCGATGTTCTCCATGCAACAAACTCCACTTTTGACTTGTTTTCCTGCATCTAATCCCTGCCTGCATGATTGTGTAACCACTCTTCTGCGAGTCTCGTGTTCGAGGAAGAACATTTCGCGTTCGCAACCAGGAATTTTGTGCTGCCCGCACCCGGTTTCTGACTTTTGGGACGAGGCTCAAGGGCGGCGCAGTAGACATGCCGCTCTTCCACTCAGCAGGTGCCACGGAGGGATACCAACCGCATGGGTAAGAAGTAGCTCCAAAGTCATCGCATCCTTGTCCAGCGAGAGAAGCTCGTGCTTCTCACGGCCCACTGCATGCACCATGCCTGGCGACATGTGGTGGGAGATCTCCCGACTCGAACCTTGCGACCTCGCGACCTCGCCGCGACCTGGAGAAATCTTGGAAATAGACGTGTTTCTTTTTCTGTCTTGTGAAGTAGCTTTCTAGGTGAAACGCCTTACCCATTTCTCACTTTCTAGAAGCTCTCGCGACCACGACCTTTGACAGCTGTCGCCGCTGACGCATTGTGTACGACCTGCTGGCAGGATCGCAATTGAAGTATCGCATACACCGACACCCGTGCAAGAAGTTCTTGATTCGGAAACCACGTTCACTTCAGACTGGGATTACGCGGCTACCGGATATCGAAGTGAGAAGGCGCGACTCTCACATCACTAAGCAAGAACATCATTGTCGGCCCATCGCCTTCGCGCCTGTCACCTCAACTCCATCTCACCTCGATCTGTATTCCTAATCACTTCTCCTTTCAACTCGATCAACGCAAGCACCTGGGGCTTGCAGTACGAACGCGATACCGGCTTATCAAGAGCACAGATGGTCATCTTTTCACGAATCAACGTCCAATAACCTGTATCATCAGACCGTTGATCATCACCGAATCAGCCAGTCATGGCTAAAAAATTCTTCTCCGACTGGGCCTTGTGGGAGAAGATGGTGTTTGTGAGTTTGCGATCACCATGTTGGCAAGCAGAGACTAATATGATCAGATCCTGGGATGTGCTATCGTGAGTTCGTGAATCACCATCACTCGATCCTTCGCCTAATCGTCCAGGTCGTCACTGTCTTCCTTGGCCTACTGAAGCTGTCCTATACACACTGGAGAGTCCGAAAGTACACAGCTCTGGAGAAACTTGCCCGCCGGGTCAGCATCGTGCGCGAGAAAAGTATCATCCGAAGTCTGAGTACACGTCGTAAGGGCGAACCCGAGCGACAAAATTCTAGCCGATACAAGCCGCAGGAAAAGTCTGGACCAGATGTGCCATTCGGAATCAAGGCTCTCGAAAGTGGAGTCGAGGTTGAAGGCGTATGGGACTCGAGACCTAATAGTCGCAGAAGTTCTTTCGCGCATGGTCAGACTGCAAATGCGAGCAACGGTCATGTCATTGACATGAGCATGGTCGATGCCAGACTGCTTAGCGAAGACTCTAAGGGTAGTCTGACTGTGTCCACTGCTCCCAGTCAGCAGTTCGAAAAGGCAGTGTCTGCCGAACGACTTGGTACGGAACCGCCATCACCAGATTTACATCCAGCATTTGCTGGTCGCAAATACCCACCGCACGCTTTTATGCGTTATAAGGGAATCCAGGGACACCGGACTGTGAACACTTTCGGCACTCTCACGTCGGACAATCGCCGACAATCGAGTGAGTGGTTCATGCGATCGTGATACTTTCAGACACCTCTAACCATCACAGACTCGCAAAGAACGTCTAGCAACTCCAGCAGACGATCTCGTAATACTAATCAGGGCAGCAGCCCAACCTCACCCAGCTCCAGTCAATTGGTGACGCCTAACCGTCGTACCGGACGTGCTGCAGACAATATCCAGAACGGCACAATAAGGTCGACGAGTGCACACAGTATCAATGCGATGCAGTACAGACGGGCGTCGCAGGTCGCCGAGTCCGGTCAGTTCCACCCAAGGCTCCGTGGTGATGGGTCGACTAGTCGTCAATCCAGCACTGAGCGGCAGCAGAGGTACTCTACTGATATTGCCGACTTGAACACACTCGGCGCATCCATGCCTGGAGGCTTTACACATGGTCAACCGGACACTCCCGAGATCCACATCATCGGATCGTCGCCGCCTGAAGAATCGAGCATGTATGCATCCGCACCTTATGATGCCGACGCTGAATACATGAAGAGTCAGTTTGAATCTCCGCTCAGACTCAGTTCTCGAGGAAGGTCCGGATCAGCCCCTTCAAAGGAACAGAATGGCGAGACGCTCAAGCGATCCAGCTTTTCCGTCACAGATCGAGGCAGTCCTCAAGTTCTTAGACAGGTCAACGAGGGATTTGCCATCCTACGACCAGGAACACTGGATGCCTTACAAGCCACACCACAAACTACTAAAGCCGTCGACAACACAGCTAGAGCCAATGGCGATGTCGAGAAGCGCTCTAGTCGGAAGCTTCAGAAGAGACGAGCCAGTCAGGACAGCCAGAGAAGTTCCAAGAGGAGCCTGGAGATCTCCAGGGGCTAGATTCGTCTTACGCGAGCATATTTATGATTCATGAGAGCATGAAAGAGATGGAATGTAATCATACGACGGTCCTGGAGGTACGGCAGCATTTACACGAACTGCCTGGTTTGGCATGATATGGTGGGATCAATTGGCATGATCAGGGTTTGTAGATCTGGTTCGCAGACTCGATTTGACATGAATATAATCCTAGTTACCTACGACCGAACGCACGAGCGATTCATTTGCCCTCAGAGCTGTGGATACTTACTCTCTTCAATCTAATAATCTGCTCATGAATTCGTCGTTCAATGGTTTATAAGCCGGCATTATCTACTGTCGTTGAACCTCCATCAAACCTCTGTCTATTATCATCCATCGTCTCCGTCCATCGGAACCTCTCCGTTAATTCGGAATAAGCCCTGCACCGCATAACAACAGATACCATCAGGTTGAATTCATCATTCAATTATCTCAAACCCAAAGCCGATGCAAGCCGTGTTTTCATTCTTATCGATAGCAGCTCCCGATCTCGGCTCTATTTTCCCCAAATCATCCAGAGCTTCACCAACTGGATTGACTCACAGTTTACTTTCTTATCTTTTGCAATTGAGAAGTCAATTTATTCACAATTGCTTCTTGCCTTTTACAACCTCAAATTTCTCCAATATCTTCATAATGGCTCCTCAACAAAAGGTATTGCAAAAACACAAACAACACCCTTCCAATCACACCGCTAACCCCACTAGGTCTGTCTTGCCTACTCTGGCGGTCTCGACACTTCATGCATTCTCCGATACCTCATTGACCAAGGATATGGTGTCATCTGCTTCATGGCCGATGTTGGTCAAGAGGAGGACTTTGAGGCTGCCAAGGCCAAGGCGCTCAAGATCGGTGCCGAGAAGTGCTACGTCGAGGACTTGAGGAAGGAGTTTATCGAGGAGCTCTGCTGGCCTGCTGTGCAGTGCAACGCCATCTACGAGAACGTATACCTTCTCGGTACATCGCTCGCCCGTCCAGTCATCGCCCGCTCGCAGATCAAGGTTGCTCAGAAGGAGGGTTGCTTTGCTGTCTCACACGGTTGCACTGGAAAGGGAAACGACCAGGTCCGTTTCGAGCTCGCATTCTACGCGCTCCAGCCAGACATCAAGGTCATTGCGCCATGGAGAGACCCAGAGTTCTACAACCGCTTCCCTGGCCGTGAGGCTCTTCTCGACTACGCTGCGCAGACCGGCATTCCAGTCAGCTCCACCAAGTCCAAGCCATGGTCCATGGATGAGAACCTGGCTTACTGCTCGTACGAGGCCGGTATCCTCGAGGACCCAAACACCGAGGCGCCAAAGGACATGTGGAAATTGACCACCGACCCTACACAAGCGCCCAACGAGCCAGAGGACTTTACTCTTCACTTCGAGAAGGGTTTCCCCAGCAAGCTCGAGTACACCGCTTCCGGTTCCAAGAAGACCGTCACAGATGCCACCGAGCTCTTCTTGACCGTCAACCAAATCGCCCGCCGCCACGGTGTCGGCCGTATCGACATTGTCGAGAACCGCTTCATCGGACTCAAGTCTCGCGGCTGCTACGAGACCCCGGGTCTCACATGCTTGCGCGCCGCCCACATCGATCTCGAAGGTCTGGTCATGGACCGTGAAGTCCGTGCTCTCCGCGACCAATTCCTCACATTCAACTACGCCAAGATCCTCTACAACGGTCTCTACTTCAGCCCCGAGTCGCAATTCTTGCTCAAGTGTGTTGCCGCATCGCAGGACTCTGTCAACGGCGCTGTCAGATGCCGGGTCTACAAGGGTAGCTTCAGCTGTGTTGGTCGCTGGTCGGATACCGAGAAGCTGTACGACATGAGCGAGAGCTCTATGGATGAGATTGGTGACTTTAGGCCAGAGGACACTTCTGGTTTCATTTCTGTCCAGGCTATCAGGTTGAAGAAGTACGGTCGCATGATGGCTGAGGCTGGCAAGAAGATGTGAAGTGCTTTTCCGGACGGGCCAACGATCTGATGAGATGGGAGAAATCATGGGAATGGGAGCGATCGATAGTCATCTACGACAGGTGGATCTCGATGCGATACATAGACACATGAGCACGATGGTATGCAATCAATACCCATATTTCAGAGACATTGACGGAATGAGACACAGAGTTAATGCGGAACCGTCTAAAGACTATCCATGCCCTTACCACCCACTTCCCAAGCCATGGCCGCCTTGAAGATATCCAGCTCCCCAAAGTGCCTACCCACAAACTGCATCCCGGCGGGCAACTTCCCCTTCCCATCCTCCGTCTCAATCCAGCCCATGGGCATACTCAACGCAGGATGCCCGCTAAGGTTGAAAGGGCAAGTATTAGCAGTAACACCCATCATATCCCTGGTGACGTCCGCCGCACTAATCGTCGTCCCCTCCTCACCACCATGTACCCCCTCGGGTATCCTGACCGCCGCGCTCTTCGTGACTGGCAGGACCAGCACATCAAGCTTATTCGTCTCAAAACACGCCTCATACGCCGCGGTTAATTCCACCACAAGCCCAAACGCCTTGCGCTCGGCCTCGACGCCCTCGGGACTGTCCAACCACGCCGCGTTCAGCAGCGCATTGACGACCGCCGGGTTCCGCCGCTTGAAGTACTCGTACATCCACTGATCCGGGCGGCGCAACTTGACGCCCGGCATCGGGTACGAGAGCAGATCCGGTGGCGAGTTGCGCAGGTTGCGCGCGAGGCTGCTGCGGGTTATGAGGCTCCAGATCGAGGGCGCGATGAGGTGCAGCGGTACGCTGACGGGGATCACGGTCGCGCCGAGGGTTTCGAAGCGCGAGACTGCGGCCGAGAAGGCTGAGGTGACGTGTGGAGACATGTCGTGCGTGCGTGTGCTTTCGGTCAGCACGCCGATGCGCAGACCGCGGGCTGCGGTGCTGGGTGTCCATTCGCCGTTTAGACTGCGCGATTGCTGCCACTGTGCGAGGAGGTCGGTGTACGCTGGCACGTCTTCTGATAGCGGCACGCGCGGGCTTTGGCGTTGATCGATACCGTCCGCGCCGGCGATGACTTCGAGCATGGTGACGAGGTCGGGGAGGTTGCGCGTCATGGGCCCGGTGTGGTCGATTGAGGCGCCGAGACTCATGATGCCGGTGTAAGGGACGAGTCCTTTGGTCGGTTTCAGGCCGTAGATACCGCTGTAGTGAGCCGGTAGACGAATGCTTCCTCCTTGGTCGCCGCCGATGGCGCAGTCGACGCCGTCGGAGCTGCAGTGCTTGATCCAGTCGGTGGACAGGGGGAAGGGTCGCTTGTCTTGCTGAGCCTGCGCTACATCTGATGCGGAGACGAGACTGCCTACACCGCTGGAGCTGCCGCCGGTCACGTAGCCTCTTGCCCAGGCATTGTGTACGGGTCCGGTATGTGCTGTGGTGCTAATGCCCGAGAGAGACATGTTCTCACAGGTTCCCGTACCTACGACTTGGGCTCCAGCTAGCAACAATCGCCTTACGACTGTGGCATCGATTGTCGAGATGGGATACTCTCCCCCCTCGAACATAAGAGGAGACGTACCAATGTCGAGCGGGCAGTTGGCGACCGAGACATTGGCTTTGAGCGCGATCTTCTTGCCTTTGAGTCTGTGACTCGTCGGCGATTCGGCGACTAAGGGTAAGTCTGCTTTGTAGCTCCATGCATTCAGCGGGTTATCTATTGAAGATGGATGATTGAAGGTCCGGTGATGCTTTGTCGGGACTGGCGAGAGGCGAGGATCGATGTAGGCGGGCAGATTAGCTAGACTTTTGGATATCAAAGTGAAGGAGGTGTGGAAGTTGTGGTAGTCTGTCTCGTCTACTGATGAGGGCTCGATCTCGAAGCCGGCCTTCTTTGCGAGAGTATGCAAGTCCTCAAGAGGTACAGCAGCTGCGTCACTTGCAAAGACGGAGATGAATGACATCGTGAATCCCTTGATATGGTAAATGAAATACAGCAGACTAGAAGAGGGTGCTTATGTATATGGTTCAACAGTCCGATATCGTCGATCTACCTGGGAGTGAGGACTAGGTACAGGAACGGGCTTCCTTTCTGGGACTGGGCCGGATGCCCCGCTGATATCGCACGATAGAAGTCTTCTCGAACGTAGAGATAGGGCAAGGGGTGTTGGTTACAGACCGCCTGCAGATGCTGTATGATTGAAAAGGCAGATTGCTATAGGTAGCCAACAAAAGAATGCGTCTCTAGTTGGACATGATGAGCAGCCCAAGCAAAAGAAAATCTGATTGGTCAATACGGGGGTCGAACCCGCGACCTTGGCGTGTCAAGGCAAAGCTATTAGCACCACGCTCTAACCAACTGAGCTAATCGACCAGATTCTTGAGTCGACGAGAACTTAGAAACTTTATATTATTGAATACAGCTGTAGCTCGGAGCATCACCCAGACACCTAGCGAGGTCTCGTTTCCTGAAAACCTGAACACATGGATCGTTGTCAAGAGGACCAGAGAATACTGAGCGACCTTTGCGCTGTCATCGTAGTGATACTGCCATTCGCGCGGGCACATCATCAAAAGTCGCCAGAGTCTAGCAAGCCATATGGGAATTTTGAGATTTGAGTGTTCTAGTCAAGTTCTATACGCTAACACATCCTCGTATCAGGATGATGATTGTAATCAAACGCCACCAAAATGCCAGCCAGATGCGCCAGCGCCCCTCCGAGAACCAATACATGAAAGATGTTATGCGAACTCCCCACAAGGTCGAATCTACCCGGAGCCCATCGTTCCGGTACTCTGAAGGTGTAGATGAGCGTGCCAGTGACATAGATAACGCCCTCAAGGATAAACCAGCCCCAGCCCATCTGGATATGCGCCTGCGCGATGCCGTACTTGAACGCCGCATAGGTCATGGGCAGGATCCCAGAAAGGCCGAGTGCGAGGAACATGCCTGTTCGAAAGGCATCCCAAGAGGGATGGCGAAAGCGAGGAACTGAGATTGTGATGCCGGAGCCAGAAGCTACTGTTACGATCTGAGGCTGTCAATACGTGCTTGATGGAATACAGATACTAGAAAAAGCAGACGGAACAGAACTGATGGAATAGGTCGTGAAGAAACTCACCATAGCCCAATAAAACCGACTCGTGCTCTGCTGACAAAAGAACCCATAAAAGATGCCAGGAATCCAGCTCGCCGTAATCAGTCCTAGTATACCGAAGAAATCACACATCAGCATATCCTCGCAGACTTTCTCGCTGTGGTTGGCGAACGTATGGTATGCCACACTCAGCGTCAGACAGAGAAACAGGCCACCGAAAAACGTCCCGAATGCAATCGCGTCGGTCCAGTCAGGGGTTGCATGGCGGAAGGCATAGGCGTGCCAGAGGACCAGGGCCCCAACGGCGAAGATCACGAGACCGATCAGGTGGCTGTAGATGTTGATGGTTTGGTTGTGGAAGTACAACGTGCTCTGGATAGACTTGAGGTAGGAATGTGAGATTGGTCGGTAGCCCGTGAAGATGAAGGGGTTATTCTGTTCCCATTTTTGTAACTCATCAAAGTGACGAAGATGTTCTGGTGATGCTTGCTGTGATGGCTTGACCGAAGTGGTCGACTTGCCATTTGTGACGGCGTTGTGCCTCTCTTCCTTCATTGGTGTATAATTTTAGTGCACCTGGTATCGAAAGGTTCTCTGAGCGGTAATTAATTCAGAAACCATCTTCGAACGATAGGAGATGTCGATCATGCATATTTATCAATTCCCGTGCCATGTCAACCAAATGCGGGTGGGCGCCCTTATTCTCCTTGGAACCAATAGGAAGTGCTGGAGGCGCCATGCACAAGGTCGTAAATTTGACGTCAAGCTGTATAAGTTGCAGTACGTGTAACCTTTCAAAAGCAGTTCTTTTCGCAAGTTCCCGCCACATGAACACAAGATAGACAAAAAGGACTTTGCAATTGGAGGTCTCATCTTGAAGAACATTGCGGTCTTCTGCACGCGCAAACGTGATACGGGATGATTGAGTCGGACGACAGCAAATATTGTACAATGTACAAGGTGTACCGCCCTCGCATCGTATTAGGTGCCGTGTCTGTATACAAAAGGGTATCCACGCTCTGGACTTGGTTGAGCATTACACCAAGCCGCCTGCTTCACCAACGAGGCCTTGCATCGTATGAATCATCCGTCCATGCGTATGTACACTCGCCGTTGCCACAATAGTGGTCGTGGCGGCTAGATGTTGAATCTGCTCGAGACTGTGTCGTTTTCCAAAAGTACTCGGCCTATTCTTGCGCCCATTTCTTCTCCCGAACGGACATCTGTCCTCCTTCGCGCTTCCTTGAGCCATCCGTCTCGGCCCTCCATGCTTTGAATTCGCCAAATCTCTGCTCGGCATAGTCGGCGTAGTCGAAGTCGATGGTCGATATTTGCGCTTGAATCAAGGACCATATGCCCCAGTAAAATCCGGGTACACCTCTGTAAATATCCACTTGCTTATAGACCTCATCCACAGCCACTCCCAGCTCTTGATCTGACATGTGTGGATGGGTGTGGGCGCGAAACGAGCGAACGTAGTGCGTCAAGAACTCTCTTCTCTGTGACTTTGTCGGCATTGCGCTGTGGTCACAGTCGAAGCCGGCCCATTCCGCAAAATGATTCGCGATGTCGAATGCTGCAGGAGCGGGGCTGGCGTATTCGTAGTCGATGAAGCTGATCTTTGGTGTCGCACATTGACCATCGTGGCCGTTCACGGAAGACTCTGGTTGGAGTACAATGACATTGCCTGATAACAGATCGCAATGACTGAAAACGTAGTCCTATCCGTCGAGTCCCGGGCTGTCGGCCAATTGTGCGTACAAGTAGTTGTAGTCTTCCTGTACAACTCGTTGACGTTCCTTTTCTTCTTCTGTCTTGGTTGGTAGTGCCTCGATCCAAGATTGCATGATTGACCAAAGGTTCGGATGTGGGCGGCTCGTCTTGCCATGTGTACCGGGGGCTTCCAAATCTTGCTTGTTACTTATCGCCGCGATTGACAAGGATCCATGCCATGTACCAAGGTTGTCGGCCACCGCTCGATAGATCTCTGGTTTGCGTATATCCTCGGGTGAACAGACGTCGCCAGAGGTGAATCGGTACATAAGTCCATTGCTGAAACGTCCGAGGAGAGGAGGTGCTAGGTTGCGTGCAGCGAGTAAAGAATGAGCGCGGATTTCCCCTGTACCAGAATTAGACTTGAGATGAGAAGATTGCAGGACAGCTAAGACGTACGCTCTCTGTCGATCAAGACATCCGTCCCTTGGCCATATGCTCTCATCAGGAGCGCACTTTGGTCTATTTGTAGTTTCGATTTACCGGGGCTTCTTTTCTCCACCTTGATGAGCTACGAGGAATCATCAATGGCATGTCAACTGGAATATTTCAAGCCCGAACATACAGTGTTTGTGATTCCTTCTGTAAAGTGGACGAATTTGACCTCTCCTTCGGTTGTCTCCCACGCAGGTTCCAACGAATACACCAAGCGCAGAGCAGAGGCATCCGAGTCGTTACGATCATAGCTGTGTGGTATGAGGTGGATCTTCTCGGACAGAGAGTTGGTGCGTTGGGCAGGCATTGTCGCGTTGGGCGGTTGGTGTGATATTCAGGGAGGATGAGGGTCTATATCATATGTTGTATGTCTTTGTGAATTAGCGATGGCCGTGAACATTAGATGCCAATCACGGTGTGGTCGGGAGAAAGTGTCCGTCCAGCGTGGTCGAAGGTAGACGTCAATGGCATGTGACGGGATAAATGGAAATGAATAATAGGCGTAGGGAGTAGGACGTGTGAGACATGTGGAACGAATAACCAGAGTCAAGCGTCGCGGAGCGGAACTTCACCCGCGAAACACATTTCGGCAGTCGCGGTCCCTGCTGGCTTCAACCTGAAGCTTGTGCCTGGCGGGGGAGACCAACATTGGTCTACAGTTGAGGGGCATGACGTACCGACGGAATTTGGCTTCATCGACCTTGAAATGTAAGGCACGACAAGTTCAATTTGTGGTAAACCAAGCCTCCAGACACTGATATCTGCAATGTTCGCATTGACTGAAGAAGTTTGAGTTTGGTATGCAACTAGGAAGGACAACGATTCGGCCTGAGTATTTATTGTAGCGCTCCAACCACGGTCACGTGATGTGAGTGGAGTAGTTTCCCTGTTTGCGTGTTCGCCCCGCTAGCATCGGTTCGCGCCTTCCCTAAATTGGCAGATCGCTTGTCGGTCCTGTGTGCCGAGGCGTGCTGCGACTTTCTATCACGAATGCAGTTCGTACTCATCGCCAACTGACATTGCACGTGTGGTTTGAACTAACCTGGACAACTCCCGTGCGAGTGACAAAAGGACAGAAACAGATCGCCGGTCGGTGGTCAGACCACGCCCAAAAAGGACGGCGGAAGACAGGGTCCAGACTCAATGGCGGCTCTGCAAGCTTATCTCTCTTCCACACCCGTCTTTCGACCTTATCTGTGCCAAACGCGGCTGTGGCACGCCCAATCCTGATAACAACCAGACGCATCGAAGAGATGAGTCGTGGAGGTAGGTGGTACTAGGTGGGAGGATAAGGTGGGATCTCTTTATTATCTATCTCTTCAAATTGCCTGTTTACTCCTCTGGTTGACCCTGCCCTTTCCTCTTCCTTGAGACAATCGTAAGATGGAGCAAGCAAATGAGCAGTCACCGCTCTTGCCTGGTCATGGCCAGGTGGTTCACGACAGACGTCTCAGTCGGCTGATACAACAAGATGAAGTCGCGAGTTCGGTGGTCAAGAGCCACCTATCTGTGGAAGAGATGGCAATGGGCGCCAGTACAATAGGAGAACGACTAGCTTACAACGACTACACAACTATTGACTGGCTTCATGACCTCGTGCGTAGAAATCATACACCTTCATCACCGACGCATGCATTGACTTCTACTAGGTCAAAGACTCATATCGACACCGCTTCGTCCATAGTCGAAAGTCCATCAAGTATCGCCTCTTCACAATGTTCGACTCTGCTTCAGGCTGGATAGCTGCTGCACTGATCGGCGCACTTACCGCCTGTGTAGCATTTGTTGTCGATATTGCAACAGCAACAGTCAGCGATTGGAAGCTCGGATACTGTACCCTGAACCCTTTGCTTAGTCGAGAAGCATGCTGTAAAGGCCGAACTCCTTTCACTGGGTTGATCACCATCAACCAGGAAGTCAGTGACAACTGCGCGGATTGGCATCTATGGACCAATAATTACACCTCTTCCTTTGCCATCTACGTTGGCTTTGCTTTGGCTTTTGGCATCATCAGCGGAAGCGTGACCATGCTCACTAAGCGCACTTTACCTGCTACCTCACCCGGGACCGGTGACAAGAATCAGCATGCCGACGGTGCACAGCCGACCGTTGCGGGAAAGAGCATGTACATGGCTGCCGGGTCTGGTATTCCCGAGATCAAAACTATCCTCTCTGGCTTCGTTATACCAAACTTCTTGGACCTCAAGGTCCTCGTGGTGAAGGCGATCGGCGCTATCTTCGCCGTATCGACCGGTATGTGTTTGGGAAAAGAGGGTCCGTTCGTCCATATCTCTACATGTGTGGGTTATTTGGTCGCAAGCCGGTTTCCAAAATATCGTGACAATGGCAGAAAGATGAGAGGTGAGCTATTCGTGACAGAAAACATCCGTTGGTGCCAGATAACTAACCCGACTTCAGAAATCCTTTCTGCAGCTTGTGCTTCTGGTCTCAGCGTAGCGTTTGGCGCACCGATAGGTGGCGTTCTTTTCAGCTACGAGGAGATTAGCACCTATTTCCCACGAAAAATCCTGTGGCGAGCCTTCCTGTGTTCCTTGACGGCTGCCATGGTGCTCAGGGAACTAAATCCTACCGGAACCGGCAAACTGGTACTGTTCGAAACCCATTACGGAACATCCTACAAACCAATCCACTATCTCGTCTTTGTTGCTCTTGGTATTGCCGGTGGTATTTTCGGAGGCATCTTTTGCAAAGCCAACTACATATGGTCCAAGTGGTTCCGCAGTTACTCCATCATCAAGCAATACCCAGTCTTCGAAGTCTTCCTTGTCGTCGCAGCTACAGCACTGTTGCAGTACCCAAATCCAATGACGAGGGAGCCTGGTGATATTATCATCAAGAACTTGCTTGTGGACTGTCGTACCGAAGCCACAGCCGAAAGCTGGGTTTGTCGACAGGAGGCGCAGAGTATGAATGAAGGCAACCCAGGATATCTAGGCTGGTTGTTCTATGGTACGGCAGTTAAGCTCATTCTGACCATCATCACCTTTGGCATCAAAGTACCTTCTGGTGTCATTATTCCTGCTTTGGATGCTGGAGCCTTCTTTGGTCGGCTGGTCGGACAGTCTATCACTGACATTTCCCCTGGCATATTCGCTATGGTTGGTGCAGGCGCGTTCCTGGCTGGTGTATCACGCATGACTATCTCACTTTGCGTCATCATGTTCGAGTTGACTGGCGAGCTCGACTATATTATTCCACACATGATCGCAATTCTGGTTGCCAAATGGATCGCAGATGCCATTGGCAGAGAGGGCGTTTACGATCTTGCTCAGACCGTGCTCGGTCACCCCTTCTTGGATCTTGACCATGGACTTGGACTCGTACAGAATGAGAATGTATTGGTCGAAGAATTGATCCCACCGAAGCAGACTATGGACGAGATCACAGTTCATGTCCCCTCGAACAACAAGGTTTCACGCAAGCTCCTCGAAGAAAAGCTCGCTCAGCTCCAACGACGTGGCTTGATGGATGCAGGTCTGGTTCTTGTACAGAACGGCGGCATGCTGCAAGGCTACCTCGGTGAAGGTGAGCTTGTCTTTGGCCTGCAGGACCTGGGCAAGATCTACGAGCCAGATGCACAAGTCCGATTGCTCGGCAACGCAGAGGAAGGAGAGTTCGACCTTGCCCCTTTCGTTGATCGCACACCAATGACCATCTGCGCAAAGGCCCCAATGGAATATGCCGTGGAGATGATTGGCAAGCTTGGTTTGCGACACTTGATGGTGCTTGAAGAAGGTACAGGCAAGGTGGTAGGTGTTATCATCAAGAAGAGACTGGTGGCATATCTCGATGGTCTAAGTCAAGAACATTAGGTTGCATCATTAAAATAATGAATTCACGAATGCGAATCTGTTTCATTCTGATCACATCAAGTATGATCACGTAGCTTGATCTGTTGACACTACTATCACGCTAGCACTACCGGGAGAATCTCGGGCTTGAAAAATGTGTGTGAATGCAACAGCGGAACCTCAAGCTTGATCGCTCTACCAGCACACCAATCATTTCTCCGTCTCCATTGAATTTGACAGCGAGGACGGCTTAGTTTGCCGAGTCCTCTCTTGTTCACGACGTCTCCCACTCTCGCTGCGACCTTTTCGCTTCTCCCATTCCGAGCTTTCACTAGAACAGCCGCAGCAGGTTCTGCCTTTCCCACACTCTGCTTGCGTCTAGCTGTCACCACAACACAATCAGCCCAATTCACCTCGACCTCGAAGTTGTACAGGACAAAGATGCCACCAAAGAAGGCAGTTAAGGAAGAGAAGATCCTTCTGGGTCGTCCTGGTAACAGTTTGAAGAGTGGTATTGTCGGTCTTGCCAACGTTGGAAAGTCGACACTCTTCCAGGCAATCACAAAATCTACCCTCGGTAACCCAGCAGTATGTCGCAGCGATCAATCGTACTTTGCCATCTTCTGACGTCTCTCAGAACTTTCCATATGCCACCATCGACCCAGAAGAGGCACGTGTCATTGTGCCAGACGACCGATTCGATGATTTGTGTAAAATGTACAACCCAAAGTCCCGGGTCCCTGCAAACTTGACCGTCTACGACATTGCCGGTCTCACACGAGGTGCCTCTACCGGTGCTGGTCTCGGAAACGCTTTCTTGTCACACATTCGCGCTGTTGATGCCATCTTCCAGGTCGTACGATGCTTCGACGATGCCGAGATTATCCACGTAGAGGGTGACGTCGATCCGGTCAGAGATCTGAACATCATCAGCGAAGAGTTGCGCATCAAGGATATCGAATTCACAGAAAAGGCGCTCGACAGCGTTACAAAGCTCACAAAACGTGGAGGTCAATCTCTTGAGATGAAGAAGCTCAAGGAGGACCAAGCGACTGTTGAGAAGGTGCTCGAGCTGCTCAAGAGCGGTAAGGACGTCCGTCGCGAGAACTGGGGACCAAAAGAGGTACGTGAGCACCGTTCCCTTCCTTTTTCACACTTTTCTTTTATGATGAACCAGAGTTATAAACTCTATAATCCCAGCTCTTTGAAATTGCCTCATAATAGGAGTGAGGTATATGAAAAACCGTCCCAACTGATCACCATCTTTATCACTGTTCTCTGTTAGACTTTTTTAGTCGAATCATTGCTAACTCGCAAAAGGTCGAAGTCATCAACCCTCTCTTCCTCCTCACCGCCAAGCCAGTCGTCTACCTCGTCAACTTGAGTGAGAAGGATTACCTCCGCCAGAAGAACAAGCATCTCCCACGTATTGCCGAATGGATCAAGGAGAACGCCCCAGGCGACCCAATCCTCCCAATCTCGGTCTGTTTCGAGGAGCGCCTTACCACCTTCGATACCGAGGAGGCCGCGCTCGAGGAGTGCAAGAAGCTGGAGACCAAGTCCGCCCTCCCAAAGGTCATTGTCACCATGCGCAAGGTCCTCAACCTTGGCTCTTTCTTCACAACCGGTACCGACGAAGTCCGACAATGGACGCTGAGAAACGGCACCAAGGCACCACAAGCCGCCGGTGTCATCCACGGAGACTTCGAAAAGACATTCATCCAGTGTGTTGTGTACAACTACAAGGTACTCAAGGAGCTCGGAGACGAAGCTTCAGTCAAGGCCCAGGGCAAGATCATGACCAAGGGCAAGGACTACATTGTCGAGGACGGTGATATCGTTTTGATCAAGGCTGGTGCGGCCAAGTCATAATCTAGTCCAGAAGGGGCTGTTGGATGGTGTTGGGAGAAGCTGTTTCTGGAGGATTATCTTGGTTGTCGACCGCCGACGAGCGTACTGAGAGATCTGATCATCTAGACATGCTGATATCCCTGGGCGATGATTGCACGATACCCTTATGGCATGAATCAATACAACAGTTGTGAAACAAGTACTTCTCTTGCCCGTTTGTTGATTCTTCAAGTCGTGTCTTGGATTTGGTCTTGCTTCCTACACATGCAACCCGAGACAACGACCGTCTAGCAGGTCGCCAGGTTACAAATACAACCTCAACCTCGTTCCGGACCTTACTTCTTCCCGCCACCCACACTCCTCTCATCCAACTCCCAGCGTGCATCCCACTCAATCCTCTGCGCCATAGCACAATTGAGCAACCAATCCGTCTTGACGATCCTCGCACTCAACCCCTGCTTCTCCGCCATCTTGCGAAACGTAGCCCACACCTTGACGTCGTCATCCGCGGTCCCAGACACCAAATACACAAAATCCGTCTCGTCATCACCGCCCTGGTTCTGGCTCTCGAGCCCCGCATCCGGGTCCTCGAGTACCTTCAACCGCCGGCGCGGGAGCTGCATCCCCGTGCGGCCGCGGTACGGCAGCGCGTGCCCGCCGTTGACCTCTACGATTTCCTTGTATGTGTCGAAGCCGCCGTTGACGTGCTCGGTGACGTAAATGGTCCAGCCGCGCAGCAGTTTCTGGTTGTTGTCGTGGGCGCGCTGGAGCGAGTCGCCGAGGCGCAGGCTGAGTTTCTTCTCCGCTTCGGTGTCGCGGAGGGCGTGTTTTGAGGCGTCGGGAAGGGCTTTGTTGGTTAGTGCCGCATCGAGGTAGGAGATTGTTACGACTTCGGGCCCTCGTGCGAGGGCGCAGATGAATTTGCGGGTGCGCAGGAGGCGTGGTGCGCAAAGGAGGGTGCATTCGGCTGGATTGGTGGTTAATTGGATGCCGAGTGATCGAAGGGTTTTCTGCAGAGGTCAGTAATGAAGAAAGCAACGTCGGTGTTGATGGGCCGTACCTTGTCTTCTTCCTCTTTGGCCTCATAGTTAAGCCATCTCTCATCTCCTGATACCATCATTTTGTACTGGATGGGCACCTGAGCGCTCGCTGCACTGGTTGTTGCTGATTTCGTTCTTTTTGTCGCCCTCGTCGGAGCTGATCTGTCTGTGCTGTCACCGTCGTTACTCGCTTCGTCACTATGCCTCTTCCTGCCGTGTACCACGCCTCCTTTCCTTTTCATCTCTTTCTCAAAGAGTGCGATATCCGCCTTTGCCATGTCTAGCTGCTGCTGAGCTTTCAGCTTCGACGCTCGTCCCGTTGATGGAGGTGCTTCGTTTTCCTTTCCTGAAACCCTGCGGTCGATTTCTGGAGTACCATGATCTGCTGTCCTTGAGGTTCTCTTTTTGACTGTTTTGGGCGCAACTTTGGGTTCCGCAGTCTCGTCCTCTTCATTCTCGTCTGTGGCATCGGCATGCTTGTCTTCCCCTTGCGGTGCACCGTCCCTCTCCAGCGTGGCTGTACCGTTCTTTCTCGGGGAAATTCTAGCGGGCTGCACCTCTGCGTCCTTCATCTCCACATCACCATCCTCGTTCTCACCTTCACTCGCCTCTCCATCGATCTTCTCCTCATCCTTGAAATAGACCTCGCGCACCCTATCAATGTCGATTGGCGTCTGACCAACGATCTCCCCTAAATGCGTTCGCGGTGGAAAGTGTGTATATCGCAGGTTGGTCAAGCTCTGAACCTCGCACCTGGCATAGCTCTCCTCGAGCCAGAGGTGGTTGATGATGTTGATGTTCCACTCTTCTGCTGCGTCACACTTTTCACTTCCCTTGTGAGCAGTGATCAAATGAGTGTTCTCTACCTTCATTGTCTTGGTAAAATTTGCGCCCGCTTCGTTTATGACGTTCTCCAGAAAAATACGAGCATCACCAGTGTAGTTTGAAATACTAATTCGGAACTCTCCAAAGCCTGGAATGCCATTCCTTGGGATTGGGTAATGGAGAAGCTTGCTCAATGGATTTGTCCACCTCTGCTGGACAACGACGTTGTAGAACCACGCAAGATTGCCGACTTCCTTTCCAGCTCGGGATGCTCTGACATAGTCCGCTCCGTCTCGGTAGTGGCCGATATAAGTGTCGCATTCGTCAACGTTTTCGGTCCTTGTGCCTTCACCGTGCTCGACGAGCTCCTGTAGAGTCCTCGCTAATCGATCATGAATGTTCAGATCTCGCGCAAAAAATACCTTCTTGTCCGCAAAAGCCTTGAAACTGTCGCGCTTGATCGGAGGTGGTAGACCGGCCACAGCAGACGTCGCTCCTTTCAGGTCGGGTGCGTTGTAATCCGACGACGGCTTTTCCATGCGTAGGTCGTGGTCCAATATTTCTGGGTCCGGCAAGAGGTATGGCTTTTCTGTGATCTTTCTTCCCAGCTTCAGACAGTCATCGAACCAATGTGGAAGCACGACGCTACATTTGAGATTCTTCTCCTTCACAATCCGCACTTTGTCATGCTCTTCCGATAGCGAAACAATATGTGTGACCAGCTTGGTCAGAGGTGAACTGTACATTCCTCCCAAGGCCATGACTCCAGCTGTAATCGCATCTCTGTCGCCTTGAGGTAGATCCGCGCATGTGATGACAACATCCTGGAATATTAGAGCTGGATCCGGACTATGTTGTCGAGCTTGTGCTTGTCTGCCTTTGGCTATGCTCTGTTCGACCCACGACGGTTTGACGACATTGCAGTTCGCGTCCAGCGCCGCGGCGTATTCGGGAAACTCGACATGTGTGGAAATGATGTGTGAGCATGCGTGGACATTCTCGATCCTACCACTGGTAGAGAGAGGAATATTTGTCGCGCCTTGTTCTTGCAAATCGCTTCGCAGCTGTATATCTTGTCAGCAGATGCAGATCATTTGATGTGCGGGCTAGACTACCTGTTTCGCAAGCTCCACGTCAAGCTTGTCGCTTAAGAGAATTGTGAAAGCAACGCCAAAGAAAAGCCCATCGCCAGCCATATTGATTCCCAATTGCTCAGCAGCGTGACACGCGTATGGATTCGGAACTGTGTTGCAGTGTTCTACAGTGGGAGAAGTCGCGTCTCTGTGACGCGATGTCACGTGCCGCATCGGAAGCTGATCCAAGCCTTAATTGGCACTTTCCTGCTCGATTTATCTCATGTCACGACTTACCCTTTGCAGGAAGTCCCGTTCTTAATTCGCAGTGGACAAAGTCGTCTACCAAGTGCTTGAGATCGTTAATACGTATATTTGATTCTCATGTATTTGGTTTGTTGTTCATACATAGGTGACATCGTCTTTCGAGATACTCGGAAACATTTCATAGAGCAAAGTCTCATATCATGGTCGGACACATCAAGCAGAATGTAGCCTCCATCAAGGTAATTACGCACTCTTAAAAGCATGCGAATGATGGTACAACCTGACGTATATAGTCCCCGGTGTTGCGGTCCATATCCTGCATCAAAATAAAATCACGTTCTATCATCTCATTCCATTCCCTTTCTCTGTTCTGTCGACATGACCAGAACCACCACTGCCGCAATTGCTAAGCTCTACGATGCTCTAGTTCTTGGCGCAGGACCAGCTGGGCTCTCCACGGCGTTGACTCTTTGTCGTGTCAAACATACCAACGCCGTATTCAGTATTTCCAGCTTCAGGAACGATCCGGCGTATCGCGACCATACAGTCCTTTCGCGTGGCGAGCTGCCAGTAGCAGAAATTCTAAGACTTGGCCGACTCGACATCGAGAAGTACGGCAATTTACACTTCGTTGAGCGTGGCGCCGCCTCTGCCAGGAAGATGACTGTGTCCTCCAAGGATGGAAACGTGTCCGGTTTCGAGGTGACCGACGACTCAGGCGGAGTCTGGCGTGGTCGAAAATTGGTTCTAGCGATGGGAAGCAAAGATATCTACCCAGACATTCCAGGCTGTGATCAGTGCTGGGGCAACACCATTAACCAATGCCTTTTCTGCGACGGAAGCGCAATCCTTTTTTCCGACCCATCCGATGCAGGTCCACTTCGTCAGCACCATGCTTCAGATGGGAGTGCCAGAGATACACATTCTCGGAATTCGTCCGATCGACGTCCAGAACGAAGCTATAGCCCAAGCTCTGGCATCAGCCAAGGCCCTTAGCTGTAAGGTCGACGAAAGGAAGATTAAGAAGCTGACACCGATCCCGTGAGAAGATCAGGAGGGCGAGGCGGATGTTGTCTTTCAAGACGGAAACAAGCTCCGGGCCGGGATCATTGGCTATAGGGCAGCTGCGACAATCTCGACTCCGGAACTTGTGAGAGATCTTGGCGTGGAAATCGTTTCGGGTCCTTTTGGTAACGATCTGATCAAGCGCGAAGAGCCTTTCGGTGAGACGAACGTGGCTGGTGTCTTTCCATGCGGTGATGCAAGTACTATGATCAAGCAGTTCACATTCGCCATGGGGCACGGCGCTGCTGCTGGCGCCGGAGTCCACTTTGCTCTCAACCAGGAAATGCACACCGCAGTTGCAAAGAAGATCATAGGCGTAGAGCCAGCGCATGTGAAGCAGATGGGCATGCGAGAGTTCTTGGCCAGATAATGGCTGGAGATGGACGTGGGCTGATGTTCTTTGGTAATCTTGTTAATGCAGTTCGTAATTGTTGCAAGCTGTGACATACTTCTGTTGTCCTCTTCACGACTTCCTCCTAATCGTGTCTGTCGTTCATATCCCATGTGCGCGTATTCACGGCGACCTGCTTCTGACTTGCTTTCTGAAGCCAACCGATCACACGCAAAGTCCGAGATGTGTCCCTCATACGTGTTTTGTCGAGCCTATGACTTCTCCTCGCACCTTTGTCCAGTCGATGCTCGCGTCCATTGCCTCGTCCACCTCCCCTGCTATTACAACGTTGTCGCCGCGTATCATGTAAAGTCCATGTGGTGTCTCCATGCTTTGTTCTTCGTCGTCCTGTGGTCGAATGATGCGCTCAATTGTGTCCTTCAAGACGAGGTTTGTGACTTGATCGCAAGCAATCAATGTGCCGACAAGCGTACGGCCGTCCACTGTGATGACGCAGATCTTCTCTGTACATGATCAGCGAATACCTCAGTGTACTGCCTGGAGAGACGTACTATTGGTGTACTGGCTGAGCGACATGTTGTCGACCGCTTTGGAGAAAGAAAAGTTGACCGGTGGTCTTCGAGGAAGGACGAGCGATTGATCACGCGATCTTGCTGCGCATACGGTGGCCCGCGAAACAAAGCAATGCGATCAGAGTCAAGAACGAGTGAGGAAAAATTGAACTGCTTAAGGTTGTCAATGTGTCAATGGTTGTGCAAAGACAAACGTGAGGCCAGAAGCTGCTCCAAAAAACATCGGGGAAGGCGGACCGTGCAACCGACGACCTCCGCAACCTCCAAAGTTCCTGCTTGAATGACTTTCCTCGTCGCAGGCCTCCCACACCACTTCGACCACAATCACTCTTCGACATACTGGACAACACTGTCAACATGGCCGAGACTATGGATGTCCCGGAAATCGTACACAAGTCCGCGAAACGCACGCGAGAAGTCTTTGCTGCAGACTTTGGCGCGCCATCTGCCCTCGAAAACTCTCCGCAGCCTCCCATCGCACAACCTATTATCTCCCCCTTGGATCGCGCACAAAAAGCGAGTGTCGCATCACGGATATACACCGAATATGCCGACGTACAAGAACTTCCAGCTGCAATAGCAGCAAAGCAACAAGCAGCACAGGCTTCGGCATTAGCGAGGAGGAAAAAGCCCAAGACGGAAGAGCAAGCATCGGATCCAAAGATGGCCAAGATGATCGAAGGAGTGTCATCCTCGTCGCAACGGCATTCAGGATCAACATCGCAAGCTCTCACTTTACGCGCAAATGGAACGGGCGCGAAACTCCCACCTAACGCACATGGACCAACTCCACAAAGCACATTACCTTCGTCTAGCTTGGTACGGAGAGATACGATCAGACAGCAGAAGCCCGAGTGGCATGCGCCCTGGAAGCTCATGCGCGTCATCTCTGGACATCTGGGTTGGGTACGCGCGCTGGCCATTGAACCTGGTAACGAATGGTTTGCATCCGGAGCGGGTGACAGGACGATCAAGATCTGGGACATGGGATCAGGAAAGCTGAAGTTGACGTTGACCGGACATATCTCGACGGTCAGGGGCCTCGCGGTTAGTCCTAGGCACCCATACTTATTCAGTTGCGCCGAAGACAAGAAGGTCAAATGCTGGGATTTGGAAACGAACAAGGTCATCCGTGACTACCACGGTCATTTGAGTGGTGTCTACTCCCTTTCGCTTCACCCGACGCTGGATGTCCTCTGTACTGGTGGTCGCGATGGTGTGGTTCGGGTCTGGGACATGCGAAGTCGGGCCAACATTCACGTCCTGAGCGGACACAAGCAGACAGTGACGGACGTCAAGTGCCAAGAAGCGGATCCGCAAATCATCTCGTCCTCTCTCGACAGCACAATCCGCATGTATGACCTGGCAGCCGGAAAGACCATGGGAGTGCTCACGCACCACAAAAAGGGAGTACGCGCTCTTGCTCTACACCCCAAGGAGTTCACATTTGCTTCCGGTAGCTCAGGGCAGATCAAGCAATGGAAGTGTCCCGAAGGAGCGTTTATGCAGAACTTTGAGGGCCACAACAGCATCATCAACACGCTCAGTGTCAACGAAGACAACGTTCTTTTCTCGGGTGGTGATAATGGATCGGTCGCTTTCTGGGACTGGAAGACAGGACACAAGTTCCAGCAGGAAGAGAGCATCGCACAGCCTGGTTCGCTGGACGCCGAAGCCGGTCTGATGACTAGTACTTTCGATCTGACGGGTCTGCGGTTGATTACTGGTGAGGCAGACAAGACGATCAAGGTGTGGCGTCAGGACGAGAATGCGACTGAGGAGACACATCCGCTGGATTGGCGGCCGACGTTAGGCAGGCAGAAGTTCTAGTTGTCGAATTTGTCATGGCCAAAAATAATGAAGATACCCTTTTGAGGCCGGCTTTCAGCCCGTAATCATCGATCTATTTCGAACGTGATCTTGACGTAAAATCTTCATACAGCGAATCCTAGCACTCTGCCTTCTTCGTCCTCCCGCAGGGCACCCCTGACATCTTCCTCGCCAACTCCAAGTCTGATTCTGCCCACCCTTTCCCCTCGCCTGCTCTCCAACCCCACGATACCGGCCTCGGCCAACTCGACCGCCGCACAACCCAGCCCTCTCAGTCTCGCCGACCTGTCGGGGACCTTCTTCACCGCCACTCGTCCCTTCTTTCCATGCAATGCGACCTTACTTTCAACCCAAGCTCTACTGCCGCCCTTCTCCGCAACACCATCGACCGCGAGCAGATACTCTCCTATCGGCTTCAACTGGCTCACGAGTCCCATTCTCCGCGCCTCATCCACCACTTCTCCAAGCACTGCCTCCGAGATGCCAGTCCTCCGTATCAGCGCCAAGAGCGCCGCGAGAAAGACTTTGGACGCAAGCGGCAATGAGCGCAGATACGCAGCCAGCGGTGTGGACGTGGCCTCGGCGATGGCGCGCTTGATCGTGGCAATAGTCACCGTGCCCCTTTTCTGATTCTGTCCAGCTGCCGCTGCTGCAATCGCCTTACCGGGCGTCTTACTCGGCGTGCCCGGCGCGATGTTCTCCACATCCGTCGCATCGGAGTCTTTGTTCTGTGACGCGAGAAAGTCCTGCTCCGCGATCTCGACCGCGCGACGACAGACATCGAGAGCGCGTCGGGCGTCGCCTGACACCGCTGCGACCTTCCTGCTGGCGAACTGTACCGCGTCCGGCTCAACGACGACTTGGCCCACGCCCTCGAGGCGGGACTCGATGATCTTGATCAGTTGCTGGTGGATGTAGCCGGGGAATGTGATGCGGGTCAGACCAAGACGGGAGGAGATCTTGTTCGAAAGCGTGCGCTCCGGTAGGTCCATCGTGTTGGCCACAGCGAGGACGATCAACCGCGAGTGCCGCAGCTGTGGCCAGTTGAAGAAGTTGTACATGACGCCTTGGTTGCGTGTCACGAGCTGGTCAAGCTCATCCATTAGGACGACACATGGCACTCGTCTAGGCGACGGAGTGGAGAATTCTTGCTCGAGCAGCTCGAGTGCGTGGGATGGTGACACGCGCTGATCTTTCAGTGCTTCCCATAATAGACTGTAGGACTGGTGCGGGTCGGTGACTTTCATGCCATTGATCTCCACGAAGATGAAGTCGTCTAGCTCATCCTGCGTTACTGCTTCGTTCAAGGAAGCGACGACTTCCCGCACGGTTGCTGTCTTGCCCGTGCCGGGTGTGCCTGAGATGTAGATGCAGCTGCCCGTGCCAGCACTGATGGCAGCTTCGAGATGCGTATATACTGTGTCGAACTCGGCTTCTCGGCATGGTAAAGCATGAGGGACGGCCGACACATGGAGTGTACTGCGAGCGATCTGATGCGGAGACGCGATTGTGCTTGGATCAAGGATGCGTGTGCCTAGTGGTGTGAATTCTAGGGGCTTCTTTGTGATGATACGGCGATGGCTGGGGGTCAGCAGCTTCGAGGGCGACTTTAGAGCCTTGGATTTTGAGGTTGGCGTTGACGCTGTAAGTTTCCGCCTCTTGCGTGGTGTGGTAGGATCGTCGTCGTCTGCCGTGATAAATTCATCCATGTCCGCTGCGGCTGCCCTAGCGGTGGGTTTCCTTTTCCTAGTCTTGACAGTCTGCAATGCCACGAGATCGACCAGCGAATCTATGTCATCCATTCCTCGATAGACTTCTTCCCATTTGAACCCTTCGGTATATGTTGTGGTCCGAGGGTTAACCCCGCGCCTGCAGATGAAGCTCTTGCCGTATGCTTTGTTTCCACGGGGGATTTTGCCTGTAGGAAACAATGACACGAAGCTTTCTTGTGACAGTATAGTTGCTTTACCGTTGATCGTAGTCAGGGGGTTTTCGTCCATGTTCGCGGTGATATACAGCTCGTTTGGTAAGACATCGTCCCTTTTCTTCGCACTGTTCTTGATCTCCTTCTGTGAAGAGAACCAGAGAAAGGTCGCTTTCTTGCTCCAGATCATTTCCCCTTCATCGTCTTCTATGTCGCCCTCGGAAAAGCCTGTGATGATTGCCACCCAGGCCTCGTTACCGGCGGCTTTTAAAAGGACAGCGTCTCCTATTAAGCATTCGAAAGTGCCCATACGCGCGCCAACGACTGATGATAGCTTGTCGTTACTTTTTGCATTATCAACCGCGGGGTCATTGTGTTGCGGCGCATATATCCATTCCCAGGGGTGATCCTCATAACCCAATTCATCATCCGAGTCTTCTCGAACAACATCACCCTTTCGTAATATTTGTCGGGCTTGTTCTGCTTTCGATATCTGGCGTTTTGATGGCATCGTGGAAGTTCTGTAGATCGATTAACGATATCTCAATGCCTCCGAGATCATTACAGCTCCGTGGAGCGTCTAGAAAGACGACGCGTTTCAAGCGCGAGAAAACGCGCCAAGCAGAACTAATCATCCTTCCCCTTTGGGACGGCACTTCCGCTCCCCGCAACCTCATATCCACAGCGCAGACGAACGTCATATTCAAATATACATTTCCACGAGCCAGGACGAAATGTCGAAGAATGCAGACCAGCAAGGTCAACAAGGTGGGCGCATTGTATTGTTTGTGCTCTGTGTGTATTGACTCTAATCAGTGGACATCGGTTCATTACCGGTAGCACAGCTTTCGCAAGTGAAAAAGCAGCTCGATGAAGAGGTCCAGCATCTGACCTCGTCTTACTCGTCACTCCGTTCGGCGCAAAACAAATTCAAAGACTGCGCGAACACGATATGTAATGGCATTACTGCTCCAGCAAAGCCGCTCTTGGTCCCATTGACGACATCGCTATATGTGCCCGGTCGATTAGCGGATACTGAACACGTACTGGTCGATGTTGGAACGGGATTCTACGTTGAAAAGAGTCTTGATGAAGCCATTAAATTCTACGAGGGCAAGACGGAAGAGATTGGAAAGAACGTCAAGGATCTGGAGACGATCGTTAATCAAAAGGCACAGAGCTTGAGGGTTGTCGAGGAGGTGTTGAGGCAGAAGATGATGGCACAGCAACAGGGTGGAGGTGCAAGTGCAAGTGCATCGTGAGAGTCGAGAGGACCGCCCCTGATACACAGCCAGTATAGTACGACGACGACGAGAAAAGAGCCGGATCCGTATGAAGCGCAGCTCCTAGGAAGGCGACAGATACCGAGCAAGGAATGATGGTTATCAAACTGGCCAGCCGCAAAGCGCAAAGACCCAGATATACCACCTGTATCACCTATATCGATCGGCACCTCCATCGGCATGGAGCTGATCGCACTACCAAAAATGTCATAGACCATTCGAAATACCTCAAATAACGATGTATAACAGCTCGTTCGATACCTCGCTTGCTCGAGTCGTTCGGATCAAAGGACGTGCCTAATACGCGATTACAGCGCAATGAGCGGAGTTTGAGACCTTGCGGCTACGAACACAATGTTTGAATCATGAGGATACAGCGATTCATGTATGGTCTTCCTTCCATGAGAAAGCAAAGTCAGAAAGAACACTATCGGGACGATCCCCGTTGGTGTGTAGCCATGTTTCATGGTGAGTGGATTGACAGCCTACGCGAAAACTGCCGGTTCGAGTCGGTAAAAGCTGCCAGTTGACCTCGAGCATTGTTCTCATAACTTGATGCCAGAACTGTTGAGATCAAGAATGCTGCACGTGGGACTTGAGTTAACCACCTACGGTTGCATAAAATAGTGCGCTCCCAGTTGCGCGAATTGAGTTCATGAAACATTTGTCATTCTTTGTTAAGCTTAAAAAGCCGACTTTGGGACAAACCATTCCAGTACAGTACAGTACAGTAGTCTCAACTGATTAGAGTTTCCTTAGAGCTTCCTGTGTCTACGGGTCAAATCTCGCGTAAGAGGGGACCTTGTATGCGACTGCGGTTCAAGGTTCGCTTGGACATCGGGTCGCTGGTTTAAGACAGTGTTCGGGTCAAGTTGCACGACTCGACGTTCATGCAGGTTTGTCGACATGACATACCGCAGATGGTCTGTTCTGCAAGCACTTCAGCAAGCCTACAGTATGACTTTTGCAAGCCTGTGTGTTTGCAGATCGATAGACTATCGTTTGTCTCGCGGCTGTACCTGCACCCGCGGAGATCGATCGAGACCGGGGCACGGCATACCGTCCGCTTACAGTGATGGTCAATCTTCAAACCACCAAACCTCGACTCCGTTCTGCCGTTTCTCTCCACACTGTCTTAAACCAGCGTCATCGATAGTGGCTCCAGACCGCATCTTGACTTTGCACCCAATTAATCAATACATTATGCGGCTCAAGAGAGTCAGGCTGTCTTCCTCTCCACCTGTACCATTGACGGTGACAACCTTAACAGCGTCCATTGACTACCTAGGGTCTACCTACTGGAATACTGGCACGTCATGTGCAGAGTTTATGAAAATGGAGAAAAAAGGTATAAGTACCATAGTAGGTTCATTATTCAGCGTGAAGAGTGTGTCGTCCGAACCTTTCAATCATTTCACATCATCCATCTTCCACCACACAAAATGAAGACCGACTTGGCAAACGCCATGCTTGCCCTCTCGGGTGCTGGTACCGCTCAATACATGCAGGTTGGTGGTGCTATCCCAATGGGTGTTCAGGCACCTAGCACCACTGGCTTCAACAACGCTACCCTCCACCCATCTCGCGGTGGTGCTGCCATTTGCGTCTCTGGCATGATTCCTGTCCAGGCCTCCACATCCATGAACCTTCGCTTCAACTACCAGGTCCCAATGAACCAGTCTCAGCTTACCGAGACCTTTGTCGAGTTTGTCACCGCCGGCTCTCCATTCATGCAGCAGATTATGAATGGAACACAGAACGTGTCTGGCACATACAACATTGGCGCTACCTACTGTCTTCCTTCGAACAACACCAAGCCTTCCAGCGTGCAGCTTTTGACCCATGGCGTCGGTTTCGACCGCTACTACTGGGACTTTGCTCCAGGCTACAGCTATGTCGATGCCGCTGCTCAGGCTGGTTACGGCGCTTTCTTCTACGACCGTCTTGGTGTCGGCAAGTCCGACAAGCCTGACGGTCTCAATGTTGTCCAGGCTGCTCTCGAGGTTGAGATCGCCCACTCGTTGGCTTCTATGCTTCGCGAGGGCATGTTTGCTCAGACCAACTTCTCCAAGGTCATCGGTGTCGGTCACTCTTTCGGCTCGATCATCTCCCAGGCTGTCACTGCCAACTACCCAAGCGCTCTCGACGCTGCAATCCTGACTGGTTTCAGCATCAACGAGACTGCTGTGCCAACATTCATCTCTGCCGGCAACCTCGCAATTGCTTCCCAGGATCAGCCATACCGCTTCTCTGGCTTCAACAACAGCTACATGGTCACCGCCGAGACCATTGGCAACCAGATCCAGTTCTTCCGTGCACCAAACTTTGATCCATTGGTCCTCGCCGAGGCAAACGCCAACAAGGGAACCGTCACCATTGGCGAATTCTTCTCTCTCGGCGCCGTCACCAAGCCAGCCATGAACTACACCAGCCCGATCGCTGTCGTCAACGGTGCCAACGATCTTCCATTCTGCTTCGGTAACTGCTCATACCCAACAAACCAGCTCACCCCAGTTCTGGCTGCGCTGTACGCCAATGTCCCGATGAACATGACTGGCACCTTCATGGTTCCAGGTACTGGTCACGGAATCAACCTCCACTACAGCGCCCAGACAGCCTACAACTACATCACCACCTTCCTCAAGGGTCACGGCTTGTAAGAGATTGGTGTAGGATCGTATTGGAGGGTATTTTTCCTCCAGATCGGCGGCCCATGTGTTTTTAAATGATACCATACAATTCCATCATCCGACTTGTCTCGGTTTGAGCTGTAATATAGTAGAACGAATGTACATACTCTTTTCCCTACCATGCGACACACTGTGCCAATAGATCAACTCGTCCCTCAATTCCTGACAAGTCGGAAGTCGGAGTACGAAATCAGTGATATCCTGTAACTCCGTCCTTGAAATAGCCGCAGAACGGCAGAACTGCGTGAGCGAGTTCTGGTCGGACACCCGCCAAGAGGCCACAACCCAATTACCCAGCAGTCCAATGCCTTGCTGCCTAGTCATCAAGGCGCAAAACTCATGTGTGGTACCTTCACTGCACTCTTTCGAAGACGTCTGCAGATCTAGCTGACGGTTGGGCAGTACACGGATGCCTTGCTGCGCATTCTTCGGCTTTGTTTGGGATCTCAAAGGGCGCGAAGTTGAGTGCTGGATCAGGCCACCGCTATGCAGTCCACATCAGACTACTGCGAGCTAAGCCTCTTTCGACCACCGGGTGGGCACTGTGGAGATATAACAACCGCACATGTGCTTCGTCAGCAATTGAAGTCGCATCCTGTGGCATTGAACCATCAGCTGAACACGACCGTAGACAATGCTAGCGATTGCGGCCAAATTCGCAAGATTATCTATATCGAACGATGTATAGCATTAATTGGAGTGGAATGAATTATTAGGTGAGGTTCTCAAGGTTGTTGGTGAGCAAGATCAAGCAAACTGTGCTCAGAGCAGAAGGAGCGCTTACCCGCTTCAGACTAGCTCTTCCGTGCGAGACTGTGAGTCACACATCGCTCGCGCATCCTTCGAGCACAACCCTGATTATTAAACCCGCTGTGACTCCCACCCGCCTGTTCTCTTCCTCCTCCTCCATCAACCACCACTCACACAACACAATACACAAGATCAACAGGTAGACACACGATGGCTGCCTGAATCTTGTCCCGGTTACCTTCAACCCTCGCCCAACATAAATCAACCACCTAACAACCCCTCTCCACTTCCCTCAGGCCTTCTGCTTGCAGATTACCTGAAATCAATTGCTGCCTTGTGCACTCGTCTTAGCGACAACCCTCAGCTGATTTCCTCGCCGTCCACCACGGCTTCTTACAACCGAACATGTCTCCCTTCACAGTCTCCCCAGACCGGCTATACGCCTCAACCAGACTTCTGCGACTTCAGTCTCTTCGCTCCTCAGCCTCAAGCCCAGACTCCAGCAACCGCTCGGCAGTCCGCTCATCGAGTCCAATCGCTCGATTCGAATCAGCTTCCTACGTATAAGACGCATCCATACATCGGTGACCGCACCCTATCAGCACACCTTACCGGATCAGCCTTACATCGTCGTCAGCCTCGAAACAGCATTCCCCCTGTACCTCTATTCCACAGCAGCTCTACCGGCCACTTGCAACAAGAAAAGACTGAGAAATTCTTTGAGAACATCGTCGAGATGGGTGGAGGTAAATTGTATCCTTCCATTCAGAAGTCTCGAACAGTTCTAATGCAGAGATCAGATATTAACGTAGCTTACAACGGCACCGCCGCCGACTTGGTCGGGGTGGATGCCGCCCTTTTTGATGCCTTTGCATTCGACGCGGAGTACAACAGCTCGATTGATGGCCTGCCTTTCGGCAACCAATTCACCGCTGTTAACACTGGCACCGTTTCTCCGAAGGATATCTTCAACGACGCTCCATTGTCTATGCCTCCTTCAGCCGCTTTTACCAACCTCACCACCCCTGGCTCTGCCATGATGGACACTCCTGATGATTCATACGAGACGTCTCCCCTTTTCACCGACGACCTTGGTCATGACACTTCTCAGATGGATGAATGGTTCTCCCTGTTCCCTGAAAATGAAAAGGTTGCTCCATCTGCTCCTGCAATGGATCGCACTCTTTCTACTGGATCAAACCCGGTCATCGTTCACCCTGGTGGAGAGTCTTGCAAGAGATCTTCTGTCACCGCGTCTCCTATGACACCTTTTGCTCGTGCTTCTTCGACCGTCGGTGTCCACAAGCGCGAGAAAGTACTCCCTCCAATCGTCGTCGACGAGAACGACGTGGTTGCTCTCAAGCGGGCGAGAAACACTGCCGCTGCACGAAAGTCTCGAGACAAGAAGGTCAAGGAGAGGGATGGCCTTGAGTCTCGCATCAGAGAGTTGGAGGCCGAAGTTGAGCACTGGAAGGCACTTGCCCTGCAAGCCAACCCTCGGTTGGCCAACTAGAGTTCTATGAGAAATGAGAACGAAGAAACAAAAAAAAGGAAGAAGCACCCTGGATTGGGTGGAGGGAGAATTACTGCTTTGCTTTCATGCGCTTCGTCTTTACACGGTCCTTACGGCTGGACTTTACTACTACCCAGGCGTTTCATCGCTGCTCAAAAGTTGTCTCTGTTTTTCATGATGAGCTAAGATTTCTTTATCACGGCCGATTCTGACGTCTCCTGCTTTTTTGCAGTTGATTGACTCGTGGCCTCTCTACTCTTCTATAGTCGCGCAATACATGTTTTCACACCATTCATCATGTCATGTGCTCGTGAAGTAATTCTGCCTGAAATGCACCAGTATCGGCTGTCACCACAACAATATTCCTCGTGGGTGAACTTCACTTCGACGACCACCTTATTACCTCAACCTCACTCAGCATTCTGTCGTTAAACTGATACACGAGCATCAACAACAATCATTGATCGCATGTACATATCATGTGCGCCGACTCTATCTTCGTTCAATGCCAACACAAAAGCCAAGCGGTATTCACATGATGCCACCAACTCATCGCAAGCCAAATCCACAAGTTTCACTATTTGACGTCTTTATCGGCAAAGGTCGCACCATTCGTAGCTCGACATTGCCTGGGGTTTGTTGACTGCATCTGTCACTTCTCTGAAGGGATGATTTAACGATTACCAGTTCCCGGTGTTGTCAGCCAGCCCAGCCAATCCTACGCGCAAGGAAAATGAACCCAAGCACAAAGCGAACGACGCGAAGAAGCTCAAGAGTCTCGACGCAAAAAAAGATGGCAGCAAAGAAAATGACACCAAAGTTGCACCCTGGACATCCGCACAAGATGCCAAACTCCTCGAGATGAAAGCTGCCAACAGGTCTTGGAAGGATATCGAGACGGAGATTGGCAAACCCAAACATATCGCTCAGCCTAGGTTCAAAGAACTACAGGGACAAGGCAAGGCTGCCACTGGTGCTGATCAAGGCAAAGATAAGAAGACTACGGATCATGAGCTAAAGGTGGCAGAGAAAAAGAAGAAATGGGAGGCCACAGCGATTGCGAAGAAGGAGAACCAAGGCAAGAAAGAGGCGAAGAAGGGCAAAGAAAACCAAGAGAAAATGGAGAAAGGAGCAGCCAAAGACGACGACAAACGAGACCGAGCTAAAGTTGGAGCAGAGAAGAAGTACACTCTTGCACAGCTGAGCAAGGTCGAAGACAGGAACTTTTCTATGCGCGAGCTGGGGATCATCGCAGCCCTTGCTACAGGGCTGGGTGCGAAAGAGCAGTTCATGTGGGAGGTTATCGCGAGCAGATACTTCGATCGTACCGGATGCAGAGTAGATGGAGAAGATCTCAGAGACAGGTTTGAGGCGCTTGACAAGGCGTAGATCTGCCTGCATGACAGGGAGGATCATGAAACATGTCGATAGGAGAAGCGCATGTTTGAGGTTGAGGGAGATGCGTCTCCTGGCTGCATACGACCGCGTCGGTGTTGAGAACTTCGGACATCTACAAATCTACCTCCTTCTTCTGCATGCATGTACTGTATGCACATTTGACAGCTCAACCACGCATGGTACTACATGCCGGTCTACCGGTGATAGTCAACCGGTCAGGTCTACCATGCGGTTTGAAGCCACACGAGGAGCTGCGCACCCATGTTACAGGAAAGACGCATGGCCAACGACAGCGCATAGATTGCGGCAGACACGGTCTGCTCGTCTGGACAAGGTCTTGTCACAGAATCTGCAAGGATCGCGAGGTTCGTTGACGGTTCTTCTTTGTTCCCCACACCCCGACAGCCGCACATGTTCCGAGAGCCACTTCCACCTTCTCATTCGTCCATCTTCTCATCTCACTTTTGCGCCCATCACATCTAGCGGCGTGGCATCAGCTATTTCCAAATTTCCAGATCTCGTCGAAGCTTCCGCGTCTCGGTTTGGTAGCCGCGGCGCTTCTGTGCGACCAACCTGTCACACATACACGTCTTTCGCAAGGACATGATGGCTCTAGCAGGCATACCGCATACGCATCACTGCCCAACAATCAAAATACAGATTGATATTCTGCGGCAAACCGCACATGTCCGGAGCATGTGACAGAAACTCAATGGACGCGTACCTCCCACCATGTCGCAAAAAAGCAAACAGGGGGGGCACCTTTGTTCAGCATCCCCAGCTGCCACCACCACTCCAAAACTTTGACTCCATCCAGAAAATAGCCACCACAAAATTCGAGGATTGGCTTAATATCCTGCGCGCTTGCTCGAACTGGGAAGCAAACAAACAGACTTTAGAGACGTATCAAAGGTTGGTGTTCGCTTTTGAATTAATGGACTGGTCATCCACATCGACTGCATCTGCAGTGTCGCGCCTCGTCCCGCGTCCGTCGCACCATGTCGACGAACCAGAGAGCAGCACGACCACTTCGTCCGTGCCGATGGTAACTTAGAAGAGCGATCGGTCAACCACCGACCATATCCATCGGCTCTAGTGCGGTATAGGGCTACCCTTTCATCCCATCCTTCTTCCACAGTACTCTCAAGGGTTTGTGGCACCCTGGCTTTTCCTTCCAACGCTAAGGCAACGCTCTTCTCACGTCAATTTATGCACGATACCCAATGAGAGCTATGGGATGGCTGATCAGCAAGAAGGTCCCGTCGGCAAGCTCGCCGAGCATAGTGCTGCTTCGGTAGAGCCAGAATCCTTCCCAGTGGGCAGGCATGGTAGATAAATGCATCTCCTCCTCTTCACACTTCTCCTTGCTGTTTGCTGTTGATCCCACTCTTTGATCTTTGTTTACCACACTCTTTTGCTGTCATTGTACAGCGTCCACTCACTCCTGTCGTTGTCACTCTCTCTCTCCATTCTCTTGTTCTATACTTGTTTGTTCTTACCTTCACACGATTCCTCAACAAAACGTACCACCAGTCACAGACACTGACGGTCGACCATGCGTTTCTTCACGACACTTGCGTATGTGACCGCTGCGGCCTTCCTCGGCCGCACATTGGCCATACCAGTCAATGTTTCTCCCGGTGGATCGGGATCTCTCACCGTACGGCGAACAACACCCTTAACGCCACTAACCCGTCTACCACAGCAAACGCTCCAATCACGTCTGGACTACAGCTTGAACTGATCAACAACCTCGCCGGCCAGGGGACCGTCAACTGCTATGTCACCGGCCTCGACGACAACAATATGCTCGTCATGCTTCAACCAAATGGCCAATTCTACTACCCTTCGGCATCTGATTCTTCGACACCACAGCCGATCAATGCCAATGTGGCTATCGCTCTTGGTGCTGAGGGGTCTACCACCATCGTCACTATTCCCTCATACATCTCTGCCGCTCGTATTTGGTTCGCTCAAGGCGAACTTCAATTCTTCACTGTTCAAGGCGAATCTGGACCATCGCTGGTCGAGCCTTCTGCCGTCAACCCTTCGGATCCATCAGCAGACATCAACTGGGGTTTCGTCGAGCTGACCTGGACCGAAGACGGCGGCGTCTTCGCCAACGTAAGCTATGTCGACTTTGTCGGCCTGGTCCTCGGCATGTCCCTCACCTGTTCCGACAACAGCGTGCAAGAAGCTCTAGGCCTACAGACGTCCGCCGTCTCCTCCATCTGCAGCGATCTCGCCGCCCAAGCCGCCATCGACGGTCAACCATGGGACGACCTCTGCGTGACCGGCACCGGTGGCCAGCCCCTGCGCGTGCTCAACCCAACCGACTACCTCGCCCTCAACCCGTCCGCCTTCCAGGACTACTGGGACGGCTACATCGACGCCGTCTGGTCCTACTACAGCACCAACACACTGACCGTCGACACGCAATCGTCCTGCGGTCTCGTCGCCTGCTCCGTCTCCGGCTCCACGCTCTCCTGCGCCGGCGACAGCAGAGCCTACGCCAAGCCGACCGCGGCTGACATCTTCGGCTGCAACACGGGCCCCTTCTCCATCCTCGCCAGCGACAACGACGTCCACACCGCCGTCGTGCCGCGTCTCTGCGCCGCGTTCGACCGCAGCACGTTCCTTGTGACCGGCGGCGACGTGCAGCCGTCCGTCCTGAGTGACATGTACTACACGGATGCGACGACGAATTGGTACGCGCAAATCGTGCACAAGTACGAGGTCGATACGAGGGGGTATGCGTTTGCGTACGACGATGTCACGCCCACTGGTGCTGCTAGTGCGGCGGGTGTTGTTGCTGCTGGCGATGCGACGCTGTTGACGATTACTGTTGGTGGTGGACTCGCGAGTTACTCTTGAGCTTGCGCTTCGCTTCTTGTTTATATTTTCCGCGCTTGCTGGTCAAGTTTAGATATAGATTTATGCTATTTATCAGCTGTTTTTATGACTGTTGACGGAGATTCTATAGACGCCACCGCGTTGTGAATTGCTTTCAAGGTGCTGTCTGCTTGCACAGAATAACAAGGTGTTTGGTGCATCATTCGTGTGCATTGGTTTGATCAAATGGTAGCTCGATTGTGCATTCGTATATCTGAGGCAGATGCAGAGAGATCTTGATTACGTAATGAGACGTCTTGGCTTCATTTCTTGACCACGTTCATGCCTGCTTGCTTGTGTTTTCCAGATCTTTAGAGCAGTACAATGTTTCAATTTCGCGTATCTTTCCCTGTACGATTGCCCTCAAAAGTAAATCAGCTTCCGCATCAGTTCTCGAATCCCCCTCCCAGGAAACGCCGTTGGCAAAGCCACATACGTGTGGCTAGATGAGTCTCAGGTCTTCTTGCTCATCTTCGCCTCGGTGGTCCTAGCGGAGGATGGACGGTAGAGTAAATCTTCCTCCACCTGGTGCACAGTTCACACAGCTGTTCCTTATAATGGTCGTATAGACTAGGCTCGCACCGCGAGCAGAAAATCGCATCACAGGCCGGGCATCTGCAGGGATTGCTTGCGTGAGAAGATTCGGCAAGTTCGACGGGTTTGTCGCACTCGCGGTTGAAAATGTATAGGTCCTCGTTGACCAGCCCGCGAATGCGTTTAGACACGAGACTCAAGGCGAGAAATTCGCCAGACAGCAGGTGCGACGCAATTTCGCATTGTGCGCCGTAGAGGTTGAGCACCTTTGCGAGAAGTTCTTCGTTGTGCTGCTGGAGGTCGGTGGTTTCTTCGTTGCGCTTCTTGCGCTTCTGGACGTTGATGGCCTGAAGAAAAACTCTTGTCAGCAGGCCGGTAATATACTGATCATCTGGGGCTATGACACTACCTTTGGCGGTGTCACGTTTGCGAGAGCTTCTTCGTCGCGCTCCTTGCGCTTCTGACCGTTGGCGGCCTGAAGAAACACTCTTGTCAGCAAGCTGCTCAATATGCTGTTCATCTGGGGCTCTGATAGTACCTTTGATGATGCCATGGTGTATCAGTGTTCGGGCTGAGATTGTGTAGCTGGGCTTCCAGGTATTTGTTGGTATTTTGGAAAAGTGGAAGCGATGAAGTGAGTTTCTGACAATATCAGACTTTCTTCTGGCAGGTGAAGGCCACAGCAGGTAATTGGCTTCACCCAAGGTCAACCCAGTGTGCTAGTACGTGACATCATCCGTGAAATTGGGAAGGAGCTCAGAAAGTGCAAGTTCGACCACTTCACGGACGTCAAAAGTCCTTCTCAGCGACGGTTTGCATCAGACTTTGCATCACATCTATCTGTTCAGACATGAACGAGTAAGTGAAAGTTACAGACCGATACTGATCACCCTGAAGGGCTGGGTCTCATGACAATGAACAAACCTCAGCGTACTGACAACGTTCTCGAGCAGGACCCAAACATGCCACGAAACCTCCTCGATCTGCCAGCTGAGCTTCGACTTGCTATCTACGACCACCTTGTCCAGGACGCAGAAGCCAGCGGATGTGCTCATGTCCTTAGACTTCTTCCCGGTAATCAATGGCATTCCTCACTGGAAGAATGCCGTCAAAAACATTCTCACTCATCCCATCGCGGCGTCTACGCTCCATGGCCAGTAAACTACGATCCGGTTTACGCGATTGCTCCCAAGAGCGACATTCGAGCGCTTGCCCTGACATGTCGTAAAACCTACTCGGAGGTCGCACCGCTGCTTCGTGCCTGCAACAAACTCACGATAACTTGGCGTCCTTCACTTACGGAAAATGAAGCTCTACTTGAAGTCTTGGGGGTCTTGGACAGCCTCGCCATGTCACCACTGATCATATGGAAGATGAATGCACGCACGATACACATCCAATATTGGATTGAAGAGCCTCTCTACTGCACAGAGGCCCAACGCGTGATGTCGCAATATCTGAAACACGAGCTGAAGGGATTAGAATGCTTCATATGGACTTTGTATCGGAAACCGGCTTTCAGGCACAGGACAAACACGAGTGCCCTCGCCGAAGAGCGGGATATGCATTTCTATTTCATGACTTGGACGTTTCTCAAGTCGTTCATGTGCACCAACGACAACAGGCATTTCGTGATTGGGCTACAAGTTGACGGCTGCCTCGTCATTCTAGCCCGTCTTGACAACGCGAATTCCACGAACTGCGTTGTAGGTGTCAGGGGTTCCAACTGGAGATCAGACGATTGGTTCTGTACAGGCATTGCGGAACTTCGAAAGGAGGTCCTTCATGCTAGAGCCCTGCACAAGCAACGCATGCAAAATCAAGAGATTGACGAAATCGGCGAAAGATTGGAGGAGACGCGTGTGATGAGAGAGACAATGAAGTGAGAGACGACATTTCGAGAACACGGGCATTGCTATAGATTGCTATCATGAAATTGAAAGGATGCAAATGGTTCGCAAGCATGCGGGAATGACGAGCTGATGGAGGTAGTCTACCAATGAGATCAGTAGCCCACGATAATACACGGTTCATGTCACAACGGCGTCCCATCCACAAGCGAGATAGCTCAGCAACGCACAGAGGCACAGTAACCGCACGGGCAGTGATTAACCACCAGTGAAATACAAAAGTCTCTAGTTCCACAACCTAATAGTGCCATCGGCACCAGCACTAACACACCACGGCTCACGCGGATGCCACTCAATATCCAGCACACCCAATTCACCCGTGACTCTATGCCCCTTGAGCACCTTAAGCGGCACGATCGTCGCGTTCTCCAGACTATCATTAACGACCTTTCCATGAAAGATCTGCACACTACCATCATCCGACGCATCCGCAAACAGCGGATACATCCCAGCATTGGGATGAAATCGAACACTCCTGATCGCCTTCTCGTGGTACCGCAGCGTCTTGTACGGCGTCGCGCCCAGGTCGAGATCGTGCCACAGCAAGCGCCTGTCGTAGGAACCGACGAGTAAGTTATCGCCGAGGGGGTGCACGTCGATGCTGCTGATCCAGCGGGCGCCGGGCTTGAGCTCCTTCTCCATTTTCTGCTGCTGGAGATCATAGAGACGGATCGACTGGCGGGTCGCGACGAAGAAGAGCGGCTTGCTGGGATGGAAGCACGAGGTTTGCGCCAGGCCGCGCAGGCGGCGGAAGGGGTGTTGTGTCAGGTGTTTGCTGAGGGTGTGGATTGCGATTGCTTGCGAGGCGCCGGCGGGCGAGGTCGTCGAGAGGTAGTCGCCGCGGCGGTGCCAGGAGATTACTTTGATGGCGGAGCGCACTGTGCAGGAGAGCAGCACGCCTTGGTCGGCTGCTTTCCCGGTCGGGCGTGTCCAGGTTGCTGCGGGTGCTTTGCGGACGTCTTGGGTGGATGAGGTGGTGGTGTTTGTGGCGTAGCCGAAACCGGCGTCGAGGACCTCTCTGCTGGCGTCTTCGAGGTCGGGTGAGCACAGGGCTAGTGGAATGGCAAAGTATATTGTTTCGCCGGCTGCGGCTGCGATGATCATGGCGTCGCGAGTCGGTCTCCAGCGAACGGCGGTGACGGTCTCTTCTGACGAGACCTTGACGCTCCAGATCTGGCGACCTGACAGCAGTTCCCAGACTCGGATAGTGCCATCATCACCTCCACTTGCAAGATAAGCCCCTGAAGGATCGATCGAGACACTCCTGACGCGGCCTTCGTGTCCTCTGTAGAGTGTTGCGCATACTGTTGGGAATGGTCGGAGCTCATCCGGTGAAGGAAGTTTTGGTAATAATGATTCGGGGTCAATGTTGAGCTTACTTCTCCTGACACGAGGTGCCAGATAGAGATCCAGACATCGCTCAAATTTCTCCTTGATGAATCGGGCGTAACCAGGAACCTTTCGCAAGGCAGAGTGATCTGCTGGCAAGTACTCCCTCTCGCGATCCTCTTCGTCAGCCTCTTCCCAAGCCTTCTTCTCGTCCTGATCGGGTAGATACTCTGGTGGAGGATGATATGACTCTTCGTACCCAGGTGGCGGCAGTTTCGGCGCTGGAATGTGCATGACATGATCCGGCTTTCCAACCTCATCAGCCCAGATGTCGTAGCTCTTGAAATCCTGCTCGTCCTCTGGTCGCTCCTCAGGAGCCTTGTAAGGTTGTATCCTGCCCTCCTTGATGGCTCGGACCAACTTCATCACTCTCTTTTGCTCGTGTCTACTAGGTATGAATCTTCGCTTTGGTTCCGGTGCCGAGCTGAGAGGCATGATCTCTGTCTTGCTAGTGAACCACTCCACCATATCAGGGTATGGGTCGTAGCCGTCTGCAGGCGCCTCGTTCCTCGTGATGCGCTTCAGGATCTCCAACTCGTCACGGCTCAATTCCAGAGGTTTGCCAGTCGCAGGGTCGGTCAAGCCAGTCCATCCTTCAGGAACATCAATGCTGTCCAAGAGGGCGTCCAGAGCCTCGCCCTTTGCTGGTCTCTGAATTCTCTTGCCGTTGATGTCGTAACCAATATGTGGATATGAGTCGTAGAAGGAAAGCGGAATGTTACCGATCGTGTTTCTCGTGTCAGGCGCGTCCGAGTCGTCCGAGTCGTAAACAGGATCAATCTCCTTGTAGACATAACGTGGGTTACCATTGGCATCCTCGGTCACTGTGTATTTACCAGTGCCCAGAATCACTCTATCGTCATCCTCGTCCTCTCCATCGTTAGGAGTATTGCCTGTAAGCCGCGATGTGGCTGACGGGGTGGTCTTTTGAATGTTCTTGTCGCTTGTTTTCAGATTGCGGATCTGGTTACGTATGTCCTCCTCGTCTTCCTCTGAGGGTATCTCGTCACTGTCAAGCTCTTCTTCTTCATCTTCCTGGTCCTCATCTCCCTCGCTCGAGCCGAACTCTTCTTCGTCACTAAAGTCCCCGTCGTCCTCTTCGTCTTCGCTTCCAGATACGATGTTTTCCAAGTTTCCATTGGTAAAGCCAGTGTCGGCCGCAGGCTCGGCAACGCCATTTGAAGCGCCACTCGAGACAGCCTTACGCTTGCGACTTGTTGGAAGAGCCATGTTTGGAAATATGTATAATTGAACAATAGTTCGCAAAAAAGTTCGGACATAGCAGCTTCAGTTCACAAAAAGTTGTGTCTTATCTTAGCATCGGATCTATCCATGTCGATCGTGTCAGTCAAATGTGGGGTATGTCGGGGACAAGCAACCCGATCACCGCTCAGGGTCCAGCTATAACAGGGACTACAGCATACTTTAGAGGCTGAATCTTATACACATCTCACGTATCGCATACATGCTCAAATTACTACAAAATGATGCCGTTAGAGCGTCGACTGACGTACAATGAGCTGATGGGAGCCATGGAGAAATCGCGAGAAGGTTCGCCGCCGCCCAAGCGTCGTGCAGCCTGCGATGAATGCCGTACGTGGTTGCATGCGATGCTGTTAAAGTCGTGCTTATATAAAATTCAGGAAACAAGAAAATGAAGTGCACAGGAGAACAGCCATATTGCTCGAGATGTGTGAAGAAGGGCCTCACATGCGAATATGCTCTACAGAAACCCATGGGGCGGCCGAAGAAGCGGAAGCTGGACCATGAGAATGCCAACGGCACAGGCAATGACTCGAACGATGATGACCTTTCCTCCCAGCTGGTCTCGAACATCGAGCAGGAAGACGACGGCAGGTGGTTCAATGGAGGCGGCTTTGGGACTCCAATGGTAGCACCAACGATAGACGACCACGACTACTGGCCATCATTGGAGGAAGCAAACGCAGCTAGAGACAGACAGACCCTCCATATGACCTCTGCAAGGGAAGTACCAAGTCTGATGGAGAGGTACGTTGACCGTTGTCAAGAGTCTGTAGGACAGAGATGCTGACAATCTTCAGCATGACCAACTCGCCGTCGCCCCCCTTGGAAAGCTATAATCCAGCACCGCATGCACAATTGGAATCTGTCGTCATGCTACCAAACATGCTACCTGGAGTGGGCTGCGCCTGCCTGTCCTCAATGTATCTTTCATTATCAAATCTGCAGTCCTTGCAAGAATGCGCTTTTCCCGGGGCGCTTCACTCACTACGCGAAGCGATCACAACCGCGTGGACTGTGCTGCATTGCGTGAACTGTCCCCAGCAATTCGTCACGGCCTTGCACAATGTACAAATGCTTGGTATGGTTTCGATGACTATTGCCGAGCGATACCACCAAGTAATGGACTGGATAGAAGTGGAGCAGCAGAGAGCATCAGCTTGCAACGAAACATTGTCGTTCCAAATTGGCAACCTGAACGGTAGTACAACGCATCTGCACTCTGACGATTGCTTGGGAATGATGAACATCAACCTTGATCCATTGGAATGGCGAAGGTTGACCAAAAGAGTTGTGAGGAATGAGGTCCAGGGAACGGCGATCACTTGCTGTTCGTGCTTTGTCGGCCTTTTGGACGCGTTGTTCGCGAGACAAAAGCAATGGCATACATTTTCGCCCGTCGTCCAATTTCCTCGGAACGTCCGTGCAGCAAACAATGCTCCTCAAATCGAGATAGCGGAGAAAGATGCTACTTGTCTTCGTCTCGCTGGAGAAGCGAGGGCCATGATCGAAAGGCTTGACTATGAATAGAGCCAGGATGGCGTCCGAACGCGTTGAAATGGTGTAGCAACAACTAAGATACCCCTCTCCTATGATGATTCAGAATCGATTTCTTCTCTTCACGTTTTGCGAAGTTTGCTCAAAGCCGCCATGACACCTGCGGACAGGTCGTCATCTACTTTCTTGCGCTTGTTGGCACTGGTTTCAGTTGTAACGTTACTGATGGGTTGCTTCGTAGTGATCGGGTTCGTGGTTGGATCGATAGTTTGCTTGGGCCTGGACAGACGAGACTCGGTTGCCAACATCTCTGCAAAAGCTTCTTCTTCATCTGCACCAGGCTCTTCAGCTTGATAATCATCCGCAATTCTTGTATCTGGTCGTTTCTCTGCATCTGATGTACCGTTCCCAGTGGTCTCCTGAGCCGGTGGAAAAGGCAAAGGCTCGGTAATTCCAAGTCGTGCGGCCACGGCAGCATCATGGTCAGTCTCGGCTCTGGAAGCATCTCTGGACAATACCGGAGTTGCATCCTCACCGGCTCCGGTGGGTTCCCGGGACAAAGCTGGGGTACCCATACTATCTTCGGCCATGAGACCACGCCTGCCAGCTCGTCTTGCTCGGAACGGTTCCCTAACCGCAGAGCACCAACGCTGGACTTTCTTCTCTCCCCAACCAGGGATTAACGCGATCTCCTCTGGTCTTGCATTGATAGCTGTCCTGATACTGCCAAAGTTCGAAACCAAATTCACAGCATCTGTCTTGTTGATTCCACGGGGCTCGGTAACGAAGTCGACGAGCTGATCGGAGTAGGTCGTAGACTGAATGCCTTTGATGCTTGTTGGTGCCGCATGTTCGTAGTTTTTGTACAGTTCCAGGTATCTACCGCCCTCTGCAGAGCTCCAGCAGAGAATGACCGTTACGTTGTTGATGAGACTGGTCTTGGACAGTTCTTTGAGAGGACTTTCGTGATTATCAATGTCGACCAGTACGAGTAGAATTCGTAGAGCATATCTGCCACCTAGCGCCTTGATCCGAGAGTAGATGTATTCAGGATGAATTCTGTGGTATTTAAGGGACAGAAACAGAGCACATGTAGTTGCTCCAAGGACGAAATCAGCCGGGATGTCGGAATACTCCCAGCCTACAGATCGCACATTGTTCAATATAGGATTACCCTTCTGTCTGGGCGATACCAGGATGGCAGATACGCTTGCACCTTTGGCTAATGCTTGCGGCTTTGGTTGGACGACCTTTGAAGGCGCGCCATTCGAAGGTGGCGCGGGACGAGACGTGGCAGGTCGATCTAGTGCTGGGCGTGATGTATCATCGACTATATCGTCGTTCATGGTGTGACGTCCATTGACTGTCGACGTGCAATCGACCAAGAACTTTGGTCGAATGATCGATCAGGTACAGGCATTCCAGCATTTCATCGAGAGGATGCGGCTCAAGTGAAGTCAATCGCAATGCCAAGAAAAGATCCCGCCAAGGAGGCTCGGGGTTACTGAAGGCATCCGGTCATCACCTTGATCATCATTGATTCCCTCTGGTCGATAGTAACATCAAGACCTCGATCGATCCGACAGCGCCTCACGGCATATCGCATCGGAACAGAAGCGCACCTCAACGACCAGAGCGTCAGAAAACACCGACAGAGTAGCCGCATGATATAGCCAGCCATCCAAGCGCGACATTTCGAGGTCGCTCCTCATATCGACTATAAATTATAAGAGCAGAGGATATTGTCGGATACGGATCGGACAGGACGAACATCTAGGTCACATCTCATGAACTCTCCAGAACGCTCGCCAAAGCGTCAAAGGACTTCACAATCGCCCGACTCATCCCATCAGCGAACGGCAAAATCCGAGTCGCAGTCGAACGTCTATCATCTTCACACTCCCCAGTCACCGTCGCGTATGTCTTCAAATCATGGAGAGAAGGCTTCATTACCAAACACCACCCCAACGACTCCACCATTGAGCGCCGGTCTCTCATCGGGTATGCCTAACACATTGATATCAGGGGGTGAAGTAGGCACAAATCCATCTCAAGATACACCAATGTCAATGAGCATGAGCAGGGATGGAGATAGAGAAACACAGTCGGTACAAGGAGATGTCAACATGAGCGAAGGGAGCGATCATAGGCGGACAGACCACGAGCGGCAGCCCAAGACAGGGTCACTGCATTTGCTATGTCAGACCGGTAAGGCTCACGCGAAGTCCCTCGCACTGCTTTCATGCTGAACAAACAGAACACCCGAGATCGCAACCACACGTCTCGCAGGACCTCATAACGCTGTACGATCTGCAACCGCTTGCGAACACCGTGCGTAGGAAGGATCCAAAGACCGGCGAGAAAGCGAACAAGTTGCGCAAGTCTTACGAGGGGCACTTGAAGTACTCAAAGCTGCCGGGTCGTAACAAAGCTATCTCGATTGAAGGCGAGCTGCTGGGTTTCAGCGAATGGAGCGCAGAGGCATGGTACGACCAGCGGGTTCACGGGCGTGAACTGGAACGCGCAGACAGCAGCGAGATGATGACAATGAAGCTCTCCAAGGCTCTCAAGATGCATACTGGCTCGCTACCCCGCGAGGAGCACGAGAAGTGGAAGGCCACCATCGGCGTCGAAGATCCGGCCAAGACGCCTTTGGCAGCAGCGACGACGGCCAAAACTGCTGCGCAGGCGACCTTTGCGAGGACCGGTCAGGCGCTTACGGGACGCGCGAGTGCACCTGCTAGTCCCAGGGGCGTGTCTGGCGCATCGAATCTGGCGAGACCGTCGAGAGTGGGCACGAAGCGAAGTTATCAGGACGCAAGTTTCGAGGGATACACCGAAGCGGGCCTGGCTGCGGAAGATGGCGGGTACTCGACTGGTGGTGAGAGGAGAGGCTTAATGAAAAAGGCGAGGGTGGAGTCGTAGGTTATGCTTGACGGGACTTTTGAGGTCGGCACGGGCATTTTGGTTGTACTGTATACCCCTTTTCACTTTTTGGCGTTCACTGGAGCACACGGTTAGAGCATTTTGGATGGATGGTTATCCCTACTGGCGAGATAGTTGTCCGAGGCCATTCATTCAGGATTATAGGCATGAAAGAATCTTATGCACTTGGCCCTCGTAATTTACCAGTCTTCCTGTTGTTTCGGCCGCTCTTCCCACTCCACTCCACTCCCAAATCAACTTGCGCAGCAGAAGCGGATTAGTAGAACAGTATAAACGACCCTGTATTACTCCCTGTGCTTGAAGCTGTAGTGTGGCTAATTTGCCAGCTATAAGTCCACGCACGAAAGCAGGCAAGCCGAGGACGCGTGTTGTTTGTCATCACGACGAAAACAAGCTGTCTAGAATAGAAGATTATAAAACATGAGATCATCGGATATTCATTGTTTATGATTCGGTATCATGCCTATAGTCCTGAATGAATGACCTCGGACAACATTCTCACCAGTAGTGATAGCCGTACGTCCAGAAACGCTCTGACCGTGTGCTCCAGTGTGAATAATCCGCGGGCATAGGTAGCAAGGTTTGGCCTCTTGTAATCCCAATCCGCCATTCTCTAGGAGTCGACACTGATTTCGGAGCCGTCTACATGGAAGATGGCCTTCCGGCAGCCGAAAGCAAAACCATCCAGATCTCTCTTCCTGATGTGTGCCTTAAGGGTCTGCACCATATCGGAAATGGCACGAGGATCTGGGCTCACGTTCCAAGCCTCTTTTCTTTGTGCCATGGTCAAGTATATTTCAGCAGCAGACTGGCTCCGATAGACGCGCGCGCAATTCCTTATATCTTTGAGGAGTGAAAACAGTCGTGTGACTCGTTTGGAGGCTTAGAAAAACGCAACTTGCGATGAGTTACAATCTAAAATTGGCTAGAAATAGCATGGCTGATAAATCAATCATTCCGGCTCAAAAAATAACGAAAAATAAAGGCTTTGTTGGTACTGACGGACGGGAGCAAGGCCGCTCGGACATAACATACATGTAGCCAGATTGAACCAGAGATAAAGTCTCGCGCAGGAGCAGTATAGCATCGTACACAGACTGATCCAAATGATGGAGAAAAAAAAGGGAACCTGGCTTGGTAGTTCGAGCGTCTTAAATGCTCTGGAGCGGTAGAGAAGTAGAGGAGGAGGGGAGAGAGGGAGGTCATCAAGCCTTGCCCGACCGGACGGGACTCGAACACTGAGCTTGGAGAGTACGCTGACGGTCCTCGGACGTAAAGTCCTCTAATGCGGGTCACAGGCCATCAATCCTCAGCACGAGTACCCTCCGGATCGGGAACGGACAGGAAGGAGGCTGCAATGTGACTGATTAGGCCACGCAGCCGCCCTTTCTCTATCCGTTGGTGTGAGATACCGTAAGGGCGCAAAATATATTCCTTCATTTGTTTCTGGGTGGATTTTGGCCGCGGTTTCTGGACGGCGACTTTCTGCTGCGTTCTGAAACGGACTTAGAGATTTTCGAATTGTTCGAGTCGTCGTCTTTCTTGCATGAGGCACAGTCGTCCTTGTCTGTGTCGCTGTCGCGATGGTTGACCTTGACGGTCGGCGTCGGCCAAAAGCCCCGTGGGTCTCCGTTCCAACCCTCGAGTTCGTGCTTGCACACAATCTGAAGTTCCCGATGTCTCTCGACTCAAGTCGCTTTCAGACTTCGCCTTGATCCCAGTCCAAGTCGACACGGCGAGTGTCACAATCCACTGAGCTGCTTGAAAGTCTTGGCGATCGCAAGCCTCGATGCTCGTTGGCTTCTTCGACGCTCAAATCCCTCGCAAGACATTTGTGACATAAACACTGCGACGGTGGACGAATTGCATCCAGCCGCTCTTGCCGTGGTAGCAAAAACGAAGCTGATCGTGTCTTCCTCGCCACGAAATATGTCAAGACCGCTGTGGACATGCTTGCTATGGCGATGGTACCGTGGGTAATAGCTGCCACATATTAGCACCCATTATATTATTCTCTGTCGGTCCATTCGCAATTTGACACAAGCAGTACGATGTGATTGACCAGGAGAATGCACAAAACAATAAATTCGAAACAGTAGCAAGGGATAGCAAATAACGATGGTCTTGACGACCAAAACAGCTCCAAAGATTTATTGCAATTGTTCATGGATTGATAGCTGGTACTTACGCGTATGGTGAAGATGATGAAAATATATTAATGGTGGATTGGTTGATGGTTTCTCGTCGATGAGTGATCGATATCCCCGATAGTTGGCTGAAGGAAGGGGGTATCACTCGCGTGACTAGAGACGGAGGATCGGGCTTCAGACCGGATGGCCACACGCACCGAAGACTGACAAATCCGTCTCTGAAAAGGTGGAGGAAGACATCGGTCCCCACAGAGTAGAAACCATGGTAGATATAGGAGAATAATCACATTTGATGTTAGCGACGATTTCCGAAGATCGATAAAACAGATGAGATGATACAGCAAGAGGTTGATTTTGCGTCACTAGTGCTACCAGTCCGTCGGGTGACCCGCGGGACCAACCGAAAGAAGGAGAAGACGTTCAGGGTCCAAGAACAAGGAAGGAGCTTCGCTGGCCTTCAATCGAACGTGGTTGCCAAGCATAGCAGATGTTCCTCCGAAGCACACGATCAGCTTCACGACCCCTATCGACTCACGACTCGACATCGCACATCATGTTGTCTTTCGCAACGATCCTGGCCTTTGTGCTAGGCTTCCTCAACATCGCTTCTGCACACAACGTTCAATTGAAAGCCCATACGCGAGAATGTTTCCACGAACAGCTTCACACAGACGACAAGATGACAGTGACGTTCCAAGTCGGCGATCGCGAATTCGGCGGTAGCGGCAACCTCGAGGTCGATTTTTGGGTATGCCCTAGTTCATCACACAGAACTACCGTCCCTGTCCACCGCTAATTGAACCGTACAGATTCAAAACCCAAACAACGCCTTCCAAGTGCACGAACGCTCGGTCAGCACCGGCGACCACAGCTTCACGGCGCACTCGGACGGCCGCTACACATACTGCTTCAGCAACGAGCACTGGTCCGCCAACACCAAAGAAGTGTCGTTCAACGTCCACGGAATCGTCTACGTCCCGGAGTCAGAAGCGCCGCAAGAGCCGATCGAGCGCGAAGTCAGGCTGATGAACGAGCTGCTCAACCAGGTCAAGGACGAGCAGGGTTATATTGTTGTCCGCGAGCGCACGCACAGAAACACGGCCGAGAGCACGAACGCGCGTGTCAAGTGGTGGAGTTTGATCCAGCTGGTTGTTTTGGTCGGAGAGGGCATCTTCCAGGTGTGGTGGTTGAAGAGATTCTTCGAGGTAAAATCCCTCCTTGGATAGAAGCGATATGTGTTTGTTTTTGGCTTTTTTGACTGACGTTGATCGCGGCGTCGCAGGTCAAGCATTTAGTCTAGAGTCGAGCGAGCGAGTGTTTACGATATCAAAAAGCAGCGGCTCGAGGCCTGAAGACAATGAATGTTCTAGTCACTGAGTGCCGCATCGACAATGTCAGCTAGTTCTCCGAGCGTTCTGTAACGCGACACGTATCCCCATTCCTTCATGTGCTCCTTGGAATCCGTATCCTTCGACCGGTTCTGCCTATCAATCCACACGCTCGTATACCCTATCTCCTTCGAGGGCGCATGGTCATGTTCGAGACTGTTAGCAACATGCACGCCTTCCACCATGTCCGCGCCAAAGTCCTTGTCACAGCGCGCAATTTGGTAGCCAAAGTTCTTCAGACTAGGTTTGTAGGACCCGATGTCCTCGGCGAGGTAAGTAGCATCCCAGTGCATGTCCTTCAGAGGACCATTGCAGACTCGAGCGAAAGTCTCACGATCGACGTTGGAGAGAGCGGCGAGCTTGAAATGCCGGCCCAGTCTGTTCATAGCATCGATAGTGTCCGGGAATGGCGGCCACTCGCCCATGGAATGCCCGCAGGCGGCAGCTGCCTCCTCGACTTGAGCTTTGGTGAGCGTGTCTGGGACTAGACCGAGGTCCGAAGCGTAGTTACGGATTGCTTGGGCGATGATCTTGGACTGCTTCATGCTTGGCTTTTGCTCCTGGAGAGAGCGCTCCTGTTTCTTGAAGGGCCCGAGAACCTCGTCGCGGGAGCCTCTGAGGTGGGGGCCCAATGGTGAGGACATGAGGGCTGCGTATTGGCCTTCGTCTTGTTCGATCAGGGTGCCAAAGACGTCGAAGCTGAGGACTTTGACCTTGGACCAGTCGATTGGTGATTTTGAAGTCATGGTGCGGGTATGCTACTGGGTTGAACTGCGAATAGCTGGGCACACTGGGGAGGGGGGACAAGATTGGATTAAAAATGAAGACTTAGCTTGGACCGACTTACTCGATGCTACTTATAGCCATACCTTGGTCATCGAGATTATCAGACGGTTTCTGTCTCGCCGATGTCAAGATGAAGCTCCTTCTGGAAATGGTATACACAGGGCGTGGAGGAGCGGGGCAGCAGTGGGGGATTCGTCAATGCGTTCTGGGGCATCCGCAGGGTCTGGGGACTTGCGTTCCTCTGAGCACGACTTTCTTTCACATGCTCCTCTCAACATCGATGAGCCCGAGGAATGATTCCCATCAAGCAAGACACGGATGTGCTTCTACATGGCATCAGACTCACATCGCCTTGGTACGTACAGTATGATGTATTGTACATGTACTTGACAGCATTGCAAACGAACACAAGTGGCGTATTGTCGCACGAGCAGCTGAAGTCGACATCTCATACATCTACAGTACACGAATCAGTGGCTTCTTTGTCGAGGTGATGTACATGATGGTGCCGTCAGAGCTTTGTTTCAGTGTCACGGGCGGAGTGCGAATGGTGAATAGCCATGTAACGGTGTAGTGAATAGGTACCGTAGATAGTGGCGATCTCTTGACTCGATAGATCCTGCCTAATCAAAGCAGATGGTTGAAGTCGAGGCCGATGTCCCGAATATTGCGCAACCCCTCAACTGGAGGTAATATTCTTGGCCAAGATAAAGACGGGACGTCGAAAAGTTCCAGTTCCTCGAACATTCAACGTAAAGGCGAGCAATCATTGGTCAAGACAAAGTGTGCTTGAGTCGGTTTAGACGCTGCAGGAAATAAGCCATCCCACTCATCCTGCTTGATGAATGTATTCGCATGCTCGGCAGAAGATACAGGACAAAACCCGTGGTGACATTGACGAATGAAAGACACGGAAAAGGCACGCGACCATCGAATTGGCGACGGGTGGTGGCAGAACTGAATTGATGAGCACGTGCTCGTTGCGCAGCTCCAGTGAGACTTCAGGCCCTGCATCCAATCAATCGTCGCCCATCCGCACGTGAAGGTGTCGCGTGCCCAAACTTCCTGAAGCCGCTCTGAACATGCGACTCGACCCCCCATTGCCAGCTTAGGCAATGTCTGTCCACGCCATCTCAAACCGTGTCGCACCTCGCAATCATGTCGTCTGTACATTTTCCCACGAAAGACTTGACTACATCTCTCCTTGTTTTCATCACCAAGAACAATTTAATCCATATCCCACCTTGACCGAACATCTATTGTTGTCACGCGCACATTGTCGTGTGATTGACTAGATAAGATGCCTCACCCAAATATGCCTCCCACTCCCGGGTCGTCAACAGACATCCGAGGCAAGACGCAATCATCACACAATGCTCCCACATTATCTCTGGGACCTGCAGCCGTTCCAGAAGTCATCAGTGAACGAACCTCGTCATCCACACCTTCCGCTCATGGATCAGACTCGTCGTACCATCCTCACTCACCACACTCCCCGACCGCTCCCAAGCGGAAGCATTCTACATCTCAAGGAAAGTCCGGCAAGGCCGCCGAGGAGTTTGCTCTTCCACCTCCACCCTCGAGGTCGAGGAAGATCATCCAGATGAAGCCAAGAACAAGTTCCGAGGAACAGCAGAAACAAGGGGACCAGCAGACTGCCGAGTCGTCGACTGGCAAGGGAGGTAGAAAGAAGGCGAACAACAATGGTCAGACCGCTGCCGGACGTAAGATTGCACGCAAGACCGCACACAGTCTGATCGAAAGAAGGAGAAGAAGCAAGATGAACGAGGAGTTTGGTGTTCTCAAAGACATGATTCCCGCCTGCAAGGGACAGGAGATGCATAAGCTTGCCATTTTGCAGGTCAGTCGTCTATACTCGATCCCTCCTGCACGTGACTAACATTTCTTAGGCAAGCATTGACTACCTCCGCTACCTCGAACGTTGCATTACCGATCTCAAGACCTCCTCGTCGGCCGAAGCACCTGCACCACCAGGTCGTCGACCAACCGAGATTGGCGGCGATGATGATGACGAGGATGAGGAGATGCTTGAGTCGCCAGCTCTGCCACCGACCGGCCAGTCCACACCAAGCGCCTACGACCACATCCGCAACCCTTCGTCGTCAATGCACCAACACCCAAACACACTGCCCGCCATCCACAACCTTCCAAGCCTGTCACACATCACAACTGCTTCATCATCCTCAACAGCAGCCCACTCACCCTCGCTCTTCCCAATCGACACCGCCTCCCGCCATCGCTTCAGCATCTCCTCAGCAGCCTCAACAAACTACTCCCCCTTCATGGCCCCCGGCTCCAACTCAGCAGCAGCATCACCGCTATTCACTCCCTCCTCCGGCAATCTCCAAGGCATGAACGCCGAGGTGCAGCGTTTCAGTCTCACCTCTCCATCCCTAAAACCACAGGACAACAGCGCCAGGGAACGAAGCGACCGTGAGGCCATGGCCGCTCTTCTCATGCTGAACTCCGACCGCCGAGCCAATTCCGGCTGGCGCGACGCCAATGGCAGTGTCAGCGGCGGTGAGACGCCGCGTGAAGGTCAGAGTCAGGCTCGTGGGCAGGTGCAGCAGACTTCCCCGCGTGGTGATGGCAGGAGTGGACCCATGAGTGTGCGCGATTTGTTGAGCCATTGAGATCGACCACTACGTTATTGATGAGGGCTTCTTCATTGATACACTTACTTCACTGATGAATTTAATGTTTGGGTACTGCATGTGGAGGTGTTATGGTCTCTTTCGATTAGTCACGACTTTATGCAGATAGATATGCTTTTTGGTACAAAAGTTGATTATTTTATAGCGAACACGTGAATGAACACGTGAATGATAAGGATTGGCTTTTAAAACGTGAGAGTGATACTCGACCAATAAATTCGCAGCTGCCATCATGTCAAGTCGCACACACCGTTCAAACCTCCTCAATCTCACCCTCCTCACTACCACTCTGCACGGCCATCTCCTTATCGCCATCCGCATCAACCCTATCCGTATCCATCTCCTTCTCCTCCTTCTCAGTCCTAACCCTCTTCCTCGACCTCCCCTCGCCCTCACTACCAGCCCTCTTGACCACCGCATTCATCCCCCCACCTCGACTCTCCGCCCTCGCACTAACAGCATCACTGGAATCGCCGTAATCCAGATCAGTCGCCTTGGCATACGGATCCGCGCGCACGATGTACGCCCGCTCGCGCTGCTCGTCCCTCTCCCGTCTCTCGCGGTCATAGCGGTCCTCGCGCGCTCGGCGCTCGTCGTACTCGCGGCGCGACCGCGGAGGAGGCGACAGGCCCCCGGGACTCGGTCGGCGCAGCCGCGGTGGTGGCGATAGTCCGCCTGGACTGGGCCGCCGGAACTGGCGCTCGCGTTGCTCGACGGCGCGGCGGCGGTCGGTTTCGTAGGCGTCGGATTCGCGCACGGGGGTGCGGGATCGTGGGCGTCGGCTGCGGCTGTGGTCGCGAGAACGGCGGCGGTCGCGGTCGGTCGGGCGGCGGTGCCGGCGTTCGCGGTCGAGGTCTTCGGTCAGTCGCGCGATGTGTTTGTCGTAGGCCGCGCGGCGGTCCTCGTCGGACAGCGCGATGTATTCGTCGAAGATCTCCAGGCGCGGACGCACGGTCTCGTAGGGATCGGAGATGTCGACTGGTGGTTCCAGACGCTTGATGCGCGAGCGCAGGGCGTCGATTGCTTTTCGTTGGTGCCGCTTTTCGTCGCGCGCGAGGTCTTCTTCGTAGAAATTGGCGCTTTGCTGCAGTTTCTTGTAGGCGGCTTCAAGCGCCGGTCGCTTGGTGTAGGCTAGGCGCTTGTCCTCTTTGACGACGTCGAGGAATTCTTCCAGGCTGGTTTTGGTCGTGAACTTGAAGCGTGCGTCTCGCATTGCGTTTTCTGCGGTCGCCTTTACGTCGCCTTGCTCGCGCTCCAGATCGTCGAGCGCGTCGAAGAATAATTCCAACGGCGTCGAGCCATCGCGTCGTGAGTCGCCAATCTCCACGTTGTCGAGCAATGCCTGATACCTATGTTCGTTCTCAACCAGAGGATAGATCTCCTTCCATTCTGTCTCCACACCAAGCTTGTCTTGCTCTTGCAAGTCTTTCAATAGATCTACAAACCCGTCTCTAGCCTTCCTCTCGCGCCTATGCTTGAGTTGCTTCTCGCGTTGCTTGATCGTATTGACATCTTCCCACAACCTCTTCACTTGAGCCTGAAACTGATCCAGGATTTCGAAATCGGCCAGAGTCCGGTATTTCTCGTCGCTAGTAAACGTCGGATGCTCCTTCAGCTTGGCATGCGCCTCTTCCCATCTCGTCTCGGGTGTCACGTTGATATCCTTCATCAGGGTCGAGATTTCGTGCATGGCATCTTCATGATCCTGATGTCTCTTCTCCTCATATTGATGGCGCAACTCTCCAATGTATTCGCGAAACAACTTCTTCTTCTCCCCTTGATTATCAGATGATCGATAGACTGATTCTCCTTTGATAATCGGCAAAGCGGTGTTCCATCTTGTGTAGTGTTTAATCTCCGGGTGGCGGCCGAGCATGGTACGGAAGTCGGTGCGCAGCTTAGCGATTCTATCTCTTTCGCGCTCCTTTTCCATAACTTGAAGCTCTTCCTGGTACTTTTCGAACGCCTCTTTTCGCTGAGTAGGCCCCTTGATCGCTCGAAACGATAGGTCTTGTATGGATGCGCGGATCGCTTGTTCCCACGTCCAATCTGCCTGAACTCCCACCTTCTTCAACAGCTTCTTGAACGCAGCCTCAGCTTCTGCAGATGTGCCATACTCGATGCCTACGGGGGTGCTTGCGATCGCTCCACGGTATCCACCTTGGTCATAGCCAGACTTGTCGCGACGGTAACTGTCGCGGTCTCTGCTCTCGGTAGGGCCTTGATCGTGAGTAGGATAGTTGAAGCTGGAGCTTACGTATTGTCTGGGAGAAGTCAGTACAAGCGCTTCTCTAGCGGATCTGATTGTACCTACTCGGAAGTATCGATCTTTGGTGTCTCTGTGTTCCAGCCTTCAGGAGGGTTCCATGAGGTTTGATTCTTGTCGGCTTTATTGAACCAGTACGTCCTTCCCTCTGGACTAGTAGTGACGGCCCATCCTGTCGCAACTTGCGCGAGGGTGAGTAAAACGTCAGGCTTGATCCACTGAGTCTGTTTGGTCTCGTTGTTGTAGTAGTACTCTCGCCCCTCTGGCGTTGAGTATGTGCTGTACGCAGAAGCGGCGCCGTTCATATTGGTGTAGTGGTGCGGCGCGCCGGGTTTTCAGATTCCAGTCGTTGCATGAGCTGGAAGTTTTATGTCGCTGCACTCACTTTCTGCCTTCACTTCCCCGGAAAGCTTGGCGGATATCGTTCACCTCCAGTCTTGGCAGGGACCGTCCTCGATTAGGGTACGCGACCGCACCATACATGTCTCAATTGCATATATCTACCGGTTCATGGGTTGTGAATATCGGTGATCAGTGTTCGCTCTAGTCTGGGAAGGATGTACTTGTACACGTCATTGCGACTCAGATCAATGTTCACAACATTCACAATTGTAACACATCATGTCAACCATCCCATCACACCAGATTGCATTGCAGAACTCGGTGCTCGAGGTTGTGATACCGGTCCAACATGGTTCGAGCAACAGCCGTCGATACATAAGTCCTACCGATGATTTTCTAGGAAAGCAGAATCAGCGTAGTCTCTTGCTCTACGGCAAGTCAAGCTTCCTTGTATCTAGATGATATACTAACTCTATGAACTAGACGAGGTACTTCCAGTATTTGTGGTGGTCAGGAGTTCAAGCCGAAAAGAGCATCTCGTCGAACTGCTGAAACGTGCTCACTTGACAGTCAACGCGACCGTCGCGAGTACCAGCCAGCCCCCCGATCAGCAGGAGGGAAGCGCCGCTGACATTGCCAAACATCCTCTCGATTCGAATGAACTCGTATGCGACTCCTGGGCTGCAGAAGTTTATGCGTCTCCAGATGAGTCGGAATCATCAGTGGTACTGCAGACAGAGCTACGCTTGAGCCACCCGGAACGTCAAATGTACAGACCTGCTGTTCAAATCACATGCTCGCTGTTCATTCCCAGGCACAGTGGTTACACCCATGCGCAAGCCACTGAAGACTACATGGCGAGTGGCGTACCATTGCCCGAGAATCTTCTCCAAGGACTTCAGAACAGCCCAGCTTTTGCAGAAACCAACATACAGCTACCCGCCAATCGCATTCAAAAGGTCGTCCCTCGGTCGAAAGTTGCTGCACCGGAGATTCGACCTGTCAGAGCAATAAGTCGTCAGATTGCAGTTGTTCCCGCGATTGCCGTCAGGCTTGCACGATCAACGATAGACCACCAGACACTAGTCTCACTTGAGATCGAGGTCCTGAAATGGTCAAATCGTGGCATGGTACTCGAGGAGGTCACTGAAAGCAAAAGGTATGAAAAACATCGTCCTTTGCACGATATCAAGCTGCCGCAAAACATGGCAGTCGCGGACAAAACTACCGTCATATTCCGCTTGGACTCGACGAAGTACATGGAACTGCACGTCAATGCAAGAGCCTTGCTCTCCGATGATTGCTCACCGCGCCTATCGATCCAACGTTCAATATTTCCCCAGCCACTCACTGGACAGCCCTCCCGCGTCAGCCTGACTCGCCACTGGCAGCGACCGACAAGTCAAGTTTCTCGGCCCACCAGTATGGCAATTCCGGACAAAGGCATGACATTCTCCCTGTCTGCACCATCCCGAGTAGACGCCGGCGAGACATTCAAGCTAGATATACTAGTTGTGAACAGAAGCGTCAAGAAGCGGCGTCTGGCGATTTTGGCAGTCACAGAATCTCACAAGGCAAGCAGTACTGCCAAGCGCTTTTCCAAACACTCATCTCAGCCTGCTTGGGACGGGGCATCAAATATTGCGCGGCCGATTGTGGATGAGAACACTCTGTATAAAGCTCAGAATGGACAATCCAGACATGCGACTCGAGCAGAAATTGTTAGTCTAACTGCAGACGCCAAAGTCGGACCTCTGGCGCCTGGTGCTTGTCATGATGTCCAACTCGAGTTCCTTGCTTTATCTTCAGGAGTCGTGGGGCTCGAGGCTTTGACAATTCTTGATCTGGACAGTCGAGAAACTGTACACATCACTGAACTACCAGACGTTGTCGCGGTGGAAGAACACGAAAGCCAATGATCGAGGATATAACGAATATCATGAAAAAGAATATCTGTCGTCAGGTCCAGTGCGGCACTTGTGCTTTGTCGCCGATCGAGCCTCCAGCACCATCGCCATTCAGACCATGGTCGACGTTCTTCGGAGTCGGCCGCTTGAACTGAGGCTTCAAGGGTTCCCAGGACTCTGCATTATAATCTTTCTGCACTTTTGCACACTTCTTCAGGCCCCACTCAGTAAGACCGACCTGCGATGTCATTAGCATGCTGATCAGGGGTGGGCACTTTGGAAATACTAACCATGAGACAGCTCTCGAACATAAACGCCATGCTGCCCTCGCTGACCTTGATCGGCTTGAGATCAGCATTACTCGCCTTCTCATGCGTCGTCGCATCTGGACCATGAGCCGACATGACGTTGTGGAGACTGGCACCAGCGGGTTGGAAGCCACCTCCAGTCTTGGCATCATACGATCCACAGATCAAACCCATGAACTCCGACATGGTATTACGGTGATACCAAGGCGGCCTAAACGTGTCTTCCTGGACCAACCACCTCGGCGGGAAAATGACAAAGTCCGCGACCGCGGTACCAGGATGATCACTCTGGGCTGTCAGGACAGTGAAAATGCTCGGATCCGGATGATCGAACGAGATACTGCCAATCGTACTGAAGCGGCCCAGATCGTACTTGTATGGATAATACAGTCCGTGCCACGCGACGACATCAAAGGGCGTATGTTTCTGCTTCGCCTCAAACAGCTGACCCGCGAATTTCGATACCAGCGACCATGACGAGTCAGTGTCCTCGTCGAAATCCGCGACCGGCGCTTGGAAGTCTCTCGCGTTAGCAAGACAGTTCGAGCCAATGGGTCCCAACTCAGGCAGATGGAAGTGTCCCTGGTAGAGTTCGAGAATATAGCCGCGCACTGGTCCCTCCGGCAAGGTGACTCTATACCGGATTCCACGCGGGATGACGCAGATCTCGTTCGGGCGCACCAGGAGTCGGCCGAGCTCGGTCTGTATGTCTAGCACGCCGTGCTGCGGCACGATCAGGAAGTCGCCGTCCGCCGAGTAGAAGGCTTCGTGGTCGTCCATGTCCTTGCCGGCAGCGAAGATGAAGATGCCGATGCCGGTTTTCATTGTTGGGTCGCCTGCGCCAGCGACGAGGTGGAGTCCGTGGATCCAGTCGACGGTCTCGTCGAGGTCGAAGGGGTCCCAGCGGAGCTGGTTCGGGATCTGGTGCAGCTTGTTGCGGTCGGGGTTTGTGTAGTATGTTGACGCTTCCTTGGGCTCGAAGGGTGAGTGTGCGGACGCTGGCAGGATCCTGTAGAGCCATGTTTGCTGGTTCTCGTGGCGCGGTGCCGTGAAGGCTGTGCCTGAGAGCTTCTCGGCGTAGAGACCGTAGGGTGGCTTCTGGGGCGAGTTGGCGCCTACAGGGAGGGCGCCTTCGATTGCTTTGGATCTGCGCAGTGTGAGGAGTAATGAGAAGTACTGGACATATATACTTACTCATGGTAGCTGCCGAAGCCATTCTGGTATTTGTACTTCTCCGATGTGGTGAATTGTGTGACAGGCATGTCGGACACTCAAGACGATTCTGGATAACTTCGTGACTGTCGTGACGGAGGTCTTCTATCTCACTCTGCCAGTCTGTTTTGAGAAAAGCGATTGTCGATTCCAAGGGTGATATCCAGGTCCAGGATATCCGAACGTTCGGCCATGAAGTCACATGCTCAAGCGGAACTGGTTCCACAAGAAATCAAGATAGGCTTTCGTAACATCACTATCTCCTCCGTCTGTTCGTATTCTCGACATTCACTGCGGCGCATTGCCGCTGCCAATCCTTCGTACATACAGTATGAGGGTCATTTCCGCGTTCCCAATGGAAGTTCCCCGCTGCGGGGTAGTGCGTGTGGGGATGGTGAGCATCAGGGAAGGTGTAGCATGATCATCACACATGCGGAATTGTCGCGCGAAGGTGCGTTGACAGACAAGGCAGTAGCGAAGTACCTGTCGTTTCTTCATCGGCCTAGAAAGAGCGACCAGACAGCAAGAAACGCATTTCCGAACAGCTAGAGCCAGAACCGGACTTTGCAAACAAACCATCAGGCAGCCTCGACCACAAACAATTACCAGCGACGACCTCGTGGGCAAGGGATCTACAAGAACCGAACATAAAACATATATTCGTACAATGGCTTTAGATTCCTGGTTCCAGATCTCACCAACCTCGCAATTCTCCCTCGCCAACATCCCCTTCGGCATAATTTCCCATGCCTCCAGTCCACACCCACATCCAGCGATAGCAATCGGCGACCACGCACTAGACCTCGAGCTCTTCACGGCTGCGAACGGCTTCTCTTCCCTTTCGATCATTCAACCGCACCAGCACGTCTTCAGCGCACCAACCCTGAACCCGTTCGCGGCCCTCGGCCGACCCCTCCACAGCGCCGTACGGAAGTACATCCAGAGCATACTCCTCGCCTCGGGGCCGTTTCCAGATATCCTCGCCAACAAGCCAGAGCTGCAGAAACAATGCCTCATTCCGCTGAGCGCGGTGACGATGCATCTGCCCATGCAGATTGGCGATTACACCGATTTCTACGCCGGGCTGCATCATGCGTTCAGAGTGGGTGAACTGTTCAGAGGCGCGGCGAATGCGCTGCAGCCGAATTATATGCATCTGCCCGTGGGGTATCACGGTCGGGCGTCGAGTATTGTTGTCTCCGGCACGCCGATTCGCAGACCGAATGGGCAGATTCTGCGTGATCCGAAGGCCGAGGTCAAGCAGCCGGTGTTGGCGCCCAGTGAGAAATTGGACATCGAGCTGGAGTTGGGTGCATTTGTCTGTAAAGCGAATGAGTTGGGGACGCCGATCGGTGTCAAGGAGGCCGGGGATTACCTGTTTGGCGTAGTGTTGTTGAATGATTGGTCTGCGAGAGACATTCAGGCATGGGAGTATGTGCCGCTTGGACCATTCAATGGCAAGAACTTTGGCACGAGCATCAGTCCGTGGGTTGTGCTGATGGAGGCGTTGGAGCCCTTTAGGGCGAAGGGTATCGAGAGGAAGACTGACGTGTTGCCATATCTGCAGGGCAGAGATGACGGCGTGTTTGACATCGGGCTGGAGATTGATATCAGAAGTAGGTTCCGCAATGCCCGTGAAGAAGACAGTGCTGACGTGTGGTAGCACCAAATGGTAACAGTACGACCATCAGCAAGACCAATGGACGGAACCTGCTCTTCTCATTCGAGCAAATGCTTGCACATCACACCGTGGGTGGATGCTCATTCAACGTCGGAGACTTTCTTGGCTCGGGTACCATATCTGGAACGCAAGCTGGCGAGAGGGGATCCTTGCTCGAAGCCAATGAAAACGGAACGGTGTCTATCAAGTTGGATGGCGATGACAAGAGGACGTTCCTCGAAGACGGCGACGAAGTAACGTTACGCGCTTGCTGCGGTGAGGAAGGCATGCTGGTAGGCTTTGGTGACTGCGTCGGTCAGATAGAGCCAGCGGTAAAACTCCAGTATTAGGATCATATCAGACACCAGTGCTCATGATAAAAACGAGTGCCGACCCATTGATTGCCAAGTAGATGTGCGCCGTTTCCTCATCGGGGGAGGCTTTGATTCCGTGGGCGGAAACGGTCCGCTGTATACAAGAAGACCTTCTCCATCCTGGTACCCCGACCGTTCACGAACCTTGTATATGCGGGGGGAACCCCTCACCAGTTGATACCTGGTTGCACAAACCACGATCATCCAAGTGGCTGTGGATGCATCAGCTGATGTGAGCTCTCTTAGTATGCAGGATTGACGGACTCCTTCCGCAATCAAGGTTGGCTTACCGTTTGACCGCACATCGGAAGAGCCGTGGAGTTGTACTTAATCAGCGCGCCTGTCGTAAGTAATAGCAGTGGCCTTGCTCTGTTTGCACCTCCAGACTTGATCAGTACCGTTGTCAAGATGCCTTCTCCCGTAGTCGCATTTGGCTTGATCGCCATTGTATATTTCGTTGTCCGCTGGATCAATAAGACAGATGTTGCAAAGATCAAGAACCTCCCAGAAATACCAGGAGTGCCGCTGTTTGGTAACTTGCTCCAGCTGGGTGATTCTCATGCAAAGGTTGCCAAGCAGTGGGCGAAGCAGTATGGACCGGTCTTCCAGACAAGACTTGGCAACAAGGTAAGAGGGACAACAAGTCATATTGTCGGAGGAGCTGACAGGCCGATAGAGAGTTGTGTTCGCCAACAGCTTCGACTCTATTAAAACGTTGTGGATTACCCACCAGTCGTCGCTCATCTCTCGTCCGCAGCTGCATACGTTTCATACTGTTGTTTCATCTTCTGAGGGCTTCACCATCGGCACATCACCATGGGATGAGTCATGCAAGGCCCGACGCAAAGCTGCAGCTACCGCACTGAACAGGCCAGCGTCACAATCATACATGCCCTTTATCGATTACGAAGCGACACGCTCGATCAAGGAGATGTTGTTAGACTCGAAAGGCGGCACCATCGATGTCGATCCGACGAGATATTTCCAGAGATATGCGCTGAGCACATCGTTGACTCTTGCTTATGGAATAAAAATTCAGGGAAATGTGGACGACGAAATGTTGAAGGAGATTACCCACGTAGAAAGAGAGATCAGCAACTTTAGGAGTACTTCGAACAACTGGCAGGACTACATCCCGCTCATGCGAATCTGGCCATCGAACACGAAGCCGCTCGAATACAAAAAGAGAAGGGGAGATTACATGAAACAATTACTGGGAATGCTGAAAGAACGAGTCGCGAACGGAACGGACAAACCTTGTATCGTTGGCAACATCCTGAAAGATCCAGATGCGAAGTTGAGCGATGGTGAGTGTAACGCAGTGACAATTTGAGAGACTGCTAATACTTTGTAGGTGAGATCATGTCAGTCTGTTTGACTATGGTGTCTGCTGGACTGGACACCGTACCCGGAAACCTCATCATGTGTCTGGCATATCTCGCTACACCTCTTGGAAAGGAAATCCAAGAGCGGGCCTTTAGAGAGATCCAGGAAGTGTATCCAAACGGCGAATCCTGGGAGAAGTGTTTGGTCGAAGAAAAGGTGCCGTACATCACAGCTTTGGTGAAAGAGGTGCTTCGCTTCTGGTCGGTAATTCCGATCTGTCTGCCGCGAACCAGCATCAAAGATATCCCATGGGGAGAAGCCGTCATTCCAGCAGGGACGACATTCTACATGAATGCATATGCAGGCAACTACGATGAAGAGCACTTCGACGAACCTTTCGAGTTCAATCCAGACAGGTACCTCGCCGATAACTCATCCAGCATGACTGGTACTCCTCACTACGGATACGGCGCAGGAAGCAGAATGTGTGCTGGCAGTCATCTTGCAAACCGCGAGTTGTATACCGCCTTTTTGCGTGTAATCACAGCTTTCGAGATTGAGCCCCCAAAGCTCGATCAGGACAAGCCGATCATGGACTGCTTGGATTGCAGTGCGGTCCGGACGAGTCTTACGATGGACCCGAAGCCTTTCAAGATTGGATTGAAGGTGAGAAATCAAGGTCTCGTGGACAGGTGGATCAAAGAAAGTGAAGAAAGAACGAAAGATTTGTGATACGGAAGAGGTGTGGTTGTGGTAGAGAAGACGGTCGGGGCTTGCTGGGACGTTGGGTGTGACTCGGAGAGACAGAGAGTCATTCCCACGTGCAGACCAGTCGCGCTTGATTGGCACAAACGGGGCAGGTGATGGTGTGTTGTTACTGTATTTAGGATGTGGCTGCCTAATTAGTCGGTAGGACCGTCATTGCTTGTTGTGGATCACGAAAGGGCACACGACCATTCCTTTGCTTGTGACTCTTCGTCTCGTTTCTTCTCTCCTCCGTATAAATCTCAGAAAGTCGGTCGCTTGGTTTGTCGTTTCCTGTTTGTAGAGAAAGACCGAGATCTCTCCGCATCGCTCGCCAAATTTGCAATTTACGCCGCCGATTCGCTGGATCGCGGCCCGGTCCTGACGATCTGATCTGACGTACTGCACTAGTAGATCGCTGCACGACTGCTGGGTCTCTTTACCAAAGCACGAGAAACGGACCCATACTGTACAGAAACTATACCCTGCACCACGACACGTTTTGCGATTGTAGAGGACTCTCTTCTGGTCTCCAGTACTTGCATAGGTCAACCGCCTTACGAAACTACTACTTCTACGAGATATCCTAGACAGACAATGGTTTAGTCGCTACAAGATGAGGGCAGGAACATTTGGTTGGCAGCCGAGAGGCATCGCAGCATTCTGCTCGTTTCTGGCTCTCACACAATGCCTGATCATTCCAGTGTCACACAGTACACAACAGCCGCTTACAGACGACAGCAGCGACCCCTCGCTGGCCGCTCGTCGCCGACTCAAAGGCCGCTTCCTCCACATCACAGGTATCCCGTTCTTCCGTCTATAAGCATTGCATAAGGCTAATCGCGCGACCAGATCTCCATCCCGATCGCTTCTACAAGACCTACTCGGCGACCGAAGAAAGTTATGCCTGTCATAGAGGAGACGGCCCTGCTGGATATTATGGAGCGGAAACTTCGGATTGCGACTCTCCCGTCTCGCTTATCAACGCGACATTCGATTGGATAGATAAGGAGGTCCGAGACTCGATTGACTTTGTCATCTGGACAGGCGATTCTGCTCGTCACGACAATGACGAAGAGATTCCTAGAACAAGAGAACAAGTCGTTGGCTTGAACCGACTTGTTGCGCAGAAGTTTGAGGAGGTCTTTGACACACGCGACCATGACGACAACCCTTACAACGATCTCTCCATCCCAATCATACCTACATTCGGCAACAATGACATCCTTCCTCACAACATCTTCGACGCTGGCCCGAACCTGTGGACCAGCACGTACCTGGATATATGGAGAAAATTCATCCCTGAAGAGCAGAGACATCAATTCGCACAAGGTGGGTGGTTCTCGGTTGATGTTATACCGAGAAAACTGGTCGTCTTCAGCCTCAATTCTCTCTACTTTTTTGACAACAACGCTGCTGTCGACGGGTGCAGTCTGAAGAGCGAGCCTGGATACCGACAATTGAACTGGTTGCGCATTCAGCTGCAATTTGCTCGCGAACGTGGCATGAAGGCAATGATTATTGGCCACGTGCCACCTGCGCGAACATACGGCAAAAGTAGTTGGGATGAGACATGCTGGCAAAAATACACCCTCTGGCAGAGACAGTACAGGGATGTCATTGTTGGCAACTTTTACGGGCACATGAACTATGATCATTTCATGCTGCAAGACTTTCATGAGATCGACTCTAGCCTCGATGATGGATACGGCATCGAAGAGCCTTCGACCAATGCGGCAGACGATATTGAGGTCGCTTCCGTAACAAGCTACTTTAGCGACCTGCGCAAGTCGTGGGCTAACCTGCCAACCAAACCTCGAAGCATGTCGACGTACGACTTCGATGACTCAAACGACGGTCTGGATGCTTTGCAAGATATGAGCGACGACGCCCGACCAATCTGGGAGGTCAATGCTTTGCGCAAAGGCAAAAAGGATAAGACAGGCAGAAAAGGAAAGAAAGACAAGAAAAGCAGAAAGGAAAGGGACAAAAAGAAGGCCAAGAAATACCTCGAAGCAATTGGTGGGGAGTATGCCGAAATGTTCAGCTTGTCCATTGTTGCGCCAAGTGTTGTTCCCAACTACTTTCCTACAATCCGCATTTACGAGTATAACGTTACTGGTCTGGAACACACACCCTTCGACGCACGTGACGACGTTGTCGCCGAAGAGGAGGATCCGGATGAGTACAAGATCGAGAAGAAAAAGGATAAGAGTCGAAGGAAGCGAAAGTTCACGATACCGAAACCGCCGTCAAAATCGGCACCACCGGGTCCAGCATATTCACCACAGCCTCTTACCCTTCTCGGATACACTCAATATTATGCCAATTTGACATATATCAACAACGACTTTCCGCCTGATAATGCCTCTGAGTCTGACCAAGACCTCGACGCGCAAAAGTGGAACGAAGGCAAGCACGGTAAACACAATGGCAAGAAGCCCAAGTCGGATGCGAAACCAAGCCCGAACAAGTTTGAGTACCAGGTGCTGTACAACACGACGAGCGACGAAATCTACAAGTTAAAGGATATGACTGTAAGGAGCTATCTTGAACTTGCCAAGCGGATAGGGAAGAAGGTCAAGAAGAGTAAGAAACACTCTCTTGCTGAAGAACTGGTGTCGCTTGATGAAGAGGCCTCGGACGAAGTAGAACAGGATGGCCTGGACGATGTCGAGGCGAAGAAAACCGGCAAAAAGGACAAGAAGAAGAAAAAGCAACACAAGGGTCACGAGGTCAACAAGGTCTGGTTGACCTTCTTGAAGCGAGCATTCTCTGGCGCCGTAAACACCGAGCAGCTCAGACAGCAGTTCGAGCTGTAAATCTGAGAAAGATGGTCGTGTGACATTCTCTGTGGCGTTTGGGTGAACACATATGGCTGTTGGTCATATCTATAGTAGCATGGCTGGATTTGGATACCCTATGGGATTGATGTATTGGACAAAAATAAGTTATTTTGGTTGGTCTCTTATTTTGACATCTGCATCTGTGCACAATCCGCTTTGATAAATAAGAGTCTCTACGAATATAATAGCATGGCTCTAAGTGAGGAATTGTAGGCATTTACTGACCAAATCCGCGTCGTCGGATATCACCGAATGCCAGGAATCCTGCTCTTTTACGCGGACCACACGCGTTCTCGCCTTCATAAATCAGGCAGCAATGTGACAATTTGCGGTAACAAGTTTTCCAATCTATCACCTGGCGACCTCTTCTCGCGTTTGATCTACGATATCTTTGTTTCCAGCGTTTCTGCAGTGGCGTTCTCGTTCTTATTTGCCGCATTCATTCTCTGCCATTGCTGCTCGGCTCTTGATAGCTACCGATCGCAAACATGCCTAGATCAAACGGTATATTCTTTGCCAAATATTCTGATTCCGTAGACTCTGACAATCACCAGACGCAGACACGATCCGTATCCTCATCTCTACTGACAATCATGTCGGTTACATGGAGCGAGATGCTGTCCGCAGCGATGATGGCTGGAGAACCTTTGACGAGGTCATGCAAATCGCCAAGGACCGAGACGTCGATATGGTCCTCCTGGCAGGCGACCTCTTCCACGATAATAAACCTTCTCGAAAATCCATGTACGAGGTTATGCGGTCGATCAGGATGAACTCACTGGGCGACAAGCCTTGCGAGTTGGAGATGCTCAGTGATGCCTCGGAAGTCTTTGGAGGAGCTTTGAACCACGTCAACTACGAGGACGAGAATCTGAACGTTGCCATCCCGGTCTTCACCATTCATGGAAATCACGACGACCCTTCTGGACAAGGAGACAAAGCAGCAGTCGACCTGCTGCACATCGGAGGGCTTCTAAACTATTACGGCAGGGCTTCCGAGAACGACACTATCCAGATCAAGCCAATCCTGTTGCAAAAGGGTCGTACAAAGCTGGCTCTGTATGGTCTGAGTAACGTCAGAGATGAACGATTGTTCCGGACGTTCAGGGACGGCAAGGTGCAGTTCTTTCAGCCAAACACGCAGCAATCAGAGTGGTTCAATCTCCTGAGCGTGCACCAAAATCAGTAAGTCGGTCGGACATAATCTCGGTAGCAGAGATTGACATCCTTTAGCCACGCCTACACCGAGACCGGCTACCTTCCAGAGACCTTTCTCCCCTCTTTCATGGACCTGATTGTCTGGGGCCACGAGCACGAGTGCCTAATCGATCCAACATACAACCCAGAAATGACGTTCCACGTGATGCAGCCCGGCTCTTCCATCGCCACATCTCTCATGCCTGGTGAGGCTGTCCCCAAACACGTCGCAATTGTCAGCGTCACAGGCAAAGAGTTCAAATCCGAAAGCATACGACTCAAATCAGTCCGCCCATTCATGATGAAGGAGATTGTCCTGCAGGACGACAAGCGTATGAGAGACATTGCTTTAAAGGAGAACAATCGCTCGGATGTCACGCAGTATTTGACAAAGATTGTCGACTCCATGATTGAGGAGGCGAACCGGAGCTGGCATGATCTACATCAGGACGAAGAAGGCTTTGTCGACGAGCCACCTGTACCTCTGATCCGCCTTCGAGTAGAGTTTACCGCACCCGAAGGGGGACGATACGATATTGAAAATCCGCAGAGATTCTCTAACCGCTTCGTCAAAAAGGTAGCAAATGTCAACGACGTCGTTCAGTTCCACCGCAAGAAGAAGGCCCCACAGCGTCACACCAAGGTCGAGGCCGAGCTCCCCGAGCAGTCAGTGATGGATGCGCTTTCTCTCGATACGGTAAAGGTCGACAAACTCGTCAAGGAGTATCTCGCGGCTCAGAACCTCACAATCCTTCCTCAGAACACCTTCAGTGATGCCGTCATCCAGTTTATCGACAAAGACGACAAGCATGCCGTTGACCAATTTCTCCGCGAGAGCTTGAAGAGCCAAGTTGACCATCTCCTCAAGGCCAACAACGATGAAGAGGATGACATTGTTGAAGCCATGGATCAGCACAGAGCCAGGATGGAACAACTTTTTGAGCAAGACCCGGAAAAGCGTTCCACCAAGAAAAAGGCTGTTCGTAGGTCCAGACCCGATGATTGGGATAGCGATGTAGAAGGTGGCCCCTGGGAAGAGTCCGGACAGGCTTCGGTCGCTGGCGATGGCACTCCAATAGTATCTGAAGTCGATATGGATGATATCGAGATAGTGCAGCCAAGAACGACCACCACCAGCAAGACAAAGGGCAAGACCAGCGGCACAGCAACCAGAGCTCCACGCGCAACTGCTGCTGCCAAGAAAACCCCAGCGCCCAAGGCTACCAGCTCACGGGCCAGGAAGACCGTCTTTGACGAGGACGATGATGACGAAGAAGACGACTTTGTCGTGGTCGATCACGACGATGATGATCAGGGCGAAGCTGAAGAATCACAAGGCCTCTTCGTCAGTGCGAAACCATCAGCCGGGCGAAAAGCTGCATCAAAGGTGCCCCCAAAGCGAACTGCTTCCCCACCGAAAAGAAAGACTCCTGCTCGCTCTTCTGCTCCAAAGTCTACAGGCAAGCAGTCGATACTGAACTTTTCTCAGTCGCAGCAGCCAACGCAGACACGCCAAGCCAACAACAGCCGAAGCCGGCGTGTACAGGAGCCAGTAAGTACGATCCAGTCTACGGCACGTACTCGAAGCTGACAACAATTTAGAGCGACGATGAAATCGATGATGACGATGCATTCGAGACCGCTCCTTCCGCTACACGCACCTCAAGAGCACGTAGATGATTCACGGCATGATATACCCCAGTCTATCCACAACATTTTAGCGAATATTCAGCATCATGAGCGAGGCGTTAGGGCATACAAAGGAGTATCGAATATTTGCATTTACAAAGTGGTGGTGGAAAGGTGCAACTACCTTACCCTCACGATTTCGGAGGCGGTAGCTACACCGCTAATATTCAAGGGCAGGAGCAATGCATCGACATGGCAATTACTTCAACTTGCCTCTCATCAACATGTATATCACGTTTCCTACGTGACCGCCTCGAAGCAAGAGCATCCGATTCCAAACACATTGTTTATGTCTTCTGCTCATCTCCTCCAGGTCTTCCTCTTCATCACCCAACTCCACATCACACTCATTCAATCACGCTCTTTGCATTCGTCCCATTCGTGCTTCATTGCTCTCTCCAACTTGTGACTCTCGTTTGGATCGTATTGCATTCAATCTCTTGGATAGGATAATCTCCCCACTGTTTGACCATTGTCATCGTCTCGTACTGGTATGGATCCACTTCCCATCAAGATGTTCACTTGGCTGACCATGCTTTAGTGTACCAGCTCCACTGTCTTCACCTCACACTCACTCAGCCCTCCGGTACCGCTATATTGGTCTCCGGCCTAGTTAGATTGCGACATGTCGCACTCCGGTGCCCGCCGAGCATATTCGGCAGAGGAGCTCCTGGCCCTCCGTCGATCAGCATCTGATGAGCCCGCATTGGCCATTCAAAATAACACACGCGAAAGCGCCATCAAAGGTACGTTGTTTCCACGCTCGCCCACACCACAACACGCACCTCATCCAATCTTGGCTACATGCGGCCTTGCAGAAGAATGATGGTCCTAACCGTATGCTTCACCCTACCTTGAGGCAGCCTTGAGAACACGTCAATACAATCATTACCATCATGGAGTCTCCAGAAGCAACCCCTGTCCGCACCCGTTTCCAACATCACAAGGAATCTGCACTCAAGCTCCTGGAGAAGACGCCTTCTCCTCGTCGCAGACGTCGAAGATACCCCCTTCAATTGACGATACTGACAGACCCTGAAACAGATCATGTCATCCGCGGTGCGCGTTCTTTCGGTTCTCAAGCTTCCGGCACCCAGCTTTCCTCTCGTATCCTCGCAGTCCCAGCTCCAGCCCGGTCTTTGGCTGTTCCTGTTCTCGGAGAGATCGATCCCAACAACCAGATAATCAGACCGAGATCATCGTACAAGACCTCACCCACACCGTCGCTGAAGAAACGCAAGGCCGAACAGATCCTCGAACAACATGGCTCTCCACCAGATCTTCGTGTCACTGCTGGAGGTCGCATCGTTCCGTACAACCAGTCACCCCTTTGCAGCCCCCGTTACGGTTACAGTGCAATCCAGAAGAACGGCGGTCTGATCAAGCTCGCTCCCGGATACCCTCCACCAAAGACTTTTCAGTCTTTTGCCAAACTGCTTGACAACGGGTTCGTTGCACAGGAGCCGAGTGGTAGACTTTGCCAGCTTGTTGATGGTCGGTTTCTACCTGTTCACGAGGTCAATGGTATTCCGCAACTCTACATCACTGCTCCAAACCTCAACAATGTCTCTTCTACCAAGCAGAACACTCTCGCTACCGTTGGTATCGGCAAGACTCATATGCAAGATACTACCTTTACCAACACAGTGCCTACACGAGAACCTTCTGATCCAACAATTCCTGCACAACTGGAAGCTCTTGACAAGCAATATCAGAAGCTTGAGATTGAGAGACGTAGCCTCGACAGAGCAGAGGTCATGCAGAAAATGACTGGCAAGTCGTTCAACCAATTGATCCAGCGACGCAGAAACCTCATCGAGCAACAAAACGAGCTTCGTCTGAGCAAAAGGGCGCTTGAGGACGCCAAAGCAAATGCTGAGGCTCCTGCCACTAACCGAGCCGCAGCTTCGTCTCCCGACACCCTGCTCAATCCAATGCGCTTCCCAATGCACCAGGGTATCCCTCAGCTGCCAGTCAACGTCTGGAACACCGATCACAGCTTCACCGAGCCAAATCAAACTGCATTCCAAGGTATGCAGATGCCTCCGGATTATGGTATGTTCATGCCTCCCCCCTTCTACGGAGTCCCAATGCCGCCGATGGGTGCGGTTTCTCCATACTTCCAGGCTCCTGGTATGATGCCTGGCATGTTCCAGGGCCATGGAGACTTCCCCGGTACTGGTCAAGGAGGTCCCATGCAGTACCCAATACTGGTTGGTCCCGACTTCAGTCAGCATAACAACATGCTCAGCGCCAACTCTGCTCGTCCGGTCTCAGCTCAGCCTACTTCTCACAAGGCATCGGAAGGTGCTCAAACTTCCAACTCCGACAACCCTCATCGCGGTCAAAAGTCGTCGCTCAACCCAATGAGCGCTGTGTATGAGCCAAGCAGCAAGCTGAATACTCCGGAGAAGAAGCCAGCTCTATCACAAGCAAACGCTTTTGCGGAAGCCATCAAGGCTCACAATGACTGGGCGGGAAGTTCAGGCGAAGCTACCTCTTCTCTCGGTGTCAACGACGTCCTGGCGGCTGCTCAGCACTCGAGCGACAGCAGTCACGCTACCGCTGACTTTTTCCCGCAGAACCCGAGAGACCACTCCATGAACAAGCAGTCATACCCTCTCGGCGAGAAGAGTGAAGCAGAGAATGCAATGGACGCAGCATCTGTTCATCTTCCATCATCAGACGACAATCAGATTTCGCCAGAGAAAGAACGACACAACCCGAATTGGAACCCGACCATTCCGGACCATGCCTTCAAGCCGACAGCTGCACCGAATGAACAATCTAAGCTTGGTCCCGCTGGCACTCAAGACGGCAATGATTGTGCCTTGACAGACTCAACCGTGAAGCAGTTGGACACCCATCTCAGCGTAAAAAGTCGTCCTGAAGGTCTCGCCTTGCGCCGGACTGATACTGAGATGGCTGTCCAGGGATCCCCTGGCATCAGGTCTCCGCTCCTCAATATGAGCAGCATCCCGACAAATCCTGCTCCAAGGACAACCGGCAGCTCGCACCAGAGATCGCAAGACTATCTCGAAGGTTTCAGAGCTGGGCTCGCTCGCGAACAGGTTCGCTCCGACAAGGACAAACAAGTACAAGGCTTTCAAGACTTCCTTGATGGGTACATCGCAGGTCTTCGTCGTTGGGGTGAGGTGCCCGACTCTATGCAAGAAAACGTCAGCCCTCGTAGCAAGACGACAACCAGCGAAGTCAACATTTCGCCATCCTCGAGCATCGCCAAGCGCATCGAGCGTCGTTCTGAGATCGTGGCTACAGCCAGACCAACCCTGGAGACCAGGACTGAACCTCTGGACACTTTGAAGCAAGCAATGTTTGAGCCGACCAATGAGAATGTCGTTCTATCTCCGACCGAGGAAGCTCCTCCCGTCTTTGCCATTCCAGACAAAACCTTTGGATCCTGGTCCAAGAACCGCGAGCTTTCTGTGGGAGCCGACCACATTTTGTCTCAACTCCGCAATGGTCAGGCAAACTTTCCGGAACGAACTTCATCCATGGTCCATCGCCAGCTTTCGAGTACAAGCTCTCATAACGTCAGCCACACCGCCGTTGCTGATGTCACTCAGAAGCAAAGCTCCAGCGGGATCAGTACTACTCCTTCTGACGTTGAGAACAAGACCAGACGTGACTTTTCTGCTGCCACCCAGCCTCCGATCGGATCATCTTACCTGCAGCGTGCTTACGGCGGTCACCGCGTCATGAGCTCTCCCGCACTCGAGTGGAAGTCTGGAAGCTCAATTGCACAGGTTGCTGGACTGGCTACAGGCTACTTTGCCCAGTACGATGGCACGCTTACAGATCTTTCAACCTTGGCTGCCGAACCTTTTGCGAACTGTGTCACTTCGACTGCATCCAGATCTGTGCAGGCTGAACAAGAGGCGGCAAGGAAGGGTCTCCCGGCGAGTCCGAAATTCAGGGAGGCATCCATGTCACAGACCGACTCTCCGCTCACTGTACAACCCTCACCGCAAGTCTCTCCGAGCAAGAGGACTTCCCCAGCCAAGGCCAGATTCGCCCAGATTGCTGGCAGGGCAGGTATTAAGGTCGGAGCTCAACGTCGAGAGCCCACCGAGAGCGACTCAGAAGCGATGAGTCCTCAGGAACGTCGCAAATGGAGAGACCTTTGGAAGAAGCGTCACGCAGCTACCGTGGAGTGAAGCAACCAGCATGCTTGAGCAGTCAACCTTTTACCGACCATTATCCTCATCTTTCATCTCCTCGTGCTTGGATCCTCTATCTCGGCATTCAATTCACGAGCGACGTTTGCAATCAATAGCTGTGTTGGCCGTTCATCAGGATATGGCAGTATATCCTTTATACCTTTCCTTCGACCGCTTCTGGCAACCGCTCCATACGACAGCTTTACTGGAAACTCACTCGGTTTGAAAGCGATTAGCAATTGCGAAATATTGTAAAAGGTAGCTATATTCGATCAGGTTATTGTGGTATTTTGCGGATTGCGAAAGGCAGTACTTGTAATTATAATGGTAGCATGAGATGACAAGACATTTGATATACCAAGGCATTGAATCAATAAGACAGCGATAGCTTCTGAACAACTCGATAACTTCTGACCTCGTCCGAGACATCTGCAATGTTGAAGGAGTGTGACATGAAGAAGCAAGTGACCAATGGTGATGGTGCTCTTGTAGTACGAAGAAACGCAAACAGTGCAAACATCCGTGCGAGGCTTGGCGTTTCCATCTCGTCACCAACTGCAGCCTAGAGCTTCAGATATCAACTTCGAAAGCTCTACGCGACAACATCACTCATCAAACTACGACCTTTTCAGACTCAAACAGTTCTTCACCTCCTCAACAGCCAGCTCTTGCTCGTCTTGAGACAAACCAACATTACATCCAGCCGTGAGCGACACTAGAGAAGCCAAACAACCACTTCAAACCCACCTCACACCTTCACAATGGTAAGCCCATCGCCTAACCATCTCAGTAAATTCTCTGACAACCACAGTCTCTCCGCATCACCCCCTCAGCACCCCACCCATCACACACGACACCAGAGAACGGCGCGCCCTCCGCCCCCGGCGTACACGACACCCTGCGCGCCCGCCTGAACCAGCTGCAACCGGCCGCAGTCCCAGGCACAAACGGCCCGCGCGCCTCACTCCAATCCACACACCCGCTCGAATCGCGCCTCGCCAACTGGCGCAACACACAAGACGAGCTAAAGATGCAGCTCCTGCGCCGACAATTCGGGCTCGCGGAGCCGGTGCGGCGACAGATGGAGCTCGGGATCGTGCGGGGCGGCGAGTGGAGGCCCGGTTGCTTGAACGCGGCGCGCGGTGGCGCCGGTAGTGTGCATGAGGATATCCTCAGTGGACGCGATGCCGAGGTCGCGTGGGAGGATGTTTTCGGCACGAGGGAGGAGGTCGAGGAGAGGGATTTGGGGGTTCATGCTGAGATTGAGAAGAGGGAGCGTATGGGTTGGTAGAGGGATGAGATGAGGAAGGTGTGCTTTTATGAGTTGCTGGGCATGGATGGCGCGTGGGTCTGTGTCTGGTGCTGGATGGCTGAGTGGTGGTGTATTTTAGAAAGCATGGCGAGGCCGGAATACCACTTCATGACGAAATATTAGCATACTAGGTGTCATGTTATATGTGTATCGTGGTCGACGCCCTACAGGATAAGGGTCGAAAACCACAGCACGCTCGGTAACATTACAGGAGTTTGGAGGTCTCGAATGGTAGTGTCAATTCCGAGCCCGTGTCTGGCGGCTGCTCCTTGCCTCCACCATCGCCTCGCCCTTTGTCTCGCTCGCTGACTCGCTTTCTATCTCGCTCATAGTCTTCATTAATGTACAGTAAATGGCAGTGATCTGGCGCCAGCACCTCGTCCATTACTTCCTCCTGCGCTCCCCAGCAGTCCTCTCTATCCAACGAGTCATTCACGTCTGCAGGCATGTCTTGTCGCATAAAAGCTGCTCGCTTGCAGTGCCTGTCTGATAACAATAGTGAATGCTCTGCCGACGGACTGTGAGCGCACCCATCGTTGTGAGTCGTGTTGTATCGTACATGGAGCCTCCCCTTTCAGGTCAGATGGAGCGCTCTCTTGGTGTTTTCGTACACCACGTACGTGATGGAGACCGCCGGGATGACCTTGAGCAAATTAGGCGTGAGGCCCTTGAAAAGCCCTCTCACCCCCTCTCCCTTCAAGGTCTGTCGGTGACATCGACTATCCCAGTGTATGTGCGAGGGTGAGCGGCGGTTCCCTGGCACTGAAGGCGGGTCCGGAGTAGGTTGATGGGGTAGACAACAGACGCACCAAATGCGCCGCTGAACCCTCCCATCAGCGCCAGACTGAAGCTGTTGGGTAATGCTTCGTCCGGTGTGCAGCCGTATTTCGCTATTTTTCGTGCGACGATGGTCCGCTTCAGGTACTCAAAGGTGCCGAGGTCGATAGCCGCATAAGGGAACATCCCAACCAGTCCCATAGAAAGGCCACGGTAGAACGACATCATACCACCCCTCGCCCACATCTTTTTTGCGGTGTCGATGATCAGAGCATTTCCATGCAAGCCTCCTTTGACGGTCTCGTTTTGCATGCGGAATTTGAGAGTGTCGAGTGGGTAGACGCGGCCTGAGAAATCATTCCAGCGATACCACCAGCAACGAATTGAGAGACATTGTTGATTTTCTTGGTGTCGTTGTGACCTTCGAATTGTGCAACTACACGCTTGGCAGCCTAAAATATGTTAGAGGAATCGAAAGACGGCAAAACGCATCTCCTACCTCGTACGAGCCGAACTTGACCGCAGATTCGGGCATAACTTTGATAATGTTGATACCGTTGCCTGAGACGCTTAGTGTGGTCCTGTCAAGGTGCTTCCACAAAACTTACCAGCATACAGACTACGCATGCCGCCTGCAGCCCATAGATCCTTGCAAGCATTCACCAGCGTACTCGCCCCCTGTTTAGTTGCGGCAAGTGGCGCACCGCTCTTAGCGGATGCGACCGCCTCGGAAGCCGCGTCGGTTCTTGCGATAAGATAGACCTTGAGTCTGTCGAGTGGAGCAGTGGTCGTGCGTGAAGCAACACCTGAGATTCCGCCAGCCAAAAAATAGCCTGGATGGGGAATAAACTGCGTCAGCAGCGATACTATGGCATAGAGACCGGACAGGGAACTTTCTGATTCCACTTCTCGAGGGGTAACGCGCTCGGACAATTGATGAAGGCCCGGATTTGAAAGCAAAATATCCTCCTTTTTCTGCACCTCTTGGACTGCGGCGGGCAGCGGTTTTGTGGAAAACGGCACAGTCTCTCGAGATGCTGTTGGTGAGGTTATTCTAGCTAGCGCTCCAAAAACATTGCTGGAAAGGAAAGACTTTGTAGTACCTAATGAGACCATAGCTTCGTCGCTGAGAGAAACGTCTCCTTCCGGGTTGACCTTGACGGTGGAAGAATGATATGATATAACCGCCTTGAGTCCAACCGCCTGAGGAGGCATAAAAAGTAGAAAATCCCTGAGTCACGCAATGCGTCAGTATGTGAGACATGCATCACTCGAGCGGTGTTATTCGTACCGCCATTCGTTGAAGCTGATCGCGCCATCATTGTTGGAGTCGACATCTTTGAAAAAGCGGTTTAGCTTGCCGTCTGGCACAGCCAATCCAGCTCGTGTGAATGCAGCGCTCAGCTCGCTCTTGTCCAGCTTTCCGTTATGATCGCGGTCAATGATCTGGAACAGACTCCATAAGTGTGATTCGGTGTTGTGGACGAATTTTCTGAACTCTTCAAGCGTGTTAGCGCGTCAAACGCGAGGAAAGGTAGGTGATTAAGGTGGAGCTGACCGTCGTATCTTATCCGACCGTCACGATTCACGTCTGCGGCTTTGATGACTTCTTCTATGAGATTGTCGGCATTTTGGAGGGCTGGGAAGTAGCTTGTCAGATTCCGGTCCTCCTGGAAATGTTGGTGTGACCTACGGTGGTCCAGCTTCTTCAATCCCTTCTTCAGAGCCGGCAAGTCCAGGGATTCTTGGTCTTTTGTATCAAACTTTGCCCAGAGAGCGCGCGTCCTCTTTTCCCTCTGCTCTTCGGACTCTTGGTCCATGTCGATCGTTCGATTCCTATCGAGCTTTTATATCGGTCGCATGCTTTTAAGAATGTTGTCGGCTATAGTTAGTAAAGGAGAAAAGAGGGTGGCTAGTCCTCCTTTCAAGTGGTGTACCTTTGGTCTTCTGTCATTCAAGCGTGAATGGGAGTCGATTCGCAAGAGGTTGCTGCAGAGGATTTATTTTCGCGAGCGAAGATAGAGCTTGTTGTGCGAGAGGTGTTTGTTCTGACGTAGCAGCATTGAGCGGAGGATTTGGCGGAGAGATTTGGAGGTTGGAGTTCCATCACACAAGTTCCAGGTCCGACAACCGCCGAGCCGGGCCGCGTGTAGCCATCGCCCAGGCTGTGACTCAAGTCGACCACTCACAGGAGCCCAATTTGCGCTGTCATGTAACTGCGTGGACTACATGTACAGTCCATCGACCTCGAATTACTTGAAGTACAGAGCGTCGAGTTTTGGCACCCACAAGTGGATGGACTAGACCAAGAAGTGTTCTACTAGTCAAGCAACGACCATAAAATATGGACCGCAGGTAGGCAGTACCTCATGTTCCGTGGCATGGCACGAAGATAAAGACATCTATCACTGTTTGATATTGCCATCTTCCCATCTCCCGTCCGCAAGACCACTATGGCCGCCAACTACTGGGATTCGTCACAAGCCAGGTACTGGACCTTCACGAAGGACGAACTCGCCGATATACGACAACAGATGCAAGATGCCAACAAGTCGTTACACATCAAATACGAGCTACCCGAGAGGCGTCACATGAACATATATCTGCAGCAACAAATAGTCAAGCTTGGTCGAAGAATGAACTTGCGACAACAGGCACTTGCGACCGCCCAGATCTATCTCCGACGCTTCTATCTCAAGGTCGAAATACGAAGAACGAATCCATATCTGGTCATGACTACGGCAATGTATCTGGCATGCAAGATGGAAGAATGTCCCGTGCATATTCGACTCGTCCTAACCGAAGCAGCTCGTCAATGGCCAGAGCTTGGAGTCAGTGACATCTCGAAAGTCGGAGAGTGCGAGTTCCACCTTATCAGCACGTTGTCGTCCCAATTGATTCTTCACCACCCGTATCGAATGCTGCTAGACATTGCTCCGCAGCTCTCAATGACCGCAGAGGAATCTGCACTTGCCTCATCCATCATCAACGACCACTACAACACCGATCTGCCGCTTTTGCATCCTCCGCACGTCATCGCGGTCACGGCCATCTTTCTATCGATTGTTCTTCGGCCAACACAAAGTGGTCTCCAGGCCCATTCCGCCGCAACAAGTGCTGGAGCCGCTCAAGGAGCACTGCAGCAGGGTCTGGGTGCTATCTCTGGCAACAAAGGGCATGGTATTAGAGTGATGAAGCTGGTCGAGTGGCTAGCGGAGAGCAAGGTCGACATCGAGGCGCTCGTTGACTCGATGCAAGAGCTCATCAGTTTGTACGAGGTCTGGGAGAGCTATACTGAAAAGCCTTGCAAGGAGGCCATTACAAAGTTCTTGAAGGAGTCGTATTATTGAAAGCCTCGCAGGTAGATCAGGAGTACCGTTTCCCAGAACAACTCCTGGTTCTGTATGACCTTGCGCATCTCCAATTCCGACACACTCTTCTGGAGTGGATCTGTCTCTCAATATCTGAAGCCTACCGACACTGTTCCAAATGTTAGCTGCAGATCGCTTCGAGAGATGAAGATCTGCCTACGGGCTTCGATATCCACCATGAATCTGTCGCAGCTCGACTCTGCTCCCGAATCTTCCAGCATATCGCAGAGAAGCCGAATCGCACCGAGCGGAACCAGAAAGAGTACAGCAGAAACTAGAATATGTGTGCTAGAAGGATGATACATTGTATAGCCGCGACAACAGACAAGCTTCGATTACGATTCTGTACGAAGCGTAGGGAAATATACCGAACAGCAGAATGCAGGACGCTGGTGTTCTGTTGACTATTGTGCAGGTCTATGCCGGTAGTAGCAAGGGGGCAGATGCAACATCGTCATGAGCACCTGGTATATACATTTTTCACAAAGGGTAAGCTCCTATGATGGCCGATTACTCATGATCACATCTTATCGTACATTACCAAGTTGTGACCTATCGCTCGCTAAGGACATGATATATCGGTGCTTCCCGAAATAGATATTCACGTGATATGTATGACCTGCATAAGCCCAAGTGTCAGCCACATGTAGCCATCGAGTCATTATTGTGCAAGAGAGACACGAAGGATATCCCGCGTTCGCATCCGTCATCAATCATGATCTACTGATATCCCGCAGAAGTTGTAATAGTTCATGTTCAAACGCAGAGAACGGTTTCAACGGGGGAGTGTCAGAGATCAGCTCATGTTGCTCAAGCGATCCGGGCTGTTGTCTCATTAAAGCCGACAGCATTTGTGGGGCCTCATCGCTCAGGAGTTGGAAGCTCCAAAGAGTGCGTGACATGCTCCAAGGCCATCTAGAGCTGAAGCGTTGCAGTTGTCGTCGAGTATTGAAACAGTGGTTATGGTAACCAGAGGTCATGCGGCAGTGATATAGCTTGATTTCGGTTCACAGATAGGCGGTCAGAGAGCGGGATGGGAAGAAGGATCTATTTTCATGGCGCATTCCGGGTTGTGCTGCAAGAATCGCCCGTGCGTGATATGTGCTTGCGCCATGAGGAGTGCAGCGGCATATTGCAGATTTGCAGATTGCTCTGGCACTCCTGTACGAGCGAGGACTCGGTATGCATACGCCATAATTGCGATGGCCGTTAAATTGCTGACTCTGCGGGTCATATACAACACTGAGGGGTTACCTTACTTACTGCTCAAATTGCCCATTTACCATGACTGCTAGTATTGGATGTCATTTGACGTCGACAGATCTCCAACAAACAGAACGTGAGGTTGTCCCTTCTAGATCAACTTTCACCTATCTTGCCATGCGTGCTATTTCCAGGCACATCAAAGTCTCGAGGCGGTGTCCCCATCACCGCAGAGAGGCTAAACCATATGCGATACAGATCTGCCGCCTGGAATGTCGAGGCGTTGCTGTTCCGCTGTACTTTTATGGGGTCGAGCTCGATACCGCCAATCATATTCGTTTACGCTGACCGGCAGAGCCAAGCAAGGCTTAGTCGACGGCAAAGCATGGGCCGCTATTCGAATCTCTGACGCAGGTCGAGGAAACGACGCCAGCGGTTGCGTTGCCGTGAGTTTGACTTGTGCACCTGTCTGCTCCTTCCTTGTCTGTCTGCCTATCCTGCTTGGGGCCCGCAAAACGTCTGTGCTCATTGCGCTTTCCCTTCCTCTTCCCTCCCGACCGCCCCTTCCATTATACATCCCCACCATCCACCTCATCTCTCCATCTTACTCCCACCTTTCTTGCACCTCGATCAATACATCTTTACGCCCTCTTCAGGTTCATACATATCAACTACCAGATCGACAGCTCGTCCACCCACTCACGAATCCATTACCATTGTCACGCAAACTCTTTGTTGTGATTACTGATTCCGGCAAGCTCCGAAATCGCATCACCACCTCCTCGATCAAAACATCGTCAATCCTAAAAACGTTTCAATACCTCGATTCAACAATGTCAGGATACCACTACGCTGCGCAGCACTACCCAAGCACCATGCAATCGCACTCTTCGCACCCTCACAACCACCATGGTCGCCGTCGGGGACCTCGTGTCTCCGCCGCGCAAAACTCGCACCGACAGCAGATGTTCAAAGCACAAAGAAGCCCGAAAGAGGTGACGCACAACCCTGCATCCAATGCATACGCAAAGGACTACGAGAATGCGAGAAGTTTTGAGTTTGAGGACGACGAGATCTTCTGTCCTTTCCACCTGTTGACTCACGACGATGTATGTTGGGTTCGAGATTCTTCACTTGATTCGAGTGCTAAAACTCTGTCGCAGCTTCATTCGATCCACTCATCCTCGTCTTCCGACCGCTCGTCTCTGTCTTCGGGCTCACCAGAAGCATCGCCAGTTCAACATCAACTCCAGCCAACCCCCTCTTTCGTCCTGTCAACTCCTTCCAACTTTAATCAGGCATCATTCAACCACAACACCGTTGCTTCTCAGCAACGCATGAAGCTCCACCAGCCAATGGCGCAGCGTACTCGTAACGCGATTCCGATTGTCGACCCCAGCACTCGTGGTGTGGCTAGTCCATCACCCAGCGTCTCCCCGCCCCGCCAGATGCAGGCCCAGCTTGGTCGCAGATGGTAGATTGACATGTGTTTCCCCTTCATGATCACCTCATGTCGAAACGTGTCAATCTTTGAGGGTCGGTGGGACACTTAATCGCTGGTCTCTTGGCTGCCTGGATCTGCGCCAAGCAAAAATCTATTCTTGTTGGCATTACGAACTACACTCCTGTACAGATTCACGACCTTTTTCGCGCACAATGATACCAACATGAGCGTTTTCGGCGACCCCTCATATACTTTCTCGGCATGATGGCGTTTTGTTTTCTTTTTGGGATAAGATACCTCCTACTACTACTGGTCATGAAGCGGATATCATTTCAATGGTTATCTAGAAACGGCTTTCTTTTGGATGGGTGGATGACAAGCAAGGTGTTTTTGGAATTATGCATGCGCGCAACGAACGACGACAAATCTACGCATTGAATCTCAAGTCCAGACGAGTGTTGATGGGTGTTTTGGATTTCTTTTTCATTCTTCTCATGACAGTGGAGCATTCTCAGTTTTCTCGGTATGGAGAACCCCGAAATGAGTTCAGATGCATTGGCAGGGTTTACGGCTGTCTTTTTGTCGCTGGGGGGTATGGGGATACATGCCTTGTTGAGCGAAGCGGATACCAATTGCGTTGTTGGGTTTTTTAACGATGCTAGCGGGTGTTTTCCTTGATGACTGTCTGGAGAAGCACTATTTGCTGGTCTGAGGAGTTTTGATTTCGGTTGGACTGTTCGTCCGACTTTTTTGTATGTACCTTTGGGTCATATTTCGTACATCTAGTAGAACTGGTTCAATGACCAATTCGTCTTTCTCTATCACATGTCTTTGTCTGCCTTGCAACGTGATGATCACACATATCAAGATCGTAAGTCCAGGAATCCATGAGGCCTGTTCGAATGACTTGTGTAATTCTCGTGCTCGATTGCTCCGAGCATATTCAAGTTGTACCTAGAGTTCCAAGCGTCGATGGCTTCAAACTACTATTCAGCGTAATCTGTCTAATAACGCGCTATCGCCCAGATATATGACATTTTGGTATATACGGCATTTAGAATCGCAGCGCTTAGATAGTATCACATCGATCAGATCTGCCGAAGAGATGCTGTGGTGGCGTTTATCCTTAGGGATCATATCCCTCTGCTTTTCAAGAGTAATTGCTAGCGATGGGATTGGTCCAGTCACGTGCATGTCGGCAAACAATGCAAACAACGAGATGACGGGATGACGTTTGTCGTGTCATCCACCGCCAGCGGGCGAGAACATTAGCAGCAACAACCGAGCCGAGCTTCAATGGAACGAAAGTCGGTCGCTCCGCATCCAGCTCGTGGTCACAAATTGCTCATTGTCACTACTGTATTATTCACCAAACATTGACAAGAACTTCGAAGCTTGTGTACGATCGTCCTCTTCAGGTATACAATTGCGAATCCTGTGCTTACACTGCGTCCTAGCTGTAACTTACCACATCGAACTCAAGTACTCGACTCTCTCACACTCCTGAGCTTCTTTCGACCTACACAACTACACGACAAAAATGTCTTCTTTCGCTCTTCGCACAATGATGGCTCGCAGAGCCTTCACTGCCGCTCCAGTCAGAGGGTTCCGCACCGCCAGCGTCTTGAACGCCGGCAAGGAGTCAGCTCTCGGTACGTTCTTCCTTCTGTCAACTCCCGACGGATCGGCCATTGGACCTGGAACTTTGATCCGGCATCAATAATACATCAACGAAGACTTCGCCAATGGCTACTGGGATGGACAATCGCATCAAGAACGCATCGTACTAACACCACTTAGGTCAGGAGGGTCGCGCAGAGGAGGCTGACCGCATCAAGAACGAGCAGATCCAGAAGCAAAAGGAGGGCAAGGGCCACTGGCACGAGGAGATTGCCTCTGACAGCGAGAGTATTGTAAGTGCACATACCGTCCCCTAGCTCTGCGCTCCGCTCTGCCACAAGCTGCATGTTGTCTGCAATGCGACAGGCTAGACCGAGTACTTGATACGAAGCGTATTCTTAACACACCCCACAGGTCAAGGCCGACAGAGGCGAGATCAGCGCCGATGCCGACACGATCAAGAAGCTGCAAGACGAGACTGCCAAGCTTGCCTCTCAGAAGCAATAGGCGATGGGTACAGTCAAGCAGGAATTGCTTTGGGGATGTATGATGTTGAGGGATACCGCATGATTTACAGTCAGTCAGTCGGCCAGTACAGACTCGACCAGGCGAAGCATTGCGATTCGAAAATTCGGAGTACACAATTTGCTAGGAAATAGGCTTTCTGAATACATACTTCAAGGACATCTCGAGCTGTCAAATTGAGACGCGGGAACAGATAGCATAAAACGGTGGCACAAATTATGACTGCTCGAACATGCCAACGATTTCAGCCCTTCGCAACCCCTCGCCATCGAGCGCTGCAAACAGTGATATTGCCATGCATGTATTTCCAAAGCATGACGTTCTCCTATCTACATCAAACACCCATTCTTGAAACTACTATGCACCTCACTGCGTCCGACCCCCATCCTCTTCCCATTGACCGTGACGAAAATCTCCACCAGCCACTCATACCACACCTTCCTCTCGTCGGTAACGCGCCACATACTAACCACGACCTCGCCATCATCAGGCACGCTCAGCGGCGTCCGCAGCGGGAAGAAGATCGGGAACCAACTGATCATATCTTTGCTCTTGGCGTCCATCGTCAACGGATTCGTCGACAACTCGACCGCCTTCCCGGTGACGGGCGAGCGATAGAGCACGGTCTCGAAGTAGCCCGCCAGGCCGTGGCAGGTGCCGCGCTGCCGCGACGTGAAGGACAGGACGCACGAGCGCTCGTTGTGCGCGTTGCTGCCGTCGCCGCCGTTCAGCCCTGCCGTCATGGTGCCGGTGCGCATGCGCTCTGATTGTGCGATCACGGGCGCCGGCAACGGGTGCGAGAACTCCCATATCTGCTTGATGTCCGGGATTTCGTTCTCGGGCGACGAGGTTGGCTGGGTGCAGAGGTAGTTGATTTGGTGCAGCAGGACGACGTAGGGTAGTTCCCACTTGTCGTCGCTGCCGCTGCGGGAGACGAGGTCGGCGTAGATGCGCGGGGAGGCGATTGGAGTCATGTGCGCCGTATAGGACTGCGGGATGTTGATGCCGTGGTCTGGGTGCAGGACGTGCTGGACGCCATCGAGGCATTCTGGGCTGAGCTCATTGTCTGCAAAGCTGCCGAGAAGCTCGCTGATGAGGATGTCGACCTTCATTGGCTCACCTGTCGGAGACAGAGGGCCTGGCCAAGAGCGCATGTCTGACTTTGTGATTGTGACTTTACCGTTCCAGACATTAGGGTCGGAGTTGTGGCGCAATAGGAGGACGTAAGCGTTGGGGTTCTTCTCGACAGCGTTCATCTGTATCGGTACGTTTGTCGACTTGCTTGCTTTGAGTGCTCGGGTAACCAAAGGCCCACGACCGGCTCCAGCAACAGCCACAACAATGGGTCTCTGGAGCTTTTGGTACAGATCAGTCAGAGCAGCCGCCGTGGCTCGCTCGTACCATTCATATTTGATAGGGTCCTTTTCAAACACTTCATACGTGATGCTTTCCAGATTGTCGGTGAGCGGTTGTAAAGGAGATTGCAAAAAGTCCTGATATCCAGCTGCGAACCGATCGAGCATGTCGCGAGGTGGTTGGTTCTGTTCCAAATGGCGCAAGTAGCGCAGATAGGTATCTGCAGTCACTGTGGGTGCAGGCTTGGAGGCCGATTCTGCAGGTGTAGGGTCGGAAGAAGAGACGTTCGGGCCACTTGCTGATTGTTTTCGTACAGCATCTTCAAGGCTGCCCACATCCGAGATGAGCAGCCAGGGACATTGCTTGAGACGCATATATCTGTTCAACATTGTCTGATGAGCCTTGGGAAGCACAGGGTAACCTTTCGGGTTGGTCACAAATGTTCCTTGAGGGAACTCGAGAATGCGCAAGGGTTCTGAGAACCATCGCGACTGTATGGATGTTGGCGGAAGCCTCTTTGGCACTGTCAAGGCTGACAAGGGGTAATGTTAGTTACTCTTAAGTATGGTGTTGCAGAAAATCTCGTCCAGTTCATGAGACGAAACAGATAGGAGAGGATACAAGGAACGGAAGAACAATATGCGTACCTACTGATAGCCTGGTATCATATTTACAGACCGATCGTATGAGATCCCAGGCTTCCCATGGTGCTAGCCAGCTCTCCTCGAGCGACTCCTCGGGAGCGCTCTCCGCTCTTTGCACTCGTGCACGGCTGGCCAGCGATTTCATCTTTGGCTCTTGACTACTCTCGTCAAGCTGATGCATTGGCAACGAGATATGCAGCTGGTAGTATGGGCCTACTGATAATGCAGAAGCAATAGTACGAGCATACTGTGCAACATCGGTCTCGCGCAACTTGCCTCTATGGCCACCAGTAGGGCCAGGTACTATGATGTTACTCAACCCACAGAAGGCTGCATAAGCAATCTCCTGGTTTAGAACCTGACGCGAGACGTGGGCGATGATGGGATCTTTAGAACCAAGATCTATCCAAGGACTTGTGACCGCAAGCATAGATGGGTATGTCTGATCGGGGAAAAGCGTGGTGTACTCTGGTGTTAGAGCTGGCACAAGGGGCAGTGGCGCCGAGGTCATTGAAGAGACATTCTCGTTTTCGTGCAAGTAGTTGTCTACGAGCGAAAGGAAGGCGATGTGGTAGGCTTGGTTAGTGATGGGTGTAGTCACCATGTCAAACTATGATCATTAATTCATGCATGATCATCCACAACATGCAAGACAACTCACTCCGGCGTCCTGAGATTGCTCGAGCAATAAAGGGCTGACAATTGTTCTTCTTGCATTTTCGTGATGGCCGATCCAGAACTGAGGAACGGCCTCGACTGCTGGTGCCCCATCTGCCATTCTTTCTGTTCAGCCACAGGGCTATTCAGGTAATTTGTAAATTGTCCTTCCCAATCAATTGAGAGCCAGAAGTGTAGAATGTCGCGTCAGTCACGATACCGTCTTCGTAAATAATAAACAGGCCGCATGTTCCTGACATGTGAAGTCGTCCCGAGTCAGAAAAAGTCGGTGCCAAGACCATCAGCGCCGATGTCATTGAGTTGCGGCGAAAGCGCAAACTCCAGGGTCAAGAATAATTTCTTTGGAGGAGCTACCTCATTCTTAAGACTGTTACGAGTTCAGATCGCACCCGGACTGTAAGGGGGGCTTCAATATGTCTGACAGAAGGAACAACGACGTCGATACGAATCCAGCAAAGAGACAGAAGATGGACACCAAGAACAACCCATACCTTGCCCATATGCAGGAGCCAGACGATGCTGCCGACGACGGTGGATACGAGAATGGCTTCACTGGTGACTCGACTCCGAATCTCAAGGCGACGTCAAATGGCTACGGTCAACCAAAGGATCACTTGAAGGGCATGAAGAGGCACGCGACGACTACAAAACAGGCACAGGCAGCAGAGGATGGTCCCCAAAATGCGTTCAACGGCAATCAGCTGTCTGAGAGATATTTCGGTATCCTGAAGACGAGGCGCAATTTGCCTGTACATGCGCAGAGGTATGTAATGGCGGTCCGCGAGCCTGTACGTTACTAACAGTATGCAGAGATGAGTTCCTCGATATGTTCCAGAAGACACAGATCCTCGTCTTTGTCGGAGAGACTGGTTCGGGAAAGACCACACAGATCCCGCAGTTCGTCCTCTTTGATGATATGCCTCAGCGAGAGGGAAAGATGGTCGCTTGTACACAACCACGTCGTGTCGCAGCGATGTCTGTTGCTCAGCGTGTCGCGCAAGAGATGGACGTCAAGCTTGGAGAGGAAGTCGGTTACAGCATTCGTTTCGAGGACATGACCTCGTCAAAGACTATTCTGAAATACATGACCGACGGTATGCTCCTGAGAGAAGCAATGAACGACCACAACATGTCACGATACAGCACCATTATTCTGGATGAGGCACACGAGCGTACCTTGGCCACCGATATTCTTATGGGTCTCTTGAAGGAGGTCGCGCAAAGACGGCCGGATCTGAAAATCATCATCATGTCCGCCACACTGGATGCGCAAAAGTTCCAAAAGTACTTTATGAATGCCCCCCTACTGGCAGTACCAGGTCGTACTCACCCAGTCGAAATCTTCTATACCCCAGAACCAGAGCGCGATTATGTGGAAGCGGCCCTCAGAACAGTTCTGCAAATCCACGCCACGGAGCCAGAAGGCGACATCCTCCTATTCTTGACCGGTGAGGAGGAGATTGAAGATGCAGCGAGAAAGATCAACCTTGAAGCGGACGAGATGATTCGCGAAGCCGATGCTGGGCCACTCAAAGTCTATCCTCTCTACGGTTCTCTCCCACCGGCGCAGCAGCAGAAGATCTTCGAGGCACCGCCGAAGCCCTTCAGACCAGGCGGAAGACCAGGTCGCAAATGTATCATCTCCACCAACATTGCCGAAACATCGCTCACCATCGACGGTATCGTCTACGTTATTGATCCTGGCTTCAGCAAGCAAAAGGTCTACAACCCAAGAATCCGTGTCGAATCTCTTCTTGTGTCACCCATTTCGAAAGCCTCTGCACAACAGCGCGCCGGTCGTGCTGGTCGTACAAAGCCTGGAAAGGCTTTCCGTCTTTACACTGAAGCCGCTTTCAAGAAGGAGCTCATTGATCAATCGTATCCAGAAGTTCTCCGGTCCAACTTGTCGTCAACAGTATTGGAATTGAAGAAGCTCGGCGTGGACGACTTGGTGCATTTCGATTTGATGGACCCACCTGCACCAGAGACCCTCATGCGTGCTCTGGAAGAGCTGAACTATCTAGCGTGTCTCGATGACGAAGGAGAGCTCACCCATCTAGGCCGACTCGCCTCTGAATTTCCGCTGGACCCAGCCCTCGCAGTCATGCTGATCAGCTCACCAGAGTTCTACTGCAGCAACGAAATCCTCTCCCTGACCGCCCTCCTCTCCGTCCCGCAAATCTTCGTGCGACCGGCGAGCTCACGCAAGCGCGCCGATGAGATGAAAGACCTCTTCGCGCACCCTGACGGCGACCACCTAACAATGCTCAACGTCTACCACGCCTTCAAATCGCCCGCTGCACAAGACAACCCAAAGCAGTGGTGCCACGACCACTTCCTGTCCTTCCGCGCGCTGCAGCAAGCCGACAACGTCCGCCTGCAACTGAAGCGCATCATGGAGCGCAACGAGCTCGAGCTGATGAGCACGCCGTTCGAGGACAAGAAGTACTACGAGAACATCCGACGGGCGCTCGTCAGCGGCTTCTTCATGCAAGTCGCCAAGCGCGAGAGCAGCGGCAAGACGTACACGACCGTCAAGGACGAGCAGAGCGTCCTGCTGCACCCCAGTACCGTGCTCGGCCAGGACAGCGAGTGGGTGCTGTACAACGAGTTTGTGCTCACGACCAAGAACTACATCCGCTCCGTGACGAGTGTCAAGCCCGAGTGGTTACTGGTATGTCTGAGCCTTGCAAGTTTTGGCTGTGTAATGTGCTAACATTCATTCTTTCAGGAAATTTCGCCAAATTACTACAACTTGGAGGAGTTCAAGAAGGGTGATATCAGGACGGCTCTGTCGAGAGCGCAGGATAGAATGAAGAGACATGAGAAGCTGGCCTCGTCGTCGAGGCGGTGATCATTTCTTCTGGATTGATGAGAGGGTTGTAGTCCGAGAGAAGAAAGTGATAGACTGATACCACATTGGTTCGCACCAAGCTGCATGCAAGTTTTCAATCGAGCTGTCTCAATCTTGTGCTGCGCTGTGCTGTGATATGATAAGGATATGGGTACGGTCTTGGTGGCTCGAGGTTGACTGGTCCAATTCTGCCTGAATGCATGCTTGACTCGCTCCGGATGAACGGATCACGTGCGTTTTCCTCGGCAATCGTTTCACGCTACAGTCTGCGATGTCTCGATACCTTACCTTCGACATCTACAATTTGTATTACTATCTGAACAATCTTGATCGACTCACTGGAGACCGAGGTAATCACGCCTCTTTTCACGATTCGCAAACAAATCAACACATCTGTCGAAATATTTTGCATTAAACTACATCTGATCCATCACCTAAACCTTGATGCGCCTTTATTCGTCCAGAAGAAAACATCAGAGGAGCGAGAAAACGCCGCCATCGCATGTACATATTTCTCAGAACTCCGAATCACCACCGCCTGAAGGATGCCCGACAGCCGCGACATGCTTTGGTTCCAACGCGTCTTGTCCTGCCTATGTGCCACGCTCTTGGAAGTCTTTTGAAGGGATATAGGTTGGTGTTTACTTAGTCATCTGGACCTCGACACGGCCCTCGGAGCCTGGCGCGTTGGTCGCAAGGGATGGGAGGAGGTAAGTCTGCGGATCTCATTAGCTTCTGCTCGACTTCTGTCATGTTTCTTTTCGAGCAACTTACGATGTCGTCCCATGGATGTCTGTAGAGACCAGTGCGGAGTCTCTTTTGGTCGAGGAAATGGGCAATGAGACCAATGCTGCGACCAAGGACGAAAAGACCGTTGAGGACACCCATCTTAAGGTAGTCCTCGGCCTCCTCGGCGGAGAAAGCGCCACAGTTGCGGAGCAAGTCGACGAAGCAAACGGCGATACATCCATCAACGTTCAGGATCAAGTTGTCCTTCTTGCTGGTGGTGACGGTCTCGACGGCCTCGGCGTAGTCGAGAAGGGCAGTGTTTGGGAAGTTCTTATGAACGTACTCCTTGACGAGCGATACACGCAAGTCAGGGTTGTTGCGCGACTTGACACGGTGACCAATACCAGGGACTGCTAATATTAGACAGATCTTCTCGGACGCGATTCTGGAAATACTTACTGAGCTTGTTCTCCTTGCGCATAATGTCAACGAAGTCACGTGGGGAAAGACCCTTGTCGTAGGCTCTTGTGAACTCGTCAGCGGCACCATCAAGGGCACCACCGAATCGAGAACCAATGGTCAAAAGACCGGCGACGAGAGAAGAGATCAAATCCTTGCCGGCACGGGTGGTAATGATGGTGTTCATGGCACCAGAAACGGCTGGACCGTGGTCGGCAGTAAGCATGAGAACCATCTCCAAGAACTTGCTGGCGTAGTCTGGAAGTCTGCGACGGAACCACAGAAGCGACATGACACCACCAATACCGATGTCCTCCTTGAAGACTTCTGAGATTGGCATACCGGCGTACAAGAGCTCCTGACCACGGTCGTCGGAAATGGTGGAGATGAATGCAGCTGGCTTACGGATAAGACCAAGCTCCTGAGCCCAGGAGTAGTCAATTGGAATCTTTGGAACTTGTGGCTCTGGGCTAGGCTTGACAGTGCCGTCCTTGAGGAGTTTCTGGTAGACGTCGGCAAGGGTGGATGGGAGGTCCTCGAATGTGTCTGGAACGTAAAAGCCGGCACCTTCATGGCCTTGTTCTTTGCGACAGCGGTCTCCATGTCGGAGTTGGCGGAAGCACCAGCGTGACCGAACTGGACCTCGGTGGTGAGCAGAGAGGCGACAGTACCAATGGCCCATGCGACAATTGGCTTGGTGATCTTGCCGGACTTGACGGCCTCGATGACTCTGTACTCCTCAACACCACCGACCTCTCCGAGCATCAGGAGGATCTTGCAGTCATCATCTTGCTGGTAACGGAGCATGTGGTCAATAAAGGTGGTACCTGGGTACCTGTCACCACCAATGGCGACACCCTCGCTTACACCGTCGGTGTTCTGGCAGACGATGTTGTTGAGCTCGTTGGACATACCACCAGACTTGGAGACGTAACCGACGGAACCCTTGCGGTAGAGCTTGGAAGCGACAATGTTGTCCATCATACCACCAGTGTTACCGATTTTGAAAGCACCTGGCTTGATACCACCGACAGTGGCTGGGCCAATAATGGTGATGCCCTTCTTCTGGGCGACATGGAGAATCTCACGAGCGCGCTACGAATTGTCAGTCTTCTGGAGTTTGCGGCACACGGTCTGAGACTCACTCTCTCTGGAACACCCTCGGCGATGATGGCAATGGTCTTGACCTGTGGGTACTCCATCAACTCCATAGTGGAGGAGTAGACGGATCTGGAGGAAGCGAAGTTGACGACGGTGTCGACATCGTCGTGCTTGGCAATAGCCTTCTCTACGGATTGGTAGACTGGAAGGAGAGTCTCGCTGGTTCCCCAGTACCTGTGTATTGTTGTCAACTTGTGCACGACATGTCTTCTGGATCTCTGTGACGTACATCTTGCTGACGAACTGACCACCGAATGTGTAGATGATACCAGCGACGGAAGGAGTCTTTCTCTTGCAGATAAAGTCAAAGTCGAGCATACCCTGGACAGCGCGAGGCTGCAGGCCGTAGACGAAACATCTGGTCTTTGGGTGGAAGAGGAGGTGCTCTGGGTATGGTGTGGTTGGTCTTGTTGGAGCAGCGAAACGGCTGATCTTGTCGTTTGGCTGGGAGTCTGCTGAGCCATTGACCTCAGTGCCGTTGGTCTTTGGCATCGAGGTGCTGGCGCCGTTTGGCATGCCACCGACGGCGGACATTGTGAAGGGATGGAGAGTGGATTAGAGAAGCTGTAATTTGTCAACTGATGATGTTCTCTCAGAAAGCCTCCGAGTAGAGACAGTCGCGCAAAGCAATCTCTGCTGTAATCGTTGTCTTGTTCAAGTTGCTTGTAGCTTGTCTGGGGGTGCTGTAATTTTGGCCGCTGCTTGAGCAAAACGTGGGGAAGGAACTGGAATTTTGTAGCGTGCAATATGAGGTTGACTTACGTGTATTATGAGGTGGACTTCAGAGCAACAATAACGCTGCAGCTGGATGAGGTTGAACAAGAGATGGTATAGAGGTGAAGGAAGCACGCTGAATTGATCGTAGAAGATCAGACGAGGCAGACGTGAGCTGTTGACGCTTCAACCGCAGCAGCTTTCGGCGAACAAAGAGCCACAAGGATACCGATGGGACGATGAGAGCTCGGACGGGATTGGGGCAGGCACGGTTCCGGGAAGGTACCTTGAGTCTCAGTAACTTTAGTGCCTCGCGGTACTCTGGTGCGCTGATTGAGTTTAGACCAAAAACCTCCGAACAAGATGCCCCATCGGCTGCGCTAGGAAATAACAACAATGCGTCTTGTTCAATGTTTCGTTAGGCGGGTCATGGACGGCAGGCAGCAAGGCAGTAGGCAGAGAGTACCAGGCTAACAGCCCGACTTCTTGTCCGAAGCGTGCAAAAGACAGTGGTATCACTGTTATTGTTCCTCTGACTAGCTAGGGTCATCGACTTGTTCGTTTCCTGCTCGAGCACGGCTCCGCTCGCCGCGTCGGAAGATGGATCATTACCTAGGTATTTTCGTCGCGTCAGACCAAGCCGAGACAGGGCTGCTGAACGACTGATCTAGCGAGTCGTGTGCATCATAAAAATTCAGCCCCTGTTGGAAGTATCGGAGAATGATGGGTGGCTTATTACTGATGTACATGGATTATGCCCGACCAAATATAGAGTGATTGACACCTTCTGTCGATTCCCGAAGCGCCGAGTGTTATGTACTACGTCAACAATTCTCCGACGGAAGGCTCACCTCACCTCCCCATGCTCGGTATCCCGTCCGCATCAGGCAGCTGCGAGTACCTATTACTGCATACAGCAGGACGCAAGAAATGAGTAATAAGGGTGATAGCTGTGAGGAGTGATCGCGTGTCGTCTCGCAGCTTCGGCCAAAATTTATCAACGAAAGCAGTGATGATGATCTACGAGCTTGGATACTGACATTCGACCAACGACGGGGTCGATAAACTGTCGGAATCGCTGCCGTTCTTAGCGCGTCTGGTCGTCACGAAAAAAAGGTGGGCTGACTCTGCGAATCTGCGGTCCCGGTTTTGGAAAGTACCTGCGGGCGGCTCTCACCCAAGACTAAAGTTCCCAAACTAGCAGTAGCTTGCCCCGTTGTTGATCAATTGATCAATCCGAGGGTTCAAGCTCTCCATCAACCAAAAATTGTCCGAATTCAACTGGTCAACTGGCTCGGTCTGCAGCTCATCGGGAACACTGCGCGAATACCGCAATTGCTGCTGCAACAAACACGTCCGGCACACCAGCTTCCATTGTTGACTCTGCCATCTTTTTCTATCTCCTGTACTTACGTCCATCCATACCATCTGTGAAGAGCAGTATTACAACCAGGTAAGCCTTCCATGAGCACACGACTTCCCCGAGCAGCCCCCAAAACCCGCAACCACAACTTCTACCTTCCATCGGACATCTCGTACGATTGCAATATCCGAGAGATTGACCGACGGATTCGGAACATTCGAGCGACTGAGCATTGAGACGTCGAGTCAACATTTCGGAGCCTCAGATCTTCTTTGCTGCTGAGCCCTTGTCTGCCATTGATCACTCTTCGTCGTCTCTGCCCCGTCCATTGCAGTCCACCTCGACACGTTCATTTCGTGCAAACCGAATCCTTCTTTCTCTTCTCTCGCGACTGACAGTACTCTCAGCTCCTAATCACTTTGCACATTTCACATCATGTCCGCCAAATCGATTCTCGAGGCCGACGGCAAGGCCATCCTCAACTACCACCTTACTCGCGCTCCAGTCATCAAGCCAACCCCTCTCCCACCATCAGCCACTCACAACGCTCCTTCAAGACTTGCATCTCTGCACTTCCCTGCGAACGAGGATGTCAAGAACGTTCTCGACCAGGCCGAGGTCAAGTACCCATGGCTTTTGCAGTCCGGCAGCAAGTTTGTTGCCAAGCCAGATCAATTGATCAAGAGACGAGGAAAGGCTGGATTGCTCTGCTTGAACAAGTCATGGTCAGAGTGCAGAGAATGGATCCAGGGAAGAGCTGGCAAGTCGCAAAGAGTCGAGACCGTCGACGGTATTCTCAGACAATTCCTTGTCGAGCCATTTGTTCCTCACGCTCAGGACACCGAGTACTACATTAACATCCACTCTGTTCGCGATGTGAGTATCTACATTTCTTTTCATTTTACTGGCAGCGTGGTCTTGCCAGGAAACGCATCCAAGATGCAGCAAACCAGAAGCCGAAATCTGGGGTGTGTGGCAGCAAAATCCAGGAACAACTTTTCAGGGTCCAGCATACCAGCTATCTTTATGCTTGTTATTTTAGCTTCATCTGCGACACGTTTTGAGCAAAGGAACATCCGGGGTCTGGCGTCTGGGGAAAGGCGATCGAAACCATGCGCAATCAATTCGTTGTTTGCCATGTTTTCACATGCTCTTTTTTCGGCGCGTCAAGCTCGGCCGGATGAAGGGAACAGCACCTGGACCCACCGCAACATTAGCCGCCTCATTTCACCTATCCCTATCGCATGCAAGGAACGCTTTCCTGCATCGGTTCGATGGTTCCGTGACCACGTTTTCTGTCAAGACCTCGCTTTTGCCGCTAGTTCTCATACTACTCTCCCGCTCTCGTTCGGATGCTAACCCTATTCTTTCCAGGGTGACTGGATCCTCTTCACCCACGAGGGTGGTGTCGATGTTGGCGATGTCGACGCAAAGGCCAAGAAGCTCCTTGTCCCAGTCGACCTTTCTCAGTACCCATCAAACGAAGAGATTGCCTCCACCCTCCTGAAGGACGTGCCAAAGGGTGTCCACAACGTCTTGGTCGACTTCATCTCCCGTCTCTACGCCGTCTACGTTGACTGCCAGTTCACGTACGTACCGTACATCTATTGCGACAGTACTGAAGCTAACACCGATCAGCCTCCTCGAAATCAACCCCCTCGTCGTTATCCCCAACGAGGACGCCACCTCTGCCGAAGTTCACTTCCTCGACCTGGCAGCCAAGATCGACCAGACCGCTGAGTTCGAGTGCGGTTCCAAGTGGGCTATCGCTCGCTCCCCAGCAGCTCTTGGTCTTCCTACCCTCTCAGGTGGAGATGGCAAGGTCAGCATTGACGCTGGTCCACCAATGGAGTTCCCAGCACCATTCGGTCGTGAGATGAGCAAGGAGGAGGCATACATTGCTGAGATGGACGCCAAGACTGGTGCCTCCCTCAAGCTTACCATCCTCAACGGCAACGGCCGTATCTGGACTCTTGTCGCCGGTGGTGGTGCTTCCGTCGTCTACGCCGATGCTATTGCCTCTTCTGGTTTCGCTAGCGAGCTTGCCAACTACGGAGAGTACTCTGGTGCTCCAACCGAGACCCAGACCTTCAACTACGCCCGTACCGTCTTCGACCTCATGCTTCGCGCTCCTCAACACCCTGAGGGCAAGGTCCTCTTCATCGGTGGTGGTATTGCCAACTTCACCAACGTAAGTCTTGCATTGTTTCAAGCCTACGACTGTGTCACTAACACTCTTACAGGTCGCCTCCACATTCAAGGGTGTCATTCGCGCTCTCCGCGAGGTCGCCCCTCTCCTCATCGAGCACAAGGTCCAGATCTGGGTCCGTCGTGCCGGTCCTAACTACCAGGAAGGTCTCAAGAACATGCGCGCAGTCGGTGTTGAGCTCGGCCTCACCATGAAGGTTTTCGGTCCAGAGATGCACGTCTCCGGTATCGTGCCTCTTGCTCTTGTCCCAGGCAAGATGAACGACAGCATCAAGGAGTACGAGGGTTAAAATGTATGCGACTTGATCTTCTCTCTAGACAGTATTATAATTGAAGGAGCTAGCGGCGCTGTCGTGGTGCATACGGTATATGGACTTTGCTGGAGGGATATTTGACCTGCTTTCTGACAATACAAAAACTTTTTGATACTAGAAACTCCTCAGTGCTTGTGTATCAGGCACCACGCGTATCACGTGTCATGGCTGCCTAAGGTAAAGCGGCGGGTGCCGCAGAGCCGCCGCCTTCCCTCCTGCCTTCACTCTTCTATTGTCACGTCCCAGTTGATCACAACCACTTTTCTTTCATGCCAATGCTGTGGTTTCAAGACTCTTCGCAGACGAGTCGCTCACACCATGGCCAAACGCAGCCGTCTCGAATCCCTACCAGTCGAGCTACTCGACGAAATATGCGGCTATCTGCTTCCTTCACATGACCTCCTTAGTGATGGCTTCACGAAAATCAGGAGCATTCCTTTTGAATTTGACCGAAGTCAATACAATCATTCCGGACCCGCCAATATACGCCCTCACCTACCAGGACCCTCGCTCCTCCGTCTGAGGTCCACTTCCCAACACCTTCGCTCTATCGTCGACTCCTTCAGCGCTTCACAACTGCGCCTGTGGAAGGACAGAATAGACTTTCATGCTCCAGGATACAAAACACAATCAGAGTCACGCATCGGCCCTGATCACACTGCTAGACTCATCAGGTGGACCAGGAACTATTGTGTTTGGTGCGGCGTACCTTCAAAAGACTCCCGAGCCTGGTTTGCAAATGGCCTGGCCTGCTGTTTCGAGTGCAATGAGCCAACGGCCGTCGAAGGCCTTAGCATTGTCACACTCACACCTTTCTACGAGATCATCGAGGAGAAGTATGGCCTTACCGATACACACTTGTTCAATTACACTTCTCGTCCTAGCCACTGGCCGGTCATAAGATTCGCAATGGCTCGATCTATCTATTTTGGCCACGAATCGGGTGAGATCATCTTCGAACAATCAGACGTTGAGAAGCTCGCCGTCGCAGTGCACGGAGACTGGAGGCTTTACGTGCGTAGGCGCAACGCAGACCGGGTGGCGGCACGAAAGGCGAAAGAAATCTTACTCCAACTGGAACGAATCCATGAGGAAGATTGTCCATACGTGACGCACGGGGGAGGATGCAGCTGCGTCGACGACGATGAGGACTCTTGGGGTTCTGATCTTGACGACGAATATGCCAGCGAAGAGAACGACAGTGACGAAAACGACAACGACGGGAACGACAAGAATAACAGTGATGGGGACGACAATCAGAGAGGCAAGTGCAGGGAGATACTCACGACGATGAGGACGAAGACCGGTAAATAATGGCCGGTAAGAAGGCATGTCGTTGCAAAGATGAAGACACAAGGAGGTAGCTCTGAAGGGAGGAATTCAAGTTGTATGATACCTACGACCCACGACGATGGCATGATATGATACCCAAGCAGTGATAGCCCAAGATACCATAAAAGAGCATCTCTGTGTCTGACCACGCATGTTTAATGTTACAAATGTCGTTCCTGCCTTACATGAAATCATGAAGATGTTCGAAGCTGACGTTATGTGGTTGCCTGACGCGGAGGATGCCGCTGAGCTGCCGCAGGGCACGTGAATCACCCCGCCTACTGCCGGGAGTCGATGTTCGTCCTACAAATACTTGTGCCTATGCATCGCGGTCGCAAAGATCGAAATGATTGAGACGTCACGGTAGTGTCTTGTTCCTGCTATGACTACTCAAAGTCGTCTCGAGTCTCTGCCTGTCGAGTTGCTTCACGAGGTTTGCAGTTATCTACTGTCAACTCACAACGTACTTGGTAAATCACCATACTCTTTGAACAAAACCCATCTACCTGGCAATTTCGACGCCAGCAAGTACAACTCCAATGGGCCAGCAAGCATCTCGCACTTGCTCCCAGGTAATCCCCTCCGCCGGCTAGGTTCCACTTCTGTACATCTCCGCTCCGTCGTTGAGTCCTATAGCGCCTCACTACTGGAATCGTGGGCGGATATTGTCAAGATTGAGCCTCCATATGTGCACTCACCTTGGGCGACGAAAAACTTCGTTCATACAGGGCATCTCCTCGATTGGATACATAATGCTTGCGTCTTCTGTGGCAGGCTCCAACGTGGTCGTCGCGCCATTCTTGCCAACAACCTCGCCTGCTGTCCGGAGTGTGACAATAAGCACTGGCCTAATAAAATCAATCTGACTCAAACCAAGGAGATCTATCACCTCTCCAATGCGCATCTCTTCGACTATGTCGACCGACCCAGTCACTGGCCCATGATACGTTTCGGCCCGTACAAGAGCGGCGGTACCGCAGTGACCTGGTTCCTCCAAGCAGACGTGGAAAGGCTTGCGGATGCGGTGCACGGAGACTGGAAGCTACACAACGAGGAGCGCAGGAGAAAGGCCACACAGAGGAAAGAGAAGATGATACAGAACAAAAGGAAGCACATCGAGTCCGGCGAGTGTCCAGGAGCGGATGGGTGCAAGTACTGCATGGATGTCAGGGATGCAGATCAAAATGCTGCCGTCAGAAAAAGGACCGCCACAAGGAGAAGAATCGAGTACACAGAGATACCTGATGACGATGAAGACAGAGAGGTCTGGATCGATGGTATGAGGAGGACAGCTGCTGAGGACCCCAACTGGGAGGCTCCGGTCATGGTATAAAGACGTCGGTAAAGAAGCCGGCGAAATCTACGAGACACGATTATTCACGAATCACGATGCATGAGCTACAGACCATGCAGTTTGTAAACAGATAATTTCACGAACGAATGCAAACGACTTAGACTTGGTGGGTATGTCCATGATGCCACCACACACAAGCTCCGGCAGTCGAGATGAGTAGCCCAGTGGACTATCCGTACGGTCCGCGACAAGGCCTTCTCCAGTGAGCTGCCCTCCGTGATACAAGGCCGCGCGGATTCCTTCTGGCGCTACATGCATGAACCACAAGACTCTGTACAACACCCGTGTCAGCCTCACTCTATCCGCACTCGACAACGTCTCTCCCTCGTATATCAATGCCATTGAGGCGTCACTATCCCTGTAGCAGTCTCCGCGGACATGATGTATAACGAACAACGCAGCGGATTATCATCACGATCACGAGCAAAAAGATGAAGTCCGATCCAGACGACTTGATAGACTTTACCTCTAGCCGCTTTAGGAAAGATCCCGAACTCTGGTCGGGCTCGCGCGTGGAAGCCGTGGGGATCCATGATCTGCCGTGCTGCCCAGGAGCCATGTATTGTGAGGCATTGGACAAGGTTGGGTTTCGCATTGATTTCGCGTTCATTCGACACGAGGTGCGGCGCGTTCGGTGATGGTTCGGAAACCGAGATTCACGTGATTGATGGTGAATTGTTGGTGATGATCGGGAAGTGCTTGTCGTGAGGCAGTCGTATATACAGCTTCATGAGCGAACTGAATGAGATTACAAGTACCGTATCAAAAATAAGTCATTTCTGGTCTCTATACCAGAACAAATCTAAGGCAATGCAATGCTAACCGAGATGGTTCTGTTTCAATCCCCCCGTGATACAAATTACAACTCTGTCTCTCGTACAACCCTTTTTTGTGCTCTTCCGTTGATCGTCGTAAACGTACATCATATCTGTTTGCTCATCAACATCGACTGAACTTGCATCTGTCTACTTCTGTAACACGTCGCCGATATCTAATCTTCTTCTCTTTCTCGGACTTCGCTGACTTGGATTGTTTGGGTCGTTCTCTTCTTCTTCTGGATCGCTGCTCATCTGTCTGCCGAGTGTGTCCCGTCGTGGTCGGCCTCGTATCTGTTGCTCGTATGGATTCGGTCGTTGGGAGGGGACCATGGCAGAGGGTGGAGGTGGAGGCTGGTGTGAGGATGATGGGCGAGTCGAGGATGACGACGCGTTTGAGGCTTGCGCAAATTGACTCGGGGACGGCATGACTGGTAGACCTGAGGATGTAGCTGTCGATGGACGACTCGAATGTGACGCCGGATACATAGTTGGTGGACCTCCTTGGAAACCATGAAACGATGACTGATATTGTGGTTGCGTAGTTTGCTGGTGCGTCTGCTGATGCTGCTCTGGAAAAGTCCAAGGCTGTGACAGTCTTCGCGGCGCAAAACGTGGCGTAAAAATGTCTCCACTTCGAACGTTCGACGTAGGAGCAGCTGTCGGTTGCATCGTAGCCATCGACGTCGCTGGTGGATATGGATGGGATGGGAGCGAAGTCTGGAACTGCGTTGGCATGGTCGGTCCGCGCTGAGTATCGGCTGGTACAGAGGGCAGTTGACCCCAACCTGATTGGTGGTGAAACGGTGACTGTGGCTCCGACATTGATATTGAGCCGCGATGTCTTGATGCTCCAACTTGAGGGGACCCGAATTGCGACCTGTATCCAAAGGTGGTAGTTGGACTGGTTGCAATTGATGAATTTGATGGATGTCGAACATGCGCCGATGAGGTAATAATGGACGACGGTTGCTGTGGTATCGGCGGTAACGATATGACAACGAAATAAATGGACGTCCTGGCTAACCTGACCCTCGTCGCAAGTGTTTGCTCACTTCCCCCCGGCCAAGAGTAGGTGACAAGATATTGTCGATCCTGGAATCCTTGTGCAACAGCGTCAATGTCATTCTCATTTACCGCGGCAAGGGGATCATGTTCCCCAGGGAAGATAGGAGGAAGATAGGCCGGGTCCCTGGCTTCTCTCTCCTCCCGAAGTTGGTTGCGCATGGCAGTAAAGCCATCAATCTCAATTGGCCTAGCGATCTCATTGAGCCGTCTTCCTCTCAAGTCCTGGATTCCAGTGAAGAGTTGTTGAAAGGTTGAATTAGTTTTCAAGATTTTCAAATCCAGATCGAGAAATGCCACCGGTGTAGCGTATTGCCGAGCTGGCATTGTCGTTCTCGGTTGAGGCCATGACCGAGAGGCGGGTCGTGCGTACGAAGGTGAGTTGGAAGAGATGCTCGGGGGACTGCTTTCGAATGATCGTATCGAGCGGAAGGAATCGCCACGATGATGTCTGCTAACGGGTGCCACAGGTCGTTCTGCTCGAACGGTTCCTGCCATTGATCCAGTTGTGGCGGTGACTGTCGACGGTCCAGCCGTGACATTAGCAAACGTAGCATCCTCTCGTAACCTCGGTCGACCTCGTTTTTTATGAGGCACGTCTCTACAAGTGTCCTGGAAAACTGTTAGCTGTGTCGAATTAATATCTCGACAGTACTTGCCGTTTTGCCGGTAGCGACACATCTGTTGCAAGGTCTTTGCACGTCGCAACTTAGATGAGCCCTTTTGCAATTGCCACACGCATTGGCGACATGTGCTTTACTACGGCGGCCGCCTCGGCTTGCTATCGCAGTTGGAGTCTCGCCTGCAAGCGTTTCTGGCAAGACGTCCTCCGCCGGGGGTCTTGGATCTGGTGGTGACAGAGCTCGGGTAGTCGGAGGCTTTGGAGGCGTCGTTGATTCCGAAGCTGCTGTGGTGCCTGTTGCTGGCCTTTCCGGAGTCGTTTGCGCTGCAGGCGGTTCCTCTTCTTCGATAGTGGTTGGAAGTCTCGCACCCGGGACAGAAAGCATGGTAACATCCTGAAGATTCTCCTCACTGTTCGAGCTGTCCGATGGTCGTCGTGCGGGCGAAGGTGGTCCAGACATTGGAGGCGATGGATATGACAATCCTACCTGCCACGAGGGCGCGCGGCCCAGCCGTCCTCGAGGTCTTGTCGGCAAGAGCTGGATCCAGTCGAAGCAAGGAAATGAAAAGTCGTACAGAGGTCTAGGCGTGAACACAGCGGCCGTCATTTCTCATGTGTTCGGTATGGACAGTCTCAGCGATTGGTTCTCCGTAAGAGAACAGCCAGACCGGCAATCTATTGTGTTGATGATGGAAGAAGGTGAGTGGACGACACTCTGGTTGATCATGGGTCGCCAGCAATGGGATTGGGGCGAGAGTCCGAATAGTCTGCCTCTTTGATCAGACTAGCTTCCAAGAGGGGAGGCCGAAGGTGAAAATCGTGGTTGATGTGCAATCAGGTGTTTGGAATGACGACGGACGTAGTACACTGTCCACTAGGAGGAGAAAACGACATTCTCAGTAGAAAGTGACTGAGACATAGGATCGCAATAGGCTGCACTCCAGTTTCTGTCAGATGGCAAGTTTAGAGTAGTAGAAAGATTGTCTGCAGGGAAAGGTCCATTCTTTGGGACGAGTTGAACTGAGTGACGGACGTCCATACTACCGTTAGCACACCGATCAGTGGTACATTGCACTAGGCTAGAGCTACCAGATCGTCTCCGTAATTCCAAGAGATCATCCAGCTCTGGGGAAGAAGCTTGCGTCCGGCTCATTACGCACAGCGACACACAGCAGCGGGCGTGTCATTCTGCTGCAGCTCATCAAAGCAAGGCCGTTTGCGTCTATGGACGTGATGAATGGCTGGGCGGTCAAGTTCAACAACCACGGGAAGCCTCATGCATGTGTGGATACAGTAGTCTTTCCAGCCCTCATTAGCCAACGATTCCACCTTCGATGCATGTAAAGCGGGATTGTAGACAATTAAGCTCAGGAAGGATTATCCAGATGTGCGCGGATCATGACCGGCGGGCAGCACACGAGCCGGAATCGAATGCTGTGTTGCGTTGAAATTCGAAATGGTAGGCTTTTCCAAGCATACGTGATACTGCCGCGAAGAAGCTGTTTTCGGAGGTCGACATCTCCCCCAGGTGTGGTGGGTGGGGGGCCGGATCGACGGACTTGTTGGAACGATAGGTTCATCTGATATCTGCCGGGCAAACGCGAACTCGACCTTACGAAATGCATCATCCCGTTGCACATGAAAAAATGGCGGATTATGAGGAAATCGGTGGTCACAACTCACTGCTTGTGGCCCGGATGTTGAGCTTCATGCAATGTTGTACGACTGTAAGGCCCCGGCAAAGGAACAGAAGAAGCCTTGGAAAACCAACGCATAAGCAATCGCTGAGCCGAAGAACGATGAGGTCTGGAGCTCCGGAGGTGCTTGCGCGCAACTACTCAGGCACAGAAATTCTTGGAAAAAGAACCTCCTTTGATGTTTGGTGAAACGTCTCTTTGACCGGAACAAGCTCAATAGCTCACAACGTTCGTCTTTTGGCGTGCCTTTCGCGGGGCATTTACTGACGATCAATACCGATAAGCCATGAACTGATCAAGGTTGCCGGTGATGCACTGATTGGCGCGTGCTCCATGCAGTCATTGTTGATCGCAAAAGTCGGCCTCGTCTCGAGATGGCTGGCAATGCAATGCGGCGGCGAGCCTTTCGGATCAACTGGGAGAATCAGCATGTGGCCGCGACAAAGCGTGACCATGCAACACAGGTCATGGTTTACAGAGAGGGCGAAAAGAGCCGCAAGATGCATGTCCGATGGCGCTACGGACAAAGTATCAGTGCAGAACGTAAAGGGTGAAAGAGGAGCCGAAGGTCAAAAGGCCGGTCTGATCAAGATCCACCGCCATGACAAGCTGTTCGTTTCAGCCTCGCATGCTCTGGGGAAGTAGAATCTCCACAGCACGTATTGCACGGCGTTTATAGACACCGACTCGCCGTGTTGTCGAAATGTTGACGACGTGTTATGGGAGTGTGTAAGAACTTTGAGGGATGAAGTTGATATTGGATTTGTCTTGGCGTCGGAGTCCGAAGAACGTCCGCGCTAGACTGATCTGGGAGACGCCTACACGTCCAACTTCGACAACCTCACATCATGTCCATCGTTACAGAGTGTCGTCGAAGTAGTAATAATTGTGCTGGCGACGCAGGCGAGAGATCACGGTGAACCACGAACACACAAATGCAAATACCAAACTATGGTAGTCTCAACCGCGCAAACCGCGAGCATCACATTGCCCTGCATTAAGGATCGTCTGCCAATGGTCGGCTCAAGTCCGAGACTCGATGGATGATCATCAGTCTGTATCGAGGAAGCCGCCGTGGTTCGTACAGATTCTGGGTCACCACTTCCACGTTCAGCGATGTTGGAACGAGGCTGAGAAGGACGCGTATGAGACGCCACTCGTACAGTACAAGGAACCATCTGAGAGTGCTCAGAGTCATGCTGCCGAGAAAATGCTGCTCGACGCGGACGTTTCGCGTGTTTCAAGCCTTGTCAGAGCTTGGCATGAGAACACCAAGATGTCTACAGCTCATCGTGCATAGAAACCGTTAGGAAAGCATGCAAGCCACAGTGGGCTGGCAAGCCGGCCTTTGCGATACTCTGGGTGGAGGCCGCGAATGGTGACGCCCACCTGGAGGGCGTGAGGGGTACCTTAGCCCGTACATTATATCTCGATGAACATTTGTGGTATGGGAAGTCTTGGTCGAGTGTAAATACCATCTCCAGCAAAGCTATCCATTGGCGGCCCGACTAACCTCTCTTCCTAGACGGTCGAGCGTTCTTGTCCTTCTTCTTCTGCTGCACTGCTCTCTGTTTCCTCACATCGTCAACACCACGGATTTCGTTCTTGCCACCACCGGCACCGAATTTGCCCACCCTCTTTTCCTTGGCCTCTTGCACCTTTTTCTTTTGCGTGTAGTAATCATCTCTGAACCTATCCGCCTCTTTCGGTGCACTTTCAGCCTTGTGCTTGAATCTCTTGCCTACGGCATTCGAAAAGCGATTTGCCTTTTCCATCTCGCCAACCCTCGGCAGAGCTTCCACCTTGTTTGCTTTTCGCCATGCATCGAAACGTCCGCTGCGCATGGCTGCTGGGATCTTTAATCCACTCTCTCCTTTGATCATTTTTCCGCCTCCCCGGGATCCGTCCTCGTCATTTGCCCTGGCAACGTATCTCTTGCTCTTCTTGTCCCAACGAAGACCTTTCGCTTTACCTGGCTCACCAAAAGCCTTGGTGTCGTCAGCGTTCAGATCCATCGTGGCATTACGCGCTTCGGCCAAGAAGTTGTTACCGTTGCGCGAGTCGTTGTACGATCCACTGTGGACACCGTAACCACGATCTTCGGCAGCGTTTGTGTTCTGGGGCCGATAAGACATGAAGAATTCCGAGTCCTGTCCGGTAGAGTTGCCTCTTTTTCCTTTGCCAGAGTCTGGCTGCGAGAAGGTTATCTCAAGCTCGTCCTCCGATGCCTCTTCGAGATCAGCATCGTCTACATTTCCTCCTTCGTCTTCATCGAAATTAGCCTCTGGTGGATTGGCAGACGTGATCATCTCGTCGTCCTCTTCCACGGGCTCCTCTTCGATCTTCTGCCTTTTCCGTGGTTGAATTTTTTCTCGTCGCTGGCGCATAATCTCCGCGGCCGCATTCGAATCTCCTCTTCTACCAATCTCGAACACCGTCTCCGTCGGTCGGAACCCACTTACACGTGCAAGCATCTGCTCTCGCGCTTTCTCCATGTCATTATCATGCTTGGCTTCGAAGAGCATATGCGGCTCCTTTAGATGTTGCGATTGTCCAAGAGTCTTTGCCCGCTTAACGCTCTCTGCTGAGGCCGAGTTCCGTGTTCGAACATATTGTTTTTCTCCCTTGCCTGCTACTTCCTTCTGTGATGACAGATCGATGTCCTCTTCCAGGAGCTTGTTGATTTCTTCAAGGTTTCTCTCCATGTCTTCTCTGACGAGCGTTCCTATGACAACTGTTTCTGCGTAGTTTGGCTTGCCTTCGCAATCTCTGCCCTGCACAAGCTTTTGACCAAGGAAAAGCTGTAAGTCTAGGAGGTATGGAAGATCTGTTGCAGTGACCAGATTGTAACTCCAACCCTTCTTACCTGCTCTCGCAGTACGTCCAACACGATGGACAAAGACCTTTGGTTGAGGAGGAAAATCGTAGTTGATGACGTTGGCCAGAATCGGAATATCAATACCACGAGCGGCAACATCAGTGACCACCAGAATGTTACTCAGACCAGTACGAAAGTTCTCGACCTGTTCCTTGCGAGCCGTTTGATCAAGCGCACCGTAAACGTATGACACGGCATATCCGGTTGTCTTCAGCAAGTTCGCCAGGTAATCAACGTGGTGTTTGGTTGCAGCAAAGACAATGGTCGAATGTGGTGTCGGAGTGTCTCCTGCCTTGGGCCCCTCGGGTCCACGTTTGCGCTTGTTGCTCCCTGTCATAACTTGCTGTCGCTTCCTCGTTTCTGCCACGGTCTCACCAGAAGGGATCTTGATCACGTCTCTGATAAGGTGCAAGAGCGCACCTTCCTTCTCTGCACTGTTGATCATGAAGAACGCGCTCTCTAGGTCGGGTGAAATCTTGCTTTCCGCATCCAGACGAACGAGCTTTGGCTCTTGCAGACCTGCGCGTGCGAATTCAACAAGCGACTTTGGTAATGTTGCAGAGAACAGGAGAGTCTGCCTCGACGGTGGCAGAGAAATGATGATTTCTGCCAGCTGTGCAGCAAAACCCATCTCAAACAAACGATCTGCTTCGTCGAACACAACGTATTTGATCGAAGACAGTTCCAGATTCATCTCAACTTTGAGATGCTCAAAGCGACCGGGGGTTGCAATGATGATATCCGGGTTAGACGCCATGGAACTGAATTGTTCTTCCAGACTGTCACCTCCGACCAATAACACCGTCCTCAGATCTGTACCCTTGCCCAGCTCTCTGATGACCTTGAGTGTTTGCAGGGCAAGCTCTCGAGAAGGCGATAAAACTATGGCACGTGCGCCGACCTTCGCTGAATGTGTCTTGAGTTTCTCCAACATAGGGATAACAAAAGCTGCAGTCTTTCCAGAACCAGTCCTAGCCATGCCAACAACATCTTGGCCGTCCATGATGAGTGGTAAAGTCTTGCGCTGAATCGGTGTTGGTACTGTGAATCCTTTCCTGGTGATGGCCTTGAGAAGAGTACTGTTCAATCCGAGTGACTGGAATCCACCACTTCTTTTCGGACCCTTTGTCTGGTATGCTGTCTTGCGGTTGTTGGCCGCCTGCTGTGCAGCGATGTAGATCGCGTCACCATCATCCGACTCTTCGCCCTGCAAGTCAATTGTCGATTGCTTTGCGCCAGCATCTTTCAAGAAATCCTCTCCAGCACCAAATGCGTCTGCGCCGGACCCAAACAAGCTCTTGCTTATGTCAAACTCGTTCTCCGATGCTGCCGGCGAGACGGCTCTTGTAGGCATCGTGAATGACCTTGATTTTCGCGACAAATGTTGATGGTCGAAAACAGAGATTGTTTCGCATCGACTTTTCTTCGATGCCTTCCACCGCTTAACGCCGAGGCTCCGAACATCGCGGAGATGGACCCTGGAGAAAGTGACGTTCGGCCAAAACATCTTCAATCAATTACGGTCGGCCATTTTCGCAGTCAAACGCGTCTGCCTGTAATCTACGCGTCTTGCGCCCCTCCGCTCGAAATATTCAAACCAAAGATACATGCTGAACATACCCTTACCGTCACAAAACCTACGATTATGGGTATGTGCCTATTGCTATCTCGTCTCGTTCCCAACTAACCATTGTACGTAGATTACGGAAACACATACAACACCTCATATGGAGCTCAGGGTGGATCAGGAGGAGGTGGTTTCATGCCAGGAAGTCAGGACAGTCCGAACTCGAAACGAGTAGGTCCAATATGGTTCTGTACGCGTCACTCTCTGACAAGCTGTAGCAATATGGAAAGGACACCCTTCGTCCAGTAACCATCAAACAACTCCTCGACGCCGAACACCCACACCCTGACGCAGAACACTTTATGATCGACGGCGCCGAAGCAACACAAGTCACCTTTGTCGGTCAGATCAGAAACATCTCACACCAGGCCACAAACGTCACATACCGACTGGATGATGGCACAGGCACATTTGAGGTCAAAGTCTGGATCGACAGCGAACAGTCAAACCTTGAGGATCCAAACAGCATGCACAGCAAACTCTCGGAGAACGCATACGCACGTGTTTGGGGAAAGCTGAAAATCTTTGGCAAGAGGCACGTTGTTGCACACATTATCAGGCCAGTGACGGATTACAACGAGATCAACTACCATCTGCTGGAAGCGACCATGGTACATTTGCACTTCACGAGGGGACCACTGGAGAGCCTGAAGGCACAATCGAATGGTGCGAATGGTACAAATGGTGGTCAGCAAGCAGGTGGCGGAGGTGATGACAGGATGCCATCCATATCTTCGGCGTCGGCGAGAAAGGTCTACCAATGCATCGCGAACACTCCTCAGACCAACGAGGGTCTACACATGCAGGATATCGCAAAGAGGACGGGTCTGGAAGTCAGTGAAGTGCTCAAAGCAGGTGACGAACTTCAGAGTAATGGTTTGATCTACACCACTGTCGATGATCACACATGGGCGATCTTGGAGATCTAGATGTTCGGGTCTTGAGATCAGACAGATACCCGTTGGCGAATTCGCTTCACGTATTTCGGTTGGTAATACGACCGACACGCTCAGACACCAGGTTCTGAAGCCAGCATATGTATAAACGAGATTAATGCATTAGGGGAATCATCCAGGGAAAATTTCATAGTCGTCACCGTGACTTGCAACCGGCATGATCACCTTTCGCCCGCATTCGTAGACAGGAACAATACACAAGCCGCCACGATGGAACTCGCGACAACAGTGAAGACCTATAACTGTCAGCTGATCGTTGCTGCCTTTGACCACCGCGAGCTCAAATGAATTGAACTCACCATCTGTGTCTTCCACCCGCTCTGGACCAAAGCCTCCCGATGCGAGTATTTCGTTACGGTCTTGATATAGTTGGCTAACCCGCTAGCCAAGCATGCCAGAGAAAGCAACCAGAAGATGATGCCAAACGGGAGAGCGGCCTGTTTCTCGATCTGGGTAGGTTGGTTTTTCAGATGGAAAGAGATCATGATCGCTACAGACACGATCGCCATGTAGATTGAGAGACGGAGCCATGAGAGAAAGGCTTTAGGGTCAGTATCTTGGGGATGGCTGTACAAATGCAGAGAGGAGATGAATCGATGGAACGGGAAAGAGAGACCGTTTTTACGTGATCCAGAATAGAGACTTGCAATAAACATAGTTCGATCCAGAATACTACTTACTTCTTTCATTCGCACAGTGATCTCGTGCATCAGAGTCATTGTTATCGAAAAGTAGGACGCCAAACCATGGGCGTTGAACGAAAGGATAGCCGTCGTTGTCGTTCGACCTATTACATGCTTAGTCGGAGTCGAGGACGGTGAAAAAATGGTTCAAGATGATCAAGAGATGTTGGTCTGAATAGTGAAGGCCTTACTGGTGTACCACCGCTGTTTTGGCGGCAAAGGGAAGGTATATTGGGCGATACGGCTCTACGCCTTGAGCTCCGGAAGTCATGGTGGTTGACATGATTGCATCTCGATATCGGAAGGAAACTCAGGCAAATGGATTACTCTCGACTTTTAAGTCTGCAAAGTACATGAAGGTAGCTATAGATAGATCATCATGAAAATGATTACTTGCTCATCTGATGTGATCTCCAGCGTTGGCATCCTGCGGCAAAGATGTGGTGGTGTGCTCGTTTCAAATGCCAAGGCTTGATTTCCGTTCATGAAGCCTTCAGATAGAATTATTACAGACGATCAGAGATTAGCAATATTATCACACACAACGCATCGAGCAGTTCAAGCGAGAACACGAGGGCGCATATCGAGATACAGAGACTGATCAGCGAGGAGGAGCCATTGTCTACACAAACGAGGTCGCCTGCGATCGAGTCACACGACTTCCAAACACCTTTTCGACTACCACACGATACAGCAACGACCATGAACGATGTCATCACCACACCCTTCCGGCTGGGAAGGAAAGCCGTCTATCTGTTCGTGTTCGCTTCCATTGCAAGACCGGAGCGCAGACTAACAGCCACAGACCAAACTTCACGATCGCCCTGATGCGCACACCGAAGCTGCCACCTAATATGGCATCCTTCATGGTACCGCTACACCTCAACAAGCTGGACCTACGCGACTACCTCTACCACGCCTACAACGTCAAAGTGCTGAACGTACGGTCCTTCATCAAGCAGAAAAGAGTAACACAAGGGCGACAGGCAGCAGACATCCGACCGACGCCGAACCAATGGTACCGCCACCAAGCAACGAAGAAGATGACGGTAGAGATGGACAAGCCGTTCGTCTGGCCGCCGGAGTTCACCGACAAAGAGCTCCAGGACTGGCACAAGGATACGTTTGAGAAGGCCGAGACAGCGCAGAACGAGTGGATGGAGCAGTTCGGTCAGACGGCCGATACGTTCAAGAATAAGACGCAGAGGGAGAAGATGAGGGAGCAGGCGCAGAAGTTGCTGAGTGGGCAGCAGAAATGGAGGCCTAGTGGTGCAGAGAATGAGCAGTTTTACATTAGAGGATCTCAGCCGGTGTAACAATAGCACGCGTGGATATACGAACGATGTAGCAGCTGTACCGGTAATCCAATGTAGGATTAATTACGGGCGTTTTGTAAAGAGCAATGAAATAGGTATTGTACATAATGTTACAAGGCTTCACGTGATTCGCCAAACGCTGTAGTCTTTTCCGCTCCAAAACTCCATGCTCGAATGCTACCTAGTGCTTTTCGTCTCGATCGTTCATCGCAATGCGCGCAGGCGTACAATCAGGACAGATCTAGCCTGATACCGTTCAACTCCTCCTTTGGATGGCCAAAGTGGAATGGTACACTCTGGCCTGATAAGTGTGCGCCATGGTCCAGCTCTGGATGATGAATCCAGGTCCTCTCGGACTTCCTGGTTCCGTCTTGATCAATCCACTGTCGGCTGTCACCCTCTCCAGGTCCGAATTGACGCGCGGAGAATCTCAGCGGCTCTTTCAAAGTACCCTCTGGCGGAGTCATCTTCGTGACGGTCTCAGCGATGACCCAATCGGTATTAGGTCCGGAGCGTCCAGGAACTTGCTCTTCAGAGATCTCGATCTTCTCGCCAGTAGTTGGGTGAAGAACGAAGTGACGGGTGGGCAAGACCTGAATGTCGATAATGGGCTGGATGCGGTGGTAGACGTCGTGAGTGTGGATTTGACGTGTGACTACCTCTTCGCGAATGTTATGGAAATGTTTGTTCACGACTTCATGTGTTACTGCTGGGGCCCAAGTTTCTTGGACTGAAGTGTCGACTGTGTTGCTGAGGTCCACCACGCCTGCGAGCGATGGCGCTGTCGGTGCATTTGAGACGAGCATGTTGGAGCCAACGACGCTGTTGAATTCTCTCGACTGTGCCATTTCGCGGTTGTCAATGTTGGCCGAGAGGTCTTCTTTAGGTGATCGGCGGCGAACGACTGGAGATCGTGCACTCGGAAGCACATCGACTTGATTTGCGTGCGCCTCTCTAGTCACTGCTGGACTGATGCCGGCAACTTGCGCGTCCTCATCGAGGGGCTTACGAGGCATTGATGATCGGTGTGGTACGCGAGCGAAAGAAGGGGAGGTCGCGGAGTCGTAAGCCGACGAGGGTGGCCCACCGCTCGAAGCTGTAGATGCCGTGTGAGCGTGTCCTGGTCTGGGGTCGAAGTTCAGCGGTGCTGGTGCGTCCCTTGTGATCGCATGCGGCGTGTCCCTTGTGGCTGCATAAGGGGTGTCTGTGGTCATCGCATGCGGTGCTGCGTTTTGTGCAATATTCGCATCCGCCACATCTTCAGAGTACAAATCGCCATTGTCGAAGAGCGGCTGAGGAGAGGTATGTGGTGGTACCTGAGGGGGCTGATCACGATTGAATTTTGGATGAGTGGGAGACCCTTGTAGGTTCATCTGCTGCATCCCATCTTCGAGCTGGGTGGTGGCCGTTTGCGGTCTGCCGTCGCTTGCAGTCGCAGATGGATAGCCTGACTGTCGCACCGCCCTATCGTTTCCATGCGATAGTCTGCTGTTGTCTGTAGTCGCCGCAAGCGGAGAGCCAGGCTGGCGCCCTGGCTGTTCACCATGTAGTGGTGCTCTTCCGATCACGGGAGCTCTGCTTGGTGAAGTTGTTTCATACGGTACAGAGTCCGTAGAGTCTCTCCTTGGAGAACTCGGGGTGGACTGTCCAGAGCTCTTTCGCTGCTTCTTCTCGTCCTGGCTGCTCTTGTTGCGCCTGTGAAAGAGGTCTCCCAATCCCATGGTGATCAGAGTGGGTCTTGGCTCGACGAGGTGTGATCTAACGATTGACTGGAGACAGGCCTGGAGTTAATGGAATTGATCAGGAGGAGAGTCAAAGAGGATACGTCATGCTCGACAAAGGAGACAAGAATTAAGCTTGTTGGTGGAGGACAGCTGGACGACAGTTCTAGGAGAATTTACAGGACACTTTCTGTCGACGATCGGATGTTCGCATCGCGCACCGAGTGTTTACGAATGATCTGGTGCAACTTCGATTGTTTAGCGCAGGCTGCTACCCACCGGTGATGAGATCTGCAGTGTAGCTCGCTCCTGCCGTGCATATCCCGTCATATCAGCAGGGAGTGTTCTCCGCTAGATCGCGTCCGCACCTTACCGCGTGCTTTTTCCCTTCTCGGTGACGCAGACGTGCAGCTGAAATTGTGGCTAGTGATAAAGCATATGGTTCGTGTGCTGGACGCGGCACACAGCATGACGAGCGAGCGAACGTCTATGAGATGAAGTTGGAGTAACGGCTGTACAACCCCGCCGTGGCTGAAGCTAGTTCTGCTTGTGGAAGATGTCAAAGTAGCGTCGCGGTGGATCAACATATAGTAGTTCCTTCTATGGGACAGATTAATCAATTGCGTGGCAACGCATTGCAGCCGAACAATTGCGACCACAATGCGAGATGATTCTACTATTCTGTGAGACATGTTTCTGTTTCTTTGTTGGAAAGGTAGCAACAACCTTTACCTTTTCAAACTCAATTGTGAGTGAGCTGCAGGTGCAGCCTGCAGATGTCGTGTTCCCTGATGTCAGTCCGTTTGCGGAAGGTCTGGACCCCACATTAAACAAGCCACGCCAAGCTATGATGTACCATGATCGTCGCCACCCGCGCTGATCGACTGTCTAAAGAATGATATTGTGCAATGTATCCACATATCACAACGTTTCCACCTCGGCGGTAACTATGGCTGTTGGCAATAAATGTCAAAGACGTGGAGAACCAAGATTTTGGTGCAGTTGATCGCAGCCTGACGTGGATGCAACACACGGATCCCAATGTGAGACTTGGCTCGTGGTGAGAGCTCGGTTCACTGCTACAAAACCATAGCCAACGTGACGCTTCTGTTCGGGAAGACCGACACATTGCTCTACGCGAGATGGATCAATTGAGCTATCCAAGCCGCTAATGTGGCTTTGCACTCTATGCCACATGATAGAGCCACAGAATGGAGCCACAGCTACGCAATGCAACATCTAGATCGCCGTTCAGATTCGGTAGCAACCCAGTAGTCGATGAGATCACAGGGAAGCTCGCGCGTATTGACACCCAATAGAGCAACCGTGATGTGCCCGCTCTTTGTTAGGTGATTCTGCCTATGACGCACCGCATACGGCACTGTGAGTGAGGGGCACTTTCCCTGCAGGCGCGCACCGTGACTTCCGTGGCTGAAGAGGGGAGGTATATATTCCGTCGTCATCTCACTTCTGACCTCTCCTTCACACATACATCTACCCTGAACTTTCATCACAATTTCACCACACCAAACCAATCAACCTCAATCAATCATCACAATGGATTCCGCAAAGGGCGCAGTTAAGTCTTTCCTCGGCAAGGCCGGCCACAACGACACCACCGTCCACGAGAAGGTCGCTCCAGCCGTCACTCAAGAGACTCACAACCTTGTCCAGCACGAGGATGTTCAGACCGCTGTCGACAAAGAGGTTCACCAGGACCACTACCACACCTCTGTCCAGCCAGTCTTCGACAAGGAGGTCAAGCCAGAGATGCACCACCACAACCTTGCCGCCGTCGAGCACCGCAACTTCGAGCACGGCAACGACGAGGAGGTTGCCCAGAAGTTGAGGTTGGAGCAGTCCAAGTACCAAGACGAGTACGTTGAGGGCGAGAGCAAGCACACCCAATCCGTCAAGCCAACCGTCGGTGGCGAGCACGTTCACCACCACGTTCACGAGACCATCCAGCCAGTCGTCCAGAAGCAGACCATTGAGCCACACGTCACCCACACCGTTGTTCCAATCCACGAGGTTCACCACAACGCTGCCTCCCACCACGCATCTTCCGCTCTGCCAGCTGTCTCCATGTCCGAGTTCAAGAAGGCCGGCGGTGTCTTGACTGGTCGCGAGGAGCGCTACGATGGATTCGAGGGTGAGCCAAAGAGCATGATGGGCAAGGTCGAGTCCGCTGTCGAGGGTCACCGCGAGGGTCACTCCCACCACCACCACGGTGCTGGCGGCGTCACCGGTTCTAGCACTGGCGGTGTCACCGGCACTGGCGCCAACTCTTCCGGCATGACCGGCACCGGCGGCATGGGCGTTTCTGGCCCAGGTGCCACTGGCGACCGCATCTAATGTATTATTAGTCTAGCATCATACCCTTTCTTTAGTTAGTCATCATGAGTAACGACGTTACCTATTCAAGCATGCTTGCAATTAATAAAAGTCCTCTCCCAAGTGAACAGCCATAATTCTACCATCTTCTTCACTGTTTTCCATCACGCCTTGGTCAATTCGCCATCTCAATGTTGTATTACACGCTTTGCATTGCTCCAGCTATGTTTGTTCTCGCACTCCTCGTGGTGGCTAATTTGCAGGTTGCTTCTCGCGACATCGAGACCTCCATCTGTTCAAAGGCACTTCGCTACAGTACAGTCTACGTTCTTCGCCATGAGTTTTGGGTGGGAGTTTCCAATCTGCTTGCTCTGTCTCACTTGACAATGCTTATGCCTTGCCCGCATACTGCAGCGCTTTTGCACAGGATCAAACCTTTCCCGAGATCACGCAAACAAGTTCCTCAGACGAGTTCCTCGTTCAAGCACTTGATCTCCTACCCATGGTGTACACAATGCGCGCCGCAAGTCCGCACGAGAATCTAGACGTACCTCGACTACGTTTGCGCTCATGTGCGCGAGCAGTCTCTAGACTTTGGCTGAACAACTACAAATGTCACAGACGGGAGGCACTTTGTCGCATGCACCGATTCGTGCTACATATATATCGTCCACCGACTCTCTCTGTCTTGTGACGAGTTCTGCTTCGCTTTTGCAGCGCTTCATGTGTTCTCTCTTTGGCTTCTTTTTCAGCGCAGCGCACTTGAAACTGATCTCCATCGACACCTTGACCGAACAGGCAAGACAGGCATCGTAATACCGCATTCGTGTTTGCGCGCGGTGGGGTCGCGAACAAGCGTGACTGCCATATCTGGGTGCTGTGCAAGTCCACTTCGGGCCTGGTTGTGTTGACAGACCCTGAAGCTCGATTGAACGTCGGCCGGTCGAATGGTGGGTTGAGGGGGCCCTATAGGTCTGAAAAATGGTCATCAAATAGTGGAAGAAAGATATGGGACGAAAGTAATAGTGTGTCTAGTAGAACAAAGACTCAGAAATTGATATGGAGAGGTTAGTCGGGGTATGTCGGCTTCTTTGCGGGGGAGGGAGGGCGTTTTTTTGGTGCGGGCGCACAAACCACAAGCAGTGGGATTAAAGAGCACTCATATTGCGGTTGTAGACTTTTTCTGCTATCCCATCGTGAAGAGAACGTCCATGAGTTTTATCTGTAGCCTCCATCTCACCGTGCGCTCTAATCTGCACGCTTTGACTACCCGGCCTTCAACATCTAACATGTACTGGATTCAGGTCGCTATGTCTCAACGAAGGATGGTCCAAACAAGTTCAATGAGATCTTGTACTGTAGCTAAGAACCACGGCAACGAGAGCCTCCAAAACCACTGTGCTGCTGTCTTCATTTGGATGATGAGACTTGTTTTATGGCTGAACCGCAGCAACGTGCAAAAAGCCTTGTGTTACTGCCTACATAGAGTTTCTACAAGCACAATTTTCCATCAATAGCCCAAAACACTCCGGTTCTCACTAGAGGACCGATCAGGCACTTTGGCGGAGTGGTTAACGCGCGGGCCTGCTAAGCCCGTTCCTTCGGGAGCGCGAGGTAAATACTACCTTGAACACCTTGGCATAAACAACGACTGACAGAACTATCAAGTTCGAATCGTATGTACCATCCGTATGATTCACTCTCTGAGTTCTCCATCCTAACTGGCTGTAGTCGTAGGTGTCGAGTTATTAGCATGGCTAGCTCGGTTGTCTCAGACAATCCTGACTTATCTTTTTTCCTTTTGCTCCTCTATGGTGTTGCTTTACATCACTCATCGCTGCACTAGCAGCAGACATAGTGGCATCATTGGCTTGTGCTTTTGATCTCCTCCCAGCCTAATCGCTATCTCGTGTTGCAGAGAGCGATATATAGCATTCTTGTCACATCTCACGGGTTCGCCTTCTAAGTCACATTTTACGAACGAACGTAGGTGGAAACAGGGTATCAAATTTGGAAAGCGGTCTAAAAGTACCCAAACTCCTGGCACAAGGCCAGCGCTCAAACCGCAACAATCTATGTTCACAAGGCAATAGCAACACTTCTCAACCTGAGCGGTCACCTATCGGCAAGGTCTTCGAACTGAGGTCCTTGCAGTAAGCACCTGCCATCCCGAACTCCACCTTCCACTCCTCCTCCATGTCCCAGACGGATAATCTCATCGACCGAAACGACTCCTCACGCTGTTCTGCCAAGACTTGCTTGATCTCTCTCATGGCTTGCGCCCTCTCAGACTTACGCCTGACACGAGCGACGACCTCGGCATACATTGTCCTCTGTTGCGACGATGTAGCTGGGGGACCCGCACGACTGATAGTCTCGATCTTCTCGCGCGCGTACTCGAGTGCGGTAATCATCCATGCCGTCTCCGCCTTCAGCTCTTCTCTCTCTGCTATGAGATCGGCATTGACCCTTTCCAGGCTGACCTTCTCGGCTTCGATTGCCGTAAGCTCAGCGCGCGGAACAGCGGTGGCTCGGAGGTCGGAGGTCTCGTTCTTTCTGGCGATGGCGCGGTTGCGGTAGATGGCTTCTTCGTCGTAGGTCTTGCGGAGCTGATCGAGCTCGGCGCTCATTGTCTTGTTCTCCTCGAGGCATGCGTCCAATGACTCTTGAAGCTTGAGGTTCTCTGCTTCGCCCTCTTGCTGGGTTTTCTTGAGCTCGGCGATCTCGTGCTCGTAACGAGCTGGATCGGATTGAGCCAGTGTCAGAGCTCTGTTGTCCTTGGCGAGAGTTTCAACCGTCGCTATGAGATCTTTGGCTTCTAGTCTGGAGGCAGTAAGCTCGTCCTTCAGAACATCGTTTGTCTCCCGAAGTTTACGGATTACTGTGTCCTTGGCGTTTCCTTTGGCCTCGAGTCTCGCATTCTGTGCTTGGCTTTCAGTCAGCTGTTTCGTCAGGTCTTGCATTTCCTGACTTGCGTCGCTCATGACCTGGAGATCCGCTTGCTGTGCTTCTGTAAGTCTTTCAATAGTCTGGAGGTCTTTACTACGATCGTCTGTCAAGGCCTTGACCTCGTTGCGTAGTTCCCATATCTGGCGCTTATGGATACGGGTGTTCTTGTGGCAGCCCGATAATTGATGGCGTGTTGCGGCGAGGTCGGATTCCAACTTGTTCGTCCTTGGATTGGCTTTTGGCGAAGAGCTAGTGGTGAGCTTCTTCTTGGACTTCTTCTCGGAGCTTTTGAGTGACTTGTCGGTAACGTCGCCCGACCTAGTCTTGTCGGAAGACTGCTGACTTGAAGCTGGAGGAACGAATTCGCGGATCTCGGGTTTCTTGTTCGCGGCTGCGGCTTGTAAGACGGACGAGCTTTCGGAAGCGATGCTCTGAGATTTGTGAGTAAAGGTCTGTTGCATGCCAGGAGAGTTGAGCTGCATGTCACGCATAGACTCGATTACCTTGACCAGATCATCCTTCTCGTCGATTGCAGCCTGTCTCTCGTCGTTTGCAGTCTGCTCCTTGGCCATAGCCTCGTCGAGTTCATTTTCCAGCTTCTCGTTCCGGTCTTTGAGTTTCTGGTACAAGGTCACCAGAATGGGACCATCTTCAGCCCAGTTCTTGGCTTCTTGGAGGCTTCGGCGGAGGTCTTCGATCTCCCGTTGCTGATCGACGACGACAGCATTCGTCCCTTGTTCGTACTCCTGTAGCCTTCTTTCCAAGGTTTCAGTTCTTTTCCTGAGGAGACACACTTGTTCGATTAGACTTTCGCGATCGGGAGCGATAACGGGGGTTAAGAGAGACTTGCACCGCTCATCGTTCAACTCTTCGCGTGATCTCGCGAGGTGCATGGCAGCAGGATTGGTCATTGCGGTCGAAGAAGGTCTGGTTGAAGGTGCAGATGTCGTAGCTGGTGCAGTAATGTTGGCAGAAGAAGTGAGATCAGGACTGGAAGCTTTCTCATCAGCGGGGTTTTCGAGCTCGACCATGAGCATGTCACCAAACTCATCGTCGTTCTCATCCTCCGGTTTCGAGGGGTCGTTATTGGCTGCAGCTTTCGCCTCCTCAACTCGCGCCTGCCTTTGTGCGTCGGACTCTGGAACTACAACCTTCGAATCTGGCGACTTGTTAGCTCTTTCGTCGTGGACAGGGGTAACAGACGCCTCCCGAAGAGGACTTGATTTGCCAAGATGTGATTTTCCCATGGACTTGCTACGGCCATGGACTTTGCCTGTCCTCTGCTGCACATCGCCGTCATCTCGATTGTATACAAAAGGCTTGACCGTAACGGCGTCAACCATGATGACATCTGTGTCGGCTTCGGGTTTTGGCAGATCGTCGATATCCATGTCTTGTGGCAGTGAGGAAAGAGAAGGATCCTCACGTTGTTCCGTAGCAATGGGAATCTTGACCCAGCAGTAGTTGTCGAGCTCCTCGTCGTCGTAGGGTAATCCAGTCATGGTTCAAAAATAAAGAGTACAGCTGAAAAGTGGTTTTCGATAAGGGAAGCGACGAAATACGGTGTGAGAGGACCCGCCTCTGGTTGGAAATAGTTGCTGGGTGTGTAAAGTTTGGAAGAGACTCTAAGATTGAGCAACAGTTTGGTGAATGGGAAGAGATGGGTTTTGCAAACTTGAGACATGAGTGCCCCATCTGGCTTGCCATAGTATGGGAAGAGACATTCTTCATTGTCATAATGTGAAAGACAGACAAGGAGCTTTTATGAGATATATGAAACGTCTTTGCTAAGTAGGTCAAAGACGAGATATAAACAAAGAAATGATAGCTGATTTCAGCTCACCTCTACATGTGCATTATCGAGACGACAGTGGAAAACCAGTGGAGAACAGACATATAGAGTACATATTGTACTACCCAGCATCTTGTCGTTGCATTGGCAACTTCTTCTCTACCTGCTATTGGTGATGGTCACAGGAAGCTGAGAAGTCCATGCGGCTTGAAGGCGATCATGACAAAGGAAAGCAATCTGAAGTGATCTTTGTGACTTGACGATCGCTTTGTCTGTCCCTCATTGTCAGACCAGCGACGGCTGAGCAGCAATTTGAGGTCGTCGTCAATGAGGCCGTGGATGGAAAGGGAAGGAAAGAGTGCGTCGTGCGAAACGCTGAACCAAATTGCCAAGACTTGAGCTGCGCCCAATCTCAAACTCCAGGCCAACTTCCAGAAAACCCTCTCAGCATCGAAGAATGGGATAGCAAATACTTGTCGAGAGTTTGTCGCGCATTGACATGCACACAATAAAACAGCTAATTCGTACGGCCGTGGTACACAGCATAGCCACAAATCATGTGGGTGAAGCTGCCGTGCCTCGCTCGTGGTTCGTTACGAGGCCATAGCAACTTGGCATGCTTGGCTAAAGTAATTGATTGACTACAATTGTCAACATCGACCGTCATCCTTTGACTTTTGTGCATCATTTGCAGCTCAACATTGAACCGAAATGGCCTGGCACAATTACTTTCTCCTTGCGGTGCTCGTCGCTCTCGTGTTGTTACCTTCGGGCACTGACGCATTCGGAGCTGGAAACATTGCATCCATCTCGAAAGTTGAAGGTCAGAATTGGCGTCATGGCGACATTGAAGATATGCTCAAAACAGTGGCTTTTCTGCCTCACCACAAATGGACCTCCATGATGATCAAGAGAGCCTACTTTGGAAACTGGTTGCGTGACTACAGTCAAGCTGTCGATGTTGGCGCCTTGACCAAAGTTCCCGCCAACACTATCAGAATTCTTATCTGGATCCTTGGTTTCATGAGCTTTGGATACGCTACTGGTGAGTTCGAAGTCACCGAGGAACGTCTTGGATGCTACCGTCCGGAGGAGCACATTGACAATCCAAAAGACTACGCCGAAAACCAAGATGCTCGCAAGTTTGACAAGCGTCTGCGTGGTCCGGTGTCCCCTGAAGAACTCGCGATCGACCCAAGGACTGGAATGAAGAACTACATCGCAAACGAAGATGGTGGCTGGGCGACTTCTACTGGTTATGTCAAGTACAGCTTTAAGCGCAGCATCCACTACGGTCGCCTCTACACACACGGATCCAACAAAGGCAGAGAAGAGGACCTTTGTGAAGCACTCAGATGCCTTGGCCAAGGACTTCACTGTCTCGAGGACTTTGGTGCCCACTCTCAATACGTCGAGCTGGCTCTGCGGGAGCTAGATTATCATGGCGTATTCCCTCACGTTGGTTCGTCGACTCAGATCAACCTGAGGGGCAAGCAAGTGTTCCCACTTGTCACTGGTACTTTCGGCGGTGTCGACTTTTTGCACTCTGTTCTTGGTGAGGCTTCCGACCACGTTACCCAGTCAGAGGTCGATGAAGCGACCAAAGCTCTCGGTGACGCTTCCAATCAACCCGGCGGCAGCGCAGACAGCTTGATCGGCTTGCTCGCGAGTGTCCCTGGTACTGGCAACTTGGGTCAACAGGCCAGAGATCTCGAAGCAGATTCGGATGCCCAAGCTAGAGCAAACAACAACTTTGACCGAGGTATCCAAGATGATTACAGCAGCAGCAGGGGCGCTCAACCCGACTACAGTGACTCGAGAGGATTCAATCCAGCACAACTCATGGGTAGCTTCTTGGGTGGTGGAGGTGGGCAATCCGGACAGGGCAGCAGACCCGGCCAGTCTGGTCAACCCGGTCAATCTGGTCAGAGCATACAACAACTCGCCGTGTCGGATCCTGAGCAGATTGTCAAGAAGATCTACCCAATCTTGCTATTCCGTGACAATGTTGTCCGCACTATCAGCGGTATCGTCTCAAAGATCCCGGGTCTTGAGACTATTGTTGACAAGATCACCGAGACCGTCACCTTGTTCGTCATGCGGCTACTCGCACCCTACGTCATGCCTCTGATCTCACTCGCATCACAAGGATTGAAGCAGGGCAGCGGTGCAGTTGTTCAGTCCAGCGCCAATCAGCAGTATCTGGTATTTGACGACCCTCATTGTTCCGACCCAACTCACAGCATGGTAGGTTTATATACGGCACGTTGCAAATTCAGGCTAACTTTCAACAGCTCTCCAAAGATCACTTCTCAAACATCCTGAACGAGCCGGCCGGAAAAGTAGCCTCTTGCATCCTTCAATACGCCGCACCTCGAGTCATCTACGCTTGGAATCACCCCGAAATCTCGGACGACCAAGTGGTTGACGACGTCGTACGAGCCTTCCATCATCCTGCGATTCGCGACGGGAATATCGAAGTCCATCGCAAAATGTTCGAGGTCGTCGAACAGTGGGCTCGATCCTACCGTGGTGCCGATCTGAATCAAGTCCTGGGTACTCAGAGTGTTCGTGCGGGTAAGAACCACAAAGCTGAGGCCATGCCTGCACAAGGTTTCCAAGCATATAACCAAGCTTTCCACCAGGGCACCTCGGCAGTGTTTGGAAAGCGAGACATGGATGAACCAACCGGCGACGATTATTCAAGCTACATCCGCAAACGAGAGGCAGAAGTCGGCCACCCTGCTCGCCATGAGCCTCAACCCAGCGGCCTCCCAGGACAGGCCGGCTATGGTGGTCAAGATGGAACTCAATCTAGCGCTTACCCTTTGCAACCAAACTACGCTGGTGGAAACTATGGCCGTGACGAATATCAATCACATAGTGGCCCTTCACACGGCGCGAGTTATGGACAAGATTCATCGCAAGGCGATCCATATGCCAACCCAGCACCTTACCAGCAAAGTTATCAATCTGGCTTTGGCGGACCACCGGGCCCACAAGGCTCTGAGCCATGGGGTCAGCAGCCGCCTATGCAACCATATGGTCAGCAGCCACCACCTGGTCAAGGATATCCAGGTCAAGGATATCCCGGTCAGGGTTACCCTGGACAGGACTACAATCAGCAGAACCAATACGGGCAGGGCGGTTACAGCTACGGCCAAGGACCACGATACTGATGCGACCGTGACCGGTATCAGAATATCACCTGACAAAATGATGGGTGAAAATGCATGTTAGTAGCAAAGGCACAGGGTTAGCATGACACAATGCAGCGACATATGCATTGTGATTAGAATGAGAGCCACGAAATTAATAATGAAATCGAGTGAATGATGAATGTGCCTTTCTCTCTTTGTTCCCGATGTGGACAAATTGCACAAGTCCCCTACCCCTAGCACATGCAAAGCGGGCCATCCCGGCGGCTCTGCAATGGCGTCGGACGTGGCTTGCCGTCTGGTGTTCAGCGGGTGACAGTCTGGTCTGGTGTCCGCGACCGACATCCCACATCTACATCCCACTTTGGCTTGTCCACACCCTGCATCATACAACATTCAATAACGAAGACCGCCCTTGTCTTGACTCTAGGGCCACATCTGGTCGTCGCACCCTCTACCAGCCATTGCGCCATAAACTAGCCCTACGCAGCTCAAACTTGGCTTTGAAGAAGCTCTCTTCACACCCTAAAGACTGTTTCACTTGCCTTGCAGTGTTACGCCGACGGACACCACCATACTTTGTCAAACATTGCGTGAGAGATCAAGATCGGTCATGGAGTGATTGACAACACCAATTTGGTCTGCGACGTCTTCCTTCCCCTACCTTACTGTTGCGCCCAGCTCTTTGCGCATTGGGCATCGAGAAGTCACGGCACCATAGAAAGGACTGGACACACGATCTTGTGTTGCGGCCTAACAGCGTTGGAATAAGAGAGCGATTCATCGTCAACCGCAGCAAGAGATCACAATTGCGAGCACAAATTTACCATAAGAAAACACCAGCAGGCAGTGCCCTAGCAACAACCTTTCAACGATGTCTTCTTCATCCCAGGTCGCCGAGTCCTGGATTAGCGCGTTTTGCTCGTTGATAGGACACGAATACTTTGCAGAAGTGAGCGAGGACTTTATCGAAGATGATTTCAACCTCACTGGTCTTCAATCACAAGTACCAATGTACAAAGAGGCATTGGAGATGATCTTGGACGTCGAACCGGAAGACGACGATGATGACGATATATCAGATGAGGAGGATGAAGATCAGTCAGATCTCGGCAGCGACCCGAGTATGAGAGACCACAACGGAAACTATGGCCGAGGAGGAGCGAAGAGACACGCGCGGATGCAGAGCGATATCAGTGTCATCGAAGGCTCGGCGGAGATGCTCTACGGTCTAATTCATCAGCGTTTCATCACATCACGACAGGGTATTCAACAGATGCTGGAAAAATACGAAATGGGTCACTTTGGGACATGCCCGCGCGTCTATTGTCGAGGCGCCAAAGTACTACCAGTGGGATGCAGCGACATACCCAACCAGGAAACAGTCAAGCTCTTTTGTCCTTCATGTCTAGACGTCTACGCACCGCCGAATTCGCGCTTCCAGGGTGTTGACGGCGCTTTTTTCGGCACGACATTCGGCTGCCTCTTCTTCATGACCTTTCCTGAACTCAGCCTGGGCGGTACCGGAAGATCGCCCGCGGTCGATACTCTCAGTAACGGCAGCGACGCGAGTCTGCTCGATGGAAAGCCGTCTAGCTCGTCTTTGAGTCCGGAAGCGTCAGCGCCGACGCCGTCACACCCGGTACAGTCAGAGGACCCAAACCAGTCCATCAACATCAATGGTGTCGCGAGCCATAATCTAGCTCCTGGACTGGGATATGGCAACATCTATGAGCCAAAGATCTACGGCTTTCGAGTCTCGGAATTGGCGAAAACAGGACCAAGAATGAAATGGTTGAGGCAAAAACCGGCGAATCTGGCTGATCTGGACGAAGTTGCGATCTGGGAGGCCAGTCGGCCGGGCTATGATGGAGATGATAAATTCGACGATCCTGAGGAGGTTGACGAGGAGGCAGATATGGATGAGGACGTGGATGCGCAGGAAGAGGAAGAGGACGAGGAAGATGGAGTCGTGGACCAAGTCCTGGACGAAGCGGGACGGGGAAAGAAGAGCCGGCATCGAGGGAATTCGCACAGCGGTGGAGGCACTGCTGTGAGGTAGATATTAATAAGGAGGAACACTCGGGGGAGAGTGGCTCGCCGTCGGTTTTATTCACCGTGTGGGTTGGTTGGGTCATGGTGCCTGAAAGGCACAACATGGGATTCAGTAGATATTATATCCTGGTCGACGGAGGATTCTATTCTTATGCAAAGACTATACTTCATTTTCATGACCTTGTGAATTTTGTACGTGCCATTATGTTCTCCAGAACGAACACATCACTCCAACGGATCTAGAGATGCCTATCAGTGGCGCTTGGAAATATCACCGCGATCACATCTCATGCTGATGGACCCCTGGTCTGCCAACCCCGAACCCCACCACGTGCGCTGACGCCGAGCCATGGAAATGGTCTGCATCGTCTCACCTATTCTGTGAACTTCAAGCATTATCATTCTACCAATTACTTTCAAATCACAATCACCTACTCAACCTTAAGCACCAGCAAATCAGTCAGCAGAGTAACTCCAGACCAGTGCTAAAACAACCATGTCAGCACAAGCTCCAGGTTTCACTACCGCGCCTAGCGACAAGGACACACCGCAGCAGGACAGAGGCATCTTCAACCACGAAGCCAAGAAGCACGAGTCTCACCATTATCTGAGAATGTAAGCACTGTCTTTCAATACCTTTACATCAGTCTTTGCACGATCGCCCTGAACGTCACGTTTTGTTCTTTTGTGAGAATATTCCCCCAGCTGCCTGAACTTCACGGAAGTTGCAAAGAGCAGCAGACACAGCCAAGCTCCTCAGGAGCCACCGGCTACGTCGCGCCATGTCACCGTCGACGTGTCCGCAAGCAGTGTCCAGGATACGAGCTCTCTCTCAACGCAGCATCAACTAACGCGCATCAGGTACGGCGGCCAAGTCATGAACGCAGCCATGTTCGGCTTCGGCGCGACATTGGGTGCTGACGCTGCCAATGCCGCTGTTGGTGATATGAAGGAGTGGTGGCGTCACTAGACATCTTCTCTCTTGGAGCAGCGCATGCGCGCATGCTGTGTCTATGGAGGTAGAGAGAGCCTGCAGAAGTGGTCGAGGACAGTTCAGAATAGGGGATGAGCTCTTCTCTCGCTTCCAGACAGCAGAGGAGATATGGTTACGAGATATGGGTTCTGCGTCCGGTGTCATATTACAGTGTCATGAACGAATGTAGCACGGGACGAGAAATCGAGCAGTCAAGAATATCTGTGTTTCTCAGCTCAATCCAATCTCATCCTATGAATCGTGGACGTCATTTGGGAAGTCACGCGTCTATTCCATCGACATCCTCGTACTCGCTAGCGGAGATCCCTCAAGGCTTTCCGACGAACAACTAGTCATCGTCCTCGTCCTCATCAACGACAGCTCTCCGTCTTTTCGCCTTGGGCGCCGCAACAGCATCCTCATCAACACCATCAGCGTCTTCGTCATCCTCTTCCTCCTCCCGCTTACTCCTCTTGCCCTCCTTCTTAGGCTCCTCACGGATCCCCTCATCAACGTCCTCCTCGCTCTCCTCGCCAACCTCTTCCTCCTCATCACTGCCCGCCACGAAATCATCGACCTCGTAGTCATCGTTGGCAAAGTTGCCCCGCCGGCGACCAAGATCCTCGTCCGAAGAATACTCGTCGTTGTAGGCCGATTTCCGCGCCTTGGGCTTCGCGCGCGGCCGTGGGGCACCCATTTCATCGTCTTCGAGCAAACTAGTCGACAGTCCACCGCCTCCTCCACCGCCGTAACCGCGTGCACGTCCTGCGCCGCGCCCATCGCGGTTGCGTGTCTCGGCTGCCTCGCGACGTTTCTGTGCGCGCATCTTCTCTTTCTCGGCGACTTCGGCTTGCTTGCGCGCGAGTTCGGGGTCTTCTACCATCTTCACAATCTCGATCGAGCCGTTGCCGTTGGAGGCTTTTCCTTTTCGCTGGACTGATGCTGCGAGCGAGTTTTGCAGCTTCTCGAGGGCCTCGTCGGTTGTCGATTCCGAGGGCAGAATGGCGAGGCCGGCCGTTATACGTTGTGTTACGCGGAGTAAGGAGACGGTAGGTTGTGGCATTGTGAGGTACGTGTAGCTCTGTTGGCCGTCTCGCTCTTTCTGGCCTGGCTTTAGGCTGATTGGGGTGGGCTTTACCGGATTGCGCTGTGGTGGTGCGAGAGCGTTTCCCGACATGGCGTATTGTTGTGTTGGATTCGAGGCTAACTGTAATGTCAAGCTCCCGTCCGACCATCGAAGTATGCGCGCATTTGACTGGATCTCTTCTGGTCTTGCAGGCGAATGTCTCCATCTGATCGTACTCATGGCGGTGTTGAAGGCAGAAAACGAAGCCGGAGGTTCTTTTCGTGAGTGGTGTTCCCTTGTCGGTGGTTCGAATGCTTTTGTGTGGAACATTTTGGGTTCGATGCTGAGGAAGTTGGGTACCTTGAGGAGATACATCTGCGAACGTCAGACAATGTGTTGTGATTGAGTACAATCCCACATACCTCGCCGTCGCTGGGTTCTGGCATAGGTTTCCTGTCGATTTCTCCGCTCTCATATGTCAACTGCCTTTCTTGCTCTTCAGCCTGAGGTTCTGATTGCGCGCGGTCGTTGCGCCCTTCGTCGTCCCCAGAGTCCAGATCTTGGTCATCTAATTGTTTCCTTTTCCTACCGTATCAATGAGTATATTAGTCAACCCTCGTCTTGTTCGATTCACATACGGTTCACCAAGCTCTTCTGCTTCCTCTCGCATTTCATCGTCATCGCCGTCTCCAAAGAGATCGTCATCGTCCGGAGGAGGCGCTTCCTCTTCTTCCTCCTCGGGATGTACAAAGTCTGCGTTTCCTTTATGGCGTGATAATACGTCCTTGTTTTCGACTCGTTCCAGATTGTCGGGTACGGGATCGTCCTTACCTAGGACTGCGGTCTCGACCTTGCCAGGTACGGGAGGCAGGTCGGCATTGTTTGAGGCGGGCGGAACTGGAGAACCGTTCGCGACATCTGAAGATGCCATGGTGTGTATGTGTGTGTGCGCGGTTTCGTGAACAGTGCGATTGCTTAGTGGGTATCGTAATAGCACAAAGATAGAAAGAGGAGGAATATCAGAGCAAATCAAAAGGCACCAGTTCGAGAGTTGCTATGGCACGAAATGACAAGATGAGTGGTTTTTTGGCTCAGTAAAGAGCACCGTGTCGCATGTGAGGTACGTGTATGCAGTTTACACGCGTGAGCTCAAAGTGAAGTACAGAAGTTCAATGCAAACAGTGCAAACAGTGGAGCTAGTCCGCTTTAGGCTGACGGGGCGGCTACCTGTAAGCATCTCCAAACATGTGATACGACCAGGGGCACAATCGAGTTTCATCTGTGATCGTTTGTCCTCTCGACTCCTCAAGATCAGTTACTCGCTTGTCTCGATACCTTCAGAGATTGGCATACCATTACAAGTCTTGACAACCGGACCAGAACTTTCGAAAAGCGATTCTAAAGGACACAAGGCCTATAAGGCCAAATAAGGCACAAGATGTCTTCATGGATCTCTAACATGTAAGTGTATCTGTTCGTTTATACGCCGTTTTGTCCTGCGACCGCCAATCGCTCGTGGGCTACGTTTGCTTGCCTTGTTCGACCGAATTGGAGGAATTTGACAGAGCTTGTCAGTACGCTGGAAACTATCTTATCGTCAATTATTTAGAGGACAATCCGACGTTGGAATCCTTTCAAAGACCCAGAAAAGGCTCCGGGCCGACGCATGTTATTTTACCGAAGCGAATGAGTGAAAGAGAGCAGCCGACCAGGAATGGACGTGGACAGTCTATCGGCACCAATTCTGATGCAAGGGTTGTCGCCATGTGGTCTCGTGACCAAAGCGCAAGTGCAGAGCTGAGCATCAAATGCTGACTATATTTCCTTACAGGCGTGGATTTGGTCGCAGTGGGAGCAACAAGCCAACGCAGCCGAACAACCCAAACCAGCCACAAAGGACGGGTAACGGTACTTCACCTGTTTACGGATCGTCCTTGTCACCTTCACAAACAAACCTTGCTCCTTCTCCCACACCTTCGTCCACGGGTACTGCAGACTCAACACTGCAGCAAGAAAACTTCAACATGAACCGCAAAGCCCCTTTCTTCTTCCGCGAGCAATATGCAAACCTTATCGTCAAGGGTAACTTCATGACTCTTGCGGCGAAGCCTGTGTTGGTCGAGGAGGGTGAATGGCTTGCTCACCAAGGTATGACTAGCTTGACCTTCCCTTGGAGTCACGCTGACATCTCTACAGTCGTGGAGCAGAACCGCTTGCTCGACGGTATGCTCAAGATCCTCCAAGAAGCCGACCGCAACACCGGTCTCCCAATGTGCAACCAACAGACCTGCCCAGCAATGAACGCAGGACCCGGCACAAACTACACCTGGGCCGGCAAGGACGGCCAACCAATCCGCATCCCTGCTCCCACCTACATCAACTACGTCCAACGCTGGATCGCTGGTAAAATCACCGATCCAAAGATCTTCCCCACGGACCAATTCACCTCGCAACTGCCTTCTCTGTCCAACTCAGCCCACAGCGCCGACGGCAGCGACAACTGGCTCGGCAAGTCATCTGGCTTTCCCGCGAACTTCCATGGCGACATCCGCAATATCTATCGCCAGATGATGCGCTGCTACGCACACATCTACCACGGCCACTGGCTGGAGTTCTGGCATCTGGGCGCGTACAAGGAGCTCAACACGTGCTTTATCCACTTTGCTAACGTGGGACGATTGTTTGGGCTGTTGACGGATAAGGACCTAGAGCCGATGGGCCCTCTGATTGATATCTGGCTTGAGAAGGGCTGGTTGCCGCGTCCTACTAGCAGTGGTGGTGCTAGTGTGGGAAGTGCGGGTGTCAGTCGTGGTAACAGTGTTGCTGAGTCGGGTGTTTCATCTGGCGTTTCACCTGTTGCTCCTGGTCAGTCGTCGCAGCAGACACCTGCTGGATTGGGTGTGTCTCCTATCTAGTCGTTGCTGTTGAAAGTTGATGGCAAGAAAATTGATGAATGAGTTTTGCGGCCTGCGCATGGTCGATACAAGTGGTCCGTAGCATTGGCAGGCGTTGATGATCAAATTGAATGGTCTCATTCTCATTCTGGAGACCTTACACTGATAAACATGATTCTATCGACAGCAGGACATTATGTCTGATGTCAACTTTAAAAAAACATGATAATTCGGACAGTTGGGCTTCTGGTCATATCACATATTGGGCCTGTACATCATGCGCGACACAAACGGAAACACACATGCTGAATACTGGTCTCAAGAGCTTATGAGAATGTACTTTTGCATTCACCCTGTAACTATTCTGTACTCCAAGAAAGCCTCAACCAAGAAAGCAGAAAACACCACACGAACGCGAATAAGCTGACCACATGAACAACCGCCTATGAATAGAGGGGTAGGAGAGTTTTGTATTGTGCAACAGGGGAAAGACCATCGTTCGTTCGCCGTTTTGCGGCAGTATCACCCTTTAACGGCAGCTCTTTCTCCTCTTGCCTCTACCGATCAATCGTTGCTTTGCAAGTCGCCAAGGTTCCAATCCGACTGACAACCGAGAAGGATAGAAAGTACACAGACAATCAGGATGCTTTTGTGGAGAGAAAGAGGATATATTGAGGGGGTTCGATTCGTGCATATTGTCTTGATCTTTGTCTTGAAACGTTTCTCCGTACGGCCAGATGCTGTCTGTTACATCTACTGGTGACCAGCCTTGCGGAGCGAATTGCTCAACCACTCGAGACCCTCGTAAAGACCGTCTCCGGATGTAGCGCAAGTGGATTGGATGTACTGGAGAGGGTTAGCAACTCG